>Ga0272443_10000057_pt1 | contig 230803 bp, 193 predicted proteins | sample SSMAcet12_FD_193581 | JGI IMG/M metagenome (GOLD analysis project Ga0272443, IMG submission 193581) | Marine sediment archaeal communities from Little Sippewissett salt marsh, Falmouth, MA, United States - SSM-Acet-12 | ecosystem: Environmental > Aquatic > Marine > Wetlands > Sediment ... | reverse complement strand
CCATCGGGATGGCCAAGAAATTCGGACAGGAAATCAGCTTTATCGAGTTTGCCCGCAAGAGCGTGGTCATCACCCTGATCACCCTGACGATCGCCTCGGGCTACCTGATGCTCTATTTATGGATATCATTATGAAACCGGAAGACAAAAAGATTCTGTGCAGTCTGATCCGGGACCACGAGGATACCGTGGGCTCCTCCCGGGTCACCATGATGGCCATCAATGCGTTTATCGAATCCATCCGGCAGGTGCGCTGCAGCGTGGAGGAAGTCCGGGAACTCTATTCGGAACTTTCCCTGGCCATAAAGAACACCGAACCGAAAGTAATTCCGCTGATCCATCTGATCGAGGAGTTCGAAAATGAGGTAGGCGGCCCGATCAGCGAAAATCTCGAAGAGATCAAGGAGCGTGCGATCGGTATTTTGCAGGCCAAGCATGACAAGATCAAGGCCAAGGTCGGCAAGGTGATCGAACAGGGACTGACCTGCATCAACGAGGGCGATGTGATCATCGTACACACCATCAGTTTCGATGTGACCAACATGCTCAAACTCGCACGGGAAGTTTTGCATAAGAATTTCAAGGTGATCGTCTTGAAACAGGACCTGGCCAAAACCCGCCGACTGGTCAAATCCCTTTCTCAGGCGGACATCGACATGGAAGTCATTCCCGAATACAGCCTGAGCCACTATATCGAGCAGGGCAACAAGGTGTTCATGGGGGCTTTGTCCATCACCGAGGACCTCAAGGTGGTATCGGCCGTGGGTTCGGCCAATGTTGTCAGTCTGTGCCATCTCAATCGTCTGCCCATCTATCTGTTCGCCAATACGCTGAAGTTTTCGCACCGCCCCTCGTCCCAGCAGAAAATTCACCGCAAGGTGGAGGCCCACACCCATGACGACATCAGCTATCACCTGGTTACCCACTCCCACGACACCGTGGACCTGAAGCACGTCGATTTTTTGGTAACCGAGCAAGGGATTAAAGACAAAACCGCCATCCTGGAATGTATCAAGGCCGCGCGCGGCTGATTCGACCCGGATTTACCCAAATCTCACCTTCAAAATCTTTTCATGCCGGGTTTTGCCCCTATCTATGCCTGCAGGCTCGGCAAAATTGACTTTTCAGCGGGGAGTCGATATTTTTTGCATACGACAGGCAATCGTGGCAGCCGTTTTGTTTTTAGCGGTTTCAACCCCATTCTGATGGCCTCATCAATAATCAATTTTCCGTTTCGTTAAGAGGGTGGGTTATGAATATCGGCCTTGAATCGGATCTGCGCCGCCAAATAGCGGACTTGGAAACCAAAATCATTGCGTATGAAGGGATGCTCTACCATCATGAGCCCGGCTGGAATTCCTTGAAGCAGGCCGAGGCTCAGATTCTGGAAAGCAAGGCCTTTCTTGCGGCCATCGTCGAGAGCTTCGACGGGCTGATTTATGTGGTTTCCCGGGATTTGAAAATTCAATATCTCAATGAGGCGTTGTTGGAAAAAGTGGGCCGCAACGCCCTGGGCAAACCCTGCTATAAAGTTCTCCATCACCGGGCGGCAGTCTGCCCGTTTTGCGTACACGAACAGGTCTTCAACGGTGAATCCGTCCGCTTCGAGATCAAGAATCCTGAAAATGATCGCTGGTACTACAGCGTGAACGCCCCCATTCACCATGTTGATCGATCCATCTCCCTGTTGGCCATGGTGACGGACATTCAAGCCCGTAAAACGGCCGAGCTTTCCCTGAAAAAAAACGAAAGCCAGCTTCGCCGGAAAAACCGCCTGTTGCGCTCCACCATGACCGAGCGAAGCAAGTTCGGCGGCCTTGTCGGCAAGAGCCAGCCCATGCAGGAAGTGTACGAGCAGATTCTCAACGCAGCCGCCACGGACGCTACGGTGGTCATCTACGGTGAACCGGGAACCGGCAAGGAACTGGTGGCCCGCGCCATCCACGATATGAGCCTGCGCAATCGGGAGCAATTCGTGCCGGTCCATTGCGGCGCCATCCCCGAGAACCTGATCGAATCCGAATTTTTTGGATATAAAAAAGGTGCCTTTTCCGGTGCCGGCACAGACAAACAGGGTTTCGTGGATTTCGCCCACAAGGGAACCCTGTTCATGGACGAAATCGGTGAAATCAGCCCCCACATGCAGGTCAAGCTGCTGCGGGTGATCGAGGGGGGAGGATACACGCCGGTAGGTGCCAACCGGGTCAAACATTCCGATATCCGCATTATTGCAGCCACCAACCGGGACATGCTGGAACGCATGGAAAAACAGATGATGCGCAAGGATTTCTTCTATCGGATTCACATCCTTCCCATCTATATGCCGCCGCTGCGCAGCCGAAAGGAAGACCTGCCGCTGCTCATCGACCATTTTTTGATGCTGTACGGAGGAAAAAAGAATCTGCCGCCCGTTACCGAGCATTCGATGGACCGATTGTTGGAATACAATTGGCCGGGAAACGTGAGAGAACTGCAAAATGTAATAATCCGATATTGCCACTCGCAGAAAATCGAACTGATGGAGACCCTGAAATCGCCCTTTGAAATACCGGTAGCCGACGATATCCCCTCTGCAGGCGACTCGGGTACATTGCGGTCCATGATGGACGCTTACGAAAAAAAGGTAATCGAAACGGTGTTACTGCGCAATCAATGGCACCGCAGCCATGCGGCCCGGCTGCTGGGGATTGACAGGAAGACCCTGTTCACCAAAATGAAACGCCACGGATTGGTGCGATCCCAGTCCCGTGCATCCCATCCATCCTGAGCATGTATACGCTCATTAACCGCCCACATGATTTCAACAAGACGGATTCGTAACAAGCCCGAGATCCCCCGCTAAACAACAGACGGGAAAAGAAGGCTTGAGAGGCCTGAGGAATGAGGCGTACATAAAAGTACGCCGCAGTGACGAGGGATGAACGCGGTTCGCGGATATCGGGTTTGTTACGAATCCGTCAATTGTCGTTGATAATAGTAGTAACCAGAGACCGGTTTTCTTCCAAAGCCGCTTTTTCGGGGACCTTTTCCTTTGGCGCGGTAAGCGCTTTCCATTGCGTTTTGTACATCGTCCGGAAGGTAATTTGAAACATGGCTTCGAGAATCGAATAGGCCGACACCCGATGGGGCGGGACCTCAATGTTGGCGATTGCCTCACGTTTTTCCGCCGCACCGGATTTCAACCGGTTCAGGTTCCTTAAAAAAGAAACCATCCGGGGAGCCACCTTGCGATGCTGATCCGGCAGGCTCTGGGCGTTGTCCCACTTGGCGATCTGCTTCTCGATGGTATCGCTGGAGGCCTCCAAAAGAAAATTCCTGTTTTTTTCGCTTTTAAACAGCGGCGAATAAGAGACGTGTTTGCGGATGGCCGCATCGAGACAGGCGGCTTCACGCTTCAGCTCTGCGCTCATGGTTGGCACCATGGCTTCGGGAACCGAAAGGCTCAGTTGATTCAGCAGGTCTGAAAATTCCGTCAGGCTCGTTTTGATGTCCTTGGCGGCCGCCGACCAGAATTTCCGGCTCATGGCCTTGACGATGGCTTCATCGGGGTCAGATTTGGAGGGGCCGGATTTGAGTATTTTCAAGACGGCCGGAAACGATCGGGCGGACCGACGAAACAGATTCCTACCGCTAACAGCCTTGAAAATGATTGCGATGGTGGCGAACCAGTCCTGAAGGTGGAGCAACTCGGCCACATCTCCGAAATGGCTGGCAATGGTTCCATTTTTCAATACATGCAAGGGAGTGGCGTATAGCGGTGTTCCCCCCAGCAGCGGCTGGGCAACACAACCGTCTTGATCGGGAGCCAGTGAGATCGCTGTTTCCACGTCAATAACGCCAATGGCAAAAGATTCCGAATTGTTAAGGAATACGGGATACTCGTCCGGATTGGCATCCAGAAACAGGTTGTCCGGCTTAAGGTCCCGGAGCGCGATACGCTTTTCCTTGAGTTGGTCGAGCAGTTGCAGCAGGTTGGAGGCGATGTTCTCGATTTGCATCCGGCTCTGCGAAAAACCTTTCCTGGCCAACTGGGTTTTGAGAAGCTGGTTCAGATTTTCCACTTCTTGCGGGTGCTTTTTCAAAACCTCGGCAAATCCAGTTTCGACGCGCTGCAACAGGTCCGCATCGATCTCTTTTTCATCATGGCCGATCGCCTCGCCGGCAAGGCAATCGAGAAACCAGTTTTTAATCTGGAAGGTGTGGACCGGCTCACTGGTGCCCGCGGCCTGGAAAATTCGTTTGGCCTCGTTTTCACACTGCCGGTAAAGCGTTTGCAGCCCTTCGAATACCGGCATGGCGTCCAGTCCGTATCGGGCGGTAAAGGCGTCCTGGTCCCAGGGGACGTCCGGGGCTTCGCGGAATTCATCGGCGACCTTATTTTTGGATTCATGCAATTCGGCAATCACGCGCCCCAGAAAGAAGCTGTTGGTCAACTCCATGAAAAAAGCGAAGCGGTCCCCGATTTTCAGGTACTGCCGATATTCGGGCTCCCCTTCCACCAGGCGGATATACTGTTTTTCGATCTGCTCCTGGGTGCAGTCCGAAATGCAGGGCAGCGTTTTGACCTTGTTCAGCACCACGGATACCATGGGGATGATGCAGGCAATGGGCGCCAGTTGAACGGCGATCTGCACCTCCCTTCTGATGGCGCTTACGTATTTTTCCATGTCCGTGATCGGCGTCGGAGGAATTTTGACGACCATGTGGGTATCGTAAATAACATAGTAGCACTTGCTTTTGCTGCCGGTATCTTCTCCCAAAGGGCCAATGGACATCCGGCGGGTCAGCCAGTCGTTACTGCCCTTGACGCCCAACTCAAAGCTCTTCATTTTCTTTGCGGCCGAATCGGATGCCATGGAAAAACGGGCCGGGACATCCTTGCCCACGCCTTTCTGAAGCTTGTACACCTCAAGAAAAAACATGGCGATATCCCGCAAATCGGAGGACTCGTGGCCATCTTGGGCAAACAGGCTGGTGGTATGGGCTTCCGGGGGCAGGTCGCTCTGGGACTCGGATTTGGTGAAAGATTGTTTCACGAGGACGATGGTCTTGCGAAAAAACGCCATTCCTGCAAAGGCCAGCGCCAAAGCAGCCAGAAAAACCAGCAGCCGGCTGTCCAGAGATCGGGCCGTTTTTAGATCGACGCCCATGGCCGTCATGACTTGCAGCTTTTTCCGGTCGAGGATCTTTACCAACGCGATCTTTTTTTGAACCTCTACCGATCCGATGGAGGTAACATCGTCCGCCATGAACATGCCGGATTTTCCATCGACCGTATAAAGGACAAGATCACCCGTCCGGTTGATGGTGTCGGCAAGGACCGGTTCGCCCCCCTTGATATAGATGACTTGTCTTTCCGCAGTCACCACGACTTCCAAAAAGGAGACGATGGCCGTGCAGGCAATCGAACACGCAACCAGGATGATCCATTTTTTCATAGCGTCCACGCTTTTTCCATCAATGATTCCGAAACGTCGCTAATGCGTTGACTGGCTGCTTGAGGCGTATTGAAGGACCACGGACCCGATTTTTATGATGTCCATGTGTTTCAGTCGAATCGGCCCTCGAACGGTTTGGCCGTTTACTTTCGGTTTGATCCAACCGCTGACGCTGCTGATGTAATGGTGTTGCGGCGTCTTGCTGATGGCGGCGGCCGGGTCACCGGCCAAAAAGGAAAAAAAACCGCCGATAACGATATCGCATCGATGGGTTCTGCCGATGGTCACCAGGCTTTTGATCAGGTCGTACCTGCCGTTGCCGCCGGACAGGAAAGCGACATAGGCCTCGGCGGTCTTGATTTCCGGGATGTCGCCGCTCTCGGCCAGCATGCGACGGTAAACCTCGGTATCCATAAACATGGTGTGGTCGGGCCCCGGGTCACCGGGCAAAGCGGAAGTTTTCAGTCCACCTTGTTCGGGCCTTGGGCGCGGCCGGCCACGATCCAGAAAGACCAGGGTGTGTTTTCCGATCGTAATGACGTCGCCGTTTTTCAACGGGGCCTGCTCTACGGTCAGTCCATTTAAGAACGTACCGTTCTTGCTGTTCGTATCCTTTAACGTGTATCGATTGCCCTGTTTCAGAATAACCGCGTGGTCCCCTGAAACCGCATAGTTATCGATAACCAGATGATGGTTGGGGTTCCTGCCGATGGAAAGAGCATCAATTCTGTCAAGGGCGAACTCTTTGATGGTCCTGTCCTTGAATTTGACCAGCAATCTGATCATTCGACCGCCTTTTTTGTGCCAGCCGGACACTGGCAGCTTTTCTCAGGAACGCTGTTTCGATCGGAAAAGAGAGGCAATCCATGCCGGGATGCCGATAACCCTGCCCAGGAGGGTTTTGGACGAATCGCCGTTGGTCGATTGTATCCGTACCACGATGACAGTGATATTGTCCTCTCCGCCCCTTTGGTTGGCCAGATCCGTCAGCTTTTTGCAGGCAGCGTCCGAATCGTTCTGGCAGACCAGGTCCCGGATCTCTTCCGGGGCGATCTTACCGCTGAGACCATCGCTGCAAAGAACGACGATGTCGTCTGTAAAACATTGGGTTTCAACAAAATCGACACCAACCTCGGACCGAATACCCACGGCACGGGTAAGAATATGGGCAAGTTTCCCCTCGGAGAATTTGCCTTCCATGGATTTGGGAATTTTTTTGCGCTCGTGAAGCAGGGTGTGGGGCGTGTAGAGATTTTCGATCTCACCGTTTCTCAACAAGTAGATGGGACTATCCCCCACATTGGCGGTGATCAGGGTGTTTTCGGCAAGATAGAGGGCGGAAACCGTAGTACCCATGCCCCGGCAGGCTTCATCCTGGAGGGACTGCTTATAGATTCTGCGATTGGCCAGGGTTATACTTTGGCGCAGCCGCTGGGTGGCTTCATCCACCCCTTGGGCAACCGCCATCTCTTCCGATTCGGAGCTTTTCTCCGCAGCGGCCGTCATGTAAGTACCGATGGCCTCCACGGCCATACGGCTGGCCACCTGTCCGGCGCGGTGCCCTCCCATACCATCCGCCACAACATACAGCCCGATGGACTCGTTGATCAGGAAGCTGTCTTCGTTTGCCTTACGAACTTTGCCGATATCGCTAGATCCAGCGGCTTGTGCCATAATCATCATTTGCCCCTTTTTCTCTTAAAAACAATAAATTGGACACATTGTCAAGAAAAACGGTAGTTTTTTCAGCTCAATGGGGCGATCGCCTCCCGGGAAAATAAAAGCGACGGGGTGTATTGGATACAATTGCCCGGCGCGGGAATCGAATCGCTTTCCTGTCGATAACCCGCCCACTTGATGGGGCGAATTCTCCCCATTATGAACATTTTATTCCCCAATCGTGCATCTGCTCGATTTTAATGGGTAATTTCTGAAACCCACTCCAATCGGGGCGAAAAGACCCCAATTGGGCAATTTGTGCGAACATCCGAATTGTGCTCATAATTATTTGTAATTTATTTAGATAAAATTTTATTGAAAAGCGGCACGCAAATTGGAACGCCTCTGCGCTTGGCACCTTTTGCACAAATCGCACAACATGAACGAAGGTAAATTTCATGATAGAACTGATTCACACCAAGCCCTGTCTTGTTTTCGGTTGCGGCAACCCCCTGTTCGGCGATGACGGTTTCGGACCCGAGGTCATTGCGGATCTGGAAAAGAACCATGCCTTGCCGGACCATGCCGCATGCCTGGATGCGGGCACCTCCATCCGCGATTTTCTCTTCGACATCCTCCTGGCGTCCAAGAAACCGAGGCAGGTGATTGTTGTCGATGCGGGCGACTGGGACGGTAAACGCCCGGGTGAAGTGTTCGAAATCGACATCGACGAGATGAACCCCAAAAAAACCAGCGATTTTTCCCTGCACCAGTTTCCGACGACCAACATGCTCAAAGAGTTGAAAACGGACACGGATATGGACGTGCGCATCCTTGTCGGACAGATTGAAGCCATTCCTGACAGGGTTTCGCCGGGCCTTTCGCCGGCCATGATGGCGGCTGTTGCAGAGGCAAGCCGCCGAGTTCTGAAGATGATCGCAAAGGAGGCCGCATGATCGCCATTCGTGTAGGAGAGTTGGCCCGCACCTTGGGGGTGCACCGCAACACCATTCGCAACTGGATCAAAAACGGTGTGCTCGAAGCCCAACCGACGGTGGGAAAAAAATACCTGATTGCAAAGGACCGGTTGCTGCAATTCGTTCAATCCAAGAGCATTGACACAACCGCGGTGGAATCGTTGATCGAAAGTGACGTGACGGTACCTGCGGCACAGCCGGTCCCATCGCTGAATCAACCCGCAATACAGAAAGAGGCGCCAATGAAACAAAAATCCATTGGTTCGGTACTGGTGGTCGGCGGGGGCATTGCCGGTATCCAGGCCACCCTGGATCTGGCCGATTCCGGCTATTACGTTTACCTGTTGGAAAAAAGCCCCAGTATCGGCGGCGTCATGGCCCAGCTGGACAAGACCTTTCCGACCAACGACTGCGCCATGTGAATCGTTTCACCCAAGTTGGTCGAGTGCGGTCGGCACTTAAACGTTGAGATTCTCACCCTATCCGAAATTGTCGATGTCAGCGGCCGGAAAGGCGACTTCACGGTCACCGTTCGCAAAAAACCCCGCTATATCGACATGGACAAATGCATTGCCTGCGGGCTGTGCGCCCAGAAATGCCCCAAAAAGGTTGATGACGAATTCAATATGGGCATTTCCAAACGCAAAGCCGCCTATATTCAGTACGGCCAGACCGTACCGCTGAAATATGTTATCGATCCGGAGCACTGCCTCTATCTGACCAAGGGAAAATGTCGGGCCTGCGAAAAATTCTGCCCTACCGGTGCCATCAATTTTGACGATAAGGAAGAGCGGGTCACCCTGAACGTGGGGGCCATGATCCTCTCCCCCGGATATCGCCCCTTCGATCCGTCGGGCATGGACTATTATGGCTATGACCAGGTCCCGGACGTGGTCACCAGCCTGGAGTACGAGCGCATGCTGTCGGCCAGCGGCCCCTTTCAAGGGCATTTGGTCAAGCCTTCGGACCACCGGGAACCGAAAAAGATCGCCTGGATTCAGTGCGTGGGGTCGCGCAACACCAACCGCTGCGACAACGGATATTGCTCCAGCGTCTGCTGCATGTATGCGGTCAAACAGGCCCTGGTGACCGCCGAGCATCTCACCGGCGAAGGATTGCAGCAGACCATTTTCTATATGGACATCCGCAGCCATGGCAAGGAGTTCGAGCGCTATTACGAAGACGCCATTGCCAAAAAGGTGAACTTCGTACGCGCCCGTCCCCACACCATCGATCCGGGGGTCGAAGGCTCCGGCGTTTCCATGACCTACACCCTGGAAGACGGGACCCAGACCACCGAAAATTTCGACCTGGCGGTGCTGTCGGTGGGGCTGGAGGCTTCGCCGGAAGCCATAGAACTATCCGAACGGCTGGGCATTGCTTTAGACGAGCACCGCTTCGCCCGCACCCGGAGTTTCTGGCCGGTCACCAGTTCCCGGGACGGAATTTATGTCAGCGGCGCCTTCCAGGCCCCCATGGCAATTCCCCGATCCGTAACCCAGGCCTCGACAGCGGCCGCCGAGGCCGGACGCGCGCTCATCGAAGCCAAGGGCACCCTGACGCGCACCAAGACCTACCCGAAGGAGCGCAACATCGAAAACGAGGCGCCCCGCATCGGCGTGTTCGTCTGTTCGTGCGGCATCAACATCGCCAACGTCGTGGACGTGGAGGCCGTGGCGCAGTATGCTGAAGGCCTGCCCCACGTGGTCCTGGTGGAAAACAACCTGTTTACCTGCTCCACGGACACCCAGAGCCTCATCGCCGAAAAAATCAAGGAACACGACCTGAACCGCATCGTGGTTGCGGCCTGTACCCCGAGGACCCATGAGCCGTTGTTTCAGGATACGCTGAAAGAGGCCGGGCTCAATGGTCATCTGGTGGAAATGGCCAACATCCGCAATCAGAACGCCTGGGTTCACCAGAAGCAGCCCGAAATGGCCACCGAAAAGGCCAAGGATCAGGTTCGCATGGCCGTGGCCCGGTCATCGATGGCCTACGGCCTGGAAGCCGTAGCCGTGGATGTCGAGCAAAAGGCCCTGGTGATCGGCGGCGGCGTGTCCGGCATGAAAGCCGCCCTGATGATGGCCGGCCAGGGCTTTCCCGTACTGCTGATCGAAAAAAGCGACCGTCTGGGCGGCGTAGCCGCGCAACTGCGGACCACCGCCCAGGGCGAAGCCGTCCGGCCGTTGCTGGAGAAGCTGATCCGGGATGTGGAAGCCAATGACCGTATCGACATTTCCACTCGCACCACCCTGGTGTCGGCGGCCGGGTCAGTGGGCAATTTTAGCGGTGAAATCGATGTGGACGGCAACCGCCGGGCCGTCTCCTTTGGCGCTGCTGTGGTGGCCACCGGCGGAAAAGAATCCGTTCCAGATGAATACGGCTACGGCACCAACGACCGCATTCTCACCCATCTGCAACTCGACGCCCTGTTGGACAGCCGCCCGGAAGCGCTGCAACAGGCCAACAGCGCGGTATTCATTCAGTGCGTGGGTTCCCGCGATGCCCGCCGGCCCTACTGCAGCCGGGTATGCTGCACCCATTCGGTGGAAAGCGCCATTGAATTGAAAACCCGCAACCCGCATATGAATGTGTATGTGCTCTACCGGGATATGCGCACCTACGGCACCCGGGAAGCCTTGTACGCCCGTGCCCGGCAGATGGGTGTCGTCTTCATCCGCTTCGATCTTGAAGATAAACCGCGAGTCAGCACCGTCAACGGGAATCTTGCCGTTCGGGTCAATGATCCCGTGCTGCAGATGCCGCTGGAAATTCGGGCCGATTACCTGATTCTGGCGGCGGCCATCGAACCGACCGACAATGCCGACCTGGTTGACATCTTCAAGTTCAGCGTCAATCCGGAAGGATTCGTCAACGAGGCCCATCCCAAGCTGCGTCCGGTGGACATGAGTGTGGAAGGTCTTTTCGTGGCCGGGTTGTGCAACTATCCCAAACCCATCGACGAGGCCGTGGCTCAGGCCAAGGCGGCCGCTTCCCGGGCCAACGTGATTCTCTCCCAGGCCACGATGCAGCTCGACCCCATTAAATCGACCGTTACCGACGCCTGCGACGGCTGCGCCCTGTGTCTGGATGTCTGTCCGTACAAAGCCATCGGTCTGGTGGAAAAAATCGTGGACGGTACGCCCGTTCGGCGGGTGGTCACGGACAGCGCCCTTTGCAAGGGATGCGGCATCTGCGAAGCCACCTGTCCCAAAGGCGGCATCGTTGTCCACGGGTTTACCCCGGATCAGCTCAAGGTTCAGGTGCAGGCGGCGCTGGAACCAGTCCGGCAGCGGGCCGTAGAAACGGCATCGACCGAAAAATAGCGGATGGACCAGCATCCGCGCGCTTCCCGTTGAACCGCCGACGGGGGCAAACCGCAAAACAAGGAGAATGAAAGATGTCTCAAGCGTTCGAACCGGTGATTATCGGTTTTCTGTGCAACTGGTGCGCCTACGCCGGCGGCGATCTGGCCGGCGTGTCCCGGTTGCAATACCCCCCCAACATGCGCCCCATCCGGGTGATGTGTTCCGGCATGGTGCCGCCCGATCTGGTGGTGGAAAGTCTCTCCCAGGGGGCCGACGGCGTCATCGTCATGGGCTGACACCTGGGTGAATGCCATTACCTGGACGGTAATCACAAAGCCAAGGCAAGAGCAGAAGTTATCAAAATCGTTCTGGCGGACAACGGCATCGATCCCCGCCGCTTCGCCCTGGAATGGGTTTCGTCGGCCGAAGCGCCCCGGTTTGCCGAGGTGGTCACGACCTTTACCGAAACGATCCGATCATTGGGGCCCAACCCGGTGGGGCCCCCCATGGCAGCGGCCGGATAGGAGGAACGATGGAAACCTTTTTCAATTTGATCCAGGAAGTCCAGAAGCCGGGCCGCTGCCATCGCTGCGGGGCCTGCGTCACTTTCTGCAACGCCGTCAATTACGGCGCCCTGGAACTGGACGAAGACGGCAAGCCCCGCTACGGGGAGATCGAAAAGTGCATCGAGTGCGGTTTGTGTTATTCCATCTGCCCGGAGATCGACGAACTGGAAGAGATCACCCGGCAGCGGGCCGCCTGGAGCGCTCCCATGGGGCGGGTGATCGAAACCACCATCGCCCGGGCGCTGGACCCGGAAATCCGTGCCGCCGCCACCGATGGGGGCGTCGTTACCGCGCTGCTGGTTCACCTTTTCGAAAACGGCCGCATCGACGGTGCCATCGTGACCGAGCCGGCCGGCCCCTTTCAGCGCCGCCCCTGCCTGGCCACAAGCGTCGAACAAATCCGCCAGGCGGCGGGGTTTTTCTTTGACACCTCCCACGGCATGAAACAGTTCAGTGATGCCTATCTGACCTATTCCTCCATCGAGGAGTTCGCCCCCATGGTGCGCAAGGGGCTCAACCGGGTGGCCCTGGTGGGCACGCCCTGCCAGATCAAGGCCTTTCGGCGCATGGAGGCCCTGGGCATTGTTCCGTCGGATTCAATCAAATTCTGTTTCGGCCTGCTCTGCTCGGGGAATTTCGTTTTCGGCGAAACCCAACGGCAAAAGCTGGCCCAACTGTTCGATTTCGACTGGGACGACGTGGCCCGCATCAACGTCAAAGAGGCCTTCCAGGTGCACCTGAAAGGCGGCGATAGGATCCGTATTCCTCTGGAAGAGCTGGATTTTATGAAGCGGGTGGCCTGTCGCTACTGTGGGGATTATTCGGCCGAGTTTGCCGACATTTCCTTCGGCGGAATCGGCGCCCGGGAAGGCTGGACCACCACGATCATTCGCACGCCGTTGGGGAGGGCGGCCTTTGCCGATGCCCGGGGGAAGACCATCGAAGAACAGACCCATGCGGACGAGGAAAATTTCGCCAGCCATGCCCTGAGCAAGGTTCGGGCCTGGTCGGCGCGTAAAAAGAAAATGGCCCGCCAGTTTCGCCGCAATGGCAGCAAGAGCGGCGTTACCATCGCCGGTTGAACCGTTGCCCCGAGCCCGGCGATCCGCCGATTGCAGCGGGAGAAAGAAGGAAAACCAATGACAGTCAAAGTGGCAAGCGAGTGGCTCAATTCCTGTTCAGGATGCGAAATTTCCATCGTGGACATGGGCGAGCGTCTGCTGGATGTGCTCAACCTGGTGGATTTTGTACACATGCCGGTAATCATGGATCACAAATATTTCGGCCAGACCGGCCAGGGCGGGCATGTGGAGATCCCGGAAGCCGATGTGGGCATCGTCAGTGGCGGGATTCGCAACGAAGAACACCTGGAAGTGGCCCGGGAGATGCGCAAAAAATGCGGAACCATCATCGCATTGGGCACCTGTGCCACCCATGGCGGCATTCCGGCCCTGTCCAATTCCTACACCAACCAGGACCTGCTGAACCGGTATTACAGCACCGAGTCGACCACGCCGACACAGGCCTTCCCCACGGACGGAATTCCCCCGCTTCTGGATTCCGCCTATGCCCTGGACGAAAAGATCAAGGTCGATATCTACCTGCCCGGCTGTCCGCCGCATCCGGATCAGATATTCGGTGCCATAGTCGCCCTGGTTGAAGGCAAGCCGCCGGTACTGCGGGGGAAAAGCGTTTGCGATACCTGTCCCACCATTCGCGAGGGCAAGGGCCAGTTGAAGCAGTTGCGCCGGTTTTTGCAGAAGCCCAAGTTTACCCCCGGCGAACCCATCGACAAAATGCGCTGCCTGCTGGAGCAGGGTATCCTGTGCATGGGCCCGGTGACCCGGGCCGGATGCGGCGGCGAAGGTATCCATCCACGCTGCATCTCCGCACGGGTGCCCTGCCGGGGCTGTTACGGACCGGTGCGCCATGAAGGCAACCAACGATTGGACATGCTCAATGCCCTGGCATCCAACGGCATCGACATCCAATCCCTGCCGGAAAGTACGTCCCTGCTGCGCTTTTCCGGCGCGCATCAACTGCTGCGGCCCCAATCGGGGCGCTAAGGAGACTCGTTAAATGGCTAAAACGATTAACATTGCACCGCTGACCCGGATCGAAGGCCACGCGTCCATCGCTATCCAGTTGGATGACGCCGGCAACGTCACCGATTCCAAGGTGCACTTTCAATCCCTGCGCGGCTTTGAAAAATTCGTGGAAGGCAAACCGGCCGAGGAGCTGCCGCGAATCGTCAACCGCATCTGCGGCATTTGCCCCTGGCACCATCACCTGGCCGCCAACAAGGCCGTGGACCACTGCTTTGGCGTGACACCGCCCCCGGCAGGACAGAAGCTGCGGGAACTGATGCAGACGATCGCCCATGCCGAGGACAAGCTGCTGCACTTCTTCTTTCTGGCGGCGGCTGATTTTGTCATGGGTCCGGAGGCCGACTATGCCGTGCGCAACGTCATCGGCGTGGCCAAGGCCAATCCGGAACTGGCCCAGAAAATCGTCCGGATGCGCTTCAAGGCCAAGATGATCCTGGAAAAATTCGCCGGCAAGGCAATCCATCCGGTGGCCGGGGTCACGGGCGGTTTTGCCAAGCCCATGCTGGAAGAGGACCGCGAGCAGATGCTGGCGGACATGCAGGAAATCCTGGATTTCGCCCTGTACACCATCGATTTTGCCAAAACCCAGGTCTTTCCTCCGTATCTGGATACGGTCAAAACCCTGGGTGTCATCCATACCGGTTTTCTGGGCACCGTGGACGATGACGGCGCCCTGAACCTGTACGACGGCAAACTGCGCCTGATGAAGGCCGACGGCAGCTACACGGATTTCGATGTCCAGGACTATACCGACTACCTGGCCGAACAGGTGGTTCCCTGGTCCTACGGCAAGTTTCCCTATGCCCGCAGCTGGAACGAAGGCTTTTCCCTGGATCTGGACGAACCCAAAGGAATTTACCGCTCCAATTGCCTGGCGCGCATCAACATAGCCGACAAGATGACGACGCCCAAGGCCCAGGCGGAACTGGAAGAATTCAGGCAAACCTTCGGCCGACCGGCCCAGGCCACCCTGCTCTACCACTGGGCCCGGCTGATCGAGGAAGTCTACGCCTGCGAGCACGCCATCGAACTGCTCAATGATCCGGAAATTACCGACCCCAACGTCAGGTCCGAGGTGGTACCGGGTGCCGGCCGGGGAGTCGGGTGTGTGGAGGCCCCGCGCGGAACCCTGATTCACGACTACTCCACTGACGAAAACGGTCTGATCACCCGGGCCAACATGATCGTGGGAACGACCCACAACCTGGGGCCCATTAACATGAGCGTGAACCAGGCGGCGCGCAGTCTGATCCACGAGGGGAATGTGGACGAGGGCATCCTCAACAAAATCGAGATGTCGGTGCGCGCCTACGACCCATGAGTGAGCTGTGCAACACATCGCCTGGACGGCGATCACGGCATCTCCATCACCATCAGCGACAACAACAATCGGGTAATCCGGTCCTGGCCGAACCCATAGAATCAAGGGGGTTCTCAAGGAGCGGTCTTACCGGCCACGGACGGGGGTTTTTCTGTCCGTGGAGGATCCGGATTCCTTCCAAGCTGTCTGGTCGTGTTCGTTTGAAAAAGGCCGGTTGGCCCTTTATTTGGATGGACACGAGAATAGGTCTTGCCGCCGCAGGTTTACTTTTCAGCAAACCAATCCTCCGCATGAACCTGCGGCGGCCGGGCCGGTAGAGGGGGCGATTGGGGCCGGGGCGACGCAGACGTTCCGGCCTCAATCACCGCCGATACCCCTTATGGCAACAAGGGGTTTCATTCATTTTGCCTGCAAACCCATGGCAGGGGTTCCTCACTGACCCCGTTTCCCGGACGGCCCGGGAAACGGGGTCAACGTTTTTGGACGGCTTCGACCGGCACCTTCCTCTGAAACAACGTTTTCCAGCAGGCTCTGGCCTTTCTCTGCTGATAATTATCATGTATAGGCATTGATAACGCTTCAATATCGGTTTATCCATTTTTCGGACAAGCGGGAGGGAAACCCATGAAAACCATCGGTTTGCTGGGCGGAATGAGTTGGGAAAGCACGCTGACCTATTACCAGGAAATCAATGCCGGCGTTAAGCAACGGCTTGGCGGGCTGCACTCCGCCCAGATCGTTCTTTACAGCGTCGATTTCGATCCCATCGAAAAGCTTCAGCATCGCGGCGACTGGGAGGGAACCGCCCGGATCCTGTCAAACGCAGCCCGCTGCATCGAGGCTGCCGGCGCCGATTTTTTCCTGATCTGTACCAATACCATGCACAAGGTGGCCGAACAGGTCCAGGCAGCCGTTGAAATCCCATTGCTGAACATCGCCGATGCCACTGCAACGGTGCTTCTGGAGAACGAGATTCAGCGGGTGGGGTTGCTGGGCACGGCCTTTACCATGGAACAGGATTTCTACAAGGGGCGCCTGACGGACAAGTATGGCCTGGAAGTGCTGATTCCCGGCGAGAAGGATCGCCGCCTTGTCCACGACGTGATCTATAAAGAACTCTGCCTGGGCGAGATCAAACCGGAATCCAGACAGGCATATGTCGATATCGTCGACGGCCTGGCCCAAAACGGTGCCGAGGCAGTGATTCTGGGCTGTACCGAGATCGGGCTGTTGATCAATCAGGCAGACACAACAGTGGCCCTGTATGACACGAGCTTCATCCATGCTGAAAAGGCAGTTGCGTTGGCGCTTGCCGAATAGCCCCGATTTTTCCCCGCAGGGGCAGGCGCCGCCTGCCCTCTCCTCTTTTTCACCTGCTTTTCACACAACCTTCATCGGCATTTCACCCACCCCGGGCAGGATGCCTCCGAAAACTGATTCATTTCGGCGGCAACCGATCAGACAGGAGGTGGATGATGCACAAGGCATTGATTTTTCAGTTCATGGTTCTGGCAGCAATATGGGGCGGCATTCAAACGGCGGAAGCGCAAACGGACGGCAGACACCTGTCGCCCTATTTTTTCGTTGAAAGCGGCAGGGAGGGTGAGGAGCAATTTCCCCTGAAATCCACGGCTGTGGAAGCGGTGATCAGCGGGGTAGTAGCCGATGTGACCGTGACCCAGACCTATGCCAATACGGGCACCGGGCCCATCAACGCCCGTTATGTGTTTCCGGCCGGTACGCGGGCGGCGGTCCACGGCATGCGCATGACCGTGGGCGAGGAGGTCATCGAGGCCCGCATCAAGGCGCGCGAGGAGGCCCGCAAAACCTTTGCTGACGCCAAGGCCGAGGGCAAGCGCGCCTCGCTGCTGGAGCAGCAGCGGCCCAATGTCTTCTCCATGGACGTGGCCAATATCATGCCCGGCGAAGCCATCGCCGTCGAGCTGCACTACAGCGAATTGCTGGTGCCCGAGGAGGGTATGTACCAATTCGTCTACCCCACGGTGGTCGGGCCGCGCTATTCGACCATCCCCGAAGCCGGCGCCGACGATCATCATCAATGGCTGCGCAATCCCTTCCTGACCGAAGGCCAGGCGCCCACCAGTACCTTCGACATCCAGGTCTCCATCGCCGGTGGCCTGCCCATCCAGCCGGTGGCCTGCCCGTCGCACGCCACCGATGTGGCCTGGGCCGGCCCGTCCCAGGCGCACATCACCCTGGCGTCCGGTGAATCCCACGGCGGCAACCGGGACTTCATTCTGGACTACCGCCTCAGCGGCGACCGCATCCATTCCGGATTGCTGCTCTACGAAGGGGAGACGGAGAACTTCTTCATGCTCATGGTCCAGCCCCCCGCCCGCGTGGCGCCGGAGGCCATGCCGCCCAGGGAGTATATTTTCGTGCTGGACGTCTCCGGTTCCATGCACGGTTTCCCGCTGGACACGGCTAAATTGCTGATGAAGGACCTGCTGGACGGCCTGCGTCCCGAGGATCGCTTCAATGTGATCCTATTCGCCGGTGGGGCGCAGCTTTTTGCCCCCCGCTCCATTGCGGCCGATTCGGGCCAGGTACAGGCTGCCGTCCAATTCATCGACAGCCGTCAAGGCGGCGGGGGTACCGAACTGGCCCGGGCGCTTGAGACCGGCCTGGCCCTGCCCCACGATGAGGGCATCGCGCGCACCATGGTCGTGGTCACCGACGGCTATATCGCCGCTGAAAAACCGGTGTTCGGCCTGATCGCCGATCAGGTGGGCAACTGCAACCTCTTTGCCTTCGGCATCGGCAGCAGTGTCAACCGTCATCTGATCGAGGGGCTGGCCCGTGCCGGCCAGGGTGAACCCTTCGTGGTCACCGAATCCCGTGACGCCGCGGCGGCTGCCGTCCGGTTCCGGCGTTATATCGAGGCGCCGCTGCTCACGGATATCGAAATCGATATCGACGGGTTCGACGCCTACGATGTGGAACCGCTGCGACAGGCCGATCTTTTCGCCCGGCGGCCCCTGATCGTCAGCGGCAAGTGGCGCGGGGCGCCCGCAGGCACCATCGCCGTCAGGGGCGCCACCGGCGGCGGGCCGCATACGGAGGCGTTCGAGGTCTCGGCCGCCGTGCCGTCGGACGACAACCGCGCCCTGCCCTTTCTGTGGGCCCGCCAGCGACTGGAGCGCCTCAGCGACGTTGCGGCGGAGGAAGACGACGAAGAGATTCAAGAGCAGGTGACCCGCATCGGGCTGGCCTACAAGATGCTCACCGCCCACACCAGCTTCGTCGCGGTCCACGAAAGAGCGGACAACACCGCCGCGGCGGCCAGGGACGTGACGCAACCGCTGCCCCTGCCCCTGCATGTGTCCAACCTGGCCGTGGGTGCCCGCAACGTCCCCGAGCCGGCGCTGGGCCTTCTGATGGCGGCGGTGTTGCTGCCCGGACTGTGGATCTTCTGGCGGCGGCGCAGATCTGCCGACCATTGCTGAATCATCCATGACGATCAGGGCGCAGACCATGGACATCGCGACCCACACAAGTCAAATGGAAATCACTGCCGTTCACGAACGCATCAACCGTCTGCTGGCCGCAGCAGCGGCCGTCCTGCTCATGCTGGTGCTCAAGCGCCATTACAGTCTGGCCGTGGCCGAAGATCTGCTCTGGATTCTGGCCCCCACCGCCCGGCTGACCGCGTGGGTCGGCGGTGTGCAACCGGTGTGGGAAGCCGGCGTCGGGTACGTCGATTTCGGCCGGGGAATCGTCATTGCGCCGGCCTGCGCCGGAGTCAATTTCATGATCATGGCCTTCGGGCTGGCGGCTTTCCTCGGGCTCGGACGGCTGCGACGCCTCGCCGGCCTGCTCGCCTGGCTGGTGTTTTCATTTGCCGCCTCCTATCTGGCCGCCCTGGGGGTCAACACCCTGCGCATCGTTCTCTCCACGGTACTTTACCGGGTGGATATCTATTCGGCCTGGCTCACCCCGGACGCCCTGCATCGCGTTGCCGGGGTCTGGATTTACTTAAGCGCCCTGGGGTTGTTTTTTAAGGGCCTGCAGCCCATAATGAACCGATTCGCAAACCGCTTCGAACCGGTACGCCGCTCTTTCGACGTCATCCGGTCCTCCTGGCTGCCCTTGGGGTGGTACCTTCTCGGTACCGTGGGGGTGCCGGCGGTTAATCTGATCTTCAAAACGCCGCCGTCTGCCTTCGGCATCCATTGTCTGATGGTGGTGGCGGCCGCCATGGTTCTGTGGGGCGGCGGTGTGCTGGTAAACGTTCTCATTGCCCGGTACATTGGGACAGGAATGCGTTAAATGACCAAGATACTGATCGTGGAGGATGAACCGGCCATCGCCGATACCATCCAGTATGCCCTGGAGACCGAAGGCTTTATGCCGCTGACGGCCCCTACGGGGCAGGAGGCACTGGAACAGATGGCGGCGCATGCCGTCGATCTGGTGATTTTGGACATCGGCCTGCCGGACATCAACGGCTTCGAGTTGTGCAAACGGATCCGCCACCACAGCGCCCTGCCGATCATTTTTCTCACGGCCCGCAGCGAGGAAGTGGACCGGGTGGTGGGGCTGGAAATCGGCGGGGACGACTACGTGATCAAACCTTTCAGCCCGCGGGAACTCACCGCCCGGGTCAAGGCGGTGCTGCGCCGTACCCGCTCGGCCGCCTCTGCCACGTCGCCGACGCAGACGGTCTGGGCCGTGGACGACGCCAAACGCCGCATCCACTACTTCGGCTGCCGGCTGGAACTCTCGCGGACCGAATTCGACCTGCTGCGGATCCTGATCCGTCGGCCGGGCCGGGTGTTTACCCGCGAGCAACTCATGGCCGCCGTGTGGGACGAACCCGAAGCCAGTATGGACCGTACGGTGGATGCGCACATCAAGAACCTGCGCGCCAAGCTCAAAGGCATCAAAGCGGATCTCGACCCCATCGTCACCCACCGCGGCACCGGCTACGCCCTGAAGGAAAATATCACCCCGTCATGAAACTCGGACTGCGCATTTTCGGCTGCTACCTGGTCATTTTCTGCATCTGTTTCGCCGTCCCGGTGGGTTGGATGCTGGACACGCTGCGCACCCGCTACCTGGAAGGGGTGGAGGACCCCCTGGTGGACCAGGCCCATATCCTGGCCGGCGTGGTGGGCCGCATGATGGCCGACGGCCGCTTCGATGCGGCCCGCTTTTATGAGACCTTCGATGCCGTCTACAACCGGCCCCTGGACGTACACATCTATCATCTCGCCAAGACCGTCGTGGACCCGGTGGTCTACATCACCGATGCCAAGGGAAGGGTGCTCTTTCATTCCCGTGATCCCGGCCAGGTCGGCGCCGACTACCGCCGCTGGCGGGACGTCAGCCTGACCCTCGACGGGGCTTATGGTGCGCGCACCACTTTGGCCGACCCGCACGATCCGACCTCCTCGATGCTCATCGTGGCCGCGCCGATCATGGTCGACGGCACGCTTGCCGGCGTACTGAGCGTGGGCAAGCCGACCACCAACATCAACAGCTTCCTGGAGCATGCCAAACCGCGGATGATCCAGGTGGCTGCGCTTGCCGTTGTCATGGCCGTGGTCCTGGGCTATCTGGTCGCCCTGTGGATCACGCGGCCCATCAAACGCATGACCGATTACGCCCACGCCGTGTCCGACGGCCGTCCCGCCGTTTTCCCGCAGCTGGACCGCACCGAAATCGGCATCATGGGCCGGGCCTTGCAGAAGATGCAGGCAACCCTGGAGGGCAAGGCCTACGTGGAGCGCTACGTGCAGCAGCTGACCCACGAACTGAAGAGCCCGCTGTCCGCCATCCGCGCCTCGGCCGAACTCCTGGAGGAGGAGGTTCCCCCCGAACGGCGACGGCGTTTTCTGACCCACATCCACACCGAGGCCGGCCGGATCAGCGACATCGTCGAACGCATGCTCACCCTGTCGGCGCTGGAGAACCAGCCGCAGCTCGACCGGCGCGAAAAAGCCGATCTCTCCAGTCTGGTGCGCGACGTGATCGAGAGTAAAAAGTCCATGATCCTGGCCCGGAACATCTCAGTGACGGTCGATATCGACGAAACAACACGGGTCGTCGGCGACGCCTTCTGGCTGCGCCAGGCCGTGGCCAACCTGGTCCAGAACGCCATCGACTTCAGCCGGCCCGGAGGAGAAATCGCCATTCGTTCGGCATCCGACGACCATGCCGTGCAGCTTCGCATCGACGACAGCGGCACGACCATCCCCGCCTACGCCCTGGAGAAAATCTTCGACAAGTTCTATTCTTTGAAGCGCCCCGACAGCGGCCTCAAAAGCACCGGCCTCGGACTCAATCTGGTCCGACAGGTGGCGGCCCTGCACGGCGGCGAAATCACCTTGCAAAACCGCTCCTCCGCTGGCGTTCGTGCCGTGCTGACGCTGCCGACAAAGCGCCGCTGATGGAAAGCAACTTGTTTTTTACCAGTGCAACGGTTAAATGATTACAGATTTCGTAAACAGCTCTTAAATAGGGGAAACTCGTGCCCCTTCAAAAAAAATCCATCTGGCGAAAAATCGGATTCGGGATCGGGATCTTCCTGTTGATTCTGCTGGGAATCGGCCAGTTCTACAAAAAAGACCTGCTGCGCCTGAGGTTCGTGCTGACCCTGTTCGACCCGCCCACCATTGTGGAAAATTTCAGGAGCATGACCCGGTTTTTCGATACCAGCAAGGTGCAGCGCAGCGGCCCGCTTTACCGGATTCCCTACGAGAGCAAGAAGCTGCCCATCTCCTATCCCTATAACGGTAGCCAACATGATCTGGCCGAATGGGTCGAGAGGACCGGCACCACCGGGATCGTTATCATCCATGACGGCAAAATCGCCTTCGAACGCTACTACCGGGGGAACACTGCCCAAACCCGCTGGATATCCTGGTCGGTCTGCAAATCCATGGTTTCGGCCCTGGTGGGGTTTGCCATCCAGGAAGGGCTGATCGACAGCCTTGCCGACCCGGTGACGGCCTATGTTCCCCTGTTGAAGGCCTCCGGCTACAACAGGGTTCGGATCAAGGATGTCCTTCAGATGTCTTCCGGGATCGGGTTCAACGAAGATTATGGCGATTTCCATTCGGACATCAACCGCATGGGGCGCACCTTCGCTTTGGGTACGGCCATGGATGACTTCGTTGTATCGCTCGAAAACCAGCGGCCCCCGGGCACCTTCCATCACTACGTGAGCATGGACACCCAGGTGCTGGGCATGGTGCTGCGGGAGGCCACCGGCCAGAGCCTGTCCCGATACATGGAAAAATGTCTCTGGTCGCGACTGGGGACCGAAGCGGACGCATTTTGGATTATCGATGGCAATGGCATGGAGCTGGCCTTTGGCGGTTTCAATGCCGTCTTACGGGACTACGCCCGGTTCGGCCTTCTGTTTCTCAACGAGGGCAAAAACTTCAGGGATCAGCAGCTCCTTCCGGCTCAATGGATCAGGGATTCCGTGACGCCCGACCAACCTCACCTCATGCCCGGCACCGGCAACCCTGCCTCGTCGACCCCCCTCGGATACGGGTATCAATGGTGGCTTCCCCGGACACCCGACGGAGATTACTGTGCCATCGGCATCTATGGCCAGTTTATCTACGCCCACCCGAAATACCGGGTGGTGATCGCCAAGACCTCGGCTTATGTGGATTACAACCGGTCCGGGGATGAAATGGAATTCGAATCCCTGGCGGTCTTCCGGTTCATCGCCAAGCAAATGGATCGAATCCCCTGAAGAATCCGCCCCGATCGGACAGTTCCCGGATAGCAAAAGGACCAACCAGCGGGTTCTTGCGGTCTTGCTCTTCTGTCACCTGCGGGTTTCAGCACCGTCTCCGGCAATGTTACACGTCGCTCCGACCGTCAGCGGTCGGCCCCCCTTCCTGACTTCTAATTCTACGTTATTATAGGCAAATTCAAAATCAATGGATTTTTATAAATCCAGGCACGCCTGTTGCGTTAATCCCTGACAAACCGCGAATCTGGACCGCTAAACGGAGGGAGGATAAAATGAATCTTGGGTTTTTAGGTGAACTTCATTTCAATATGCAGTTTCTTTCGGCCTTGATCAGCATCGTCATCATCGACCTGGTGCTGGCCGGCGATAATGCCGTTGTCATTGCCATGGCGGTTAAAAAGCTCACCGGCCGCCAGCGAACCCTGGGAATCGCCGCAGGTGCCGGTGGCGCGGTTCTCGTCCGAGTCGTATGCACGTTTTTCGTCGCCAAGCTGCTCATGATTTCTTTTATCAAACTGCTTGGCGGGGCCGTCATTTTGTGGATTGCCGTCAAGCTGCTGGTAGAGGGGGCGGAAGACGAAAGCGTCCGAGAGGCGGGAAACCTCTGGCAGGCCGTATGGATCATCGTGGTAGCGGACATGAGTATGGGAATCGATAACATGCTGGCCGTTGGCGGAGCCTCCCATGGGAACTTTTTTCTGCTCATTTTCGGTCTGGCGCTGAGCATCCCCTTCGTCGTTTTCATGAGTTCCCTGCTTGCCAAGCTCATGGATCGCTATCCGATGATCCTGTATATCGGCTCCGGTATTCTGGGCAAGGTCGGCGGCGAAATGATGATTACCGACCCCGTTATCCACAATTGGCTGCACCCGCCCAAGGCCGTGGAATACGCCGTTATGATTTTCTTCACCATTGGCGTCATCGCTTTGGGCCGCTGGATTCTGCTCAGGCGCAAGCAACCCGCCGAGGCGATGGTACCAGCAATGGAAATGGCCAAAGCCCCGGCCGTTTCCATCTCCGGAGAGCAGCAAGGGTAGTTCTCCATCCGTTTTCCCTGGATGCGGAGTGCCGTCAACCGACTCCGCGATCCTCCCCGCTGAACCCGCCCATCCGGCCGCCCCCCGGGTGGGCGGGTTCAATCTTCTCCTATTTCACACGCATCCCGTCATATTTGAAAGTATTCGGCCCCTCCCGCCAAACCCCAAAAATTCTCATGTCTTCCTGAAAAAGACAGCTCCCATGGACATTGTCCACTGGCAGTATTCAGGGAAGAAACGCCTTCGAAGTCCTCTTCCTATTATGCGCAAATTATATAATAAATACTTTATGTTAGATTAATTATTCTCGTTGGCATGCTTGGCATGACGATTGTAACGGTCCGAGACAAGAAAGCATCGAACTGGAGACCCTTTAAACATTTCAAAAAAGGAGAAGAAAAAGTCAGACACCGGAAACCGTATCGCCAAATCGATTTTTCAATCTTCATGCGCATAAAGGAGGGATAGATGAGCAATTCAACCAATGAGAAAGTAGCCGGATGGGAGGTCGCCAGAAATCTCGAAGGCCAGAAAACAACGATCATGGAACGAATGATCCCGGAATGGCGCCAGACCAAGGCGGCGTTGGGCGGTGTTTTCGTTTTTTTCCTCGTTTTTCTGTTGGGGTGCTGGTTGGCCGGCAACCCATTCGAGCCCACGGTAAGAATTCAGTCGCCGTACTCAATAGCCCACGGTCTTCAGGGCAATCAGTGGAATATCGTATGGAGCGTGGTGCTGTTGGCCGCCTTTTTCGAGTTCATGGACGCTTCGGCCGGCATGGGATTCGGCACCGCGCTGACGCCGATACTACTGGTAATTGGCTTCGATCCCAAGCAGATCGTTCCGGTGGTCATGATCCAGCAGGGGGTAGCAGGCCTGGTGGGGGCCTTTCTGCACCGTGAATTTGAAAATGTAGAGTGGAAATTCAAGCCCATGTCCGAGACGGTAAAGCTGTGGTTTATCATCGGCGTGGTAGGGTGTATCGCCGTATCGATCTCCATCGTCGGCATCTATAAGATTCTCCACGTGGACAAGGTCTGGATCAAGCTCTACGTAGCCGTCCTGCTGGTTGTCATGGGTGGCGCCTCCATCTTCCAGGGCACCAAGGAAAGGGAATACAAACCCCGGCGGATGATCGGATTCGCCGCCCTGGCCGGTTTCAACAAAGGTGTGGGCGGCGGCGGCTACGGGCCGGTGGTGACCATCGGCGGGCTGTTGGCGGGGGTCCCGGTGAAAAGCATGCTGGCCGTTACGGCCATCTGCGAGGGCACGGTAAGTACCTTTTCGATCATTGTCTGGCTGGCCCTGCTTACCAGCGGGGTGCAAATCGACTATTTGCTGCTGCCTTCCATGATGATTGCCACGATGTTTTCCGCCATTGCGGCGCCCTATATGACCCGTGTATTTCCGGAAAAACTTTGGAAGATCGTGGTCCCCGCCTATTGTCTGGTGGTTGCTGCTATCTGCTTCTGGAAGATCGCCCCGGGAATTATGGCCAAGCTGGGCGGCGGATGATGCCACCAGTAGGGTTTCCCCGGATCTCGTCCTGCCAAGGGGCCCGGGGAAACCAATGCCCATTTATGCTCGAAAACCAAAGGCAACCCGGTCACGCAAAAAACGATTTTCCGGCCGCGATAAACCATTGAACCGGGAGAAAAAGCCCGATGAATAACGCTACCCAAAAAACAACCGAGGACATGGCCGACTGGCGGCTGCAAGCCGGACCGGCACGCAATCGGATGCGCTCTTTCGGCCTGACCATGATCGTCATGGGCGCCAGTTTCATGCTTTACTATCTGGGCGTATTCGGAACGGTCGACGGACCCCTGATGCCTGAAAAAATGGGAGCGGCGCTCTCCGGGTTGGGCGTGAACCGCCGCCACGTGATTGTCGTGCTCCTGTCGATTCTTATCGCCGCGATATCCTGGAACTGGATCTTCAACCTGACCAGCCTGATTGTTGGCAGCCGGTTGACCTGCAAGGCCAAAAAAGAGGGCACGAACCGATGGTGCGGCGAACCGGTCAGACGCGTCCATCGCCGTTCCGGTCGCTCGGGCCAAACGGTCGTCGAATATATCTGTCCATGCGGCCATCGGCGAACCGAAGCCCATTTCCACCCGGTCAAAAAAGGAGTGGTGAGCCATACCGTTTGGGTGGGCTGCCTGGCGTTTGTCCTCATCGCCCTTTTTTGTACTTAAACGACGGCGACTCGGTACGTTTATCGGGATTGACAGTCGGTAAAAAAGTCTGACAGTCCGCCGAACGGGAGGCCATGACGCGCTATCCTGAAAAATCCTGTCTTTAGGGCTTTTTTCCCGGAGCTTCAGTCAATTTTTTCATGGCACATGAATTGCTGCGCTGATCGCCATGCAAAACGCTTCGTTGGTTAAACGGCAAAAGAAACGCGCCTGGATCATTGCCGTCGTTGCCGCCCTGATTCTCATAGCGGCTACCGGCGTTCATTTTCTTTTCGGCCGGCGGATGATTGCGTTGGTCAGCGACCAGTTCAATCAGGAACAGCTCACCGTGGCCCGGAGCATCCGAAAGCTGGTGGAAACGTCCCTCAACACCCTGGAAAAGGAGCTGCTCAATCTCGCCGGCAGCGTTGCCGCATTGCAATCCGATCCGGTCGATCTGCTGGCAGGTCTGCGGCCCGAACTGGAAAAAATCTCAAGGCCCGGTGTCGAAGAAATCCGGCTTTGGGACTGCAATACTCGAACCATGGGCGTATTTTCCCATGGAAACCTGTTCATCGAGCCTGCGGCAGCATTTCCGGATGTCGATTCCCTGCCGCTCCCCGAATCGGGAGAAGTCCGGCTTACGAGACCACACACCACCGGCTCGCAGGTTTACCTGTATTTGATCGCCCCTTTGGGTTCCGTTGGCAGTCGATATCTTATTTTCCGACTGAACCTGACCTGGTTCCTTTCTCCTCTGCTTACGGGGGTTCGATCCGGTGTCAGTGGATATGCATGGGCCATTGATGGGAGCGGATGTTTTCTTTACCATCCCTATACGGATTTTATCGGCCACAGCGCCTTCGACATTCGCCGGGAGACCTATCCGGACCTGAGTTTCTTTCAAATCGATCGGATCCAAAAAGAGGGGATGCTGCAGGGCCGGGAGGGAACCGGAACCTATGATTCGGCCTGGCATCGGGGGTTGGCCGGAAAGATATCCAAACTGATCGCCTATTGTCCTATCCATATCTCACAGGAGCCGAAACAATTCTGGAGTGTCGCCGTCGTCGCGCCGATCCACGAGGTCGCCAGTGCAATCGGTCAGGTCCACCGCTGGCAGCTGGTTCTCCAGGGGGTAACAATCCTGGTAATCGGAGCCGCGGCCGCGGCCCTTTTGCTGTTCGAGGTCCGTTTCTCCCGGCGGTTGCAAAAGCTGGTGGACGTGCGCACCCGGGCATTGAAACGCTCCGAGGAGCGCTACCGCCTGCTGATCGAAAGTGCGGAGGACTTTATTTTTACGCTCAACGCGGCCATTTGTTTGAAATCGGTGAACAGCTACACCGCCAATTTTTTCGGCAGCGACGCCGAACAGTTGATTGAACGCCCCCTGGCCGACCTGCTGGATGAAGACGTGGCCCACAAGAACACCAAAGCAATAAAACAGGTGTTTGCCACCGGGCGCAGCGTCCGCGAGGAGATTGAAATCCGCTCCGTGGATCCGCCGGTCTGGCTCAATGCCAACTACATGCCTTTAAAAAATGAGGGCGGCGAGATTCACCTGGTTCTTTGCATCGCCCGGGACATCACCGAAAACAAAACGCTCCAGCGCCGTCTGGTGACGACGGAAAAGCTCGCGGCCTTAGGAACCCTGGCCGCCGGGGTAGCCCATGAAATCAACAACCCGCTGGGGGTCATTCTTGGCTTTTGCGACCTTCTGGTGCGCAAGCAGGAGCCGGGCAGCCAGGCGTACGAAGATCTGAAAATCATCGAGCGGCAGGGGCTGCACTGCAAACAGATCGTGGACAACCTGCTCAGCTTTGCCAGGGATCGCAAGGTATCGGAGAAGAGTGCCGATCTGAATCTCTGCCTGGCGGAAATTCTCACGGTGGCCCGTCACAGCATCGAGCGCCGGGCCGTCACCGTAAGAACCGATATCGCCAGGCGGCTGCCCGTGGTCAACGGAGACTGTCGGCAGCTGCAGCAGGTCTTCCTCAACCTGATGAACAATGCCGCGGATGCCATGCCGGAAGGCGGCGTTCTGACCATTTCGGCCGCTTACAATAAGGGCTCCCGGCAGGTGATTGTGAAAGTAACGGACAATGGCTGCGGCATCAGCGAGGAGAGCATGGACCGGATCTACGAGCCTTTTTATACGACCAAGCCCGAAGGTGAAGGCACGGGGCTGGGGTTGTTCGTCATCTATGGCATCGTCCATGGTTTCGGCGGATCCATTCACTGCGAAAGCCGGGTGGCCGAAAGGCCCGGCGAGAAAAGCGGCACCACATTCATTGTGAAACTGCCCCAACATCCAGAGGAGACATCGTGAAAGGCTGCATATTGGTGGTGGATGATGAGCGGGACATGCTGTTGCTGCTCGAGCGCATCATTACCGAAGATACCGAACACCGGGTGGAAACCACAACCGATCCGCACGATGCATTCAGCCGGATCGAAACCGGCGGCGTCGATCTGGTGATTACGGATCTGAAAATGCCGAAAATGGACGGCATTCATCTGCTGGAGAAAATAAAGGCCCTGGACCCGACCGTTGCGGTTGTGGTGATGACCGCTTTCGGCACCATCGAAACGGCGGTGGAAGCGACCCGCAAGGGCGCCTGCGACTACATTACCAAGCCTTTCCGCCGGGAGCGGATTCTGGTTACGATCGAAAACGTCATGAGTTTCCAGTCCATCACGCGGGAGAACCGGGTGCTGCGGGCCGCCCTCGAAAAGAAAAACGGATTCGCTTCGCTGCTGGGGGGCACGCCGGTCATGCGCAAGATCTTCGACCGGATCAGGCAGGTCGCCCCGACCCAGGGCACCGTCCTGATTACCGGCCCCAGCGGTACGGGAAAGGAACTGGTGGCCAAGGCCCTGCATTCTTCCAGCAACCGCAGGGACAAGGCCCTGGTCACCCTGAACTGCACGGTCATTCCCGAAAATGTGCTGGAGAGCGAGTTGTTCGGCCATGTAAAGGGCGCGTTTACCGGTGCCTGGAAAGACAAACGGGGCATGATCGAAGATGCCCATGGCGGCACCCTTTTTCTGGATGAAATCGGGGATCTGAGCCCCGTTTTACAGACCAAGCTGCTGCGCCTGATTCAGGAAGGCGAGTACCGGCCGGTGGGGGGCAACGGAATCCGCCGGGCAGACATTCGATTCATTGCAGCAACCAACCGCATGCTCAACGAAGAGATTGCCCGGGGGCGGTTCCGGGAAGATCTTTACTACCGCCTCAACGTGATCCACTTCGACATGCCCCCGCTGGCGGACAGACATGGCGACATCCCCCTGTTGAGCCAGCATTTTTTGAAAAAATACGCGGCCCTGAACAGCAAGACGATCACCCGGATTTGTCCCCTGGCCATGCAGCGCCTCATGAACCGGGACTATCCGGGGAATGTCCGGGAACTGGAAAACATCATCGAACGGGGGGTTATTTTCTGTCGCACCGACACCCTGGTGACCGAGGACCTCTTTCTGGAAGAGCAGCATTCGGAAACGCCGGGCACTTTTTCATCGTCTCTGGGCGATCTGCCCTTCAGGGAGGCCAAGGAGCGGATGATCGATCTTTTCCATCGGCATTACATCGACCAATTGCTGCGCAACAACGCGGGCAATGTCAGCCGGGCGGCCCAACGGGCGGGCATCCAGCGTCAATACCTGCATCGCCTGATGAAGGAATCAGGCATAACGACCGAGGACTATCGTCATCCGGCGGCCGGGGAATGAGATCATGGCAGACGGATGCAGGTTCAGGAGACGCGGATGCCGATCACGGCAAAGGCGTCCCGGAGGCGGACCTGGCCCACCGGGCGCTTGTTCCAGAACACCGCGATGGTATCGCGATTGTGCCTGATCATGACCTCGATAGCCGTGGTAACCGGATCGTTGAGATGCACCGATGGCTCCAGGGCCAGATCCCGGGAGGCGGGAAGCATAATCTTTCCGACACGGTTGAGGGTTTGGGTATGCATGGTCAAAAAAACTGCAAACCAAGTGCCACAGCGGTTCAGTTTTTCTCTTCGGCCTTCGATCGAGCGGTACCACCATGGATTTTCAGACCAAACGGATGCCGGGTGCCCCTGACCTGTAGCCATGGTGTCCAAACGCTGGAGACAAGCATCGACGAAAATGTATCCTCCCGGTTTTCGGCGATGCCCCTGGCAAGAAGATGTCACTCGTTTTCAAGGAAACCCGTCATGGATGAAAGATACGATGAAAAATCGGGGCGGCGGGTGCTGCTGGTGGACGACGAGGCCCGTTTTGTCCTCCAGCTGGGCAAACTGCTCGAAGCGCGAAATTTTGAAGTGACCACCGCCCCGGACGGCCGTCAGGCCCTGGCCCGAATGGAAACCCGACGCTTCGATGCGGTACTGCTGGATCTTCGCATGCCGGGACTGGACGGCATGGCCACCCTGGCCCGGATTCAACAGCAAAAACCGGCCCCGGCCGTAATCATTCTCACCGGGCACGCCACGCTGGAATCGGGTGTCGAGGCCATTCGCCAGGGCGCTTTCGACTACCTGATCAAACCCTGCAGCATCGAAGATCTGGAAGCCAAACTGAACCAGGCCTGCACCGCAGGACAGATCCGGCGCCAACCGGTACTCTGGCCCCGCAGCGTTGCCGGAGAACTGGTCCTGGAAGCGTTTCGGCGCATCGCGGATACGGATCCGCTGCTGGAGGCCGTTTCGGTCTTCAACCATCGCCTGCCGCGGATGGGGGGCGAAACCCTGTATATCGTCGATGGCAATGGCGCCCTGGCCGGCCATTTGAGCAAGACGGACATCCTGGCCAACGTTGCCGGATCGCAAGGCAGCAGAATTACCTGGGCGGAATTGTCGGCCAACCCGCAATGGCTGCCGGCGTTGACGGTCGGCGATGCGATGAATTCGGGAACCGTTGCTGTCCAACCCGAAACGGCCCTCGACCGGGTGGCAACGATCATGATCGAACAAGGTTTTCACACGATGCCGGTTACCGACGAGAACCGCCAGGTGCTCGGTGTAATCCAGCTCAAGGATGTGTTGGTCTATCTGGATGGCCCCCAAAGCCGGATGGATGGAGATCAAAAAGACGAGGTCATATGAAACAGGATTATCCCCATTTCCGGCGGCTGTGGAACCGGGTGGTCATTGCGCTCGTGGGCGCGGCATTTATCCCTCTGATTGTGATCGGCGGCATTTTTTCCTTCTATGCGGTATCGATTTTCAAAGACAGAACCGTGGAGATGCTGGTCCACGACACGGATACCCGCCGAAAACAGTTGGACAACTTGTTTAACGATCAGCTCGCGACCCTCAGGCTAGTGGCCCAAATGCCTGCCGAAATCCTCACGGAGCAGGAGAGATTCGACGCGTATTCCCGAACCGTGATCGAAAAACATCCCTGGATTCACGATCTGGAAGTATTCGACATTCAGGGCAACCAGCTCGTCCACCAGGGACACCTGGCTCGGGAAACCCGCAACTACGCCGACCGCACCTGGTTTCAACGCGCCCGCGCCTCGGGCGTCTGGATCAGCGATCTGGAACTGGGCTATCGACAGGTTCCGCACATCAGCATTGCCGTGCGCCGGGAAAAGGGCCCGCCTTTTCTGATTGTCCGCGCCAGCCTGGACGGCGGTGACCTTCAGCGGCAATTGCAGCCCAGTTGGAAAGCCTTCACGGCAGCCGACGTTTTTCTGATCGACCGCCGGGGCGATTATCAGGCCCGACTGCAGTCGGATCGCCCCCTGATGGTCGCCTCGGGTCTGGGACAGCAGCAACGGTTCGATGGCGTCCACATTCAGGAAAAGGAAGAAAATATACAGATGACCACCTGGCTCTCCTCGGTTCCCTGGGTGCTGGGGGCCTGCTATAAACCGAAAGAGGTGTTCTCCCCGGTGCTGGAGATGCGCCGTTTTGCCCTCTGGAGCCTGGTTCTCGGGGGGATCGTGATTGTATTTCTGGTTTTGCTTACCGCCGACACCCTGGTCAACCGCCTGGAGACCAAACGGCAGCGCATCCACCATTTAAACGCCCAGATGCAGCGCAGTAGTTACATGGCTTCGACCATGGAGCTGGGAATCGGCTTTCTGGAAGAGATCACCGATCGTCTGGCCAGCATCACGGTGGCTGCCGAGTGGCTGGAAAACCACCTGTCCGGCGAAACACCCTCCCCGGTTGCCGAAGATCTCAAGCAAATTCGGGAGTCGGCCGTTACCGGCCGCCAACGCCTCAAGCAGTTTCTTGAGAATCTGCGCCCCCGGCCTCCCGTAATTACGGATGTGCAACTGACGGGTCTGATCGAAACCGTGGTCACCTGGCTGAAAAAAGAACTGGCCCTGCGGTGTGTCCGGGTGGCATGGGCCGTTGACAAGGATGTTCCCGAAATACGGACTGAGCCCGGCAAACTGCGTCACGCCTTTCAGAATATTCTGCTCAATGCCCTGACCGCCGTGGATCATCACGGAGAAATTCATATCGTCATCAAGGACGAAGGGCCTCAGGTAGCCGTCACCATTACCGACAGCGGCTGCGGCATCCCCTCCGAGGATCGGGAACGGATTTTCGAACCCCTTTACACGACCAAGCCCGACGGCACCGGTCTGGGACTTCCGGTGTCCCGGGATATTTTCCAGGCCCTGGGAGGATCGCTGATCCTGTTGCGATCATCATCCGAAGGAACGGCCTTCAGAATGGTGCTGCCCAAGCAGTTCCATGGATTTGCGGATGTGGGACGGAAAGTCCAGACTGCCAACGCATCATGATCCGGCGCGAACAATTGAAAATGGCCATCGACGCCATTTATGCCGTCGACCGTGAAACCGGCTATGGCTTAGGGACGTTATTCGACGAGGCCCGCATCGCCATCCCCGCGGCAGACAGCGCCACGGTTCGCTCGGAAAGCGGGTGGGATGTCCACTATTACTTCGAAGGGCAGCGGGTGGACCTTCCCGCAACCGCCATGGTGGCCGATGGAATTGCCACCCTCGAACAATCGTTGATATTCAAATGGGGAGAGCTTCGGGAAAAGCAGGCCTGCGGAGAACGTTGGGCGGCAGGGGATCTCAGGAAGCTGGCCGGAAGCATCCGGCAGGCCGGGGCGGCAGCAGTGGTGGATTACGAACTGCGCCGCCTGGACAACCGCCCTGCCGGCCTGGAAGCGCCCCTGCCGATTCCTTCCTGCAACGACTGCGGCCCTCACTTCTGTGGATCCCTGGCCAATGGCCAGCCGGCCCATTTCATGCCGCTGCCGCTCAACCGGCAAATGCTGCTGCAGACCGCCGGACAACGCTTCGAATTTTTCAACGTGCGGTATATTCTGCGCAGCTGGTCAGATCGAAGCCTGCCATGGATATACGCGTGCATTTCCCGGCAACAGGTCCTGGGATTGGTCAAACTGCGCCTGCACGGACATTCGACCGCCGCCCGCCTCGAAATCAAATATATCGCCCGCTGCCGCCCACAATACGATGACACCGAAACGCCCACCCGGGGAATCGGAACCTTTTTGCTGGCCGGCTGTTGGATACTTTGGCACGCCTGCTATCCGCAGGCCGGCCATATTTTTTTGGACGGGGAGGTGGGCGCAAGGCGGTTTTATCTGAGCTGTGGTTTCCGGGAACAGCGGTTGTGCCGCTATGTGCTCAAATCGCCCCAAGGGTACCTCCCGGCCGCCATTGCGGATCTGGCGGACGATCAGCGGCCGCCAGCCCGCCATCTGCAAGAACGGATGGAGGCGCTCATCAAAACGACGGTGAAAAGTCTCTTCGGCTTGGGTAAAAACAGGCAGCGCCATTTAAAACTGGCGTTCATCCAACGCTGCCTGCTGGCCCGCCTACAGCCGTATCCGGCAACCGCGGCCCTGGCCCTGTTGCTGAAACACCAGGCCCGTATTCCGGAAGCCACGGCCCTCATCGACCTGGCCACGCGCACGGGCAGGGTGCGCATCGCCGGAGAATCCACCGATGCCAAGGCCACGATCCTGGTCGTGGACGATGCCCGTTTTGCCCTGCATCTGGAGAACATCTTTCATCTGGAAAGCCCCAGGCGGTTCGAGGCCTTCCGGCGGGCCCTGGCCCACCCCAGCGTTTTTGGCCGATGGCATTCAATGCCGATCGCACCGGCAGCCCATGAGCAACTGCTTTGGGTGCATACCCGCGCCTATCTGGACCGGCTGGAAAAAACCGCCGGGAAACAGCTCGTTACCCTGGATCTGGATACCCAGACCACCGCGCACTCCTGGGAGGTGGCCTGTCTGGCCGTGGGCGGCGTGTTCCGGCTGCTGGACGGCATCTGCGACGGACGGGCCAGACGGGGGATGGCTGCCGTCCGGCCTCCCGGCCACCATGCCGAACCGGATCGGGCCATGGGGTTCTGCCTGCTCAACAATGTGGCCCTGGCCGCACGCTACCTTCAAAACAGCCACAACTTGGCCCGCATTATGATCGTCGACCTGGATGCCCACCATGGCAACGGGACCCAGACCGCTTTTTACGAAGACGATTCGGTGCTGTTTGTATCCACCCACCGCTTTCCGGCCTATCCGGGTACGGGAAGTATCGGGGAGATCGGCAGTGGCCCGGGCAGAGGATTCACCGTAAACATCCCCTTGGGAAAATGCGCCGGCGACCGCGACCTTACCCTGGTTCTCCGCCGCATCATCGCCCCTCTGGCCCGGGGATTCGGACCGGATTTTATTCTGGTTTCGCTGGGGTTCGATCTTTATTTCAATGACCGTCTGGGAGGCATGCAGGTTACGCCGAAAGGCTATTCAGCGATCACCGCCATGCTGATTCAAACGGCCGAACAGGTGTGCCGGGGACGCATCGCTTTCATTCTGGAAGGCGGCTACAGCGTCAAGGGCATCGAGGAATGCGGCCTCTGTTTTCTTCAGCAGCTTTGCCGCCTGGACCACGGTGACGGGCCGTGTCCGGATTCGAAAAGCTGCGGCGCGAGGACGACTTCGCCGGTCGTTTCCAAAGTAATCGAGGTTCAGCGCCCCTTCTGGCCCTGCCTGGTATGATACGGTTTCTTTCCGGTGGAATCCCGGATTTCTTGAACCGTTGTCACCTCCTTCGGGCCAACCACCACCGGAGAGACACCCCTGTCATCTTATCGTGGACATTTTTGCGAACCTTCGGCCCGCCGTATGGCTACTCACACGAAATTCCCGTGATAAATCAATAGGTAAATGAGACGCGAAACCGATGGCCTTGTTGGCATGCTCCTTGATTTATTGATTGGGCATCGGGCGGTTTGCATGTTGATCCGATCCGCCCATGAACCAAGGAGGAGATATGGCCAAACAACCGCTACCCGTCGCGGACCAGGCCCCTTCCACCGAAGAGGGTCAGAATCGAATGGAACACTACAAACGGCTGTTCAGACGATTTATCGTTTTGACCCTGGTCTGCTCCGTAGTGCCGCTGCTGCTGGTCGGGTGGGGCATGCGGACCCAATACCATCGGTTCGCCGAAGATCGGGTCATGGCGGCCTTTCGCAACGAGGTGCAGCACCACCGCAAGGTGATCGAACTGTTTTTCAAGGAAAACCGCTCCAAACTCGAGCTGATGGCGACCAGCCACAACCGGCAGGATCTGGTTCGGCCCGGGCAGTTGAGACTTCTGTTCGACCGCTTCAACCAGGAGCAGTGGACGCTGACGGACCTGGGTGTGATCGATGCCCGGGGAAATCATCTGGCCTATGTGGGGCCTTACGACCTGCTGGACAAGAATTATCGGGAGGCCCACTGGTTCAAGATGGTCATGGAAAAAGGAATTTTCATCAGCGACATGTTCATGGGCTTCCGTCGCGAACCGCACTTCATCATTGCCGTCCGGGGCCAGGATGCCGAAGGCCCGTGGATCCTGCGGGCCACGGTGGACACCGAGGCGTTCCGGGCCCTGGTGGAACACGTCATGATCGGTCGCACCGGGGAGGTGTTTCTCGTCAACAAGGAGAGCGTCTATCAGACCACGCCGCGGTACAGCGGCCGGATCATGGAAACCGCTTCCATGTCCGCCGGTGCGGTGCACCCCGGCATCCGCGTTCGCCAGGAGGCCGCCGATGCCGGTTTCAACGGCGAGCGTCCGGTCCGTCAGATCGTGAGCACCGCCTGGCTGGAGACCCCCCAATGGATGCTCGTGGTCCGCCAGGACCTCGACGAGGCTTTCGGCGCCCAGAAACAGGTCGATTTTGCCGTTCTGGTCTTTCTGCATGTGAGCGCCGCCGCCATTCTGGTGGTTACCATGCTGGTGACCCGTTACATGCTCAAACTGGTCAAACGCCGGGACGAGGAAGCCGAAACCCTCAACCGCCAGCTGATCCAGACCAGCAAGATGGCCTCCATCGGCGAGCTTTCCGTGGGGGTGGCCCATGAAATAAACAACCCGCTGGCAATTATTTCTACGGAACGGCAATTGGTCATGGACGCGCTGCAACGGGTCGGAGAGATGGATGCAGACTTCAAGGTTCAACTGGAGGATTCCATGAATCAGGTCGATGTCCAGATCCAGCGGTGCAAACACATCACCCATAATCTGCTTCGGTTTTCCCGCCGGACCCAGTCGGTCATCGAACCGATCGACATCAATGCGTTCATCAGCGAGGTGATCGAGCTGATGGCCCGTGAAGCCAAATCCTCAGGCATCACTTTTTTCGAACGGCTCTCCCCGGATGTGCCGCCGATTCAATCGGATCTTTCCCAATTGCAGCAGGTTCTTCTCAATCTGATCACCAACGCCATTGATGCCCATGAGAACAAGCAGTACGGTTCCATTGCGGTCAGCACGTCTTATCTGGAATCCGAAGGCAACGTCGAGATCGTGGTGTCGGATACCGGCTGCGGCATACCGAAGAGCAAACTGGCCCGGGTGTTCGATCCCTTCTTCACCACCAAACCCATGGGAAGGGGAACGGGGCTGGGGCTCTCCATCTGCTACAGCATCGTCAAGCGGCTCGGCGGGCGGATTGAAGTGGCCAGCGTGGCCAACCAGGGATCGGATTTCACCATCCGGCTGCCGCTGCGGTCGCCGGAGGCAACCAACGGATACGGCCCCGACGAGGAGGCATTGGAAAAGGCGGCCTGAACCATGGCTACGGCCAATCGGGATTTCCCATAGAAGACCAAAGACCCCTACCGAAAGGAGGCTGTGATGATCGGATCGAAAATACTGCTGGTGGACGACGAGGTCATTTTTACCAAAAACATGCAACGCCTGCTGGACGCCAGGGGATACCGGGCGACTGCGGTCAACAGCGGTGCGGAGGCCATCCGGTGTCTGGAAAACGAAGATTTCGACGTGGTCGTGCTGGACCTGAAAATGCCGGGCATGGACGGGTTGACCACGTTAAAAGAGATCAAGAAGCTGGGGCTGTTCACCCAGACTTTGATTCTTACCGGCCATGGCTCCATTGACACGGCCCTGGCGGCGGTCAAGCTGGGCGCCTACGACTACCTGACCAAGCCCTGCGAAATCGACGAGCTGACGGCCAAGCTCGAGGGCGCCTGGGACAAAAAGGACGATCTGCACAAAAAGGACATCCAGGAAAAAGTGCAGCGAGTGATCGAATCCCCCAAGGACGCCTTGCGCGTATTCGCCAGATAAATGAAATCGCAACCGGGTCGCATTGAACGATGGAAAGCCCGCGCGCGGCTGCTCAAAACAGAGGTTCACACCCTGTGGCTGGCTTGCCGGGACCCCCGGGTTCCCCGGCGGGCCAGACTGCTGGCGGCCCTGGTGGCCGCCTATGCCCTCAGTCCCATCGACCTGATTCCCGATTTCATCCCCGTGCTGGGCTATCTGGACGATCTGATCCTGCTTCCGCTGGGTATCCTGCTGGTGGTGAAAATGATTCCCGCCGACGTGTTGGCCGACTGCCGCGCCAGGGCCAAAGAGGCTTCGCTGCAAAAGGAAACCTCCGGCGCCGTCTTGGGTGCGGCGGTGGTGGTGGTTTTGTGGCTGGTTGTTGCTGCCGCCCTATTTTTTGTTGCTAAACGAATGGGGCTCGGGCAGCTCTTTTTATAACTCCCGCCTGTGTTGACTTTCCCGCCTTTTTAAGGTTTAGTTCGGACGAATCCTGCCGTTCGTTTTCAAAATAATCTTTAAAAATTTAGATGTTATCTGTGTTGTGCATTTCAACGTTGCTGCCACACCGGAAAATGGAAGTGAGCTGATGACCGCAAGACTGATCCAAGATTCCACCCAATACAAAAAACACATCGACCTGGTCTGGACCATCGCCAATTTGTTGCGCGGTCCCTATCGGCCGCCACAATATCGAAGGGTGATGATACCTCTGACCGTATTGCGTCGATTGGATTGTGTCCTGGAGGACAGCAAGGCACAGGTCATGAAACGGTACGCCGCATTAAAAGCTGCCGATAAAAACGACGACGAGACTATCGAAAAAATCGTTTGCCGCAAGTTCAAGATCAATTTTTTCAATGTCAGCGGGTTTACCTTTGCCAAACGCAAGGAAGGCATGTTCGCCCAACTTACGGATGATGCCGACAATCTCGCAGCCAATCTGGGCAAATATATTGCCGGATTTTCCGGAAATGCGCGCCGGATTCTGGAGAAGTTCAAGTTCGAAGAGGAAATCGAAAAACTGGACGAGGCCAACCGGCTCTTCCAGGTCATCCAGGAGTTCAAGAATGTCGATTTCCATCCCTACCGGGTGCCCAACATGGCCATGGGCTACATCTTCGAGGACCTGGTGCGGCGCTTCAACGAACAGGCCAACGAGGAGGCAGGAGACCACTTCACGCCCCGAGAGGTGATCTCTCTCATGGCCCATATCTTATATACCCACGACGAAAAGATTTACGACCCCGGCCGGGTGGTTACGATCTACGACCCCACGGCAGGTACCGGTGGCATGCTTTCGGTTTCGGAAAAATACATCCTGGCCCACAATCCGGAAGCCAACCTGGAGTTGTTCGGACAGGAGTACAACCCGGAATCCTACGCCATCTGCGGGTCGGACCTGATGATCAAGGGTGAAGATGTTTCCCACGTTGTTTTCGGCAACACCCTGGGCACCGGTCGCAGCAGGAACGGCTCCATGGACGGCGATGGCCACCCGGACGAACGCTTTCACTACATGCTTGCCAATCCACCTTTCGGCGTGGAGTGGAAACCGGAAAAAGATCACGTCACCAAGGAACACAACGAACTGGGCTTCGACGGACGCTTTGGGCCGGGTTTGCCGCGCATCAACGACGGCGCCCTGCTTTTTCTGCTGCACATGATCGCCAAAATGAAGCCGGCTCCGGAGGAAGGCGGCGAAGGATCGCGAATCGGTATCGTCTTTAATGGCTCGCCTCTGTTTACCGGCGACGCCGGCGGCGGCGAAAGCAACATCCGGCGCTGGATCATTGAAAATGACATGCTGGAAACCGTCATCGGTTTGCCGGATCAGCTTTTTTACAACACCGGCATTTTTACCTATATCTGGATCGTCACCAACCGCAAACGGCACGAACGCGAGGGCAAGGTGCAGTTGATCGATGCCACCCAATGTTTCGTGAAGATGAAAAAGAGCCTGGGCAACAAGCGCCACGAGCTGGGGGACGGCGAGGATGGCAAGCCCGATCACATCGGCGCCATCACACGCATCTATGGGGATTACCGGGAAACCGATACCTGCAAGATATTCGACAACCGATCCTTCGGTTATCTTAAAATGACGGTGGAGCGGCCCTTAAGGCTTAATTTCCAGGTTACGCCGGAACGTATCGCGCGGTTCAAGGAAAGCAACTATTTCAAGGGCTTGGTCAAAACCAAAAAACGCAAAAACAAGGCCGCCAAAAAAGCCGAGATTGCGGCCGGGCTGGTTTCACAACAGGCGATCCTATCAGTTCTGGAAACCATGCTGCCCGATTTTGCTGACGGGGAATTGGTCCTGGATCGAGCCGTTTTTGAAAAACAATTAAAAAGCGCTTTTAAAAGATCGCCCGTAAAACTGGACGGACCGATGAAAAAAGCGCTCCTGGCACCCGGAACCCTGGGCGAACGCGACCCGAATGCCGAAATCTGCCGAAACAGCAAGGGCGATCCGGAACCCGATCCCGAACTCAGGGACACCGAGAACGTGCCCCTGCCCCACGACATCCCCCTCCCCTTGCCTCTGGATTATGAAAACAAAAAAACCAAGGGCAAAATCGACAAAACCCCATTGCTGGCCCTGGTGAAGGACCACTGTGAACGCTATCTCGAAAAGGAAGTGCTGCCCTATCGCCCCGATGCCTGGATCGATCACGATAAAATCAAGGTCGGATACGAAATTCCTTTCAATCGCCACTTCTATAAGTACCAGCCCCCGCGCCCGCTGGAGGAGATCGAGGCCGACATCAAAACCCTGGAAAAGGAGATTTTAGCGATGCTTGGGGAGGTGACCCGTGGATGAACACCTGCCCGCTCCCAGCAATTTTATCCTGTACCGCACGGAAGACGGCCGCACCCGCGTCGAAGTGCGGTTGGCCGACGAGACGGTCTGGATGACCCAGGCGGCCATGGCCGAGTTGTATCAGGGTACCAAGCAGAACATCAGCCTGCATTTGAAAAACATATTCACCGAAGGGGAGTTGTCGGCAAACCGAGTTGTCAAGGAATACTTGACAACTGCCGCGGACGGTAAACGCTATCGCACCAAATTCTATAATTTGCAGGCCATTATTGCCGTGGGCTACCGGGTGCGCTCTCCCAGGGGCACTCAGTTCCGGCGCTGGGCCACCGAACGATTGGAAGAGTACCTGGTCAAGGGCTTCACCATGGACGATGAGCGCCTCAAACAGGGGCGCAACATCGGGTCCGACTACTTTGACGAGCTGCTGGCCCGTATCCGCGACATTCGGTCCAGTGAAAAACGCTTTTACCAGAAAATCCGAGACATCTACGCTCTGGCCGTGGATTACGACCCCAAGGCCGAAGAAACCCAGACGTTTTTCAGCATCGTCCAGAACAAACTGCACTTTGCCGTGTCCGGCAAAACCGCCGCCGAACTCATCTCCGAGCGGGCCGACGCCACCCGTCCCAACATGGGCCTGACCGCCTGGAAGGGAACCAAGGTGCGCAAGGGCGATGTGACCATAGCCAAAAACTACCTCAATGCCGAGGAAATGGAGAACCTCAACCGAATCGTCACCATGTACCTGGACTTTGCCGAAGACCAGGCCATGCGGCATAAACAAGTTTTCATGCGCAACTGGCGGGAAAAACTGGACGCCTTTCTGCAGTTCAACGAACGGGACATCCTCCAGAATGCCGGGAAGGTCACCAAGGCCGTGGCTGACCGCCTGGCATTGGAGCAATATGATATCTTCCACCAGCAGCGCCTGACGGATGAGGCTCGCCGGGCAGCCCTTGATGACGATGCCGAGCTGAAAAGGTACCTGGAGGAAGGCAAATGAAATATCCGGTATATGAGCAGTATAAGGATTCGGGGGTGGCGTGGTTGGGGGAGGTGCCGGTGCATTGGGAAATAGCAAGGGTTAAACATTGCGCAGATACCATTTCAAAAGGTACTACTCCATCAACAGAAGGTTTAGAATTTATTTCATCGGGTCCTGTTAGATTTATCAAAGCGGAGAATATAGATGCAGGAAGAATATCTGATACCCCCCTATATTTTATTGATGAAAAAACGAACAATGTACTCAAAAGATCTCAATTAGCTGAAAACGATGTTTTGTTGGTGATTGCTGGAGCAACAATTGGTAAAACGGCAATAGTCAGAAAAAAACATCTTCCTGCAAATACGAATCAAGCGGTCTCATTTATACGCCCTAACATAAAGTCAAGCTCAAGCTTTTTGGAATTCTGGTTTCATTCCTCGGTTGCCAATGAAGTCGTTTGGTTAAATGCTGTTCAATCAGCTCAACCAAACCTTGCAATGGGAGTTTTAGGAAATTTTTTTATTCCTATTCCACCCATTATTGAGCAGGAAAAAATTGCAGCATATCTTATTCAGAAAACCGCCCAAATCGACCGCCTAATCGAAAAAGAGCAGGCGCTAATTGCAAAACTCAATGAAAAACGCACGGCCCTGATCACCCGAGCCGTCACCAAAGGGCTGGATGAGAGTGTGCCCATGAAGGATTCGGGGGTTGAGTGGTTGGGTGAAGTGCCAGTGCATTGGGATACGGTTAAAGTAAGATATTGCACCGGGTTTATTACAAGTGGACCTCGTGGCTGGGCAAAATACTTTTCGAATGACGGTGCATTATTCATTCGAATAGCAAATCTATCCCGCAATTCGATTTCATTGATGTTGGATGATGTTCAAAAAGTATCTCCTCCATTGGGTGCCGAAGGCGAAAGGACTTCTACAAAAAGCGGTGATGTGCTTGTTTCGATAACCGCTGATCTTGGCTCAATTGCGGTTGTCCCCGATGAATGTGAGAATTCATTCATAAGTCAGCATATCGCCATTGTCCGGCCGGAGCAGAACCGAATTCTCCCCAAATGGCTGGCTTTTTCTTATTTTTCAATATCTGGAAAGGCTCAATTGTTGTGTGCTGGATATGGAGGGACTAAAATTCAACTTGGACTTAATGATATTAAGGAAGTGATTTTAGCGTTTCCAGAATCATTGGATGAACAGTCAAAAATCATCAAATCAATTGAATTTAAAATTTCTAAAATTGACGAGCTGATCAATAAAATTAATAATGTTATTAAAAAGTTAATTGAATACCGCACAGCCCTAATCACCGCCGCAGTAACCGGCAAAATCGACGTCCGCAACTTCAAACCGAACCGAAAGGACAAACCAGCCCGGGAGGCTGCCTGATGAAAAAGCACACCGAGGAGCGGCTGGAAGACGCTATCGTCCATTCTCTGATCACCCATGGCGGCTATGCATCTGGCGAGGAAGCGGATTACGATCCTTCCCGTGCCTTGGAACCCTCCCGCGTCATCGATTTCATCCGACAGACCCAGCCCAAACCCTGGCAGCAACTTGATAAAATCCACGGTGCCGAAACAGAGAAAATCCTCCTGGACAGCCTTTGCAAGGAATTGGATCTCAAAGGAACCCTGCATGTGCTGCGCCACGGGTTCAAATGCTACGGCCGCACCTTCAAGACGGCGGTGTTCGCGCCCAACAACCGGCTCAACCCGGATACCCTGGCGCTTTATTCTGAAAACCGAATCAGCGTCACCCGGCAACTGCATTACAGCGACGCCCATCGCAATTCATTAGATCTGGTGCTGTTCGTCAACGGCCTGCCCGTAGTCACGGCCGAGCTGAAAAACCCTCTTTCCGGCCAGACCGTGGAGGCGGCCAAGCAACAATACCGAAAAGATCGGAATCCCAAGGATCTGATCTTCACATTCAAGAAACGCGCCCTGGCCCATTTTGCCGTGGATCAGGATCTGGCTTTCATGACCACCCGCCTGGCCGGAGACCGGACGGTGTTTCTGCCATTCAACCTGGGCTGCGGTGGCGGAGCGGGAAATCCACCGGCCAGGAATGGCGGCTATCGCACGGCCTATCTGTGGGAGCAGGTATGGCAGCGCGACAGCCTGCTGGAAATCCTGGGCCGCTTCTTGTTCGTGGAGCACAAAGAGACAAAGGTGCCTACGCCCAAAGGCGTCAAGTTCCATAAATCGGAGGTAATGATCTTTCCCCGATATCACCAGTTGGACGCCGTACGCCGGTTGACAACCCACAGCCGGGCCAAGGGGACCGGGCACAACTATCTGGTGCAGCATTCGGCCGGTTCGGGAAAATCCAAGTCCATTGCCTGGCTGGCCCACCACCTGGCCGGCTTGCATGACGAAAACGATTTGAAGGTGTTCGATTCTGTGGTGGTGATCACCGACCGCATCGTGTTGGATCAGCAGCTTCAGAACGCGGTCTACCAGTTCGAGCACAAGCAGGGGGTGGTGCAGGGTATCGACGAGGACACGCGGCAACTGGTCCAAGCACTGTCTGCCGGCACGCCCATTATCATCACCACCTTACAGAAATTTCCCTTCGTGGCCGAGACCATGGACAAGCTCAACCGGGATCGTTCCGAAGCCGGCGAGGATGCCCTGGAAATCAGTACCAAGGGCAAGCGCTTCGCCGTGATCGTGGACGAGGCCCACAGCTCCCAGTCCGGTGAAACGGCTATGGATCTCAAGGGGGTGCTCAACAAGGAGGGGGTGGCCGAAGCCGCTGCTGACTATATCGCCCAAAGCGATCTGGACGAGGATGAAGACGAGGTGATCCGCCAGATGCTCAAGCGCGGCCGCCAGCCCAACCTCAGCTTCTTCGCCTTCACGGCCACGCCCAAGTACAAAACCAGGCACCTGTTCGACGAACCCGGTCCGGACGGCAAGGCACCCTTCCACGAGTACACCATGCGCCAGGCCATCGAAGAGAAGTTCATCCTGGACGTGCTGGCCAACTACACCACCTACGAAGCTTATCTGAAAATCATTCAATCCACCGAAAACGATCCCAGGGTGGAAAAGAAAAAAGCGGCCAAGGCACTGGCGCGCTTTGTTGCCCTGCACCCGGTAAATATCGGCCAAAAGACCGAAGTGATGGTCGAGCATTTCCGCACCCACGTGCGCCACAAGATCGGCGGACGGGCCAAGGCCATGGTGGTCACCGATTCGCGGCTGTCAGCGGTGCGCTACAAACTGGCCTTCGATAAATATATTACCGAAAAGGGCTATGCGGATATCAAAACCCTGGTTGCCTTTTCCGGGAGCGTCACCGATCCGGACATTCCCGGCAAAACCTGGACCGAGGTTTCCATGAACGACGGTATTCGGGAGTCCGAACTGCCGTCCAAGTTCGATACTTACGAGTACCGGGTGTTGCTGGTGGCGGAAAAATATCAGACCGGATTCGATCAGCCCTACCTGCACACCATGTATGTGGACAAACGCCTGGCCGGCATCCAGGCGGTGCAGACCCTTTCACGGCTGAATCGCACCTGCCGGGGCAAGGAAGATACGTTTGTCCTGGATTTCAGAAACAAGCGTGATGAAATCCTCAATGCATTCAAGCCGTATTACAAAGAAACGCCGGTTGAAGAGCTGACCGATCCTCACCACCTGTATCGCCTCCAGCACCAGATTGACGAAAGCGGCCTCATTTTCATGGAAGAAGTCGATGCTTTCAGTGGCATCTATTTCAAGTCTCGCCGAGAATCCACGGTTCGCGATCATGCCGATATGAACCATGTTCTTGATAAAGCCGTGGAACGCGTCAAAACCATCGATGAGGAGAAACAGGAGGACTTCAAAAGCCTGCTGGTCGGCTTCCGCAACCTTTATGGGTTTCTGGCCCAGGTGATTCCCTATCAGGACTCGGACCTGGAAAAACTGTATACCTACCTGCGTTTCCTGCTTACCAAATTGCCCCGCCGGGCATCGGGGCTGGCCTACCATTTCGAAGATGAAATCGAACTGAAATTTTACCGGTTACAGAAGATCAGCGAGGGCCGCATCGATCTGGGGGGCGGCGATGCCAAGGCGTTGAAAGGTCCCGGCGATGTCGGAACCGGTCGGGGGGGCGATCAGGAGGTCCATCTGTCCGAGTTGATCGACGTGCTCAACGACCGTTTCGGGACCGATTTCAATCAAGCCGACCAACTTTTTTTCGACCAGATCCAAAAAGAGGCTCTGGCCGACCAGGCGATCTACCGAGCTGCCAGGGTCAATACCATCGATGATTTCCGGCTTGTTTTCGAAAAAGCCTTCGAGGGCCTGGCCATCGACCGAATGGAGGGCAATGAAGAGATCTTTGGGCGATTGATGGGGGACCTGGTTTTTCGCAGGGTGGTATCTGAAAATCTGCTGCACAAAATTTTTGATGCCATCAATGCGTCGAACAAATCATCCGTGGCCTTATCCAATCTGGAGGATAAGGCCTCCGTCTACCTGCGTCAGCAATTGGGCAATGTCGGGAATTGGCCTGAAATCAATAAAGCGATTTGGCATACGGTAGAAACGAATCCGGAGCATGCCTTTTCCCTGGATGATCTTAATCGGATCGCCGGAACGGTTTCATGCGATCCGAACGAGGTGTTGGCGGTGTTGGTGCTGTTGAGCCGCCCGTCAGCACAATTGATAAAAATGAATTATCGCAGACTGGATGGAGACCGGGAAATAAATGTATCACCATCCGAAATGGGCAAGCAAATCAAGGCTTGGTGGAAGGACAAGACGCTATCGGATGCTGATTGGGAAGCTTGGGCGACAGCTACCCGCGTTCGATGGGTGCCCACAACTGTACCAGGAGAGGCATGATGAACGAAAGCAGCAATGCCCACGCCCTTGTTGAACGAATTCGACGTAAAGGGCCTGAGTTTCTTGATTTGATTTCAGCAGATTCGGATGAATCCTTTGAAGCCGCTTTTGAAGTATTGCTGGAAAAAGCATTGCATGGCCTTGAAAGAAACAAAAAGAATTTCAAAAACCTTGATGAAGAAGGACTTTCCGCCGCACTTGCGCTTGCCCTATCAATGCCCGGATTGACAATCACTCAGGAAACCAATTCCAATGGGCATGTGGATCTGACCATTGAAGCCGACCATTGCATGCCGGCACGCATCAAGCTTGGCGAAGCCAAAATTTATGATGGACCAAGCTATCATATTGAAGGCCTCATCCAATTGATTGGACGATATCTGACGGGCCGGGAGGGCCGCGGGCTGCTTATTGAGTATGTGAAGAAGCGGGATATCAGAGCAAAAATGGAAAAAATTCGAGTTCAGATGGACACGACATTGCCATTGAATCAATCCGGTCCTGCCAAAGACCATGCAATCAAATGGGCGTTTTTAACCGAACACAAACACAGCTCTGGCGAAGACGTTCAGGTTGGGCATGTCGGTTGTAATTTGTACGTTGAGGAGAAAGGTTGATTTGCCGATAGAGATGTTATGGACGGCATGGACCCAGTGGACGAAATGGACGGGATGGACGGTGGCCATGGTGGATCGTGAACCCTTGATTCCCAAGCATGGCGGTTACCGCAAGCTGAAAAGCTTTCAGATCGCTCAACTCGTTTACGATCTGACGGTGCGCTTTTGCGAACGCTATGTGGACCGCTTCAGCCGCACCCGCGACCAGATGGTGCAGGCCGCGCGCAGCGGGGTGCAGAATATCGCCGAGGGCAGCCAGGCCTCGGGTACATCCCGGAAAACCGAACTGAAACTGACCAACGTGGCGCGGGCCAGTTTAGAGGAACTGCGCCTGGACTACGAAGACTTTTTACGCCAGCGGCGGTTGCCGGTTTGGGCGCGGGAGGACCCGCGGCGGGCGTCAATGATTGCCCGGCGATGTGCGACGGTCGATGAGGTAGCCATGTGGGTTAAGATGGTGCACGATGGACAATCTGGACGGAATGGACAGGGTGGACTGTCCACTTCGTCCACTGAGTCCATTCCGTCCATCACCTACCCCGAAATCGCCGCCAATGCCGCCCTGGTTCTGATCGCCGTATCCTGCAGCCTGCTCGACCGCCAGATTGCCGCCCAATCCAGGACATTCGAAACGGAGGGTGGTTTCACCGAACGCATGTACCGAGTACGCGCTTCCCGCAGAAAATCGAGGCCGGCTGGCGGAAGCAATTAAAGCCCCCGGGGTAAACCGCCAATAACAGTTGCATGCAAACCGCACGAAACCTGCTTTACTCGGCCTGGAAAAAACTGATCGCGGCCTATCTGCTTTCGGCCGCTGCCGGTCTTGTCGGCGGCACACTGCTGATCCGATTGGCCGGGTTGCCCCCGGAACATATCTTCGAAGCATCCACCAAACGGCTCTCCTATGCGCTTCCCCTGTTTGAAGCGGGCTCACGGTTTGGGGTCGACCTGGGAATACTGCTGTTCCTCTGGAACCTCACGGGGGCGCTGATCACCATCTCTTTTCTCTATACGGCCGAATGGTTCGATCCGGACCGTCTGGATTCCTCGCCCCAGGGGCTGCGGAAAATTTTTTGTGGAAGAAAAAAGATGAAACTGCTTTGCCGTCTGCCCGGATGCGCCAGAATTGAAGCCGAACCGCTGCGGCGGTTGTACGTCTGGCTGATGATTCCCTTTCTGGGCATGATGCTGCTTGGCATTGAAAGCGGACTGCTGGTGTCGACAACAACATTCATCTCCGGATCTTTCCTGGCCGCCGTCGTTTCGCTTCTTCCCCACGGCCTGGTGGAGATTTCGACGTTTGCCCTGGCCGGCGCCGTGGCCTATTCGGCCCATCCGGTGGCGGCAAAATACGCCCGGCAAGATCGGACCGGAATGGCATTCCATCGGATCGAGACCCATCGCCGGGCGCTTCCGATCAAAACCATCGTCCTGGCCGTAATCGGTGGGCTGCTGGTTGCCGGATTGATTGAAGCGCATGTAACCCCCTATCTGATGGACATCATCTAAAAAAAAGGGCTCCCCCCTCGAAGCAAGGGAACCCTGAAATGAAAATAGTTATTACGCCTGGCGAAAGACGATCCGCTCTCCCTCCGCCTCGGCACTGAGCCGGGTGCCTTCGAGAATCTTGCCTTCCAGGATCTCCATGGCCATTGGGTTTTCGATCAACCGCTGAATCACCCGCTTGAGCGGACGGGCGCCGTAGACGGGATCGAAGCCCTCCCGGGCGATGAGATCGCGGGCCGAATCGGCCAGCACCAGTTCGATGTTCTGTTCGGCCAGCCGCCTGCCCAGATGCTGCATCTGGATGTCGACGATTTTTCCGATCTGCTCCGGCTCCAGGTTCAGGAAAATGATGGTCTCGTCGATGCGGTTGAGAAACTCCGGCTTGAATCCGGCCCGCAATGCCTCGTAGACCCGGCGCTCCATCTCTTCGCGATCACGGCCGCCCAGCTCCTGAATGTACTGGCTGCCGATGTTGGAGGTCATGATGATAATGGTGTTCTTGAAGTCCACGGTTTTGCCGTGGCCGTCGGTCATGCGCCCGTCGTCGAGGATCTGCAGCAGCACGTTGAACACCTCGGGGTGGGCCTTTTCGATCTCGTCGAACAGGACCACCGAATAGGGCCGCCGCCGCACCGCTTCGGTGAGGTAGCCGCCTTCATCGTAGCCCACATAGCCCGGAGGGGCGCCGATGAGCCGGGAAACCGAATGTTTCTCCATGAATTCGGACATGTCGATGCGCACCATGGCCTGTTCACTGTCGAAGATGAACTCGGCCAGGGCCTTGGCCAGTTCGGTTTTTCCTACGCCGGTGGGACCCATGAAGATGAAGGAACCGATGGGGCGGTCGGGATCCTGCAGACCGGATCGTGCCCGGCGGACCGCATTGGAAACCGCCTCGATGGCCTGCCGCTGCCCGATGACGCGTTGTCCCAGCCGCTCTTCCATCTTGAGCAGCTTCTGACGTTCGCCCTCCAGCATGCGGCTGACGGGAATCCCGGTCCAGCGGGAAACGACCTCGGCGATATCCTCGTCGTCCACCTCTTCCTTGAGCATCTTCTTGTCCGCCTGCAGCGCTTCGAGATCCTCCTTGGCCTGCTCCAGCCGGCGTTTCAATTCGTTGCTGCGGCCGTAGCGCAGCTCGGCTACCCTGGCCAGATCGCCCTCCCGCTCGGCGCGCTGCTCCTCGATGCCCAGTTGCTCCTGCTCTTCCTTGATCCTGCGAATGTTCTGAATCAGCCCCTTTTCCTGCTCCCAGTGGGCTTTCATGCCGGCAATCTGGGCCCGCATGGCTTCCAGGCTGTCTTCCAGTTTGGCCAACCGCTCCCGGGACGCCGGGTCGGACTCTTTTTTCAGGGCTTCGCGTTCGATTTCCGCCTGGAGGATCTTGCGCTGGACCTCGTCGATCTCCACCGGCATGGAATCGATCTCGATGCGCAGCTTGGAAGCGCACTCGTCGATCAGATCAATGGCCTTGTCCGGTAAAAAGCGGTCGGCAATGTACCGGTCGGAGAGCGAGGCCGCCGCCACGATGGCAGAATCCTTGATGCGCACCCCGTGGTGCACCTCGTATTTTTCCTTCAGGCCGCGCAGGATCGAGACCGTGTCCTCCACCGTGGGTTCGCGCACCAGCACCGGCTGGAAGCGCCGCTCCAGGGCCGCGTCCTTTTCGATATACTTGCGGTACTCGTTCAAGGTGGTGGCCCCCACGCAGCGCAAGGTGCCGCGGGCCAGGGCCGGCTTGAGCATGTTGGAGGCGTCCATGGAACCCTCGCTGGCGCCGGCGCCCACCAGGGTGTGCAATTCGTCGATGAAAAGGATCACCTCGCCTTCGGCCTTTTCCACCTCCTTGAGGACGGCCTTGAGCCGGTCTTCGAATTCCCCGCGATACTTGGCCCCGGCGATCAAAGCGCCCATATCCAGGGCCACCAGTTGACGGTTTTTCAGGCTTTCGGAAACGTCGCCGGCCACGATGCGCTGGGCCAGGCCTTCCACGATGGCGGTTTTGCCCACTCCGGGTTCGCCGATGAGCACGGGGTTGTTCTTGGTTCGGCGGGAGAGCACCTGAACGATGCGCCGAATCTCCTCGTCACGGCCGATGACCGGGTCCAGCTTGCCGCTGCGGGCCATGTCGGTCAGGTCGCGGCTGAATTTCTTCAGGGCCTCGTATTTTTCCTCCGGGTTGGGATCGGTGATGCGCTGGTTGCCGCGAATCTCCTGGAGCACTTTCAAGATGGCATCCCGGTTGACCCCGGCTTCGGTCAGAATGCGCGACGCTGCACCGGATTTTTTGTCGCACAGGGCCAGCAAAATATGTTCGATGCTCGTATATTCGTCCTTCATCTTGCCGGCTTCGGCAAAGGCGGCCTCCAGCACGCGTTTGGCGGCCGATGACAAATAGACATCGCCCACGCCGCTGACCTTGGGCAGCCGCTCGACGGCTTGGCCCGCGGCAGTGGCGATGCTGTCCCCCGAAGCGCCCAAGCGTTTGAATGCGGACCGGGCCACGCCCTCTTTTTCTTCCAGCATGGCCGCCAGCAGATGCTCCGGCTCGATCTGCTGATTGCCGTGGTTGGATGCCTGGGTTTGGGCATTCTGGATCAGTTCCTGGGATTTTACAGTAAACCGGTCAAACCGCATGTTCTCCTCCTGATATCGAACAAAATTATGAGTTGGTCTGTATTTTGCAGCCGAAAGATAACCACCTCACCAATGATGTCAATTTACCGGAACGCACGGATTTCAAAAACAATCCACCGGATACCGTTTTTTTGACAAAAATTGTTGGCGGAACCGTTCATCCAACGACTTGACGACCCCATGCGGTTATGCCAAAAGATTAATTGGCCGGCACGCCGATCTGCGAAAATGAATGGGCAAGCTGACTTTCTGAAAAAAAGCTCCCGGAGACAGGCCATCAGGCCTGGTCCGAGGAGCAACCGGTAAATGGATATAAGGAGTTTTAATGTCCGGTTTTATCCCTGTTCGAGTGGATCAATTCGTTGCCCAATACCTGCGCAACAATAAAGATGCCGACGGAGACGCCCTTCGGGCTGCCGTTGAAGACGCCCTCGCGGCCTGGCGCCAGGGAGTCCGCTGTGCCTGCGGCCGGTCGCTTTGGGTGGCGGGATCAGCGGTTGCCGGATATGGCTGCTTCACCTGCATTACCGGATCGGCCGAACCCGACGGCGATCCGGAAATCCGGGAAGCCTGCGATCCCTTTCTGGTGGACAGCGACGATCCGGAAGATCGCGTTGCCCGGGTTGCCGAGATCTTCAAAAATTATCCCCAGGATTATCGGCAACGACTGGAAGAGGTCGGGTATGTCTGGCAGGATGACGAATACGACCTGTTGTACGAAGAGGAGACCAATGAGGAACGTCAGGCTGTGCCGGAAACGGAAAACCAGCGCAACCTGGTCCACTTTTTAGAGCACGGCGGTCCGGTCAACCGGCAGGTGATCGAGGCCTACCTGCAAGAACGCTATACGCAAACGCCCAACCTGCCGCTGATCAGAAAATATTTCAAACAGGCCAATGTCAACCTGAAGGCGATTCTGCTGGCAGGCCTGTCCGCGAATCCGACGGACCTGGATCTTCTGGATGACCTATCGTACTTCAGCGAGTTTGACAGCATGCTGGGCGAGTTGATTCATTTTTACAAAAACGCCTGCATGCGGGAAACCGACATGGAGCGCTTTTCCCTGCTGGCCCAGGATTTTCATATGAATACCTACGATCAGGGTTTCGACGCCCTGTATGAACTGCATACGATTTTTCAGTCCGGAGTTAAGGGCGCCGTGATTCAGCATCTCGCCGAAACCATCGACGACGATTTGAATGCGGAGGACATTCCTTTCTGAAAACCAGTCAGCGCATCATCAAACACCTCTCCCAGAATTTTGATCGCCCGGGCGAGGGTGGCTTCATCGGCCATGGTGTAGTTGAGCCGCAGGGTCTCTTTTCCCTCCCCCGGATGGGCGAAAAAAAAGGTCCCGGGAACGAAAGCCGTCCCCCTTTCCACGGCCGTGCGATTGACCGCTTCCATATCCCACCCGACGGGGCCCTGCACCCAAACGAACATCCCGCCGTCCGGGCGGCTCCAGGAAAAAGATGGCGGAAAGCAGCGATCCATGGCCGTCAGCATGGCCTGCTGCCGGGGACGATACAATTCGATGATTTTGGGCAGATGACGGGCCAGATGCCCGCCAAGAAGATACTCGGCGGCCAGGGCCTGATCGAAGGTGCTGGTGTGCAGGTCCACCCCTTGTTTGGCCAGTACCAGCCAGCGGCGCACCAGGTCCGGGGCCAGGCAAAACCCCATGCGCAGGCCCGGGGCAAAAACTTTGGACAGTGTCGAGATGTAAACGACATGCTCCGGGGCCAATTTCTTGATGGGTGCTATCGCCGCGCCGTCATAGCGTAAATCGCCGTAGGGATCGTCTTCCACCAGCAGGGTATCGTGCCGTTGAATGATCTCGGCTACGGCCAGGCGCCGCTTCATTGGCAGGGTGCGCCCGGTGGGGTTCTGGAAATTGGGTACCATGTAAATGAACTTGACGGGGTGCCGGGCAAGGGCCGCGTCCAAGGCATCGGGCAGCATGCCCTGGTCATCGGTATCGATTTGGACGTAGCGGGGTTCGTAAGGGGTAAAGGCCTGCAGCGCGCCGAGATAGGTGGGGGCTTCCAGGGCCACCCGGTCACCGGGACTGATGAGGATTTTGCCCAGGCCGTCCAATACGCCCTGCGAGCCGGTGGAGATCAGGATCTGTTCGGGCGTGGTGGAAATGCCCTTGGTTTCCAGATATCCGGCCAGGGCCTCGCGCAAGGGGGGGAACCCTTCCGTCAGGCCATACTGAAAGGCTTCGGAGCCGAAATTCTGCAAAACGGTTTCCGTGATTTCCCGGATAATGGCCATGGGAAAGCTCTGGGGGGCGGGGATTCCTCCGGCCAGGGATATGGTTCCCGGCCGGGATACAACTTTGAGGATTTCGCGGATGGCGCTGGCCCCCATGTTGCGGGTGCGTCCGGCCAGCAGATTTTCGGCATGCATGGGTTGTTTCTCCCTGTTTCCCTGATTAATAAAGACCGGTCGTTATTTTTTCCTGTTCGCGGATCACCGTTCACTGTTCCCCGGATCATTTTCTCAGCTGCTGAATATAAAACCGCAGCTGATCGTTAGTCTGCTCGAGGACAGCCTTGTCACGGCTGGACATATACAGGGTTGCGGCACCGTTCAAGGTAATGACGATAAAGTTGGCAATCTCCCGATGGTCCAGACCCGACTTGAGAATATCGCTGCGCTCCGCTTCCGCCAACCAGGATTGAAACAGCTTCGAGAAACCGACAAAGCCCTTGAGAATGTGGCGGCCCATGCGGTCCGACTGTCCCGTCATCTCCACCAGCATGTTGACGAAAAAGCATCCTCCGTCAAACACTTCCCTGCCCAGATAGTCCAGCAGCACGTTCTCGATGGTTTTCTGGGTGCGTTCGAGCGGGTCGCCGGCAGAATTCAGGTTGTTGAAGACCGCCGCTTTCCAGATCTGCACCGCATCGTCGTAAACCGCCTGCCAGACATCCTCTTTGCTTTTGAAATGGCAGTACAGCCCCCCCTTGGTCAGGCGGGTCGCCTGGAGGATATCGCTGATGGAGGTGTTGAAATATCCCTTGACGGAAAAAAGTTGGAGAGATTTTTCAATGATGTTTTTGCGCGTCAATTCGCCTTTGACCGACATGGTTGTATCTCCCTTTTAAAAAACCAACCGGTCCTTTTTATTTTTTCGGACCCCAAAAGTCAATATGGAATTGCACTTCTATGGAGGCGGATGGGTGAGGCCGGGAAGACGAAACGGAGGCGGTTCAATCACGCGGTCTGCCGGCGGCCAAAATGTGGCCCGAACAGGCTCTGCCGGACCAGTCCAAGCAGATGTAAAGCACCGGCAATCAGGCTGAGGGTGATGAAAGAAAGAATAAAGCAGGTTAGAAAGGCCAACAGTGCGGCGCTCATTGCGGCAAAAATGAAATCGATCATGCAACGTCTCCTATCCCCGGGTTGAATGGTGGTCGACGGTCAATTATCCACAAATACAGCAATTTTGTTGCCAAAACCTTTTTTTGAAATCGAACCAATTGTTTTTAAACGTTAATTTCCATACACCGGAATGCCTGCGCCGAAGCCAATCCCATTCAATTGAGTAATTCAGGGGGAAGCGTTTACGGAAAAAGGGAAAAAAATGTAATAACTTCTACTATTCGGTTTGAGATTCCGAGAAGGGGCTAAATCTTTCGCCAAACAGCGTTTGACTGACGCTTATGCGAGTGGTATTTCGTTGGCCTTCGGCGCCTTGGAAAGCGCCGACTTCCCTGGGTCGACCATTGACACCCGTTGCAACAGCGATACGTCCGGATCAATACTGCCATGAATGACGGACACAAAATATTTCGCGATGCCGTTCGCGAAACTGCCGATGGCTGGCTGGCGGACGGGCTCCCGTCACGCCAGGTTCTGGAAGAATCCACCGCCCGGCTATTGCGTCTCAGACAAGAATTGAAGATTCCGGGACTCTGGAATCATCCCCCCTGCATGGTTACCGCGACCCTGGACGACGGATTGGGACAGGGGCTGGCGGTTATTGAAAAATTTGCCGACGCCATCGGCATGCGATTGGTCTGCCTGGGGTTGCTGCAACCGGCAACGGCCATAATCGACGCCTGTCGGAACGAAGAACCGGATTTTCTGGGAATGACCATCCTCCAGTTCGACACCGAGGAGGAGCTGACGACAATTGCCGGGCAATTGCCGCAAAAAACCCGCATCGTTGCCGGCGGACCGGCCTTTACGGGAGATCCCGACTTTGCCGACCGCACCGGCACCCACTATGCGGCCAGAAATGTGGCGGCATTTCTGCGGTTCATGCTGGACGACGCGGCAAGCGGTCCGTGACGGTCGGCGAGAACGAGCGCCCTTTCTTTATTGCCCGACAACCGATCCACCCGAGACGATACCGATGGCTTCGAACCAATCACAGATGAGTCTTCTGCCCGGACTCTTTATCGCCTTTCTCACCGTTCTCTTCGGGGCCAATGCCGTTGCCATCAAACTGACGTTGAACGGCATGGGGCCCTTGACCACCGCCGGATGCCGATTCGCCCTGGCGGCCTTGACAATCGCCTGCTGGGCGCGGATCACCGGCCGCCGTTTTCGTATTCAGCCGGGACAGGCGTTCCAACTGATGGTCATCGCGGTGGCCTTCACGCTGCAGCTCAGCCTGTTCTATCTGGGGCTGGAACGGACCGAAGCCTCCCGGGGGGTGCTGATCGCCAACCTGCTGCCCTTTTTCGTGCTGTTTCTTTCTCACTATTTCATCCCCGGAGAGCGAATCACCTGGAAAAAATTTGTGGGCATCCTGCTTGGCTTCGCCGGGGTGACGGTGCTGTTTTCCGGTGCTGAGCGTTTTTCCGATTCGATTCGGGCCGGAGATCCCATTGTCCTGGCAGCCGTGGTAATCTGGTCATGCAACGTGGTCTATACCAAGAGCGTCATCAATGCTTACGAACCGTTTCATCTGGTGCTTTATCCCATGATCGTTTCGGTGCCGGTCTTTTTATCGGCCGGTTGCCTGTGGGACCGGCAGATGTTTTTCGACCTGACTCCGGTCGTCCTGGGCGCCTATGCCTATCAGGGCCTGGTTACCGCGGCCTTCGGTTTTGTGGCCTGGAGCACCATGCTGAAACGATACGGGGCCTCCACCCTGCACGCCTTTGTTTTTATCATGCCCATTGCCGGGGTGGTACTCAGCGGCATCGTGCTCGACGAGCCGATCACGCCCAATCTCCTGGTCGCCATGATTTTCATTGCCGCCGGCATTTTAATGGTTCATATCAACCCGAAAAAGCCAAGTTTTAGCTTTCCACTGGGCCGTGGGTTATGAGATGTTCGTAAAGACGGTGCTCAACCCGGCTTAAGGTTTATTTTTCATCTTTCACCACCCGATTCCGGACGAGGCGACGATGCAATCCCCTCCGGCAGGCAAACGCTCCGAACTGGCGCTCTCCTTTAAGGTTCTGATCCCCGCAGCGCTGATGTTCCTCCTGTTTATCTATTTTTCCTGTTTTGCCGTTCTATCCGAGGCCTCTTTATTATCCCGGCAGCTCTTTGCGCTTCTGCTGGCTGTGCCGATCGTCTCCACGGTGTTCTGCTTCTACGCCTACCGACAGGCATCAACCATCGAGCGTCAGCGTCAGCGGGTGGAAGGCATCAATCGGGTGCTCATTCAAATTTCAAGCGCGGCCAGTAGCACCTTCGATCTCGATGCCCTGTACCGCTCCATTCATCTTTCCCTAGGGGAAATCATCGATGTCTCCAATTTTTTTATCGCCCTGTATGATCGCGAAACGGATGCAATCTCCTTTCCCTATTATCGCGATGAAGTGGACACAACCTATCCGATGATCGGAAACATCCACCGCTCAGGCGCCTTAACGGCCAAGGTCATCCGGACGGCGGCAACCGTGTTGGCGACCCGGGAAGAGATCCTCGAATGGGCCGCCGGCCAGGGAGAACCGCCGGTGGGAACCCCGGCGGCCCTGTGGCTCGGCGTACCGCTGAAAATAAAAAACGAAGTGATCGGCGTCATGGTCACCCAAAGCTACACCGACCCCCATCATTTCGATGAAACCGATGTCGGTGTGTTCGTATCCGTTTCCGATCAGGTGGCCATGGCCATTGAACGCAAAATCTACGAAATGCAATTGAAAGAAGCGCGCGATGCATTGGAGGCCCGCGTTCGCAGGCGGACCAATGCCCTGGTGAAAATCAACCTTCGCCTGGAAAACGAAATTCGCAAGCAGGAACAGATCGAAAACATCCTTCGGGAAAGTGAAGCGCGCTTGCTTCAGTCCGAACGTCTGGCGGCCACCGGCCAACTGGCTGCTTCCATTGCCCACGAAATCAATTCACCCCTCCAGGGCGTAACATCCCTGCTGAACGTCATGCGGCGGGAACATGGTAGGGACAATCAACTGGCAGGGAATCTGGAGTTGATCCAGGGAGCGTTTAAGAGCATCAGCAAAACCGTCAGAAACCTTCTGGACTTGAACCGGCCGGGCAAGGAAAAAAATCAGCCGATGCATATCCAGGAGGTGATCGTCCAGACCGCCGCCCTGGTAAAAGGATACCTCAAGGATAACGACGTCCGGCTCGATCTGGATCTGCCACCCGATCTGCCACTGATTATGGGTTCGCTCCAGGAGCTGAGCCAGGTTTTCATGAACCTGATCACCAACAGCGTGGAGTCGTTGAACGCGGATCCGACATGTGCCGATCGCCGAATTGCCATCAAGGCGCTGACGACCGGCAGCCAGGTGGTGGTCCAGGTCACGGATACCGGCATCGGCATCAGCGCCGGAGATATGTCCCGCGTCTTCGATGCCTTTTTTACCAGCAAAAAGACCATGGGCATGGGCGTCGGTCTGTCCATCTGCCACCGCATCATCGAAGGGCACAACGGGACCATCGAGGTGCGCAACCGCCCGGATCGGGGGGCGGCGTTTACCATTCGATTGCCGGCAAACAACCTTTCAACTTAACGCAAGGGGATCTTATATGCGGTTCGGTGCAATGAACTTTCCGGTAACGCCGGTATTGCAGGAGATCGAAGCCTTTGCCCTTTTGGGTTTCGATTATCTTGAACTGGCCATGGATCCGCCCATGGCCCACCACAGCACCATTTCAGCCAACCAGGCGGCCATCGTGAAATCCCTGCGGGACAACAAAATGGGCCTGGTCTGCCACCTGCCCACCTTCGTTTCGACGGCCGATCTCACGGAAAGCATCCGGCAGGCGTCCCTTACGGAAATGCGCCGTTCCATGAAGGTGGCCGCCGACCTGGGAGCCCGAAAGATCGTTCTGCATCCCTCCATGGCCCGCGGCATGGGCGCCTTTGTCCTGGATACGGTGCACGGCTACGCCATGGATTTTTTATCGGAAATGGTCAGTTTGGCCGAAACGCTGGATCTGACCCTGTGTTTGGAAAACATGTTTCCCTTCAACGGGATCGGGGTGGAGTTGGACGATTTCGAAAAATGGCTGCAGCGGTTTCCCGGCCTGATGCTGACCCTGGATACCGGCCACGCCAACATTGACGACCGGCGCGGGAAACGGCTGAAAGGATTTTTCGATCGTTTCGGCCACCGCATCGGCCATTTTCATCTCAGCGACAACCGGGGCAAACGGGACGACCACCTGGCCGTGGGGCAGGGCACCGTCAAATTCGCGGTACTGGTGGACCGGATCAAAGCGCTGGGCTACGAGGACACGATCACCCTGGAAGTGTTCGATGCCGACCGGAGGATGCTGGTTAAGAGCCGAGAGCGAATCGAAGCATTGTTGACGACTTCGTAAGAAACCCGATATCGGCGTTACGCGTATCCCTCGTCAGTGCGGAGTACGTTCAGGTACGCCTCCTTCCTCGGGCTTCGCAAGCCTTGATCTCGGGCTTCTTACAAAGTCGTCTGAAAAGCAGGGTGATCGGTAAAATGGGGTTGGAATGCTTATCCGCCGTCACGCTCCGGGTTGAGGATGCCGCTCAGCAGCAGTTCGCACACCATTTTCCCGAGGGTCTCCACCTGCCGTTCGGTGGCGGCCAGACGGGTCAGGTAGCCGCCGGAGATCAACTGGGCCAGGCCATGGACGCCCGACCAGGTGGCCACCGCCAGCTCCATGGTATCGCGATCCCTGAAAACACCGGATTCTTTGCCGCTGTCGATGATGGTTTCCACCAGTTGAAAAGCGGCCCAGGAAGCCGCCTTGAGGGACCGCGGTGCGGTTTTCATATCGATGACTCCGCCGAACAGCAGGTGGGCCATCCGAGGCTGTCTGACCCCGAAAAGGACGTATTGCACGGAGGCGGCTACAAACTGTTCACGCGGATCTTTTGCATGGCGGCCGGCGGCAGCGGTAGCATCGTCCGTAAGCTGCTCGAAGCCTTTCTGGGCGATCGCCGCAATCAGATCGGCTTTATCCCGGAAATGCCGATAGGGCGCCGTATGACTGACTCCGGCGGCCCGGGCCACCTCACGCAGACTCAATCCGTCCAGCCCTTTTTCTTCAATCATTTTCGTCCCCGCCCGGATCAATGATCGGCGAAGGTCTCCGTGATGGTAGGGGCGTTGGTTGTTGGCGGGCACTTGTCCTCCGGATAGGCACGGCAGCGTTTATACGGGATCGTTGCGCAACAGGATCTTCAGGATGCGCTGCAGGTAGTCCGACGCTTTCTCCTCGGGAAACCGGCAGGCACCGGCGCCGGGGTGTCCTCCGCCTTCGAAGGCGGAAAGCATTTTACCCACGTTTACCTTGCACCCGCGATTCAAAATGGAATGCCCCACCTTGATGCTGGCCAGACGATCTTTGTCGTGGAGGATTTTAACGTTCACCGTGCAATCGGGAAACAGCGAGTAGACCAGAAAACGGTTGCCGTTGGGCGCTGGATCGAGCTCCCGGAAATCGGTTACGGAAACGTGTTCGACCATCGTGGTGTGGGCCAACAGGGCTTTTTCGTAGACGCTGTTGTCCGCCACCACCTGCCCGCAGCGCGATTTGACCATCCCGTCTTCCATGATCCGTTCCAGGGGTTGGGTCCGCAGCAGGTTCACCAGACGATCCCAATACAGTGCTTCCGAAGGTTCGCGGTTGGAAATGGTCATCGAAAGAAGAACATAGGGATACTTCTCCGGTCGCAGGATTTCGTCCACGGTCAGATCGGCCGAGTCGATGCGGTCGGTCTGGCGAATCAACTCCGCATAGTTCCGAGTCAGGCGGTCCCGGTAGTAGGTATAGACAACTCCGGCCGCCGAAGGTGCGATTTCAAAAGCCCCGTTTACCGGCCCGTCCGGCTGGTTGGAATAATGGTGGTCGAACCACAGGGAGCAATTTTCGTGATAGGGCAGGTTGGCGATCACGTCGCCCTCTTGGATCTCAACCCGCCGGTGCTGCATGTCGCTAGGCTGGACCCATAATATCGACGCATTGATCTGAAGCGCGTCCATCAACAGGGCGGCACAGACCACGCCGTCAAAATCGGGTCGGGTTACCACTCTCATCCGGTTGGTTCCTTATGCCGTCGAGCGATTTCCATGCGCATCATCCCTTTCCTGAAAAACAGGCGCATGCTTAAGCGGAATCGAAAGCCGTTTGCGTACGCTGCGTTCACATGTATCAGCAATTCCACGGGATCGCAATAGTCCGCCCCGATACAACCGGTTCCCGCGGGATCTTTTTCCCAATGGAATTTATGCTTGAAGTTTGCCTGAATCCGTGAAATCAAAAACAGTTTGTTCGATGCGTCGGATAGCTCTGCACACCGTCGCTCCCGGCAGCAGGCCGGTTGCCGAACGGAGGATCGGTTTCGAAAGGAGGCGTAACCCGGTCATGGCTGAAGTCCAATTGGCGAACTTGGTGAAAATGGAATCCCCACAGGCGGTTTGGGACGAGGCGTCCTATATCCTTGACCGCTTTTTTGGCCAAATCGACCCTTCGGGCATTCGATCCGCATTCGGCCAGACCGTCTCGCTGTACTGTGGAAAGTGGCGTGAAATGCAGGCTTGCAGCACCGATTACCACGACCTGAAGCATGTCACGGACTGCTTTCTGGCCATGATCCGGCTGCTTCACGGTGCGGCGGAAACAGGAATCGGGTTTTCTCCGCGCCAGGTTTACCAGGGGCTGATCGCTGCCCTGCTGCACGATACGGGATACCTGCAGTCCAGGGAGGACAGAGACGGCAGCGGAGCCAAGTACACCGCCTGCCACGTCAAACGGAGCATGGACTTCATCCGCCGGCATTGCACGGTGTTCGGCTTGCAGGCTGGCGAAGCCGAGGCCTGCATGGCCATGGTTCGCTGTACGGATATCGTCTGCGACCCCGCTTCGCTGACCTTTGCCGACAAAAACACCGAGCGGATCGCCAAAATGCTGGCAACCGCGGATATCATGGCCCAGATGGCCGACCGCACTTATTTGGAAAAACTGCTTTTTCTCTTCCACGAACTGGACGAGGCCCGCATCCACCTGTTTGACGGCGAAGTCGAGATGCTGGTCCGGTCCCGGGATTTTTACGCCCGGATGGCGCACCGTTTCGAGCACCAACTTTCCTCCGCCAACCGCTTCATGATTCACCACTTCAAAACCCGATGGAAAATCGATGCCGATCTTTATCAACAGGCCATGGACAACCAGCAGGCCTATTTATCCGACATTCTCGAAAGGGCCGAGGGTGACCCCAGAAAATGGCTGCGGCGTCAACGGATCGTGAAAAAGGTACGGTCGAAATACGATTGAGGGGTACTCGCCTGAACCCGACGGGCGCTCATTTCTGCGCTGGCGGGCAATGACCGGCCCGGCAGCCTTTCCGGAAACCGTTTTTACGAGCTGGCAGATTGGTCAGAAAAACAGCGGCCAGGACCAGCGCGCCGCCACCGGCCTGGATGGCGGTGAGCCTTTCGTCCAGCAGCGCCCATGCACCAATGGCGGTCACCACCGGAATGCCATTGACAAACACGGCCGCTTTCGAAGCCGGCACCTGGGAGAGGGCAAAATTGTAACATAAAAAGGCCCCCACCGTGGCAAACACGGTCAGGTAACCGACGGCCAGCGCGGATTTCAAGGTGATGGCCGTCCATTCGATGGAAGGCAGTTCCCACAGAAAAAACAGACTGTAAAAGGCTGCGCCGTATACGATCTGGACAAACGTGATTTCAAGGGACGAATAGCTGCGCCCCAGATCGCGGGCATAAACCATGTACAGGGCTGCCGAAACCACGGCGCCGCCAATCAGCATGTCTCCCAGCAGCGACCCGTCAAAGGTCAACCCGAATTCCGGGTCTCCGACCACCAGCAATGCGATCCCGCAAAAAGAGAGCCCGATGCCGATGGCACCGTTGCGGTTGGTGCGTTCACCGAGCATCACCGTACTCAACAAAAGAACCGCCAGAGGAACGGTGGCGATGATCAGCGCAGTCTTGGGAGCGGTCGTGTACTGGAGACCGATGGTTTCGAAAATGAAATACAGCCCTGGCTCGAACAGGGCCAGCAGCGCCATTTTCAGGCGATCTCTTCCATGAAAGGTCGGCCATTTGCGGCCCTGCCGGATAAACACAAAAAACAGGGCCGCCAGCGAAAAACGGATGAAGACCAGCGTGAACGTGGGCACGCTTTCCAGCGCCACCTTGGTGGCCACGAAAGAGAGACCCCAGAAAACCATGGTGGCCACCAGGGCGGCGTAGGTTTTCATCAGATCAGACGACGCCTTCGGGCATGGGGGCGATGGCCTCGCCGCCCAGGCAATAGCCGCCGTCCAGCCGCATGACGCTGCCCGTCATGAAGGGGGCCCCGTCCAGAAGAAATCGCACCGCCCGGACAACGTCGTCCACCCGTCCGATCCGGCCAATAAGGGTGTGATCGACAATGGCCTGGCGCTGTTTTTCGGTCAGCAGTCCCCACCCCCGCGTATGCATGCCGTGGCGGGTTTCGACCACCCCGATCATCAATTCGTTGACCCGCACCTGCCGAGCGCCCAGGCGGGCCCAGGTTTCCGTGAGCAGGGAGATGCCGCGGTTGGCGGCCGCATAGCCTTCGTTGAACAGATAGCTGGCCGGGCCGCTGCGGCCGACGATGCCGGCAATGGACGAAATGTTGACCACGGCGCCGTCACCGGATGCCTTGAGGTGGGGCAGGGCGGCTTCGAACACCCATTGCTTGGCCCGCAGCGTGGTGGCCAGTTCCAGATCCCATTGCTCCCGGGTATACGCGCCATGGACCACCGGCCATCCTCCCCGTTCGATGTTGTTGATCAGGATGTCCAGCCGTCCGAACCGATCGATGATCGTTTCCACCAGCCGGGCAATGGCATCGGTATCCAGCAGGTCAATGCGTTCGATCCAATGGTTCGTGCCGGTGGCGGCAAAATCGCGCTGCATGGCCGCATGGCTTTCCGGCCAGTCATGCCAGGTGGCCGCCACCCGGATGCCGCGAGCCAGCAGATCCAGGGCGATGGCCTTGCCGATGCCCTTGATGCCCCCGAGCACCAGGGCGGTTTTGTCACGAGTTGTCATCGCCGCTCCTTATTTGCCGGAAAAATTTGCCTTCGATGGACGGCCTTCAAATACTGTCTGCCGAACCCAACCCATGGCGAAACAGAGCAATTCGACGTCGTCGGAAAAATCCCGCTCCGGAAGACTGTCGGCAGACATGTCGGCCATCGCCTGATCGATTTGGCCGCGGAAGGCATCCAGGTCGTAAAGGGCTATGGTTACGCGCTTTTCTTCGGATGGAGGCAACACCCCCGGGCGAAGACGGTTCTTCTGCCCGATCAGTTCCAGCATGCGGTCGTTCATGCGGTTGTGGTCGGTGATCTGCTGGTCGTCCACCCACTGGTCGACGGTGGTGGACCGCCCCGCCTCGAATCCCTTGCAGTGCGGCTCTCGAATCAAGGCCCAGTGTTCGGTCAGCGCTCCCGTTTGCCGGTCGCGGGAGACGCCCCGGGCCAGTGGATAGGTCCGGCAGGAGGCCGGCCGGGCCGGGTAAACGCGGCATCCTTCCGGCGTGACAAAGGGGCAGGCCAGATCCCGTGTCTCGTCGAATCGCAGGCTGACCACCGGCAGACCGGTTCCGGGGCCGGTGCTGGTCCGGGTATAGGTTTGCAGAAAATCGGTGGACGTCATCTTCAGAGACTGCTTGAGACACAGGACATCATAGGGCGTCAAAACCTGGTTGAGATCCCGGCAGCAGGCATTGAAACAGGGAACCTGCGGCGAACAGGAAAAACGGAAAGTCTGATTCTTTTCCAGCTTTGAAATGACGTTTTGCATGGTCTGGCTCCTGCAGGCTCGGGTACCGGTCCGGATGGGGCAGTGGTAGCACGTTGGGCGGGCTTGTCAACTGTAACATGGACACGGCTTTCGAATCCGTGAAAAAAGCAAAAGTTTCCCGGATCGCATCCCGGAGAAAGCTGGAAAAATCCCACCATATATTGTGCCGAAAAAACAGGGGTCAACCATATATGGCCCCATGCCCCGATCAAGATAACGTACTGCATCTTATGGTATTTTGTGCTGCTGAAATTTCTTGACAATGGATATGCTGGATGGTATTGATCTTACCTTGTGTTAGACAATAACTATCTTCCCGAATTTATACAATATTTCAATAGAACGAGCCAATGCCACAGCGCATTGAGGGCATCTCTGCAATACGTGTTTGGAATAACAGGGTATGGGTGTTTCAAGCTTAACGCAGTGTAACCGTCCGAGGCGAAACCCCCCGGACACCGAATCCATGGAAGGGAGGTGCAAGAAACAGGAGGTTGACCATAGTTTCGGAAGTCAGTTGAGTGAATCTTTTTAACCAACCGTAGGAGGTATATTAAATGCCAAGTTTTGTAATTCAGGAAAAATGTGACGGCTGCAAGGGTGGCGACAAAACCGCTTGCATGTACATTTGTCCCAATGACCTGATGGTGCTGGATCCCAACGCCATGAAAGCCTACAACCAGGAACCGGATCAGTGCTGGGAGTGCTTTTCCTGCGTAAAAATCTGCCCCACCCAGGCCATCGAAGTGCGCGGCTACGCCGATTTCGTGCCGCTGGGAAGCTCCATCATGCCCATGATGGGTACCGAAGACGTCATGTGGACCTGTAAGTTCAGAAACGGCCTCATCAAGCGCTTCAAGTTCCCCATCCGGACCACCCCCGAAGGTCAGGCCAATGCCTACGCCGACCTCAAGGGCAAGGATCTCGAAAGCGGTCTGCTCTCCACGGAAGAAGCCGACGGCTACACCATTCCGACCCCGAAGCTGTAATTCGGCACCACCTTTTCAGTTGATTTAACATTAAGCAATCGAATTTCTACAGGAGGATTAAATATGGCATTACCGAATAAACCTGTGGGTGAACTCAAGGCCGTGCGGGATCCTGAAGTTGACGAGCGCGAAGTTGATGTCCTCATCGTTGGCGGTGGTATGGCTGCCTGCGGTACCGCATTCGAAGTTAAAAAATGGCTCAAAGACGACCAGACCGTGCTGCTGTGCGACAAGGCCGCCATGGAGCGTTCCGGTGCCGTTGCCCAAGGCCTGTCCGCCATCAATACCTTTGTCGGCGAAAATCCCAAAGAAGACTACGTCCGCATGGTTCGCAACGACCTGATGGGCCTGGTTCGCGAAGACCTGATCTATGATCTGGGTTGCCATGTCGATGATTCCGTCTACCTGTTCGAAGAATGGGGACTCCCGATTTGGAAGAAGAGCGAAGACGGAAAGAATATGGACGGTAAAAAAGGCCAGAAAATGGGCACCCTGAAGGCTGGTGCGCAGCCGGTCCGTACCGGTAAATGGCAGATCATGATCAACGGTGAGTCCTACAAGCGTATCGTCGCCGAAGCCGCCAAACTGGCCATCGGCGAAGACAACATCATCGAGCGCTGCTTCATCGTCGAACTGCTGCTGGACGCCACTGTGCCGAATCAGATTGCCGGCGCTGTCGGTTTTTCCGTCCGCGAGAACAAAGTCTACATCATCAAATGCAAAACCATGATGGTTGCCTGCGGTGGCGCGGTGAACATCTACCAGCCCCGTTCGGTCGGTGAAGGTAAAGGCCGCGCCTGGTATCCGGTATGGAACGCCGGTTCCACCTATACCATGGCCATGAAGGTCGGTGCCGAACTCACCATGATGGAAAACCGTTTCACCCCGGCCCGTTTCAAAGACGGTTATGGTCCCGTCGGTGCCTGGTTCCTGCTGTTCAAGGCCAAAACCCTCAACGGTCTGGGCGAAGCCTTTGCCGGTAGCGACGCCGCCAAGGCCGAGCTGGAAAAATACGCTCCCTATGGCACCGCCGCCATTACGCCGACCTGTCTGCGTAACCACCTGATGCTGTTCGAGATGAAAGAAGGTCGCGGTCCCATCCTGATGGATACCGTCACCGCGCTGGCCGAACTCGGCAAAACCATGGACAAGAAAGAACTCAAGCACCTCGAGTCCGAAGCTTGGGAAGATTTCTTGGATATGACCTGTGGCCAGGCCAACCTGTGGTGTGCTCAGGACTGCGAACCGGAGAAGAAAAACTCCGAAGTTATGCCCACCGAGCCTTACCTGCTGGGCTCCCACTCCGGCTGCTGCGGCCTGTGGACTTCCGGCCCGGACTATGACTGGGTCCCGGATGCTTACAAAATTAAAGCCCGTAACGGCAAGGTCTACAAACAGATGACCACCGTCGAAGGCCTGTTCACCGCTGGCGACGGCGTGGGCGGCTCCGGTCACAAGTTCTCCTCCGGTTCTCATGCCGAAGGTCGTATCGCTGCCAAACAGATGGTGCGCTACGCAACGGACTTCGCCGATTTCACCCCGACGCTGAAGCAGTCCAAAGAAGAACTGGTCGACCTGGTGTACAAACCGGTGCGCACCTTCCTGGATAACTGCGAATACACCACGGCCATCGATATCAACCCCAACTACATGAAACCCAATGGCATGATGTATCGGCTGATGAAGGCCACCCATGAGTACGGTGCCGGTACGGCCACCTTCTATCAGACAACCAGCAAATGCCTGGAAATCATCATGGACCTGCTTGCCACCATGCGCGAAGACTGTGAAAAACTGGCCGCCGGTGACCTGCATGAGCTGATGAGATGCTGGGAAATCGAGCATCGTATCTGGACGGTGGAATCTCACCTGCGTCACATCCAGTACCGCAAAGAGACCCGCTACCCGGGCTTCTATTATCAATGTGACTATCCGGGACAGGATGATGAGAACTGGTTCTGCTTCGTCAACTCCAAATACGATCCGGAAAAGAAGGAGTGGGACATCTTCAAGAAAGATTACATCAAGATTATCCCGGACTAATGGAATGTCGACGGTTGTACTAGTCGAATAGCTACACACCTCCAGGTGCCTTAATGGCGCCTGGAGGTTTTTATTAATGAAATCTATGGTTTGTGTTCGGGTAGTACCCGTCTGGGACAGTACCGCGCGTTGGAGCGTACTGAAACTAGAAGGTTTATTTTATTGGAGCGTGAAACCGGTACCTGGAGGCCAGCATGTTCCGGCGCCACGGTTTCCAGCTCCCCGTTTCCAGTTTCAATAAAAGGGTATTACCCGGAACCGAAACGAAGACGAACCGTTTGTTTAATTACCTTTTAGAAACGTTGATGCACGGAGGGATAGCATGACAAACGACAAAGCAGCCCCTGCGAGTGGAAGCATTATGGTGGTTGGTGGCGGCATTGCCGGCCTGACCACGGCCCTTGAGGCCGCTGAAGTGGGGTATGAGGTGTTTCTGGTCGAGAAAAATCCTTATCTGGGCGGAAGAGTGGCGCAGCTGAATCAGTATTTCCCCAAGCTTTGCCCGCCGACCTGCGGCCTGGAAATCAACTTCCGGCGGATCAAGGACAACCCCAGAATCAAGGTGTTCACCCTGGCCGAGGTGGAAAAGGTGGACGGCACGCCCGGCAACTACAATGTCAGCGTGAAGATCAACCCCCGCTATGTGAACGCAAACTGCACCTGCTGCGGCGATTGTGCTCAGGCCTGCCAGACCGAGGTTTCCGACGCGTACAACTTCGGCATGAGCAAGACCAAGGGCGCCTATCTGCCCTTTGAAATGGCATTCCCGGCAAAATATGTCATTTCGCCGCAGGTCATTGGCACCGACGATGCCGACAAAATCAAGGAAGCCTGTAAATACGACGCCGTGGATCTGGACATGCAGGCCAAAACCGTGGACCTTGCCGTGGGCGCCATCGTCTGGGCCACCGGCTGGGAGCCTTACGACGCCCACCGCATCGACAACCTGGGCTTCGGCCAGTACGACAACATCATCACCAACATGATGCTCGAACGGTTGGCGTCCAAATCCGGGCCCACCGGCGGAAAAATCCAGCGGCCGTCCGACGACAAGGCGCCCGAAAGCGTGGCCTTCGTTCAGTGCGCCGGTTCGCGGGACGAAAACCACCTTCCCTACTGTTCCTACATCTGCTGTATGGCCTCGTTGAAACACGCCACCTATATCCGCGAGCAGTATCCGGACACCAAAGTGTACATCTTTTACATCGATATCCGCTCGCCGGGTGACCGGTACGAGAAGTTCTACAAAAAGATCAAAGAGGACGAGAATGTCTTTTTCATCAAGGGCAAGGTTGCCGAGGTCAGCGAAGATCCGGAAACCAAGAACATCACCGTGGTTGCCGAAAATGCGGTTACCGGGGAAAAGACGCACCAGATGGTGGAAATGGCCGTCCTGGCTACCGGCATGCAGCCCACGGCCGCCAATGCCACGCTGCCGGCCGATCTGAAAGTCACTGAGGATGGATTTCTCATCAACGACTATGCCAAGGGCGGACAGTTTGCCGCCGGCTGTGCCGCCAAGCCGCTCGACGTGATTTCATCCAACCAGAATGCGACCGGCATGGCCTTAAAGGCCATTCAAACCCTGGTGAAAAGGTAGGAGGTAACCCATGGATAAAAAATATGGTGTATATATCTGCGAAGGTTGTGGCATCGGGGAATCCCTCGATGTAAAGGCCCTGTGCGGGGTTCCCGAAGAAGAGGGTGTGCCTGTCAAAACCCATCCCTTCCTGTGCGGCAAAGAAGGGCTCGAACTGCTCAAAAAAGATATTGACGACGGCACCAACACCCTGGTTCTCGCGGCCTGTTCTCGCCGGGTGAATTTCGACGTCTTCCGTTTCGACGGCTGCATCGTCGACCGGGTCAACCTGAGAGAAGGCGTGGTCTGGTCCCATCCGCGCAGCGATTTTCCCGCATTGACCGACGAGGAGAAGGAAGACGAGGACAACTACGACCGCGTCCAGATGATGGCCGAAGATTACATCCGCATGGGAATGACCCGTGTGGAGAAGATTAAGCTGCCCGAGCCCTATAAACTGGAAAACCTTTCCAGGAAGATTCTGGTGCTTGGCGGCGGCATCACCGGTATGTCCGCGGCCATTGACGCGGCCAAGGCCGGTTTCGACGTGACCATCGTCGAAAAAACATTGGCCCTGGGCGGATATGCGGCCAAAGTGAGAAAACAACTTCCCGTATCGGAACCGTACGATGCGCTGATTCCTCCGGTCGTGGCGGCCAAAATCGCCGAAGTGGAGGCCATGCCCAACATTACCGTACGAACTGAAACCGAAGTGGCCCGCATCGCCGGCCAGCCCGGCGAGTTCACGGTGACGATGAAAAAACCGGGCGAAAAGATTCCTTTCGACGTGCCCTTTCCGCTGCCCGAAGAGATGAAAGTCGACGAAAGCGGCAAGGAACTGGATGTCGAAAAACAGCATGAAGCCTACCTGAAATACAACGAGGGCAGAAAAGACATCCTCTCGCTGGACCCGGACGGCGAGCTTTTCGGAGCCGTGATTCTGGCCGCCGGCTGGCGCCCGGACGACCTCAGCGAGGGCGATTTCTCCCATCTGGGATACGGCGAAACCCCTGACGTGATCACCAACCATCAGTTCGAAGAGATCGCCAAGGCCGGCAAAATCATTCGGCCCTCCGACGGCAAGGCCGCCAAATCGGTGGTCTTCGTCCAGAGCCCGGGCAAAGGCGACTCCGACAGCGATTTCGCCTACGCCGGCGCCGTCACCAGCATGGTGGCCCTGAAGCAGGCCAAATATGTGCGCGAGGATTACAATGACGGCAAGGCCTTCATTTTTTATCAGCATATGCGCACCCCCGGTCTCTCCGAACTGTTTTACAAAGCGCTGCAGCAGGATCCAGGCATCTTCCTGACCAAGGGCAACGTGATGGAAGTCGTCAAGAACGGCAACGGCCTGATGGTTGAAGCCGAGAACACCCTGCTGGGAGAAAAAATCAAAGTCAAGGCCGACCTGGTGGTGCTGGGCGCCGGCATGGTGCCGGTGACCAAGGATGATCCGGTGGTCAATCTGGCCTATCGCCAGGGCCCGGGTTTCCGTGATATCGACCTGTTCAACGGCTACGTGGATTCCAACTTCATCTGCTTCCCCTACGAAACCCAGCGCACCGGCATTTACGCGGCCGGCGCCATCCGCCGCTCCATGACTATGGAAGAGTCCATCGAAGACGCTTCCGGTGCGGCCCTCAAGGCGATTCAGTGTCTGGAGTCCGTCAACCGCGGTGTGTCCGTACATCCCCGCTCCGGCGACATGACCTTCCCGGACTTTTTCTTCCAACGCTGCACCCAATGCAAACGTTGTACGGAAGAGTGTCCCTTCGGCGCCCTGGACGACGACGAAAAGGGAACGCCCAAACCCAACCCCACGCGCTGCCGCCGCTGCGGTACCTGTATGGGTGCCTGCCCCGAGCGCATCATCGGTTTTGCCGACTACAACATCGACAGCATCGGCTCCATGGTCAAATCGGTGAGCGTACCTTCCGAAGACGACTACACGGAACCGCCGATGCGTATCCTGGGCCTGGTCTGCGAAAACGACGCTTACCCGGCGCTGGACATGGCCGGCCTCAACCGCTACGGCTACTCGGCAGACGTGCGAATCATTCCGATCCGCTGCCTCGGTTCCATGAACGTCATTTGGATCAAGGACGCCCTTTCCCAGGGAATGGACGGCGTTTTTCTGCTGGGATGCAAGCATGGCGACGACTACCAGTGCCACTTTGTGAAAGGCTCCGAGCTGGCCGACATCCGCATGAAGAAAATCGGCGACGCCCTGGCCAGCCTGGCGCTGGAAACCGAGCGAGTGGCCCAGTTCGAAGTGGCCATCGACGATTACGACAAAGTTCCCAAGATCATCAACGATTTTGTGGAATCCATCGAAGCGCTCGGACCAAACCCGTTCAAGGGTTTCTAATGACGATGAACCAATGGAGAGGCGCGAAAGATCGCCTCTCCTACCCATTTTAGCCTAATGAGGAGGTACCCAATGGCGGATTCATATCTGGTTGATCCCGATGTGGGATTTATCGAAGAAGTGAGCAGATTGGGCGGCGCCGATGTCAAGAAATGCTATCAGTGTGCTACCTGTTCGGTGGCCTGCCCCATCTCACCGGATACCAAACCGTTTCCCCGCAAGGAGATGATTGCAGCGTCCTGGGGTTTGAAAGACAAACTGATCGGCAATGGCGACGTCTGGCTGTGCCATAACTGTGGAGACTGTTCCACCCTGTGCCCCCGTGGAGCCAAACCCGGCGATGTGCTGGCTGCGGTCCGTGCGGCCACGGTTATCGAATATGCCACGCCCAAAGCCCTCGCGAAAATGGTCAGCGATCCCAAAAAGCTTCCCATCCTGCTGGCCATCCCGGCAGCTATTTTTATCGTGGTCGGACTGCTTTTGAAAATGGTGGGCATCGATTGGCTCAACTTCAATCCCAGCGGCGATCATCTGTGGCAGGCCGACTACATCGGCAATTACCTGGTGGACATTATCATGATCCCCACCTTTTTCGGTGCCGTTGGCGTCTTTGCTTTGGGGCTCAAGCGTTTTCTGGCCGAAATCCACGCCAACGCTCTGACTGAAGGCAAGACCGAAAAGGAAAAAATCGATCCAGCCGGCTTTGTGCAGGCTCTGATCAAGATCGTACCGACTATCCTTCAGCACCGCAAGTTTACAGAATGCAGCGAGAATCGGGAACGATCGACGGCCCACATGATGGTGCTGTTCGGATTCATCGGCCTTTTCATCGTCACCAACTGTTTTTTCGCAGCCGAGTGGATTTTCCACATCGAAGGGCCCTACCGCCAGATCAACCCGGTTAAGTGGTTGGGCAACCTCGCCGGCATCTCCCTGGTGATCGGCGGCCTTCTGATGTTAAAGAATCGTCTGGCAAAAAAAGACCAGATCTCCAGCTACTGGGACTGGTACCTGGTGGGGCTGGTGCTTGGCCTTGGTGCCACTGGTATGCTGACTGAGATGATCCGTCTGGGTGGGATGTACGACCTGTCGGCACTCATCTATTTTCTGCACCTGATTCTGGTGTGGAGCCTGTTCGCCTATACGCCCTTTTCCAAGCTGGCCCATATCGTCTACCGTACGGTGGCCATGGCTTATCAGGAGTATAGCGGAAGGAAATAAACGGGTATTGAAACAATATGGGATATTAAAAAAGGGGGCCTCGGCCCCCTTTTTTTGCCATATCAGTGCCCATCCAGAAATAGGCCAATTGGGTCGAGATCGAGGCGCACAAAAAATTTATCCACAGGCATATGGTTGATATTCCGAGGAGTAAATTTTTTGTGCAACAAAGATATCGGGCAAATTGGCCATTTCTGGATAGGCACGATCTATGCGACCAGCGACCTGGCCAGCCCCCTTGCCTGCTCCTGGACCGTTTCCGGCAGTTCGGCCGGAACGCTGCATCCGCCCACGTACAGCTTCCCTTTTTTCCGGGCCAGCAAAAAACCAGCAATCCGGTCGAACGCGGTGAACAGCCCTTCCGCATTGTTCTCATACGGCCCCCGCCGGTGGCCAGCAGTCCGATTTTCTTATCGGCCATCAACGACGTGTGGCCGGGTTGGTGGTAGTTGGTTACCAGTGCATAGCTGCGATCGATCAGCCTTTTGATCTGAGAAGTAAACTCCCAGAAATAAACCGGCGATGCGTAGAGGACGACATCGGAGGCCATCATGCGCTCCAGGATGGCCGGGGCATCGTCTTTTTGAACGCAGGCGATGGCATCGGGGGTTTGCCTGCATTTGGCGCACCCCATGCATCCCCCGATGGTTTTGTTTTGCAGGTAGATCCGTTCCACCGAATGGCCCAGGGTTTCGAGTTCCTTTTCCACCCAGCCCAGTACCGTAGCCGTGTTGCCTTTCTTTTTGGCGCTGCCCAAAAGTGTGGTAATTCGCATGAGGACCTTTCTTCTGTTTCATTAAAACGGTTCTGAATTGTGCATTGATTGTGAGCCTGAATCGACTTACCTTATCTAACCGACGATTGTTTGCCAACCCGTGATTTTAACAAATGAATGACAACCATCGAAAAGGAGCCCCGCCACATGAAGCTGAATGCCTTTCGTCTGGAACGCTATTTCGCCAAACATGAGTTCTCGGCGCCATATATTCTCTGTGCTTCGGACTGCGAAAGCATGGCCTTGGAGGAGCTGCTGGCCATGGAAGCCGGTGCCCGGGACGCATTTTTCTCGCTTTGGCTCGGTTACACGGAGTCCTTGGGCCATCCGGAACTGGCACAGGCCATCGCCGCCCTTTACGAAGAGGCCGCAGCCGATCAGGTGCTGGTGCATGCGGGCGCCGAAGAGGCCATCTTCAACTTCATGAATGTCGCTCTGGAACCTGGCGACCACCTCATCGTCCATGCGCCCTGCTACCAGTCTCTCGGCGACGTGGCCCGCGGCATCGGCGCCGAGGTGACCGAGTGGCGGGCGGACCCGCGCAACGGATGGCGCATCGATCTGGACGATTTGAAAAAAAGTTTAACGAATCGTACGAAAGTGGTAGTGGTCAACCTGCCCCACAACCCCACCGGCTTTCTGGCGGATAGCAATTTTATGCACGAATTGTCGGCGCTTTCCGAACAGCGAGGCTTTATCGTCTTTTCGGACGAAGTCTACCGGGGGTTGGAACTGAATCCCGCCAAACGTCTGCCGGCCATGGCCGACGTGAACGCGCGGGCGGTGTCCTTGGGGGTGATGTCCAAAACCTATGGATTGGCCGGTCTGCGCATCGGTTGGATCGCTACCCGAAACGACGCCCTTTTCAAACAGATGGCCGCTTTCAAGGATTACACCACCATCTGCAACAGCGCCCCCAGCGAGTTTCTGGCAACCCTGGCGCTGCGGCACGCCGAAGCCATTGCCCGGCGCAATCTGGAGATTATCCGAGAGAATTTGGATCGATTGGACCGGTTTTTCGATGCCCATTCGGATTGGTTTGACTGGCAACGGCCGAAGGCCGGGTCCATTGCCTTTCCCCTGCTGCGACGCGGATCGGTGGACGCTTTTTGCGAAGACCTGGTAAACAAAGCCGGAGTGCTGCTACTTCCCGGCAGCCTGTACGGCCCGGGTTACAATGCCTTCCGGGTGGGCTTCGGCCGCAAGAATCTGCCCGAGGCTTTGGAGAAGTTCGAAGATTATCTCATCCTTTAGCCGCAATCAAAGCCGCGCCAATGGCGCCGTTTTCCTGGGCATGGGCGGAAACGCGCACCGGACAACCGGCCTTTTTCTCCAGCGCCTTCACCACACCGATATTTCTGGCCACCCCGCCGGTCATCATCAGTGGTTCGACGATCCCCACCCGCTTGGCCATGGCCACGACCCGGGCAGCGATGGAGTCGTGAATGCCGGCAATGATATTCTTGCGGGGTTCGCCCCGGGCGATGAGGGAGATCACTTCAGACTCGGCAAAGACGGTGCACAGGCTGCTGATGGCGGCCGGCTGGTCGGCCTTCAGGGAGATTTCGCCGAAGGCATCCAGATCCACTTCCAGGGCCCGGGCCATCACTTCGAGGAAGCGGCCGGTTCCGGCGGCGCATTTGTCATTCATGGCAAAATCCACCACGCGACCGTTTTCGTCCAGGGCGATGGCCTTGCTGTCCTGCCCCCCAATATCGATGACGCAACGCACGGCCGGGTCCTGAAAATGGGCTCCAGCGGCATGGCAGGTGATTTCGGTCACGGCCCTGTCGGCCAGGTCGACACTATTGCGGCCGTAGCCGGTGGCCACGATGCGGTCTACGGCGTCGGTGCGGATATCCAACGCTGCCAGCAGCTCCTTGAAGACCTTCTCCCCCGCATTGCGGGCATTGTAGCCGGTGAGGATCACCCGGCTGCCGATGAGCTGATTGTCTTCGACCAGAGCGGCTTTGGCACTGATGGAGCCTACGTCGATGCCGACGGTTATCATTGAATTGTCTCCATGAATGCATCGATGCGCGTATCAATCTGGCTTTCCGAAAAGTTGCGGGCATCGGTCATGTCCGATTCGATCACCAGCGAGGGGATACCGCACCTTTCCCGGACGATGCGCTGAATGTCGTACTGCCCCAGACTGTAAGGCTTGCAGCTTCGGTTGGAGTGCATCACCAGCCCGTCGACCTTGTATTTGTTCACCATGTCCACCACCATGTCGGCCATTTGGTCGGTGCCGATGTTGATGTAGATCCGGGCGTAGCCGTCGGCCATGGACCCCAAAAAATCCTTTTCGTCCAGATATTTGAGGGTGCCGCACCAGGAGGAGGTATAGGTGTCCGCCACCAGGCAGGCGCCGTGGGCGGCGAACTTCTCGGACAGCCAGCGGGTACGGTACCACACTGGCAGGTTGTCCCACAGCAGGCGGTAACGTTCGTCGGGCACAGCGGCGATGCCCCCGGCAATCCGGGTTTTCATCTCCTCGAGCAATTTGGTGTAATAATCGACCACAGTTTGGGTGCCGCGCAAGGTGACGATCAGGGCCAGGTGAAAAAAGGCATCGAAGGCGCTCATGGGCGCCGGCCGGTTCACGGTGGTATCCAGCACCTGCTGCCAGAGTTCCTGGCCTCTTATGGAAAGGCGGCCGACTTCGATCAACCGGTCATAGTCGAAGGGTTTACCGCAGTGGGTTTCCAAAAAGGCGATATACTCGTCCAATTGCGCCCGCACGTAATCGTGAACCGTTTGGGTGTACCCGGTGTGGATGAAGGGCGTGTCCAGGATGAACAGGGGAACCTTGAAATAGCGGGCCTGAACCTCGTACCATTTGAGCACCGTTCCGCAGATGTTGTTGCAACAGATCAGCATGTCCGGTCGGGGCAGCCCGCCGATAGGCCCGCCGTCGACCGTAGCGCAGGCGATGTCAGCCCGGGCGTAGGAGCATAAATCGCTGGCATAGCCCATGGCTTCGGCCTTTTCGCATAGTTCCACGCCCATCCTGGATGCGCCGATCATGGCGCCGTGGTTTTCCGGATAAACCGGAATCACGTCCATGGCGATGAGCGGCTCCACCGGCCCGCCGCTGGTGATCCAGGCCACTTTCTTGTTGTTCTGCTGCGCGGTCTTGGCGTCGATGTAGTAGTCGGTCATGATGGCTTTCATGCGCTTGACCGACTTGATCTTGCGTTTTTCATTTTCAGGGTCGATGGGCTTTTCGGGCTCGCTCATTGCGTTCTCCTGCATATTTAAAGCATCTCAATAAATGCCTCACACCTTGTTTGAAGCTGCCCCTGGGAGACATTCTGCTCCTCCAGCTCCACCAGCAGGCTGGGAATGCCGGCGTCATCGAGCATGCCTTTGAGGTAGGGATAGTCGAATGCATGTGGGTCGCAGAACTTAAGGAAAACAAAAATGACCCCGTCGGCCCGCTCTTTTTTGGCCAGGCGCACCAGCTCTTCTCCCCGACCGGTGATGCCGGTATGCTTGGCCGGGCAGATGGCCCGTTGTGCGTATCGTTCGGATATGGCGGCGATGGGGTCGCTCCCGGCCTCGACATCGATCCGGCCGGTCAAGCCCCGTGATCCGGTACACAGGTCGTCGGCGACGACCCATCCGCCAGCGGCTTCGACGATGCCATAAACGTCGGGCAGATTGCAGACTCCGCCGGACAAAAAGATGCGCTTGCCGGCAGGTGGGCCTGGATCCTGCCCTTCCAGATGCGCCACAACCCGTGTCAGGCACTCCAGAAATTCCTGGCGTGCCATGACCATGGAGGCCCGCACGATGGCATGCACATCGCTGCCCGAAACGATCCCCGGCCGCTCGGACCGCAGATCGTACAACCGCTGCATGGTCCTGCGGATGTCATTGTACACATCGATGGCCCGATGCAGGTCCGCATCGGTGATGGATCGGCCCAGCAGCGACGCCAGTTGGGTGCGCGCATTGCCAAGAACCTGGGTCATGTAATGTCGGGCACTGTCGGTGTTGAGTTTCACCGGCAGCACCACGTCCAGGTGAAAACCGGTGGGGGCGTTCATGCGCCAGATGTCCGACAGGCGTTGAATGGAATCGCAGGTGTGCGGAAAAATAGCGCCGTCGAGAAAATCGAGGCGCCCGTCCAGGGCGTCCGCCAATGCACCGCGCACCAGGCTGCAACTGTAGGACTGGAGGTGGGCGTCGGCACTCGAGGTTCCGCCGCTGCCGCCTACAACACGAAAGGCCAGGGCGCCTCCGGCCAGGATCAATTCCTCGGGAGCGTATGAGCAGAAGGTGCCGACCACCTTGCCGCCGGTTTCTGCCTTCCATTGGCGTGTGTAGTTTCCGGGATCGGCGGCAACGGCTTTCAGAACGGCCAGATCTTTCATTCCAATTCTCCCGAATTTCTCATTATTGTTCTATCGTACCGAAAAAGATCGGATTGGAGTCGTGAATGTGTCTGTCGTTTTTTTTATCGAACGGCGGTCGACATGTCAACCGATAGTTGCAAAACGACCGGGATAATGCTACCCAGATGAAGTCATGGCGAAACGAGACACGCTGAACAAACTCAAGCAACAGGAACGGCAACTCCGCGAGGACTTGATCATCGATGCCGCCCGGGCCGTATTCGGTACCAAAACCTACGACCAGGTCAGCATGAACGAGATCGCCAAGGCGGCCGGGATTGCGAAGTCTTCCATCTACACCTATTTCCCCAACCAGGAAGCCCTTTTCGTGGAAACCGCTTTCCGGGATACCGAACAATTTATCGCATCCCTCCAGCGACGGGTACAGCAGGCGGAGGGCCTTTCCCTGAAGACGTTCATCGACGACTACCTGGACTACAACGTCGAACACGATGCCCACTGGCGCATGATTACCCATTTCGCCCTGCACGGAAGCATCGGAGAAGACTCGGCCCAAAAACTCAATCGCCTGTCCATCGAGGTGATGGATCTGCTTGAAACCGTAATGGAAAAAATCGGCTGCCGGGAGGATAACCGGCTTCTGGCCCATACCCTTTTCGCCGCTCTGAGCGGCATCATGATCAGTTTTCGCAAGTACCCGGGGCGCACCGAAACCGAACGCATCGCCCATATGAAGCGCATCGCCGGGATGGTGGAGCGGATGCTGACGGCGTTGATCGAACCAGAGGCAACAACTGAATAAACCCCAACGTTGCAACTATGGGTAAAACGATTTCTATGGAGGCAATCGCCGACCACTCGCGGGTGGTTTGATGAAACTCCCTCGAAGGGGGCTAAAATCCAGACCCATGAACGTCGAACATCGAACGCCCAACTTCGAATTTCGAATAAGGTATTCTATCGTTTTTGTACTAATAATCCCTATTTTCACCGACCGATCCAACGACAGGTGTTTCTTTTAACCGATTAACGGAGCAAAGCGATCTCATCATTCAATATTGGACGTTCGATGTTCGATGTTCGACGTTCTAAAATACAGTTACCGGTCGAATATCTCGACGGACCGGTCCGAACCTTTTCGGGTTGCTTTGGATCGGGTCTCAAACTGGCATTGGCAAAACGGAATTGATATGTTCGGTATTCACGATTTTCCGCTTTTCGTGGTCTCCTGCATCCTGCTCAACATCACTCCCGGGCAGGACACCATATACATTATCGGCCGCAGCATGGCGCAGGGCCGGCAGGCCGGGATCATGTCGGTTCTGGGTATCATGACCGGTGTGCTGGTCCACACCCTGCTGGCGGCCCTGGGCCTGTCGGTGATCCTGGCCACCTCGTCCCTGGCCTTTACCGTTGTCAAGATTGCTGGAGCCGTCTATCTGATCTGGATCGGCATCGGCTTTATGACGGCGCGTGCGGACAAACCGGAATCATTCGATAAACCGGCAGCGTCGCCGGATGCTTGGAAAATATACAAGCAGGGCGTGCTTACCAATGTACTCAACCCCAAGGTAGCCCTGTTTTTTCTCTCTTTTCTACCGCAGTTCGTGCTCCCTGGAACGCAGCCGGTCTTCCTGCCGTTTCTGGTGCTGGGCCTGGCTTTTTTCACCACGGGCAGCATCTGGTGCATCTTTCTGGCCACCGGCGCCGCCTGGTTGTCGGACCGCTTTCGCAGGTATCGTTCCGCCGGCGGGCTGTTGAAGAAATGCACCGGCCTGTTGTTTGTGGCCCTGGGCATCCGTCTGGCCTTTGCTCACGCCCGATAGCCGGTCTGCAGGAAACGATTCGCTTTCATCGAATTCTTTTATGGAGAAAGACAACTTGACGATGCCGGACACATTGTTTGCAACCCTTTTGGAAAACATTGCCGAAGACAAGGATTCTCATTCTCTGCGACTGTCCCTGGATTGGATGCAGGGCCGGGCCGGATTCGGCGGGCTGGTAGGCGCACTGGCGCTCAAGGCCATGCGCGGCCACGTGGTGCCGGCGCGCAAGGTGCGCAGCTTGCTGATCGCTTTCGTGGGGCCGGTGGGACCGGAAGAATTTACCATTCACGTTAACGTGCTGCGCGCAGGAAAATCCGTCACCCAGGTGGAAGCCAAACTGATCCAGGCGGAACGGGTTTGCTGCACGGCATTAGGCAGCTTCGGGGAGGATCGGGAATCTGTCATCCGCATCCAGCCGGCAGCCTGCCCGGCCATGGCCCCGCCCAACGAGGCCATGGAACTGCCCTACATCGAAGGCCTCACTCCGGCCTTCACCCGCCATTTCGCGTACCGGTGGGCGCTGGGTGAACTGCCGTTTTCCGGCCAGGGCGGCCGGGAAATCGGCGGGTGGATTCAATTTTGCGAGTCCACTGACTGTCTTTCCGAAGAGTGGTTGGTGGCCCTGGCCGATGCCTGGCCTACACCGGTTCTGGGGATGCTGTCGGCCCCTGCGGCGGCCAGCACCGTGACATGGGAACTGGGGTTCGTTCATCTGGACCGGGACACCTGCACCCAAAACGACTGGTGGGGATACCACTGCGTGGCCGACAGCGCGGAGCGGGGCTATGTGAACGAACGCGCGGCCGTCTGGGATCCGGAGGGGCGGCTGGCCGCATACAGCCGACAGACAAGTGCTGTGTTTGCTTAGGCTTCAACAAATCCATGCCGCAGGGCCAATTTGTGAAACATCAGGGCCATGCCGGCACCCAGTGAGAAGACGGAACCGATATCCAGGTTTCGGTCGGCCGTTTGGTCGAAGAAGACGTTGAGGCTGGAGCCGATGCCTTCGTCCGGTCGCCAGTAACAGATCATGACGGGCACTTTCGGCAGCGGGTGCAGCACCACGGAGATATCCGACTGAAACTGGCGCTCCACCTGCCGGCCGGAAAAAAGGTGCACGATGTCATCGAACAGATCGGTGTAGATGTCCGCCACTCGAAGCATGGCCTCTTCGCAGCGTTTCCGGAACAAGGGGTAGCGATCCTTGCCGTTTTTCAGTTCCCGGAAGGACACCCATTGGCCGCTGGGTTCAACGCCCTCGCCGTTGAGGACGTAATCGAAAAAGGGCGCCGCCAACCAGGGGTTGACGTGAATGTCCGACATCAGATTTCCCTGCGCGTCCACACTGAAGTCCTTGCCGAGAATTTTGAGAATCAGGCGACCGTTTTCGAACCGCCCGCCGGTTCTCTCTGTCGCCGCAGCCAGGTCCATTTTTCGAATCTCCTGCTTCATGGCTTCCAGGTGCGCTTCGCGGTTCTCTTCGATGGAAGGGCCGCCAGACGGAGATCCTGAAAATTGTTCGATTTCGGAAAGCGTCAATTTGGGGCACTCATCGATTTTACGGTGCCCCTGAAAAACTGCGCCGGCAAACGCCAGGCAGGTCTTCTCTCCACACTCCCGGCAGTTTGATTTTTCCAGTAGTCGAAAGATTTCCATGGCATTTTTGGGGGCGGGCATGGGGAACTCCTCTTTTTAATTTCCAGATGGTTGCCGGTTGACGAAATCATACTATAATGGCATTTTTCAGGTTGTCATCCATACAAGCGATTGAATTACCATCCTAATTCAGGGGAATCGAAAATGAATGTTTGCGTAGAAGGCAATATTCTGGAAGAATTGCTCAAACTGCTCAAACTGGAAAAAATTGAGGAGAACATCTTCCGGGGTCAGAGCCAGGACCTGGGTTTTGGTAATGTGTTCGGTGGCCAGGTGCTGGGCCAGGCCCTGTCGGCCGCGTCCCAGACCGTTCCCGAAGGCCGGCTGGCTCACAGCCTGCACGGGTATTTCATGCGCGCGGGAGATGCCACCCGACCCATCGTCTACACCGTGGACTGCATCCGGGACGGCAAAAGCTTCACCACCCGCCGGGTGGTAGCCGTGCAGAAAGGCCGGGCCATCTTCTCCATGGCAGCTTCGTTCCAGATTGACGAACCGGGATTTGACCATCAGGACGAAATGCCCGAGGTCAAGGGGCCGGATGGACTGGAGCCGGAAATTGTCATAGCCCGCAAACTGGCCGACAACATACCTGCGGGAATTCGAGAAAAAATTCTCTGCGAAAAGCCCATCGAAATTCGCCACGTCGATCCGGTGAACCCCTTACAGCCGGAAAAAAAGCCGCCGGAAAGATATGTCTGGTTCCGGGCCATCGACGTGCTGCCACAGGACAGGGCGGTCAATCAGTACCTGCTGGCCTATGCCTCGGACTTCAACCTGGTGGGTACGGCCTTGTATCCCCACGGCCGCACCTTCTGGGACCCGCAGATGCAGACAGCCAGTCTGGACCATGCCATGTGGTTTTACCGTGATTTTCGCATGGACGACTGGATGCTGTACGCCATGCAAAGCCCCAGCGCTTCCCGGGCTCGGGGGCTGGCCATCGGCCGCGTTTTCACCAATGACGGTCGGTTGGTGGCCACCGTTGCCCAGGAAGGGTTGGTGCGGTACCATCCAAAAAGATGAGGGTGGCTGACCGATTCCTTCTACTTTCTTGCGCGAAAGACCGCACTTAATGGAAATGGGTGTTTGCCGGACCAAGAATCCAGTTGACACCCCTACCTTCAATTTGAAATAAACAAATAAGCAAGGTGCCCTAAGTGGGGCGCAATAGGGAATCCCGTGAAATTCGGGAACGGTCCCGCCGCTGTAACCCCGTTTCGATCGTGTTCGAAACCTTTTTCGGCTGTAAGCGAGCCACTGCCTGACGATTTTTAGGCGGGAAGGCCGCCGGAAAAGGCGGGGGAGTCAGAAGACCTGCCTTGCTGCGATCATCCCCGTGTTGCGGAGATTCAACCCATGGGATGAGAACAATCATTGCCCTGGTCCTGTCGGCCAGGGAAAAGGGTGCCGAAAACGGGTGCAGCCTTTTGAGTCCACGGATTCAAAAGGCTGTTTTGTTTGGGCGCCATGCGGGGCCGGACCGATAACGATGTGAACCGTTTTTGAAAAGGAGATTACGATGTCGAAAGTGTATCGTACACAGGGTTCAGGCAGTTCCGATGCCCCGGATTATGTCATTCGAGACGGGCGGTTTTACCGCACAATCCATCATCCGGCCGGATGGTCGGATATCGCCGATTATGAAATACGCGGCGATGGTAACGTCTACGCGCTGGGTACCGGTGCGGACCCCTGCAGCCAGTCACCCGTTTATGAGTTCAGGGAGATCATGCTTTACCGCACCCGGGCGCATCCGAAAGGCGCCGACGAAAGGCCGGAGTATTATATCTACGACTGATTTTTGGCTGCCGGTTTCGGCATCGGGGGCACCAGCAGGGACGGATCCAGTCGCGTCTCGAACCAGTTCATGCCCCAGTGCAGGTGGGGACCGGTGACCCGGCCTGTGGCGCCAACCTGGGCGATCACGTCGCCCTGCCTGACCGGCTGCCCTTTTTTTACCAGGATCTTGTGCAGGTGCATGTACACCGTAGAAACGCCGTGGCCGTGGTCCACGATCAGGGTGCCGCCGGAGTAGAACATGTCGTCGTGGACCATGGTGACGACGCCATCGGCCGGCGCCTTTACCGGGGTGCCGGTCGGCGCGGCAATGTCCACGCCAAAATGGGGCCGCCTGGGCTTGCCGTTTAAAATGCGCTGGCTGCCGTAGACGCCGCTGATCCTGCCAACGACCGGCCAGATGAAGGGCTGGGTAAAATCAAGCCGCGGATCGTCGATTTTGCGGGCCTTTTTTACTAAGGCGATATCCTTGTAAATGCGATCCAGGTCTTCTTTGGATGGCGACACCTTACGCGGCGGCAATCCGTCGATGCGCTGAATCTTGTATGTTCGTTTTTTAATATGGATCGCGTGTTTTTCCACTTCGCCGGAGGGCTGCTGAATCTCGATCTCCAGGGTCGGGTCGGCATCCCGGGAAAAACCGACGACGAACAGTCCGTCCGGAGACACCTGCACGGATTTCCCCTGGAAGCGAACGGCAGCACCGGGATCGACCTTTCCGATGGCCATGCCGCCCTGGGTGAGCTGTCCTTCCAGAGTGAACGCCTGTGCTGAAGGTTGCAGGCAAAAAAATACCAGGATAACAAAAAGAACGATTCGCTGCATAAAATGACCTGAATGGGCTTTGCGTTGATTTACATGATTGACGGCCGTCATGAACTCAATTTAGTTATACACGGATCGACCCGTTGATGAAAGGGGTGGCAGCGAAAACCGTCACCCGGAAAATAAATTCAAGGAGTCCGACATGAAAAGACGCTGGCTGGGGGACCATTCTCTCGAGGTGTCCGCCATTGGCCTCGGTTGTTGGGGCATGTCCCATGCCTATGGTCCGGCCGATGAAAAAGAATCGTTGGCCACTCTTTCGTCTGCCTTGGACATGGGCATCAATTTTTTCGATACTGCCGATATTTACGGCGACGGGCATAACGAATGCTTGATCGCCAAGATGTTGAGACGCCGCAGGAAAGACGTGGTGATCGCAACCAAGTTCGGCTTTGTCGGTGATGAACATGGAAAAGTGAGTGTCTGCGGGCGGCCTGATTATGTGATTACGGCCTGTGAAAAAAGTCTGCAGCGTCTGGGAATAGAAACAATTGATCTGTACTATCTGCACCGAAGGGATCCGGACGTTCCCATCGAAGAAACGGTAGGGGCGATGGCCGACTTGGTGGTTTCCGGCAAAGTCCGGTATATCGGCCTGTCTGAAGTGTCGGCCGAAACGCTGCTCAGGGCCCACAAGGTTCACCCGGTTGCTGCACTGCAATCCGAGTACAGCCTGTGGCATCGGGATGTGGAAGAGACGCTCCTGCCCCGCTGCCGGAAACTGAACGTCTCTCTGCTCCCCTACTGCCCGTTGGGTCGGGGATATCTGACCGGTACCGTGAAATCGGTGGCCGATTTGGCCGACGAGGATTATCGCCGGGGCATTCCTCGCTTCAAAAGCGATGCCATGGCCCGCAATCAACAATTGGTCGAGCGGTTGAGACGGGTTTCGCGCCAAAGCGGACACACGCCGGCGCAGCTGTCCCTCGCATGGCTGCTGGCCAAGTCCCCATCCCTCGTTCCCATTCCGGGAATGAAACGCCGGCAATATCTAAAGGAAAATGTAGCCGCAGCTGGCATTCAACTTTCACAGACCTTGATGGACGATTTGGATGCCCTATGCCGACAGGTCTCCGGTGAACGCCACAATGCCCAGAATCTACTCTTTGTGGACCAGTAGCAGATGGCGATTAAGAAGGTAAGAAAGTTCCATCCGATTGTCATCCCCGCGAAAGCGGCGATTCAGGAGGTTCCGTTGCACGCCGTTTTTCCCGCTTCGCGTGATTGGCCTTGAACCGGTTCAGGGCCACGGCGCTGCCGAAAATCAACATCCCGCCGATCCAGAAGTGCCAGGACGCCGGATCGCCCAAGAAGGCGATTCCCACGAAGGCGGTGAAGACCACTTCGCTGGACATGAAGACGCCCCCCTCCCAGCCCTTGCAGTAGAAAAACCCCTGGTTCATTAGCAACTGGGCCGTGAGCGACGAAAAAACGATGCCCAGGACCATGGCCCATTCCACACTGGAAGCGGGCAGGAGCGGAGCGAGGGCAAACCGGGGCAGGGTGATGAGCGTTCCCATGGTGCAAAAGTAGAGATAGATAATCACCGGACCGTTCTTTTCCCGCAGGGTTTTGATCAGGGTCACGGTCAGGCCGGCAAAGGCAGCGCCGGCAAGGGCCATGAGCTGACCAAAAAAAGCGCCCTCCAGTCGGAAGTCGAACAAGATCCCGATGCCGACGATAACCATGGCAATGCAGCCGATTTCCGCTTTGGAGATGCGTTCGCCGTATATCAGATAGGAAAATATGGCCGAGAAAGCCGGAAATGCATAGAAGATCACCATGGCCGTCGAAATCGGCAGCAGACGAATGGCGGTAATCAGGGATAAAAAGGCCGCCGATCCGGTGCAGCCACGGATGATCAGCAGCCGCGTGTTGTGGCCGCGGTAGGGGTTGCCGTATCTGGCGAACACCAACACCAGCACCACCGCGCCCCCGAAAAAACGGAAAAAACCGATGTGCCAGATGGTATATTCAGGCCCGAGCAACTTGATCAGCAGGTTGAGCACGGTGAACAGCAGGGCTGCAGCCAGCATGAAAAGGGGGCCGGCCACGGCGGCATCCAGCTTGACCTGACGGGGGGTGTTGGTTGGAGACATCGGGAACTCTTTTCTATTCCGTGGAGGATAGTGATCGTGCGGGAGTCATAGAGCAGAAAGGTAAAATGCTCAATAAAAATAACAAAAACCAAATCTGATGACTTCGCAAAAAGTCTAATTTAGCTTATTGTTGTCATTCCCGCGGAGGCGGGAACCCAGAATTTTCATATAGTTATAGATTCCCGCCTCCGCGGGAATGACATGTCTGGTGACTTTTTGCGAGACTGCCAAATCTCTAATTCCAAATAAATCCCGATAACCCAAATTCAAAACGCCCAATCAGCTCCATGCCATGTTTGAACATTGGAAATCGGTAATTGGGAATTATTTGAAATTTGGTGCTTGAAATTTGTGATTTCCGCCCGGTCCGAGTTGCCAATTGAAGCATCCCAGCAATGCCGCTTTCAGGATTGATTATGGGGTTTTACACCAGTCTCTGCAACCAGCGGTCTAACGCTTCTGGGCAGCAGCATGGGCACCGTTTTCCGATAGCTGCGATAGGCCTCGCCGAAACAGTTCAATAGATCGCGCTCCTCCATGGTGGCGCCGATAAGGATCCAGAGGGTCCAGAGAAAATTGTGCAGCAGCCGGTCCAGGGTAAATACCGGTCCGGCCCAGATGATGACCAGGCTGACCAGGTAAAGCGGGTGGCGCACCCAGCGGTAGGGACCGCGAACGGTAAAGGGGACCGTGCCGGCCGGCGCCCCATTTTCCATGGCCCGCAGGGCCGGCTTGATTCCCAGGGCGTCGAATTCTCCCAGGGATCGGCTTCCCCACCAGCCGACGGCGCCGGCAGCCAGAAACACGGCTGCCGCGAACCACCGAACCGGGGTCGGCGGAATCCACAACGGCACACCCACCGGCTGCCAGAGGGCGATCAAAAGCAAAAGGCAGGCACCGGAGGCAGAGGCGTACAACGCGCCGTGAAAATCGGCCCGTACGGTGCGGGTCAGCCAGACCCGAAACCGGCGCCGGACCATGAAGCTGTGCTGGGCGAAAAACAGCAGGCACAGGAACGTGTTCACCAGCAGGCGTCCGGTTACGGACAGGCCCATGGGCACGGTAAACAGAGGGCCCAAGACCAGAAAGACCAGCCATGACAGCATGCCCCCACCCCCGAGCACATAGGCCGCCGCCGCCAGGACCATGGCCCCCGGCTTGCGGGAGATGAGCTGCGCGCCGGCGCCGCGTCTGGCCTGGGCGTCGTCCACGGCCGCGAGTTTGCAGGAATTGGTTTCGTCCTTTGACATGGTACGCCTTTCCAACATATGATTTTTTTGAATACTTGAATGATAAGCCAGAAAATCCCTGGTTTCAAACCAAACGATTGCCAGGCCTTTTCATGATCCGGATCTTGTGGCATGATCATTACAATTTTCGAACGTTTCGTTCCCTACCTTATCCGTTTCGCAAATAAACCGTTTCCGCACGCTAACCTTAAAATGGAAGGCAACCATGGACGATACCTCCCCCCATTCCCTGTTGCGGTTTCGCTGGCTGATCTTCTCCATCCTGGCCCTGGCCTATTTTTTCGTCTATTTCCACCGACTCTCGCTGTCCGTGGTGGCCGATCATCTGGTCGAAGATTTCAACACCACCGCCGGGGTCATGGGGCTGTTGGGCTCCATTTACTTTTACTGCTACGCGGCGATGCAGCTGCCGGCGGGCCTGCTCTCCGATTCGGTGGGGCCGCGGCGGACGGTGACCACGTTTCTGGTGGCGGCCTCGGCAGGCAGCATCCTGTTTGGATTGGCGCCCAACATCGAGATGGCCTTTGCGGGCCGCATTCTGGTGGGTTTCGGCGTTTCCATGGTTTTCATTCCCACCATGAAAATTCTCAGCCAGTGGTACCATCCCCATGAATTCGCCTCCATGGCCGGCATTCTCAACGCCGTAGGCGGTGCCGGGGTCATGGCCGCCACCTGGCTGCTGGCCCTGATGACCGAGGCTTTCGGCTGGCGCCTCTCGTTCGAATTGATTGGCGGGTGTACCTTTGTCATCGTCGTTCTGGTGTGGCTGATCGTCCGGGACCGACCTCAGGATAAGGGCTGGCCGGCCATTGCCGACCTGGCTGCAACGCCGGGGGCGCCAACCGCACCGGTTCAGTCCATTCCTCTGCTGGCCGGCATGCGGCAGGTGGTCGCCAACCGCCACTTCTGGCCCCTGGCCCTGTGGTTCTTTTTCGATTGCGGCATCTTTTTCGGATTCGGCGGTCTGTGGGGCGGACCCTTCTTGATGCACGTTTACGGGCTTTCCCGGGAGACCGCCGGTGCCGTGTTGAGCATGATCGCCTGGGGCATGATCCTCGGCAGCCCCTTTCTGGGCTACCTTTCCGACCGGGTGCTCAAGAGCCGCAAGAAGCCGTTTATCGGTTGCACAACACTTCTGGTCGTCCAGATGGGCGTGTTGTACCTGTTCCCCGCCGCGCTGCCGTTGCCCGCGCTCTATCTCTTCTTTTTCGTCTTCGCCGTTTGTTCCTCGTCCATCGTGGTCATCGGCTTTACAGCCACAAAGGAGCTGTTTCCGGTGGAGATCGCTGGAACCTCGGTGGGCACCGTCAACCTCTTTCCCTTTTTGGGGGGAGCGGTGTACATGCCCGTGCTGGGCAAAATCCTGGATGCCTACCCCCATGATCCTTCCGGCGCCTATTCCCTGGAGGGGTACACCACCCTGCTGCTGGTTTTGCTGGTCTCGGCGGTGGTTGCGTTGGGGTGTACTTTGATGATGAAGGAAACGTTTAAAGGGTAGTTGGCAATCCAATCAATCGCGGCGGGGACGCCGCTCCCACGTTTGGATGAACAATTGCTTTATCCCAAATATTGTGATCGTAAATTGAAAGAAAGGTTCTATTCCTGGGAAAAAGAATCCATCCTGAAAAAATGGTGCTATAACCGTGGGAGCGGCTTCCAGCCGCGATTTTTAAAGATCTGTCCGCCTTTCAGCAATCCTTATTTCTCCCCCCACGGATTGAAAACCGCCAAACCCTCCACATCCATGTCAGACACATTCCTTGTTGCAACGGTGAAATCGAAGGCCAGTCCCGTAGCGGCAATCAATCCGTCAACGGCCGGAAGATACAACGCGTGCAGGAGGCACCTGTTGAGATGTTGCTGAAAAGATAAGGCTAGTCGATTGGATTTGGGTAAGAAAGGAGGTTCAAGGTCTCTATGAAACGATAATCGCGTTGATTTTTTGAAGCCAATGCTCCGCCCAAAAATTTAGCAGTAGCCGCTATTAATGCATCGGCAATCAGCAATCCATGGCTTAGCCGATACTGCTTCAGGAACCCAACGGCCAGTTGGGATACGCTTTCGTTCAAGTGGATGATAACAAATCTTTCTAAAAAATTCTCCAATGCGTTCAACTCATTTTTATTTCGGCATCCGACCATCAATTCCATTTGCGTGACAACGCTTATGGCTGTATTGCCTTGCTGCTCAAGAATCTGTAAACAGGTCGTCGCTTCATCGATGCCTCTGCCTACATCGATCAAAATATCCGTATCGATGAGCACCATGTCGGTCATCTCACTCGCTCCACTGTTCACGACGAGTTTGTCGGACCCATGAAACGCTGTCGCTCATTTCTTTGCGTTCTTTCCAGATACCGACAAACGCTTCTTGCAACAAATTAATGTTTTTCAAATTTGGTGACGAAACAGGCGCATATCTGGTTTTCAAAAAAGCAATGAAATCAAACACCTGGCGTTGCGCAAGGGGTGGGAGACCTGTTAATTCGTCAATGATTTTTTCTTGTTCCATAATTTCCTCCAAATTAAGAGCCTTTTCCCCGGATCGTGTCTGTTGTATTCAAGATACCCCCGAAAACAAATAAAATCCACAGCTAATTCGCAAGAACAAGCGTATTAACCAAGCCATGCGATCTTGAAAGATCTATCCGTCTTTCAGCAATGCTTATGTCTATCCCATGGATTGAAAACCGCCAGCCCTTCCACATCCATGTCGGACACATTCCGTGTTGCAACGGTCAAATCGAAGGCCAGTCCCGTGGCGGCAATCAGTCCGTCAACGGCCGGAATCGGCATACCCGCATTTTTGGCCCGAGCCAGTACTTTTCCCCAAATACGGGCAACGTTTACATCAACAGGCACGATGCGGTTTTCGAAGCGACTTATCAGGTCTGTCTCCAGCCAGCGTTGCAGTCGGTCCTATGGGAAAGATCGATATCCACTTCCCGCAGCGGCGATTGTCTGAAAAACGCAACCAAGTCGGTTTTCGGCTGTTTCAGTTTGCGGTATTCCTTGACGGAAAGCACCACGACACTCTCCATGCCTCTTTTGGTTACGATTTGGGGTCCGTCGGCCAGCGCTTTTTTTACCAGTTCGCTGAAGCGGTTTTTGGCGTCCTGTAATTGCCAGGTTTCAATCATGGCCGCACCTCCATATCTATTTCCAAAATAGAAGGGCTGGGTTGTATCCCGTATTTCGCGTTCTTTCAACGCGAATCAATCGCGGCGGGGACGCCGCTCCCACGTTTGGATGGATAATTGATTTGGTTATGGGAGTATCCAAATGACCGCAAGCTATCGGAAAGATTGCATTCATGGCAAAAAGAATCCGCTCTAATCGAATGGCGCAATAACCGTGGGAGCGGCTTCCAGCCGCGATGAATGGGAGTCTTATTCACTCCCATAAAAAAACGCCCCGGCAGCGTTAAGCCACCGGGGCGTTTGCGTTTGTTTGTCATGTAAGGGCCGGACGGAAACAATCCGGCGTCACCGGTCGGATTAGAACTCCACCTTCAGACAGCCGTAAAAGGTGGTGTTGTCTTCGATTTCCTTGTCTTCAATCCCCTGCTTCCAGAAATCGCCGGCATCCAGGTGGGCGATGATTCCGGTAAAATTCAGGTTGTCCATGATGTCCCAGGAAACCTTGAAATCGTACTCAACACCGTGGTCGTCATCCCACTCTTTCCCGGTAACGGTTTTCGGGGGATCGTCCGCAGCCGATTTGACCACGAAGAGACCCAGTTCAAGGTTGTCCAAGGCCTGCCAGCCGATGTCGAAATAGAACATTTGCGCACCGGCCATGGCAGTAATCCCGGATCGGCCGGAGATGTTGCCCATATCCGACATGCCGGCCACACTGGTCAGGTTCGTGGGGTCTGCTTCGACAGATCCGCCGAGGGTTTTTTCCAGCCCGGATGTATCGGAGGTCAGCAGGAATCCACGTTCATGATCGATGTTTTCCTCCAGGAAACCAAACGCACTGGTTTCATCATCAGTAAAATTTGTATCGCCCTGGATATAGGTGGTGCCAACCATTAGGGAAACAGGTCCAAAGTCATAGGAAACGTCGAACATGTAGCCTATAGCTTCGACATCTATATCTTTAGAACCGTATTCGTATGCGCCCTGATCTACCTCTCCAGTACCGTAAGCAAACTCCGTTTCAATGCCGAAATTCCCGAACTTACCCTTGAAATAGGGTAAAAAGACCCACACGTCCAACTCTGCAGTGCCTACTGAGGCGGCAGCGTTTGTTGCCTGTGCTCCCGCGGCAGCAGCCGATGCTAAATCCCCGATCGCAGCATAGTAAGCTGCTTGATACCCTTTATTAAATGCTGCATTTAGGATTGATGTTGAGGTAAATGATCTGTAACGGTAATCGGCCACCAGCAAACCGGTGGACCAGTTTTCCTCTTTATAGGCACTAAAGGCATAGGCTTTAAAGTTGTCCGCATCGGTGTAATCGCTGTCTTTGTCATATTCGTCCATTTTCTGGTAGACCAGACCGGAAATGGTGTTGCCGATGGGCAGCACGTACATGATGCGGTCCTTATGCCGGTTGTTGCTGCCGTGGCTGGCTGTTGAGTCTGCGAAGGTGGTTCCCCAAGGAGTGTCGATGTAGCGGCCGGCGATAAAGCCGCCAATGGGAGTCTTAATGGTCAGGTAGGCGGCCTTCCAGTCAAAGTTGTTTTCACCCGACCCATCATATTTCCCTATACCCGAATAATCTGTATCGCGGTCATCAACCCCCCATACATGGCCCTCAAGTGCAGTAAACTGGGTGGTCAGAGTGATGTTTTCGTTGATCTTGAACACCGGCTTGGCCATGAATTCCATGGTGCTGAACTCGTTCCTGGCATCATCCTTATCCAGGGTTTCGTTGGAATGGTTGTAGTGCTCAATAAAATAGTGACCCGAAACTTCCAGTTCCAAGGCCATCGCCGGCACGGCGATCATCATCGCCGCACACAGTGCAATCAGTAGACTAACCTTTTTCATCTGGCTCCTCCTTGTTAATCGTGTGATGGTACAATGGTTCAACTGCCTGAAATAGTTTTGATCACCTCCTTTGGATGCGCTGTGGATGCAGTTGTCCAGGCTGCATCGACAATCCAGCATGTGGCTGACAATGGTCAGAGCTTTTTAATAGCTTGTTTTTATAAGAATAACGGATCTTGATGAGTGATCCGATGATATCGAACAGAAATCAAAAATTACAAGCACCAAATCTCAAATAAATTCCAAATTTCAATGTCGAAATTTCAAACAGGATCGGCACCTATTTTTTACGAATTCGAAAAAATCGCATTTGGCACATCTCTGTCATTCCCGCGCAGGCGGGAATCCACAATCGCCTGATAAGACTGGATTCCCGCCTGCGCGGGAATGACATGTTTGGCGGCTTTTTATGGTCCTGCCAAAGCGTTTGGACTTTGGTCATTGGGATTTATTTGAGATTTGGTTTTTGGATATTGGAATTTTCTCTCTTGTCGGTTCCCACTATTTGCCCGACAACTCAACAATCTGTTCAACGACAATATTGCTGGACTTGATTTGCATGAGACCCGTACTCGTCACCATAGCGTAAACCGCCTCCAGGCGGCCGTCGCCGTTGAGGTCGGCCACGGAGAAATCGCTGATGTAGCCGCTGATCTCCTCGCCGCTCCAGACTTCCTTCATGTTCACCTTGTTCCAATGCAGGGCAACCACCCGGCCGCGGGTGTACTGGCGAAAACGCTCTACAAGCCCTTTGGCCGCGTCGTAGTTGTGCACCGTGACCACCTCCACCGTTCCGTCACCGTCGAGATCGGCGGGGACCAGACGCTGGGTCAGGTAGGTATGGTCCGTGGTGCGGGTGTCCGTCGACGATTCGGCTTTCAGAAACATGGGATTGCCGCCCAAGGTCTCGTGGCCGGCCCACTGGGGACTGCCCGTCGGGGTGGTAATACGCAGTTTATCGTCCGGAGAATAGGCAATGGCCCGGGTCTTGCCGTCATTGAAAATGTCCCCCCGGGCAAAGCGGTAGAGAGTCATCTCTCCGGGCAGGGGCAGGCGGCGGCCGGCCCGGTATTCTTTGCCGGTCCAGGTCAGTTCGAAGACGCCGGGCAGAAAATGCGTGGTTTCATACAACCCGCCGGTGTCGGTGGCCGACGGAGTGCTGCGGCGCTGGCCCATGAGGATGGGGCCTTTTTCCGGATCGTCGCCGACCCGAAAATACCAGGGTTGGTCTCCGGCAATGGGCTGCAGGGAAGACCCGTTATACTCCAATACCATGGAATCCAGTTTGTTGTGAGCATCCAGGCGGGTGACAAAAATTTCCGCCTTGCCGTTGCCGTTGATGTCTCCGGCATCCAGCGCAACGATGGTATGGCGTTTGCCGACATCGAAGGCTGCCAGGCGATCCAGGCGGTCGCCGTTCTTGGTTTCGACCACCACCCGGCTTTCATGAATGAAAACAATGTCCGGACGGCCGTTGCCGTCCACGTCCCCGGTAGCCAGAGCGCTGATAATTCCCTTGAAAGGATTGCTGGTCCACAGGGGCTCGCTTTCCGGAGTGGCGGAAACGGCGGCCGATGACGGGGCCGTCACCCGGGCGGGTGCCGGTGCGGGTGCAACCGGAGCGGCCACAGACGGGGCGGGCTGGACCTGCGCCGGTGCCGGAGCAGCCACCTGGGTTTGGGCAGATTGGGAAGCGAGATATTGACCCGCCTGGGTGGCGAACTGGTTGATGTGCATGAGCACATCACCGCTGCTCTGGCCGAACTGGTTGAACTGCAAGGCGGCATCGCCGGTTTCCACATCGGTGAGGGCGGCATCGGTGCTGGCGCTGTTGCCGAAAAGGGTCAGGCTTCCGGTGACGACATAATCGGCGTCCAGGTCGCGCCCCATCTGGATCGGGTCTTTTCCCGGCGCCAGGGCATCCTTGCGGATTACGGTGGCCGCCGCTCCGATGCGCGAGGCCATCATGTCCATGATGCCTTTATTGAGAAAAGTCAGGTCTTTTTCCGAATGGATCGTCAACGGCAGGATCAAAACGCGTTTGGCGGTTTCTTCTGCCAGGGCGGGGGAATTAACGAGAATAAAAAAGGCGGTGAAAAGGCGTAGCACACCGCTCAGCCATCGTGAATTGCGCTTCAAGTTCGGGAGTCTCCTTTTCCTATTTCAGGCGTGTGAACCTTGTTAACATGAACCATGAAAAATTAAAAGTGCAATTTGTTTCTGAATGACAATTCAGCCCAGCATGCCCTCCAGCCGTTGCCGAATGATGGTCTCGGCTTCGTTCATGATGCCGTCGACAAGCTGCCGGCAGGTGGGGATATCGTGAATCAGGCCGGCCACCATGCCGCAGGACCACACCCCGGAATCGACCCGGCCCTCGGTCATGACTTTGGGGTAAACCCCCACCACTTCCTCGACGATATCCTCAAACTGCAGCTTTTTGCCCAGGGAGGCTTCTTTTTCCAGGAGCCGCTCCACGGCAGGGTTGTTGAGCACCCTTTCCGTGTTGCGCAATGGTCGCATCACCAGCCGAGTATCCAGCTCCGTGGCCGCCACGAGGGCCTGCTTGACGTTTTCATGCACCGGCGCCTCCACGGTGGCGATAAAGCGCGTGCCCATGTTGATGCCTTCGGCGCCCAGGGCCAGGGAGGCCACCAGGCTGCGGGCGTCGGCCATACCGCCGGAAGCCACAAAGGGGATCTTCAGTTCTTCGGCGGCCCGCGGCAAAAGGACCATATTGGGAATGTCATCCTCGCCCGGATGACCGCCGCACTCGAATCCGTCAACCGACACCGCGTCGCAGCCAATGGCCTCGGCTTTCAGGGCGTGGCGAACCGACGTGCATTTATGGATCACCTTAATGCCGGCATCCTTCAATGCCGGCAACACCGCCTCGGGATTGCGGCCGGCCGTTTCCACAACCTTGACGCCCCCCTCGATGATGGCAGCGACATAGCCCGGATAGTCCATCGCGTGAACGGTAGGCAGAAAGGTCAAATTCACGCCGAAGGGCCTGTCGGTCATCTCCCGGCAGCGGGCGATCTCCCTGGCCAGATCCTCCGGCGTCTTCTGGGTCAGGGCCGTGATGATGCCCAACCCGCCGGCATTGGAAACCGCGGCGGCCAGTTCGGCGAAGGCCACGTAGTGCATGCCGCCCTGGATGATGGGATGCTGAATTTCGAACAATTCGGTGATGCGGGTTTTCATGATCGATTCCTCCATTGGGATCTTCGTGTTTAATAAACAACAAAGTAAAAAACCAAAATTACTTACATTGTTGCCATCCCCGCGCAGGCGGGGATCCAGTATTCTCGATCCACTTTTAGGTTCGCGCCTTGCGCGGGAATGGCAAGACTGGAAATGAACTACAAGTCTGTAAAATCTAATCTGCCGCTTCCACCCGACAAGGCACGAACCGATGCAGCGGCGTGCCGATGGGGTCCCGATGGGTCTTTTGGGTCAGTTGGTTCACGTTGATCCCGTACACGGTTCCGTCGTAATTCAGCCCGAACCCATGGGGCACCAGCACCATGCCGTCCCGCACCTGCTCACTGATCTCCAACTCGCCGACGACGCTGCCGGCCGCCGTGGTCACTTTCACATCCTGGCCGTCGACCAGGTTCAGATCGGCCGCATCGGCCGGGCTCACCGCCACCGTGCAGGCCCGCTTGCCTTCGGTCCACTGCGGGTTGCGCATCATGGTGTTGATGTTGGTTTTCATGTGGCGGCCGGCATTGAGCACCAGGGGAAACCCGGCGGGCATTTCGAGGTCGCGGGCCTCCTTTTCCGGCGTCAGGTCGAGAACGTCCGCTTTCAGTTCGGGAATGAAGACTTCGACTTTGCCCGACGGGGTTTTGATGCCCTCCATGGGGTTCTTATCGTCGGCCTTGCCCACCCAGATCCCTTCGGGCGTGTCCAGCAGGGCCTGGAAAATGCGGTCGCCCTGGTCGATGCCCGGGTCGAAGCCGGCCCGCGCCGCGTTTTGGCGAAAAGTTTTGGGCGCCGTCATGAGCAGGCCCCACAGGCCGGCCTTGGCCGCACTGTCCCACTCCTGCCCCAGGGTTCGGGCCAGCACGAAAGGCATTCGCGGCAACGCCTCGGGAACTTGGGTGCCGTATTCCATCAATTTGGCGCCAAAGGCCATACGGTCCTGCCGGGCGACTGCATTCAGACTTTCGGGAATCTCAGGGATCAAACCCAGACGGTCGGCCAGGCGGACAAGGATCTGAGAGGCTTCCAGGCACTCTCCCGGCGGGTCCACCAGGGGGCGCCGGAGTTGGAGAAACACCTCCGGGTAGGTCCACGGAAAGAAAGTCACATCCCAGGACTCGTAAAAGGTGCGGCAGGGCAGCACGTAATGGGCCAGGCGCGCGGTTTCGCTCATCACGATGTCGTTTACTACAAACAAATCCAGCTTGGCGAAAGATGCCTCGAAGGCTTGGGTATCCGGCCAGGATCGCAAGGGATTGCAGGCACTGACGATCACCGCCCGCAGCCTTTCGGAAAGTCCGCTTTCGATCTCCTCGGGAATCACCGCCGGGGGAAAGGCGCCCGCGGCTGCCGGCGGCAAACCAGTCGCCGCCGTCCGCCACACCTTTTCGTTTCTCTCATCGGCGTGAAATCCCATGGGCATGACCATGCCGGGAACGATGTTGCCGCCGCTTACACCGAACACCCCGCAGACCGCAGCGAGAATGTTGGTCAGGTAAGAGTTGAGGGTGCTGTGACGGCCCATATAAATGCCCAGGTCCGTGTGCAGGCACCAGTGCCGGGTGGTCATCAACCGGCACAGTTCCCGAACCTGTCCGGCTTCGACCTGACACACCTGCAGGGCATCCTGGATGTCGAAATTCTCGAACCAGGGCCGAACACGGTCCCAACTGTCCACGTACGCGTCCAGATAGGATTGGTTCTGCCACCCTTCCTGGAGAATCATGGCGATCATGGCCCGGGCCAGCAGTGCGTCGGTGCCCGGCCGCACGGCCAGGTGGATGTCGGCAATAGCGGCGGTTTCGCTGCGCCGTGGGTCCACGGAAACCAGGGTCCGCCGGGGATCCTTGCTGAAGGCTTTCAGCACCAGCGGCGCCCGGGGCATCTGGTGGCTCTGCATGCCGTTCCACCCCCAGGCGACCAGCATCTCGGCGGCGTGTTCGTCAGGGATGGCGACGTTATATTGTTTGCCCAACATGCGTCCGTTGATCCACCAGGCGCCGCTGAACTCCTGGCCGGCCGAGGAATAATAGTATTGGGAACCCAGGGCGCGCAGCAGTCCCAGGCCGAACCCCGCCTCCATGTGTCCGCCCTGAGAACTGCCGCCTAAATAAGCCAGGCAACGGGGGCCGTGTTCGCCCAACAGCGTCTTGAGCCTGGCGGCGATTTCCTCGATGGCCCGGTCCCAGGAGATCGGTTCAAAACCGTCGCCCACGCGTTTGAGGGGCCGGGTAATCCGATCGGCGGGATACTGGTGGTAGAGGACATTAAGGCCCTTGCGGCAGGCATAGCCCCGGCTGCGCGGGTTGGCCTTGTCCGGCCGGACCTTGACCATGCGGCCATCTTCCACGAGCACCTCCAGACCGCAGTTCTGGGCGCAGAGCACACATCCGGTTTTTTGCCATTGTCCCATGATTCCTCCCTTATCTCAGGTTTCGTAGAGAGCGCGGCTGGAAGCCGCGCTCCTATGTAGATTTGTTCCACTCCGTTTGAATGGTGGCCATTTGGGTGTTGCTGCAGGGCGATCACATTTGGATCGATTTTTATTTTTCGCGGTCATGGACCGTTCCTACAACATCTCGTATTATACCGATTCTGCTGCTCTCGCCGTAAGAGCTGGCCATGCCTGCGACAACGGTTTTCTGTATTCGGTCCCAAATGCAATCCCCCTGGGTATTACTGTTATAGCGCTTGCCAACGAAACAGAAAAGTGGCATAAGTGACAAACAGTGTGCGGTAAATGCCATTTAGGAAATTGGTCCATGCCCAAATTTAGCTTCTGGATAACCGAAGGCGCCCTGTTCTCCAGTGTTACCACGCTGACCGACGCCTTTGCCATCGCCAATCTCTGGCAGCGTGCCCTCGAGGAAGAGCAAGCCGGGCCGCTGTTTCAAACCGAAATCCTGACCACCGATGGCGCCCCGGTGACCGCCCTGGGAAACATCCCCGTAACGCCCCACGGAGCGGTTGACGAAAAGGCATCCACCGATTGCCTGATCGTCGCCCCCACGCTTCCCAACGTCACGCCCATGCCTGCGAATCTTGACCGCCTGGGCCGCTGGATCGGCGCGTTGCGCCGCAGGGGGACCCCCATCGCCACGGTTTGCACCGGCGCCTTTGTCCTTGCCGAACTGGGACTGCTGGACGGAAAAACCGCTACCACCAACTGGCAGTACGCCCGTATGTTTCAAAAACATTACCCGAAGGTCAACCTGAACGTCCAGCATATGTTGACCGAAGACGACGGCATCCTGTGTACCGGGGCCGCCACGGCCGTTTACCAGCTGGCCTTGCACCTCATCCGCCGGTTCGGCTCCAACCGGCTCGCATCCGCCTGCTGCAAAGCGCTTCTGGTGGACCCCAACCGCAGCAGCCAGACACCTTACGTCCTCACGCGTCCCTTGAGAAATCACAGCGACGCCCAGGTCCTCAAAGCCCAGCAGCTCATTGCGGAAAAATACGCCGCCATCGACAGCGTTGATGCCATTGCCCGGGAAGTGGGCATTAGCCCCCGTCATTTTAAAAGACGCTTCAAGTCCGCCACAGGGGACCTGCCCCTCAAATACCTGCAGCGAATCCGCATCGATGCGGCCAAGGAGAAGCTGGAAACCACCAATCAGACCATCGAGGAGATTACCTGGGACGTCGGATACCAGGATGTCAGTTCATTCTGCCGGCTCTTCAAACAGCACACGGCCATCTCGCCCAGTGCCTACCGGGAAAAATTTTTCGTCCCCCAGGGGAGGATGACCGCTTGAAAAAAGATATCCACACAAGGAGGAAAAAATGAAATTCTTCAAACGGCTGTTGGGAATCTGCGAAACCCCACCGCCCGGCGACCCTGATGCATGGCAAGTTACAGACGGATCGGTACGCATCGACCTGAGCCGGTTGCCTGAGCTGAAGGAGGCTGGTGGCGGCATACGATTGGAAGGAAATGGAATAGAGCCCCGCCTGCTGATTTTTCATGGCGACGACGGTCAGTACCACGCCGTGTCCAACCGCTGCACCCACATGGGCCGGCGCATCGACCCCATCGCCGGCAGCAAGATCATTCAGTGCTGTTCGGTATCCAAATCGACCTTTACTTACGACGGCAAACCGGTGGGCGGAGCTGCGAAGAAGCCGTTGAAAACCTATCCTGTGGAACTGGAAGGAGATACGCTGACGATTCAATTGACGCAGTAGCGGGCAGGGTTCAAGGGACTGATAGATGTACGATCGACACTTGACCCCTCGACCCCTTGAATCCCCGAATCCTTTTTAATGAATTCGAAATCGCATTGTAACTGTTGAATTTCCATTAAAACTCTTAAACACCAATGAGCGGAGCACAAAATGCCTTCTTCCCCCCTTTTCGAAACCACCACCATCAACGGCCTTTCCCTTCCCAACCGATTTGTCCGCTCGGCCACCTGGGAAGGCATGGCCTCTGCGGACGGCAAGGTCACCCCCAAGCTCACGGAAACCATGGTGGCCCTATCCGAGGGCGGCGTGGGCCTGATCGTCTCCGGGCATGCCTATGTCGCAAAAAACGGTCAGGCCAGCCCGTATCAATTGGGAATCTACGACGACAGCCTGATCGATGGCCTGGCCGCCATGACCGCCGCCGTCCACGAGACCGGCGGCCGCATCGTGGCCCAGCTGGCCCATGCCGGCACCTTCGCCCTGGAAAAAGCCATCGGTACGGCGCCGGTGGCTGTCTCGGTTTTTGACGGCCTGGCCAAGACCCCACGAGCCGAACTTTCTACCGAAGATATCGCAGCTTTGCAGGAAGCCTATGTCGCTGCAGCCAAGCGGGCCCTATCAGCCGGCTTCGACGGCATTCAATTGCACAGCGCCCACGGCTACCTGCTGAGCCAGTTTCTATCTCCACTGTTCAACCGCCGCACCGACAACTTCGGCGGAGCGATCGACAACCGGGTGCGCATCCACACGGAGATCATCCGGGCCATTCGGGATGCGGTCGGAGACGACTATCCCCTTTTGGTAAAACTGAACTGTGAGGATTTTGCCGAAGGCGGGTTGACCGTGGAAGAGAGTATCGAAGCGGCCAGCGCAATGGTCGACGCCGGGCTGAACGCCATCGAACTGAGCGGCGGCCTGCTCACCGGCGGCAAGCTTTCACCCAGCCGGCCCAATATCAACAAACCCGAGAAAGAAGCCTATTTCCAGGACGCGGCCCGGGCCTTCAAGAAAGAACTCAGCGTGCCGTTGATCCTGGTGGGCGGCATCCGTTCGCCGGAGGTGGCCGAACGGCTGCTGACCGACGGCACGGCGGATTATTTCTCCTTGTCCCGGCCCCTGATCCGCGAACCCGACCTGGTCAGCCGCTGGCAATCCGGGGACCGCAGCCCGGCCCGTTGCATTTCGGACAACCTCTGCTTCCGGCCGGGAATGATGGGCAAGGGGATTTATTGCGTGACCGAAGAACGCAAGGAAGCTTAACGATAAGACTGGCCGCCGGCAAATCGAAGCGGATGCCGCGCAGCAATTTTTGTCTACCACCGCGTTTCAAAGCGCCCTGCTCTGTTTTCGCCATTTGCTGAACAGGGCCGCTCCGAAGAAGAAAAAAACCACGGAGAAAAAATACGGCACGTAGTTGAATTTCTTACGACCCGGAATCAGCACCGCCTGTTCGGGTTTATCGGGATTGTAGGAGACGGAAACGCTTTTTCCGACCGGATATCTGGAAACGATCTGTTTGGCGTTGCCCGTCGGGACAAACGAAATTTTCGCGGATTTGTAGGCCTTCCCGTCGATGAGGTATTGATAAGTGATTTTCGGGTATTCCTTCACCGTGGTTTTTTTGTCGGCCCCCTCTCCGCTGGTGCTGGTCTGTTTTTCGATTTCCGACCGGACAATGTTGCCGGCTGCGGTCGGCCAGGATTCGCTGGCCAAGCTGGCTCGATAGCCACTGTAGCTGAACACGGCGATAACGATGCCAATAGCGGGAAAAAGAACGACGAGGACCATTTTTTCCATGGATGGGGACATGAAGCCACCCACAAGAAAAAACAGACCGACACCCATGGTGATCAACCCGCCCATACCGACTCCCGACAGCAAAAACGGCAAGGCAATCAACACCAGTAAAATGCCAGCAATCCTCTTCAACCAGCGTTTGGCCGTTTTGATCTTGGGCGCCATCGTCGTGTCGGCCTTATTAACGAAATCCTTGAAAAGAGCCTTGGTCTCATCCTCCGAATAGCGCTTCCCGTCTCCCATCTGCTGGTACGACGGCGGCGGAGGCGATGGCGTTCCGGACGGCCCGGCGTCCAGGGCGGCATTGGCCGCAGCCACGGAGGCGGCCTCCGCCGGTGCTTTCTGCGTCCAAATGCGCGTATTGAGATTCAACTCGTCCACGATATCGACAACCAGCTTCAAATCGTCGTAATACTCCTGGATGTGGGAGATATTGAGCAGACTCTCCCTGATTTTAGGCTCGAACAGTTCTCTTTGGAAGGGAACGGCCACATAAAGCTTGGAGGCCGAAAAGGAAAGCCGCATTTCCTGATTTGCCCGGTTCCGAAAATCGACGATTCGGCGCATCAAACTGGTGGAAAGGATATAGCGCGCCTCCACCTGATCCTGACCGTAAACCACGAACATCTTCTCGAACTCCGGATCTTCCATCTTGACCAGTTGGCCGTTTTTCACATTGAGGCTCTGAAGCGCCTGCCCCATGTCACCGAACAGCCGCTGAGCCGTATCCGGCAACACGATGGTCGTCCCTTTGAAGGCTTTATTAAAATCGGCCACGAAAAGAAGCCCCCTGAAGATGGGCGTGACGGTTTTTTTCGTCCGATTCGTGCTGCTTGAACTCGAACTTCTCCGGACGATATCGACCCGTTTGGCATGAACCTCCGAGAATTGGACGGCCGTTTCCCCCAAGGTGCCGCTTACCAGGTCGTCTCCGCTGTATTCACCGGGCTTGTCGACAAACAAATGGCTGGCCATGAATGCTTCCCTGGGCACCATGCCGGCTTTGTTGTACCGCAGCCGCTGGTCGACAAAAGCAACGATTCTGGGGATGATCTTGTCCTTGAAGCCCGCATGATAGTCCCGGTAGTACTTGATGTGCCAGAAAAAAAACGTAAAGAGGGCCGATAGAAGGATAAACATCAACCAGACCATGAGATAAAGATTGAGGCCGAACAGACCATGAACAAATAAAAACGCCAGATTAAGCCCCACAAAAAGAATGATGGCCTGTACGAATTTCTTTTTTACGGTAATCCGTTGTGCTTCCAGTTGTTCCAGGTCCGGCAACAAATCGGATTGATAAAAGGATTCCAGTGATTGCATGGTTGCTCCTTTGCGTGATTATAGGTCGAGAAGCTGCCCCACATCCACGTTCTTGCGCTCCTGGGCATCGATTTCGAAAAACACCTTCTGCTGATAGCGCATCAGACTGGCGACAATATTGCTGGGAAACATTTCCAGGGCGTTGTTGTAATCCTTGACCGAGGCGTTGTAGGCCCTGCGCGCCGCGGAAATCTGTTCTTCGACTTCGTTCAGGGAGGCCTGCAGGTTGATGAAGTTCTCGCTGGCCTTCAGATCCGGGTAGTTTTCCGCGGCCACCATGATTTTCCCGATGGCGCTGGACACCTCCCGGTCCATGGCCACGGTGTCTGTATCGTTCATCTGGCCGGACATGGCTTTGGCCCGCATCTCGGTCACCCGGGTGAGCACGTCGACTTCATGCTTCATATAGCGCTGCACCATTTTGATCAGGTTCGGAATGAGGTCGAAGCGCTTTTTCAGCAATACATCGATGCTGGAAAAGGCATTGGCCACCTGGTTCTTTTTGCCCACCAGGTTGTTGTAAAGCAGGATAAAAAGAAGAACGATGCCGCCAATGACAATCAGAGTAACAACCATGGTGCCTCCCTTTCTGTTTATTTAATTGCAGACATCCTTCCGACACATCTTCTTGATGTCGGCCGTGCGAATCCTCTCGCACAGGCTGCAGTCCTTGTTTTTCATGGCCAGCTGGTAGTAGCACCAGCCGTGCACCCCGTCGGCCTTGGGCCAGTATTTGAGGATGTTTTCACACAGGTCCGGATCGCCGATTTTTTCGACTTCCTCCTGGTAGCACCACGGCCTGGGACGATCTGTCCGAACCTGACATTTTTCATAGATGGGGTCTTCCTCAGCCGAAGCTATCAGTGTTGCTGAGAAGACAAGCAACAGCAGGACCAGCGGCAGAAAGATCCAAGGCGATGTTGCGATAAGTAGAAATCGATTTGATGTCGGCTTCAGGTTTGCCATCCTTTTCCCCCTAATACTTCCCGGTCGGCGCATTGCTGACCGGCTTCGGATGGATCTTCCCCACGGGTTTGGGGGTTGGGTTCACCGGTTGGAGCATTCGCCTCAAAGTGTCGGTTTCATCCTTGTCGGGCCGCCCGCTGCCATCGGTATAATGGGTGTGAGTTTTCACGACGAGCCGGTCGCCGCTCAAGGTGATGGTGAGATCGCGCAGGCAATCACTCTTCCGGTAGCGCACGGAAAGGTGACCGTCGGCATAAGAACTGGCAGCGGCCCATCCCCAGTCGTAATCCTTTTTGGGGCGAAGCTGGCCAAAGGCGTGGACGTGTGCTTTGGAATCGACGACACGGATCTCGAGTTTGGTGATGGCCCGGGGGGCGGAAGCGGGGTTGAACCAGGTCCCATTGTATTGGTTCAGATTTGCGGACGAAGCGTTGCCAATCAGAAATAGCACGATTGCCGCGGTGTACAGGAGGTGTTTCATGATCGATTCTCCTTTAAAAATAGAAATTCATTAACAGTCGTCATCGATATCATTCAGCAGGCCATCCAGTTCCGTCCGGTAGGCATCCAGTTCCCAATCGCCCAGCATGTCCATGGTTTCGAGGTTACCCTGCGCTTTGGTGTATTGCCGCACATGAACCCTTTCATGGCGCAGGGCATTGTCCAGCAAAGAACGGCCGGCCCATTTGCCATCACATGCTTCCCACTCTGCTAAAATGGCATCGGGATCGACGCTTTGGGACAGTTCACCGTTCTTGTCGTATTTTTCCAATACGACATCTTTCCCACCGATCTGGGCATGGATTTCCGTCCCCAGAAAATGGCCTGCATCATCGAAAACAGGAGCTGTCTGGAGCAACGTTTTGACCTTTTCATCTTTTAGCGTTGCGTCGGTTAACGTGGTTTGATTGGCAGGCATACTCGTGGCACTATCGGCAAGGTAGCCGTCGACATCCAACTCCCCGGCATTGGCTGCCATAGCGATCTGTTCCGGGACGCTCAAGCCCGTGTTGCCGGCAGCATCCGCCACCAGTCTTTCGACGACATCCTGGTAAAAATACTTTCGTGCTCCTTCATCAGGAAATTTATTTTTAATGGCGTCCCGAATGGCCTGATTGCCATAGGCGGCCCTGATAATTTTAATATAATCCGCACGCCTTCTCATGTTGGCGCAGTCCCGCTCCCTGTTCTCTGTCGCAGACGGGGTGTCTTCCGGTGGAGCGTCAACCGCTTCACCGATGCTCCAGCTTACTCTGTAGGTGACATTTTTATTGCCGCCGGCAGGCGGTTTCAAGGGTTTGCCATTCTGCTTCGCTGCAATATCGAGAATGGAGATGCCCAATGGCGGCGGGCACAACCCCTGGTCGTCCGCCGACCAATTTCGGGACCCCGCCAAAATGCCGGAAGCAGGCAGTTCGACCTGGATACCAACGCTGCATCCCGGGAAACCCCGATCCACAGGGATGTAGGCGCACTCCGTTTCTCCGGTATCTTTTCTCCGCCCGCGTATCCGCTTTTCCGCCCCCTCCGGTCCCACCATCAATTCGTAGTAGTCCGGCACCGCCATGCTGTTTTGAAACGATGCTAAAAAGCGCTGCTTATCCGCCGACAAGTTCTGCAGATAGGGCGATGCCGAAGAGGAATAGCGATGAACTTTAAACAAGCTTTCTGTGGATAGCGGCATCACACCACCCCCTTGATATTCGACAATCAAGGGGTCCTGACACTTTCCGGAAGGTATGCGCTTCAGGGTTATTCTACGTTCTTCGTAATTAAACGAAACGGTTCCGTTTTCCGCCTTGTAGGTCAACGCCGGCTTAAAGGCTCCCAGCGAACCATGAACGGTGGGGCTTCCCTTCTCATAAAGTTTCATGTTTCCATTGAAGTGCATGTTGACCGTTCCAGAGTACTCATATTCTTTCGGATCTGTAACCGTCCATCGGACGGAAGCATGGATGGAGACAGAAAGCCTTTCCGGCAAATCCTTGCCGGCATCCAACGCATACTCAGATTCGGATGCATCATCGGATGACGAATCCTCGGGGTCCGAATCATCATCATTGCCTTCATCATCGGAGGGAGGGGAGGGGTCGTCCGGCGGATTGCCGCCGTCCTTTTTTGCAAGGGGCGATCCAGATCCGTTGCGCTCCGGGAATTGTTGGCGGCGAACCAATTCACCCTTGGTGATGGGCATTCCCTCGATGGTGACGCTGCTGTCGGGGGGAATCTTTTTCTCGATGGGAGCCGCGACAGGCTTCGAGGCATTTTGATGGCGCTGGATCGTTTGCGGGTCCAAAGCCTTCTCGATGGACGACTTCAGGACGACGGACAGGATGACATACGTCCGGTCACCTTTGTCCTCAGCTTTGACGGTAACCATGTCCCCCCGGCGCATCAGCATCAGGACGCTGGCTTTGACGGTGGACATGACCCGGCCGGCCGGCCAGCCCTTGGCCTGCATGGCCTGATGGTAGAATTCGACCGCTTCCGATGGTGGGATATCAACCTCGAACTCGAAACGTCCGGAACCCTGGAATTGCTTTTCTTTTACGATTCGTGCCCCGTCGATCAGGGGAATGTCGGTGCCTGAAAGAGAGGTGGCATGGCCGGTGACCGTTGGCAATAAAGGAAGAACAAGGATCACAGCGACACACGCCTTAAGTAGTAAACCGACAAGCACAACGCGATAATTCATTATTCGGTTGCCCCTTTTACAAAAAGCACCCTTGCGTTACCTGCAGCACCGGGTATGATTTTCCGCGAACGTTTATTAATGGCATACGCCACGGTTTTTCTTTTCACTGGCCCATCATTGCAATATCGATCTTGGATGTGTCCCCTTTCCCGCGTAACTTGAAGGCAAGCTGCCGATTCTCTTTTTTGAACATGATCGCGCCCCGGTCACCCTGGACCATGGCCATGATTGGTGTCCATCCTTGGGCCGACATGGCTTGTTTGTAAAAATCGACAACTTCCTGGAGGGGTGCCGCCACCTCCAGTGAGGCCGATGCATTGTCGCCGTATGTCTTGCTTTTCAATACGCGGGCGCCTTCATAAATCGGCACCTCGCCGTTGAAAATGGCATCGGTTGCGGTGGCGGGTTTGGCTGCTTTGGCAACCGGGACGGAATCTTGTTTTGCTTTTGCCGACGGTTTCGGTTTTTCCGCCGAAGTCGCCTTAGGTTTTGGCTTCATGGTGGCTTTTACACCGGGCGATTGATCCAATTTGACTTTGAACGAGCCCTTGTACGCCCAAACCCTGGCCCAAACCGCCTGGGTGTCCTTGGACACAAAGTGGGACTGTGCCTGCTTTTTTTTCAATGTGAACTTGAACCGATCGACTTCCTTCGTTTTTTTGGCGTCGCTGAACAATTCGACGGTTCCCCTGGCGCCTTCGGAAACACCGGTAACGGTGATGACCAAATCTCTGCCGGATAGGAGCGGTTTGCTTGTGCCGGCGGGGTGCGTCACCTTGAACTGGTTGACCGTCTTGGCTTTGGGTGTGTATTTCGGTTTCGGCTTTGTTTTGGCTACGGCTTGGTCTGGCGCCGCTTTCTTCGGCTCTGGCGGCTGAATCAGGCTGATCTTGGCCCGGCCATTGCCCCTCTTGATCGTTACATCAATACCCTTTACCCCTTTACTTACAGGATAGTCCCAGGTAAGGGTCTTGCCGTTTTCAACAGTGAAAGGAACGACATCCGATTTCGCACCGGATTCATGCCTTAAATAAAACTTTCCCGTGGTTTTCGGACCAAATGGATTGTCACCGGTGATTTTGACGGTAACCGGTCTTTTGGGATCAGCACCCGCACCGTTTTGGAGATGTCCCCGATTATAGAAATCCTTTCTGTCTTTACCAGTCTGGCGCATATAGGCATATACCAATCCTTTATCTACTTTAATGACAACTTCATCCACTAACGTATCGTGACTTCTCCGGTAAGAATCATCTGACTTATCGCCACTCTTCCGATCAGATTCATCATTAAAATCCGTTTTATAATGCCCATTTCTGTCAAGCTTCCACGTTTTTGGCGCATAAACTTCACTCGGTCTCCCGTCTCTATACCTCGTCAGTGTAAATTCGGAATCTTCTACCACCATGTTTGTGACTTCAAGAAAGGCATCCCTGTCCGTATCTATGGCAATGTGCAGCTCACCTCCGGCAGCGATTTTGACGTAACAGGGGACCCGGGCGCTGGCGGTCTTGGTTATACCCGGTAATGCCTCTTCCGCTTTTCGCTGCTCTTCACGCTTTCGTTCTTCAGCTACAGCCGGGTCCTCCTTCTGCTTGAAATCAGCAGGGGGCTTGAATATATTTTTTGGAAGATTGCCCGGCTTGATATTTTTCAGTTCACAGACAGATCTTTCCTTCCCCTCATAGTATGTCACTAATTTTATGGGGAAATTTAATTTTTTCGAAATCCAGGCAGCATGAATGATTTTCTTGTCAGCCAATACCACCTGTTTTTCACATTCCATTCCATTTATCTTTTCACGGCCTTCTTTGCGGCTTTCATATTTCTTAGCCATATATTCAGCGGCCTTAAATGGATCGTTGCTCATTACCCTCCAATCATCGGAAGGGATTTCATAAAAAATTTTCTCATTCACATCCAGTAACCGGTGAACATTTTTCTTTTTATCTACGATTACAACCGTTGGTTTGCCGTCTTCGACCAGTTCCATCCGGTAGCGTTGATTCAGCAGATAGAATTTTCCGGTTTCCGTTTTACCCTTTTTCGTCATGACCAGGTCCGCTGTAAATGAGGCCGCCAGAGCCGGCAACGACGAAAAGAGGATAGCCAATAGGTAGACGAATGTGCGTTTTTTCAATTTGCTGCCTCCACTTCTTGACGTTTAACCCGCGCTCCCATGCTCCGCGTGGGAGCGCCAATTGCTCTTTACCGGATCGGATAGGGTTCCCACGCAGGAGCAAGGGAACCAGACAATCAGAGCGTTTGTGCTTTTCTCCCTTTATTTAATTTGGCTTTCACACATAGAACCCCTCCGGCGAAAAAAACGATCCCGGCCAATAAAAAAATAATCGAACGCCAGGTGATGCCGGACTCGAGAACGCCGTATTGCGGGTCCTGGGGATTGTAGTAAACCGTCACCGTTTTCCCGGCTGGATATTTGTCCACAATTTTCCGGGCCCATTTCTCGCTTCCGCCCGTATCGCCCGTGCCGAATGCGATTCGCGAGCTGATATAATTGCGCCCATCGACTTGATACTGAAAGCCGACCTTCGGATAGTAGGTTGTCCGTTTGCGGTGATTCGAATCCCTGGTGGTCCGTTTACTCATTCCGGAAGAAGTGATGGCGCCCTGGACACTTGGCCAACTTCCGCTCTCCCGGGAGCCTTTGATTTCATATCCACCCCAGGCCATCAGAACAATGCCTGCCGCGAACATGCCCAGCATCACGAAAACCAGCCCCCTGTCGGTTTTACCACTGACGCCGATCGACACCGTCGGTCTCACCAGCAAACTGATGACATTCATCGTCACCTTTTTTACTAAGGAACCTGCAGGTGTTTCCATTGATCAACCTCCTTTTATCTTTATCGGATCTCCGGAAAAATTATTTTTCATGAAAAAGAAATTGATGGCTTTAAAATTCGATGCTTTTTTCCACCGTCTGGCTGGAAAGGATTTCGATATCCCTGACTTCCTTGGTCTCAGTTGGTTTTTGCGACCGGTCCGTCACCTTCAGGAAATAGCCCCCCGGCACCAGTTTGTATTCGGCCGATTTGTTCTGGTGCCAGGTGCTCTTGCTGCCCATGTTTTTGTTGTCGCTCTGACGATAAACGGTAACCCGGGCATTGAACGGCTGGCCTTCCTTGACCGTACTGATCCGCAGGGTGCCGCCTGCAACGAAAGTAGCGGTCTTTTCCACCGTCTGGCCGGAAACGATCTCGATGTCCCGGATCTCCTGGACCGGGTTGGGTGTCACCGAACGATCGATGACTTTCAACGCATAGATCCCCGGCACCAGTTTGAACTCGGCCAGTTTGTTCTGGTACCAGGTGCTCTTGCTGCCCATGTTTTTGTTGTCGCTCTGACGATAAACGGTAACCCGGGCATTGAACGACTGGCCTTCCTTGACCGTACTGATCCGCAGGGTGCCGCCTGCAACGAAAGTAACGGTCTTTTCCACCGTCTGACCGGAAACGATCTCGATGTCCCGGATCTCCTGGACCGGGTTGGGTGTCACCGACCGGTCGATGACTTTCAACGCATAGATCCCCGGCACCAGTTTGAACTCGGCCGGTTTGTTCTGGTACCAGGTGCTCTTGCTGCCCATGTTTTTGTTGTCGCTCTGACGGTAAACGGTAACCCGGGCATTGAACGGCTGGCCTTCTTTTTCCGTGGCAAAACGAAGGATGCCGGCCCCGCCAAAGGTAACGGTCTTTTCCACCGTCTGGCCGGAAACGATCTCGATATCCCGGATCTCCTGGGACTGGTTGGGTGTCACCGACCGGTCGATGACTTTCAACGCATAGATCCCCGGCACCAGTTTGAACTCGGCCGGTTTGTTCTGGTACCAGGTGCTCTTGCTGCCCATGTTTTTGTTGTCGCTCTGACGGTAAACGGTAACCCGGGCATTGAACGGCTGGCCTTCTTTTTCCGTGGCAAAACGAAGGATGCCGGCCCCGCCAAAGGTAACGGTCTTTTCCACCGTCTGGCCGGAAACGATCTCGATATCCCGGATCTCCTGGGCCTGATTGGGCGTCACCGACCGGTCGATAACCTTCAAGGCATAGACTCCCGGCGCCAGTTTGTATTCGGCCGGTTTGTTCTGGTACCAGGTGCTTTTGCTGCCCATGTTTTTGTTGTCGCTCTGACGATAAACGGTAACCCGGGCATTGAACGGCTGGCCTTCCTTGACCGAGGTTACCTTGAGATATCCGCCGTCGAACGTCGGCGCCTTCACCACCTCCTGGGCAGCGGCCAGAAACTCTCCGGCATTGCCGGCGGTATAGTAGTTCCCACCCCCGGCATTGGCCATGCATTCCAACTGTTCCCGCTCCTCTTCGGTGACGTCGAACCCGATGACGTGCATGACGAATTGGATGCCGGAGGCTTTGAGGTCTTTCACTAAACCGCAGGGGTCCGGATCGCAGGTCTCCTTGCCGTCGGAAACGAGAATGATGGTGGTCTCGTCCTCCAGATTTTTGAGGCGTTCGGCCGTCAGGCGCACCGACCGGCTGATGGGGGTTTTCCCCTTGGGACTCAGGGCCTGGATTTTGGCGATCATCTTCTCTTTATCCAGCCGGCCCAAAGAGATCAGTTCCTCCACGTCGTCGCAGTCGCCCTTGCGGCGATGCCCGTATGCCACCAGGCCGACCGTGGCATCATCCGGCAACTCCTTCACCAGCCCAGTGAGGACTTCCTTGGCGATGGCGATCTTGGCCGTACCTTCCACCTGGCCCCACATGGAACCTGAAGCGTCCAGAATGAAGACGATGTTTCCGGCGGCGGTCGACGACGGTTTCTTCTTCTCCGTTTGCCTGGCAGGGCTGCCCGCACCCTTGGCTCCCGGACCGGCTTTGGCGTATCCGGCCGGAATGCTGAAAAGCACGTCATCCTGGGGACCTTCTTCGATGTTCCTCAACGCCATGGTCGCGTTGCCGTTGGTCGCGTAGGACACCGTCTTTACGGCGAAGGCCAGGTCTTGGGACGTCCACACCCGGTAAGCGACAGCGTCTTTGCCGGCGTCGCGGTACTCGACGACATCGCAGGCATAGCCTTCCACGGTCTCCGTACCCGCCTTTGTGCCGGTCATATCCTTACGCATGAATTCCCATCCCACGACGGGATTCATCACCATGGTTTTAACCGGGTCGGTCTCTTCGACATATTGGCGCATCTGGTCCATGATGCCCCGGGTAACGCCGGTTTCCCGATTGTAGATGGTGGGAAAGGGCGGCACCGTCATGGGGCCTGCGGTCTTTTGGAGCCGCATGAAGTCGTCCTTGACCTTCAGGTCGTAAACAAAATTTGCCTGGGGGGAGGTTATGGTCAGTTCGGCGCTGAATTGCGCCGCATGAGAGGAGAAAAGAGGGGTTGTCAAAAACAGAAGAAAACAAACGACATTCCAGACGGCTTTCAACCCGCGGCTCATCATTTAACAGCCTCCTTAAATTTTAGTGTTGCCTTTGCAGCAATGCGGAAAAAGGATTGTGCGCGTATTTTTTCAGTTGCGCAGATGTTTCATTTCATATCCTCTCCTTTAGGGTTGAAGAGCTTCAAATCATTCAACCGAACTATTTTTGTAACACATAGGTGGTCACAAATAGGTCACGGATAATTTGTCGATCTCAACGGAATATGTTATTAAAATAAGAATTTCCTGCGATTCCGACATCTCCTTAAATTAGTGGTGCTGTGCCCAATGAACCGCAATGTCGTTGCTGCATGCAAGATCACCGCGCCTAAACTCCCCGATATCGTCAGCCGTCCCCGGTTGTTCCGGCATCTGGACAACGCCGCTTCCCGCACCGTTGTCTGGCTCTCCGCCATGGCCGGATCGGGCAAAACCACCTATGCCGTGAATTACCTTTCCGAAACCCGGCAGGCGCATGTCTGGTATCAAGTTGATGCGGGCGACAATGACCCGGCAGCATTTTTCCAGAATTTAAGCCAAGCCGCCGCCAATCATCTGGGGCACATACCCAAAAAGTTGCCGCTGTTTACGCCGGAAAACAATCCCGGCGGGGAAGCCTTTGCCCGGGTTTTTTTTGAAATTCTTACCGAGGAACTACAAAAGCCGATCTGGATGATTTTCGACGATTATCAGGAACTCACACAACAATCGACGCTGCACCGTCTGCTCGCAAAAGGATTTACCGCCGTTCATCCCCGGGTTCGTATTCTGGTGATCAGTCGCAACGATCCGCCCCCGGAAATGGCCGGATTGAACGCCAGGCGACGATTGGGAATCATTCATGCGGACGAACTGCGCTTCAATCGCTCGGAAACGAAGCAGTTCCTGGCCATTCTTTCGGGGCAACAGGCGGATGATCGGACCCTGGACGCAGTGTACAACCAGACTCAAGGGTGGGCCGCCGGAATTGTTCTTTTATCCGACAATACAAAGAATAAATCCATCTACGACGCCAACGCAACAACAATTTTGCCCATATGCTTATTCAACTACTTCGGCGTTGAACTGTTCAACCGGCAATCGGCCGATATCCGGAACGTGCTGCTGAAAACCGCCCATTTGCCCCAAATGACGGCCGCAGATGCCGCCGCACTGGCGGAAAACCCCCACATCGAAAAAATTCTGGACTTGTTGACGCGCAGGCATCTTTTCATCCAACGCACCGAGGTGGAAAAACCGGTTTATCGCTACCATATGCTCTGGCGCCGGTTCTTGATCGATCAAAATCCGGCCCATTTCAGCGAGGAAGAAATTATCCGGCTGCAAAAAAAGGCCGCCGACATCCTGGCCACCAACGGGCAACTCGAGGACGCAGCCCAACTGCTGTCGCAGGCAGGCGACGAGCAGGCATTGACCGCATTCATCCTCCGGCATGCCGTTGACCTTGTCCGCGGCGGCTGCCACGAAACGCTGGCCGAATGGCTGAGTCGTCTGCCGGCCGAGGCCACCCATCGGAATCCCTGGCTGTGCTACTGGTGGGGAATTTGCCGGCAATATTCCCAACCGGCCGACGCCCAGCAAAAGCTGGTCCGGGCAATCGATCTTTTCAAAAAAGAGGGGAATCTCGAAGGCGGCCTGCTGGCCTGGTCCTCCCTGGTGGACAGCATCGTCTACGAATGGCATTTCTTCGCCCGGCTGGATCGCTGGCTGCGCTGGTATGACCGCAACTTCAAGAACCGGTCGCATCGATTTTCCGATGCCGGGGTAAACGCCCGAGTGATGGTCAGCCGGGCCGTTGCCATGCTGATCCGTCGACCGCAGGACAAAACCACCCTGCGCGCTGTCGATCGGGCTGTCCGGTTGTCCCGCCAGAGCAAAGAGATCGATCTGGTCCTGCGGGCGACGGTGTGGGCGGTCACCTACTATGCCTGGCTGGGTAAATTTGAAGATGCGATGGTCGCTTTAAAAGAATTCAAGCAGGTGGCCAACGACCATGCCGACCGTTTGCCGTCGCTCACCTTGCACTGGAAATGGCTGGAACTTGGCATCCGCATCACCACCCTGGATCGACTCGATCAAGCGCCCCGGGAAATCCAGAAGGCCATTGAAAGCGCCGACCGCAGCGGCCTTTTCTTCACGGCCCAGACCCTTGTTTTCCTCAAGGCCTCCGTGGGCATGACAAAAGGAGATAAACGCCTGGCCCAGGAGGGCATCGATCAGCTGGCGTCTTTGCTGGACGAGTCGCATTACCACGGCCACTCGGTCTATCATCATTTTTCCGGTTTGTTCCAACTGCTTTGGGGAGACAGCCGCAAGGCGCTGGCCCACGCCAGAAAGGCCACCGAGATTGCCGATGAAACGGGACACCGCCTGGCCGCCCTGGTCTGCCGGATTCAACTGGCCTTCTGTCTGTTCGAAAACAGCCACGAAAAAGAGGCCTGGCGAGAGATTTCCCGTGCCTGGGACTGGTCCCGTAAAACCGGCAGCGACATTTTTCGTTTCATGGTGCTGCTGGTCAAAGCCTATTTTGCCGCCCGGGCGCAATTATCATATACGCTGCGCTACCTTCGTGAGGGATTGGAAATCGGACGGCGCAACCATTACGTAAACATGGTGTGGTGGGGACTTCCCCGGCTGTGGCAATGGACAGCATCAACCGCGCTGCAGGCCGGTATCGAAACCGACTACGTGAAAGAATTGATTCTTCTGCATCGCCTGGCCGCACCGGCGCCTTCCTGCGACAATGAAAACTGGCCCTGGCCGTTTAACGTTCGAACCCTGGGCGGATTCCGGATCGAAAGACAGGGGCAGGCGCTGGTTTTCAGCGGCAAGACGCCGCAAAAGCCCCTGGCGCTGTTCAAACATATCCTCGCCTGTGCGCCGGATGCCGATCCCGTCGAAACGGCGATCGACGATTTGTGGCCCCGGGCCGATCGGGAAAGCGGGTCGAGCGCGTTGTCGACCACCCTCAACCGCCTGCGTCGGCTGCTGGGAGACCCGGCCGCCATCGAACTATCCAACGGCCGATTGTCGCTCTCCGCTGCCCATTGGTGGATCGATGCAATCGCCTTCGAAAAGATCTCCTCCGCCGCGTCCCGGGCCCGTCGCGATGGAGATCTAAAAACGGCCCTGAACCATTACGGTAAAGGCTTGTCGCTGTATGAAGGCGAATTTCTGGCAGATGAAAACCCCGAACCGTCCTGGCTGGCAACACGGCGTGAACAATTGAAAAAAAAGATGGTGGATCTGCTCATGGATTACGGCCGGTGCCTGGAATCCCTGAACAAACCCGAACAGGCGTTGGCCGTATATCAGAAGGGAATCGCGCTGGACCGGTTCGAAGAGAGCTTCTACCAGCGCCTGATCGATTGTTGTCATCGGCTGGGCCGCTATGCTCAAGCCGTACAGCACTATAAAGCCTGCTGTAAAATGCTGGAGGACGATCTGGAGGTTCCGCCCTCAAAAGAGACCCGGCGGTTGTACCGCAACGTTCTCGATTCGGATGCGCTACTGTAAAAAATCCACCGCGACAACCTCATCTCCCAGCTCCAGCCGGCTGACCACCGGCGGAGTACTGGCGATCAACTTGCCCCCCTTGATGACGTAAAGCCGCGCCGGACGCAACCGGATGGCCTCATGGACATCTTTGGCCTGGAGCACCACCATGTCGGCCCGGCAGCCCGGCACTAAACCGTAGCCGTCCAACCCCATGGCTTTGGCGCCGTTGATGGTCACTGCGTCGAAGATCTGCCGAATCTGTTTTGTGCCGGTCATCTGGGCCACGTGCAGGCCCATGTGGGCCACCTCCAGCATGTCGTGGGAGCCGAAGCTGTACCAGGGGTCCATGACGCAGTCGTGGCCGAAGGCGACGTTGACGCCCGCCTCCAGAAGCTCTTTCACCCGCGTCATGCCGCGCCGTTTGGGGTAGGTGTCGTGGCGGCCCTGCAAGGTGATGTTGATCAGCGGGTTGGCCACGGCGTGCATCCGGGCCTCGGCCATAAGCGGCAACAGTTTGGAAACGTAGTAGTTATCCATGGAGTGCATGCTGGTCAGGTGAGAACCGGTCACCCGCCCGTGCAGCCCCAGCCGCTGGGTCTGAAAGACCAGGGTTTCAATGTGCCGGGACCAGGGATCGTCGCTCTCGTCACAGTGCATGTCCACCATCAGCCCGCGCTCGGCGGCCAGTTCGCACAGCAGCCGGATCGATTCAGCGCCCTGGTCCATGGTGCGCTCGAAATGCGGAATGCCTCCCACCACGTCCACGCCCATATCCAGGGCCCGTTTGAGATTTTCCATGGCTCCCGGACTGCGTAGCGCACCGTCCTGGGGAAAGGCAACCAGTTGCAGATCGATATAGCGTTTGAACGTTTCGCGCACATCCAGCAGGGCTTGAACGGCCAGTAGGCGCTCGTCGCAGACATCCACATGGCTGCGGATCGCCAAAGTGCCCCGGGCAATGGCCCATTGGCACAGCTTTTCGGCGCGCTTGCGGATGGCGTCAACGGTAAGCGTCGGTTTGAGTTCTCCCCACAGGGCGATTCCTTCCAGGAGGGTTCCGCTTTCGTTGACCCGCGGCAGGCCGTAGCTCAACGTGGCGTCCATGTGAAAATGGCTGTCCACGAAGGGCGGGCAGACCAGATGGCCGCCAGCGTCGATGGTCTCGGGCGCCTCGGCATCAATGCTTTTCTCTTCCACAGCCGCGATGCGCCCGTCCTTAATGGCCAGAGTCATTCCCGTGCGCCCGTCGGGCAGGCTGGCGCTTTTCACGATCAGGTCGAACATCAGCGCTCCTCCTTTCTGAAAGGGGTCAGCAGGGCGGCCGGCGCCTTGGCGTTGCGCGAAACCAGGGCCATGCCCACGATGGTCAAAACGAAAGGCATCATCAGGAAGACCTCGTAGGGCAAATTGAAAGCGTTGGCCTGCAGCCGCAGTTGCAGGGCGTCGATAAAAGCGAACAGCAGCGCTCCCGCGGCGCTTTTCCACGGATTCCACTGGCCGAAAACCACCAGGGCGATGCACACCCAGCCGCGCCCCGAAATCACGCCGAAGGTGTAGGCGTTGTACTGGGCCATGGAGAGAAAGGCGCCGGCGATGCCCATGAGGGCCCCAGAGAGCATCAGGGCCTGGTAGCGGACGCGGATCACGCTCACCCCGGCGGTGAAGGCGGCGTGGGGATTTTCGCCCACCGTGCGCAGGTTCAGCCCCCAGGGGGTGGCCCGCAGGACCCAGGCAGCTATCGGCACCAGGGCGAAGGCCAGGTAAACCAGGGAAAAATGGTCGAACAGCACCGGTCCGATCACGGGAATGGCGGACAGCCCCGGAATGGGCAGCGGCTTAAAGGCCGTGATCTTGGGAATCGAGGAGGGCTGGCCGAAGATCAGGCGGTAGAAGTAAAAAGAAAGCCCCGAGCAGAGCAGGGTGACGCCGATGCCCGACACATGCTGGCTGAGTCCCAGGCTGACGGTGAGAAAACCCATGAGCAGGCCGGCCAGCACGCCCGTGGCCATGGCCGCGGCAACGCCCAGCCAGAGGCTGCCCGAAAAATAGGCGGCGGAAAAGCCGGTCATGGCGGCCAGCATCATGATGCCCTCGATGCCTAAATTGAGAATGCCGGCGCGTTCGGCGAAAAGCTCGCCCAGGGTGGCGAAGATCAGCGGTGTGGCGATGCGGATCAGGGCCGCGAAAAAGCCCACCTGGAAAAGCTGGCCGAAAAGTTCATGCATGGGAAAAACGCCTTATGCGGATTCGGTAGCGGGTGAAGAGCAGGGCCACCAGCATGGCGATCAGCGCCGTGCCCTGGATGACGTCTGCCAGAAATACCGGCACGCCCGTGGCCCGCGACATGGCCTCGGCGCCGGTAATGATCACGGCAAAGAAAAAGGCTGCCGGAACCACCCCCAGGGGATTGAGCCGGGCCAGCATGGCGATGACGATGCCGGTGTAGCCGTAGCCCGGAGACAGGCCGGCCATGACCTGGAAATGCAGCCCGGCGACCTCTCCCACGCCAGCCAGGCCGGCCAGGGCCCCGGACACGGCCGCTGTGGCCAGGATCACTCCGTTCACGTTGAAGCCGGCATAGCGGGCCGCCACGGGGTTCTCGCCCACCGCCTGGATGGCGAATCCCACGGTGGTGCGGCGCATGAGCAGCCAGGTGCCGACGGAGGCGATCACGGCCAGCAGCACCCCCAGGTGCAGGCGGGTGGCGTGCAGCAGGATGGGAAACTCGGCATCCATGCGGATATCCGGCGAATCGGGATAGCCGCTCAACGGATCCTTCCAGGGGCCGTCCAAAAGCGCCATCATGCCGTAGAAAATGATGAAGTTGAGCAGGAGCGAGGTAACGACGTCGTCCACCTTGAAGCGCGTTTTGAGCACGGCCGGAATCATGGCCCACAGGGCGCCGGCGGCAATGCCGGCCACGATCATTCCCGGACACAAACTCCAGGCCGGCAGGCTTTCCCTGGCGCCCACGAAGGCGGCGGCCATGGCGCCGGCCAGAAGCTGCCCCTCGGCACCGATGTTCCAGAAGCGCGCCTTGAAGGCCACGGCCACGGCCAGCCCGGTGAAAATCAGGGGCGTGGCCTTGACCGCCGTTTCCACCAGATTGAAACGGGTGGAAAGGGCGCTGAGAAAAAGCTTCTCGTAGGCCGTAAACACATTGGCGCCGGCCAGCAGGATCAACCCGCTGCACAGAATCAGGGTGGCCGCCACGGCCAGCAGCGGCAGGGTGACATTGAGCCAAAGGGGGGTATGCTCGCGGCTTTCGATCCGCAGTCCGATCATGCCGCCTCCTGCACGCCGGCCATCAGCAGCCCCACCCGCTCGACACTGGCGTTGTCGATGGGCAGGATGTCCATGATCCGCCCTTCGAACATCACGGCGATGCGGTCGCTGAGCAAAAAGAGTTCTTCCAGATCCTCGCTGATCACCAGCACGCCGCTGCCCTGCTGGCGCAGGGCCAGAAACTGCTCGTGAACAAATCCGGCGGCCGAGACGTCCAGGCCGCGGGTCGGCTGGGCCGCCAGCAAAACGCGCGGGTCCCAGGCCAGTTCCCGGGCCAGCAGCGCCTTTTGCAGGTTGCCGCCCGAAAGGGTGCCGGTGCGCACGCCGCTGCCCGCCGCCTTGATCCCGAACTGGGCGATGCGGTTTTTCGCGAATTGCCGGATGGCCCCCGGCTTGAGAAATCCGAAACGACTGAAGCGGCGCTCGCGGATTCTCGGCAAAACGATATTGGCGGCCAGCGGCAGGCTGGTGATCAGCCCGGTGCCCATGCGATCTTCGGGAATCCGGCCGATGCCCATGTCCTGCATGGTCCGGGCGGACGTCGGGGCCACGACGCTTCCAGCCACCATCACCCGGCCGCCGTTGGGATCCAGGACGCCGGCCACCACGTCGGCCAGTTCCCGCTGGCCGTTGCCCGAAACGCCGGCCACGCCGACGATTTCTCCGGCATGGACCGTCAAAGACACTTCCTTGAGCCCCTGGCGGGTGCCGTTGGCCGTGCTGACGGATTCCAGGGCCAGTAGCGCATCGCCGCGCTCCACCGGCGATTTTTGCGGCGGGCGCACCGTTCGGCCGCACATCAGCTCGGCCAGTTGACGCTTGCTGGTGTTCTCGTCGTTGTTCACCGCGGCCGCCACCTTTCCCTGGCGCAGAATCACCACCCGGGTGGTGATGGCACGCACCTCATGCAGCTTGTGGCTGATGAAAATGACGCCCATGCCGTTCTTCGCCATGGCGGAAAGGGCTTTAAACAAACCCTCGGCTTCCTGAGGCGTGAGGGCTGCCGTCGGTTCGTCCAGAATCAGGATGCGCGCCCCGCGCACCAGAGCCTTGATGATTTCCAGGCGCTGCTGCTGCCCTACGGTCAAATCCCCGGCAAGGCCCCGGGGATCGAGATCGAGGCCGTAGCGCGAACGGATCTCTTCCATTCGCTTGAAAATCCGTCCGTGATCGAGCCGCCACCCGCCGGTCTGGCCCACCATGAGGTTTTCCAGCACGGTGTGCGAGGGAACCAGGTGGTAATGCTGGTGCACCATACCCACTCCCAGCGCAAGGGCGTCGGCCGAACTGCGGATGTCCGCCGAGCGCCCGTCGATGCGGATGCTGCCGGCATCGGCGTCGTAGGCCCCGAACAGGATGTTCATCAGCGTGGTCTTGCCGGCGCCGTTTTCCCCCAGCAGGCCGACGATCTCGCCGGCGGCCAGGGTCAGATCGATGCCGTCATTGGCCGTGACGGAGCCGAACCGCTTGGTGATGCCGCGCATTTCCAGAAGGGGCGGTTGGTCAGGCATGGAGCTTCCCATTTCGTTTCAATACTTGTATTCATCGCAGAGGCGCGGAGAACGCAGAGGCCATACAAAAAGGATGGTTTTCTCTGCGAACGCTGCGACTCTGCGGTTAAAAAAAGATGCCGTTTCCGGATGGCAACTATTCTGACTTAGGTATGGATTCGTCAATATCTACCCGGAACGTACCGTCCAGAATTTCCTTTTTGCGTTTTTCCACCAGTTCCTTGACCTTGGCCGGCAGTTTGGTCTCGAACTTGTGGTAGGGCGCCAGGTAGGAACCGCCCTTGGACATATAGGAAAATCCGCCGAAATCCTGGGCCGTGTAAACGCCGGCCTTGACCAGGCTGATGGCCTGTTTGATCGTAGGCCACATGTCCCACACCGGCCCGGTGATGACCGTGTCCGGACCCAGGCTGGACTGGTCGGACATGTTGGAAATGGCAAAGACGCCCTTCTCGGCCGCGGCCTCGACCACGCCGAAACGCTCGGCATAGATCACATCCACACCGGCCTCGATCTGGGCCAGGGCGGCTTCCTTTGCCTTGGGCGGATCGAAGAAGGAACCGATGAAGGAAAATTTGCACTTCACGTCCTTGTTGACCTCCTTGGCTCCGGCATAAAAGGCGTTGGCCAGGCGATTGACCTCGGGAATCGGCATGGCGGCCACCACGCCGATGACGTTGGACTTCGTCATCTTGCCGGCAATCATGCCGGACAGGTAGGCCGGCTCGTGAATCCAGTTGTCGAACACGCCGAAATTGGGTTCGGCCGGCCCGATGCCCGACCCGAAAACAAAGGCCACGTCCGGATAGTCGCGGGCCACCCGGCGGGCGATGCGCTCGGCGCCGAAGGCGTCGCCGGTGATCAGTTGATAGCCCTTTTCGGCGTATTCCCGCATCACACGGGCGAAATCGGCCGATTTCACGCTCTCCGAATAGTCGTAAACGATGCCCAGCTCTTTCTTGGCTTTGACCAGGGCCACGTGAATCTGGTTGACCCAGGGTTCCTCGATGGGGGTTTCGAACACCGCCGCCACCTTCAGCGGTTCGGCCGCCACGGCCGCCGGCATGAATCCGACCACCATCGCCACCACCAGAAACAGCACAGACATTCCGAAACCGTTTGCCTCCCCTTTGAATCGCTTCATTCCTCTTCCTTTCTTGTTCGTTATGGGATTGAACCGTATCGACACGCATCAGGATGCGTCTCTTCAGACCGCAGGTAACCTTTGCAATCGCGTTGCCAGGGTATCGAAGAAGCCCCGAATTATCGTTAGCGCCTGGAATTAAATCGGTTTTGAACGACTCGGACCGGCCGCGGCGGTAAAAACGCAAGAACGTCGGAACAGATCTTTCGGTTTTGTCGGTCTATACAACAATTTTGTTTGAAATTGGAGTGAAAAAATCGAGCGGAGGGTTCCGGAAAAGGGTTGGAGGGCGACGTCTTTTCTTGCTATCCTCAATTCCCAAAGAAATGAGGGATGCGGGGCAACTCAGATACCGATCGTTCACGAAACCATCACCGTATGAATCCATCTTCAAAAAGCCGCCTTACCGAAAAACAGCTGGAAAACTTTCCCGGCGGCAGCCTGTTCGAGCGCATCGCCAGGGCGGTTTGCCGGGCCGGCACCCTGCCGGTTAAGGAACTTTACGAGGCGTGGGAGGTTGCCCGCCGGGTGAGAAGGAAATTCCGAGGCGGGCGGGTGGTGGATCTTGCCTGCGGCCACGGCCTGCTGGCGCATATCCTGCTCCTGCTCGACGGCACCTCCCCCGAGGCCGTCGCCGTGGATGCGGACATCCCCAAAAATGCCCCGCTCCTGTCAGGTGAACTGTGCAAAACCTGGCCGCGCTTGAACGACCGCATCCATTACCGGGAACAGGACATCGCATCCGTCCCGCTGCTTTCGACCGACCTGGTGGTTTCGGTGCACGCCTGCGGCAGCCTGACGGATCGGGTACTGGACCTGGCGATTTCAGCCCGCGCCCGCGTGGCCGTGCTGCCCTGCTGCCACGATCTGGAGCGCTGCGATACCGGCGGCCTTGAAGGATGGATGGACGGCCCGCTGGCTGTCGACGCCACCCGCACGGCACATCTCCGCGCCGCCGGCTACCAGGTGTTTACCCGGATGATCCCGGAAACCATCACGCCGAAAAACCGGCTGCTCATGGGACAACCGAAGACCAGATAACAACTTTTGGGCGGTTTCCCGTTGACATCGAGCCAGGAACCCTGTTTTGTAGAAAATGTTTACTTGATCAATAGGTTATAGTGGCTTGGCAATGGATCGAGATAAACGAAATATTGTCATTTATATAAACGCCAATCCACCTCGATCTTGAACCGAAATCCTATTATTGAAATGCTTTTATCAGCTTTTTGTGGATCGGGCTGCGCTTCACTCCACCTCAACGAATTGCGTGCAAAGCAAAAATGAAAAAGAATACAATCAAATATTTTGTCGATGTGATCCTCTTCGTAGATATCTGTTCCATCGCCATAATCGGGTTGTTGCTGGCTTTCATTATCCCCGAGGGCAAAACCGGCCATGGCGCCAAATATTTCCTGGGACTGCACCGACACGATTGGGGGAATCTTCACCTGTATCTCTCAATTCTATTATTGCTGCTGCTGATTTTCCATCTATGGTTTAACTGGACCTGGATTGCCCAATCTTCAAAAAGATATTTTGGGCGTCACTGGAAAAACGCGATGTGGTGTATTTCAGGAGCGTGGATAGTGGTGCTGGCCGCCGCCTGTATTCTCATAAGAATAGGGTAGGTGGCCCACCGCGGTCTTCCAGCCCCATCCATTTGGGCAAAAAAATTCAGGGTAACGGGAACCAATTGATTTTAAGAACAAATCCTGTTCTTATCCGCCATCGTCAGGAGATCGTCAGATGAAAAAATGCCCTTTTTGCGCCGAAGATATCCAGGACGAGGCCATAAAATGCAAACATTGCGGTGAATTTCTGGATGCCGCAAAATCCCCCCGCAGACCGGATGATGCGCTTCCCTGGTATTTCCGGACCAGCTTTATCGTTCTGGCCTTCGCAGCGATCGGTCCTTTTGCATTGCCCTTGATCTGGTGGCGGCCGCAGACGTCACGGGCTTGGAAAATCGGACTTACCGTCGGCAGCCTGTTGATCAGTTGGTTTCTGTATCAGATGACGTTAGATTCCCTTCGAGTAATCAAAGAGTATTTCGATTTATTGAACGAATTGTGATCGGCGGCCGCGACATCAATCATCAATCCCCGCCAAGCACAAATACTTCATCTCCACATACTCATCGATCCCGTATTTCGATCCCTCCCGGCCGATGCCCGACTGCTTGACGCCGCCAAAGGGCGCCACCTCGGTGGAAATCAGGCCGGTGTTGATGCCCACCATGCCGTACTCCAACGCTTCGGCCGTCCGGAATATCCGTCCCACGTCGCGGGCATAAAAATAGGCCGCCAGGCCGTACGGGGTGTCGTTGGCCATGCGGATGACGTGCGTTTCGTCTTCGAAGCGGATCAGCGGCGCCACCGGCCCGAAGGTCTCGTCCACGGCCACGCTCATGTCGGCGGTTACATTGGCCAGGACCGTGGGCTGAAAAAAGGTGCCGCCCATAGCGTGGGGCTTGCCTCCGCTGAGCAGGCTCGCCCCGCGGGAAAGGGCATCGTCGATGTGATGCGCAACCTTGTCCATGGCCGCCCGGTCGATGAGCGGTCCCTGCTGCACACCGGACTCCATACCGCTGCCCACCTTGAGCTTTTCGACTTCCGCCACCAGCCGCTTCGAGAAGTCTTCGTAAACACCCGCCTGGACGAAAAGCCGATTGGCGCAGACGCAGGTCTGGCCGGAATTGCGGTACTTGGAAATCATGGCGCCCTCCACGGCCTTGTCCAGGTCGGCATCGTCGAAAACGATGAACGGCGCGTTGCCGCCCAGCTCCAGGGAGACTTTCTTGACCGTACCGGCACATTCGGCCATGAGCTGACGGCCTACCTCTGTGGAACCGGTGAAGCTGAGTTTTCTCACTGTGGGACTGGACGTGAGCTCCTTGCCGATAACGGCAGCCGATCCGGTAACCACATTGATAACGCCGGCGGGAATCTCCGCCCGGCGGGCCAGTTCGGCCAGGGCCAGGGCGGTCAACGGCGTCTGGCTGGCTGGTTTGACCACCATGGTGCAGCCGGCGGCCAGTGCCGGCGCCGCCTTGCGGGTAATCATGGCCGCCGGGAAATTCCACGGGGTCACGGCCGCGCACACACCCACCGGCTGACGGATCACCAGGATGCGCTGATCGCTGGAGGCAGAAGGAATGGTGTCTCCGTAAATCCGTTTGGCTTCCTCGGCAAACCACTGCACGAAGGAGGCCGCATAGGCGATTTCTCCTTTGGCTTCGGCCAGGGGTTTGCCCTGTTCGCTGGTGAGAATGATCGCCAGATCCTCCTGATGGGCCATCATCAGGTCGTACCACTTCATCAGGCTTGCCGCACGCTCCTTGGCGGTCAGGCTGCGCCACTGGGCAAAGGCCTTGTCGGCGGCAGCGATGGCCTCGCGGATCTCCTTGGCCGACAGGGAGGGCACGCTGCCCACGATGCTGCCGTCGGCCGGATTATTTACGGTGATGGCTTCGCCGGATTTGGAAGCCACCCATTGCCCATCGATCCAGGCTTGGCTTCTCAGCAATTCGATATCGTTGATTGAGATCATATTGGCCTCCGCGTATGTTTTCTACTTCAGAAAGAATCCCTTTTTTTCCAAAAACTCCTTCATATGCGGACGAATCACCTTGCCCATGAATTCGGCCATCTGGGCTGTCCAGGTTTCGTCCCTCAGGTTGCTGTTGCGGTTCAGGTAGTAATGGTTAATCACCCAGTCGTATTCGTCGAGCATGGCCGGATCATACTGTCGGGGATAGCGGTCGTCGAACAGCACCGCCTCGACGGGCAGCCGGGGCTTCGGGGGCGGATCATGGGCCGGGTAGCCCAAACACATTCCGAACACCGGGTACACCTGATCGGGGATCTCCAGCAAGTCGCACACCGTTTGCGGATCGTTGCGGATGCCGCCGATGAAGACGCCGCCCAAGCCTTCGGATTCGGCGGCCAGCAGGACGTTCTGGGCCAACAGGGCCGTGTCCACCGTGGCGGTGACGAACTGCTCGGCCCAACCCTTTTTCATCGTCGTGTCGTGCAATCGGCAGGCGCTTTCCAGGCGGTTTAGATCGGCGCAGAACACCAGGAAGACCGGAGCCTGCTCGACCCACACCTGGGGACCGGCCAGATCGGCAATGGCTTTTCGTTTTTCCCGGTCCCGCACCCGGATGACCGTATAGGCCTGAACGAAATGCGAAGTGGCGGCGCACTGGGCCGCGGAGACGATAGCCTTCAGGGTTTTCTCGTCCACCTCCCGGTCGCTGAACTTGCGGATCGAGCGGTGGGCCTTCATCAGATCGATGGTTGTGTTCATAGGCTGCTGCCCTCCAATCTCGGTTTGCGGCTTTTTACCGTTTTCGGTCAGGCCCCTTTCAACTCCCCGGCGGCGCTCCCGTCCACGCTGTGCAGATGCAGATCCCGCTGGGGAAAGGGGATCTCGATGCCTTCTTCACGGAAACGCCGGTCGACTTCCCGAATCAGGGCACTCTGGATAATGCGGCGATCATTGAAATCAGCGATCCAGACCCGCAGTTGAAAATCCAGGGAGCTGTCGCCGAAATTGAGGAACAGAACCATAGGCTTGGGCTCCTTAAGCACCCGGTCATTTCCCTCGGCCACCGCCATCAGCACACGCATGACCGCCTCCACGTCGGAGCCGTAGGCCACACCCACGGGGATGATCAGGCGCATGTTCCGGTCTCCCAACGTCCAGTTGGTTACCTGGCTGGCGATGAGATCACCGTTGGGCACCACGACCTCGGCCTTGTCAAAGGTCTGCACCGTGGTCGCCCGCAGCCCCAGGTTGGTCACCCGCCCCTGCTGGCCGTCACCCAACTGGATCACGTCGCCCACCTTGATGGGTCGTTCGAACAGCAGGATCAGACCGGAAACAAAATTGTTGACGATGGCCTGCATGCCGAAGCCGATGCCGACGCCCAGCGCGCCGCCGATAATGGTAATATTCTTCAGCTCGAAGCCCATGGTCGAAAGAGCGATGAGAAAACCCACCAGCACCATGGCATAGTGCACCAGACGGGCGACGGAGATCCGCGCGCCGCTATCCATCTGTCTGCGGTTGAGCACGTTTTCCATGAGAATGCTCTGCAGAATCCAGGAAGAGACAAAGGCGCCGTAAAGGATAATTCCGGCTACCAGGATCAGGCCGATGGTGATCCGCTTGCCGCCCACGGTGAAACCGAAGGCCAGGATATCGTGAATGGCGTCCACCGGGAGGGCATAGAGATTCCAGGCCACCATTAGATTGGCGGCTACGAAAAAAAGGATCAGTGCGTTGGCGATCCGGATGATCCGGGCGAGGATCGCATTGGAATTGTTGCGCAGAAAAGAGAATCCGCCCATGGGCATCCATTCGGCGCCCAGTTCCAGCAGTGTCCGGGTCAGCCGGATCATGGCCCACCCCATAATCAGCAGCATGGCCGTGCGCAGGGCGCTGTCCATAAGCTGTGCGGAAAATCCGCCCAACCCGATCATATCGGCAACCGTGATCGCCGCGAAGGCCAGGGTCACCAACCGCAGCACCCAAACATGCCAGGCTGGTGAAGCGGCGGTCCTGGCTTTGCGGGCGCGCCAGCCATAATAGATCGTGCCGGCCACGGTCGTCACCAGAATAAAAAGCCGTACCATGGCCAGGGGCACGTCTATAATGGTCAACAACTGGAAAACGACCATCACCGCAACCAGGATATAGACGGCCCGCTTGATCCAGGCCTCTCCCGTAAAATGCGTTAACAGCCGGGCCGTGGCCACCCCGGCCATGGCCCGGATCAGCATGCTCCAGAGGGCCGGCGGCGACTCGTAAAGAAAGCTCAGCGTAAAAATGGGAACCAGCAGGGCCACGGAAACGGGCCGTTTGGCCAAAAAACGCCGGCCGACGCGGCCCTGCAGCGTCGACCGATGGTGCCGCAGCAGACTCAGGATGACGATGAAAACCAACGCCTGCATCCCGATCACCCACCCTTTTTCAGTGTAAAAGTCCACTGCCGGCAACGGCGGCGACTGGATCAATTTTTTCGGTTCATGGACCAGATCGATCAACTGACGGGCGTAATCGATGGATGCGATGGTCGGCGTGTCGCTGCGAATATTGTTGCCGCGCCGCTGCGCCACCATGGCATCGATCCGCTCCAACAGGCTGTCGATGCGCGCCTGGATGTCGCCGGCCTGCTGCTGAACCGCCAGCATGGGGCCCAGCTTCCTGGCGATGAGCGCTTCCGCCTGGTCGATATTGGTTTTGGCCCGGCGGAAGGCCTCGGCCACACTGTCCAACGCCAGGTCCTGCTGCAGGGCCTCCCGCCATGTTCGCCACTGCGTTTTTTCTTCCATCCATTGCCGGCGCCACGCCTCGATCTCCCGGATGGCCGCTGTCTGAGCCTCCACGGCTTGCGCCACCGATTCGGCTTCGGTGCGAACATCCCCTTTCAACATCGCCAGCTGCTGATAACTTTGCAGGCCCTCGGCATCGACAGCAGCCAGGCGAGTTTCGAACCCATCGACCCGGATCCTGGCTTTCTCCAGACGTTGTTTCAGCTCGGCCAGCCCGTCTACCGTGTCGATTTTGGTTTTCAGGGAGGTCAGCCGCTGTTCCAGGGAGCCGGCCCGGTGGACCACATCGGCCAGACTGGGCGGGGGAGCCGTTTGTTCTTCTTCGGCCGGTGAGGCCTGGGGTTCGGCGCAAACCGCCGGAAGCGAATGGCTGAAAAGCAAAAACCCGATGGAAAACCACAAAAACAGCGAACGCAATGGTGCTAAATGGGGGAAAAGCATGGGCATAATCCTGGTCGTTTGAAACGATACGAAAACAATTGTTCGATGGTGGATCGTAGTTTATACCATTGGGGACGCGTAGATCAATGTCCGCCACAACAACATGGACAGGGGAACCGTATTTGAAAGGATGCTGTCAGGGCTCCAAGATCGCTTTTACCGCCCGTAGGCTCCCCGCGGCCGTCAATTCGCGGGCCTGTTCGCGGCAGTCGTCGATGGTCAAGCCGGAGATGCGCCGGTGGACGGCGGGCATGAACTGCGGATCGATGCTCAGCCGCCGGATGCCGATGCCTAAAAGAAAGGGAATCATGGCCGGGTCGTGGCCCATCTCGCCGCAGATGCTGATCGGCTTGTCAAATTCCCCTGCGATTTTCACCACCTTCTGCAAGGCCCGCAACACCGAGGGATGTTCGGGGCGGTAGTAATCAGCCACCCGTTTGTTGCTGCGGTCCACCCCCAGCATGTACTGGACAAAATCGTTGCTGCCGATGGAAAAAAAATCTACTTCTGCGGCGAACTCGGCCATGGTTTCCACCACGGCCGGCAGTTCCACCATCATCCCGATGGCCGGATGGTCGTGGTATTCCAGACCATCGGCGGCAAGCCGTTCCAGGCAATCGGTAACCACCTGCCGGGCCTGCAGAAAATCGTCCAGGGAAGCGATCAGGGGAAACATGATGCCCAACTGCCGGCTGCCGGCGGCGGCCCGCAGGATCGCACGGACCTGCTGCTCGAAAATATCGCGGTAGGCCAAGGTAAAACGGATGGACCGCAGTCCCAGCTCCGGGTTGGGCTCCATGGCGGTATCGGTGTACGCCAGGGTTTTCTCACCGCCGATATCCAGGGTTCGGAATACCACCGGCCGGCCTTCCATGGCCTCCACCACCTGACGATACACCAGAAACTGTTCGGTTTCCGACGGAAAGGAGGGCCGCACGAGAAAGGGAAATTCCGTGCGGTAAAGGCCGATGCCCGCCGCCCCCATCTTTTTGGCCAATGGCAGCTCGGCCAGCAGGTTGATGTTGGCCATCAGCTCGATCCGGGTGCCGTCATCGGTGGTCGCGGTGCCCGTAGTGACGGTTACGGGCTGGGCGGCCACTTCTTCTTTGGCCCGGTCGCGCTCTTCGAAACGGGCGACGATTTTCGCCGAAGGCTCCACGTATACGTTGCCCACATCGCCGTCCACAAGCACCGGGGTCGTTTCCGGAAGGTGCAGCAGTTCGGGGCATTGGACCACCACCATGGGAATTTTTAGAGACCGGGCGATGATGGACGCATGGGAGGTCACCCCGCCGTTGGCCAGCACGATGCCCGCCACCGATTCGGCCGCCAGCTTCAGCAATTCGGACGGATAAATCTCGCTGGCCACCACCACCTTGCCGCCAATTTCTCCCTGACCGTCCGATGCAGGCATCTCCAGGTTGTTGAGCAGGCGGCCGGACAGATCTTCGATATCATTGACCTTTTCCCGGATGTAAGGATGGGGGCTGTCAGCGAAAAAATCCAGATAATGGCGGGCCACATCCCGCACCGCCCGGGTGGCCGGTTCGCCCGTTTCGATCCGCTCCTTCATGCGGCCGATGAATTTGGGGTCCTTGAGCATCATGAAATGGGCGGCGAAAATCAGGGCCGCGCTCTCCGGCAGTTTCCGGGCGCAGCGCTGCTGAAGCGCATTGAGCTGTGCACCGGTCGTTTCGACCGCCCGTAGAAAGTCCTTCAGGGTTCCCTTTTCGGCGGCTTCGGTTTCGGCCACCAGGCGCCCATGGCTCCGTCCCCAGATGGCCACCTGTGCAAAAGCGAAACCGGCCGAAGCGCTCTGTCCCTTGATAAAGCCCAGGTTGCACATCGGTTTTTCGGGTATGCCACATACGCGCTGCAGATCCATCAGCAGGCGGGCGTTTTCCAGCACCGCCGCCAGTTGGCCACCGGTGGCTTTCAGGGCCATGATGTCGCTGGTTTGAAAGTAATCCGGCTGGGTGTGCTGGACCACCAGCACGCCGACCTTCACCACTCCTTTTTGAATGGGAACCGCTAAAAAGGATTCGTAGGGCAGTTCGTCTGTTTCGGGAAAATAGCGGAAGTTCGGATTTTGGCTGGCGTGCCCTTCGCACACCGGCTGGCGGGTGGCCATTACCGTGCCGACCAGACCCTGGCCGGAGCTCATGCGCACCCGGTCCACCGACTGAGGGTTCAGCCCCACGGTCGCTTTGAGCACCAGCTCGTCGGCCGTCTCATCGTACAGGTAAATCGAGCACACCGGTGTTCGCAGATGCCCGGAAACCAGGGCAACCGTTCGTTGCAGGAAATTTTCGATATTTTCGCTGCCGGTGACCAATGCGGAAAGATCGCTCAGGTCGCAAAGCATGTTCAACAGGTCTTGTCGTTTGCCGGTCATCAGGGATGGTAAGCCTTTTCGATTCGGTTGTATCGTAAAAAAACAAACATAATGCATCAGGCATACCGAATCCAGTGGCTGGTTTAAAAAGCTTCTCCTGCCGCTCAGCCAATCACGGGGGACCCCTGTTTTTTCAATTCTTCCGGAAGTGCTGCATGCGACAAAACTGTTAACTGAAAACCAAACAAATTCCGTTTTTGTAATTTTTGGACAAATGATTTCTGTTTTCGTTTCTTGCTGTATTCGCATCCACCCCTATGGTAAAAAGAAGAACCGATCCTGATTTTACCCACCAGCCCTTTGGGAATGCAGTCTGGATCGCCCCGGGCATTCCGTTCTCCCACATGAAAGGTCGAACCGATGGATTTTTTCGACTACCGCGAAAACGAACTCTGGGCCGAAGAGGTCCGCGTGAGCGATCTGGCCAGGCAATTCGGCACCCCGCTGTACATTTATTCCGCCAGGACCTTAAGGCGCCATGTCAACGTCTTCGACGACGCCCTGGCCGGACTGGATCACCTGACCTGCTTTTCAGTCAAAGCCAACGGCAACATCCACATTCTGAAATTGCTGGGCGAGATGGGGTCCGGTGTGGACATCGTTTCCGGCGGCGAACTGTTCCGGGCCATGATGGCCGGCATCCCCCCTGCCAAGATCGTCTACTCGGGGGTGGGTAAGCAGGACCATGAAATCCGCGAAGCCCTGGCGGCGGACATTCTCATGTTCAACGTCGAGTCCGTCGCCGAACTGGAGCGCATCAGCCAGATCGCCACGGAAATGGGCACCGTGGCCCGCATCAGCCTGCGCATTAATCCCGACGTCGACCCCAAAACCCACCCCTACATCTCCACGGGGCTGAAAAAAAACAAATTTGGCCTGGACATGCTGGAGGCCACCGGAGCCTACCTGATGGCCAAAAAGCTGCCCGCAATCTCGCCCATCGGCATGGACTGCCACATCGGCTCCCAGCTTACGGAAATCGATCCGTTTGTGGAAACCCTGGAAAAGCTGCTGGCCTTTATCGACCGGTTGAAAGCCTCGGGCATCGACATCCGCTACCTGGATCTGGGCGGCGGATTGGGCATCACCTACGACGAGGAAAAGCCGCCCCAACCGGCGGACCTGGGCCGCGTCGTGGCCGAAGCGGTGCGTGAAAAAGGCCTGACCGTCATTCTGGAACCGGGCCGCGCCATTGCAGGCAATGCCGGCATTCTCGTCACCAAGATCCTGTACACCAAGAAAACGCGGGCCAAGAATTTTGTCATCGTGGATGCCGCCATGAACGACCTGGTTCGCCCCTCATTGTACGGCGCCTACCACCACATCGGCGAAGTGGCTCCCAAGGAACGGAAAAAACTGACGGTGGATGTGGTCGGTCCCATCTGCGAAAGCTCCGATTTTCTGGCCCAGGACCGCCTGCTTCCCGAGGTGGCTTCCGGAGAGCTGCTGGCTGTATTTTCGGCCGGGGCCTACGGCTTTACCATGTCTTCCCAATACAACGCCCGCCCCCGTGCGGCCGAGGTGATCGTGGACGGCGATCGGATAACCCTGGCCCGCAGGCGGGAGACCTATGGGGACTTGGTAGCTCTGGAGGGCTAAGTGCAACTGCTCCCGTTTCCCATGTCCCGATTCCCGCATCTTGCCAAAATCCCCGAAGACCTGTAAATTGCAGCGCCATATTTCGCTCACCGTTGAACAGGAGACGCCATGCCTCGTCCCAAAGTGATCCTTCGCCGTTGTGAATCCTACGACGTGGACCGTATCGCCGACATCATCCGAACCTCCATTGAGGAATTGAACCTGGACATCCGGGGCAAGGTTTTCGTCAAACCCAACATCGTCACGGCCAACCGGCGCTACATCCATAACTCCTTCACCCATCCGGCGGTCGTCGAGGCCATGGTTCGCGTTCTGGGCGGCAAGCCGGTCGATGACATCTGCGTCGGGGAATCCGGCGGATTCGGAATTCCGTCGCGCCTGTTTTTCCGGGAGTCCGGGTTTGCGCAGATGGCAAAAAGAATTGGCGTTCGCCTGGTAGATCTCAACGAACACCCCATGGATACCGTCAGCCTGGAAAAAGGGGTCTGGCACAAACAGATGCTGCTGTCCCGGTTTATCGGCAATGCCGATTTCAAGGTGTGGATGCCCAAGCTCAAGTACCATATCGTGACCTCCATCACCCAGGCCCTCAAACTCAATATCGGCATTCTGTCCCACAAGGAGCGCATGCTCTTCCATGACTACCGGCTTCACGACAAAATCGTGGACATGCTGGAACCGGGGTTTCCGGGCCTGGTGGTTTCCGATGCCATCGACATCACCTATGGATTCGAATCCGCCCCCTATCCGGTGCGGCTGGGTCTGCTGCTGATTGCCGACCACCCCCTGGCCGCCGATGCAGTGGCCGCCACGATCATGGGCTACGACCCCCATGGGATCAGGCACCTGCAAATCGCCGCGGATCGCGGATACGGGTCCCTGAACCTGGAAGATTACGACATCGGTGGAGATATCACCATCGATGAACTTCGCCAGGTGCCCAAGGGCCAGACGCGCCTGTTTCAATTTCTGGACGAACTGGACACGCCCATGCAGTTTTACGCCGGCACGGCGCCGGGAACCGACACCATTTGCGACGGAGGGTGCGAATGTGCGGTCAAGGGCTGTTTGGGCACCATCGAAAAGCGGACCCCCGGCGCCTTGAAATCGGCCCGCAAAGGGGCTCTGGTAACGGGAATTTATAAGGGCGACGTGATCATGCCCGATGGTCCGGTGGTTTTGATCGGCGACTGCACGCGGGTGGAAGGCACACTGGAAGCCGCCAAGGCTTACCGCATCAAAGGATGCCCCATGGGTGCCCGCGATCTGTTCCTCAAGATCCCCCGTATTTTCGGGATGCCCAACCCCATGCTGGACCGACGGGATGCGGGTCTGTTTCTCTACCACACCGCGGCCAAGGGCCTTTGCATCCTTAAAAATCGTTTGTTGCCGGACCCGCGCGCATGGTGATCGTCTGTGGGATGCCATCGGTCAAATTGACAGCCCGGAATGCGGGTGCTATGTCCAACCCAAAATTCATTCCAACTCAATACCTGCTCGGCAGCAGCGACAGCAGACCGTCCGATTCGAACCGCACACCGGCGTGAATCCGCCGGATCCCAGCGCATCTCTCCCATCCGGCCGCTCGAGCATCGATCACACCCAAAAGGGGAAGCCCGTTCATGACCGTTTTTTTCTGGATCGCAATCGCTGTTTTCCTGGTAGCCGCCGGCTGGGGATGGCGTCTTTTCCGCTTTCAGAATCACAAAATTCGAAAGCTCAAACGCTCCCTGATGGAAGCCCATCACAAAACCCATCAACAGCAGGAAACGCATACGGAAAGCCTGTCCCATTGGGAGCAGACCGAAGAAAAACTGCGCGGTTTCCTCCAACTGATGGACACCCTGTTGAACACCATTCCCAACCCCATCTATTACAAGGATGCCCAGGGCGTCTACCAGGGCTGCAACCAGGTTTTCGCCAAGCAGGTGTTGGGCCTCACCCGGGATCGCATCATCGGCAAACGCCCCCAGGAGCTGACCGACACCATCCCGGCCGACCTGGCCGCCGTTTACCAGCGTGAAGAACACATTATGCTCGACAAAGCCGGCTTCCACTCATTCGAGGCCCCGATGCAGTGTGCCGACGGTCAACGCCGTGATTTTCTGTTCAGTCTGGCGCCGGTCCTGGATCGTGAGGGACAGGTAGACGGAAGCGTGGCCGTGCTTGTGGATTTGACTGAGAAAAACCGGGCCGCCCAGCACCGCATCCAGAAAGAAAAGCTGGAAGGCGTGCTGGAAACCGCCGGCGCCGTCTGCCACGAATTCAACCAGCCCCTGCAGGCCATTTCCGGCTACACGGAGCTGATGGCCATGAAGCTGGACGGCCACGACGCCCGGCCCTACATCGACAAGCTCACCGCCCAGATCGAACGCATGCGCGACATTACCGACAAGCTTCAGGGCGTCACCCGCTACGAGACCAAAGACTATGCCGGCAATACAAAAATCATCGACATCAACAAAGCGTCCAAGCCGCAAAAAACCATTGGTTGAATCCCCATGAACCCCGGTCTGGCCGCCGACTTCGTGGTGCTGGTTCATCTGGGGTTCATCGTGTTCGTCGCCTTGGGTGGCTTTTTGGCGCTGAGGTGGCGCAAGATCGCTTTTGTGCATCTTCCCTGTGTTTTGTGGGGCGTGCTGATCGAATGGTTCGGGTGGCTGTGCCCGTTGACCCCCCTGGAATATCGCCTGCGGAGACTGGCCGGAGAAGCCGGATACGACGGCGGTTTTATGGATCACTACATCGTGCCGCTGGTCTATCCTGCGGGCTTGACACGGGACATGCAGATTGGGCTGGGCCTTCTGGTCCTCGTGATGAACCTGTTCGTGTATGGCCGGGTGCTGATGGTTCAACAACGCCTCAGAAAGGGGGCCTCAAACAGATAACGGCCGGACAATTCGATCCATGGGGCGGTTGCACGCCTCCCGCATTTCCAACTGTTATGGAATGTTTTTTATTTCTCTGTATCTGTTTTTTCCGGCCCGTCCACGTTAAAAACGCCCAACTCGCTGAAAACCTGTCTGTTATCCGAAGAGGAGTCTTTTTATGAGCAATCACAGCCAACGAATTTCGCTTTCCAATGTTATGGCCGCCCGGCAGATCATCCGTCCTCACCTGTCGCCGACACCCCTTCGGCGGTATCCGAGCCTGGACCGTCACATCGGCGCAACGGTATTCGTCAAACACGAAAACCACAATCCCACCGGCACATTCAAAATTCGCGGCGGAATCAATCTCATGCACCACCTGGCAACGAGCGAGACATCAGGTGTGATCACCTATTCCACGGGCAACCATGGCACATCGGTGGCCACCAGCGCCCGCATGGCTGGGCTGAACGCTGTTGTCGTGGTTCCCAAGGGATCAAACCCCTTGAAAGTACAGGCTATCAAAGATGCCGGCGCCGAATTGATCGAACACGGTGAGGATTTTGAAGCAGCTGGCCAGAAAGTGGCGCAGCTCGTGGAGGAGCGGGGGCTTTATTTCGTGCATCCGGCCAATGAACCCCACCTGATCAACGGGGTGGGAACCGAATTTTTCGAAATCCTGGAACATCTGCCGAACCTGGACGTAATGATCGTGCCCATCGGGGCGGGCAGCGAGGTGGCGGCAGCCATCACCGTACTTAAAGCGATCCGACCGGAAGTGGAGATCATCGCCGTTCAGGCCGAGGCCTCCCCGGCGGCCTATCAATCCTGGAGGGCGGGCAAAATCGTTTCCGAATCCAACACCACCTTTGCCGGCGGTGTGGCGACCGGCGTCGCCTATGAGATTCCGTTTGCCTTTTACAAGGACGCCCTGGCGGATTTTGTTCTGCTGACCGAGGCGGAACTATACGAAGGCATTGCCCTGGCCTCTCACCATACGCGCAACCTCACGGAAGGGGCCGGGTCGGCCTGTCTGCGGGCGGCATTCAAGATCCGGGATCGACTGGCGGGAAAAACCGTTGCCATCCAGATGAGCGGCGGCAACGCGTCGGGTACTGAGTTGCAACAGGCCATGGTGCTGCCGTGCCTGCTGCATGGAGCCTGCTAAAGGCAGACTCGATTATCCGAACACATACCGAAGTTGCTCCATGCGCTGGGGAATCTCCGAGAGGGCGTCTTCTTTGATCCGTTCGTCGATCCCCAATTCCTCCATCGCTTGCGCGATTGCTTCCGGCGTGTCCTGACCAAGGCCAAACCCGGCGGCCTTGGCAAGCAGATCGGCCCGTTGAATGATCTGAAGCGCCCTGGGTGTCGTTTCCGGATCATCTATGCGATGGTGCCGCTTAACAAGACTGGCAAAAATTTCCGGGTAGCCCATTTTTTCCAGAATAGCCGCCCCGAGTCGCTCGTGATGGCTTTTCATGGCCGCGTACAGGTCGCCCATGACCACCTCCTGAGTTCCCTTTTTGCACTGCACCATTTCACCGGCCACCTGGATCATCAGCAATTTCCCGATGTCGTGCAACAGGCCGATGGAAAAAATGTCTTCCTCCACCTTCCATCCGAGTCGTTCAGCCACCCATTCCGCTGTGTGCGCACAGGCCAGAGAATGCCACCATAGCGTTTCGACCATCTCCCTGTATGGACGATGGTTGGTGACAAAATAGCCCTGGCAACAGATGGACATGACCACTTCACGAGTCCGGTCAAGCCCTAAACGACTGGTAGCCTGGGTCAGGTTCGCACTCCTTTCGACGCCGCGGTAATAGGCCGAATTGGAGGCGCGGATCAATTGGATGGCCACGGCCAGGTCCTGCTGGAGCAGTTCCACCACCTCTTTGATCTCCGCGTTTAAGTCGATCATCTGCCTTAATTTCATGGCGATTTTCGGCGCCGGCGGCAGACTCGGATCACCTTTTGCGATTTTCCGGTTGATTGTATCCAGAATGGCGGACATCTCGATGACGGTTACGGTGGGGGCGGAGCCTTTTGCTGAGACCGACGGGCTTTCCAGAAGGCCATACTTGTTTATCTTGCTGAACAGCAGGGTTTTGTCCAAGGGTTTGGCGAGAAACTCGTCGGCACCCCTCATCAGGCAATCCGTTTTCAGTTGCCGTCCGGACAATGCCGTGGTCACAAAGATGCGAACCTTTTTCTCCGGCGGTACCGCCAACTTCTCCTCGATCCCCCGCAACACCGTAAGGATCGAAGTTTCCTGGCTGTCCGTCGATTCGATATCGACCAAAAGCAACCCATACGGTTTGCCGGCCTCGATCGCTTCCCGGAAGGCGGTCTCCGCGGACGCAACATGATGGGCTTCGTCGCAACGCCCCATACTCTGCAAAAGCATTGTTGCGTTGGTCTTGCTGGAAGGATCGCTGTCGACCACCAATATTCGCACGGACTGCCCCAGTGGTTAAAGTGTAACGCATTCCCCTCGTGCTGAACGGAACGAAAAAAAAGGCCGTGAATACCATCAACGAAAAGACGTTTATAACCACCTTATACGGTCAATTCAAGGTTTCGACAGTTTTTATTTTCAAATAGTTAGACATCCAGGAACACGATCCAACTCCGGATGGGCGAAGATGAGGCCCGGTACGTGAACCTTGACACCATCGATCCGTTTTTGGCAAAAAACCTTTAAAAAGAGCAGGTGCCGTTTGCCGTGATCCCGTGCACGGAATACGACAAGCCTCAACCAACACGATCCGAATCTTGCAAAACCATTAACAAACGACCAACAGGAGAATCAACATGTTGAAATTAGGAGAAAAAGGCGCGATTTTACAGCGGGACAAGCAGACCTATGCCATCGCCCCTCACATTCCCTGCGGCGTGGTCACTCCCCAGTTGTTGCGCACCATCGCCGATGTGGCTGAAAAATACGAAGCCCAGGCCATAAAGATCACCGGTGCCACCCGGGTGGCGATCGTGGGATTGAAGGAGGAAGATATCGATGCGGCCTGGAGCGAATTGCAGCTGGAAAAAGGTGCCGCCGTTGGCCTGTGCGTACGCAGTGTGCGGGCCTGTCCGGGAACCACATTCTGCCGGCTGGGCAAACAGGACGCCTTGGGCATTGGCATGCAGTTGGACAAAAAATACCACAGCCTCCTGCTGCCGGGAAAATTCAAAATGGCCATATCCGGCTGCAACTTGAGCTGCGCTGAATCCTGGGTGCGGGACATCGGCCTGATCGGCCAGAAAGAAGGCTGGCAGATGGTGATCGGCGGCAACGTCGGGGCGGCGCCTCGAATTGCCCAGGAACTGGCCATGGGGCTGGACGACAGGCAAGTTCTGGAGGCCGTGGAAAAAACCGTGCAATGCTACCGCGACGTGGCCAACAAGGGAGAACGACTGGGCAAAGCCATCGACCGGCTCGGAATGGAGCCCTTCATCGAGGCCCTGTCCTGAAACGCCATAGCGGCAAATACCTGGCGACAAGTGCACAAACAAAAAAGGGGAAATCGCATTTGGTTTGCGATCTCCCCTTTTTGTTGGAGGGTTCTTTATGCCGGCAGATCGATGGCGTTTTCTGCCTTGAAATGAAGATAAGCGCTGCGATGGGTCAATTCAAGTCGGCAGGCCCGATCTTTTTCAAATTCTTCTCAAGCTGCTGCCAAACACCATGAGCCCGGCACCGAAAAGAATCATGAGTACAGGCTCGGACAGTATGTTCATCGGCAGGGCTCCCGAACCGATAAAATCGGCAAACGCGCCGGAATTGAGCAATGGAAAGACGACCAGTACAAGGATCAGGGTAATCAACACGGTTGTTTTCTTCACGATTATCGCTCCCGCTAATATCTTTTAACTTCGATTGTCTGCTTTGGATGTTTCCAGCTTCCTTTCCGGGCAGTAAAGCAAGGGCGGTGCCAACGTTGATCGCACTTGGACAAAAACAAGCTCGAATATGATATTTACACTTAAATACAGATAGATAAAACACCAAATGGATGAATATAAAATCCGGTAGACAAGGCGCTGAAACGCGTGTCCTGTAGCAAGAATGTGGGGAGAACTTCTCAGGAAAAGAGAGATTGTGAAAAAAATTACATAGTAAAGGTTGGCGGACTTTGCTTTCCGCCCAACTGACCGCAGGCCGCCATGATGGCCCCGCCTTTTTCTCCCCGCCGCCTGACGAAGACTTTCTCCGCCACCAGCCAGGAACGAAAGCGCTCATAGGCTTCCGGGGAAGGCGCTTGCATACCGGAATCGGGCGTCGGGTTGTAGGCGATCAGGTTTAATTTGACGGGAAGCGGTTTCAGGTAACGGGCCAGGACACGAGCATGCTCCGGCCGGTCATTGATGCCTTGGATCAAGACATACTCCATGAAGAAGGCGGATTTTTTTCTCAGCGGATAGGTGAGCAGCGATGCCTTCAGGGCGGCCATGGGGTTGTTCCGGTTCACCGGCATGATCTGGGAGCGGATCCCATCGTCGGGGGCGTTAAGCGATACGGCCAGGTTGACCGGTCCGTCATCCATACGGGCAAGCCGGTCGATGCCGTCGATCAGGCCGGCTGTGGAAACGGTGATGTACCGTCGGGCGATGTCCATACCCCGCTGATCCTCAAGCACCCGGATCGCCTGGATCACCTTGTCCAAATTGTCCAGCGGCTCCCCCATTCCCATGAACACCACATTGCGAACGTCAATGCCGAGCCCATGGCGGGCAGCAAATACCTGTTCCACGATTTCCCCCGCATCCAGGTTGCGGATCAGTCCCATCTTGCCGGTACGGCAGAAACGGCAGCCCATTCGGCAGCCGACCTGGGAGGAAACGCACAGGGTATGGCGCCGGTGCATGGGGATGATCACCGACTCGATGTCCAGGCCATCGGCTAGCCGGGTGACGAATTTGACCACCCCGCCGTCGTCGATCCGTTTCACCACCTTCCCCCATATTGGTCCGCCATCGCTTTCCGGTTGATCGAGCCATTGAGAAATGCGGCCCGCCGGGTCCGGGACGGATAGGTCCGTTTGGCCATTTTTCATGATTTGACGGTAAACCGGGCTGCTGTAGTGGGCCGTTTTGCCGTACCGCTGAAAAACGGCATCCACGAACTGATCGTGGGTGAGGGAAAAAATGTTCGACAGCGGATTTTGCCGATTAGGTGTATTCATGCACGCCTCTCAATATGTTTTTCCTTTCCGTCAAAAATATGGTAAACAACCTGCTTTCATAAAAGGCGGCCGAACAATAACCATTTAAAATTAATGATGAAAATGAGAGCCAAGGATTTTTCTGCGATTTTTCTGTTCCTGATTCTATCGGTTCCCGCGATTTGCTTCGGAAGCGGGTTTTACACGGCCGACCAGAGCGCCAAGGCAACGGGGTTGGGAACGGCGAATGTCGCCTCCGTCGATGACGCCTCCGCGGCCTACTTCAACCCGGCAGCCCTGGCCGATTTGGATGGCGCCCATCTGATGAGCGGCGTAACCGTTTACGATATAAGCGGCCGGTTTAAAAGCGACAACGGCCCCGACGACGAACTGGAAAACGCCCTGATCCCCCTGCCATACCTGCATGCAGCATATAAAACCAGCGAAAAATCGGCCATCGGCCTGGCCGTTGTCAGCGATTTCGGACTGGCAACCGATTGGGAAGACGACTGGGATGGGCGGTTCATTACCGGGGCAACCTACGCGGACTCCATGGCGATTACCGTAAATCCCGTTTTCGCCTATGAAATCTCGCCACGCATCAGTGTGGCCGCGGGTCCCGTCCTGCGGTACTTTTCCTTCGACTTGCAAAACCAGGTCCCCAATCTTCTTGGCGGGTATGGGATCGGGCCCGCCGTTGCCGAAACCGGATCCCAGGTGGAAGGGGAGGGCTGGGGCTATGGCTTTTCCGTCGCCTTGAAGGCGCGGCTCACTGAATCGATCGAGTTCGGCGTCTCCTACCGGAGCAAAACGGAACATACCCTGTCCGGCGACTTTACGATTGATGACCAGGGTGTCAACGGCTACACAAACTGTCCCATAGAAGCCGAGGTTACCCTGCCTGCCTATGCGGATATCGGCCTGTCCTGGCACCGGGATCGCTGGACCGTCTCGGCGGCGGTGTTATGGACCCAGTGGTCCGCCTACGACGAACTGAAGGTCACCTTCGGACAAACCCAGGGCATTGCCGGCCTGAACCAGGCGGACGGTTATTCGATGTCCACTCGCTGGGACGACACCTGGACGTACAAACTGGGCGTCGAGTATGCTCTCAATCCGACCTGGAGTTTGCGTTCCGGAATCATCTACGATCCGACGCCCGTCCCGGACGACACCTTGGACCCTCTGGTTCCCGTGGGAGATCGACTTGATTTTACCTTCGGTCTGGGGTTTTATAGGGGAGCTTGGCACATCGATGCGGCCTATCTTCTGGTTACCAGCGAGGACCGCCGCTTCGATAACGCCAATGGCGATTTCAGCGATTGGGGCATGGCAACGGTTTCCGGGGAATTTGAGGATTTCGTTACCCATGCCTTGGCGATCAGCGCAAGTTACCGATTCTAACCAGCGCCCACCCGAAAATGGCCTGTTTCCGAATAGGCGCTGAACAAGGGAAAAAACATGACCGAAAATGCAACCACACCGGCCGGCAACTTCATCACCGCTATCATCGAAGCGGATCTCGCTGCCAACAAGAACGACGGCAAGGTGGCCACCCGCTTTCCCCCGGAGCCCAACGGATACCTGCACCTCGGCCATGCCAAGTCCATCTGCCTGAATTTCGGGGTGGCCAGGACATACAGAGGCACCTGCAACCTGCGCTTCGACGACACCAATCCCACCAAGGAAGATGTCGAGTATGTGGACGCCATCATGGAGGATGTCCGCTGGCTGGGATTCGACTGGGAGGAACGCCTGCATTACGCCTCGGACTATTTCGAACAGCTTTATGAATTCGCCTTACAGCTCATCCGATCCGGCAAGGCTTATGTGGATGATTTAAACGCCGAAGAAATCCGGGAACACCGGGGCACCCTGACCGAACCGGGCAAAGAGAGTCCCTGGCGCGACCGCAGCATCGAAGAAAATCTGGACCTGTTCACCCGCATGCGTGCCGGCGAATTCGAGGACGGCTCCCGGGTGCTGCGAGCCAAGATCGACATGGCCCATCCGAACCTGATCATGCGGGACCCCACCTTGTACCGCATCCGCAAGGCCAGTCACCACCGTACCGGCGAAAAATGGTGCATTTACCCCATGTACGATTTTACCCACTGCCTGTCGGACAGCATCGAGGGCATCACCCACAGCCTCTGCACCCTGGAATTCGAAAACAACCGGGCCCTGTACGATTGGGTGCTGGACAACGTCGAGGCGCCCTGCCATCCCCAGCAGATCGAGTTCGCCCGGCTGAACCTGAGCTACACGGTGCTGAGCAAGCGCAAGCTGATCCAGCTGGTGGACGAAGGCCATGTCAACGGATGGGACGATCCGCGCATGCCCACCATCTGCGGCATACGGCGCCGGGGCTTCACGCCGGAGGCCCTGCGCAACTTCTGCGACCGCATCGGCCTGGCCAAGCGCGACAGCGTGGTGGATGTGGCCCTTTTGGAGTTTAGCGTTCGCGAGGATCTGAACAAACGGGCGCCCCGGGTCATGGGCGTGCTGCGACCGCTCAAGGTGGTCATCGAAAACTATCCCGAAGGCCAGGTGGACGAACTGGACGCCATCAACAACCCCGAAGATCCGGACGCCGGCAAACGCAAGGTCCCTTTTTCCCGCGAGATCTACATCGAACGCGACGACTTCATGGAAAACCCGCCCAAGAAATTCTTCCGCCTGGGTCCGGGCCGTGAAGTGCGCCTGCGTTACGCCTTTTTCGTCACCTGCACCGAAGTGATCAAGGACGAAAAAACCGGCGAAGTAATCGAGCTGCGCTGCACCTACGATCCGGCCACCCGCGGCGGCGACGCGCCGGACGGCCGCAAGGTCAAAGCCACCTTGCACTGGGTCTCGGCCGCCCACGCCGTGGACGCCGAGGTGCGGCTCTATGACCGGCTCTTCGACAAACCCAACCCGGACGAGAAGGTGGACGGCAAAACCTATAAGGACTTCATCAACCCCAAAGCCATGGAAGTGTTGAAGGACTGCAAGCTGGAGCCCTGCCTGGCCGATGTGGAGCCGGGCTATTTCTGCCAGTTCGAACGTCTGGGATACTTTTGCGTGGACAGCAAGGACTCGGCGCCCGGCGCCCTGGTGTTCAACCGTACCGTCACCCTGCGCGACGCCTGGGCCAAGCTGCAGAAAAAAGGAAAATAGCGCCGATCAAACTTGACGTAATGAACGCCAAAAAGAACGCCCACCATTTCCGAGCGCTGCGCGTGCTGGTCATCGAGGACAATCCGGATGTAGCCGCCAATATCGGCGATTTCCTTGCGGACAAGGGCCATGTCGTCGATTTTGCCTACGACGGCATCTCGGGCCTTCATCTGGCCGTCACCCAGGCCATCGATGCGATTGTCCTCGATATCATGCTGCCGGGCATGGATGGCATGACGCTTTGCCGCCGCTTTCGGGAGGAAGCGGACAAACCGACGCCGATTTTAATGCTCACGGCCAAGGACACCCTGGCCGACAAACTCGAGGGGTTCGATGCCGGCGCCGACGACTATCTGCTGAAGCCCTTTGCCCTCGAAGAGCTGGCGGCACGCCTGCAGGCCCTCGTTCGGCGCGCGTCCCCCGATTCGCCGTCCGTTATCGAAGTCGGCCCCGTAAGGGTGGACATGGATCGGCACATCGTAACCAAGGCCGGGGAAACCGTCTCCTTGAACCGGACCTGCTTTCGCATCCTGGTCGAATTGATGCGCTGCGCCCCGAAGGTGGTCACGCGCGACGATCTGGAGCACCTGCTGTGGGGAGACTTCAAACCGGCCAGCGACGCCCTGCGAAGCCATATCTACGCGCTGCGCAAGGCCCTGGACGAATCGGGGGAGGTGTCGCTGATCGAAACCGTCGTGGGGGTCGGATTCAGGATGAAAAGCGAGACATGAAAGCCCCCAGGCCCCTGAGATCCCGCATCGTTTTGTATTTCTGCGGTTATCTCGCGGTATTGCTCACATTGTACTCGGGGGCGCTGGTGAGCGTTTTCCGCGGTGCGGAGGACCTGTCCTTTAACCGGCAGCTTGAAGAAATTGCCGACAGGCTGGCACGACATGTCGAGGACCATGGAGAATTGCCCGACTACCTTCCGATGCACGTTTCGGCCTACATCGGCTTGACGAAGGTTCCGCTGCAGCTCCAGGATTTCGTGGAAAGCCGGGGGCCCGGCGTTTTCGAGATCAACAAGGACGATCTCGGCTACCATGCGGCCCTCGTTGTCCTGCAACCATCCGGCAAAATGCTCTATGCGTTCTACGATGTCTCCTCCATCAAGGCCACGGACCGGTTCGAATCCAATATGGCCATTGCCTTGATCGCCATTGGGCTGGCCGTGCTGGTTATGGGCTGGCTGCTCGCCCGCTCCCTGTCGAATCGTATCCTCAATCCGATCACCGAACTGGCCGAAGAAGTTCAAGCGCTCTCGTTGGAGGAAGACACCCGGGCGCTGCGGTCGACGCCCGCCGCAGACGAGGTCGGAACCCTTGTCCGGACCATCAATCAACTCCTGGAGCGCATCGCGGCCTTCAGCCGCCGTGAGCGTGAGTTTACCGCCCATGCAAGCCACGAACTCAGAACGCCGGCAACCGTCATCAAGGGGGCGGTGGAGATTTTAGAGGAACGGATTGCCAAAGAAGACACGCGGCTTGGCCGGCCGCTGGGGCGAATCAACCGGGCGGTCACGGACCTCGATCGGCTGATCGATACCTTTTTGATCCTGGCCCGGCAGGAAAAGCATCCGGACAAGGAAGAGAACTGCGATCTTCAAGCCATGGCCAAACAGGTGGTTGCCGCCTACGACGATTTGCTGGAGGCCAAACCCGTCACGGCAAGCGTCCGGGTTCTGGAGGCAGGCCGGATCACGGCGCCGGCCTCCCTGTTGACCATTGCCCTGGGCAATCTCGTGCGCAACGCCTTCCAGTATACGATGAAAGGCCGCGTTGACGTAATCGTGCGCGCGGACCGCGTCTGTGTAATCGATAACGGCCCGGGTGTGGATTTCTCCGGCAAGGGAAGGGGCTTGGGATTAACCATTGTCCGGCGGATTTGCGAAACCATGGACTGGCGCTTTGCCATCGCCGGAGAACCGGCCGGGGGGACCCGGGCGGAGTTGATTTTTTCAGGGGAACAAGGCGAAGGACAGACAAACCCAATCCAGCCCAAGCACGGCGAGCACAAGCCATAATACCAGCTTTTGTTTTATTGGCATTCTCTTCTCTTTGAGAAAAGCCCCAGAAGGCCCGGTACCAAGACCAATGTGATCACGGTTCCGAAGACCAGGCCGAAACCGATGGATATGGCCGCCGGAATCAAAAACTGCGCCTGTTCGGACCGTTCCAGCATCAACGGCATCAGGCCGAAAAAGGTGGTTGCCGTTGTGAGCAGAATTGGCCGGAACCGATGGCAGGCCGCATCGACAATGGCGTTACGGTGGATTGTGCCCGCGGCGCATTGCCGGTTATAGGTCGTTATCAACACCAGGGAGTCGTTGACTACGACCCCGGCCATGGCAACGATGCCGATCGCCGAGATTATCGAAAGGTCGTAACCCAGCAGAATATGGCCCCAGACGGCGCCGATGCAGCTGAACGGAATGACGGACAGGATGAGGATCGGCTGCATATACGAGTTGTAGTGCAGCACCAGCAGCAGATACATCGCGCCCAGGGCCAGTACAAATCCATCCCCCAGCCCGGCCAGCGCTTCGTCCGCTTCCTCTTCCTCCCCGCCGACAATGACGGACACCCCCGGAAAGGCCTCCATAAGCCGCGGCAGGATCGTTTCCTCCAGAACCGCCTCCACCGCATCATCGCTGATGCCGAAGGGGATATCCGCGGTAACGGGGAAGATGCGCTTGCCGTCCCGTCTGACCAGGCTGGTAAAAGCCAGGGTTTGCTCGATGTCGGCCACCTCCAATAGGGGGAGCAGTGTACCTGCCGGGGTTTTGAGCAATACGGAAGGAAGCGAACCGTAACGGCTGCGCTCCTTTTCGTCCAGGCGCACCATCACCTTGATTTCGTTGCCGTCCCTTACGAAGCGCAGGGCTTCAGCGCCGTGATAGCGGTGGCGAACCTGTCTGGCCACCGCCTCTGCCGAAAGGCCCATGCGCAGGCCGCTTTCCTTCAGGGCGATTTCCAATTCCGGCTTTCCGGCACGGATACCGTCGTCGATGGCGGTCAGGCAGGAAACGGCCCGCATGCGTTCGCCCAGCCAAAGCGCCGCCTGGCGGGCAGTCGCCGTGTCCGGATGAAAGACGCCCAAGCGAATGGGTTCGCCGCCGGTGACGTTGGTCTGCCCGATAATGTTCAGCGACTCCAGCGCTTCCGGCTCTCCGAATGCCTGCCGCCAGGCGTGGGCGAACGCGGGCCCGGAAAGGGTGCGTTCGCTTTCCGGCGGCAGGGCGACCAAAGCGGAAATGTAGTGGGAGCCGGTCATGGTTTCCACTTCGACCTCGCCGCCTTCCAGGCGCGTTCCAATCAGGGAGAACACGCCGGGCGACGCCATGCCGTTGGCCTTCAGCACGTCGTTGGCCGCCGCCACCAGTTCGCGCCGCACGATCAGGGATCGGCTTTTGGGCGTCCCGTAAGGCAGGGTGGCCTGGGCCATGACGCAGTCCGCTTCGATGGTGGGCGTGAAACTGAAGCCCAGCAATCCGCCGACAATAGCGCCCATGGTGATGAGCAGCAGGGACAGGGCCATGGCGATGGAAACGCCCGGACAATCCAGGTTGTAATGCATGAAATTCCGGAAAGGTCCCTGAACGAAGGTCTTCAGCCTTGCGTTAACCGCCCGTTGGGGACGGGCCAGGAGCGTCAGCCAGCGGTGTTGCGAATGTTCCTTTGCCAGATGAGCCGGCAGGATGAAAAGGGCTTCAACCAGCGAAACCAGCAGTACGGCGATCACGACGGCGGGAATCTGCGCGAAGAGCACACCCATCTCCCCGGGAACGAAAAACAGCGGCAAAAAGGCAATCGTCGTGGTGGCGGTGGCCATCGTAACGGGTCCGCCCAGTTCCTTTACGCCCTGCAAGGCCGCCTCCAGGCACCCCATTCCGTTAACATGGTGCCGGTGGATGGCTTCGCCCATCATGATGGCATCGTCCACGACCACGCCTATGGTCACGATGAAGGCGAACAGGGAAAGCATGTTGATGGAAGCGCCGAACATCGGAATCAGCAGCAGCCCGCCGAGCAGTGCGGTGGGAATTCCCGCCATCACCCAGAAGGCCAGATGAGGGGTCAGGAAAAGACCCAGCGTCACCAGGACCAGGACCAATCCGAGCAGAGCATTGTCGATCAGCAATGCTGCCCGCTGACGGTAGGCGTTGGCCTGGTTTTCGAAAATCTCGACGGCAACGCCCGGATAGGCCTTCCCGGCAACGGTATCGAGGTAGTTTCGGACGGCGGCCTCGACGCTCATGGGCGTTTCGCTGCCCACGGCGTAAACGTCGATCTGAACCGCCGGTTTTCCGTTGAACCAGGACTCGATGGACACTTCGCCGAGGGTCTCTTCCAAAACGGCGATATCGGCCAGTCGCACCGGGATACCGGTTTCGCCATAAGCGATGACGATGTCGCCGAATTCCTCGGCCCGTTCCCGGCGTTCGGCGATACGCAGGGCATAATCGCTGCGCCGGCCATAAAGGGTGCCGGCGGGCCGTTCGAGGGATCCTTGGCGGATTTTTTCGGCGATCTCCTCTATGGACAGACCGTATTGGCGCAGGTTTTGGCTTTTTAAGGAGACTGCGATTTCCCGTTCGCGCGGGAACGCCAGTTGCACCTTGGTCAGCCCCACCCGCGTGCGCAGATCGTCGCGTACGGCCTCCGCGGTCCGTTGCAGCCACAACGGCGGCTGGTCGCCGGATACGATCAGGGATAGCGCTTTTTCGCTCAGCGAGGGAATGGTGACCACCGGTTTTTCCGCGTCCCGGGGAAAGGTGGATATCCGGTCCACGGCGTTCTTGATGTCGCCGAGAACCTGTTGCGGGTCTGCGCGCCGCAGCAGCGGCAAGGAGACAATGCCGATCCCCTCGAAGGCTTCGGCATCGATGCGTTTGATGCCGTCCACACCACGCACGGCATTTTCGATGGCTGAGAGAATCGAGCGGCCGATCTCGTTCGGGGAGGCCCCTTGCAGTTCGACGCTGATTTCCACGTAGCGCTCGTTGCGGTCGGGCATCAGTTCCTGGCGAATCGACGTCGCCCGGAAAAGCCCCCCCAGCAAGAATACCGCCATGAGAACGGCAACAAACGCCCTTCCCTGAATCATAAAACGGAAAAAGCCGGTCACCTGCTCATCCTTTCCTGTTTAACGCAGCCTGGCGCAACGGCATACCCCGCAAGGGGCTGGCGATATGGGTGAGGATGACGCGGTCGTTTTCCATCAGGCCGTTGTCGACGACAACATGCGACAGGTCCCGGGCCAGGATCGTTATCTTGCGTATTTCCAGCGTTCCGTCTGCCCCCAGCACCCACACGCTGCTCCCCTGGCGCAGGGCCTCGACGGGCAGTACGACGGCATCCTCGAAAAACGGACCGGGCAGGGTCAACGACGCATAGGCGTCCAGCACGACGCCTTGGCCGGCAAAGTCCACCAGGACTTGTTTCTGGCGCGTTTGCGGGTCGATTCGGGGCAGCACGGCCTTGATGATGCCATCATGGCGGTTGGTGCCGATTTCGATCACCGCGGTGCGCACCTTTGGATCCAGCCGGTATTGCGGGGAAAACGCCGCCAGAATTTGATAGCGTTCCGTGCAGGCGACCCGCAGGGCGACATCGCCCCGATCCAGCACGTCCCCTTCGGCGATCGTCTCGGACAGGATCACGCCCGTGCAGGGCGATGCAATACGCGTCCGCTCGACGTCACGGGCGGCCCGCGACTGCTTTGCCAGGGCTGCTTGCACATCGGCCCGGCACACCTTCCGCTGGGGCTCGCGCAGGGCCAGGGCTTTGTTGCGTTCCCCGGCCCAGGGGGACTGCTCCAGCAGCTTCCATTCGGACCGGGCCACGGTCTGACGCCCCTCTTCGATGGCCAGGGCCTGGCGGGCCGTTTCGTATGCCGCCGTCGCCTCCGCCAACGCATAGCGATAATCGCGGGCATCGATAGAGAAGAGAAATTCTCCACGATTCACCCGGGCACCGGTGAAGACCTTTGCGGACACGTGATCGACGCTGCCCGACACCTGGGTACGGATATCGATGGTCTCCCGCGGCTTAACGAACCCCCATGCCGGAACCTGAATCCGATAGTCCGCTTTTTGTATACGAGTCGTTTCCACAGCCAGGACCGGACGGTCGATGGCAATGTCCGGCGCTTCCTCACCCATGGCCGCCAGCAAGGCCGCCACGGCACAACCGGCCAGAGTGATCGCCAAAGCGGCCCAACGGCCTTTTCTTTTCCGTTTCACGACAAGCGGCTCCATTGGGCGCCGAGGGCCTTGAGAAGTCGGCACCGGTTGATCAGCAGTTCCCGCTGCACCGTGATTTCATCCTGTTGCAAGGTTTGTTGCTTGGCCAGGGCGGCGAGAACGGCCAGAAACGATTCCTGGCCGTTGACGTATTGCAGGGTGGCTTTTCCCACGGTTTCCATGGCGATGGCGATTTCCTCTTGCAGCAATCGCTGTTCGTCGAACAAGGCGCCTTCCCGTATGGCGGCGTCTTCCACTTCACGCACGGCCACCCGCATGGCCTGTTCGAGAACAACCAGGGCTTCGCGGGCTTGCGCTTTGCGCTCGGCCACCCGGGCTTTTCGCCGTCCCGCATCGAAAACCGGGGCCAGCAAACCGCCGGCGACGCGCAAAAGGCTGCCATCGCCGATATGAGACAGGCTGCGCCCGCTGGCAGCCGCCGTCAATCCGATGGAAAGGCGCGGCAGCCTGTCGGCGATGGCCGCGGCCACCTCCTGATCCGCCGCCTGAAGCGATAGGAAAGCCGCCCTGAGATCCGGGCGGGCGACCATCAATTGGCGGGGCGAGGGATAATCGCTCAACCGCTGCAACACGGGCCACGCGTCCCGTGCCAGGTTGCTGCTATCGGGAAAACGCCCCAGCAACACGGCGTAGGCATTGGCGGACCGGCACCTTTTCGATACGATTGCCGGCAGCGTTCGCTCGGTGGTCATCAGGCGCTCTTGCTGCTGCAGGACATCCAGACTGCTGCCCTGGCCCGTGGCGAGTCGCAGCCCGGTCAAATTCAAATATTGCCGGTTCGTTTTATGCTGCTCCCGCAAAACCCGCTCTAGCTTGCGGGCTGCATGATGGGCGATCCAGCATTCCACCAGCAGGGTTTGCAGATCCAATGCAGTCCGATCGGCCAGGGCCCGTTTTTCATCGAGCGAAAGCCCTGTAGATTTTTTGCGGGCTTTCAAACGGCCCCAGATGTCCAATTCCCAGTTCAGCGCCGCACCGAAAGCAATGGTGTTGCGGGTCTCGTCGAGGCCGTCTTCTTCATCTTCCTTGATCCGCGAACGGTCGATGCTCACGGTCGCTTTCACAGACGGATACAGGGTCGCTTTGGCGATACCGAAAGCGGCCGCGGCCTGCTCCACCCGGGCCCGGGCCGCCTCCAACTCGAAATTCTCATCCATGAGGGTTCGAATATCCGCCCCGAGGGTTTTCGAAGGAAAGCTTTGCTCCCACGTCGGATGGCTTTGGGAAGGCCAAGCGTCGGTAGTAGAAAATTGCATGGGAAGGTGCTCGGGAATTTGATCTCGATCACGAGCGCGTATTTGCGTACAGGCAGAAATTGCCGCCAAACAACAGATTAGCAGTAAACCATAGGTTTTGGATGCGTAGCCCATTGCTCAACCGTCAGCGTCTAAAATTCATACATCACGCCGAAAACGGCATCCCAACCGAAATCTTCGTCCACCAGTGGGCTATCTTTGATCTCGCTACCGAAAGTGCTGGCTTCAACCATACCCACAGCGGTAAAATTGCCGAAAATCGGCCGTTGGATCATGAGTCCCAATCCGAACTCTAAGCTCGAACCGGGCGAATAGATCGGACGGTCGCTGCGAGCTTCCTGGGCGGATACGCCGTAATAGTAGTCCACCGTCTTCTCGCTCAGCCAAGTCAGGCTCAACTCCGGACGAATTTCGAAGCCGGCCACGAACCAGGGATAAACAACGGACAGTTCAATTTCCTGGCCGTCGCTTTCTCCGCTCAAGTCCTGGTGGATTTGCAGGCCGGCGGTAAAGCCGGCAGCCTCGGTCTCCAGGTACAGCCCGGCACCGAACAGGTCATCCAACGCTTTCATTCCCTTCAGGTAGTCGCTGTCATCCGGATCATAGCCTTCGCCTTGTTCATAGAAACCGCCCACGGCAACAGAGAAACGATCCGTCCGAAAAAACGTATAGGTGGCATCGACGCCTTCGTAGGCCCTTATCTCGAACGGGCCATTTTCGTATCGAAGGAAAGGCGCCGGTTGAACCTCGGTGTCCACCCCCTTGTAGATGTCCCGCTCCACCATGACACCCAGGCCCAGGGTGAGTTCACCGCCGATCCACGGCAATCCTTTTTCTTCTTCAATACGCAACACGCCGCCTTCTTCCGAAACGATCATTTCGTATTCGGTTCCATCTTCGACGATGAACTCGACTTCCGTCACCGGCTGCCCCTGGTACACGTCCTTTCGAATTTCCGTGATGGTGGCACCGGGAAATTCCCGAACCACCAATTTTCGAATGGCATCGGGCACATCCATGGCCCAGGCGGGAAAAGCAACGGCCATAAATAGCGCAACGTTTAGGATTAAGGCCAATATCCCCTGTTTCCTTGTACTGGTCATATTACTACCCCCTCTTTCGTTTATCCGGAAACGCCATTGTCGATGGACAGGTAATGGCAGATCGAACGTAAAAAAACCGTGAAAAAGGGGTCAAAAGGGCGTGAAAAATGTCGTTTCGTATCCCTATTTACGTCGCATCTTTTTAGAAATGGGACGGCTTGGGATCGGAGGGTGATGACGGGAAAAGGACTGCTTTCCGGATCATACAACCGGCAAGCGTTTAGCCCCTCCGTCAGCGCAACGCTTGGACCAAACGCCATAAAGAAAGGAAATCCGCAGTTGTAAGAAAAATTGGGAAGGGATTGCGGCTTTTGCTATTGCTTTTCGGCGGCAAGGGAATCGGCACAGGGCAGGAAAATATGCACTACCGTGCCGATACCTTCCTCCGAATCCACATAGATGTATCCTTCATGGTTTTTTATAATGCCGTAGGCGGCGGCCATCCCCATTCCTCTTCCTAAAAATTTGGTGGTATAAAAAGGATCAAAAATTTTCTCGCACGACTCCGGTGACATCCCAAGACCATTATCGGCCACGCTCAAACCGGCATATTCGCCCGGTTGCAAACCGAGGAAAGCACCGGCCGCAACATCGTCGATACGGGCACGATGGGTCCCGATGCGGATATAGCCCTTCTCTTCTATGGCTTCGGCCGCGTTAACGATCACCTCTCTTAACACCATGCCCAGTTGCACGGAGTCCCCTTCGATATCAGGAGTATCCTCGGCGAATTCCGTTTCGATCACGATCTTTTTGTCCCCGGTGTCGCCGATGAGATGGGCGGCGTCGAGCACCAACTGCCGCAAGGAGTGCCGTCCGGCCTGGTAACGGCCGCCGCGTGCATAGGCCAGCAACCGCTGGGTCAAATAGGTCATGGATTCCACAGACTTGAACATGGAGTCGCAGTAACGGCTCGCCTGGGGATGGTCTGGAAAGGAGAGCCGCAGCAGATCGATGTTGCCGGTGATGGCCGAAAGCTTGTTGTTGAATTGATGGGCAATGCCACCGGCAAGGGCACCGATGGCCTCCAGTTTCTGGATCTGGCCCACGGTGGTTTCGATCTTTTTGCGGGCCGTGATATCCCGCAAAAAGTTGAGTGTGGCTGGTTGTCCGTGCCACTGGATCACTACGGAATTGATCTCCACCCAAATGGTGGTGCTCCGGGCGGTAACGATTCTGAATGGGTAGGAACTGGGGACCGGTTCCCCCGCCAGCCGTTTCCGGTAGCGACCGGTGACCAATTCGAGATCTTCCGGGTGAACCAGGTCAAAAAGAAGCGACTCCAGCAACGCTTCACGTGAAAAGCCACTCAGCGCCGACAGAGCGGGGTTGGGAAAAAGGATGCGGCCCTCCTGGGCGATGAATATGGCATCGTTGGCATTATCGAAAAGCACGCGGTACTGGTGTTCCGACTCTCGCAGGGCGATTTCGATTTTGGCGCGTTCATCGATTTCCGCCCTGAGCCGCCGGTTGACCACAACCAGTTCCTCGGTGCGTTCGCGCACCAGGTCCTCCAGACTCAGGTGGTGGCGTTCCAACTCCGAACGGGCCTTTTCATGGACGATGACCATCGCCAGTCTACCGGCTACCGTATCGGCCAGATCCCTGGCGTTTTCCAAGTATTTTTCGTCCTGACCGACACTCTTGGGCAATACGATTTCCAGTCGCCCCAACGTTTCGTCTTCAGCATAGATTTCGCTTTCGATCTTGACGCCCTCATTGTTGTCCTCCCGGTCGCCGAACCGATGGTTTTGATAGTAGAGGCGGACCTTTGTATCCATTCCGAAACCGATATCCCCAAGAATTCGGACGGTTTTTTTGAAAATGGCGTCCAGGGAGAGGGTGGGGCGATCACGCAACCGATTGATTGCGGCCAGGCAGCTTAAGGCTTGGATGCGATTTTGAAGATCCGCCGCCTTGTCGGCCAGATCGGCCTGCGTGGACATTATCGTATCTCGTAAAAATACAACGACATAAGACACCAAAAAGAACATGCACACGCGGAAAAATTGATCCAGGGCCGAGGCGTGGACATGGCGCAACCAATGGCACCCGATCAGCAGGAAGCTTAGGATCAGGGGGACGACCATTCCGATCCGACCCCACCATAAGGCACCGAGAATGATGGGAATGTAGAATAGATGGGTAAATACGGTGGCCCGCTCCAACACCAGATGGAAATAGATCGTCAGTATGGCCGCGATAGTCAGCATGATCGCCATGGCCCAGATTTTTGTCCGATCTTTTGCGGTCATCGGAAATCCCTTCTGCCATCGTTTTCCTTACGAATCCTTCCCTCTTTCGCCAAATCCCCCCCCGCCGGGCGTGAGAATGCGGAGCCGGTCCCCGGGTTGCGCCAGAATTTCGTTTTTGGCGCCCAGGTACAGTTGCCGGCCGTCTTTGTGGATGAAGAGGTTCTCCCCGCGCTTGCCTGGCAGGCCGCCCTCGAGTCCGTAAGGAGCGAAAACCCGGCGTTCGGAAAGGATGGCCATGTTCAGCGGTTCGAGAAATTCCACCTCGCGCACCAGACCGTCCCCGCCACGGTAACGGCCGTCCCCGCCGGACCCCTTTCGAATGGAAAACTCGCGCAGCAGCAGCGGATAGCGTCGCTCGAGAATTTCGGGATCGGTGATGCGGGTATTGGTCATGTGGGTATGCACCCCGCTCTGGCCGTGCCAGGCGGGGCCGGCACCGGCGCCGCCGCCGATGGTTTCGTAGTAGCCGAAGCGTTCGTTGCCGAAGGTGAAATTGTTCATGCAGCCCTGGGAGGCCGCCGCCACGCCGAACGCCTTGAGAACCACGTCCACCACGCGCTGGGAGGTGAGGACGTTGCCGCCCACCACGGCGGCCCCGATGGACGGGTCCAGCAGGCTGCCCTTGGGGATATGGACGGTGATGGGAATCAGGCAGCCGTCGTTGAGGGGCAGGTCTTTTTCGATCAAACAGCGCAGGCTGTATAGGATGGCGGAGCGGGTGACCGCCGCAGGGGCGTTGCAGTTGCCCCAGATTTCGGGACCCGTGCCGGAAAAATCGAATACCGCGCTGCCATCGCTGCGGTCGATGGTCAACGAAAGCACGATGGGGCTGCCGTCGTCCAGGGAATCCACAGCGCGTAGGGTATCTTTCTCTTTCAATCCTTTGGCGCGGGAGAGTTCGGTCAACCGGTTGCGCACCGCCCCTTCCGTGGCGTCCTGAACATGGCCCATGTAAGCCTGCACCCCATCGAGGCCATAGTGGTCGACCATCTCCAGCACCAGTTCGATGCCTTTCCGGTTGGCGGCCACCTGGGCTTTGAGATCGGAGATGTTGTCGGCCAGCAGGCGGGTGCCGGAGATGGCCGGACGCCCCGGCTGCGGCTTCAATTTGCCGGGAGCCAGCAGCAGCTCGCTGATGCCCTCTTCCTGAAAGATGCCGTCTTCGACCAGCTTGAACGAGATGATGCAGGCCCCCTCCTCTTCGATGCGCCGGGAGTTGGGGGGCATGGACCCGGGAGAGATGCCGCCGATATCGGCGTGATGGCCCCGGCTGGCCACCCAGAAAACGATTTCCGGCCCTTTGAACACCGGCGTGATCACGGTGATGTCGGGCAGGTGGCTGCCGCCGGCCGCCGGGTGGTTGGAAACCAGCACATCGCCGGGCTTCAGCTTGCCGGATTGGCGCCGGATCTGTTCTTTGACCGCGGCGCTCATGGCGCCCAGGTGAACGGGCAGATGGGGCGCGTTGGCCACCAGGGAGCCGTCGGGACCGAACAGGGCGCAGGAAAAATCCAACCGCTCTTTGATGTTGGTGGAGATGGCGGTTTTTTTCAGCATGCAGCCCATCTGTTCGGCGATGGACATGAACAGGTTGCTGAAGATGGACAACTGCACGGGATCCACCCGGGTGTCCAGCCGGTCGATGGTGCTGCCGCCGACCTGGATTTCGACATCGCCGCAGGCGCTGACAAAAGCCCGGCAATCCGGCTCCACGACGATGGTGGCCGTGTCCTGGATGATGATAGCCGGTCCCTCGATGGTGTGGCCGGCCATCAGGTCGGCCATGGGATAGATGGCCGTTTCCCGCCAGCCCTTCTCGAAATAGCAGGGCTTGGTATCCACCGGTTTTGCCGGCGCGTCGGCACAAGGGATGGGCACCTTGCGCAGCCCCGAAGCTTCGCCCCGGGCGCGGACCCGCAAATCGTCCACGAGAATGTCGCGCTGCTTCAGGTCGAAGCCGAACTCCCGGCGGTAGGTGGCCTTGAACGCGGCAATAAAATCGCCGTCCGCCGGCTCGGGGATCATCAGGGCCGTATCGGTTCCCTGGTAGCGCATGTTCAGGTAGCGGGTGGCGCGGATCCGATCGGGTGCGAACCCCTGATCGGCCAGTTCGCTGCGCGCCTCGGCTTCCAGGATCTCCAACCGGCAGACCCGGTTGGCATGACCGTCCTCACTGTAAATTTCGGCGGCCGGCTGCTGGCGCTCGGCCACCACGTCGGCCAGGCCGATGCCGTAGGCCGACAGGATGCCGGAAAAACGGTGGATGAAGATTCTGGAAATGTTTAGGGCCCTGGCAATGGCGCAGGCATGCTGCGCGCCGGCGCCGCCGAAGGTGGCCAGGATGTGATCCTTGATATCGAAGCCGCGCATGACCGAAATCTCGCGGATAGGGCGGACCATGGTCTCGTTGGCCACGCGGATGAACCCCATGGCCACCGCTTCGACAGACATGGGGGGCCTGCCGGCCTCGCCGTAGTGATCGTTGATGGCCGCGGTCAATTCCTCCATGGCCGCACGTGCCGCCTCCAGATCCAGCCGCTGGTCTTCGGTGGGCCCAAAAATATGCGGAAAGTACTCGGGCTGCAGCCGCCCGAGAACCAGGTTGGCATCGGTTACGGCCAGGTGGCCGTTTTTGCGGTAGCAGATCGGACCCGGATGCGCCCCGGCCGACGCCGGCCCCACCAAGAACATGCCGCTGTCGAAGAACAGCCGGCTGCCGCCGCCGGCGGCCACGGTTTTGATGTGCAGTTGGGGGGCCTGAATGCGGACACCGGCGGTTTCGGTTTCGAAAACCAGCTCGTACGCACCGCCGAAACGCGAGACGTCGGTGGAGGTGCCGCCCATATCGAACCCGATCACCGGCTGACGCTCTTGTTGACTGAAGGTGGTCATGGCGTGGCCCACCACGCCGCCGGCCGGTCCGGATAGAATGGCACGGCTGCCGGTAAAATCGTCAGCCCGGGCCAGGCCGCCGTCGGATTGCATGAAGAGCAGGTCCGTATCGGAAAGCCCACCGTCGAAGCCCTGGCGGAAGCTGTTCAGATAGGTCTGGATGTGCGGATTGAGGTAGGCGTCGGTCATGGTCGTGTCGCCGCGGGCCACCAGTTTGACCCTGGGCATCACCTTTGAGGAAAGGGAAATCTGGGTAAATCCCATCGCCTCGGCCAGGCGCCCGACGGCCCTTTCATGTTCCGGCCAGGCATAGGCGTGCATGAACACGACGGCCAGGCTGCGGATGCCCTGGTCAAAAATTTCCTGCAGCCGCGGCCGCAACGCTTCGACATCCAACGGCTCCAGAACGACCATGCGCTCTCCGGTGACGCCCTGCACCACCGGCTGTTGCGGCGAGTCTTCCTCATCTCTGAACATACGCACCCGCTCGTCCACTTCCACCACCGTTTCGTAGAGCAGATCCGGCTTTTTGATTTCCAGATCGAAGATGTCGGGTCGGTCCTGATTGCCAATCTGCAGAATATCGCGAAACCCGCGGGTCACCAGAAGGGCGCAGCGGGCCCCTTTGCGCTCCAGCAGGGCGTTGGTGGCGACCGTGGTGCCCATGCGGATCCATTCGATCATCTCCGCCGGCACGCTGTTTTTGGGGATGTCGATACCGGTGCTTTCGGACAGGATGCGCCGGATGCCCTCGCGGGGCGCGTCATCATAATTCCGGGGGTCTTCGGACAGCAGCTTGACCACCTTAAATCCGGGCTGGCCGGGCACCTCGGCGTAGATGTCGGTGAAGGTGCCGCCGCGGTCGATGGAAAAACGGTATTTTTTGAGGTCGGGCATGGGAAACCGATAAATCCTTTTGTAAAAGAAAAGCCTATTGATGGGTGGTTTTCAACGATTTATCAAGGATATTCTTCTATCTTACTCCTAATGAATTGAAAATATATCGTATCTGTGGAATATGATTCATTTGCACAGCCCGAGCATCGGGTGTTTCGCTATAAAATTTTTCCGCTACCTATTTTGGAGACCGTCTACGGTTATAAACTTTACCTATGACAATTGCTTTGATCGCCAACCCCAGTGCAGGCGGACAAAAAGGAACACGGATCATTCCCCGGGTGGAAGCCCTGCTTCGCCGACATGGCGTCGACTATCGCCTCTTTGTCACCCAGTACCACGAACATGCCCTGACGATTGCCGGCAAGCTCCCCCCGCAGCGATTTGAGGGCATCGTTTCCATGGGAGGCGACGGCACCAACTTCCATGTGCTCAATGGCCTTCTGTGCAAGCACGATCCCGCGACGCTGCCGCCGTTGGGCATCATTCCCGTAGGCAGCGGCAACTCCTTTGCCCGGGACCTCGGCATCCGCTCCACCAGGGACGGTCTCCGGGCGCTGGTACGAGGCGAGACGCAGCCGGTGGATGTGTGTTCGTTCAGCCAGCAGGGGACGCCCTGGTATTTCGTCAACCTGGCGGGATTCGGTTTTGTTACCGATGTGGCCCGGACGGCCCACCAACTGAAGCGTTGCGGCGATTTCAGTTATGTGCTGGGCGTGTTTTACCGTCTGATGGGCCTGCGCTTTCACCGCATGGAGCTGACCCTCGACGGCCGGCGGATCGAAGCGGACAACTGTTTCGTGGAGTTCTGCAACTCCCGCTACACCGGTGGAAAAATGCTCATGGCGCCGGAGGCGCAGATTGACGACGGCTGGATCGATGTGGTGGTGGTGGGGCCGCTGAGCCGTCTATCCCTGCTGACCACGTTTCCCAAAATTTTCAAGGGAACCCATGGGGAAAATCCGGCCGTGCGGTTCTTCAAAGCCCAAACGGCCGAGGTTGCGACCGACCCGCCCAAAATCCTGCTGCCGGACGGGGAAATTTTCGGATCGACGCCGACCCGGATCGACATTCATCCCAAAATGGTGCGATACTTTTCATGAAATCATTGCGCTCGATACTGTTGTGGGTAATGGGGACGATCTTTTTCGGATTTACGTTTCTGGTTCTGTCCGTGGGCCTCTTCGTCATGTCCCGGGAGCGGGTGTTCGCCCTGGCCCGCCGTTTTTTCGCCCTTCAAACCCGGATCATGGGCATCCGTCTGCAAGTGACCGGCCGCGAGCATATCGATCCCGCCCGGACCTACCTGATCATGGGCAACCACCAGAGCCTGTTCGATCTGTTCGTCATCCCTTCGGCCCTGCCGGGCATCTATACGGCCGTGGAGGCAGCCTACCACTTCTCCATCCCGCTATGGGGCAGCCTGATCACCCGCTGGGGGTGCATCCCCATCCATCGACGCAACCTGGAAAAGGCCAAGGAGAGCCTGGCCATCGCCAGACAGCGCCTGGGGGAGGGTCTTTCCATCATCATCCTGCCCGAAGGCCACCGCACCCGCACCGGCAGGATGGGAAAATTCAAAAAAGGCCCCTTCCATCTGGCGCGCCAGGCCGGCGCCGACATTCTGCCCTTCGCCATACGGGGCCTGTTCGACTACAACGCCAAAGGCGCATTTCACCTGAATCCCAAACCGGTGCAGGTCGCCATCGGCCGGCCGCTTCCCTACGAGGCCTTCTCCGGGATGACGCCGGAGGATTTGCGGGATCATGTCCGCGGGGTGATTGCCGAACTGGCGGGAGAGCGCCCTGATCGAACCTGATACTTGACAATCCGCCCCTCCGACAACTCCAGCCAGCGATCGGCCACCCGCTCGACCTGAGCCATGTCGTGGGATACCATGACGATGGTACAGGTTTCTTTCAGGCTGAGGATCAACCGTTCGATGGTTTCCGTGGCCGTGGCATCCAACGAAGAGGTGGGTTCGTCCAGCAGCAGCACCTCCGGTTCGACCACCAGGGCCCGGGCGATGCACAGTCGCTGCTGCTGGCCACCGGAGAGCCGGCGGGCATCTTCCCGAAGGCGGTCTTTGACCTCATCCCACAAGAACGCCTGCTTCAAGGCGGTTTCCACGGCATCCCTGATCCGGGCCTTATTCGAAGCCCCAGCCATCTTCAAAGGAAAGGCCACATTTTTATAGATGCTCATGGGAAGCGGATTGGGGATCTGGAACACCATACCCACCTTGCGCCGCAGATCGGGAAGCGAACAGGAGGGGTGGTAGATATCCCGATCCGTCCCTTCCAGACGAATATGAACACTGCCCTGCATGCGGGCGTCGGGGATGTCCTCCCACAGGCGGTTGAACAGGGTCAGCAGCGTCGATTTGCCCTTTCCGGAAGCGCCGACCACGGCGGTAATGGCATGGCTGCGGATATCTGTACTCAAATCGTTCAACACGCGGTTTTCCCCATAAGCGAAAAACAGGTGGCGGGCTGTTATCTTTATCTCGTCGGTTGCGTTCATCCCGTTCGTTTCCTCAGCGCACCCCGTAGAGCAGGTGATCGGCCAGTCGATGCCGGATAAAGGCGGTCAGGGCGAAAAGCAGCGCACAGACGGCCAGCAGGACAATGGCCGCCCCGTAGCCGCGCATCAGTTCGGCCTGGTCCGCATACTGGGCGGAAACCGTGTAAATGTAAAACGGCAGGGCTTCATACCCCGAGAGCAGCGAGGCGGGAATGCCGGCGGTGGCTACCACGCCGGTCAGCATGATCACGGCCGTGTCCTCGGCGCAACGGCCGATGGAAAGAATGATGCCGCTGACAATACCCGACAGGGACTGGGGCAACAAGACATAAAAAATGGTCTGCAGCTTCGAGGCGCCCAGCGCCGGGGCCGTCATGCGAACGTGGCGGGGCAGGTTTTCCAAGGTGGTCAGGGTGGTGCGGATCAGATAGGGCAGCACCAGAAAGGCCAGCGACAGGGCCGATATCAGCAGGCAGGGGGCGATCTGGCCGGAAAAATGGTGGTGGAGAAAAATCGCCGCGCTGAAACCGAAAAGTCCGACCAGAATCGACGGGATGCCGGCCAGAATGTCGAAAAAAAGCCCGAAAACCGCTTTGGTGCGCGGCGCGGCAAATTCGGCCATATAGATGCCGGAGGCGATGCCCACGGGAACGGCCATGCCCACGGCAAGCCCGACCAGGAGCAAGGTACCGACGGTGGCCGGGAAAATGCCGTCGAAGACCTGGCGTTTCAGCAGCAAGGCGTCCAAGGGGGCGGTGTCTCCAAAAAAGAGCGCCGGGGAGAGGGTTCCGGCCCCCTTGATCAGCAGGAACCCGAGAAGCGTGGCGACACTGACGGTGAGCACCAGCCCGGAAATCCAGGCCCAGGCCATCACCAGTCTATCCCAGCGGCCGGATTTCATGGCGCACCGCCTTTATCGGCAACTATCCGCCGGGCCAGTATGACCGTCAGGGTGGTAAAGGCATACAAAAGGATACCGCAGCCAAACAGGGTGCGGAACTCCAGGCTGTCAAAATCGGCGGCCACCACCAGGGCGATGTGCGCGGGCAGGGTCCGGGCGGAATCCAGCGGCGAACCGGGAAAGGCGGTGGCGTTGCCGGCGATCATCAGGGCGATCAGGGTGTCGCCCACGGCCCGGCCCAGGGCCAGGAGCACGCCGGTGGTCAGCCCCCGCCAGGAGCAGGGAATGACCACATGAACGAGCTTCTGGACAGGGGTGGCGCCCAGGGCGTCGGCCGCTGCCAGGTAGCTCCCGGGCACGCCGGCAAAGCTATCGGTGAAAAAAAGAATCATGGTGGGCGCAATCAGAATGGCCAGCAGCAGGGATGCCGAAAGAATGCACATGCCCGAGCCGCTGCCCGTCCATTCGCGGACGACGGGAACCAGCAGAAAAATGCCGGCAAAGCCATAGACCACGGTGGGGATACCGGTCATGAATCGCACCAGCCGGTGCAGCAGAGCCGGCACCCGGCCCTTTGCCAGAACCGCGACCAGGGCGGCGCACCCCAGACTCAAAGGGAAACTGAAGATCATGGCCAGACCGGCGATGAACAGCGATCCGGCCATCATGGGGACGATGCCGTACAGGCCCTCGTTGGGCAGCCAGGAAGAGGTAAACAGATTGAAGAACGCACCGCTGGTCACCAGCGGGAGGCCCAGAACGATCATGAACCCGAAGATCAACACCGTAACGGCCACCGAGCCGGCTGCAGCCACAGCCAGCAAGCCCTGTATAAGACTTTGGCTGCGCATGTCTCTATTTTACAGGGATGAATCCCTTGGCGGCGGCCAGACCCTGGCCGGTTTCGCTGAACAGAAAATCAACGAAGGTTTTCGTCAACCCGGTCGGTTCGCCCTGGGTGTTGCTGAACAGGCCCCGGGCGACCTTGTATTGGCCGCTCTTCACGGTCTCCAGGGTCGGCGTAACACCGTCCAATGCCACCGGCTGAACGCTTTCATCCATGTGTCCCACCGAGACATAACCGATCGCATAGGGATCGTTGGCCACGGCCGCTTTCATGGCGCCGTTGGAGACCACGACATTGGCTTTGGCGCTGATCTCGCCTTTTCCCAGGGCTTTTTTCCAGAACACCGCCCGGGTTCCGCTGGCCGTGTCGCGGGTGTACAGGTTGATCGCCTTGTCTGCACCGCCTAAAGCCTTCCAGTTGTCGATGCCGCCGGCGAAAATGGCTTTGGCCTGCGCCGTGGTCAGCGACGCGACCGAATTTTTCGGATTGACCACCAACCCGACCCCGTCGATGGCCCATTTGAACATTTTCAGGTTGTATTTTGCAATTTCGTCATCGGTCGGTTTGCGGCCGGAGTTGCCGATGTCCACCAGCCCCTCACCCACCTGTTTGATGCCCACGCCGGAGCCCCCGCCGGCAATGGTGATCCGAACATCGGAAAAGCGCTGCATGATCTGCTTGGCTGCCGCCTTCATCACCGGAATATGTGCGGTGCCGCCGGAAATTTTGATTATCCCGGCCTGGTCATTAAAAGGGGAAAAATCGTCTGCCACGGCCGGGGAAACACCGGTCAGCAGAAGTGTCGAAATAAAGATTGCAATCATGCTGTACAACGACCGTCCGATCCGCGTCATGCTCGATCTCCTTTTTTTACTTGGTGATTATTGTGTCCGGTTGGAATCGTTGAAATGGAAACTACCGTGACGCTATCATCGGGCCTGAAAAAAGTCTAATGGACAAAAACGATACGAAAATTGAAACCAATAGATATTTTCGATAGCGGTCTTAGGGTTCGCGCAAAAATAAGTTCGCAGAATTGGCAGCTCAAGCGCCCAGCCGACAAGGCGTTAAAATGAAAGGGATATTGGGGATATGTCGCATTTTCACAACGCAGGCGGGTGGGATGCATCAGCTTTCAAAATGGGAAGTTATTTTTGCGCGAGCCCTTAGGGCAGGGTCTCGACTTTCTCAAGAAGTCGGCGGGCGTTTTCGATGTTCTCACGAGCCTTGGCGTGGTCCGGGTCGCAGTCCAGGGCGATTTTCCACTCGGCGATGGCTTTCTTCAGGTCTTCGTTAATAAAGTGTTTGACGCCGTTGCGGTAGTGGACCTGGGCCAGCTCCACCAGGCGGTCATGGACAGTTGCCTTCAGGGCGGTCCCGGCTTCATGGCTTTCTTCCATGTTTTCCAACACGGTTCGGGCCTCCCGGTAGTGCTGGTGGTCGAAATGCTCCAGGGCCATCCGGTAGCGCGCTTCGGCAGCCAGCCGGGCAACCGCGGGATTATCCGGAGCACGTTGCATGAGCATCTCAGCCTGGTCGAGGCATGGGCCATAGCGTCCCTGATCAAACATTTCCCGGGTATTATTCAGGTCAAGATCAAATTGTCGCTGCTTGAGGGCAAAGTCCAGTTTTTCCGCAAGGGCAGCCTTGCCCTCAAATCCGTCGGGAATCGCCGCCAGGGAGGCCGTGGCATCCGCCAGACGTCCCGCTTCGACCTGTTGGGCCGCCTGTTCGAGTTGGATGGTGTGAATCAGGGTTTGTGCCTTTGCATCCGACGGGTCGGCCTGCCGGGCCAGCGTCAAGGCCCCTTGCAGATCTCCGGCTGCCAGGCGATCCTTGGCCACGTCGAGAGGGTCGGGCGCCGGCTTCTCCTCGATTTCCGGAGGCCCCGGATCTTCCCATTCGGGAAGGATCAGCAGACTGCCGGGGGACAGGGCCCGGTCCTCGGGCACGCGGTTGAACCAGGCAACGAGAAAAGCCTTCTTCTCGTCACCGAAAAATTTCTTGGCCACCGAGGCAGGCCGATCGCCCGGCACGGTCTGGTAGACACGTAAGGGAAAAGGGGAGAAACGGGCCCGGATTTGCCGCAATGCCGGCTGAAAGTTCGGATCCAAACGCAGCGCGGCCAGAAAGTGGTTGCGGGCGTCCGTTGAGCGACGATCCTTTAACTTCGCCAGGCCCGCCTGGTAGTGCGATCGGACCGCCGCATCGACCTGCTCTTCGAGGCGTTGGATTTCGCGTTCGGCCTCTTTTGGATTGGCGGCAATATCCTCAACCAGACGCCAGTGATCCAGGGCCATACCCAGTTCGCCGCGGGTCTCCAGCTCTCGGGCCCGTGCGCTGATGGCGTCGATCTGCTCCGCCTGCCACCGGGGTCCGGCGTGCACCCATGCCGAAAGCGAATCCATGCTGCCGGAACAGCCGGCAAGGCCGGCCCAAGCGATGACGGCAATCACTGGCAGCCAGGCGCGCTTCATTTGAGGTCCACTTTGATTGTCGTGGCCAGCAGATCGCTGAAGCGATCCAGATCCGTACGACGATCGACGACATTGCGATGGATGCCAAACCGGTCGGCGTAAAATGGTGTGCCTCCCGGCGACCGGTTGAACGCCGCCGAAAAGCCCAGATTGGCAGCCATGGCGGCAATCAGATTGTCGCTGCGGCCTTCGGGGTAGGCCAGAAAACGGCACGGTTTGCCCAACTCCGCTTCGATCTTTTTTTTGCCTTGCTTCAGCTCAGATTCGATCCAAGAAAAGTTCTCTTTAAAGGACTGCCCCCGCTTGCGTCGGGTCAGGGACCGGCCGTAGCGGCCCCGGCAGCCGATGGTGAACCCTTCTTTGCTGAGCGTCCGAATCTGGTCCCAGCTCATGTCGCCTTTTTCGCCCACCCGTCCGGGGGCCACAAAGACGGTTGCCGTCATTCCAAAGGCCTTCAGGATGGGCGCCGCGTCTTCGTAAAAGCGCTGCGATTCAGTGTCCGCGGTAATGAGAACGGATCTTCGGGGAAGCTGGGAGGTGAACGCCATGAACGCAACCAGCCGATCCGGCGAAATGGCGGTAAAACCCGAGTCGATCAACCACCGGATTTGCTCGTGAAAGGCGGACCGGGAGACCCGGGAAAGCCGCCGATGTTTCTGCCCGGCCGTGTCGCCGATATCGCCATAGGCCATCACGGGAACGACCTGAATACCGCCGGGAGACAGCCCTCCCCGTCGGAAGACGGCCCCGGGAATCACAACGGCCTCTCCCTCGGAAAAAGTGTCTTTGCCATTGTATTCGGCGATCATCCATCCCTTGGATGCGGCCTTCAGGTATCGCCGGGCAAGCGTTTTCGGCGTGTCTCCCTGTCTGGCGCGTACCAGTTGCAGAGGCGAGCGCTTCCGATCGGAGGCCTGCCCGCCCCGAGCGGCCGGGACGATCAGGACCAGGATCAGCAGCGCCGCCATGATATGGGTGGCCCCGCCGAAAATCCTACCCCGTCGATTTAACATGAGACCTCTGCTTGATGGAAAGCACCCGAAAGGTTTCGACGGGTGCGGTTTTGCCTTTAATGGCGCGGCTTCCGGCGGGTTCGACCTGAACCAGGGACCCCAGGGCGGAAACCACGGCATCGGTTACCAGCACCTCGCCCGGACGCGCGAGGCCGCTGATCCGGGAGGCCAGGTTGACCGTATCGCCGATCACCGTGTATTCCATTTTGGCCGGCGAGCCGATGTTGCCGGAGACGATGGGCCCAGTGTGAATGCCGACCCCCACGGACGACAGCAGGGGGTTGCCTTCGGTGTCTCCGCCGAGCAGCTGATCCATCAGATCCAGCGCGGCCCGCACCGTTCGTTCGACATGATCGTTTCTGTATACCGGGACACCGAAGACGCCCAGAACGCCGTCGCCGATGAACTTGTCCACGTACCCTCCGTAGTCCAATATGGCGCGTGTGGCAATATCGAAATAGGTATTGAGCATTTCGACGACCCGCTCCGGTTCCCGGGATTCCGCATAGGCGGTAAATCCCCGGATGTCGGCGAAAAGAATCGTGGCGTCGTTTTTATGTCCCTTGAGCCACATTTTTTCCGGGTCGGCAAGAATCATTTCCAGCACATCCTCGCCGACGTATTTCCCGAAGGACTGGCGTGTCAGCGTGTGCCGCAAAAGCTCTTCGCCCATCTGGTTGAACGCCGTGGCCAGATTGCCCAGTTCGTCCCGGCGGTTGAGTTCCACCCGATAGCGGTAGTCGCCCTTCCCGATGGCTTCGGTGGCGGCCACCAGCTGCGTGATGGGTCGTGAAAAACGAAGCCCCAGATAGATAGCAATGGCCAAACCGATAGTCATCATCACGAAGGTCACATAGATGATGGACCCTTTTTCCCGCGCCACCAGGTGCTCGATAAAATCCAGGGACACGCCCACATGCACCGTGCCTAATATTTTGTCCTGGAATAAGACGTCGCGGTACAGGTTCAACATCTGTTCGCCGGACGGGGTCACAAAGGAGTAATAAGAGACTTTTCCGCGGGTGACCGGCGGCTGCGCCGGCGTCGCCGCAGAAAGAAGCGTACCGATTTGGTTCACATCGGTATGAGCCCGGATCAACCCCCGGGTATCTGCGACCACGGCGTAGCGCAGCCCCTCGGTATCGGTGGCTTCCTTGATCAGGGTGTTCAGGCTGAGAATATCGTCGTCGATGAGCGGAATGCGGGCATTATTGGCAAAATAATTGAGACTTACGGTCCCCACCATCACCGTCTGGTCGAACAGCCGGGCTTTTTGTTTGTTGATGATGATGGTGCTGAAGGAAACGATGGTGACGGCGACAATGAGCAGTGCGCCGACGCAGAGTTTGAGCCAGATGGGAATGGCCGGCGGAGGCAGCCGTTCGGCCAGGGGGCCGCGCTGGCGAAGGATCAACTCACGGATATTGTCCGACAGGGAGGCAACCGAGAGCCGGAAATTCTCGTTGATGGCCTCGACCACAGCCTCTTCGGAGGCCAACGCAAGATCGGCGATCACGTGGCCCAGGCGCACGGCCTGTCCGGTTTCGACGAGCCGTTTACGCTGTTCGGCCAGCGCGATCTCCAGTTGTTCCTCGGTGATGATACCCCGATCAATCAGCACCTGACCCAATTGAACATCGCCCGGGGACCGTCGCCTGAAAAGATGGCGGATTCCGGGAACCAGGTTTTTCGGGGACCGCCGCATGGATAGCACCGTTACCGTGAAAGTCAAAATGCGCCCGGGATGCCTTTAAAAAAGGGCTCAGCAGCGCGCTGAGCAGAACTATACCGGCGGCCATCGGCCGGTGTCAACAAGGACCGTTTCGCATGGTGTTGCGCTATACGGTAATCTGCCAGCAGCGGTGGATGGTTTTACGCTTGTGAACGTAGTCTTCGGGGATCGTTCGGGAGGTGATTTCCCTGGCATCGGATATCTTGAGACCGCCCAGGTTTGGCTGAAAGCTCTGATGGTTAGTGGAGAAAAACAGGGTGGCACCGGCTTTCAGCACGGAAACCACGCTTGCCAGCAGTCGGGGGTGGTCTCTGAGAACGTCGAATGCCAGGTCGCGGGTTTGGGTGGTGGAGTAGGAGGGCGGGTCGACCACCGCCAGGTCGAAGCGCAACCCTTTGTTTCGGGCGCTTTTCAGATAATCGAAGGTATGGGCCTGGATCAGTCGATTGGCGGCCGGATCGACGCCGTTGAGAGCCATGTTCTCACGGGCCCACTGGATGACACCCTCCGACCGATCCACGGAAACGGTGCTGCGGGCACCGCCCATGGCGGCATAACAGGAGAAAGATGCCGTATAGCAGTAAAGATTGAGAAAATCTTTGCCGGCGGCCATTTCGCGCACCATCTGCCGGGTGTCGCGATGATCGGAAAACAGTCCGGTATCGACAAAGTCGTAGGGATTGACCAGAAACTTCAAATCCCTTTCCGACAGGACGATTTTTTTATTCGTGTGATCGAGACGCTCATACCGCTGGCCATCCTGCTTCCCGGCACGCCGCACTTTGAGATGAACCTTTTCCATGGGCACATCCAGAACGCCGGCAACCTCCCGGGCCATGGCGGGCAGCCATTGGGGTAGGGACTGGCGGCGCAGGTACTCTCCGATGACCAGATGGCCGCCGTACCAGTCCACCACGGCACGAATTTCGGGAATATCCCAATCGTAAAGTCGGAAGACTTCGATATTCTGCCGCTTGAAACGCCGATGAAGGTGTTTGAAGCGTTTTCTCACCCGGTTGGCCAGCATCCGGGCCTGATGCTGGAATTGCTCGGGAATGGGTTCGTCCGGTTTTACAGCCATGAACACCAAACACCTCCGGCTTTTTTAATCTTTCAGATTCGTGTTGAATGGGTAGCCGGAAGGAACATCGCTCCCTCCGGTACCGTAGGTTCAATCAGGATCGTCAGGCAATCAGGCCGAACCGCAGACATCACAGTTGGTGAGGCATCTTTCGTAGCGTTCGTCCCGGTTTTTCACCGGCGGATTCGAACCGGACCAGAACTTGATGATACACTGCCGGATACATTCTTTTTCGTTGGGTACGATTTCTCTATTTTCCATATTGACCTCCGTTGGTTAACGGGTATTTTCATCCGGGCATCGGTGCCGTCGGCAATCGATGCCGTCGTCGCGTCGAGCTTACCCCTTAATCATAATCACGATTCTGAAAATTTGAACGTTCGGGCAATAAATTGTGCTCGCCAAGAAGACATGCAAGCGGGTCCATAATGGGCTTGCAAAAGCCGCCGTTTTCTGGTGAAGTTGCTGCACATTTCAATGAATTATGGGAGATCGATCATGAATGAAGAATTTGAAAACACGGCCCCGGATGCGGAGGAGAGTTTTGCCGACCTGTTGGAGTCTTACAGTGCCGGCATGAACGAGAACATCCAGGTGGGGGACCAAATCCGGGGACGAATCATTTCCATCGGCGCCAGCAATGTGTTTGTGGATACCGGCACCAAAGTGGACGGCGTGGTTGAAAAAGCCGAACTGCTGGACGAAGAGGGCCAATTGACCGTTGGCGAAGGCGACGAACTGGACCTTTACGTCATTGCAGCAGACGAAAGCGAAATCCGCCTTTCCAAAGCCGTTTCCGGCATCGGCGGTCTGAACATGCTCCAGGACGCCTGGGAACAGCGCATTCCGGTGGAAGGAAAGGTTGTGGCCGCCATCAAGGGCGGATTTCAGGTGGAAGTCGTCAAACGGCGGGCCTTTTGCCCCATCAGCCAGATGGACCTGACCTATGTGGAGGACCCGGAAGTCTACGTAGGCCAGACGTTTGCTTTCCTCATCAAACGCTTCGAGGAGCGGGGCCGCAACATCGTGCTTTCGAGGCGCGATATCCTTCAAAAGGAGATGGAAGCCAGTCGCAAGGCATTCATGGACCAACTGGACGAAGATGCCGTATACGAAGGAACCGTGGTCCGCATTTTGCCCTTCGGGGCCTTTGTGACGCTTGCACCGGGCGTGGAGGGGCTGGTGCATATCAGCGAACTCAGCTGGTCGCGCCTGGATACCCCCGAACAGGCCGTCAAGGTGGGAGATCGCCTCCAGGTCAAAATCCTGGGCATCAAGGAGGGAGAAAAGCCGGGAACCCAAAAGATTTCTCTTTCCGTTAAACAGGCCATGGGCGACCCTTGGAAAGAAGCCCCCGATCGCATCCGGGTAGGGGACAAATTGAAGGGCAAGGTCACCCGTTGCGCCAATTTCGGGGCCTTTGTCGAACTGTTTCCAGGCATCGAAGGATTGGTGCATGTCAGTGAAATGAGTTATACCCGCCGCGTAATGCGTCCCGAAGAGGTGGTCTCTCCCGGTGATGCAGTCGTGGTTACGGTCAAGGAGTTCGATCTCGACCGTAAGCGGATATCGCTGAGCATCAAGGATGCCGAAGGCGATCCCTGGGCGGATATCGAGGAAACCTTTAAACCGGGGCAGACGGTCCAGGGTCGGGTGGAGAAAAAGGAAAGCTTCGGCATTTTCGTGAACCTGGCACCGGGCATTACCGGCCTGCTTCCAAAATCCAAGATCGCCGCATCGGAAAAGGCGGCCAAGTTCGACAGCCTGAAGCCCGGTGGCACCGTCAGCGTGACCGTCGACAGGATCGATTCGGGTGCGCGTAAAATTTCGCTGGGTACCGGTGACGTTGCCGACAACCAGGGCTGGCAGGAGTTTGCCGGGAGTTCCGGCGGGTCTCTGGGCTCTTTGGGGGATCAGCTCCAAAAAGCCCTTTCCCGGAAGAAAAAGGGAGAATGATTATGGCAAAGCACGATTTTTACGATCTGGTCATTATCGGCGGCGGCCCGGGCGGATTGTCGGCCGCGATCTACGCCATGCGTGCGGCCCTCAAGACCGTTCTGGTGGAAAAGGGCGTACCGGGCGGCCAGGTGACGATGAGCGATGAAGTGGAAAATTATCCGGGCTTTACCCACATCAGCGGGGCGGAGTTGTCCATGAAATTCGCCCAGCACGCCGAATCCTACGACCTGGAAACGATTTCCCAGGAAGTGACGGCCCTGGATCCGGGTTTGGAGCATCATACGGTGACCCTGGCCAACGGCGAGGTCCTGAAATCCCATACCGTCATCCTGGCTACCGGCGGCAGCCCGCGCAAGCTCGATGTCCCCGGCGAACGGGAATTTTACGGCAAAGGCGTCTCCTACTGCGCCACCTGTGACGGGTTCTTTTTTCGGGGAAAAACCGTCGCGGTGGTTGGCGGCGGGGACAGCGCCGCCGAGGAGGCCCTTTACCTGGCCAAGCTGTGCAAAAAAGTATATATCGCCCACCGCCGCGATGAACTGCGGGCCAGCAAAATTCTCCAGCAGCGGATTTTCGACGACTGCAATATTGAAATGCTGTGGAACACCGTGGTGACGGACATCAAAGCCGGACCCGACGGCGTGGAAGCTGTCGGGCTCCAGGATACGGCGACCCAGGAGACCCGGGGGCTGGATGTGGACGGGGTGTTCATTTTCATCGGCTTCAACCCCAACAACACGCTGGTGCCCGCCGGAACCCGCATGAATGCCGACGGCCTGGTGATCACCGACGAAAAATGCGAAACCAACTCGCCGGGGATTTACGTCATCGGAGATTTGCGCGAAAAATTTGCCCGGCAGATCGTCCTTTCCGCCGCCGACGGATGCACCTCGGCCCTGGCCGCCGCCCATTTTGTCGAAGCCAGAAAATCGGCGGGTCCGGACACCTGCGAACTGCCCGCGGATATGGATCAATGATCTCGTGCCGTGCAAAAGCCCGTTTCCTGTGAGCCACTGTTTGCACGGCATTTTTCCTTTTGAAGGCCTTCGATGAAGATCCTGTTCGATCATGTCTCCAACGCCTATCTGGCAAATCCCAACGAGGGCATGGACACCTTGGGGATCGTGTATGGATACCGTTTTTGAGTGTAAACAGGCAGATTTGACAATGGAATTTGTCAAGATTCGTGCAGGTGAGCGCGCCTATGTTTGAGGTCTTCAGAGAGTGGAAAGAGCGGCACTTTTCCGATCCCCAGCGGGTGATCCTGGGATTCATGCTGCTGGTTGGCGCCGGGCTGCTCTATTTTATGGGCAACCTGCTGGCCCCGGTGATGATCAGCATCATTATCGCCTATCTGCTCGATGGCCTTGTCAGCCTGTTGAAGCGTTTCCACCTGCCTCGCATCGCTGCGGTCTCCATCGTTTTTGCCGTTTTCATGATCGGCATGCTGGTTATGATTTTGTGGCTTCTGCCCCTGGCCGTCAAACAGGTCGGCCAACTGGTTCAGCAACTGCCCGGGATGTTGGCCACGGTTCAAGCCCGATTGAGCGAACTGCCCACCCGTTACCCGGAGCTGATCTCCGAAAGCCAGGTCCGGGAAATCATCGACTATCTGAACACCAGCCTTACCGCAATGGGCAGGCAGGTGCTGACCCTGTCCCTGGCTTCGGTGGTAGGCCTGATGCATCTGGTGGTCTACCTGGTACTGGTTCCCTTCATGGTTTTTTTTCTGCTCAAGGACAAAGATATGATCCTGGATTGGGCCCGGCGTTTTCTTCCCGACAATATGGATCTGACCGAGTCCGTCTGGCAGGAGGCCAACGTTCAGATTACCAATTACATCCGCGGAAAGGGTTGGGAACTGTTGATCATCTGGGGAATCAGCTATGTGGCTTTCAAGGCGCTGGGGCTGCAGTTTTCCCTCCTGATTTCCCTGTTTGTAGGTCTGTCGGTGATCATTCCCTACATCGGCGTCACGGTCATGGGTTTTGTCATGGCTATGGTCGCCTTTATCCAGTGGGGATGGAGCCACGAATTCGCATCCGCCATGGTGGCGTATCTGGTCATCCAGATTTTCGATGGCAACCTGCTGGCCCCTCTGCTGCTCTCCGGTGTGGTCAACCTTCATCCGGTGGCCATTGTCGTGGCAGTGCTTCTGTTCGGAGGCCTGTGGGGGTTGTGGGGGCTCTTCTTCGCCATTCCCCTGGCCACTTTGGCCAATGCCGTTATCAAGGGCTGGTTCGTCAAAATAGAACAAAAATCCGACCCCCCCATGGGAACCGACCAAAGCTAATTTTGCCGATTACTGCGCCCCGATCCTTTCTGAAACGTTTCTCCGTTGAAAAAAGCTGTTGCCTTCAAACCCGGTTGGTATAGAATATAAGGGAATTTCGTCCCATTTAGCCGGCGTCCATTTGTTTGATGAACCCGGCATGCAACGGCACAGCGAGGTGCACCATGCAGGAAACCGATTTTTTAAGAGGCAACCAACGGGTTTTGAAAGACATTCGAAAATTCGAAATTTTCGAACCGTTTCAAGAAGATGAACTTCAGCATTTGATGTCGATGAGCAAAATCAGGAAGTATGCTGCCGGGGAAAAGATCTTTGAGCAGGGCAGCTCGGATACCTGGCTTTACTTTGTGGTCTACGGCAAAGTGCGGCTGATGAAGGACGAGAAACCCGTGGCGCTGCTCCAGCGTCGGGGCGACATCTTTGGAGAAATGGGCGCTCTCGAATGCGCCCCCCGCAGTGCCGCGGCTGTGGCCATCGGTGAAACCGTTTGCCTGGCAACGGACATTTACTACATTGAACAGCTGACCGGCACCGATAAACTCGCCTTTGGCTATGTCATTTTCCGGGTGTTTGCCAGTGTGCTGGCTGAACGCCTCCGGGCAACCACCGAACAGTTGATGGAATTTAAAGGCAGAAGCATTAAAATCTGGTAGTGCAAACCGGAAAAGGTTCTTTATCAACGCGGGATTGGATGGCCATTCTCACGTTTTACGTATTATATCAATTCCTTACCCATCCACAGGCAGTCGATGGCATCCAGCACCAAGTGAATCACCAGGCCCATTCCCACCATTCGGGTTTTCGGAAACAGGCTGAGAAGCAGGTAAGCCGCAACCGCCGGCCAGGTGTGCAGGGGATGGAAGCCGATGCTGCAGCGGTCGGGATCATAAATCGGAATGGCCAACAAATGATCAAGGTCGACGATCATGGTTGCCACCATGATCAGCCAGGCCCGTTTCCATCGTTCGGCGAATCCAAACCGGGCCACCACCCCGGGAACCGTGAAATGCAGGACCAAGTGAATCCAAGAGCGCAACATATGTCTGAAATTACAACTGAATCAATTCATAGGACCGGCTGCCCAGTCCCAATTGCTGGGCGTATTCGAGCTGAATTTCCCAGTCCACTTTGGGATAGATGCCCTTGAATTTATCCCGCCCCGGTTCCCTGTTGGCTTCCAGCTGGCTGCCGGCAAGTGCCGGTTCGGCGTTTACCAAATCCACCGACGCCTGGTCGATGGCCACCGGATCGGTCGAGGCAACCACACCGATATTTTTTACAATGGGGGCGTCGTTGGTTGGCAAACAATCGCAGGCGGGGGAAACATCGGTGATAAAATTGAGGAAAAGGCACTTGCCAGCCTTGTTGGCCAGTACACCCATGGTATATTCCACCATATTTTCCAGGAAAATAGGAATGGATTGGTTCCACTGAACATTGATGGCCTGGTTGGGGCAGATGAGGATACATTCCCCGCAGCCGATGCACGCCTCCGCATCGATCCGAGCCTTTTCGTCCACGATGGAGATCGCATTCTGGGAACAGCGGTCCTGGCATTCTCCGCAGCCGATGCATTGTTCGCCAATGGCCGGGGAGAGGCTGGAATGCTGGGCCAGCTTGCCTTTGCGGGAAGCGCAGCCCATGCCCAGGTTTTTGATGGTGCCGCCAAAACCGGACAGTTCGTGCCCCTTGAAGTGAGCCACGGATATCAGTGCGTCGGCTTCCACAATATCGGTTCCGATATGCACCGCCTCGAAGCGCTTCTGATGGATGGGAACTGCGGTTTCGTTCTTTCCGCGCAGCCCGTCGGCGATGATCAGCGGCGCCTCCACAACGGCATAAGCGAACCCGTTTTGTACGGCAGTGGTGAGGTGATTGGGGGCGTCGCTGCGTGTGCCGGCATACAGGGTGTTGGCATCGGTAAGGAAGGGGACGCCGCCGGCCCGTTTAATGGTCTCGACCACCTTGCGCAGGTATACCGGCCGGATAAACGCCGCGTTGCCAGCCTCCCCGAAATGAATTTTGATTGCCGTCAGGTCCCGCTTTTCGACCGTAGCGGCAACGCCGGCCGATTCCATCAGCCGCCCGATTTTGGCAATGAAACTCTCTTTCATCGTCGCCCGCATGTCGATAAAATACACTTTTCCACTCATAGCCCCTCCAGTATTTTAGGTTCAATGATCTAACGGCATGTTGGCGGTTGTCAAGATATTTGCAATCGGGGTTCTGCTGGAAAAAGGTCGATGATTGGGGTATAGAAAAGTCTTTGATCAACGAGTTTTTAAACGCATGGAAAGAACGCCCATGGATCTGAATGCCAAACTGACCATTCTGGAACGCATGCTCGATATTTATGATCGATTTGTCGGCGAATTCGACCTTGCCTGCGAGAAATACTGCGCCCATTGCTGTACGGCCAACGTTACCATGACGACCTTGGAAGGCTACCGGATTTTTGCCGACATGGAGACATCCGGCGACCTGAAGCGCCTGGAAACCATCGCCGGATTATCGCACCCGGATCGATTCCGACCACGGATCTCCATCAACCGCATGGCCGATATTTGTGCTCGCGGCGATGATCCACCCGAAGAACAGCTGAATCCTGAAGCCGGCCCCTGTCCGGTCCTGGTGGACAACGCCTGCCCCCTTTACGGGGTGCGGCCCTTTGGCTGCCGATGCATGGTGTCCGCCAGAAATTGCGGCGAAACGGGTTTTGCCGACATGGACCCATTCATTTTAACGGTCAATGACGTCTTTTTACAGCACCTGGAGCATATTGACGCCCAGGGGTATACGGGCAACTTTGCCGATGTGATGCAGTTTTTGGTGGACAGTGAAAATCGAAGCCGTTACACCGCCGGACGCCTGGGCGCACCGCCGGAGGGCCTGGTGTCCAACCAGCCCGTGTTTGTCCTCATGATTCCACCCGACCATCGGGCGCGGATCCAGCCGCTGCTGAAAGAAATACGCAGCATCCAGGTATAAAGGGGGTTATCATGCAAACCTACCCGATCCCCATGGTCCCCGGTCCGGTGGTAGTGCCGGAAAGTGTGCGGCAGGCTTACCTGAAGCCTTATGGCTCCGGCGATCTGGAAACGGAATTTTTCGATCTCTACTCGCGCACCCAGCGCCTGTTGAAACCCGTTTTAGGCACCCGGGACGATATCGTGATCCAATCCGGTGAGGGCATGCTGGCCCTGTGGAGCGCCCTGAAAAGCTGCCTGGTTCCCGGAGACCGGGTATTGGCCGTCGCTACGGGCGTATTCGGCTACGGTATCGGAGAAATGGCGCAGTCCATCGGCGCCGATGTCAAAACCGTCGGCTTCGGCTATGACGAAACCATCAACGACATGGCCCGCATTGAAGCCGCCATTGCCGAATTCAAGCCCCGAATGATCACGGCCGTGCATTGCGAAACTCCCTCGGGGACCCTCAATCCACTGGAGGAGTTGGGCCGCTTGAAAAATGCCTACCGAGTGCCGCTGTTCTATGTCGATGCCGTGGCCGCGGCCGGTGGGGTGCCCGTGCTGGCCGACGACTGGCACATCGATTTATGCCTGGGCGGCGCCCAGAAATGCCTCTCGGCGCCGCCGGACACCTGTTTTTTGTCGGTGAGCGCCAAAGCCTGGGAAATTATCGAAGCGGTAAACTATGTGGGGTACGACGCCCTCAAACCCTTTCACCGGGCAGTGAATAACCGGTTTTTCCCCTACACGCCGAACTGGCAGGGGGTGGCGGCTCTGCATGCGGCCGCCGAACTGATTTTAGACGAAGGGCTGGAAAACAGTTACAACCGTCATGATGTCGTTGCCCGGATGTGCCGCCGGCGCCTGGTCGAGATGGGGATCGACCTGTTCCCGGCGGCCGACGCCATCCCCTCTCCGACGGTCACCGCCGCCAGCATTCCCGAAGGATTCACATGGGAAGCCTGGGACCGGAGACTCCGGCAGTCTGGGCTGGTGGTGGCCGGCAGCTACGGGCCGTTGGCCGAAAAAGTGTTTCGCCTGGGGCACATGGGCGCCCAGGCGGATATGGAATTGATGGAAAAAGCCCTGACGGTTATTGCCGAAGCACTCTGAGGCCGACAGTCTTTCATTGGGATTGTCCTTGCTGCCCCGGCAACACATCCGCATGGAAAATGAACAATGATAAAAACATCCGACCTGACCCCTCGCCAGAAAAAAATTGCCGTCATCGTTGCTGTAATCGTGTTGTTGTACATTCTGTTCGGTTTTGTTGGGGCGCCGTTCATTGTACGCAACGTTTTGGAAAACAAGGTGGCCGATGCCATCCATCGCCGGATCATGGTGGAAAGCGTGCGGGTCAACCCCCTTACCCTGTCGCTGACGCTAAGGAATCTATCCGTTCGCGAGAAGGACGGTGCTCCCTTCGTGAATTCGGATGAGGTATATGCCAATCTGCAGACATCGTCCCTTTTCAAATGGGCCCTGGTGCTCAAATCCGTGCGGCTGATCAATCCGGACATCCACCTGGTTCGCAGCGGGGAAACGACCTTCAATTTCTCGGATATCGGCGGCGGCAAGACGCCGGATGAGAACCCGACAGAAGCTTCGGCCGATTCAGGCGGTTTTGCCCTGGCGGTCTATGACACCAACATCAGCGGCGGCACGCTATCCTTGGATGACCGGGTGGTCGGTGTTACCCATCGCATTGAAAGTTTCAGTCTCAGCGTTTCGGATTTCTCCTCCCGCCCGGCCGATACGGATGTCTATACCCTTTTTGATCTGGCGGCCCGCGTCAATGGGGCTTCTTTTACCGTGGAGGGGAAAACCCGACCCTTCGACCCGCAACGGGAAACCCATGCGGAAATCGGTATCAAGGACCTGGCCGTGCCCCATTACCTGCCCTACGTGCCGTTGCCCGAGAACCTGAAGATCCTGTCTCTTGTCGTAGAAACCGACTCGGAGATCGAATTCAGAATGCAGGAAAACAGCCGTCCGGAGCTGGTCGTGGCCGGAGTTACCACGTTAAACGAAACGCACCTGGCGAATGGAAGCGGCGAGCCGTTTGTCAACCATCACAAAATCACGTTCGATCTGTTGCCATCCCAGGTGCTCACCGGAGAACTGCGCCTGGCTGAACTGGACATGTCGGCGCCGGAGGTTTTTCTCAAACGGCTGCCGTCCGGCGAGCTGTATTTTCCCTTTCTGGCCGCCAAGGCCCACGACACGGCCGCAACCCGGGTCGCCGAAGACCCCACCGGCGAATTTGAACCGGTGGTCACCATCGACCGCATCAACCTGAAAAAGGGCGTTTTGCATTTCAGCGACCTGTCCAACAGCGATCCCTTTGCTACCACGATCACCGATATGGGCCTGGAGGTGGAGAATTTCGGCCTCAACAGCGACCGCACCGCCCGATACCGCCTGTCCCTGGAAACTGAAGCCGAGGAAACCGTTGCCCTTTCCGGCACCGCTTCACTGTCGCCGTTGCAGGCGTCGGGGGAATTGGCGGTCGATGATATCCAGGCTTCCCGGTATTTGCCCTATTACCAGGACATTTTCGCGTTCAAGACCGTTGCGGGAACCCTCTCGCTGGGCGGCAGCTACCGATTTCAGCAGGCGGATGACACGCTGGACGTGTCCCTGGCCGGCGTTCATTTCGATGTCGAGGCGCTCAAGGTGGTGGACGCGGACGATGACGATCCTTTGCTGGTCCTGAAGCGGCTGGAGGTAACCGACACAACGGCAGACCTTCAGCAGCGTGAGATCACGGTGGGCCGTCTGGCGCTTGCCGATGCCGACCTTTCCATCCTGCGGGAAAAGGACGGCAGCCTGAATTTGCTGAAGGCCTTTGTTCCCCGGCAAACGGCGGCCCCCGTCACGGTTGCGAATGCAGCGGCGGCAGTCGAACCCCGGGACGCGCCCGAGACTGAACCGGCGCCGGCAGCGCCTCCGCCTTTGGTGGTCAACCTCAAGAGCGTTGACGTTTCCGGTGTAAGGGTCGCCGTGGAAGATCGGGAGCCCGGGACACCGTTCAAGATACGGCTGAACGACATCGCCCTGTCAGCGGCCGATCTGTCCACCAAGCCCGATTCGACCGGCCAGGCCGACCTCAGCCTCGAGTGGGGCCCCGGGGGGAAGGTTCAAATCGGAGGCGAAATCACCATTGATCCTTTGGCCCTGGACATGGCTGTCAAGGTGCAAAAGATGGATATCCGCCCCCTGCAGCCCTACCTGTCCGAGCAGGCAGGCCTTATCGTCACTGAAGGACTGTTCAGCACCGCCGGCAAAATGAAATTGGCGCGCCAGGCAGACGCCGATCCATCGATCACCTATGCAGGTAAGGCAGGACTCAATCGTTTCGCATCGGTCGACCGTAAAAACGCCGATGATTTTCTTAAATGGAATGCCCTGACCTTCGACAACCTCAAAGTGAGCGTCAACCCCACCCGGCTCTCCATCGACCAGATCTCCCTGGCCGACTTTTTCGCCCGCGTGATCGTGGATCCTGACGGCAGAATCAACCTGGCAACCATGTTTACCACATCGGATGAACCGGCGGATTCCTCCGGCGAATCGACCGGCAGCCCGGCACCGGAAGCCGTCGATACCGGAAAACCGCCCATCCGCATCAGTCAGGTTCTGTTGAGCGGGGGAGATGTGGATTTTTCCGATAATTTCATCAAACCCAATTTCAGGGCCAAATTCCACGATCTGGCCGGAAACGTCTCCGGGCTGGAATCCATCGCCGAGAAGCGAGCCGACGTAAAACTGGAGGGCATGTGGGCCAAACAATCTCCGGTCAAAATTACCGGCCAGATCAACCCGTTGATTGCCGAGCCCTATGTGGATCTGAACCTGAACATTTCCGATATCGAGTTGAGCCCCTTTTCACCCTACTCCGGCAAATACCTGGGCTATGTCCTCGAGAAGGGCAAGCTGACCTTCAACGTGGCCTATCTCATGGAAAACCAACGGCTTGAGGGCAGGAACAGCATCTATATCGACCAGCTTACCCTTGGGGACACGGTGGACAGTCCGGAGGCGGTAAGCCTGCCCATCAAGCTGGCCGTGGCCCTGCTCAAAGACCGCGAGGGCAACATCGAACTGGACCTGCCGGTCAGCGGCGACCTGGATGACCCCGAGTTCAAAATCGGCAAGGTGATCTTGACCGTTTTGAAAAATCTCATCGTCAAGCTGGTCACTTCGCCCTTCGCCGCGTTAGGGTCGTTGGCCGGAGGTGGCGAGGAATTGAGCTACCTGGAATTCGACGCCGGCCAGGCAGAAATTGCTCAGGAAAATGCCGAAAAAATAGACAAACTGGCTAAAATCCTGTTCGAACGGCCGGGGCTGAAACTCGATATTCAGGGCTCCTTGGAACCCGAGGCGGACCGCGAGGCTTTGCGCGTCCAATCACTGGAAAACCGGCTCAAGGCTGAAAAGTTGGAAGAAATAATCAAGGCGGGCGAGAGCGCCGTGCCGCTGGAAGAGATTGTCCTGAGCGATGAAGAAAGACCGGCTGTTCTGGAAGCGGTGTTCACCGCCTCCGCCCTTTCCCCGCCGGTGGACGACAGCGGCAAGCCGGTCGAACTGACCCCGCAAATCATGGAATCGCTGCTGCTCGAGAATACCGAGGTCACTCCGGACCAGTATCGCGAACTGGCCAACCAGCGGGCCTTCAATGCCAAAAACTACCTCCTGGAAACGGGGCAGGTGGAACGGAATCGGATTTTCATCGTGGAACCCCAAAAAGGGGCTGTGGAAGATCGACAGGAAGCGCCGGCGGCCGGGCGGGTGATTTTCAGCCTTAAATAGCGGGCATCTGAAGTGCCTGTTTGGTTGCGGGCGGAAAATCGGCCCATCCTGCGATGCAGCGTTTTGGTCTGGCTCTTTTTCCCCGCGGGGGGGGGCGTCTAGTCCGTTGCCGGCAATGCGCTCTTTTCGCGATCCAGATGATAGAGAGTCGCCCCCACCGGTGCAAAACTGAGAAAAAGCAAATTCAGCACAGGTACGAGAAACGGCAGGCCGAACCCCAGGTGGAACAAAAGGGTCTTGCCCAGCATCTTGAAGCGTTGGCCGAAGGGGACCAAGTTGCGGGCGGGGATGAGGTCGGTGTTGTCCCAGGCCAGAAAGACAACCGCCGTCAACGGGCCGATGAAGGTCAAAACCGGCCCCAGGGGGGTGAACCAGCCCAGCACCATGATCAGCAGGGTGAGCACAACCGGTATGATATTGCGGGGAATCTCCTGGCGGACCAGAAACCCCATCTGGGTCAACAGGGTCGCGTCGGGCGCCGCTGCAGCCTGGCCGGTGACCAGCCGTTCGGTGATGCGGGACATCCAATCCATGATCAGCACGGCAAACAGCACCTGGGCCAGCAGATAGGCCGCAACCGCCGACACGCCCATGAGCAGCAGGGTCAGCAGCCATGAGGCCAGATACCAGAGCCAGACGATCCACGGGCTTTCGGGCTGCTGCCACAAAAGGGCCAGAATGTCCGCATGCTTGGCCAGAACCACGCCGGAAAGGCCGATCGTCAAAACGGCCACGACGACGAAGCGCAAAAGCCCCAGCAGCAGCAGCCGAGGACTCCGGATCCCCATCCACAACCCCTTCAGGTTATACTTGATGCCGGAAAAGAAATTCATAGGCTCAGCCTTGTTGAAACGCCACCACCTCGGAGGCATGGGTTAAATAGACCGCTTCTTTCAGCTCCGGCAGCATCTCCTTCAGCACCTTGAGTGTGACCGGATGCGGGTGGGCGATGCCGATGGCATACCCCTGTTTCCGGGCCCGCTTGATCAGCAGCTTGAGCTGCTTTCGCACGAATTTTTCGGTCTGGATATGATCGATGAATACATCCCTTTCGGCAAAAGGCAGGTGCAGGAGTTCGGCCGAGGGCCGGCACAGAGTCTCTGCCGTCGTGCGGCTGTCCACAAAAAAGAGCTGGCGCTTTTTCAAAATGGTGAAAATCTGGCGCATCTGTGCGGCTGAGGCCGTCAGCTTGGAACCCATATGGTTGTTCACCCCTTTCACGCCGGGAATACGGGCCAGGTTCTCGTTGAGCTGGGCGATCAGTTCGTCGGGCGTCATGGAGGTCAGAAGCGCACCGGGCCCGGGATTGACGCTGGGGTAGTTGCCCGGTTCCATGGGCTGATGCAGCATGATCTCAACGTCTCTTTTCAATGACTTGTCGATGATGCTGTGATTGAAGGTGCCCATGGGAAGGACCGAAAAAGTCAGGGGCACATCCAGGTCCAGAAAGCCGTCGGCCATTTTGCGGTCATAGCCGATATCGTCGATAATGATGGCCACGGGAATCCCGTTGGTCACCGGCTTGATCCGTTGAATGGGCGATGGAGGAGGAACCGTCTCCCGGTGAAAGGCTTCGTAATCCGGAACGCTGTGGTGCACCGGCCCGGCTTTGGGCTCACGGATGGGAATCGGCTTGGGTGCCGGCGTCACACTCGGCGCCGGCCGCATAAGCAAACGGTTGGCCAGCAGACCGGCCGCGATCACCAGGCAAACCAGCAGGGTCAGCCCGGCGATGATTTTCATGAACTGAAGCTTGGGACTGAATGCGGCCTTTCTCTTTTTTTTCGGAGCCCGGGCTTTGGGTTTGGGGCGGCGCTTTTTAGCCATCGCTCAGTTTCTTGAAAATATCGTAACTGATCAAAATGTCCAGCGAACGCAGGACCTGATTGTCGCTGAGCAGAGCGTCCCGATCCAGGGGACTGTGTTTGGCGCTGAACCGTTTCAGGCTCGGGGGATCCAGCACCGTTTCTTCGTCGGACTTGCCCGGTTCGGTGTCCGATTCTTCCGGTTCCACGTCGGGTTCGGCATCCAGGTGGTTTTTCAGGTCTTTTTCCTTGAGCATGCGATGCTCGGCGGTGTCGGTATCGGCCAGAATGCGATGTTCGACCACAACGTCCGGCTCCACCCCCTTGGCCTGGATAGAGCGCCCTGACGGCGTATAGTAGCGTGCGATGGTGAATTTAAGGCCGTAGCCGTCCCTCAGGGTCTCCACGGTCTGGACGGAACCCTTGCCGAAAGAGGTCGTTCCCAGGATCAGGGCGCGCTTCTGGTCCTGCAGGGCGCCGGCCACGATCTCGGAAGCACTGGCGCTTCCGCCGTTGATCAGCACGACAATGGGGTAGTCCCGCTTGACTTCGTCCGAGTGGGCCTTGAATACTTTGGTATTGCGACCGTCGCGCCCCTTGATGCTGAGGATTTCGCCCTCTTCCAAAAAGAGATCGGACACCTCGATGGCCTGGTTGAGAATGCCTCCGGGGTTGTCGCGGAGATCCAGCACAAGCCCCTTCATGGGCACATCGGCGCTTTCCAATGCATCGAGGGCTTCAATCAGGTCGTCGGTTGTGTTTTCCCTGAAATTGGTAATCCAGACATACCCGTACCCCGGTTTGAGCAGCTCCGCCTTGACGCTGTATATGGGAATCACATCGCGCACCAGGGAAAACTCCAGGGGTTCGGACGCTCCCTGCCGGAGGATGGTGATGTCCACCGTCGTCCCTTTGGGACCGCGCATGCGCTTGACCGCATCGCGCAGGTCCTCGGTGGGCGTGCCGTCCACCTTGACGATTTTATCCCCGGCCTTGATCCCCGCCCGGTAGGCAGGCGTTCCTTCAATGGGGGAAATGACCGTCACCAGGTTGTTGCGCATGGTCACATGGATGCCGATGCCGGTGAACTCTCCGTGGGTGTCGATCTGAAGCTCTTTCAGCGCATCGGGAGGCAGCAGGGAAGAGTGGGGATCCAGGCTGTGGACCATCCCCTGGATGGCCGCTTCGATCATTTTCTGGGTGTCCACCTCGTCCACGTAATTTTTCTGGACGAGTTCGATCACATCGGAAAAAAGTTTCAGCCCTTTGTAAGTCTCTTCGTTGTTGGCGGACAGATCCCGGTAAAAACCATGGCCCAGTACCAACGCTGCCGTCACGAGCACCATGGCCACCCACAGTTTCAGGTGGCGGGTTTTTCTGGTTGTCATATAGCGTTCCTCTAACCTTTCTTGATCCATCCCAATGGATTCATCGGTTTTCCATGGTGGCGAACCTCAAAATGCAAACCGGCACCGGTAAAAGAGCCGGTGTCACCCACGGTGGCGATCACCTCTCCTGCTTCGACCGGATCTCCCTTGGACTTGAACTGTTCCTCCAAATGGGCGTAAACCGTGTAATAGTGGTCGCCATGATCGATGATGATCATGTTGCCGAAGCCTTTGAACCACGAAGAAAAAAGCGTTTTACCGCTGTACACGGCCCGGATAGGCTCGCCCCTGTCCGCCTTGATATAAATACCGCTCTGAAATTGAGTCACATTGAAACGGCGATCTTTATATCGACCGAAAAAAGAAATTATTTTACCTTTCACCGGCATCATAAGCAAGCCCTTAAGCGATTCAAAGGGTTTTTCCGCAACCACCACCGGTGCTGCTGCCGCTTCGGGAGAGGCGTTGGAAAAGGATTCCACCGTCCGGTCAAGGGCGCTTGCCGAGGCCTTGAGAGACTCGACGGCCGCCATCTGCAGGGATTTCTTGCTGCGAATCTCTTTCAGCAGCGCCTCTCGCCGGGCCTGCTCGCTGTTCATGGTTTCGATGCGGGCGCTCAGGTCTGCCGCGGTGGCCTGCTTGTCGTTCTTCTGCACGACAAGTTTTTGCAGCAGAACCTGCATCTGTTCCTTGTCCCGGGCCAACGCGGCGAGAACCTTTTCGTCGTGGGCCAGAATCTGTTCCAGGGAGCGTTTGTCGGCAAAAAAATCGAACATGGAATCCGCCGACGCAAGCACATGGAACTTGCCCAGCCAACTGAGCTTGTACAGGGCGGCCAGCCGGGCGGCCACATAGGACTCATTGGCCTCGGCATGTTTTTCGACCTTGCGGTATTCTCCTTCGAGTTCCCGGATGCGCGTTTCGATGGCCTTGAGTCCCTTGGAAAGCCGGGCCACTTTTTTGCGGGCGCCGTTCAATGCTTTTTCGGTGTCGTCCAGCGCAGTGATCACGGACGCTTCCTCCTTGGCAAAAGAGGCCACTTTTTGCATAGAGGCCGCCAGTTCTCGGCTGACCCTCGAATCCGTCTCGCTGCCCACCGTTGAAGCGTCCCCGTTTTCGGGCACCGCGGCAATAGGTTCTTCGATGCGCAGATACTGCTCCCGGTTCATGATAAACCCGGTCTGGTCCTGGTATAGAATCCGCACCCACTCGCCTTCGTAAGAAAGCACGTAGACCCGGTCTCCTTTTTTCAGGGTGGCGATGGGCGGATGGTGGCGCCCGGGCCCGGAACGCATGTTGAGTTCCCGGACCAGAATGGTTCCCGGTTTCGGGTCGCCGGCAGCCATTGTCGACACCGTGGACAGACAGAACATTACCGCCAGCAAAAGCGGCAGGGATGTCATGAAAAATCGTCCTGTCCCGATCCGATGCGCCATTATTTCCTGGTGAACTGTTTAAGGGAAAAAAAACTGCCCAGCAGACCCGTCAGCATGCCGCAGGTAACGATGGCGACGCAAACGCCCGGGGAGAAAAACCGAATGGCAACCATTTCCGCAGCAAGGGTCTGTTCAAACTGGGAGCCGACGGCTGAAAAAGCAGCATAGAGCACCCCCACACCGATCAAACCGCCGGAAAGGCCCTGGAGAATCCCTTGCAGATAAAAGGGAATCTTGATGAAACGGTCCGTGGCGCCCACCAGCCGCATGATGTGGATTTCTTCCCGCCGGGAATAGAGTACCAATCGGATGGTATTGGCGGCAATGAAGACCGTGGCCATGAAAAACAGGGTCCCCATGCCGTAGCCGGCCAGCTTGAACAGGTTAAAAAAATTCGCGAACCGCTCGATCCACTGTTGACCGTACTCCACACCCGAAACCGAAGGCAGGCTTTCGATGCGCTGGGCCAGAAATTCGACTTTTTCGGGCGAGTTGGCTTCCGTGGCCATGGTGACTTCAAAGGCATCGGGCAGCGGATTTTCCCGCAGGTTGTCGAGCAGCGAGGCCTGGCGCTGCATGCGCGTTTTCATCAGGTTCATGGCATCCGTTTTGGAAACGAAGCGGATGTTCTGGATCCCGGCGATGGTCTGGAGTCGGTAGCGGGTATCGAGGCGCTGGGCCTCCGTGGTTCCCGGCTCCAGGTAAACCATGATGCGCACCCCTTTTTCCCAGGCATCGAACAGTTCCTGGGCGTTGAAAAAAAAGAGGCCGAATGAGCTGACAATCAGGACGGAAAGGGCAATGGTGATAATGGTCACCGCGTTGAGAAACCGGTTTTCCAGAATATCCTTGATCGCTCGCTGGGCGTAAAAGGTCATCGGAATATCTCTGCCCCTCAGATGTCCAATGGACGGTCCAGCCGGCCCTGTTGCAGGTGAAGAACACGGCCGGTGGCGCTTTCGATGAGGGCTTTGTCATGGGTGGCGACCACCACGGTGGCCCCCCGATTGTGAAACATGTTCAGCAGTTGGAAGATAATGGCGGCCGAATCGTCATCCAGGCTGCCGGTGGGTTCGTCGGCCAGGATGATTTTCGGGTCTCCGGCCACGGCCCGGGCCACGGCGACCCGCTGCTGTTCGCCGCCGGACAGACTGGGCGGAAAAGCCGTCAGGCGGTCTTCCATTCGCACGACCCGCAGCACACTCTTGACTTTTTTTTCGATGAGGCTGCGCTTTTTGCCTCGGGCCTCCAGGACCAGGGCCACATTCTCGTAGACCGTGCGGGTGGGGATGAGCTTGTAGTCCTGAAAAATAATCCCGAATTTCCGGCGCAGCATGGGAACGCGGCGCCGGGGAATCCGGGAGAGATTCATCCCGTCCACCAGAATCTGGCCCTCCGAAACCGGTTCGGCCAGGTAGAGGAGCTTGAGCAGCGTGGATTTGCCTGCACCGCTGGGACCGCTGATGTATAAAAACTCGTTTTTGGCGATATCCAGGGTGACATCCACCAGGGCCTGCTTGGCTCCGTAGCGTTTATGCACATGAAACATCCGGATGACGGCACTTTTTTCAGTCATGCGGGTCATATCATTGGGCCTCGGCAATGTCGATGCTGGGTTTTCCCATGGCCCGATCAAGGGCGGCCAGCGCGATTCGAAAGTCGTATAGGGCGTTGTAGTAGCGGGTCATGGTTTCGGAGAGCTGGGTCCTGGCGTCCAGAACATAGGTGGAGGTCGCCATCTGCTCCTTGAACAGCTCCTCGCTGATGCGAAATCCTTCCCGGGCCTGATCGATGGCGGATTGCACCGTGGCGATGTTCTTTTGCGATTCCTCGGCCTTTTGCCAGGCCCGCTTCACCTCCAACTGGATGTCGTCCATTAACTGGGTGCGGTTAAGACGGACTTCGGCCAGCCGGCTTTTCTTCTCGGCGACACCGTGACCGGTACGGCCCCATTGCCAGAAATCCCACGAGGCCTGGGCCTGAACGTCCCAGTAGTTGCTGTCCGAAACCCCTTCGCCACCGTCCACCTGCCAGTCCGTGCCTTGCCGGTAGTAATTGCCCTGCACCTGCACACTGGGAAAATAGTCTTTTTTGGCCATGGCGACCTCTTTTTCGCGTATCTGGATCTCGAGATCGGCCACGGCAATCTCCAAGCGATCTTTTTCGGCCGTTTCCAGGCAATGGTCGAGGGCCGGGCCCAGCCGGGGAACCTCCAGCATGTCGGCCACCGCCACCGGAGTGTCGATGGGCCTTCGCAGCAGCAGGTTGAAGTTGGTCCGGGCGATCTCGAGCCGGTTTTCGGCGGCCACCAGGTCCTGACGGGCATTGGCCAGTTCCACCTTGGTTTTCAGCAGGTCATTGAGGGGCGTCATGCCCACCTCGTGGTAATTGACGGCCACCTCGGTCTGGGCCTCCAGCATGGTGACGGCCTCTTCGGCCACGGCCTTGAGCTTGAGCGCCTTGAGCAGCAGAAAATAGGTCCGTTTGGCCTCGTATACCACATCCCGTCGGACCAGGGCCTCGTTGAGACGCGCCGCATCCAGCCCCATGCGGGCCAGCTTGTACTGATAGGTCAGGGCAAAACCGGTAAACAGCGGCTGGGTAACGCGGGTCACCCAGGTGTACGTCTCTTCGGGCTGCAGCAGTCCCAAGGCGGGAAGCACGTAATAGCGGGGTTCGTCGTGGCGGGTATAGTTGTAATGGGTACTGAAAGTAGGCAAAAATTCCGTGCGCCTGGATTTGACCACGGCCTCGGCGGCGCGGGTCTGCTCGCTTGAAATGCGAGCCGAAAGGTTGGCTTCCAGGGCCAGGGCCACGGTGCGCTCCAGATTCAGACGGTTCGAATTCGGTCTTTCCTGGCACCACGCCGGCAACGCTGCGGCCAGCAGGCAAAGAAGGCAAACCAGGCCGGCAATCCAGCGATGGCAGGAGGCAGATGTCTGTGGCTGTGTGGCGGATATCTCACCGGGGTTTGGCATTGACCGGCAACCTCGCAACTGTTAATACATTCCCCAAGCTCAAGGAGTGCTGTTCCCAGTTTTCCTTGCCGAAGCCTCCACTGAATCCCAATGACGGGCTTCTTCCAGTTCGGTGGAGGCTTTTCTATACGAAAAACCCCTTAAAATCAAGTATTTCTTAGAAATTCGACCTACCGGGAGGATGCGCAGTGAAAAAAGAACTCATCGCCCTGCTGTGTAAAAAATCGTTCAAATACACGGAAAAACCGACGTTCAAACTGGTTTCGGGCCGCACGAGCCGCTTTTATGTCAACTGCAAGCCGACGACGTTGAGCGCCCGGGGCATGTTTCTTGCCGGCCATTTGATGTTCGAAGCCATCCGCGATTGCGACGCTGCCGCCGTAGGCGGCCTCACCTTCGGCGCCGATCCCATCGCCATGGCCACCGCTTTCGCCTCCGAACTCAACGGCCAGCCGGTCAATGCCTTTTCCATCCGTAAAACCCAGAAGGATCACGGCATTGTCAAATGGGTGGAAGGCGATATCCGGCCCGGCGAAAAAGTGGTGGTGATCGACGATGTGGCCACGACCGGCGGCTCGACCGTAAAAGCCATCGAGCGGGCCCGCAGCGAAGGACTGGAGGTGGTGCGGGCGGTCATCCTGGTGGACCGCCAGGAGGGGGGAATGGACAACATCCGCTCCCACGTTGCGGACACCGTCGCCATTATCACCCGCGACGAACTGGTGGATTGCTGGAAAAAATCAAACAAATAAAAAACCCGGGAAGCTTGAGGTGTTCCCTCGAAATTCCCAGGCTTGATTGTTTGCCGCACGGAAACTTATTTCGGAAAGTAAGTTGCACAGGCATCATCCGACTCCCAAGTCGTCACCTTGCTGACGACCACCCCGGGTTCGTCGATCATGGCCTGCAGGTTTTCGGCGATATAAACCGCCAGGTTCTCCGATGATGGGGGAATATTTTCCAGGTCAGGCAGTTCGTTGAGGAACCGGTGGTCGAGGCGGGCCATAATCTCCTTGACATAGCCCTTGAGAATCCCGAAATCCACCAGAACCCCGGCATCGTTGAGACGCTCGCCTTCGACACAGACCTCCACCTTCCAATTATGGCCGTGAAGGTTTTCGCATTTTTTGGCCACCATGGTCAGCTGGTGGGCGGCAGAAAAGTGACTGAGTATCTTTAGCTCGAACATGTTGGCGTCCTGTCCTTAAAATTCTATGCGGCGTTTGCAGATGGCTGAGACGGTTTCGGAGGAACCCGAATCCACCGCTTGTGAATGAACGTCAGTTTGCGACCCTTGTGGGCCCATTTTTCAGAATGTTCTTAAGCTTGCTGGTGAATTTTCTCTCTTCCAGCGAGGCGAAATCCTTGAGCAGGGCAACCTGTTTTTTATTCAGGTTGGTCGGCGTCTTGACATTCACCTGAACGATTTGATCGCCGCGGTGGCCATTTCTTAAGGAGGGGATGCCCTCCCCCCGCACCCGGAAAATGTCGCCCGGTTGGGTGCCTTTGGGAATCTCCAGTTTGGTCTCCCCATTAAGCGTTGGAATGGTGAGGTTATCGCCCAGCGCGGCCTGAACGAAGGAAACGGGAATCTGGCAGATCACGTTGGTCTCGTCACGCTTGAAAAAGTCGTGCGGCTGCGCGTGAATAAACACATAAAGGTCTCCGTGCGGGCCGCCGTATGCGCCGGCTTCCCCCTCGCCGGTCAGCCGCAGACGGGAACCGTTGTCCACACCGGCAGGAATCCGTACCGACACTTTTTTGCGGGTCAGCACTTTGCCTTGGCCACGGCAGGTCTTGCAGGGATTGGAGATGATCTTGCCCTGGCCACGGCATTGATTGCAGGTGGTGCGAACGGTGAAAAATCCCTGGCTGCGGCCGATCTGCCCGCTGCCACCGCATTGGGGGCAGGTTTCCACGCCCGTACCGGGCTCGGCGCCGCTTCCCTCGCACGCACTGCAGGTCTCCGCCTTTTCCACATCGATTTCTTTTTCCGTGCCGAAGGCGGCTTCCATAAAGGTGAGCTGCATGTCATAGCGCAGGTCCGAGCCCCGGTGACCGCGGCTCCTGGATCGTCGCCCGCCGCCAAAACCGAAGAAATCCTCGAAAATGTCTCCAAAACTGGAAAAGATGTCTTCGAAACCGCCGAATCCGGAAAAACCGGAGCCTTCGAGGCCCTGGTGGCCGTACTGGTCATAAATCTGGCGCTTGTTGGCGTCCCGCAGAACCTCATAGGCCTCGGCGGCCTCCTTGAACTGTTCTTCCGCTTCCCGGTCTCCCGGATTGCGGTCCGGATGGAACTTCAAGGCCAGCTTTCGATAGGCTTTTTTCAGGTCCGAATCGCTGGCGCTGCGGTCGACGCCAAGCACTTCGTAATAGTCACGTTTGGCAGCCATGGGTTATCTCGAAACCATTATCCCTTCATGTTGTACGAAAAGGTGTGATGTGTTAGCTTTCGTCCTTTAAACGATGCTCAAATTTAATGCAAGTTGGAAGGATGTCAATGGAAAACCGGGAGCTTCCCTTCGTACGGGAAATGTTCGACGCCATCGCTCCGCGTTACGATCTGCTGAACCGACTGCTCAGCCTGCGACAGGATGTGGGCTGGCGGAAAAAGATGGTGGCGGGTATGACGGTTCCTGAAGACGGGCGGGTGTTGGATGTGGCCTGCGGCACCGGGGACGTGATGGTGGAGATTCGCCGGCAGAAGGGGCCGCTGGTCAAGGTGACCGGTATCGACTTTTCGCCGGGTATGCTGGATCTGGCTCGCAAAAAGATCGACCAACACGGCCTCGCCGGCGCTTTTCTGCTGGCGGGCAACGCATTGGCCATGCCCTTTCATCAAGCAACCTTTAACGCCGTGACCATCGCCTTCGGCATCCGCAACATCCAGGACAAAACCGGCGCCTTGAAAGGTTTTTACGACGTTCTCGTACCCGGCGGGAAGCTGCTGGTGCTGGAGTTGGCCACACCGGGCGGCCCCCGGATGCGGGATGCCTACTTGGCCTATTTTCAGAAGGTGCTGCCGTTGGTGGGAAAACTATTTTCCCGGCACCGATTCGCCTATTCCTACCTGCCGGAATCGGTTTCCCGTTTCCCGGCCCCCGATGTATTCACCAGTATTATGAAATCTGCCGGCTTTTCGAAGGTTTCCTGTCGTCGCCTGACGTTGGGGATCGCCAACCTGTTTGTCGGTGTCAAGCCCACTTGAGGGCTTGTTCAAACCTTTTTGGGCTGAAGATCTTCTTGGGTTGGCTGCCGATCATCCTGCCGAAATGAAGCGGCGTAACAGTGGGCCGTTCCTCTTCGGTTTGCCCACCAATTGCGGCAAATAGCGCTCAAGAAGATAAACAGCAGGAATACACAGCACGAGGCTGACAGTGGTGACGATCACCCCGGCCGTCAGAACCATCAACGCCGAGCCGGAAAAATGGTCCAGCAGCCACTTGGCCACACCGGGGTTGACGTAGTGGTAAAAAACGCCGTTGAGGCACATGAGAACCAGGCAGTTTTGCCCCATCCACACCAGGATTTTCGGGGCAGGGGTCAGGCTTGCCAGACAAAGGATCAGGGAACATCCGGCCAGGGCCGTAAATGGGAAAAGCAGAATATGGCCATGGGAGGCGAACAGGATGACCACCGCGTCGTATACATGAAAGGCAAAGGGTCCGTTGTTCAGCCGGTAGGTAAAGAAGACAATTAAAAAGGCGGCTACAGCAGTGGGTGCCACAATTTTGGCCAACACCTGCCCTGCCAGAACGCGTTTGCGCCCCAGATAGCGCCCGATCAAATAAAACCCGTACAGGGTGATCGCCTCGTGGATAAAAAGATAGTTCCATCCCACGACCCGCCCTTTCAACGGATTGAAGATATCCAGCTTCAGGTTCAGCAGGTAACCCGCCAGGTAAAATAGAAGGGCCGCAAACAAGATTCTGCTGTTGGATTGTTTCAAAAAGCGAAAACTGGCGGTATCCACCAGCTCCAGCCCTAGGATAAGCAGCAAAAACCAGGAAGGAACACAGAACGAGGGGATGCCGAAAACGGTGTTTTGAAGGCCCTTGAGGTAGCCGGCCACGCTGGGCAGCTCCAGACCGTAAAATTTTCCGCTGATAAAAAGCGGCGGAATCATCATCAGCATGGTGAAAAAGATAAGCGGCAGCAGGCGGGAAAAAAATCGATTTTTTACAAAGGCGCTAAAACTTATTTCAACCACCCGCTCCTTGGCAACATAACCGGCCAGAACGACAAACAGGACCATGTGAAACGAGTAGACAAATTTGTACTGGCTGGCCGCCGCGGGATTTTTCAGCAGCATCAGCTCTTCGATGAAGTGGCCGTAAAAGACCAGCGCCATGCCATACAGCCTGGCCACGTCGATGAATTCGATTCTCGATCCGGCGGCGGACGTATTCATAAAGGGCCTTGTCTCAGGGCTTTCGCCACGGATGTTCGCCCGATCAGGACTCGACCCAGTCCAGTGTCCGTTGGACTGCCTTTTGCCAGCCCCGGATGCCTTTCCGGCGGGCATCGTCATCCATGCGGGGCTGCCAGGTTTTGTCCACCGACCAGTATTGTTTCAACTCGTCCATGGATGTCCAGAACCCCACGGCCAGCCCGGCGGCATAGGCCGCTCCAAGGGCCGTGGTTTCGGTGATGGCGGGCCGGATCACCGGGACATCGAGCAGGTCGGACTGAAACTGCATGAGCAGTTCGTTGGCGACCATGCCGCCATCCACCTTCAGGCTGTTCAAATCGACCCCCGAGTCCTTTTTCATGGCTTCCATGATGTCCAGGGTCTGGTAGGCATTGGCCTCCAGTACGGCCCGAGCGATATGGCCCTTGTTGACATAGCGGGTGAGACCGGCGATAACACCGCGGGCGTCGGATCGCCAATAGGGGGCGAAAAGACCCGAAAACGCCGGAACGATGTAGGCCCCGCCGTTGTCGTCCACCGTCCGGGCCAGGGTCTCCACCTCCGGCGCCGAAGAAATCATTCCCAGGTTGTCCCGCAGCCACTGCACCAGGGCGCCGGCGATGGCCACGGAGCCTTCCAGGCAGTAAACCGGTTTTTCCCCGCTGATCTGGTAGCCCACCGTGGTGAGCAGGCCATGGGCCGACGGGACCGGCTGGGTGCCGGTATTGAGCAGCATGAAACAGCCGGTGCCGTATGTATTCTTCGCCTCACCGACGGCAAAACAGGTCTGGCCCACCAGGGCGGCCTGCTGGTCGCCCAGGGCCCCACAAACCGGCACATCGGCCCCCATTGGTCCGTCTTTGAGGGTATGCCCCCAGGTACCTTTATCGATGGAAGGCACGATGCGCGGCAGCATCTCACGGGGAATACCCAGGATGCCGAGGATCTCGTCATCCCATGCCAGGGTCTTAAGATCCATCAGCAGGGTGCGGGAGGCATTGGTCACATCGGTGACATGGGCGCCGCCGGCCACACCGCCGGTTAGTTGCCAGATAATCCAGGACTCGATGGTACCGAACAGGGCCCGCCCCTTTTTGACCGCTTCCTTTGCCTCGGGAACGTTGTCCAGGATCCACTTGACTTTGGGGCCCGCGAAATAGGTGGCGATGGGCAGCCCGGTTTTTTCTCGAAAGCGGTCCTGACCACCTTCTTGGGCCAGGGTGTTGCAGATTCCGTCGGTCCGGGTGCACTGCCAGACGATGGCGTTGTAAAGGGGGCGGCCGGTTGTTTTGTCCCAGACCACGGCGGTTTCTCGCTGGTTGGTGATCCCGATGGCGGCGATATCCCTGCCGTCGATCCCCGTTTTTCCCAAGGCGCCTTTGATGACCCGGCATGAATTTTCCCAGATTTCCTGGGGGTCGTGCTCCACCCATCCGGGCTGGGGGAAAATCTGCTCATGTTCCATCTGGTCCACACCGACGATTTTTCCCTGATGATCGAAAAGCATGAACCGGTTGCTGGTGGTGCCCAAATCCAGAGCGCCGATAACTTTAGCCATGGCAGATTCCTTTCATTGCGAAGTCTTCGGGACTGAACGTTTATGAATTTATCATGGTTGGACCGAAGGTAAAAACGCCGATGGCCGTGGCCGTTGGTTTCCACCCGTTTTACCGCCCGGCCTGGCCTCCGGTCAGCGCCTCTACCGCCCCATGGGCCGTGGCCACCGCCAGTCCGGTACCGCTTTTGGTGCGGATCCAGTCCTGGTGGGCCAGAATCGAGCCGGCGGCATACAGATTGTCGAACACCGGCCGGCCGGCTTCGTTCAGCGGTCGGAAAGAGCGGTCCACCTCCAGGCCGGCCAGGTTGATGGCGTGCCCTTGGGGATCCAGAAAGGTCTTTCGATGCCAGCAGCTGCGGTTTTCCGGCTGGCTGACCGGAAGATCGAAAAGCGATTCCCGGATGCCTTCCCGCTGGGCCTCCAGCCCTTTGCCCAAAAACCTTCCGGTGGCCAGCAACACGTTGTTGGCAACAAGGGTCTCTTCCGGTTGGCTGCGCCCGACTTCCAGGACGAATTGGCCGTTTGCCTGTCGCACCGCGGTGTGCACCCGGTGGTGATAAAACGTTTTCACCCCCTGTTGGGGCATGTGGGTGTCGAAGGCCTCCTTCAGGCGGGTGCCGGAAATGGCCGGCGGCATGGTGGGGATTTCGAATACGGGCACACCTAACAACCGTTCGAAATCCCTGTGGATGGTATCGGTGTCGTGAATACCGAGAATGGCCGGCAACCCCACGGCTTGAGCGGTTTTCAGGTGTGGCCGGAAGGCATCGGCCAGCTCGCTGCGCGGCCCTTCGGCGGCCAGCGTTCGGGCCATAAGCTCGGCATACTTGGGCCCCAGCCGTTCTTCCCAGGGCAATGCGATGGTGGCGGCACGCAGTTGCGGCCACGAAGGCTTCAGCGTGCCGACGATCTGGGCGGCACTGAACCCGCGCAGGCCCTGAATGTCGACAATCAGGCAAGGCGTTTTCTCTTCCAGGGCCGCAGCGCCAGCCCACATGGTGGCGGGTACGCGAAAGGTCCGTTTGATGGTGCCCACCGGTGTGATCAAACGGGCGTTGCGATCCGCGTATCCCCTGTAGGAAAGGCCGGCCGTTTCTAAAAATCCGGTGAGAACGGCCAACCCCTCGTGGATCTGCTCCGGAGCGACTTTGCAAAACGGGTGGTCGGGATGGGTTTGCCGCAGCGCCTGCAATCCCTGCCAGGGGTTGTCGATGAACGCACCGCTGCTGCCGTGGGCCACACCGTACAGATCGAACAACCCGCTGGCATAAAGGGTTTCACCTGTAAGCCCCGCCTGGGCGACGGACAAGCCTTTGCGGGCGGCGAACAGGGCCGCCGCCATGCCGGCCATACCGGCACCGATAATCATTATATCGTAGGAAGGGGTGTTGTTTGGTTGCATTTTGAAAGGCTTTTTTAAGATGCCAGATAAACGAAATATTATCGTGTTAGGTTTTAAGCGTTTCCTCTGTTTCCAACCCTAGCAACCCACAATGCAATGCCTCCTGTAATTCGGCCTGGGCGACTGCCGGCCCCCATAACAGCGGCTGCATCCCGCGCCAGCGTTCGTTGAGAAAATCCTTGAGTTCGTCAATGCCTTCGCCGTCTTTCAACATGCCCTGGTCGTACATATGGGCGGCCATGCGCAGGCTGCAGAACGATCCCTGGCAGGGCCCCTTGCCGACCCGGCTGCGCTGGCCGATTTCGCGCAGACCCGGTTGATGGCCATTGTGGGTCAGGCTCCCGGCGATCTCGTTGAAGACGCTGGTGGACACCATTTCACACTCGCACAGCAACAGATCCCCGGGATCGTTCTTCTTAAACCACAGCTTCGGGGTCAACCCGGGTTCCGTATATTGGGCCTGACTGGACGCCGGCAACGGGTCTGTGGCGGTCCTGCAGGGCTCGGTGTTGCCCAGCCGCCGGCAGACGAGGTCGGCTGTCTTTTCCGCCATGAGCCGGTAGGTGGTCAGCTTGCCGCCGGTAATGGTGATGAAATTGTCCAGACCGTGGTTTTCGTGATCCAGAAGGGAGAAGCCGCGGCTCACGGCCCGGTCGTCGGATCCGGTTCCCGATCGTACCAGGGGCCGAACGCCGGCATAGGCGCGAATATAGCGTGTGCTTGAAAGCTGGGGCACCATGGCCATGCCATCATCCAGCATCGCATCGATTTCAGCCGTGGTGGGGCGGCAGTTATCCGGTGCGTCGATCCGTTTGGAGGTGGTTCCGAAAATGGAGACGGTCCCCGCCGGCACCAGGATGTCGGCATCAGCTGCCTTGCGCAGCCGGTTGATCACCCGCTGGCCGAGGCGGCTCTGGCTGATCACCAGGCTTCCCTGGGAATAAACCATATCAATGTGGGCGCCGGCCATGGCCGCCACCTCGCCGGCCCAGGCGCCGGAGGCATTGACGATCTGTTCGGCGTGAATCCGAACATCCGCGCCGCTGTGAAAATCCCTCAACCGTACGGACTCGAAGCGTCCTTTCCGTTTGTCGAACCCCAGCACCTTGTGGTGCAGCAGCGCCTTCGCTCCCAGCGACCGCGCTTGGGCCAGGTTGTCCAGAGACAACATAAACGGATCGATGGTGGCATCTTCCACGGCGAAAACGGCAATGGCGTCCGGAGACAGACAGGGCTCTTGTTCCAGGGCGTCTTTGGGATCTACGGCTTCGGCCGCGACGCCGGATGCGGCGCAGCGTTCGGCAAAATCGGCGATGTAGGCCTCATCGTCTCCCGGCACGGCCACAAAGTATCCTCCGGTATCCTCCACACACTGGGGGGCCAGACGCTTGAGCAGGGCCCCCTCCTCGCGGCACTCCCGGGCGGAGTGCGGATCCGAAGCGATATACCGCGCACCGCTGTGCAGCAGCCCATGGTTGCCGCCCGATGCTCCGGCGTTGATATCCTGCTTTTCGACCAGGATGCACGCTACACCCCGCAGGGCCAGATCCCTGGCCAGCCCCGTGCCGGTGGCTCCGCCGCCGATAATCAATACCTGGGTGGAAAGAGTCGTTTCCGTCATTCGTCTGCCCGTGCGAGGCCGGTTCGGGCCCCCGTGGTGTCATCGAAGGTTTTTCACTTGAGAAAAAACAGGATGACTGGTACACATATCGAAAAAAACATCGGTAATTTTGGGCTCAATTTAATTTAAAAATATCACACCGACTCTGTGTTGTCACCTAATTATTTTCGTTTTACATTAGATTTTTTAAAAAACTTTCTTTAACGAAAAAAAGGGCCGTTAAGAAAAAGGGTAGGAACCTGGTCATGCTCTCAACGACTAAGCACAACGGGAAGGTGGAGCCGGTTCGCAAGCGCCACGCAAGAATTCGCAAAATGGTCCAGGCCCAGGGCTTCGTTACCATAGAGGCCCTGGCCAATACATTCGCAGTGACCCCGCAGACCATTCGCCGGGACATCAACACCCTCAGCGAAAAAGGCCTTCTATGCCGCTATCACGGTGGCGCCGCGATGCTAACATCGACGGAAAACGTGGCCTACAACGAGCGGAAAGTACTCTGTTTCAGAGAAAAACAGAAAATCGCCCAGCTGCTGGCCCGCCAAATCCCGGACAACTGTTCTTTGTTCATCAATATCGGCACCACCACCGAAGCGATCGCCCACGCCCTGGGCAATCACAAGCGGCTGCGGGTAATCACCAACAACCTCAACGTGGCTTCCATCATGAGCGTAAACGAAAATTTCGAAGTCATCGTTGCCGGCGGCCTGGTCCGCCACCGGGACCAGGGGATTATCGGCGAAGCCACCATCGACTTCATCAACCAGTTCAAGGTGGATTACGGCATTATCGGCATCAGCGGCATCGACATCGACGGCACACTGCTGGATTTCGACTACCGCGAGGTACGGGCGGCCCGGGCCATCATCGACAACTCCCGGAGTGTATTTCTGGCCGCCGATCATACCAAATTCGGCCGTAACGCCATGGTACGGCTCGGCAACATTGCGGAGATCGACGGTCTGTTCACCGATCGACAACCGCCCGCCGGATTGGCTGAAATTATCGCCGCTACCGAAGTGGACCTGCACGTCGCCTGACCATTTCTCCGCCTTGATCGAATTGCGGAAGAAACGAAACAAATTTTCGCTTGCGAAAATATCAGCCCGATGCTAACAATATTGTAGACTGCATCCGTGGAATTTACGAGCACAGGCTTTTCGTTTTTCTAACCGATCCGGAGCCAGCGCCATGGGTTTGATTCTCCAGGACATCACCAAAATCGTCGGACGGGAAACCTACCTGTCGGAAATCAATCTGGAGTTCGCCCCCGGATCGCTGAACGTCATCCTGGGCCGAACCCTGGCAGGCAAGACCTCCCTTTTGCGCATCCTGGCCGGCCTGGACCGGCCCACCAGCGGAAAAATTTCTATCGATGGACAGGATGTGACCGGCGTTACCGTTCGCAAAAGAAGCGTCGCCATGGTTTACCAGCAGTTCATCAATTATCCCTCCCTGACCGTTTACGACAACATTGCTTCCCCATTGAAGATCAGCGGGTTGCCTAAAAAAGAGATTGATCGGCGGGTTCGCGAAACCGCCGCCATGCTCCACCTGGAAGAGATGCTGGATCGGGCGCCGGCCGAATTGTCCGGCGGACAGCAGCAGCGCACCGCCATCGCCCGTGCGCTGGTGAAAGAGGCCCAGCTTCTGCTGCTGGACGAACCGCTGGTCAATCTGGACTACAAACTGCGTGAAGAACTGCGGGTGGAGCTTCAGGAAATTTTTCGGAAACGGTCGGCCATCGTCGTGTATACCACCACAGAGCCCTCCGAAGCCCTGATGCTGGGCGGCCACAGTGTCGTTATCGACGAAGGACGCGTATTGCAGACCGGCCCCACCGCCCGGGTTTATCAGCGCCCCGAAACCCTGCGGGCCGCGGAAGTGTTCAGCGACCCGCCCATCAACGCCCTGGATGCGAAAATCTCCGCCGGAAAGGCGACCATGGGAGACGGCATTCCGATCCCCTTGACCGGGCACCTGGCCACGCTTGCCGAGGGAACCTATCGGTTTGCCTTCCGATCCAACCATCTGTGGCTCTCCCGCAGGCATGAAGCGGACATCGCCATTGCCGGAAAAGTGGAGCTGTCGGAAATCAACGGCTCGGAAACCTTTATTTACGTCCATCACGGCAAACGAGCCTTCGTGGTGCAGCAAGACGGCGTGAATACCTATTCCATGGGAAGCGAGATCACTGTTTTCATCAACCCCGGACATCTGTTCGTATACGATACCGCCGGTCGGCTGATGGCTGCCCCGCAGGCGGTCTAGCCGTTTCGCAGGAGACTGTTATGGCGCGCATAGAATTCGATCGCATCGCCCACTCCTATTATCCCGACCCGCAACAACCATCGGATTACGCCCTCAAGGAGATCGATACCACCTGGGAGGATGGCGGGGCCTACGCCCTTTTGGGGCCGTCCGGCTGCGGTAAAACCACCCTGCTCAACGTGATCTCCGGGTTGCTCAAACCCAGTAAGGGACGTGTGCTTTACGACGGGGTGGACGTCACCGCCCTGCCGCCGGAAAAACGTAATATCGCCCAGGTGTTTCAATTTCCGGTGCTTTACGACACCATGACCGTATTCGAAAACCTGGCTTTTCCCTTGAAAAACCGGGGGTTCAACAAAACCGATACCGACCGGCGGGTGCGGGAAGTGGCCGAGATGCTCGATCTGACCGACGTCCTGCATAAAAAAGCGGCCGGCCTTTCCGCGGATGCCAAACAAAAAATTTCACTGGGCCGCGGCCTGGTTCGCAGCGACGTGGCGGCGGTGCTTTTCGACGAACCGCTTACAGTCATCGACCCCCATCTGAAATGGCACCTGCGCCGCAAGCTCAAAGAAATTCACGAACAGTTGAAACTGACCCTGATTTACGTCACCCACGACCAGGTGGAGGCGCTGACCTTTGCCGATCGGGTCATTTTGATGAATAACGGTGAAATCTACCAGATCGGCACACCGCAGGAGTTGTTCGAAAATCCCAAACACAAATTCGTAGGCTATTTTATCGGCAGCCCGGGCATGAACTTTTTGCCCTGTACCCTCGAAGGGCAAAACGCCCGGGTCGATGGTGCAACCATTGCCCTGGACCCGGAAACGGCCGCCCGCGGGGCCGAGGCCGGCGGCGTGCTGGAACTGGGCATTCGCCCCATGCACCTTCAAGTGTATGCCGAGGCCGTCGACGGTGGGATCCCGGTCGCCTTGAAAGCCGTGGACGATCAGGGTGCCTTCAAAATTCTCACGGCCGCCTTCAATGGCCACACCCTGCGCGCCCGGATACCCGAAGGGCATCCGGTTCCGGAAAACAACGCCTGGCTGAAATTTCCGCCGGAACGCACCAAACTGTTCGCCGACGAAAGGCTGGTTAAATAGTGCTCGTCCACTTCTCGGATGGACGCTTATAAAGAGGGAGGAAGAATCCCATGGATAAATGGGAAGACAATCGCGCCTGGTATTTGGTGCTGCCGGTTTTTGTCGTCGTGGCCTTCAGCGCCATCATCCCCCTGATGACGGTGGTCAATTACTCCATTCAGGATATTTTCGGCCCGGGAAACGCCGTTTTCGTTGGAACCGAATGGTTCAAGGAGATGTTGACCGACCATCGCCTGCACGATGCCCTCGGGCGCCAGTTTGTCTTCTCCGGTCTGGTTCTGCTGATCGAAATTCCCCTGGGAATCCTGATTGCCCTGGCCATGCCCAAAAAGGGGTGGGCCGCCTCCGCCAGCCTGGTCACCATCGCCATCCCCCTGCTGATTCCCTGGAACGTGATCGGCACCATCTGGATTATCTTCACCCGGCCGGACATTGGCCTGTTCGGCGTCGGCATCAACAGCCTGGATATTCTCACGGTACCCTTCGACCACACCGCCCGGCCGGTTTATGCCTGGATCACCCTGATGGCCATGGAAGTTTGGCACTGGACGCCGCTGGTGGCGCTGCTCTGCTACGCCGGGCTGCGTGCCATTCCCGAAGCCTACTACCAGGCCGCCAGGATTGACGGCGCATCGAAATGGTCGGTTTTTCTCTATATCCAACTGCCCAAGATGCGCGGTGTTCTCACTATCGCCGTTCTGTTGCGCTGGATGGACAGCTTTCTCATCTACGCCGAACCCTTTGCCCTGACCGGCGGGGGGCCGGGCAACTCGACCACCTTCCTTTCCATCTACCTGGTCAAGCTGGCCACCGGCCAATTCGACCTGGGACCGGCGGCGGCATTCTCCCTGATCTATTTTCTCATCGTGCTTCTGTTCAGTTTCATTTTCTACCAGGCCCTTTTAAACGTCGGCAAAGGAGACAGCGCATCATGAAAATCCGAAAACGATCCTGGGCCCTGATTTTTTATTTTGTGCTGCTGCTTGTTCCCATTTACTGGATGCTCAACATGTCCCTGCGCAGCAACGCGGACATCCTGAGCAACTTTTCCCTCTACCCGGCCAACCTGACCTTTGAGAACTACCTGAAAGTCTTCACCGACCCAACCTGGTATTCGGGCTATATCAATGCAATGATCTACGTCAGCCTGAACACGGTCATGTCGCTGGCTTTTGCCCTGCCGGCCGCCTATGCCTTTTCGCGCTTCAAGTTCCTCGGCGATGGGCAGATGTTCTTCTGGCTGCTGACCAACCGCATGGCCCCGCCGGCAGTTTTCCTGCTGCCCTATTTTCAGCTGTATTCCACATTCAATCTGATCGACACTCATATCGCCGTTGCCCTGGCCCACTGCCTGTTCAACGTGCCGCTGGCCGTATGGATACTGGAAGGATTCATGTCCGGCGTTCCCAAGGAGATTGACGAGACGGCCTTCATCGACGGCTACTCCTTCCCCCGATTCTTTTTCGTTTTGTTTCTGCCACTGATTCGGGCCGGCGTGGGCGTCACCGCGTTTTTCTGCTTCATGTTCAGCTGGGTCGAACTCCTCTTCGCCCGAACGCTGACGGTCACCGAAGCCAAGCCGATTGTCGCCACCATGACCCGCACCATCAGCGCCACCGGTCTGGACTGGGGCCTTCTGGCAGCCAACGGCATCCTTACGATCGTGCCGGGCGCTCTGGTCATCTGGTTCGTGCGCAACCACTTAGCCAAAGGCTTTGCCCTGGGTCGCGTGTAAGGAGGCGTCGTTATGCATTTCGAATGGATGTACTGGACGGTAACCACGGCGATTTTTTTCAGCGCGATTTTCCTGATGATTCTCGGCATGTTCATTTGGGAACTGGTCTCGCCAACGATCGAACGCAGCGGATTTCTCAAGGTTCCGACCACCCGGGGCACCCGGTTTTTTGTCGGTTTGCTGGGCACCGCCTACATTCATTTAGCCTGGCTGGGCTTAACCGATCTGAATCTGTGGCTGGCGATGCCGATTGCGATCGTCTGGATGGTTGTGGTCATGCGCTGGGGATAGCAGCAGCGATCAATCGTGCAGTCCTCAAGCTTTTTCTCACTGCAGTTGTATAGCGTTTTAGATACTGTTTTTGGCAAGATCTTCAGGGAGGCCGCTGTATAAAAAATACAGCGACGACCGATAACGCAGACCAAAAGCATTATCTTGAATACGATAGGACGTTTGCCTCTCGCGAGCCGGTTTCAGCCTTCACGACCGCGATGGCGTCCGATAAGTCCCACCCCACCCCCCGAAGGCGATAAGGAGGAGACACATGAAAGGAACGTTGCGTAAATCGGTACTTGTCAGTATGGCCTTGGCGCTGATGTTCGCCGTGGCGGCCGGCCCGGCCGTGGCGGATATGAATGCAGCCAAAAAGTGGGTTGACAAAGAGTTTCAGCCCTCGACCCTCACCAAGAAACAGCAGCTCAAAGAGATGCAATGGTTCATGGACGCCGCCAAGCCATTCAAGGGCATGAACATCAAGGTGGTCTCGGAAACCATTCCCACCCACGAATACGAAGCCAAGGTTCTGGCCAAGGCCTTCGAGGAGATCACCGGCATCCAGGTATCTTTCGACCTGATTCAGGAAGGCGACGTCATCGAAAAGCTGCAGACCCAATGGGCCTCGGGCCAGAATATCTATGACGGCTGGATCAACGACTCCGATTTGATCGGCACCCACGCCCGTTATGGCTATGTGGTGCCCCTGACCGACTTCATGGCAGGCGAAGGCAAGGATGTCACCCTGCCCACCCTGGATATCGACGACTTCATGGGCAAATCGTTTACAACCGGCCCGGACGGAAAACTTTACCAGTTGCCCGACCAGCAGTTCGCCAACCTTTACTGGTTCCGTTACGACTGGTTCAAACGACCGGATTTCAAGAAGCAGTTCAAAAAAATCTATGGCTATGAGTTGGGTGTGCCGGTTAACTGGTCGGCCTACGAGGACATTGCCGAATTTTTCACAGAACATGTCCGTGAAATCGACGGTAAGGCCGTGTTCGGCCACAATGACTATGGCAAAAAAGCCCCGGACCTGGGCTGGCGTTTCACCGATGCCTGGCTCTCCATGGCCGGTGCCGGAGACAAGGGCCTTCCCAACGGCAAGCCCGTGGACGAATGGGGCATTCGCATGGAAGGCTGCCAGCCGGTAGGCGCCACCGTGGCTCGCGGCGGTGCCGCCAATGGACCGGCAGCCAAATACTCCCTGCGCAAATACATGGAGTGGCTGAGAAAATACGCGCCTCCGGGCAGCCTGGGAATGGATTTCTACACCTACCTGCCTTTCCTGGCCAACGGCAGTGTGGCCCAACAGATTTTCTGGTACACGGCCTTTCTGCCCAGCATGGTCGAGCCCGGCCCCACGGTCAACGAAGACGGCACGCCCAAGTGGCGCATGGCTCCCTCGCCCCACGGTCCCTACTGGGAAGAGGGTATGAAGCTGGGCTACCAGGACTGCGGTTCCTGGACCTTCATGAAGAGCACGCCGCTGGAAAGACGCAAGGCGGCCTGGCTGTTCGCCCAGTTCTGCGTGTGCAAAACCACCTCGCTCAAAAAAGCCCATGTGGGGCTGACCCCCATCCGGGACAGCGACATCCGGCATAAATCCTTCACCGAACGCGCCCCCAAACTGGGCGGCCTGGTGGAGTTCTATCGCAGCCCGGCCCGCGTGGCCTGGACGCCCACCGGCGTCAACGTGCCGGACTACCCCAAGCTGGCCCAGTTGTGGTGGCAGAATATCGGCGAGGCCGTTTCCGGCGAGGTTACCGTAGACACCGCCATGGACAACCTGGCCAAGGAGATGGACCGGGTGTTGCAGCGCATCGCACGCTCCAAGACGCAAGGCGAGTGCGGCCCGAAACTGAATCCGGAAAAGGATGAATCCTACTGGCTGAACAAGCCGGGCTCTCCCAAGGCCAAGCTGGCCAACGAAAAGCCCAAAGGGGAGACCGTCGACTACGACAAGCTGATCGAAGCCTGGCGTGCGGGCAAGGTAAAATAGCCTGACGCGCTACCGCAGAAGCAATCAACGGGGCCGGTGTGATTTTCCACCGGTCCCGTTTGCTTTTCCGCAGCGCCTGCACATGGGATTTGCGTTTGACTTTGATCGTGGCCTTGGGTAGTGTCCGCCCAACCAAGGAACGAAGAGGAAAAGGATACAACAACCATGGAACAAACGGATAAAACCGCCTGTATTTCCCCGGTGCGTCTGGGATACGACAGCACCTTCAAATTCAAATGCCACCCCGGTGTGTCGTGTTTCACCCAGTGCTGCCGGGGCATCAATATCATTTTGACGCCGTACGACATCATCCAGTTGAAAAACCGCCTGAACCTCTCTTCGAGGGAGTTTCTCGCCATTTACACCGAGCCGCACATCCTGGAAAAAACCGACCTTCCCATGGTAACCCTCAAGCTGCTGGACGACGAACGCGAATCCTGCCCCTTTGTAAAGGACGAAACAGGGTGCATCCTCTACGAGGATCGTCCGACATCCTGCCGCTATTATCCGCTGGGAACAGCCACCTTGCAGCATAAGGAAGGGGCCGACGAAGAGGGCTTTTTCTTTTTCGTCAACGAGCCCCACTGCAAAGGCTTCGAGGAAGATACCGAGTGGACCGTGGCCGAGTGGCGCCAGGACCAGGGTATCGATCTGAGAGACGAGATCAACAGCCAGTGGACCGACCTGGTGGTTCGCAAGCGCTCTTTTCCGGCCAGCATCAAGCTGACCGATCAGGCCAAACAGATGTTTTTTTTGGTGAGCTACGACATCGATAAATTTCGGGAGTTTGTTTTCGAAAGCTCTTTTCTGAAGCGCTTCGATGTAGATGACGCTACCGTGGAAAAAATCAAAAACGACGAAATCGAACTGCTCAAATTCGGCTTGGATTGGCTTCAGGGGGTGTTATTCAAACAAACCGACCCCGAGCAGCAGGCCGGCACGTTGTCCGACCAGCAGCCTTCCGACTGAACAACGCCTTTTTCCTGTTTCCTGAAAAACCAAGCGCCCCTCCCGACGAATCGGGAAGGGCGCTTTCGATTCCCACCATTCGATTTCTGCGGCTTCGTCAAACATCAATACGCTGGGTAATACAGCCCCTCCCACAGGCTCTCGTCATTCAGGCGCGCATCGATATCCACATCGAAGAACTCCGCCAGCGGTGCCAATACTTCCGGGTTGTTGGTCTGCACGGTCTTGGCGATGGACACCACCTTTTCCAATCCGGCGCGGCTCATTTTACCCAACGGCGGACGGCAGGGGCCGGAGGGAACGCCCAGCAGCTTCATCAGGGTCTTGATCGCCAGGGGGTTGCGTGCCCGGCAGACCACTTCACCGTATGGCGTCGGCTCTTTGGTGACCACCGTCACCAACCCGAAAAGGGGCGAAATGGCATCAGCCAGGGTTTTGGCCGCATCGGTCTGTCCGGCCCTCAAAAGATCGACCAGTTCGACCATCGTTTTGGGAACGATGTTGGAAACCACGGAAATCACCCCCGCCGCGGCGATGTCCGGATCGGTCATCATGTCATAGGTCAGTCCGTCATCTCCGGAGAAAATGGTGAACTCGGGTCCGCAACATTGCCGCGTGCGGCGCATGTTGTCCAGATTCCCCGTAGCCTCTTTCACCGTGCTGACATTGGGGTGCGCCTTGTACAAAAGAGCAAGATCTTCGGGAAGAAGCTGGGCGCCGGTCCGGCCGGGAATCACATAAGGAATGACGGTCAGATCGGGAAAAGCGGCGGCTACCGGTTTTAAATATTCGTTTCTGATTTCAAGGGAGCTGGGCCCGTTGTAATAGGGGTCCACCAGCAAAACCGCGTCCACCCCCGCTTCGGCAGCCTCTCGCGTGGCGGACAGCGCTTCTTTGGTGTTGTTGCTTCCCGCCCCTGCGATGCAAAGGCATTTTCCCCGGGTCAGCCGGGCATAGGTCTGGACCACATGGTGGTGCTCCCCCCAGGCCAGGGTTGGGCTTTCACCGGTGGTGCCCACGGCCAGAATACCGGAAATGCCATTTTGAATCTGAAAATCGGCGAGACGGGCAAGCCCTGTTTCATCAACCGTGTCGCCATCGAAAGGCGTCACGATAGCGGTATAACATCCTGGATTCATGTTACCTCCTGAGAACATATCGTTGTTTGGAAAAAAGGTGTCGCCGTTAGGACCGGACGCGGGGCTTGCGAAACGGGGATTTGTCACCAACAGCGCGCCATAGGCCAACGCTTGTTTTGGTAAAGTCCCCAATAATCTCCGGTATCGACATCATACAACCCTGTAGGTTCGGATAGCGACGGTCCGAAGACGAACCGTCTGGACGGTAGAAGCTATAATGTCGAAAACAGTAAGGAAGCAGGGATCTTATGTCAAGCAAAAAGCATTCTGGGTGAAATTATTTTCCTTGACACAAAACAGCAGTCGGGCTACGGGTTTTGATTTCACGAAAAAAACATAGCGGCAAACCTGCCGGAAAAGGATGTGACCATGCAAAAAGCACCCAATGCGGACGCTTATATCGAACAACAGCGACGCGCCATTTCCTCGAATCCCGATTGCGGGACGTCCCACTATAATCTCGCTGTCGCCCTGCTGGGTCAGGGAAAAATTGAAGAAGGTGAGAAATCACTGATGACGGCCATTGAGTGCAGCCCGGGGCTGGCCGAGGCCTATGTTCAGATGGGCGGTCTCTGCCTCAAGCGCGGCGACATGGAGGGCTGTTTGGACTGGAACCGGCGCGCCGTCAAAATGAAACCCAGTTTTTCGGAGGGATGGGGCAACATCGGTTTTGTTCTGCTCCAGCAGGGCGACCTGGAGGGGGCCATCACAGCCCTGAAAAAGGCCACTGCATTCAACTTTCGGTTCATTCAGGCCTTTGCTACCCTGGCCAACGCCTACCTGATGAACGGCCAGATCAAGGAAAGCATCGAAACCAACCTGAAGGCCATAGAGCTTTCTCCGGACTTCGCCGTGGCCCACAACAACCTGGCCATCGCTTATCTGGAAGACGGGCAACCGGTCCTGGCGGTGGAGCATGCCGACAAGGCCATGGAACTGGGTTACCGGGTGGCCCCGGAAATCCTCAAAGAACTGGAGCCGCATCGCTCCTGACCCGAGGCCGGGAATTCGGCCGGTACTCAAAAACAAGGCCGGATTCCCGCTGCACCTTTGTTTCTCCATGGCCACTGCCCATGCCCGAAATCGCTTATTTTTTAGCCACAACCGATCATCCCATCAGCCAAACCCATCCCTGGTGGAATCGGCCGCTGCCGACCAGCCGCCTGGGTCAAACCGAACCTTCGCAACCGCTCGACACCACCGCCGTCACTTACGGAGGCTATTTTTCGGCGGTTTCGCGTTTTTGCGCAGCCTCCCGCTGGCAGCGGGTCCTGCAGGCCGCGTCTCATAAAATGGGACACCCGCTGTCCGAAAACGACCTGGAGCGTGTCGCCATCTTCCTGGAGAAACACGGTTCCTTTTATCATCCGGCGCGCATCGTGGTAACCGCCGGGAAAAAACATATTTCCCTGGTCGTCAACGTGGCGGCGACTGCAGCCGGTCGAAAGACCGTTCAACGGGAGACCCGGGCCCTGCAGCAGCTTAACGAACAGCGTCCCTTCGGCTGGTTGCCCACCGTTTATGCAATAAAAGACGATGCGCCACCCATGTTTCTCGGGGACTGGTTCGACGGCTTTCACGAATTCCACCTGGCCTTGAAAAACGGAGACAAGGAACCGGGCATCATGGTCTGGGACGGTGAGGCCACCCCCTGCATGCTTTCGAAAAAGCAGGAGGAATCTCTTTATCGGAACATGGCCATGATCCTGACCGCATGTTACGACCCGGTCACCACCCATCAGATCTTTCCCTGGCATCATGCCGCCGGGGACTTCGTTGTCCGCCCGGAAGAAAGCGGGGCAGCGGTCAAGCTGATCACGGTACGGGACTATCGCCCCATGAACCGGTCCGGCGAAAAACCGACGAACGAAAACGAAATGTTGGAGATGCTGCGGGTGTTTTTTCTACACCTGACCCTGCGCATGCGCCTGGACCGCATCGATGGGGTTGCGGGGGTGGCCTGGGCATCGGATCGCTGCCTGGCGCCTGTCATTGAAGGCTTTTTTCAAGGCCTGGACCTGACCGCCCGGTTAAGCGGTTTTCCCGAAGCCTTTCCCCGTTTTTTCGAGCAATACCTGAAACAGCAATGCGACTCCGATTTAAAGGACCGTGCCGGGGAAATAACGAAGAGCGTGTTCGATCGAGACAGCGAAGAGCGCCGGGTGATCGAAGCCAACCTGACCCATCACGTCGGTGAGGTTTCCCGATTGCTGGCCGGATGGTCTGCATGACCACACGGGTGGCAGACGCCCCCACGGCATCCCCTTGGATCATCGGGGCCGTGGCCGGCGGTCACGCCCTGTCAAACACCATATCATGGGCTACTTTCCATGGGATCACCAACATTTTGTATATACGAGACAGGCACCAAGCCGCCTGTTGGTTAACCGCTGGAAATCCTGCTTTTTTATTGACAACTTCCATGATTAATTCTATATCTGCCCCTTGCAGATTGAATAATGATAACCACGCAATTTAAACACTCCCGACAATAATTGCAGAAAAAAATTCGAGAGGAGGTGACCCACAAGCCCCCCGGCGGGGCCGGTTCTTGTTTTACTTTTGGCAGACTGGTTTACTATCAATTCAAATGGAGGTAAAAGATGGCAAAGCATGAAACCCCTTTGTTGGACCAGCTTGAGTCGGGTCCGTGGCCGAGCTTCGTGTCGGATCTGAAGCAGGAAGCCGCGAGCCGGGCCAAGAACGCGAACAACGTGGAATTCCAAGTTCCCCAGGACTGTGTGGAAGACCTTCTGGGCGTGTTGGAACTCTCCTACAAGCACGGCGTGACCCACTGGAAACATGGCGGCATCGTTGGTGTTTTCGGTTACGGCGGCGGCGTTATCGGCCGTTACTGCGACCAGCCGGAGCAGTTCCCCGGCGTGGCCCACTTTCACACCATGCGCGTCAACCAGCCCGGCGGCAAATTCTACACCACCGAATTCCTGAAAAATCTCTGCGACTTGTGGGAGTTCCGCGGCTCCGGCGTCACGAACATGCACGGCTCCACCGGTGATATCATCTTCATCGGCACCTCCACCCCGCAGTTGGAAGAAATTTTCTACGAAATGACGCACAAGTTCGATCAGGACCTGGGCGGCTCCGGTTCCAACCTGCGTACCCCCTCCGATTGTATCGGGGCAGCGCGCTGCGAATACTCGTGCTACGACACCCAGGCGCTCTGCTACGACCTGACCCAGGAATACCAGGACGAGTTGCACCGACCGGCCTTTCCCTACAAATTCAAGTTCAAGTTCGACGGCTGCCCGAACTGCTGCGTGGCCTCCATCGCCCGTTCCGACCTGTCTTTCGTGGGAACCTGGAGAGACGACATCAAGATCGACCAGGAAGCCGTTGCCGGTTATGTCGGCGGCGAATTTCCGCCCAACGCCGGCGCCCACAGCGGCCGCGACTGGGGCAAATTCGACATTGAAAAAGAGGTCGTCGATCTGTGCCCCACCCAGTGCATGAAGTATGAAGGCGGCAAACTGCTGATCAACAACAAAGAGTGCACCCGCTGCATGCACTGCATCAACGTCATGCCCAGGGCCCTTCACATCGGTGACGACCGCGGCTGCTCCATGCTGGCCGGCGCCAAGGCCCCGATCCTCGACGGCGCTCAGATGGGCTCCCTGCTGGTGCCCTTCATCAAGGTCGAAGAGCCCTACGACGAAATCAAGGAAGTCATCGAAAACGTCTGGGATTGGTGGATGGAAGAGGGCAAAAACCGCGAACGTCTCGGTGAGCTGATCAAACGTCAGGGATTCCAGAAGCTGCTCGAAGTGACCAACATCAAGCCGGTTCCCCAGCATGTCCAGGAACCGCGCCACAACCCCTACATCTTCTGGAAAGAAGACGAGGTTGGCGGCTGGGATCGAGACATCAACGAATTCAGAAAGAATCACCAGAGATAAAGGGGGGCAATCAAGATGGCATTTATTTCTTCAGGATACAATCCCGACAAACCGATGGAAGACCGGATCACCGACATCGGTCCGCAAAAATATGACAAATTCTATCCGCCGGTCATCGCAAAGAACAAAGGCAAGTGGCTGTATCACGAAATTCTCAAACCGGGCGTGCTGGTACATGTGGCCGAAAGCGGCGACGAAGTCTACACCGTGCGCGTGGGCGGCGCGCGCCTGATGACCGTAACCCTTATCCGCGAGATCTGTGAAATCGCCGACAAGCACTGCGACGGTCACGTTCGCTGGACCACCCGCAACAACATCGAATTCATGGTGGACGACAAAGCCAAGCTCGACCCTCTGGTCAAAGACCTGGAAGGCCGCAAGTTTGACGGCGGCAGCTTCAAGTTCCCCATTGGCGGCACCGGTGCCGGCGTCACCAACATCATCCACACCCAGGGCTGGATCCACTGCCACACCCCGGCCACCGATGCTTCCGGTCCGGTCAAGGCTACCTTGGACGTGCTGTTTGAAGACTTCCAGAATCATCGCCTGCCGGCCCAGCTGCGCGTCTCTCTGGCCTGCTGCCTGAACATGTGCGGCGCGGTACACTGCTCCGATATCGCCATCCTCGGCTATCACCGCAAACCGCCCCTGCTGGATCACGAATACCTGGACAAGATGTGTGAGATCCCCCTGGCCATCGCCGCCTGCCCTACCGCGGCCATCAAACCGGCCAAGGTCAAAGTCGGCGAAGCTGAAGTAAAATCCGTAGCCGTCAATAATGATCGCTGCATGTTCTGTGGCAACTGCTACACCATGTGCCCCTCCATGCCGCTGGCCGACCAGGAAGGCGACGGCATCGTTCTGATGGTGGGCGGCAAGGTCTCCAACCGCATCAGCACGCCCAAGTTCTCCAAGGTCGTCGTGGCCTTCATTCCCAATGAACCGCCGCGTTGGCCGACCACCACCGCGACCATCAAGAAAATCGTCGACGCTTACTCCGCCGGCGCCAACAAATACGAACGCTTGGGCGATTGGGCCGAACGCATCGGCTGGGAGCGGTTCTTCGAAAAATGCGAGCTTGAATTCACCCATCATCTCATCGATGATTTCCGTGATCCGGCCTACTACACCTGGCGTCAGACCACGCAGTTCAAGTTCTAGTTTTTCCATATGAGTGAATCTGTGCAGGGGGAGGCCGCGCGCCCCCCCTGCCTTCTTTAGAAAAGAGGTTACCATGGAATACGAAGAGGCAAAAAAGCTGATCGTGGAGCAGTTGACCAAAAAACTGAAGACCAAAAGCAAGTTCTACTTCAATGACCTGTCCAAAATCCTGGACATGAAACCTCGCGTGGCCAAAAAAATCGTCAACCAGCTGATTGAGGACGGCGTGCTGGAATACTGGTCTTCGGGCAGCACCTCCATGTACGGCCTGCCCGGCACCGGCAAACAGTCTGGAGCCGAGCACGAAGATTAATTTCGGATCGCGACGGCATCCCCCTCTTTTTGGTGAACCGCCGCCTTGAAAACGCTTTTGAAACAGGCTCCATCCAACCAGCCGTCCACCGCGACCCCGGGCATCGTGGTTGCCGCCCTTCGCGGAGGATCGGGGAAAACCATTTTCTCCGTCGGCATCATCGCCGCGCTGAAGAGCCTGGGCAAAACGGTTGCACCCTTTAAAAAAGGGCCGGATTACATTGACGCCGGCTGGCTGGCACTGGCAGCCGGCCGGCCCTGCTACAACCTGGACTCTTTCCTCATCGACCGGGAAATCCTTCTCGGCTCCTACCATACCCACACCCGCGACGCCGACTTTACCCTCATCGAGGGCAACCGCGGCCTATACGACTGCATCGACACGAAAGGGGAAACCAGCACCGCCGAGCTGGCCAAGCTCTTGGGTCTTCCGGTGATTTTGTGCATCGATGGCACCAAAACCACCCGCACCATGGCAGCGGTGGTGGGGGGCATCGCCGCCTTCGATCCCGACGTACGCATCGGCGGGGTGGTCTTGAACCGGGTGGCTGGAAAGCGCCATCAATCCATTCTGACTCGGAGCATCGAGGAATACACAGGCATCCCGGTTCTGGGTGCGGTTCCCAAACTGAAGCAGCAGCGCTTTCCCGAACGTCACATGGGGCTGGTGCCCACGCCGGAACATAGCTGGGCCGCTCCGGCCATCGATGCCATTCGGGAGGTAGCCGAAAACCATTTGGACATCGACCGCATCCAGCAACTGGCCGGAATGGCTGAACCCGTCGAACCCGTTAGACTGGATGTTTGCACAAGCTCTTCAACGGCAACCGAAAATCAATCACCCGTCATCGGCATCCTCAGGGATTCGGCCTTCCAGTTCTACTATCCGGAAAACTTAGAGGCGCTGGAGGGTGCCGGCGCCCGTCTGGTGTTTCTGAGTCCACTGAAGGATAAGACCCTTCCCCCGGTGGATGCCCTGTACATCGGCGGCGGTTTTCCCGAGACCCACGGCCGCGAGTTGGAGGCCAACACGACCTTTAGAGGGGAGCTCAAGGCCTTGGCCGAGGATGGCCTGCCTGTTTATGCCGAATGCGGGGGGCTGATGTATCTGGGCGAGGGCCTGATTCTGGAGGACGGCACCTATGAAATGGCCGGCGTCCTGCCGGTCGTGTTCGGTTTTTCCAAACGCCCCAAGGGTCATGGCTACACCATTGTGCGAGTGGAAGGTGAAAACCCCTATTTCGAGAAAGGGACGACCCTGCTGGGCCATGAATTTCACTATTCCAGCGTAAAGAAATGGAAAGGCACTGCGCACAATTTGGCCTTTTCCATGCAGCGGGGCAATGGCTTTATTGAGGGTCGGGACGGCGTCTGCATCAACAATGTACTGGCCACGTACACGCACATCCATGCACTGGGCACGCCCGTTTGGGCCAAGTCGCTGGTCGACCAGGCGCGAGCCTATCGACTGCGTCGCTCCCAGCCTTAACACCCCCCTTTAACCAAAATAGCTTCTACAACTCGCTTATTTATCAGCTAAAATGCTCATTATGGTAAAGAGAAGCGATGAATGAGGGACGAACGAAGGAAGACGGAAGAAAAAACGGGGGTCCCGCCGCCAATGGCGACAGGCTCCCCGTTTTATGTTGGACCGATATGAAGGGTCGGAACTACTTTTTTTTCTTCGGATGACATTTGGTGCAGGACTGCGGGGCCGCCTTGGTCTTATTCTTCTTGTTATAGGCCTTGTGGCAGTCGATGCAATTGGCGTGGATCGCCTCGGCTTGGTATTCCAGCTCTTTGGCCTTTATCTCTTTTTTCGAGGCTTTCTTGGCCTTCAACTCCTTTTTAACCTTCCCGGGCATCTTTCCGGGAGTCTTATGGCACTCGATGCAGTTTTTCACCTCGTCGCCCATCTTCAGGTCATTGAGCGGCTGCCCCTTGTCGTCGTGGTGGCATTCGCCGCAGCCAACCTTGTACTCTTCGTTGTGCTTCTTATGGCTGAATTCGACAATGCCCTTGGTGTGTTTTTTGTAGGCCTTGTTTTCCATGCGGATCACGTCGTCCACCGCCGTGGCGGCGTAGATCGGCCCGGCGGCAAACATCAGCGCCATACACACCGCTGCTGCCAAAATAATTGTACGTTTGCCCATAACCTCCACTCTCCTTATGGTAATTGGTTAACACCCAAATCACTCCGCATAAATTTTCTATCAATCCTGATGGCCTGTGTCAATGGGAATCATTATCCATTTTTGTAATGTATTTTTAAATAGTTATTAAACAAACGCGGATTGATGCGACTGGTCCGGTCAAAGTCGGCCATCATCTCGAAGCCTGGAACCAGGGCTCGGGTTGCTGGTATTTTAAGATCGTTGCGGGTCAAGTCCACATAGATGGGGAAAAGCCCGTTGGTTGCCAGGGTTTGTTCCACTATAGCCAGATCCCTGTCCGGCGAGCCGGTAGAAAAATCCGGCAGGACTTCGAATTGCAACCAGGGCAGATCGGGGAGCGCGGGAGCCGAAGGCGGACCCACGGGATAAGGATAGGGCGTTTCGGTAAGGGCCGAGAGCATGGCCTGTCTGCCGTTCAGGCTGGCCCCGCTGCCCCGGGCCACAGTTCCGTCGGGATGGGTCACGAAGCAGCTGCAGCATGGGACGCCGAAGGTCGGGCTGATATCCTGAAACTGCAGGTGAATTCCCCGCGCCCGGTAATCCTCCAACAGGCCGCCGATCCGTTCATCCTTGGCAGAAACCCGAAAACATCGCGAAGGGTGAAACGGGTTGACTGCCTCGCTGTCCCGTTCGAGCAGTTCGTAAAGGGCACCGAGCCGGGCTTCGGCCACAGTGTTTCCCGATGCCAGCCCGGTTGAGCCCAGGCCGGAAAACAGGGCCCGTTCATCCAGATTGCAGAACAGGTAGACGCATTGTACCGGCACCCAGACCGGCGTAGGCCCCTTGGGGGTCAGCCGCTCGCCCTCCATCCAGTAAAGAGGCTCGTCCCGGTAGGGAACCTCCAGAGCCAGGCGGTTGGGGTCCAGCACCGGATAGCCTTCAGCGGCCAGCCGGGACCAACTGCCATGGAGAATCGCATGGGGCCGAAGGGTTCCCGTGATGCCGGATTCTGCAACCCCCGCAAAAGAAGAACAGCGCTCGACAACCTCCATGAGGCACGATGCCCGGGCCGCCTCCAGCGACAGCCCGCGTCCATAGGAAGTCTGGACACCGGAAAGGGTGTAGACCAACCCGCCGCTGCGCACCTCGTGGGAAAAGCGCCACTTGCGCAGCAGGGCAATCGGGCTTAGTGAAGACTGATGGCGCATCTCGCCGCCCTCGAAAAGATCCAGGGCTTCAAGAGCTGCCAAGGCGCGGTCGATGGTCTGCTGCAGCGCAGGCCGCGGTCGGCCGGGGACTTGCGAATCACCCTCCGAGGCGTCGATGACCGCTTGCAGGTGGGCGCCTTTGGGCAGCGGCGGCTCGCTGCCGTCCACACCTTCCACGGGAAAGGCAAGACCGGTCTTTTCCGGCGGCGGCAGGGGGCGGTGGCGCGTCAGGTTGGCGTGAAACAGCTCGGCCCACTGCCGGTGAAGAGCCTGATCGGTCAGCCCTTCCGATCGAAGATCCACCAGGGGGCTCGCATCGGCCAGGGCCTTGATTTCACGCCGCTTGAATGCTTTGCGCAACCGTGCCAGATGATCGTAGATCAGGGCGGCTTCCAGCAGCAAGGCCCGGACAGTCGGGTCGTCGCCTGCCTCGAATTGGAGAAATCCCTGAACAGCGCCCTGGTCCATCGCTGCAATGCATCCCAGCAGGTAGTTGTGCATGAAAACGTCATTGGGGTGTTGCTGCAGGTAGCGCAATCCGTCCGCAAAGGTCGGCGGGTTTCGGGGAACCGGGGCAAAAAACCCGGTTCCCGCGGCGGTCTTTTCGAGCGTCAGCCGATACCGCAAGGATGCGGCCGAAGGGCTCATGAATCTTCTGCACCCTCGGTTTCAGCGGTGGTTTCGTCGGCAGTTTCGGCCGGCTTTTTTTTGCGGCCGAAAATCCGGGCACCGATAATGCTGATCTCGTAAAGCACCATCAACGGCAGGGCCATCATGACCTGAGTAACCACATCCGGCGGCGTCAGGATGGCGGCACCCACGAAAAAGAGCAGCAGAGCATATTTGCGGTTTTTCTTTAGAAAAGGAACGCCGACAATGCCCAGCTTGGCCAGAAAGGTGATGACCAGCGGCAGTTCGAAAACCAACCCGAAGGCCAGCAACAGCTTGGCCGAAAAGCTGAGGTATTCCTTCATGGAAGGCATGGGCCGAATGGTTTCCGTAGCAAATCCCAGGAAAAAATCGAATCCGTAAGGAAAAACGATGAAATAGCCGAACAGGGCGCCTCCCACAAAGAAGATCGAGGAAAGAAAAACAATGGGCACCATCAGTCGTTTCTCTCGATCATACAGTCCCGGGGCGATGAACATCCAGAACTGGTAGATAATCACCGGGGAGGCCAGCATGAGCCCGGTGAGAAAAGAGACCTTGAGGAAGGTGAAAAACGCCTCGGGCAGCCCGGTATAGATCAGGGTCTCCCCCTGTTTCATCACCGAAATCAGCGGCTGGGTCAGAATTTGGAACAGCTTTTCTTTGAATCCGTAGGAGATGGCGAATCCGACGCCAACAGCGATAAAACTGGTAATCAGCCGCTTGCGCAACTCCTCGAGATGGGCGGTAAAGGGAACTTTGTCTTCCGTTTCCAGATTGGCCACGTCGCTTATTCCTTGCCTGGTTTAGACTCCGGCTCGGAATCCGTTTCAGTGGGTTCGGTGTCGACCGGGGCTGCATCCACAGGATCGGCCTGGTCTTGACTGCGGCGGTCGAAGGCCGCTTTAAGCTGCTCCATGGAATCGCCGGATTTAGCGGCATCGTCCTCCTCCGCTATCTCTATCTCGGCCTCATCGGCAAGCTTTTCTTTCTCCGGAGCGTCCTCCTCGCCCGAATCTTTGACTGACTCGGTCTTCCCGATGTCGTTAAATGCACTCTTGACCTCTTTCAGTTCCGTGTCGATCTGCATGCTCTCCTTCAGATCGCTGGTCGCCTTTTTGAATTCGCCCATGGCCTTGCCCAACGATCTGGCCAGATCCGGCAGCTTCTTGGGCCCGATGACAATCAGGGCTACCGCCAGAATGAGGATCATTTCCGGCATTCCGATCCCGAACATGATTATCTCCTTTACCGCGATAAAATTGCGTTCATTTCAAAATGGAAAACAGTACTGGTTTTACAGGGGGGTGTCAAGACAAGAGGATGCCGTGAAATCATTGGAACGGCAGACAATATCAGCCATCTTCACCCGATGCGCTCGCAGCGCTTTCAGGGTCCAATACCAAAAGGTAGAAAGTTCCCTTGTTCTGCATGTGGCCGGCGGCAATCCGGGCATAGGGACCGTTGCCCCAGAAAATATCCACCCGCCCCGGCCCACGAATGGCACCGCCGGTGTCCTGGTTGAGGGCAAAGGCGGAAATGTCCATCCAGCGGTCGATGCGGCCGTTGCCGTCCACGACCGGAATCTGCGTCTGCAGGAAAGCCGGGGCGGCCATGGGAAAGACCCGGCGGTCCACAGCCACCGAACGGGCCGGCGTCAGATCTACACCGATGGCACCGATGGGTCCGGAGGTTTCGGTTTTAAAAAATACGTAGCTGGGATTGTAATTGAACACGGCGTCTATCTCTTCGGGGTGGGCCTTGAGGTATTCCCTGAGCCGCTGCATGGACATCTCTTCGGCGGGAATCTTGCCCTGGTCGATGAGCAGCCGGCCGATGCTCCGATACGGCCTGCCGTTGGCCGCGTGGTAGTGGACCCGGATAAAGCCGCCCTCGGCCAGGTAGATCCGGCCCGAGCCCTGGATCTGCAGAAAGAAGAGGTCAATGCGGTCGTCCACCCAGGCAATGGGCGGTGCCAGGCGGCCAAAATCCGCATCCGACTCGATGGCCTTCCGGTCCGGGTAGGGCACCACGGTATCGCCCTGAACCCGTCCGACGATGCGCTTGCCCACAAAGGCTTCGGAAAAAGGGGCCAGGTCGATGACCATCAGGTCGCTGGGCCGGGCGTAAACCGGATAGCGGTAGCGGGCATCGGGCGTCCGGCTGCCCTTCAGGTGGGGCTCGTAATAGCCGGTGAAAAGCACCTGGCCGCTTTCGGGACCGCCGGTGGATCGGTACACCCGAAAGTTCCGAGCCATAAAGCGGTTGATCGCTTCGGGGCCGGGCCGTGTTTCCACCAGGGCCCGCAATGCTTCCAGCGATCGCATCAAATGGCGGGCATCATAAATGTCTTCGCCGAAACGGAACGTGCGCTCGTCCGGCACCCGCTGAAGATATTCGATACTTTTTCCGATGCCGTGGCTCAGGTTATCGAGAAAAAAACCGTCCGAAAAATCCGGATACGCGTCAACCGTCAGCCGAACCAGCGCCGGCTTGGGGAGCTGGTCCGGCCCCTGAAACCAGGTGCATCCGGCCGGAAGCAAAAGGGTCGCAACCAGAAGAATCGTCCGAAAAAAGGAAGTGTGCCCAAAAGGGATCATCGGTCGTCCACAGGACGGGTAAAGGTGCCGCTCTTGCCACCGGTTTTTTTCAGCAGGCAGATGTCGGTGATGGTCATGGCCTTGTCAACGGCCTTGCACATGTCGTAGAGCGTCAGGGCCGCTACGGATACGGCGGTCAGGGCTTCCATTTCCACGCCGGTCAGATCGTTGATGCGGGCGGTACCTTCGATACGAATGGTGTGGGTGTCTGCGCTTGGGAAAAAGTCGACCTGCACATGGGTCAGGTTCAAGGGGTGGCACATGGGGATCAGATCGGCGGTTTTCTTGGCGGCCATGACACCGGCGATGCGGGCGGTCTCCAGTACATTTCCTTTCGTAGGGGTGCCTTCCTGAATTTGCGTAAACGCCGCTGCGCTCATGTGGATCACAGCCTGGGCAACCGCCGTCCGCCGTGTCGGCGTTTTGGCCGTCACGTCCACCATGCGCACCCGGCCTTTGTCGTCAATGTGGGTCAAATCGGTCATCTCAAGTCCTATATTTAGTAGTTCAATAAAACTTTTCAGACGACTTCGTAAAAAAGGCCGAGATCAATGCTTGCGAGTCCCGAGGAAGGAGGCGTACCTGAACGTACTCCGCACTGACGAGGGAGGAAGCGTAACGCCGATATCGGCTTTTTTACAAAGTCGTCAAATTAAACGAAGAACTCTGTCTTGGCCGTCACCGTCGTTTTGATCGCGTTCAAGGTTTCGCTCAGTGTTTCGATGACATGCTCCCGGATGTCCCCGGCCACCACCAGCAGCATGACGTCGTCCCCGATGGACAGGTCCCTGTCAGCGGCGATTTCCACCTGGATATCGACAATTCCCGGGCGGGATCGCTGCCGGCTGAGTATCTGTTCCAGCCGTTCCCGGTCCACGGCCACGCGCAGGCCCGTGACCTTGCGTCCGTCCCGTGAGGTGCCCCGCACCACCCCGTTATGGCATAAAATCATCCCCACTTGGTCGTAGTCAGGGCGCTGCTTGATTTTGGCGATCAGGCCGTCGATATTCATGGTAGTAAAGGCTCCTTTTCAATTTTTTTTCGCAGGCTTTCCGCCAGCTTCAGGTCCTCGGGGGTGTTGACGTTGAAAAAAGAGATCAACTCCGGATCGGCCCGGCGCAATTCGGATTCGTCAATGGCCTTTAAGCGGACCTTGCGAAACAATCCCTGGATTTTTAGTAGATCACATTCCAATTGATGCGCCATGGCCGGCAGGCAGCTCTTCCTGTATACGGCAAACAGCGGCTCGAACCCGGCTGACGTGGAAGGAATGACGATGTCGGCCTTGGGTTCGATGTGATCCAACACACAACGGATCAGCGACTCTCTGGCAAAAGGGGTGTCGCAGGCCACGAAAAACGCTGCATCGTGGGCGGCGGCGAACAAGCCGGCATGCAGGCCGTTGAGCGAGCTGCGCGTTGCGTAATGATCGGTAACGATCAGGGCGTCCACGTCCGTGTAGGCCGCCGGATCATTGGTCACCAGCACCACCTGATCGAACAGCCGACTAAAGACGTCCATCAGGCGGTCCACGATACGCGCTTCGCCGATGCGGATAAAGGCCTTGTTGTGTCCGCCAAACCGCTTGTTTTGTCCGCCGGCCAGAATCACGCCGGTGCATGCTGCGGCCATAAAACGCCCCCGGCATGGATGGGTTGAGGAAGCCTTTTTCATTCAGGCGACCCGTGGATGTGCCGTCCTAAACATAAAAAAAACCCGGTCTAAAAGCAAGGTGATTAAACGATTCCAACTTGCCTCGACTGCGTTCATGGGGTAGGGTTTTGCATCCCGATGCTGGAAAATGAGCCACCTCGATTTCAAATTAGGAGATGAAAAGATGGGCGTCCACGAACACCGAAAAGCTGCGCCGAAGACCGTCGGCTTAGGAATCTTGTCGGTTTCCACCACCCGTTCCATCGAGGACGACGAAAGCGGCCAATGGATGGCCAAACGGGCCCGTAAAGAGGGACACGATGTCCGCCTTCACCAGGTGGTCACCGACGACGTTGCCGCCATCCGCGAGGCGGCCTTGAAAGGCATCCGGCAAAACGATCTTCAGGCCCTTCTGGTTACCGGCGGCACCGGAATCACGCCCCGGGATGTGACCATCGAAGCCCTCAAACCGCTTTTTGCCAAGGAGATGCCGGCCTTTGCAGCCATCTTCGCCCAGCTCAGCTACGAAGAAATCGATTCCGCCGCCATCCTCTCCCGTGCCGCTGCCGGTGTGATCGGCACCACGGTGGTATTCTGCATGCCCGGCAGTAAAAAGGCCTGCCAGTTGGCCTGCAAAGCGCTGATTTTTCCAGAACTGGGGCATGTGGTCGCCCACATCCGGTGAGCAATGACGGAAAGCCGTAAAACCAGCTCGATCCATTTCTGGCGCCGGGTGGTGCAAACAACTGCGGCTGTTTTCTTTGTCCTCCTCCCCCTGCTCAACGCCAGGGGTTTCCAATTTGTATGGGGAAATTTTTTAAACATTCATATCGGGAGCCTGACATTTTCGGACCCCCTTGCCGTCTTGCAGGTGGTGGTCGGCAGCCGAATCATTCCTCCGAAAATTTTCATCGGGGCGGGACTGGTTCTCGCCATCGCCTTTTTTCTCGGGACGGTATTCTGCTCCTGGATATGCCCTTTCGGACTATTGTCGGAATTGATCAACGCACTGGCCCGAAAGCTCAAAGCGGGAAAAAAAATTGACATCAAATTTTCAAAATCCGGTCCAGCTGCCAAGCTGATCCTTTTTTGCTGCGGCGTTGCGGCGGTTTTCCTGTTTTTCCAATCGCCGATGATAAACCAGGCCTCCCTGCCCTTCCAATATGCGACCGTTTTCCAGTACCTGTTTATGCAGAACCATCTTTTCGGGGCCGCCTGGATATTGATGGCGATTTTATTCGTTGAATTAATTTTTCGCAGGCGGCTATGGTGCCGCTGGATCTGCCCCCAGTCCGTTCTCATCTCCTTGGCGGGGCGATGCAACCCCTGGGTGCTCAACGTGCGTTTCCACCCAAAAAAATGTCTTTCCGCCAAGGCTTCGCCGCCATGCCAAAACGCGTGCTCCCTTGACCTGGATCCCAGGCACCTGAGCGGAGCAAACCGGCTGCTGTGCACCAATTGCGGGGACTGCATCGACGCCTGCACAAAAGCAGGTGGCGCCCTTGATTTCGGGTTTACACGTCCGGCTAAAAATAGCAGGCTCGATGAACGGCAAGGCCTTGAATCGGATTGATACCGGTGTGATACTGGCTGTACTCTTATGGAAAAGAACAAAGACACGGCGACAGAAAAAGCCACGGGCATGACGGTCAAGGATCTTCAGGTCATGGTGGATCGCTGGATACAGACCTACGGCGTGCGCTACTTCTCCGAAATGACCAATCTGGCCGTACTCATGGAAGAGGTCGGCGAGCTGGCCCGGCTCATAGCCCGCGCATACGGCGAGCAGAGTTTCAAAGGCGCAACGCCCCCGGCGGATCTGGGCGATGAAATTGCCGACGTTCTTTTCGTTTTGACCTGCATCGCCAACCAGACCGGCGTAGACCTGGAAAGCGTAATGAGAAGGAACCTGAAAAAGAAAACCGACCGGGACCGGGACCGCCACCGCGACAATCCGAAGTTGAAGGCATGATGGCAAAACCGTTTACTTTCCATCCATTTAACAAAACAGAGGTGCCTCGATGAACGAATCCCCGACCTATCCGCATTTCAGCCCCGGAAAACTTTTTGTGGGACCGGGTTCATCGGCCGACCTGGCCCGTGAAATACCGGGCAGCTTCGTCTACCTGGTCGTCACGGATCGGGGACTGAGCCAGGCGGGCGTGGCAGCGCGCCTTTCCCGCATCCTCGAGCAGGCGAAAAAGCGCTTTCATGTTTTTGATGCCGTGGCTGCCGATCCACCCATTGAAGTCGTTGCCTCGGCGTTGGAAACGGCCAGGCAAAACGGATGCACTGCGGTGCTGGCGCTTGGGGGCGGAAGCTCCCTGGACGCCGCCAAGGCTCTCGCCGTAAGAATGAAACACGACATCTCTTTAAGGGAATATGGCGACGGCCGGCCGGTGAAAGGACCGATTGCACCGCTGTACGCCATACCGACGACGGCCGGAACCGGATCGGAAGCGACTCGGGTGGCGGTGATCACCGACGCCGCGAAAAAAGAGAAAATGGCCATCCGAGGCGATCATCTTACGCCTCTGATCTCCGCACTGGATCCGGACATGCTCGTGGGCATCCCCGCCAGGATTGCCGCGGAAACCGGCATCGACGCCCTTACCCATGCGATCGAGGCCTTTGTTTCCCGCAACGCCAATACCGTCACCGATGTCCTGGCCTTGGGTGCCATCGAAAAAATCGGATTGCATCTGCGCCGCTTTGTCCAGGACACGACAGATAAAGCGGCTGCACTGGAAATGCTGGTGGCCAGTTGCCTGGCCGGTCAGGCCTTTACCAACGCGGGTCTGGGCCTGGTCCATTCCATTGGCGAGGTCCTGGGCTCCCGCTATCACACCAGCCACGGGCTGTCCTGCACCCTGTACCTGCCGGCAACCATGGCCTTTAACCTGCCTGCCGCTCCGGAACGCTTTGCAAGAATTGCCCGGGCGCTGGGCGAAGACGTGAAGGATCTATCACCGGAAGAGGCTGGCCGTCGGGCCGTTGCCGCCGTCGAACGCTTGGTAGAAGCGTTGAACCTACCCCGGATGTACACAGCGGTGGGCATCGATTTTCAATTGACGTCAAAAATGGTGGACGACGTACTTCCCCAATTTTCCACCCAGTGCAACCCCCGCAAGGCGGATGCCGACCAGATCGCCGCGCTTTTCAACGCGCCGATGGGATGAAAAGTCCGATTCCCCAGATGTTGAGCATAGACCCTAAGAGCACGTCTCGACCTGGAAGAGGCCTTGCTGCAGGGCTTCGATCAACACCGGGTCCGTTTTCAAGGGTTGGTTGTCACGGCTGAGCGCCGGCACAACCCCCATGAGGGCGTTGGTGACCAGCACCGCATCGGCATGATGCAAGTCCTCCGGCCGAATGGGTTCGTCCAGGATGGAAAAGCCCTGCACTGTAAGACGTCGACAGATTTCGGCCTGCATCACTCCCGGCAGTACGTGGGGCGATGACGGCCGGGTCGCCGTTCGGCCGAAAACCATCAGGAGGTTGGCGGTGTTGGTTTCCGAAATAGTGCCGTCGGGATTGAGAATGATCGCCTCGTCGGCCCCCTGTTCCCGGGCCCAGGCACCGGCCTGATGGTAGTACAGATAATTCAGGCTCTTGTGGTCGGCCAGGGGCGTCATGCGAGGCTGCGGAAAGGTGGCCAGGCGGAGGCCTTCTGTGCCAAGGGCCTCCAGGCGATGGATATAGGACCGGGCAGAGACCAGCAGCGTGCTGTTGAATCCTTGGGAACCCTCTTCGCCGCGGGTGGCCAGGATTTTGACTGCCGCGGTGGCATCCGCCAAGCCATTAGCCTCTATCACTTGGGCGACGACGTCTTCCCAGGTGATATCGGGCGGCGTCGTACCAAACAGCGCCTCCCATGAACGGTTGAAACGCTCCACATGGGCCTGGAGGCGGCGGGCGTGGCCCTTTTCCACCCGTACGGTTTCGAAAATCCCATAGCCGTATTGCAACCCCAAATCGGTCACCGGCACGGTCGCCTTGCTTTGGGGAAGGATGCGTCCGTTGAACCAGACGAGGGGTTCGCCTTTGTTACGCTCCTTTGAAGCTCCCTCGGCCGTCTGAAAGACCGACATCAGCGTGCGGCCCTTATGAAGGGTTTCCTCGTATTCGTCCGCCGGTTCGGAGTCGTAGACAATCCCCCCGCCCACGGAGAAGAGAAGGCGGTCGCCAACCACCGTGGCCGTGCGGATGGCGATGGACAGGTCCATGGTGTCGTGAAAACCGATGTAGCCGATGGAACCGGTGTATATGTGCCGGCGGCAGGCTTCCAGTTCGTCGATGATCTCCATGGACCGGATTTTGGGGCAGCCGGTAATAGAGCCGCCGGGAAAGGCGGCCCGGATCAGGTCCACCGAATCCTTGTCCCCGGCCAGTTCACCCTCGACCACAGAGACCAGGTGGTAGACATTCTGATAGACCTCCAGGCGCTTGTGCTGGACCACCTTCACCGTTCCGCCAGCACACACCTTGCCAATATCGTTGCGAAGCAAATCCACGATCATGGACAGCTCGGCGTCGTCCTTGGGGCTTTGGACCAGCTCGGATCTCATCTGCCGGTCCTCTTCCGGCGTCCGGCCCCGGGGGCGGGTGCCTTTAATGGGCCGGGTCTCGACCCGAGCGCCCTTTCGCAGCAGGAACCGCTCCGGCGAAGTGGAGACGATCTGGTGATCGCCGGCATTGACGTAGGCGAAAAAGGGTGCCGGATTCATGTCGTATAGGGTCTGAAAGAGGCGGTACCCATCGCCCTTGAACCCCATTTGGAAGCGCTGGGACAGGTTCACCTGGTAGACATCGCCGGCCGCGATATACTCGCGGATGCGTCGAACCGCGGCCTCGTGTTCGGACCGGGAAACGTTGGATCGCAGCTCGCCGCCGGTGGCCGTAAAACCGCCAGGCGCCGGTGGCGGGGCGCTCAACACCTGCCGAAAGGACTCCAGAGCGGCATCGGCGCCCGCCGCCCCCCGGTCTTCGAAAACGGTTGCGTGCACCCGTGTGGTTGCGGCGGCTTTGTCATGAATCACCACCAGAGAAGGCGCGGTCAGATAAAGGTGGGGCAGCCCCAGATCGTCGACGGTGGTGCGCGGCAGCTCCTCCAACCCGTCTTTCAGATCGTAGGCCAGGTAGCCGAACAAGCCGGCGGCAACCGGCGGGGGATTCTCTTCCGGATTCAGTCGGCAGCAGATTAGTGTTTGCTGGACTATGTCCAGGGGGGCCTGGTCGATCTCGAAGGAATGGCCCTCCATCGCCAGCGTCGTTTTGCCCTCCCTGCCGGAAACGGTCAACCAGGGGCGAAGGGCCAGGATGTGGTAGCGGGCGCAATCCAGATCGCCGCCGCTGAACAGCGCCACCGTACCCGCTTCCCGGGCGAAGCGGGCCACCATGGCGGCAAAAGGCTCTTCAAGATCCAGGGATGCGGTCTTAACCCCCGAGATGCCGGGCAGGTGGTCGACCGGCGGCTTCAATATACCCTCGCTGCGGTGGCGCCCTCACCGATCGATTCAGCCGACATCCAGGGGGTATACGGCCGGGGCCGGATCGTTTTGTCCATCGCGGTCTTCAGCGGCCCCAGCGCTAAAAACGCCTCGACCAGGAAAAAACCGTCCTGGGTGAGAAAGCTTTCCGGATGGAACTGGACCCCATGGAGGGGAAAGCGCCTGTGGGAAATTCCCATGACAAGTCCGTCCTCGGTCTGTCCAGTGATCCGAAGATCCCGCTTCAGGGCCGCGGAAGCAGGCTCAACAGCAAGCGAGTGGTAGCGGGCGGCGGTAAACGGGGAGGGCATCCGCGCAAACAGCGCCTCGTTGCGATGAAAAACAAGGCTGGTTTTGCCGTGCGTCGGTACCGGGGATCGAACCGTCCGTCCCCCAAAAACCTCATTGATGCACTGCATGCCCAGGCAGACGCCCAAAATGGGAACGGTTCGATAAAAGGTTCGGATCACCTCTTTGGATATGCCGGCGTGGGTCGGATCTTTTGGGCCCGGACTGATGAGAAGATAGTCCGGCTCCGTTCGGGCAACCTGGTCTAATGAGATCCGATCGCTCCGATGTACCCGGATGGAGAGATCGTAGCACATGAACATCTGTACCAGGTTGTAGGTAAACGAATCGTAGTTGTCGATCACAAGCAGCGTCGCCACGAGGCCTCCTTTTTTAAAGACTTGCGAACCCCGAGCGCCGGGGTGTAGTGTAATCGCACTCCCTCAAGGAAAAATGATGAAGCGGTTCGCAACGATCATCACAGATCGTGCTCGTCCAAAAATAAAAAAAGCCACCCAGTCTGAGCCTGGGTGGCTGATATAGCCTATTGCATAACTCAACGCCGCTCTTCCGCGTGGATGAGCGTCAATTCCGAATTTTTCTGTCCATTTTTAGTAGCGCATCGTCCAGTGATGGTCAAGAGTAATAAGACAGCAGAAAAAGCAGTACTCCCTGCAAATTTGGCCTTGACTTATATCCGACGGTATTTCAAGAATATGAGATTAATCTCATAACTAATCACAGAGGAGGGCGACAAGATGGCTTTCAGCGACAAGATTCTGGAAAAGAGTATTGATCCGACGGTCCATCAGATGCTCGACCGGGCCGAGCAAGCCGGTATCGAAACCGTCTGGGACCGTTATGAAAAAATGCTTCCCGAGTGCGGTTTCGGGGAATTGGGGGTGTGCTGCCGCAACTGCAACATGGGCCCGTGCCGCATCAGCCCTTTCGAGGATGAAGGGCCCAAGAAGGGAATTTGCGGGGCCACGGCCGACATCATCGTGGCCCGCAACCTCATTCGAATGATCGCCGGCGGTGCGGCGGCCCATTCCGACCACGGCCGCGACCTGGCCCACACCTTGCTGCTGACCGCCGAGGGGAAAAGTGGCGGCTACGAAATCAAGGACGAAGCCAAGCTGGCCGCCCTGGCCAAGGAGTACGGCATCGCCGCTGACGGCCGCACAAAGGAGGAAATCGCCCTGGATCTGGCCAAGGCGGTATACGCCGAATTCGGCAAGCAGGAAGGCCCGCTTCAGTTTACGCGCCGGGCTCCCCAGAAGCGGGTGGACCAATGGCAGAAAATGGGCATCGATCCCCGCGGCATCGACCGCGAAATTGTGGAGATCATGCACCGCACCCACATCGGCGTGGACAACGATCCGGTCAACCTGATCCTGCAGGGTCTCAAGGCCTCCATCGCCGACGGCTGGGGCGGCTCCATGGTGGCTACGGAAATCTCCGACGTTCTCTTCGGCACGCCACAACCGGTTCGTTCCGAGGCCAATCTGGGCGTGCTCAAGGCCGACCATGTAAATATCGTGGCCCATGGACACGAGCCGGTCCTTTCGGAGATGATCATGGCGGCCTGCAGCGATCCGGCCCTGGTGGCCAAGGCCAAGGGCCTCGGCGCCAAAGGCATCAACCTGGTGGGCATGTGCTGCACGGGCAACGAACTCAATATGCGCCACGGCATCCCTTTGGCCGGCAATTTCATGCAGCAGGAACTGGCCGTGATCACCGGCGCCGTGGAGGCCATGATCGTGGATGTGCAGTGCATCATGCCGGCTTTAGGCGATCTTTGCGAATGCTTCCACACGCAGTTCATCTCGACCTCCTACAAAGCCAAGTTCCCGGGGGCCGTACACATGCAGTTCAACGAGGAAAACGCCCTGTCCATTGCCAAAGAGATCGTCGGCTCGGCCGTGGACAATTATGCCAACCGGGTGCCCGAAAAGGTCTTGATCCCGGAAGAAAAATCCGAGTGCATGGTGGGGTTTTCCGCCGAAGCCATCATCAAGGCCCTGGGAGGCACTCTCGATCCCCTGCTGGACGCCATCAAATCCGGCGCCGTCAAGGGCATCGCCGGGGTGGTAGGCTGCAACAACCCCAAGATCAAACACGATGAGGGGCATGTGGGCCTGGTGAAAGAACTGATCAAAAACAACGTGCTGGTGGTGACCACCGGCTGCAACGCCATCGCCACGGCCAAGGCGGGCCTGATGCTCCCCGAAGCGGCCGACCAGGCCGGAGACGGGCTTAAGGGCGTCTGCCAGTCTTTAGGGATTCCGCCGGTGCTGCACATGGGGTCCTGCGTCGACATCAGCCGCATCCTGGTGGTCTGCGCCGCCGCGGCCAATGCCCTGGGCGTGGATATCAGCGACCTGCCGGTGGCTGGCGCGGCCCCCGAGTGGATGAGCGAAAAGGCGGTCAGCATCGGGTCCTATGTGGTTTCATCGGGAATTTTCACCGTTCTCGGCACCGTTCCGCCGGTGCTGGGCAGCCCGGTGGTGACCGAAGTGCTGACCCAGGCCGCCAATGACGTTGTGGGCGCGACCTTTGCCGTGGAAACCGACCCGGTCAAAGGCGCCGGTCTGATGATTGCCCATATGGATGCCAAGCGCAAAGCGCTGGGAATATGACATAAAAGGAGGAGATTATGTCTCAGCCAAAAGAAATATTCGTAAAAACAGACCGTTGCGTAGGATGCCGCTCCTGCATCATGGCTTGCGCGGTGGAGCACTCGGCCAGCAAAACGCTGTTCGGCGCCATCGCCGAAAGCCCGCGGCCCAAAAGCCGCGTTTACGTGGAATGGGTGTCCCCGGACCGCAAGGTCCCCCTGGTCTGCCGCCAGTGCGAGGATGCCCCCTGCATGCATGCCTGCATCGCCGGCGCCATAAGCCGGGATGCCGACGGCGTCGTGCGCACCGACACGGATAAATGCATCGGTTGCTGGACCTGCGTGATGGTCTGTCCCTACGGGGTCATCGGCCGTCACCTGGAAACGCACAAAGCCTATCGCTGCGACCGCTGTCCGGATCGGGAGGTGCCCGCCTGTGTCAGTGCGTGCCCCACCGGCGCGCTGGTGTATCAGACCGTTCCGGACTATTCCGGGGCCGTTCGCAAACACGCCTCCCGGGAGCTGCTCAACGCGGAAGGAGGTTGATGTGAGCCGAGACCGAAGCCAATACGTGATCGTGGGCGGCAGTGCCGCCGGCATGGCGGCCGCCCATGCGATTCGCGAAAAGGATGCCCGGGGAACGATCACGGTGTTTTCCGCGGAGGCCGACATGCCTTATTTCCGGCCCCTGATTCCCTTCCTGGTTTCGGGCCGGAAACAGCCGGCCGAGATGGCCCTGGCCGGCTGCGGGCCATACACCGGTGGGGATATTGACATTCGAACAGGTGCGCACGTATCCAAATTGGACGCCGACGCCCGCTGCGTTGTCCTGGAAGACGGCTCCTGCCACGGCTATGAATCGGTGCTGCTGGCCACAGGCAGCCGGCCCTACATTCCTCCCGACATCGAAGGCATCGACACCGAAGGGGTCTTCGCCCTGCGCACCCTGGAAGACGCCCGACGCATGGCCGCAAGGCTCGCCCGCACCCGCCATGCCGTCATGCTCGGCGGCGGCCTGCTGAACCTCAAGGCCGCTTTCGCTCTGCTGGAACGGGGGGTAAAGGTGACCCTGGCCGTCTATTCCCCGGAAGTACTCAGTCAGCTCATGGAACCAGAGGACGCTGCCCTGATCCGCCAGGCCCTGGACGACGCCGGTCTTTCAATTATCACGGGTGTGGGCGCCACCGGAATTGTGGCCGATGCGTCCGGCGTGACCGGGGTGGCGCTCAACGACGGCCGCGCGCTTCCCTGCGAGATGGTCTGCATTGGCAAGGGGGTGCGTCCCAACGTGGAGTTTCTGGACGGCAGCGGCATTCAAGTGGAAGAGGGGATCGTGGCCGACCGCCATACCGCCGCCAGCCTGCCGGGCGCCTTTGCGGCCGGGGATGTCGCCGTCACCTACGAACCGGTGACGGACAATCCCGTCATGACGGCCCTGTGGACCAACGCCGTGGAGATGGGCCGCTGCGCCGGCCTGAACATGGCCGGCCACCGGACCGCTTACGGCGGCACCTTCGGTATATTAAACGCCACCCAGGTGGCGGAGCTACCCTTCGTATCCATGGGGGTGGTGCATACCGGCAACGGCCCATATGAGGTCCACCGAAAAACCACAGCTACCACCTCGCGAAAGCTGGTGTTCAATGCGGACGGAGCTCGTTTGGTCGGGGCTGTGTTTGTCGGCGACATCACCCAGGTGGGCCTTTACCGGTACATCATCCGGGAAAAAATGGATGTCACCCCGTTTAAGCGTCAGATCATCGACCACCGCCTGCATTACGGGCATCTGCTGCGCTGACGAATTTTTGCGCCTGGATACCGGCAAACCCGCTTTTGTTCCTATACCGCCAGCAGACTGTCCAGCGGGCTGGTTACCGTTTCGATGTTTTTCTGCATGACGTGGGTGTAAATTTCTGTTGTCTTCACATCCGCGTGGCCCATGAGTTCCTGCACAATTCGGCGATGGTCCCAAAAAACTGGACAGTATGATAAGCTCTGGGTCAGCCAAATTTGAAAGGATCTGACCATGAGCAAGAAACGTAGAAGCTATTCTCCCCAGTTCAAGGCGAAGGTCGCCCTGGCA
>Ga0272443_10000055_pt1 | contig 236173 bp, 234 predicted proteins | sample SSMAcet12_FD_193581 | JGI IMG/M metagenome (GOLD analysis project Ga0272443, IMG submission 193581) | Marine sediment archaeal communities from Little Sippewissett salt marsh, Falmouth, MA, United States - SSM-Acet-12 | ecosystem: Environmental > Aquatic > Marine > Wetlands > Sediment ... | reverse complement strand
GGGCCGGTTCACGTCAATGAGCACGAACAGGTTGGCCGTGCCGTTGCGTCGGTACTCGTAATCGTAACGCTCGATCCGGCCCGGCTTGGCGGGAATCGGTTGACGGGTCTCGCCGATGAGTTGGACCTGGCTCTCGTCGAAGCAGACCACAGGCCGCTGCGGATCGGCCGCTTAGGCCTGCAACTTCGGGAGACAAACATGAAAACCGTCGTCGTCCGGTACAAGGTCAAGCCGGAAAAAGCCGAAGAAAACCAGAGGCTAATCCAAGAGGTTTTCGCGGAGCTCGGTGCCAAGGCCCCTGTCGGGCTGCAATATCTGGTGCTCCGCCTGGAAGATGACAGCTTTGTCCATTTGGCATCAGTGGCTGACAACGCACCGCAACTTGCGACTTTCTCCACATTTCAAAGGTTTCGCCGAGATGCGGAAGCGAGGCGCTTAACCGCGCCCGAGTCCCACAGCGCAACGATCATAGGCAATTACCCGTCAGGCGACCGGTCGAGTCCCTAAGATCAGAACTGACGTAATCGCGTCTATCAAGGCGAGAGGAGATTTCGAGATGATACTGCTTACGGGGGCCACAGGACTTGCAGGTTCCTTTGTCGCGCAGGAGTTCGTTCGTACTCAGCAACGCGTCAGGATTTTGGTGAGGAATCGGGCCAAGGTTGTGCACCTTGCATCGACTCCGACAGTCGACATCGTCGAGGGCGACATGTCGGAAAAAGGAAGCTTGCGCGCTGCGCTTGAAGGGGTCGCACGAGTGCTCATGATTTCGGGACCCGATCCGCAGATGGTCGAGAAGCAGTGCACTTTCGTCGACGGGTGCAAGGAAGCCGGCGTTCGCCACGTGATCAAGTTCTCTGGTCTGGACAGGGCTGAGCCGGGCTCCATTGTGGCTCTTGTGGGTGTTCTGGTATCATCCCCCTATCCTCTAGGCAGGATCTTATTGATCCTCCTGGGAGGATGATCGATTACGCTTGACTCGGATCTCGGCTAGGCCTATGTGGGCGCCTACGGTTCCGACGAGCGTTCGCGCGCGGGGATCGTCTCTCAACCTGAACAAAGCGCCATGGGCAGTACACCCTATGGCAGTGCCACTCCGATCAACCGATCAGGGTTGGCGTTGCCACAACATATCGAGATCGACCGCGACGACCGACGTTGCGTGAGGGTTGGTGGTCGCGCGTAGGCGACCGCGTTTCGCTCACCACCGCCGGCCGCCGGCGGCCCTGGAGGTGAGCGATGTCAAAGAATCTCGCAAAAATCCCGATGCCTCAGCCACGGCGCAACGTGCCGTGCGTGATCGCGGCCTCCAATGACAACCGGCTAAACGTTGGTCGACCCGCGCGGCCGCGGCTCGCTTGTCAATGCTCCTGCTCCCCTTCTCCCGACCGAGAGCGCTCGTTCGCTGTAACGGCTGTCCTGGTGCATGAAGTACACGGGCGGATGCGATTTGTCGTGTCGGCTCTCAAGGGTGATCATGCACAAGCTGCGGCACTGTGCGAGCACTTGCTCGCCACCCGGTCGGTGCAGACGACGCACTTCAATTCGGTCACTGGGAGCCTCGTCGTGACCTATGACCCACTTGTCGGCACACGGGACGTTGTGTTGCGGGCACTTGGCGAACTCGGCTGCTCGGTCATCCTGCCAACGCGGTCTTCTGGCGTCGGCCGTGAGCGTGAGTTTCGCGCCGCGACCTACTTCGGCAAAGCAGCGCTGCACTTTATCCTCGACCATGCTCTCGAAAGCGCGGTCGTCGCCATCCTGTGATGGTCCTCAACGAGCGCCGCAAGAGGCGCTCGTCATCAGGCGTATACCGCGGATGTTCTGATGTTCTTGACGGAAACGGCCGCGGCTCTCGAGAGAAAGCCCCTTTCGGCCACGAATTAAAAATCAGTTCAGTGGTTGCGATCCTCGGCCTTGGTGGGCATCGGTACGGCATCGCCGCGCACGCCCACGGAGGATGGCAATCCAAGGGTCTTGCGGAGAAGGGCGAGCGAGCTCGTTCCCAGATGTTGGATCCGAAGAATCTCCTTGTCCGGCGTTTCCCGTATTTCTCCGATCGTCGTCAAGCCTGCCGCAACGAGCGCCTCTCGCACCCTGAGCGGAAGTTCGACGTTCAGGATCGGCGTGTCATCCGGAAGTTCGGGAGATGGATCGATCATGACCGTTTCCGTTCCACCTGTTGACGATCGGCATTCCTGCGGTCTGCAAACGCAGTTCGGCCGCGTGCGCGAAAAAGGAGGATCGAGTCGATCGGTTCAGCCTCGTATTTGGCGGCAACATGCAGAGCGTAGGCCAGTTCAAGCGCCAAGCCTCATCCTCAAGGTCGCCTTGGGCATGCGAGACATATCATGCACCGTGGCGAGTTGAAAGACTCGCACCAGCACCAGCAGACGCCGTCGGCTCACCGGCAATCGTTTGGCTTTTGATCAAAGAAGGGCGCGAAGCATGGTCCGGCAACGACTGCTGCTGTTGCTGACTGCCGCGCTGCCGCTTCTCAGCAAGAGCGCCTGGCAGGGGAAAGGGAGTCAACTGCGATTGTCGAACTCGGTGGTGCTGGCGAATGGGGGCTGCCGGGTGCTTCGAGTATTTCGCATCAAGAGCTCCGTATTGCGGAGTTCGACCTTTTGCGGGCACGATTCAAGGTTGGCGCGCACTCTCTAATGAAACTCGCGTGCGACGGCAAAGATCAATAGGCCAACGAGGCCGCCGACCAACGTGCCGTTGATGCGGATATATTGCAGGTCGCGACCGACCTGCAGCTCGATCCGCTCGACCAGCGTTTCGGTGTCCCAATTCTCGACCACCTTGCGGATGAACGCCGCAATCTCGGCGCGCCGTGGCGCGACGGTGCGTAGCACCGCGACGCGAAGCCACCGGTTGACGCCATCGTGGATACGCGCATCGTTGAGGAGCCGCTCGCCGATCGCGATCAACAGCTGTTCGATCATATCGGTGAGCCGCGCCTGTGTTGCCGCATCGTCGAGCCGGTCCTCGATGGCGAGAAGGAGCGCATCAATCTGTCCGGTGACCTGGTGGGTGCTCAGGAGATTCGCTTTGATCTCCTCGCCCCTGGCCGCCAGTCCCGGGTCGGTGGCGAGATCGTCGATCAGCCGGGTTACGGTCGCGGCGAGCTCGACACGCCAGGGATGGCCGGGCTCGCGCATCTCGTCCAGAATCCGCCTCACGCCTGCGATGATCTTGTCGGCGAGAAGGCCGTCGATCCATTTCGGGATCAGGCGCGAGGTTTGCTTCGCGACCTTGGATTTGATGAGCTCGCGGTTGTTCCCGAGTGCCGCGCTTGTGTGGTCGAGCAGGTGCTCGATGACCGTCTGCATCTCGCCATGGGCCCAGAGCAGCGAGAGCAGGCGGGAGGCGAGCGGGGCGGCGGGGACGGCTTCGATGCCGCGCCGCACGGCTTCGCCCATGAAGGCGTTGAAATCCTCGCGCGGCAGCGCGCGCAACCCCCGCTGCAGCAACAGCGTGGCGCGTTGGGCGACATTGCGCGCATTGCCGCCGCGCAGGATCCAGCGCGCGACCCAGCCGGAGAAGTCGACATCTCTGATGCGCTCGGCGAGCACCCGCGGCGAGAGGAAGTTGTTGGCTATGAAGCGGCCGATGGCGATGCCGATGCGCTCCTTGCTGTGTGGCACGATGGCGGTGTGCGGGATCGGCAGCCCAAGCGGGTGACGGAACAGGGCGACCACCGCGAACCAGTCGGCGCAGGCGCCGATCATCCCGGCCTCTGCAAAGGCGCGAAGATAAGCGAGCCAGGGCAACTCGCGCTCGCCGATTGACGTCAGGATGAAAAGCACCAGCATCAGCACGAGCAGCGCGGTGGCGAAGAAGCGCATACGGCGCAAGCCGGCGCGCCGCTCGCCCGCCATGGCACTCGGCGCGGGCGCAAGGACGCGCCGCAGCCGCGATGCGGCAAGATCAATGGCGGAGGGCATCGGACTTGCGCGCCGCAAGCTCGTCATAGCGGGCCCGGATATTGGCGCTGCCATAGCGGCGCTCGAGCCGACGCAAGGCGAAGTGGCCCTGTGCGATCCTCTGGAAATGATCCATGAAGATCATGTTTACCGTGGCGCCGCCAAGCGCGCCGAGCACCGGCAGCGCGCCGGCCGCGACCTTGTCGGAGACGACCAGGCCAAAGCGCGAGACGATTTCGCTGACGAAACCTGCGACGACGGGCGCGGAGGCGTCGATTGCGCCGCGCTCCAGCGCCAGCGCCGCGACGTCATGAGTGTATTTTGAGATCAAGGCGCGGGCGGCATAGTAGCCGACGTCGATATTGTCGGCGTCGGGCTTGGCGCCATAAGCGAAGACCTCGAGACAGGCGAGCCGCGCCTCGAGGGTGGCGAGGTCCTCGCCCTGGTGCTGGGCGATCTCCGCGATCGCCCGCAGCATCAGCGTCGTCGTCATCGGCAGTTCGACCGCGAGCGCCCCAAAGCCGAACAGGCCGCTGACGCCGCCGGTGACGCCGGCGAGAAAGGAGGAGAAGCCGATCGCGGGCGTCCGCGGTGGCTTTTCGTCCAGCGTATCGACGGCGACTTCCAGTCCCTTCATGACGGCCTTGCGCACCAAGCCGCTGAGCTGCCGGTTCACGGGCTTGGGCAGGAAGCCGAGCACGCGATGCACCGGCACGCCGGCATAGTCGGCGAGCCTGGCCGCGAAATTCCGGCCTTCCAGCTGCCTGACCGCATTCTTTAGGGCGGCGTCGTCGGCCGGGGCGATGGCAAACAGGGTGACATCATCGGTCATTGGTAGCGCAGGATTGGGCGGATGCCGTTGCCGCTAGCGAGGATCGCCGAGCCGTTACTGATCAGCGCCGTGACCTCCGGCGTGATCAGCCCGCCCGGCAATGCCAACGCCAGTGCGAGCGTGTTGAGCGCGGCGACGATCGCATAGTTCTGCTTGATGAGGCTGACCGCGCCTTGCGAAATTTCGATCGCCTTGACCAGCTTCCACAACGAATCCTCCATGAGGATCACGTCGGCGGATTCATGCGTGACTTCCGCGCCGTGTTTCATGGCGATGCCGACATCGGCAAAAGACAGTGCGGGCGAGTCGTTGATGCCGTCGCCAACCATGGCGACGCAGCGGCCCTCGCGTTGCAGCTCCTGGATTACGCTGGCCTTGTCGGCCGGCAACATGTCGGCAAAATGGCGCGTCAGGCCGAGATCGCCGCAGACGGCGCGTGCGACCACCGCATTGTCGCCCGTCAGCATGATGGTGTTCCTGATGCCGCGCTCATGGAGCGTGCGGATCACTTGCGGGCTCTCGTCCCGGATCTTGTCCGAATAGGGCACGAGGCCGGCGAGCTTGCCATCGACGGCGATGTAGAGGCTGGAAAAACCGCGCTGGTCGAGGCCGGCGCGATCGCGCGCCGACCTCTCGGTCCGGATGCCGCTCTGGCGCATGAAGCGCTCGTTGCCGACGTGCAGGTAGTAGCCATTGACCTGGCCTTCGACGCCGAGCCCGATCCGGTACTTGGTCTCGTTGCAGGGCGGCACGTTGACGGCAAGTTGCCTTGCCTTGCTGCGCAGCGCCTCGGCGACGGGATGCTGCAGCTTGGTCTCGGCGGCAGCCGCCAGCCCAAGCAGATGGTTCGGCGTGATGTGACCCTGGTAGGGGATGATATCGAGCACCGCAGGGTGGCCGTGGGTGAGGGTGCCGGTCTTGTCGAACACGATGGTGTCGATCTCGGCGAGCTTTTCCATATGGCCGCCGCTTTTGATGATAATGCCGGCGCGGGCGGCATGCGTCATCGACGACAACACTGCCGTCGGGGCGGCGACGCGAATCCCGGTGCCATAGTCGACAATGACAAGCGACAGGAAGCGGTTGAAGTCACCGGTCACGGCTGCGGTCGAGGCGGCGAGCGCGAGCGTCGGCGTCACCAGGCGGTCCGCGAAACGCTCCGCATGATTTTGCATCCGCGTGTCGCCTGTCGGCGCCGACTCCACCAGCCGCACGATCTGGCCCGCGGTGGTCGCGGCTCCGACGCGCAGCGCGCGCACGGTGATCTGGCCTTCGCGGATCACGGTCGCCGCGAATGCCGCCTCGCCTTTGCCGCGGCTGACCGGCAGGCCTTCACCGGTGATGGTCTTCTGGTCGATGGTCGCGTGGCCATCGACGATTTCGCCGTCGACCGGAATCATCTCGCCGGGATAGACCACAACGAGATCGCCGGCCTGCAGCTCGGCGGCGGAGACCGATACCACAGCATCGCCGAGTAGCACCCAGGCGGTCCTGGACTGGAATTCAAGCAGCTCGCTGATCGCGCGCTTCGATCCGGCGGCGGTGAGATCGCGTATCCAGTCGCCGAGCTTGATCAGCCAGGTGATGATGCATCCGGCCAGCGGATTGCCCTGCATGACCGAAGAGGTGATGGCAAGCGTGTCGAGCACGTCGATATTGAGCCGGCGTTCGGTGTCCCAGACCTTCCAGGCGCGCCTTGCGATCGGCAGCGCGTTGTAGAGCATCAAGGGCAGGTTGACCGCGGTGACCACGGGATTGGCGCTGAAGGCCATGAAGAGCGAGAGCGTGGGAAGCGCCATCGGCGAGTCTTTTGCGACCTCCGGCGGCTTTGCGGGCGGAGCGTCTTTCAGCGCCTGTGTGCAGAATGCTTTCACCTCGGACAGGCTTAAAGCCTTGAACCGCTCCAGCACTGCAAGCAGCATGCTCTCGTGGGCCGGGTCATATTCCAGCACCAGGCTCGCGCAGTCGTAATTGATCCGCGCGCTGCGCACGCCGGACTGCGCGCGCAGCCAATCCAGCAGCCTCTCGGCAAGTCTGCGATTGCGGCCGAGGTCGGGGACGTTGAGCCTGACGCGTCCGCGCATCGCATGTCGAAGGGAATATTCCATGAAGCTCTCGATTTCGGCGGCCGGCCTTGAGCTTAATCAGCCCGGCGCGAAAGCCTCCTCTTTCTCCGGAGCATCGGCCTCGCCCATATTGGCCTGGATCATGTTATTGAGCGCGAAGATCGACAGCGTGACCCAGACCGGGGTTGCGGCATTGGCGCCGACTTCGAAGATTGTGAAACCGGCAACGCCCACGGCGAGCACGATCTTCAGGTCGACGACGTTGCCAGTCGCTATCTTGATCTGGCGGTCGAAGTCCTTGAAGTAATCGACGACGACCTTTGCCGTATGCGAATGCTCGGCGAGATATTCCGCTTCCTGCTCGATCCTGTTGGCGAGCACGTCGATCTCGTTGGTCGGCGGCTTGAACTGACCGCCGGTCTGGCGCTGCAACTGGCCATGAAATTGGTCGTGACGTTCGGTGTCGTAGTGCAGAACCACGCTGCCGGTGGTCGGATTGACGGTGACTTCCTCGATGCCTGGGATTGCGTTGAACATCTGCTGAATCTGCTCGATCAGCTCAGGGTTCTCCTTCACCTTCGGCACTTTCAGGCGAATGCGCCCAGGCACCTGATGGGCGATCTGCACCTTCATTTTCGTCATCGGCGGTCTCTGGTTTTGTCGGGCCGCACCATTGCCACGCGTCCTGAACCCGCGCGCGGGTCCCGGACGCCGAATGGTCGTCAATCGGCCGCTTGCCTCGCTGACAAGCTGTCGGCCTCAGGCCGCGTGCTTCGTCGGCGGTTCGTCCGCCGCCGGCTCCTTGGCTGCCGCTTCGTTTTCGGCCTTCACCTCGGCGACGATATCGTGCACCTGCTCCTGCGCTTCGGCGAACATTTCCTTCGATTTCTGCGCCAGCTTGTAGGTGCCCCGCACCGTCGACTTGAACAGCGGATTGAGCGCGCCGGCGAGCCGCGGGAAATATTTCGGTGCAGCGACCGCGGCAACGCCAAGCGCGATGCCGGGCAACAGCGCCGCCTCGAACACGGCCGCGCCGACGGCGACGACCGCAACGGTGGCAACGGCAGTTCTCAGCCCACTGTCTTCCTCGCCCTCGCGGACATGTCCCTCATGTGCTTCGGCCTCACGCGGGGCAGCCTCATCGGTCGAAAATGAAGCCTGGCCATTACCTGTCGGCATCCTAAAACCCCTTTTCTGTCGAACGCATAAACAGCGCAAACAACGGCCTCCTTGGATAGGAGCCGAGTTCAATGACCTTACGACAGTTTTATGACAGTCATATCAACGTGGGGTGGGCATGCTTTTTTCGTTCACCGCCGCGAGCGACCGTCAGACCGGATATCGCGCGCGAATGGTGCTCGCGCGCGTCAGCGGCGCGCCATGGCGACTCGCGTCTCCGGAGGCGATTTCAGTCGAATCGAGCGCACGCTCAACCGTCTCCGAAATCGCCGGTTCGAACTCGGCGGTAACTTTCGTCAGAGTGGGATCTGCTCTCGATCGCCATGTCGGTCATGGCGGCCGCGGCGGGCTTGCGCAACCGGAGCTCGGATGAGTGGACGCGCGAGTTCGAACTCGAAATCGCGTCGGCGAGAGCCGCCGGTGATGGTATCTGAATCACTGCGATGTGCGAGCTGTATCAGTCTTGATTGCGCACGCGGCACGCGATGCTAGCTCTAGTCTGCCCTTGTTTTGATCGGCTGATCGCTATGCACATTGTTTCAGCATTTGCTAATTATTCTTGCGAATTCTGAAGATTGGGATCAGCATTCGGACCCGAGGGACAACACGACGCCGGAGAGAGTCGTCGAAATGCCCGAACCTCGTCGGTTGCAGTTGTCTCGCTTCAGATGGAGGGGGCCGATGTCTAGGACTTTCGTCCTCGTTGGTACGACGCTCGCGATCGCCGCCTCGCCGCTCTTGCTGGCTCAACCAGTGTCCGCGGGCGCATCCGCCAGCGCACCGTCGAAATATAGCCAGAGCCACCAAGTCGTGGTGGCGCATCAGGTGCTTCACCCGGTGAAGACTGACTACCCAATCACGGAGTATTCGTCCTCCTCCGCGAAGAAGATGTCGCCACGGAAGTAGTCTCGACCGAGCGTCCGATTGATCGATTTGAGGTGATCGCCTGCTGTCAATCGGCGTGTGCGCGCGCGGGCACGCTGGCCTGATCGAGAGGGTTGTTCCGGCGGACGAGGTCACGCGCTGTTGGCAGCACGACCGGGAGGAGGTCATCGATCTCCTTTGCGGTCATGCCCGGCCGGACGCGCGGCTATTCGATTCACACATTTTTGAGCCTCAAAGTGGTGCCGTATTTGATGCGGCGGAAGGCTTCGAGGCCCACCCGCATCACCATTGGGCCGGGCTTTCCGTAGTAGGCGGTCCATCCTCCGAGCCGAGCGATGACCCATGCAGCGAAGGCAAGCGTACCTTTTCGGTGTGGGTTCTTTTGCTTCTCGGTAGCTCCCTCGAATTCGGCAGAGAGAGCTTCGAGCACAGGCCGATCGTCGGGGTCAAAGGCCTCGATCAATTTTTCCTCGGTGGTTCCGTCACGGGCGCGCACCAGTTGCATGATGGTGACCGCGGCCACAGCGGCTGCCGCGACAAACTTGATCATGACTTCTGGCTCACCAATGTCGGCCTCCTCGATATCAAAGCCTGCCGATTTGAGCGTGCGAAAGAACTCCTCGATCGTCCATCGCTTACGATAGAGATCGACAATCCGACGTGCTTGCTTTGAGCTCCTCACGACGTGAGTGGTGAGGAGCCGCCAATGGATCGACTCGCCGTCATGGGTCGATGACACCTCTCGAACATCCACGATGGTCAGTCGGACCGTATCGGGCAGATCAGGTGCTGGGCTTGGATGCGGCCTGCATAGCGTTACGGGTGAGAAGCGCAAGGCAAGCTCGGCCGTCCGCTCCTTGCGGCCCGGAGCTGCAGGTATCGTCACGCTGAACCGGGCTGCTTCCGGCAGGCCATCGACGAATGCAAACTGACTCGTAAAAGTCCCGGATTTCAATTTGATCTTCCGGTTCCAATTGGCTCGGACAAGCAGCTCCACATTCGGCGGACGTCGCACGAAGTGTTCGTAAATATCGCTTTCCCGGTCGGAGATGACGGTGATGCTCTGCGCTGCAGATAGAGTCTCGCCGGCTTTCGTCGCCGTCGAGAGCCAATATTGAGACTCTTTATCTGCTATCGCTCGCGAGCGCCGGGCCGTCACCTTGCCCTTGTCCCGATTCCAAACCTGCGCATCAACAAGTCCCAGCAATGCACCATTTTCGGCATCAAGCGCGAGCGCCGCATGCAGCAGCAGCCCACGTGTTCCACCTCCTTTGCCGACAGGTCCATATCCATTGGCTTTCGCGCGTCGCCCGCCAATTATCAGTTCGCTGTTGTCTTGAACCACGATGATCTCGCGACCGGCAACACGTAACGCCGTGCGCGCTGCCGCGTGGCTCGCCATCTCTTCGACGCCTACTCGTTCGTTGCGCAGAAAGCGCGTGAACTGCATCTCTCGCGCACGGTTCCCGGCAAGACGTCGAATCCGCGAACATGGCCGTCGAACAAGCGCCGCATGCAGCAAGGCCCCCCTTTTTCGAGGCGGCGATCGCCAAATCGCCCCAGTCCAATCTCTATCGACATGCAAATGCCCCGCGTAAAGACCTGCCTCCACCAAGGAATCAGTCCTCAACGAGCCTCGCAACCCAAAAAGATGTGTGCATTCAATAGCGGACGCGCGGATCATAGAGAATGTTAAGCAGAAGCTGATCGTAGATGTCGAAGAAGCCCATCTGGACGTCGTCATTGAACATGGTCCAGGGCACGGATGCGCCGTCGTTGATCGCTCCCAATCCCTGCAGCAATTCCTCATATGCGCAATCGTAGAAGGCGAAATCGCCGGCGTCGACCGGCAGCAGGATCACCTCCGCCCGCCGAATGCGATAGGCGCCGTCCTTGGCGATGCCCGATAGGCATTGCGGATTGAGGGAATGCTCGATCTGCCGGGCCCCCTCATTGCCAAAGCGGGCGCGCATGGTTGGCAGCAGGTCTCGTGCGCTCACCAGCGTCACTACAAAATTAGCGGCCTTCCGGTCGGTGGTCGCCGCAATGTCGAGATGATCGATGCGCTGGCGGATATCGGCGATCACTGCGTCGAGCGCTACGACGCGTTCACGCGGGACCTTGCCGTCGACGAAGATCCGGACCGGTTCGTCGAATTTGCGGATGCGATGCGTCCGCGCCCCAATTTGCAGTTCAGCGTCGAGCGCGATCTTGAAGAACCCATCGCGGATCTCGGCGTCGCTGAACGTCCGCCGTTGTTCGGCGCGGCGGCTCCAAATATCCGGATTTTCTGCGAGTGCCGGAACCGCGAGGACGCTGAGTGACGTCGCAGCACCAATGCCTATCGCCAATAGCCGGATCATCGTTCGTGGATGCCTCGTGAGACCGCGCCCCTTCCTTAAGCAAGACTCGTACCGATTGTCTCGGTCGTGTCCGCGCGCGGCGGCGCGAGCCTTGGACCAAATATCTCCGACGGGCGGGTAGGAATTCGAGGGGTGGCGGTTAACGATCGCATAGGCGCGGCATAGAGCCGGCGCGGCCAAGGTCGGAGCCAACGTGATGGATATGGTTGATATGGATGCGGCAATGAAACGACCTGGATTTGCAATGTCCGGCCGGGCAAATGATCCGCGACGCCGGTCCAGCGATTTAGCCGGAAGGGAACTTTGTGGCGCGAAAAACCCATCCTCATGGTTTGCCTGAGCGTCGGTTTGTTGGTGACGGTCGAACCTCCCGCGCTCGCGCATCCACCTCGCCGCCGGCGCCGGATGGCCTGCTAAGAAGCGGGCCGCGACATGGGGCGCCAATCGCGACGGCATCTTTACTTGCGACGAATGGAAGGCCTTTGCCAACCGGACATTCGCCCTGGCGGACTGCAATCGAGACGGAAAGCTCGGCAAGGCCAAATTCGCGACGGTGCCAAGAGCCGACGCTGCCTTGGCCGATGCCGATTTCGGATACTTCGACGAGAACCAGGACGGCAAGGTTACGCGCAAGGAGTTTGTCGAGAAGCCGAGCGCATTCATCATGCGTTTCGACGGGAACGGCGATTGTCGCGTCGCGGGCGACGAATTAAACGGCGACTGCCCCCACGGGTCCGCAGGGGCCGGTCGAGGGGGCACGGGATAGGTTTCAGACGACTGCGACAACAGCTCCGTCCCGCGACCTGGTCGCGGGGCGGTGCCCGAACTGAGGCCGTTAAATACCTGCTATATCATTTGATCACCGGGATTGTCGCCCGCACGTCAGCAACTTGTCAGGTCTGGTTTGGTACCCCCTTAACATGTGCAACATGCGACGAGGCGTGGATCATGGGGGCCATCGATTCATCCCGGCGGGCAGACATGGGTTGGGACGCGCTGATCTTGTCATCGGGGCTCCTTCTGTTCGTTTTGCTCGTGCTTGCCCATGTCGGTACCGATGGCAGTGGATACGCTGATCGGATCATTAGCTATGCCACCGCCATTCTGGTTTGCGTTGGAATTTTCTGGCTGGCCGTTCGACCCTACGGCAACCGGTTTTCCGGTATCGACCTAAGACCTCGAATTATCCTGGCTCGGCTCCAGGCCGACCGCATCGCGAGAACTTTGGCGCGCATCGTTCTGTTTCTAATGACGCTGTCCTCTTGCGTAACGATTCTTCTGTCGTTCAGGCATGTTGGCGCGAGCTGGAACGAGAAATTTTGCGAACTCATAGCGCACGGTGCGCTTGCATTGGTAGGCATCTATACGGTCGTGGTCGCGACCGCCAGCCGTCAGCGAGTCCGGAGCATCATTGGACAAACCGAGTAACTAGCTTGCGCGACCTGCCACCTATTCAGTTCAGGAACGGGCCGCAACGCCAGAGTCCCCTGAGCGACTTGGCGATGCCCAGAGGAGGGCTGTCCGTGACCTTGCCCTCAATTTTATCCAGGTCTGAGTTCGTTCGGGCGGTTGCATGTGTCCATATGGGCGGTGTTAGCGGCGGAAGCTGGCGCGGAGCTCTCGGCATAGCGTAGCGGCAGATCCCGACGCGGGGACCGCGTCCAAGCCCGAGCGTCTTCGTTTCACGCGGCGAGCGTGCCCAAAGAGTAACCCCGCCGCGCTGAGAACGCGACGGGGTTGAAACGAGGCCTGCGGTTGAAGGCCCGCATGAAGCGGTCATGACAGCCAATCCTAAAGATTTCTGCAAGCCATTTGGCCCGATTTGATCTACCCGCCCTGCGTCGATCCGATGGCCGATCCACGAACTCGAGCACTACGTTCACTACGACGACTGCTCTCAGCTGCGCGGCTATTCCTACAAACGCCGCGCCATGGTCGCGCTGCGCACGACCAAGATTCAAGCCATCCGCCGTCCACGTGGTAGCTAGAGCCGAAGAATTCCACCATCCGACGCGATCGGATCAGCGAGGGGCTCCCCGGCTCGTTGCGACTGTGGACGACTGCCTCAACACCCTCGCGCGAGAGAGCCTTTGCGATTGCGATCCAGAATTACCCCTGAGGGGCCGCCAAGGACACCTCTATCGGGACCCCTACGATGGTAGTCTTCGGTATTTTGACACCGGAATCCCGAAGTTAGGTCAAGTTTATGGTTTACGGTTTGTGAATAAGTCTTGCGTAGCCTGGAGCCCGACGCGGAAACAACTCAACATAGGTTCCATGCCAGTCCCAACAGCACGGACGCTTGAGCAGGTTGTCAGGTTGCAGCGAAGCTGGCGGCTGCAATACATGATGGAAATCGCCAGGCTCTTTCTAAAGCAATAAGGCTCCCGCGGTTGGAGCGCCGGTCTTAAGAAGCAAGGTCAGGGCTTACATACCGGGGACAAACGTTAAGTCTGTCGCGGGTTCTCCAAAGAGTACCCCGCGTGCCGCGCTCGAGCAAATGGGTGGCGAAGCTATGACGGAGCGCAAGAAGGGAAATCGCGCCGTGTGCAGTCTCGAGGCTTTGGCCGCCTGCTTGGACAGTCGACTGAACTGAGACGTGGTCAGCGGCCGGATGTCGACCGCGAACGGGGAACTGCCAGCGGTGTTCCGGCGCAACGCCGCTGTCATGCCTAAGTAGCACCTCCACCATTGCCGTAACAGACCTAGGACCTCTGCCGGCAGCATCACGTGGCGGTCCTTGCGGCCCTTCGACTGCAGGATGCGGATGATCATCTGCGCGCTGCCGATGTAACCTGCCCAGCGGGCGCGCTCCACTCGCCGGCGAGCTGCCAGAAGCTATAGACGACCATCAGCATCGCTTGCGCCTGCATGCTCATCGCGATGGTGAGCATGCCCTTGACCTCTTCGGGACGGCTCAGCGCCGGCGGCAGCTTCTGTGGCTCCTTAATGCGCCAGGCCTCGGCTGCTAAATCGTGGCGGTGCAGCGTGACACGGAACAGAAGCCGCACCCCAGTCATGATCCGATTGCGGTTGCCGATGCAGGCAACGCTCTCAATGAGGTGCAGCTGAAAATATCGCATGCACCTCGTCGGGTATTGCCGTGTCGGGTGAGCGTTTGAGCCAAGCGGCGAACCGCTTGCAGCTATGAACGTGGCTGCGCTGCGTGTGCGGGGTGAGCTCGCGCGCAGCCATATCTACGATCATAGGCTGACGCGCCGGACTGACACTTTGGTCTCGCTTATGGGGAGCTCCGTTGTGGGTGAGGTTGACGACATCTCGATTCTCAGGACGGGGCTCTCCAACGGCTATTGGGATCCTCTCGACCGACTACCAGCCCCTCGGCTCTTGCCCCGCGCAGCGGGCTGGAGCGAAGCGACTTTGTGTTCTGGCCCATCTCGACAAATTGCATGCCGCACGATCTCAGTCTTCTTATGAGCAAAGCAGACTGGCGTCGTCGCGTCACGCCACCAAGTTTTGTGGGCACACGCCTGAAAAGCCTCGACTTCTAAGTGGAGTTATGTTGTAGGATCTAGGACGGCTGCGGGCACTTCGGCGATCTCAGTGAGATCGCAAGGCTCATTGGGCGCCATGCCATGTCAATTGAGCAACTCGATTTTGGCTAATTTTGGCGGTATCGATCTGTGGCTAAGGTAGAGATCGCTGAGAAACGAGCAAGGAAACTTAACCGCAGCGAGACCGTAACTTCGAGTAGAGCGAGCCGGCGGAACTCCGTATGCTCAAATCTAAAATCACGGCGCTGGTCGGGGTCTGGTAGAAACTTAGGGGTCTGCTTGCAAGAATTTATTGAAATGGCCGAATGGCTACTCCACCAAAATCTCCAGGCTGGCGATCCAGTTGAATCCTTGCCCACCCCGGCTTTTCAGGCCAATGGAAGAAAATATGTCTCCTTCAGCACCAATAATTACTTGTCGATTGCGACAAGCGCTCGCTTCACCGGCGCAGCGAGGCGGGGTCTGGAAACCTACGGCGTTGGAAACTGCGAGTCGCGGCTGCTGAGTGGAAACCTTGCAGTTTACGGTGAGCTTGAGCACAAGCTCGCAGGCTGTAAGAAGAAAGACGCGGCTGTACTATTCGCGACAGGATACATGGCCAACTTGGGGGTCTTGTCGTCTCTCCCGCAAACGTCAAAATACGCACGCATTTATGGATTTACCGGCGCTCGGGAATATACCTACGCTTACTTTAGCGATGAATTGAATCATGTTAGTATTCGCGAAGGCATCCGCATGTCCGGAGCCGCGCGGGCGACGTATCGTCACCTTGATCTCAATCATCTTGAAGGGCTTCTCAAGAAATCGACCGCGACAACCAAAATCATCGTCACTGATGGGGTCTTCAGCCAAGACGGCGATATTGCCCCCTTACCCGACTTACTGCAACTCGCTGAGCTCTACGACGCGGCGCTTTATGTAGACGATGCTCACGGAACTGGAATTCTTGGTGAAAACGGCGGTGGAATTTGTGAGCATTTCGGCGTCACGAGCGCACGCATCATTTACATGGGCACGCTCAGTAAGGCCTATGGCGGGATCGGTGGCTTCATTGCCACAGAAGCACACATCGCCAAGATTATTCGTCTAGCCTGCTCGGCATATGGATTCACGTCAGCATTGCCTCCAGATCAAGCGGTCGCCCTTAGCGAGGCAGTGGACATGGTCGTGGACGAGCCGGAACGTCGTGCCCGCTTGTGGGAAAATCAACGTTACTTCGTTACAAGGATGTCGGAACTGCCGTATCCGCTCGTCTCGACAGGGTCGCCGATTGTCCCAATTCTGGTCGGAGATGAGGATGCCGCGGACGCCCTCGCGCTGTCGCTTGGCGAATCGGGCATCCACGTCGATGCCGTTCGCTTTCCGGCGGTCCCCCTACGCAAAGCGCGCCTTCGCATTCAACTAAATGCTGGGCATACCAGTCAAGATATTGATCAGCTCATCGACACACTACGGGTGCACCAGCATGGCGCATCCGCAACCATCATGTCGACGCTAGGCATGACAAAGATAAAGCGTGACGAACCTGCAGGCAACGAGGCGCTCTAATAGCTACGCACATGTGCGGAGATCTGATCGCCATTTCAGGTCGAAGGGCGTTAGTTTCAAGGATTCGTATATTCTTTCAAAGGCGTCTTGTCGTCTCAAGACCTGGCATCAGTTTGACACACCGTCAACGTGGCGGCGCGGTCGGCACCACGTTTTGAGCCGGCGAAGAGCCAGGACTTGCGGCCGAGGGCGAAGCCACGCAGCGCGCGGCTCTTCCGCATTGTTTGTCAGGCAGATGCGTCCGTCATCGACGAAGCGAGCGAACCGGTCCCAGCGGTGCAGCAGGTAGTCGATAGGCTTAGCGACCGCGGAGGAGTTCAACAACCGGGCGCGCTGCTCGCGCCGCCGTGCTTCCAGTGCCGTCAAAAGCGGAGCGCTTTGTTCTTTGCGTACCCGCAGCAGCTCCCCGACGCTTTGGCCGTTGTGACATTGCCCATCGCGGTGTCATTAGCTTGCCGGCCGCCAAACTCGGTCCCAAAAGTGGAGACGGTTGGATTCCAGCTCCTCTCCCTCCGCCGCGATATCAATTGTCCAGCCCGGACACATGGGTAACAGAGCGTACCTAAGACGTGGGTGACAACCTCGTGCCGAACGGGTTGTCGAGGGGCTGTGACGTTTTCTGCTCCAAGTCGAAACATCCCAGATCGTAGTGCATGAAGCTGACGAGCCAAATGCCCTGGTCGACCGTATCCGTCCGAGGGCGGCCGTCTTGCGAGTTTTTTCGACCTGTAGCTGACTGTCCTTATGGACGTACATAAGGACAGTGCGGTGCTGAGCCGCATGGATTTGGTGGAGACCGGTCGGCGGCGACGCTGGAGGCGTGCGGAGAAGCTCAGAATCGTAGAGGAGAGCTTCTCGGGGCCGCGACTGGTGTCGGCGACGGCTCGCCGGTATGGGATATCACGTCAGCTTCTGCTGAGCTGGCGCAAGGCTTGGACCTCTCATGATCCGGCCGAAGAGGATTCGATCGGCCCGACATTCGTCCCTGCGATAGTTGCGGCAAGTACGCCGCCAACGACGGAAGCTGTCGAGACAGGTCAGATCGAAATCGTGAGCCCTCAGGGGCTGCGCGTGGTCTTCGGCCCCGGTGCGGATATCGAAGCGGTCGTTCGAATTGCTCGGGGCCTGGCGCGGCGATGATCCCGATCCCGACGGGCGTGCGAGTGTGGCTGGCGACGGGCCATACCGACATGCGGTGCGGCTTTCCGAGCCTGGCTCTGCGCGTGCAGGAAGTGCTCAAGCGCGACGCCATGGGCGGCGGTCTTTTCTGCTTCAGGGGCAAACGCGGTGATCTTTTGAAGGTCATTTGGCACGATGGTCAGGGAGCATGCCTGTTTACCAAAAGACTCGAGAGAGGCAGGTTCATCTGGCCGTCGGTCGCCGGTGAAGCGGTGACGATCTCTCCGGCGCAGCTCTCCTATCTGCTGTCCGGGATCGATTGGCGCAATCCTCAGGAAACCCAGCGCCCGACGCGGGTCGGATAGCGCTTTATGGTTTGATTCCGTTGCCTGATCTGATTCAATGGCTTCATGACATCGAAGCCGGACGATCTTCCATCGGACCTTGTCAGTGCCCTGGCGGCGCTGCAGGCCGAGCGTGAGGCGCGGCTGCGAGCCGAGGCGGTGGCTGCCAGTGCGCGGGCGGAGCTGTCGGACAACGAGGTGCTGATCGCGCATCTCGAGCTGCGAATCGAGAAGCTCAAACGCGAACTGCACGGGCAGCGCTCCGAGCGCACGGCGCGCCTGATCGAGCAGTTGGAATTGGAGCTCGAAGAACTCGCCACCACGGCGAGCGAGGATGAGCTTGCTGCCCAAGTCGCAGCGGCGAAGACGCAGAACGTCCGCCCCTTCATGCGCAAGCGGCCGGTGCGCAAGCCATGGCCAGATGACATCGAACGCGAGCGCGTCGTCGTTGAGGCGCCAACGACCTGCACCTGCTGCGGTGGGGCGCGGCTGGCGAAGATCGGTGAGGATGTGACCAGGACGCTGGAGGAGATCCCGCGTCGCTTCAAGCTGATCGAGACGGTCCGCGAGAAGTTCACCTGCCGTGATTGCGAGAAGATCAGCCAGCCGCCCGCGCCATTCCATGCCACGCCGCGCGGCTTCATCGGCCCGCGATTGCTGGCGACGATCCTGTTCGACAAGTTCGGCATGCATATCCCGCTCAACCGCCAGAGTGAGCGCTTCAAGTCCGAGGGCATCGACCTGCCGCTGTCGACACTGGCCGACCAAGTCGGCCACGGGACCTTCGCCGTCATGCCGCTCTTCCACCTGATCGAACGCCATGTGCTCGCCGCTGAGCGCCTGCATGGTGATGACACCACCATCCGTATCCTGGCGAAGGGCAAGTGCAGGACCGGCCGGATCTGGACATATGTGCGGGATGACCAGCCCTTCGGTGGGCCTGCGCCGCCTGCGGCGGTCTATTACGCCTCAAGCGACCGACGAGGCGAGCATCCGCAGAGGCATCTGGCCGCCTTCGCCGGCATCCTGCAGGCCGATTGCTACAGTGGCTTCGAGCCGCTGTTCGACCCGCAGAAGAAGGCGCAAGGCGCAGCCGATTGCGCCGGCATTCTGCTTTGCCCATGCGCGGCGGGGCTTCTTCGAACTGGCTGACATCGAGAAGAATGCGCGGGAAGGCAAGAAAGGCAAACCGGTCTCCCCGATCGCGCTGGAGGCGGTCAAGCGCTTCGACGCGCTGTTCGAGATCGAGCGCGCCATCAACGGCCATGGTGCTGGCGACCGGCGCGCCGTGCGCCAGGAACAGAGCAAGCCGCTTCTCCAGGACATGCAAGCCTGGTTGCTGCGTGAGCGCGAAACCCTCTCGCGTTCCTCCGAGGTTCTGAAGCCGATCAACTACATGCTCAGGCGCTGGGACGGCTTCGCCCGCTTCCTCGACGACGGCAGGATCTGCTTGACCAACAACTGCGCTGAGCGCGCATTGAGAGGCATCGCCTTGGGGCGGCGCAACTGGACCTTCGCCGGCAGCGAGCGTGGCGCCGACCGTGCCGCCACCATGCTGACGATGATCACGACCTGTCGCCTCAACGAGGTCGATCCCAAGGCTTGGCTCGCCGACGTCCTCGCCCGTATCGCCGATCATCCCGCATCGCGTCTGAACGAGCTGCTGCCCTGGGAATGGAAGCTCCTGCGCCAGGCCGACAAGCCCGCCGATCAGCAGGCCGCCTGACCTTCACCCAACACGATCATAGACCTCGTCGTGCCCGCGCGCATGCGTCAATCAGGCGGCCTTCGTCGTATGCGTACGCTTCCACGATTGTGCAGTAGGCTTTAGCCACACGCTCCCAGCGATGGTCGCGATCCATGGCATAGTATCGGCCGCAAACCGACACGATCGGAATGGAGAGCGGCAACGCCGCGCTCAAGCGTGAAACATACACATCTGCCGATCGCGGCGGAGTGTCACGGACGTCAGTAATGGCATGAACGACGGCAGACACACCGGTTTCGGCGAGTATCTCAGCAAGCGCTGTCGCATGATCCTGATGCGAGTGCACTCCCCCCGGGGAGATCAAGCCTAGGAGGTGGCAGGTGCCGCCGGTCCGCCGCAGCCGCTCCATCAGGTCGATAAGGGCGGACGCACTTTTGATCTCACCGTCGGTAATCGCCGCGCTGATGCGTGGCAAGTCCTGCATCACGACGCGGCCGGCGCCGATGTTGAGATGTCCGACCTCGGAATTTCCCATTTGTCCTTGCGGCAGCCCGACATCGAGACCCGACGTTTGCACGAGTGCGTGCGGGCCGGTGCCCCACAGATGGTCAAAATTGGGAGTTCGCGCCTGACGGATGGCGTTGTCAGCGACCTCTTCTCGCCAGCCCCAGCCGTCCAGAACCACAAGCATCACCGGTCGGTATTTCTGCATGTCCAGCTCCTCTCACCCAATGAGTTTTCCTAAGAAAAAACTGGACGCAAGTCTGTCCGCAGACAGGCGTGGCCAAGATCGACGCTGCGTCGGCCTTGAAGGGACGCGCTTCGCGCTGGCTTCGGCCGCTACTGCCGCCTGTGGCGGCTTGCAGCCACCTTGCGACAGTCTACCATTGATGCATAGCTTACCTAGCTGGAGCAGAGCCATGGAACTCACCGTGGTGCCTATCGTCAAGCCAGACGCCGCCAACTTCATCTTCGGCCAGTCGCATTTCATCAAAACCGTGGAAGACCTCCACGAGGCGCTGGTGGGCGCGGTTCCGGGCATCCGCTTCGGGCTGGCCTTTTGCGAGGCCTCCGGCAAGCGGCTGGTCCGCTGGTCAGGTAATGACGAAGCCGCCCTCGCGCTCGCACGCGGCAACGCATTGGCGATCGGCGCCGGCCACACGTTCCTGATCTTCCTGGGCGACGGGTTTTTTCCCGTCAACGTTCTGACTGCAGTGCGCGCGGTGCCGGAAGTCTGCCGTATCTATTGCGCGACAGCTAACCCGACCCAAGTGATCATCGCGCAGACGGAGCTGGGCCGGGGCGTGCTCGGCGTGGTAGATGGCGCCTCGCCGTTGGGTATCGAAACCGACGCCGACATTGCGTGGCGGAAAGACCTGCTGCGAAAGATCGGCTACAAGCTGTAGGAAACGGATGAAGTCGGCATGTTGCACCGGCTCCCACGCGTCGAACGCGACCGGCTCGGTATCGATCTATCAACTGATCCTGCGGGAGAGATGAGAACGCGTGGACCGAACGACAGGCCGGACCCCGTCAACAGCACATCAACAGCAAATAGCGCTTCGTTCCAGTCCCGTTCGTGTTCCGTTTGCACCTCTAACGGCCTTTTCGCTTTGATTTTACACGAGAATTTGTGCTCTGGACTACCTTGACATGGTAGGGGTCACAGGTTCGATCCCTGTCGTGCCCACCACTCTTCAGACCACCGTCTGATTTGATTGAGCTTTTTGCTCGATCTCCCTCGCCCAGTTTATTGGTGAGGGGATAGACGCTCGTTTTATGCGTTCGTGGAGCCGGTTCGTTCGAGCTCTGCAACGCCGCCATACGCAAGCTTCTTGCGATTGGCCTTCCTCGTGCAATGGCTCGGGATCCGACGCTCGGTCCATCCGAAGATCGCGTCCCGCTCGGCTTCAGTCGCGCCGTTCTCTGCTGCGACGCTCGCGGCCGCCTTGCGCGGCGCGTGAGCGGATCGGTTCATCAGCCCGGTAGCCACGCAGTTCACCTCGCAGCATCCTGCCGTGCGAATGGATGGTTGCGTGTGTTGGCTAGTCACCGGAGCTCATTCGCGGCGTGGCTCGTCCCCGGCGGAAGCGGAGGCGCGCCCCTGGCGGATAAGCGCGCGCGAGCTGGTTATGCTCGATCCGGTGCTGCACCATGTCCCGACGGGTTTGACGTTCGTCAAGCGTGAGGATCAGATCCGAGCATGGCTTGGTCGAGCAAAGCAGCAGGAAGCCGGCTTCGGCGTCCTCGGCGTAGACCGTCAGCGCATCCGAGCGGTCGACCTTGCCCGACACCAGGCGCGCGGCGCATGCGAGGCACCAGCCCTGTTCGCAGATGTAGGGGCTCTCGATACCGGCGTCGATCATGCTGTAGAGCAGATATTCGTCGGATGCGGCGTCGAATGTGAACGTGCCGTCCGGGCGTTCCAGCCGGATGCGAAACCGCCTGGCGCCGCCTTCATCGATCATGGCCGAGAGCTCCGTCATCGCTTACCAGCGGCTGTCGGGCAACGCGACCTCGCCGATGCGGCCGGTTGCGTAGCAATGCGCAGCAACGATGATGCGTGCCGCAACCGCCATCTCACCGTCGTCGCGCGGCGCGTAGATGACGAGGCTCTGCGGCGGCACGGCACCGGCCATGTAGCGTGCGAAGGGATGCACCGTGCCCCAGCCCTTGGCCACAATCTTCTGCCCCCATTCCGGCCGCAGCGTCAGGTGCAGCGAGCCATCGGGGCGGACGATGAGCCACACCGGCGGGACGATGAAGGCTTCCGGCTGGCCCATGGCATGGCTGTCATCGAGCGCGAAAGCGCGCCCTGCCGCGTTGAGCGGCGCTGCCACCTCGGCGACGCCGGCCAGCGCACATGCGCATGAGGCGAGCTGCGCTGCGTAGCCGACGGGCGAGGTGTCGTCGAGCTGGACGCAGGGCCATGCCGGTGCCAGCCGAGGCGCATCGCCGGGACGCGCGGCGAGGCGGCGCAGGCCCGGCGCCATCGCCCAGATGGGTAGCGCGCCGCGCCAGCCTGTCCTAGCCGAAGCTGTCATAGTGAACCTGCGTGATCGGAACATCGGCACTGCGCAGCAGCGACTTGACCGCGTCGACCATGATCGGCGGCCCAGCCACGTAGAACTCGGCGGCGGCCGGATCGGGGATCGTGGCCTTGATCGCATCAGTGACGAAGCCGGCTGCGTGCGGCCAGCCGGATGGGGCGTTCTCGACCACGGGCAGATAGCGCGCCTGAGCGATCCGTGCGATGACCGCTCGCAGCACGTCGTGGGCGGCAAGATCCGCCGGCCCGCGCGCGCCGTAGATGACGTCCACGGGCGAGCCGAAATCGAGGCGCGCCTCCGCCGCCTCACGCATCATGGCCAGGATCGGCGCGATGCCCGTGCCTCCCGCCACGAACACCTTGCGACCCGGCCGACGCCGCAATGTACAGGTGCCGAAAGGGGCCTCGATCGTGATCACGGCGCCAGGAGCCAACGCCGCGAGTGCGTTGCTGCCCGTGCCGCCGTCGTAGCGTCTGGCGATGAACTGCAGGAGGTTGCCGCCCGGCAGATTGCTCATCGAATAGCAGCGCCGCAGGTCCGCCCCGAGATGCAGAATCGCATACTGACCCGGCCGGAAATCGATCGGCTCAGCCGTTTCGAAGCTGAACTGCCGAACCTCCGGCGCGAGATCGACAACGTCGCGCAGGATGGCCTGTCGCTCGACGCAGCCGGGCGCCGGCATGGACCAGGCGCCGGGACCGCGGGCGATGGTGACCTCCGACGTCGCGCGGGATTGACACGCCAGGATGCGGTTGCGTCGTGCGTCGCGCGGATTGACGGCCGGTGCACCTGGAAAGATCAGATCGACCTGACCGGCGACGAGCGTCACCTTGCAGGTGCCGCAGCTCCCCCAGCCGCATTCATAGGGGAGTGCGACGCCCGCGCGACGCGCCGCCTGAAGGATCGTTTCATGGTCGGCCATGTCGATCGCGATACCGTCGGGCTCGATGCGGAGTTGCCGTGTCATCAACGCCATCCTTCCGGCCTGGGCGGTCGGTGCAACATGCCGAGCGGCGCTGCCAAACTACAGGCCGCAATCGGCGATCAGCCTCGCCTGGGCGGTCATGGTCCGGTCGAGGATGGTCCGTGCGCTGTCGGCGCCGGGCGCTGCCGAAAGTGCCTCGCTCAGGCTGCGCGCGGCGCGCTCGCCGAGTGGTATCCACTTCGCGACCCATTCTTGCAGCAGAACGGCATGTGCGGGCATCTTGCCAGTCGCATAGCGTACCAGCGCCTTGGTGGTCTCGACTGCATAGGCTTCGTCGTAGTTGCGGAAGTCGTCGTGCAGCAGCGCCAGCAGGTCATCGTCATTTGCCCGCGCCAGATCGGCAATCTCGCGATTGAAGATGTGGTCGAAGATCGGTCGCAGCACGAGATTGCGGGAGACGAAGGCTTCGCCCCAATCGTAGGTGATCAGCTGCTTCTCGATCAGCTCGCGCAGGCCCTGCCACTCCGGCCCCTGTGTCCAGATCGTCCGGGCGATGCCGCTATCGGCGAGCTCCGGGCGTCCGGTGTCGAGCGCGAGCGCCTTGGCGAGGTAGGCCTGGCGCTGCACGCGGCGCATTTCATTGCCCATCTGGAAGTAGAAGGTGTTGGTGACGAAGGCCGAGGGCGCCATCTGCGCGACATAGGCCGCGCTCATCTGCATCGCATGGCCGGGAAACCGGACCGGCAGATAGGTCTGGCCGAGAAAGTCGAGCCACGCCGCAGGAAGCTTGCGGTAGCTGTCCTGGCGCTCGAACTCATCGATCAGATTGTCGCAGTAGACCTCACGATCCTTCTGGTCGCCAATATAACGGCGATAGGTGTAGGTCAGGGGATCGCGATAACCCTCCCAATCGTCCAGCATCAGTTTCGAGCCTTCGCGATGCCTGAGATAGAACTGGTTGATCGACCAGTTCTCGGATAGCTCGAACGGTGCCGGCGCCCGCCGGAAATGACTGTGGAACTTGTACGTGACGGCCTCGTACTCCGAGGGCAGCCGGCGTTCGGTCCACAGGCTCCAGGTCTTCTTCTGCTTGCGCGCAGCCGGCTTCGCGGTCATTGCGGTCATGAACGTGTCCTCCCTGGATTTTCTAAGTGTGGATGGACCAGACCCACTCGTCGTCCATCGATTCGAGCCGACCGCCGAACGACACCAGGCTGGGCTCGATCTCGGCCAGCCGGAACGGTCGCCCCAGCGCCGCCTGCATGCTCTTCTGCGTCAGGCGGAAGTTTCGGTCCGCCTGGATGCGGACGTAGCCGCCGCGGTCCTCGACGACGATCTCGACATCGGGGTTGTCCTGCTCGCTCGCCGCGATCACAGCGTCGATAATGTCTTCGTCGACGCCCCGGATGACGGGCCCGACCAGTTTCGGTGTTGCTGTCGTGGTCATGGGGTTGTCCTATGCGTCCTGCTCGGTCTTATGGCGCAGGCGGCGCAGCCGTCCGTCGTTGGGCACGCCGACCAGAATGGCTTCACCGTCCTTCTTCACGGCGTAGCGAAAGAGGCGGCAATCCCGCGGGTTGAGTCCGCGGCCGTCATCCATGCTGAACTCCCACTCGTGGGCCGAGCAGGTGATGGTGCCTGCTTCGAAATCGACCTTGCCGTCGGCCAGCAGGATTTCCTGATGCGGACACATGCCCTGGAAGCAGCGCAATTCGCCGCCGGGCAGATGCATCACGATCACTTCCTCGCCGTCGACCTCGACGCCGATGAAATCGCCTTCCCAAAGATCGTCCAAGGTTGCGACCTGCACCCATGTCACGTCGGCATGGTCAGACATAGGCCACCTCGATCCAATCCATCGGCTGGATGCCGGACTGCGCCACCGTGATCGCGGAAGGCAGCTCCTTGCCGTTGTGGTAGACGCATTTCGACGCGTTCTTCTCGGCGACGCGCAGTCCGACCGCATGCTGGGCGACCTTGTCGGCCACGACGCTCATGGTGTCGCCGTCGTCGACGGGGACCAGCAGGACGACGAAATCGCCACGAAAATTGGCTTGGAGCGGGAACAGAGCCACGCTTGCCTCCCATGTTTGTTGTTGTGTGCCGGGTTGGGCGAGCCGCTCGTGAGCGGCGCCTCTCAATTCGTACTGGTCGCTGCCGCTGAGGCCGGATCACTCGGCCGCGAGCCGCGATGCGCCATCCCAGGCGTATCCTTGAGCGTCGTTGCCGGCCACGTCGGGCGTGATGCCCATGTATTGCAGCGCGCCTTCCAGCGTCGGCGGCTGGATGTGGCCGGCCAGGAAGCGGTCGACGACCGAGAGATGGGTCTCGTAGCGTTCAGGCTGGCTCTTCCATACCCATTCGCAGACTTCGCAGCAGAAGTTCAGCTTGCGCCCGTTGTGTGTGGTGATCCGCGGCGCCTGCCCGATGCTCGGGCTGCAGATCGGGATGTGACAGCAGTTGCAGACGATCGGCAGCGTCGCCGGATAGGTCTTTTCGATCTGACCTGTGCGGACGTTGTTGCCGATCACGTCCCACAGCTTGCCGAACCGGTCGTTCCAGCCGGGATATTTCTGCTCGAGCCAGTCGCGCTCGGCGGCGGACACGCCCGCGTCGGGATTCCACCACACCGTCGGCCGCCAGAACCACACGCCCATGTGATAGGCGTGATGAACCCAGTCGAGCTCGGGCAGGAAGTGCTTTTCCCAGTACCAAGGCACGTTCATGCCGAGATCCTTGAACTGGTCCATGAACTGGCGGCAGATCCAGTCCTGCATGAACTCCTTGAACGACATCGTCCGGCTTTCCAGCGGCGTGTAGTAATCCATGGAGATGCCGGTCAGCAGCGCGAACAGCTTCCAGGAGCGCCAGAACATCTGGTCGACCAGCTTCTGCGCCTCCGCCTTCTTGCCGTTGTTGATCATGATCTTCAGCGTCGGCTCGCCCTGCTGCGAATGCCGCGCCTCGTCGGTCTGGATCGAGGAGATCAGCGCGCCGAACTCGATATCGCCGACATGCAGCGCGTCGGACGCCATGCCGAGGAACTGCAGATTGGTGAAGCCGGTCTCGAACGTGAAGGTGAGCTGGATCGCCGTCGATACGGCATCATTGGCGGTGAACATGTCGTCGAACAGGCTGCGCGCCGCGATCACACCCCATTCGTTGGTGTGCATCGCCTTGTGGGCCCAGTCGAATTGCGGGTCCTTTCCGAGCAGGCAATAGGGGAAGTAGATCTGCGCCTGGCCGTGGCGGCATTCGTCCAGCGTGCCAAATGCGGCCATGTTGCGCCACGCGGCGGCGCGGCCGAACCGTGCCATGCGTGCCTCGCCGATCGAGGCGAAATATTCCGGAACCGGGATCGCGCCATAATGCGCCTTGATCGCCGATTTCCAGCCGGCATCGAGATTGTCATACAGGTTAGAGCGCGCGATCGTCGAGCGGATCGAGTAGATGCCGTCGTCCTTGCCGGCCTGGTTGTGGACGTATTCGCGATAGGTCAGCTTGTAGGGCTCATCCCAGCCCCACCATTCTTCGCCGTGGATGCCGAAGCTCTTTGAAAGCTCCTCGGGGAAGACCTCGTCCTCGCTGACATAGGAGAAGGCCCAGTTCATGTCGCGGGCTGTGTCGTAATAGTCCCGCCGCTGCAGCTTCGGCATGCGTCGCTCCTCCCGAGCTCGATGATCGCATTCGTCGTTTTTCGTTGTGTCCGCCCTGCCGCCCTTGAACGGGCGAACTCCGTGCCGCTCGTATCGATGTCGTACGATCCAGATGATCGAGACTGATCGGTCGGCTAGGTCGGTGCTTGTTATGCGACGGAGTGTAGGAGGCTTCCTTTGGTTTTTCTTTAGTCACCGCGTCAATGCGAGGCGCGTGAACTGCGGCGCGACCGCAAATGATCGCATCGGCGGCGCCGTAAATGCCGCGATGGATTGATGCGATGCGACAGGAATAGTCGACTGCGGTCGAGGGCTGACGCGTTTGCGTCGACCCCTTCGGCCGATCCGCTCAAGCGCGCGGGTTCACACCTGCGAAGCGAGCAGGCGTGGAGGTGCCTGCCCGTGTCCCGTTCTGAGCAGATTGACGATGAGGCCGAAGCCAACAGGCGGCTGGCTTAGCTTCCCGCGGATCAGCGGCTGCGGCCGACAACGTGCAGCACCAGACCCGCGAGCGCGTCGGTGATCGGGATCTGGCACGCCAGGCGGCTCTCGGGTCGGACGTCCGTGGCCTCGAACTCGAGGACATCGGCCTCGATATCGCCGGCCGGGCCGACGCGCGTGAGCCAGGCCTGGTCGACATGGCAATGGCAGGTGGCGCAGATGCAGGAGCCGCCGCATTCGCCGATGATGCCATCGATGCCGTTGCGCTTCGCCGCCTGCATGGCGCTCTCGTCGTGCGCGGCCTCGACGGTTCGCACGGTGCCATCGGGTTCGATGAAGGTGATCCTGGGCATGGGTCTTGATGGGTCCCTAGATGAACTGCCGGCCGCCGTCGACGATCAGGGTCTGGCCGGTGATGAAGGCCGCGGCCGGCGACGCGAAGAACAAGGCACCGCCGACCATGTCGTCGACATCGGCCGCACGCTTCAGCGCGCCGCGCGTGACGCCGTATTCGGCGGCGTTCTCCATCAGGCCGAGGCTCGCCTCGGTGAGGGTGAAGCCGGGTGCGATGACGTTGACGGTGATCTTGTCGTCGCCGAGTTCGCGCGCCAGCGCGCGTGTCATCGCGATGACTGCGCCTTTCGACGACACGTAGTGCAGCCACAGCGGCGAGCCGCTCATGACCGTCGCCGAGGAGACGTTGACGATCGCGCCGCCGCCGGCGCGCCGCATCAGCGGTGCGGCCGCCTTGGTCATCATCCACACGCCCTTGATATTGACGCGCATGACGCGGTCCCACTCGGCTTCGGGGATCGCCTCGAAGCCGCGGCGCTCCAGCCCGGCATAGATGGCGGCATTGTTCACCAGCACGTCGACCCCGCCCATGCGCGCGAGCGCAAATTGCGCCAGCGCGGCAGTCGAGGCTTCGTTGGCGACGTCGACCTCGGCGGCGTGCGCCTTGCCGCCGCCGTCGCGAATCAGCCGCGCGGTCTCCTCGACGCCGCCGAGACGGATGTCGGCGGCGACGATTTCGGCGCCTGCGGCCGCGAAGGCCAGCGCGAAGCCGCGGCCGAGCCCGCCTGCCGCCCCGGTGACGATGACGCGCTTGCCCGGCAGTTGGATCGTGCTCATGCGGGACCCCCAATGTGGAGCAGATCGGTCATGAAGGCGGAGGCCGTGCCCTCGGCGATCAGGGCCTGGGCCATGGCGGTGCCGGTTTCGGTCAGCATCGATGGCAGCACGAAACTTTCCAGCATCGCGACCGTCTCCTTCGGCGGCGTATCGAACCAGCCTCCGATCGTCGCGATGCCGTGGCCGGTGAAGCGCCACAATTTGTCCGCGTCCTTCATCAGCGCGTCCTCGTGCGAGATCGCCGTCTTGCGCGTATCGTGGCCGTCGATGATCGCCAGGATGGTCTCGACCTGCAGCCCCGGAATGGCAAGGCGCGTGAAGGCCTCCTTGGCGATCTTCACGCCCTCGATCTCGTGGGCGCGCTGCAGTTCGGGATATCGGGGATTAGGGCCGACAGCCGCAGCGAGCTGCTCCGGCGGGAACCTCTTCCAGCCGACATCGTGCATGAGGATGGCGGGCAGCACCACCGAGGCATCGACGTCCGGATGCAGCCGCAGCAGCGCCTGGCCCAGACGATACGAGATCAGCGTATGCTCGTCGTTCGAGCGCACGTCCAGCCAGGGCCGCGCCGCCAGCCAGATCTGCAGATCCTGGTCGCGCAGAAAATGCGTCATCGCAGCTCCGCGTCGTAAGTGAGGTAGATTGTCTTGTATTCGAGATAATCCTCGACGCCGTAGCGGCCTTTCTCGCGGCCGATGCCGCTCTGCTTCATGCCGCCGAACGGTGCGCGCTGGTTCGAGCGCTGGATGTCGTTGATCCAGACCGAGCCGGCTTCGAGCCGCTCCGCCAATGTCAGTCCTGTCGCGAGGTTGCGGGAGAACACGAAGGCGGCGAGGCCATAGATCGTCGCATTCGCAAGCCTCAAAGCCTCGCTGTGATGGTCGAACGGCGCGACACCGAGCACGGGGCCGAACGTCTCCTCGGTCATGATCAGAGACGAGGGGCCGGCGTCGGCGATGACCGTCGGCGGCAGGAACCAGCCTTTGTCGTACAGGCCGCCGGTGAGGCGGGCTCCGCCGGTCAGGATGGTTGCGCCACGGGCGCGCGCATCGGCGATCTGTCGCTCGCTGTTGCGATAGATCTTCTCGTTGACGAGCGGCCCGAGCGCGCAGGTCGAGGTCAGGCCGTTGCCGACATCCAGTTGCAAGACCCTGTCGGCGAGCGCATCGAGGAACCTGGTGTAGACCGGGCGCTCGACATAGACGCGATTGACGCGGTAGCAGAACTGCCCGGAATTGGCGAAGGCATGACGCGCGATCGCCGCAGACGCTGCGCCGATGTCGGCATCGGCGCAGACGATGGCGGGACACTGTCCGCCGAGCTCGAGGGTGACGCGTTTCATCGTCCCGGCAGCTGCAGCGGCGATCGCCTTGCCGGCCTGGGTGCCGCCGGTGAAGGCAATCTTGCGCGGTGTTGGATGTGCGATCATCTGCATGCCGACGTCCGGGCCGCGGCCGGTGACGACGTTGAAGCAGCCAGTTGGATAGCCCGCCGTTTGGAACAGCTCGGCGAGCTGCAAGGTCGACAACGGCGTGTCCTCGGCGGGCTTGGCGACGACCGTGCAGCCGGCCATCAGCGCCGCGCCGAGCTTGAAGCAGAGCAATGTCAGCGGGTAATTGAACGGCGTGATTGCGATCACGACGCCGGCCGGTTCGCGGGTGATGATGATCTTCTCGCCCGCCACGCCCGTCAGCGGCATCTCGGCATGCAGGCGCAGGCCTTCCTCGGCATAGACGTCGAGCAATTCGGCCGAGCGCTGGATTTCCGTGATCGCGCCCGCCAGCGGCCGGCCGAGCTCGCGGGTCAGCAGGCGGCCGAGCTGCTCGGCGTTCTCGCGCATCAGCCGTGCCGCGGCCTTCTGTAGCCGCGCTCGCTCGGCGACCGGCGTCGCCTTCCACGCCTGGAAAGCCGTCTCGGCCGACCGGATGGCGGCATCGACATCGGCGGGACCGGCCTCCGGAACGCTGTCGATCGTCTCGCCGGTGGCCGGGTCGAGTACGTCGAACGTCGCGCCGCCCAGGGCGCCAACCCAGCGGCCGTCGATGAACATCTCCATGTCCGCGTGCCCCGGGGTCAGATCAGGTCGAGCATCAGCGCGGACCGGGTTTGGGCCAGCGCATCTTCGGCCATCGCGCGTCCGGCGTCGGTCTCGAGCAACGCGAATTGCGTCGTCAGGCGCGCGGCATATTGGTGCGGCGTCATCTTGAACCAGTCGCAGGCGACGGCGACGCCGGTGGTGGTGAAGCGCCACAGCTTGTCGGCGTCGCGCACGATCCGGTCGTTGAGCGAGCGCGGGTAGGGGCGCGTGTCGTGGCCGTCGATGATCTCGCCGACCGCGACGATGACCGGCTCCGGCCAGTCGGCCTGCTCCAGCACCTCGCGCGACATGCGGACGCCTTCGCTCTCGTGCAGGAAGCGCACCTCCGACTGCATCATGTTGGGGCCAAATCCCTTCTCGATGATGTCGGTCATGTCGATGGAGTACCAGCCGATGTCGTGCAGGATGATCGCGAGCGAGACGATGTCCTCATCGGCGTCCGGATAGTGCACCAGCAGCTTGCGCGCGTAGGCATAGGACAGCGGAATGTGGACGTCGTTCTTGCGGGCGCGCATATAGGGCTCGCTGATGCGCCATACCTGATCATAACGGCTGCCGATCTCGGGCCTGTCGAGCATTGCTGTATCCAATCTTGCGGCGAAGGCCGGCACCGCCGGCCTTCCGTGGTTTGGGGTCAGGAGAGGATGGTGACTTCGCCGGTCGAACCGTTGACGCGCAGCATCTGTCCGTTCTTGATCGAGGAGCTCGCGCGCCCCGTGCCGGTGACGGCGGGCAGTCCATATTCGCGGCAGACGATCGCGGCGTGCGACATCATGCCTCCGATGTCGGTGACGATCGCGTTGATCTTGCCGAAGATCGGCGCCCAGCTCGGCGCGGTCACCGGCGCGACCAGGATCTCGCCCTGTTCGATCTGCCCGAGCTCGTCGGCCGAGCGCACCACGCGGGCGCGGCCCTCGACGATGCCGGGCGAAGCGGCCATGCCGGACAGCTTGGTCGTATTCGCGGCACCGTCGAGCCAGCGGCCGATGCTCTCCGTGGTGATACCCCAGAGCATGATCGTGAACGGCTCGGTGATGACATCAGGCGGATTGTTGAGTGCGGGCTGCGGCGGGGTGGTCGCCAGCGCGGCCATGATCTTCTTGCGCCGCTCGATCTCCGGCGGCCAGTAGGTCGGACCGATCGCCGGCGCGCCGACGGCCCAGCCATTGCCGTAGTCGAACAGTGCGTCGCGGACTTCCTGGCGGTTGAGGTAGAACAGGTCGTCGGCGTCCTTCCAGAAGCCGGCATCGCGGAAGATGGCGCCGAGCTCGCGCATCTTGCGCCAGAACACGCTCATCGACCAATGCTCGATGTAGAAATTGTGGTTCTCGACATAGGGGAACACGGTGCGGGCGAGCCCGAGCTTGCCCTCGAAGGCGGCGCGGGCATCGGCGTCGAGCATCTCGGCATATTCCGAGGTGATGCGGTCGCGCTCCCGCGCGATCGCTTCCGTCGGCCGGTCGATCTCCTCGCCGCGTTCGAGGCGGACGATGTAGTCCCTGATATAGCCGAGCGGGATGTCGAGATGCTCGATCCAGTATTTGTCGGTCGAGTAGAAGCCGTTGCCCGAGGTGAAGTTGAACCAGGGATCCTGCGCCTCCTTCCAGGCCTTCAGCCATTCGGCGCCGTTCGGTGCACGGCTGACGGCGGCCAGTGCCTCGTCGACGGAGCCGCTCTTCAGCGCGCTGGCGATCCCGAGTTTCACCGCGAGCTTGGCGAGCTTCTTCAGCTCATCGTCGGGGCGGAACAGGTCGACCTCCACGCCCTGAACCATCTTGGCGATGGCCTGGTCGGGAATGGTGGGGAATTGCCCCTTCATGAAGCTGAAGAAGTCGAGATAGGCGGCGTAGCCGAGATTGAGAAACTCGAAATGATACTGCCAGGTCTTGTAGAGCAGCTGGATCGCCCGGTCGTAGGTCTCGGTCAGCGCATAGGTGTTGTCGAGGCCGACGCCGCCGGTGATCCAGTCGAGCGGCACGGCGTCCGGCAGCGGCTCGAAGCTGAGCGCTTCGAGATCGGCGATGTTGGCACGGACCTTCTTGTCCCAATTGGCCAGCAGCCGATCCCAGTTCTGGAAGTAGTAGCCGGCGCGCTCCATGAAATGCGGCACGCGGTCGCCGATCAGCTCCGGCGCGACCGCGACCGGGCTCATGTAGCAATAGCCGTTGTGAATGCGGTATTCGACGCCATTCGCCGGCGGGATCAGATAATGCCGGGTGTTGTACTGGCCGAGGCATTTGACGGCGAACTCGACGGTGACGGCGTCGAACGGCTTGAACGGGCTCGGCCAGTGCTGCGAGTCGCAGAACCAGAATTTGCCGTCCTCCTTGTCGCGCAGGCTGTTCTGGAACTGCAGATAATAGGGATAGAGCTTCTCCCAGCCCTCGGCGCCCACGGGCGTCTTCAGGTCATAGGGGCTCGGGAATTTCGCGTGCGCCGTCATGGTCGTTTCCCCTCGTTGTCGTTTGTCGTTATGGTCGTGCTTACCGCTTGGCCTGGATCGGTGCGAGCAGCGTCCCCAGCACCCCGGCGATGCCGGTCTCGTAGACCGCCGTCGTCTGCTTTTTCTTCTGGCTCCAGACCGTCTCGGGCCGGCTCTGCAGCGCGACGAGATTGTCGTCCTCCGGCAGATCGGCATCGATCGCCCATTCGACATCCTGCGGACAGCCCATGCTGCGCTCGAGCGACTTCGCGAGCCGGGCGACGGCGAGCACCTGGGCGTTGGTCAGCGAGGGCAGCGTGCGCCGCTCCGGGGCGATCACGCGCTCGACGGTTCGGCGCGCCGCGCGATCGGCCACAAGCTCGAAATCCTTCTCGGAGATGCGCTGCTTGATCACCTGCAGCAGCACCTTCTCGACGACGAAATTGTCAGGCGTGATCTCGCCGGACACCACCGGCTCGCCCAGACCGAAGGCGGAATCGATCACGATCTTGGTGCGGTCGCCGTTGATCGGATCGAGCGTCATCGCCACGCCTGCCGCTGACGCATTGACCATCTTCTGGACGCCCACCGACATCAGCACGTCGATCTGCCCGAGCCCGTTCTCGGCGCGATAGGAGATGGCGCGGGCATTGAACAGGCTGGCCCAGCACGCCTTGACCTTCTCGACCACGACGTCCTCGCCCACCACCCAGAGATAGGTGTCCTGCTGGCCAGCGAAGCTGGCATCAGGCAGATCCTCGGCGGTCGCGGAGGAGCGCACCGCGACCGGCAGCTGGCCGTCGGGCGACATCCGGCGATAGGCCTCGCGGATCGACTGCTCGACCGCGGCCGGCATCGGCTGCGCCACGATCGCATCGCGGATCTCGTGCGACAGCCTCTCTTCGTCATCCACATCGTCGAGCACGATCCGCGCCAGGCGCTCGCTGATCGTGGCCGCGAGCCCGTTGCTTCGAAGGTGCAGGGCGTAGGCGTCGGTCGTGACCGCAAAGCCCTGGGGCACGCGGACGCCTTGTGCGATCATGCGCGCAAGGCTTGCGCATTTGCCGCCGATGCGCGGAAAGTCGTCCGCGCATGCGGCTTCGAACGGCACGATGAAGGATGCGGCTGCGTTGGCGCCCATGCGTCTGTTCCCCACCTTGTGGCCCGGATCGCATCCGGGCTTGTTCTTGCTTGTGCGACGCGTCCCGGAGACGATCGGTGCGCGTCAGGCCACGTCCCATTCGATCCGAAGTGCCGTCGGCACGCGAAACGAGATGTTGTGAACGAAATCGTCGGTCTGTTCTGCGGCCAGCCGCAGGCCCGGAAGCCTGCGAGTCAGCTCGCCCAGGGCAATGGCGAATTCGATGCGGGCGAGCTGCTGGCCGACGCAGGTGTGAATGCCATAGCCGAACGCCAGATGGCTCCGCGCATCCGTGCGCCGGACATCGAAGCGGGCCGGCGCGGAGAACACTGTCTCGTCGCGGTTGGCGGAGCCGATCAGCAGCAGGATATTGGCGTCCTTCGGCACCGGCACGCCGCCGATCTCCGTGTCCTTCAGCGCGCGCCGGCGCCAGGCCACGATAGACGGGCTGAAGCGCAGGCATTCCTCGACGGCGTTCGGAATGAGCTGCGGCTCGGCGATGAGGGCTTCCCAGTTCTCGCGCCGCTGCAGCAGTTCGCGCATGCCGTTGGCCATCAAGGTCGTCGTGGTCTCGTGGCCGGCGAACAGGGCGCTGTAGAGCACGCCGGCGATCTCCTCGTCGCTGATCTCGGCGCCGTCCTTCTGCAGCCGCACCAGATCGCCCGGCAGATCGTCGGTCGGATCGTCGTGGCGCTGGCGCACCAGCGCGCGGCAGTAGTTCCAATACTCGACCATGTTGCGGGCGTGCACGATCTGCTCGTCGTCGCTGAGGTCGCCCCAGGTCAGGAGCGCACGGCTCACCGCCCAGGATTTCACGCGCGGCACATCGATGTTGGGAATGCCGACCAGCTTGAACAGCACCAGCGCCGGCACGTCATAGGCGAGTTCACGGAAGAAGTCGGCATGGCCACGCTCGGCGAACGTATCGATCGCCCGGTTGACGATGGCCTTGATCTCCGGCTCGATCGCCCTGAAGCGGCGCGGTCCGAAGCAGCCCTGCACCAGCTTGCGGATGCGGGTGTGATCGGGCGGCACGCGGGCCGAGAGGCCCGAATAGGCGGTGAAGCCGCCCTCGCGCATGATGCGCCTGCCTTCCTCGCACATCGGGCGCAGCGGCGCCTGGGCGTTTTCCGAGGAGAAGGTGCGCCAGTCGTCGAACACCGCCTTGATGTCGGCGTGGCGCGCGACCACGAAATATTTCAGCTCGTCGGAAAAGAAGACCGGAGCCTCGGCGCGTGCCCATTCATAGAACGGGAACGGATCGCGCATCTCGAACGGATCGAAGTCCGTTGCGGCGTCGTGATAGGGGCATCGCGCCAGCTGAGCAGCCGAACCTGGCATGTCGTCCTCCCATTCGCCGCCCTCGACGGCGACCTTTGTTATGGGCTCATCCTAGGCGGCGATCTTTGGGTTTTCTTTAGCCGCCAACCGTATGGCAGATATGAAGAAATCGTCAAATCGGTTGGCGAATGGCGGCCGTGGCCCGTTCGGCCGGAACGCCGGCGCGGGCCGGCCTGCGATTTTGCACATGTCGAAATCTGCCCTCACGCCGTGAGCTTGCGATGCAACTCTTGAAGCGAGGTGCTCTTCGGACGGTCGTCGAAATGCTTCAGGGAATCGAGATAGAGCTTGAACTGGCGGTCGATCGCCTCGCGCCGTCCTTGCGCCTTGAACACCTGCATCGCCTCGGCATGCGCCATCTCGCACAGCGGATCGATCGCGAGCGCCTTCTGGCAATGCGCGAGCGCGGCCGAGTAGTCGCTGCGTTCGAGATAGATCCGCGCCGCGTCGCGCTGCACCTTGAAGAACATGTCACGCAGCCAATAACGCTTGCTCCAGCACCAGTCGCGCTCCCCGTCATCGGCATATTCGATGGGGATGTCTTCGAACAGGTCCCCGGTGTAGAGACGGTCGGCCGCCTGCAGACAGATCAGCGCCTCGTCGCTGGCGCCGGCCTTGATGTGTCCTTGGGACTGGCGGCAGAGTTGCTCGAAGGTCGATATGTCGAGCCAGCTGCGTTCCGGCGGCACCAACACGTAGCGTGAGCCCTCGCGCCGCACGTAGTTTCGTCCGCCGTCGCGGCCGTCCGACTGGCCCAGCGCCAAGCGCAGATAGCGCACGGTATGGTAGAGGCGGTTGCGTGCGGCTTCGATGTCGTCGGCGTTCGGCCAGAGCAGATCGGCGAGCTCGTCGGTGCCGGCGCCATGGCCGCCCTTCTGCAGCAGATAGGCGAACAGCGTCTTGGTCTTGCGCGTCGCGCCGCCCGGCGGGTCCCAGTCCACCTGGCTGCCATCATTGCGATAGATCCGCAGCCGGCCGAAGCAGCGGATCTTCCAGCGGTCGCGGCTGTCGAGATGAACCGTGACCGGCTCTTCCGCCGAGCGGCGCAACAGCCACATCGGGTCGGCGCCTTCGGCGGCATGCAGCGCCGCCGCCGAGGTGCCGATTCGCAGCTCCGGCGCGATCGTGCCGAGCCAGAAATCGACTTGCTCGCGTAGCGCGCCGCGCGTCTGGAGTCGTGACGGGAGCCAATGCGGATTGTCCACCAACCCGCTGCTGGTGAGGATCTGCGGATGGCCACGCAAGGCGACGAGCAACTGCTCGTCGATCAGCAGCCGGCGGTTGTATAGCGAGGCGATCGAGAGTTCGGACTGCTGGGCGAGCGCTTCCGCGAGCGCAGGCCAGCCTTCGAAATTGGCGGTTGCCGAGTTGGTTTCGAGACCCCAGCTCATGTCTACGACGAGCAGGGCAGGGCCTTGTTTCCGCGTCGGCGCCACCCACTTCTCGATCCGGCTTGCGACGTCGCGAAACGAGATCGGCACCCGCAACAAGGCCGTCTCGACAAAGCTCTTGCCCTCGACAAGTCCACTCTTATTGATACGCTTCGCCAGCTTTTCGGCGCGCGGGACCGCGTTTGCGTCGGCCGCGATCACGAAGATCCGGCAGGGTTGCGAAACAGCCTGATAACGCTTGAAAAAGTCCGCGAAGAGTAGCTTTTGCTGCGTCGCGAACAGCGCGAGATTGATAGAATTGTTTTCGGCCATGGGCGCTCACCCGCGACAGCCTCGTTGGAGTCAGCAGAGTGAGGTAGTCTAGGAGCTGCTGTCGGACTGATGCAAGGTTTCGTTTCGCAACTGATCGAGACGCACCACGAGAGCATCTTCCAGTCGAGATGGCGGTGCGAGTGGTATGCGTCTGACGCGAGGACCAGCCAGCCGTCGCGGGTGCAACGCGGACGAACTGCAGACTCGCGGTATGACCGGGTGCAAGGTGGACGGATATTTCCGGCGCGATGTCCTCGTCGCCATCGTGAAAATCGACGCGTCCCTGAAACACATTGCGCACGATGGCGCAGACATCCTCGGTGTCGTAGTCCATGCGCGGTACGCACGAAAACACGAACGGACGGCTGCGGCAATACTTCCCCAAAAAGAACCGACCTGCGCATCTACGACGTTGACGAGATATTTGCAGTCGCAGAGGCTGCCCAACGGCAGACCGAACCGTTCATCCCAGCGCAGACTCCAATGCCGTTTGGGGCGCGGCTACCGACAATCGAGCTTTATTCGCTTGCGGACCTCAGCACGGCCAGGGATGCTTCGAACGCATGTCGCTGGCGCTTTCCCGGCAAATGCGGTTTGTGAGCTGAGCGTCGAGCAAAGGGCACGTCCATGATCACGGTTTTTGGCCGAACATCATCGTTCAATGTGCAGAAGGTGATGTGGCTGGTTGGCGAACTTGGCTTTGACCACCGTCATGTCCAGCTTGGAGGGGCATTTGGCGGTCTCGACAGGCCGGACGTCTTGGCGATGAATCCGCACGGTCGCGTTCCGGTGCTCGATGATTCCGGGGTCGTCGTCTGGGAATCGCAGGCGATCTTGAGATATCTTGCTGCAAAATATGCTGATGGCAGCGCGTTCTGGCGTATCGACCCGGCAGAGCGAGCGGTGGCGGATCAGTGGATGGACTGGTCTCAATCGGCGCTGCAGCCCGCCTTTCTGGGCGGGGTGTTCTGGGGCTGGTACAGGACGCCGGAATCGAAGCGCAACATGATTGCGGTGAATGCCGCCCTTGATCAGACTGTCAGCTATTTGCAACGCGTCGAGCGCCAGCTGGAAGGCAGACTGTTCTTGTTGGGCGACAACCTTTCGCTCGCCGACATTCCGATCGGCACGCATCTCTACCGCTATTTCAATCTGGATCTGCCGCGCCCGGCCTTGCCGAATGTTGAACGCTGGTATGAGCGACTATTGGCCAGGCCAGCGTACCGTACGCACGTTTGCATCCCGTTCGACGACCTCTACGGCCGACTTGAGTTCTGAAGCCAGACGGATGCCGGTCTCACCGTCCCTCGAACGAGAAGCTCAGAGCCTTCGGAGGCGGCGACGATCAGAACAAGCCGGGGCTCAGATCGATCCCATAGGTCAGTGCCATCATTGTGATGAACAAAGTGGCGGCACAGATCAGCAACAGATGTCTGAGCAACTCGTCCTTGACGCCAAGCGGTGACCCAGACAGCGCCCGGGAAAGTACTCTGGCCATAGCCGTCATTCGCGACCTCTGCTTTGCCCCGCCTGAGGTGGGTCAGGACGGCAAGCACAAAGGTTCATTTGAGAGCCGGCGTCGAGCTGATGCAGGGTTACGCTCGATTGCCTCGACGGGGTTCCGCGAGACCAGCCCGCAATCTGTTGTATTCGTCTCTGGCCAGCCGATCAGAGGTTCCATGCCGTTCTGGCCCAACCACCCATGTGAGCATTCGCTGATCTGCGCCTCAGGTGAAAGTTCCTCTGGAGCGGCGTTGGCGGGAGCTGATAGAAAGGTCGTCTTCACGCATCAGTAGGGACAAGAGAACAAATGACAGCCAAGCGTGTGGTGTTCACCGGGGGGACCGGCAAGGCGGGCCGGCACGTGCTGCCGCATCTGAAGAGCAAGGGCTACGAGCTGCTCAATGTCGATCTCAAGCCGCTCGATCAGCCCGGCATCAACACGCTGATCGCCGATCTGACGGACAGCGGCCAGGCCTTCAACGCCCTGACCACGCATGACGGCTTCGCGGGCTTCAATGCCGGCCGGCCTGCCCAGGCGCCGGATGCCGTGGTGCATTTCGCGGCCATCCCGCGCGTGCTGATCGCGCCCGACAACGAGACCTTCCGCGTCAACACCCTCAGCACCTACAACGTCATCGAGGCCGCAGCGAAGCTCGGCGTGCGCAAGATCATCATCGCCTCCAGCGAGACCACCTATGGTGTCTGCTTTGCGGAGGGCGACAAGGACTTCAAGAGCTTCCCGCTCGAGGAGGACTACGACACCGACCCGATGGATTCCTACGGGCTGTCCAAGGTAGTCAATGAAAAGACCGCGCGCGCCTTCGCGATGCGCTACGGCATCGACATCTACTGTTTGCGGATCGGCAATGTCATCGAGCCGCACGAATACGACATGTTCCCGCGCTTCCTGGCCGATCCGCCGTCGCGCAAGCGCAATGCGTGGTCCTACATCGACGCCCGCGACCTCGGCGAGATCGTGCATCTGGCGATCCAGAAGGATGGGCTCGGCTTCCAGGTGTTCAATGCCGTGAACGACACCGTCACCGCCACGATCCCGACCCGCGAATTGCTGCGGCGTTATTGTCCCAACGTGCCAATCACGCGCGAGCTCGGCGAACGCGAGGCGCCGCTGTCAAACCGGAAGACGCGGGAGGTGCTCGGGTTCAAGGAGGAGCATGATTGGCGGCAATATGTGAAGGCGGGATAGGGCGAGCGGATCTGACGTCAGGGGGGAGGCCGGCTCTCTCCACGACGTCATGGCCGGGCTCGTCCCACGGCTGTCCGCGTCATGATGCGTGGAGCGAAAGACGTGGATGCCCGGGGCAAGCCCGGGTAGGACGAGTCACCCAAAGGGCAGGTGCGCGCGTCTCGCGCTCACGCCAGCCGTCGCCGGACCGCGAGCATCGCGAGCGACAGCACGATCGTGCCGACGATGAACACCGCCGCGGCCGAGACGATCGCCGGGCTGATGTTCTCGCGGATGGTGGCGAACATTTGCCGCGCGAGCGTACGCTGATTGGGCCCGGCGACGAACAGCGTCAGCACCACCTCGTCGAGCGAGGTGGCGAAGGCGAACAGCGCGCCCGAGATGATGCCGGGCAGGGCGATCGGCAGGGTCACGGCGAACAGCACGGTCGCAGGCGCGGCGCCGAGGCTCGCCGCCGCTTGTTCCAGCCTGACATCGACGCCCTGCAGGGCCGAGGAGACGTTGACCAGCACGAACGGCACGGCCACGACCGTGTGGGCGATGATGACGCCGAGATAAGTGTTGGTCAGCCCGTAGCGCGAAAACATCAGCTGCATTCCGACGCCGAGCACCACGGCCGGGACGACCATCGGCAGCAGGAAGACGGTACGTAGTGTGGAGAACACCAGCGACGCCCGCCTGCCGCGCAGGCCGAGGGCGGCGAGCGTGCCGAGCAGGGTGGCCAGCGCCGTGGTGCCGGCGCCGATCAGCAGGCTGTTGACGATCGACAGCCGCCAGGAATCGGCGGTTACCAGCTCGCGGAACCAGCGCGTCGAATAGCCCGGGATTGGATAGTTCAGGAACACGCTGTCGGTCAGCGACAGCGGCAGCACCGCGATCAGCGGGCCAAGCAGGAACAGGATCACGAGCGCCGCGAACACGAGTTTGAGGATGGGCAGTGGCGTCATGCGCTGCGCTCCTCGGCCGCGGTCAGCCGGATGTAGACGGCATAGAGCAGGATGGTCATGGCGAGCAGCACCAGGCCGAGTGCACCAGCCATGCCCCAGTTTGCCGCCGCCGTCGCGTAATACGCGATGACGGAGCTGATCATCTGGTCGTTGGCGCCGCCGATCAGCGCCGGCGTGATGTAGTAGCCGAGCGCGGCCATGAACACGAGCAGCGCGCCGGAGACGACACCGCGCATCGACAGCGGCAGCAGCACGTGGAGGAAGGCGCGCAGGGGGTGCGCGCCGAGCGAGGCCGCGGCCGGCATCAGATTGCGTGGGATCGCGATCAGCACGCTGAAGATCGGCAGCACCATGAACGGCAGCAGCACATGCGTCATCGCGATGATCACGCCGAGCCGGTTGAACATCAGCGGGATCGGCGTGGATGTCAGGCCGAGCCCCTTCAGCGCCGCGTTGATCAGGCCATTGTCCTGCAGCACGATGTACCAGGCGGCGGTTCGCACCAGCAGCGACGTCCAGAGCGGCAGCAGCACCGCGCCGAGCAGAATCTGCCGGCGCCAGCCTTCGACGGAGGCGGCGACCATCGCGTAGGGCAGGCCGATCAGGATGCAGGCCAAGGTCACCAGCGCCGCGGTCACAAAGGTCCGGATCATGATCAGGCGGTTGGCCGAGGCGCCCTCCGGCATCGCTGCAATGTTGCCCGCGGTATTGCGCTCAAGGTCGACGGCGGCGAGCAGGTTCTTGTCGGTCCAGGGCGAGGCGACGGCGTCGGCGATGGTCGCCCACCAGGAGGTCTCGCTCCAGCGCGGGTCGATCGCGGCGAGATCGACAGCGCCAGTGCCATCGAGCGCGCGGCGCGTCTTGCCGAGCAGGCTGCGGAAGCCGGATTGCGTGCTGTTCAGGCGGCGCACGAGATCGCCGAACTGCTCGTCGTTGCGCAGTGCGCGGATGTCCGCGGCGAAGGCGGACTGCGCCGGTGCGGGCGGCACGTTCGCGCGGTCCCAGCCGGCCAGCGCCGCGGCGGTGCGCGGCAGCGCCTCGGTCGCCACCGGATCCGACACCGCCGATTTCATCATCGTCACCAAGGGCGCGACGAAGAACGACAGCATGAACGCCAGCAGCGGCGCCAGCAGCAGGACCGCCGTCAGGCGCTGGCGGAGGGCTGGTCGTTGCATGATCCCACCACCCAGACATCCGACGCCGCAAAGGACAATGCAACCTCGCTGCCGACCTCCGCCGCACCGCTCATGCGGTCGCCCTTGATGATCATGCGCTGCGCGCCGACGGTCGCGACGAGGCGCATGTGATCGCCGAAATACACGGCATCTATGATGCGCGCGGTCAGGCGGTTCGCCGTCGCAGCCGCGTGATCGTTGATCCGGATCGCCTCGGGGCGGATCGAGACCCGCACCTTGTCGCCTGCGATGCGGCCCGCGCCGGCATGCGCCAACAATGCGAGGCCTGAATCCGTGATCAGATGCGCCGCCTCGCCGGCCTGGGCGTCGACCTTGCACGCCAGCAGATTGGTCTCGCCGATGAACTCGGCGACGAAGGGCGAGCGCGGCCATTCGTAGATCTCGCGCGGCGGCCCGATCTGCTCGATCCTGCCGTGGTTGAACACGGCGATGCGGTCGGACATCGTCAGCGCCTCGTCCTGGTCGTGGGTGACGAACACGATGGTGAGGCCGAGCCGGCGATGCAGGTCGCGGATGTCGAGCTGCATCTGCTCGCGCAGCTTCTTGTCGAGCGCGCCAAGCGGCTCGTCCATCAGCACGACCTGCGGCTCGAACACCAGCGCGCGGGCCAAGGCGACGCGCTGCTGCTGGCCGCCGGACAATTGCGCCGGCTTGCGCTCGGCCATGGCCGAGAGCTTGACCATGTCGAGCACGCGCGCGACGCGCGTCGCGATCTCGGATTTGGGCGTGTTCCGCATCTTCAGCGGAAAGGCGATGTTGTCGCGGACGCTCATATGCGGGAACAGCGCGTAGTTCTGGAACACCACGCCCATGTCGCGCTTGTGCGGCGGCAGCCCGTCGACGCGGCGGCCATCGACTGCGATGGTGCCGCTGGTCGGCTGCTCGAAGCCGGCCAGCATCATCAGCAGCGTCGTCTTGCCCGAGCCGGAGGGGCCGAGCAAAGCGATGAACTCGCCGCGCGCGATGTCGAGATCGAGATGGTCGACCACGGTCAGCGCCGCGAAGCGCTTGACCACCTGTCGGAACGAGATGAAGGGGGTGTCCATGACGACGGCTTTGGGCGCTGATCACGCCGGGACTCATGTACGAGGAGGGCGGACGCGCGAGCCGAAGATCGCGCATCCGATCGATGAGGCCGCGGGCTCAGCGTGCCAGCCAGGCGTTGAAGCGCTTCGACAGCTCTTCCGAATTGTCGGTCCAGAAGCCGACATCGAGCGCGATCGCCTGCTTCAGATTGTCCGGCGTGGTCGGCAGCTCCGCGGCAAATTTCTCCGGCACCAGTCTGGCGGCAGCGATGTTCGGCAGGCCGTAGGCGATGTATTCGGGCAGCTTGGCCTGGTTCTCCGCCTGGCTCGCAAAGGCGATGAAGTTCATCGCGGCATCCTTGTTGGGCGAGCCCTTCAGCACCACCCAGCTGTCGACCGCGTAGATGCTGTTCGGGAAGACAAAGCCGAAATGCTTGCCCTCGGTGCGGTTGATGTTGCTGATGCGGCCGTTGTAGACTGAGGTCATCGCCACCTGCCCCGATGACAACAGCTGCAGCGGTTGTGCGCCGGCCTCCCACCAGATGATGTCGGCCTTCAGCGCATCGAGCTTCTTGAAGGCACGGTCGACGCCCTCCTTGGTCTTCAGCACCTTGTAGACGTCGGTCGCAGGCACGCCATCGGCCATCAGCGCGAATTCGAGCGTATACTTGGCGCCCTTGCGCAGGCCGCGCTTGCCCGGATATTTCGCCGTGTCCCAGAAATCCGCCCAGCTCTTCGGCGCATCCTTGATCTTGTCGCCGTCATAGGCCAGCCCCGTCGACCAGACGATGGCGCCGACGCCGCAATCGCTGACTCCGGCCGGGATGAAGCCGTCCTTGCCGCCGATCTTCTGCCAGTCGATCTTCTCATAGATACCGTCGCTGCAGCCAAGCTCGAGCTCCTCGGCCTCGACCTGCACCGCATCCCAGTTCGGCACGCCGGCCTTCACCTTGGCCTGCAGCACGCCATAGCCGCCGTCCCAGCTCTCGTCGAGCACGGTGGCGCCGAGCTTGGCGGCAAACGGCTGGAAGTAGATCTTGCGCTGTGCATCCTGATAGTTGCCGCCCCACGACACGACAGTGAGATCGCGCGCCTGCGCCGCAGTGATGACACCGAGCAACGCTGCGGCGGCCACCACCATTGTCTTCGCGACGCTCACCGGCGCGCGTGATGCGGCCAGCTCCGTCTTGTTCGACATTGCATTCGTGGAGGTGGTCCGCAGAGGCAACATGCTCGCTCATCCGTCGCGCTTTGAAGGTACAAAAAGGCTATCGGCTGTTCCTGGCCCTGGCAAGCGCGAGTTTTCACCGCAAGCTGATGCTATTTTGGCGTTAGCGCTCCATCGAGCGGCATCGCAGCAACGCAGGCACGCAGGTCCATGCAACATGGTCCTGCGCCGCGGCATGCAAACAAGGCGCGTGTGAGCTTGTGCCGTGCGCACGCCATCACGCGCGCTACAATGGTCAATCCGGCGCAACGCTCGCGTCAAAGCGCTGCCGCGACCGCTTGATCTCGGCCTGATGCTGCTCGGCCCAGCCGATCAGGCGCGACATCGGCTCGAGCAGGCTCTGCCCGAGCGCAGTGACGCTGTATTCGACGCTCGGCGGCACGGTTGGGATGACGCGGCGGGCGATCAGGCCGTCGCGCTGCAGGTCGCGCAGGGTCTGCGTCAGCATGCGTTGCGAGATGTCATCGATCTCGCGCCGCAGCTCGCCGAAGCGGTGCGGGCGCGTGCCGAGCACGGCGAGGATCAGCACGCTCCATTTGTCGCCGATCTGGTTGATGACGGTGCGGATCGGGCAGTCCTCGATCGAGACGAACTTCTCCTTCCAGGCGCGCACGCCCTCGGCCGGTGCGGGCACGTCCGACGGCGCTGTGGCCGAGGTAGTTCCCTTCATGTGCCTATCTCCCAGAAAACTGCCTTCTTTCGGCAGGCCCTGATGGTTCTTAATGTAGAGCAGGTCTCGGAAAGAGACTTTAGCCCGCTGCGCGGCAGCTCGCCAGCGTTTTCCACCCCATAGCCCCTCGACGAAGGTTAACAATGTCCGACACTCTCCTCGTGACCGGTGCCGCTGGCCAGCTCGGCCGCGCCGTGATCCGCCACCTGCTGACCACCTTGAAGGTGCCGGCCGGCAGCATCATCGCCGCGACGCGCAAGCCAGAGCAGCTGAAGGATCTGGCTGCCCAGGGCGTCCAGGTCCGCGCGGCCGATTTCGACGATCCGCAATCGCTGCCTGCCGCCTTCGCCGGCGTTGGCCGCATGCTGCTGATCAGCACGGACAGGCTCGATCGTCCCGGTTATCGCGCCGAACAGCATGGCCGCGCCATCGCGGCGGCCGAGCAGGCCGGTGTCGGCCATGTCGTCTACACGTCGATGCCGAAGCCCGACAACTCACCGTTGTTGATCGCGCCCGACCACGCTCGCACCGAGGCTGCGCTGCGCGACAGCAAGCTCGCCGGCTGGACCGTGCTGCGCAATCACTGGTACTTCGAGAACCTGTTGATGTCGCTGCCGCAGATCCTCGGCTCCGGCCGCTGGTTCACCGCGGACGAGGGCGGCGCCTCAGCCGACATCGCGCGGGACGACCTCGCGCGGGCCGCGGCGGTGGTGCTCGCCGGCAATTTCAGCGGCAAGAGGGCGTTCACGCTGAGCGGTGGACAGGCGCTGACCAAGGCCGAGATCGCGCGCATCCTGTCCGAGGCCAACGGCAAGCCGATCGAGGTCGTGCAGGTGCCGCTGCCGGGATTGATCCAGGGCATGGTCGGCGCGGGACTGCCGCAGCCGCTGGCCGAAATCTTTGCGTCGTTCGACACCAACACCGCGCAAGGCCGCGTGGCCGAAGTGACCGGCGATTATCAGGCGATCACCGGTGTCGCGCCGCAGAGCTTTGCTGATTGGGTCGACAAGACCAAGGGCGCCTTCGCCTGAGGCCGTCGGGCGAACCGTGGCAGGCTCTGTGAAACGCCACGGGCCGCTTGTTGGCATCGCATGAGATCAGCGCCGGTCTAGAGACCGGCGCTGCAGCCATCGCGCTCCGGGCAGATCTGCGACAGCGCGGGATCGTGTCCTGCGGAATTGTCGACGACCAGGCCCACCGCCGGGCGCTGGCTCGCAGCAGCGCCATGCGGGCCCGGCAGCCGACGAAAGGCAGCGTGTGCGCCGATGCGCTGAAATCCCTCGGCGGTCTTCATCAACCTGGCTGCGACCATTTGATTCAAAAAATCCATGTTGCAACTCCTTCGGTCAGATGACCCGGCGGCCTGGTGCGGGACAGGCCGCCGGGTCGGCGCAACGTGCTGGAGTTGGCGTCCTCCATTTCGCTGCGCTGGTCTGTGATCCGGTTCACAGTCGATCAGATGTGATCGTGGGCCGGATCATTGGTGGTGCGTGATGAGGACGCCAACCGTCCCTTGCCCATACGGATCAAGAGACGATCGCGTTGTCCGGATCCGACATCACGCGCGTTCACATCGCCGTTTACTCCGCGGGCTGGGCGGCAACGGTGCCGTGGCCGCCATGCTGGGTGAGGGGCTTCATGCCGGTCAGCGTCCGCAGCAGCACGTAGAAAACGGGCGTCAGGAACAGGCCGAAGACGGTGACGCCGATCATGCCGGAGAACACGGCCACCCCCATCGCGCGGCGCATCTCCGAGCCCGCGCCGGTCGAGAGCACCAGCGGCAGCACGCCCATGATGAAGGCCATCGACGTCATCAGGATCGGCCGCAGCCTGAGACGGCTGGCCTCGATCGCGGCCCGCAGCGGCGAGCGCCCGGCGAATTCGAGCTCGCGCGCGAATTCGACGATCAGGATCGCGTTCTTGGCGGAGAGGCCGACGAGCACGATCAGGCCGATCTGGGTGAAGATGTTGTTGTCGCCCTTCGAGATGTAGACGCCGGCCATCGCTGCCAGCAGCGCCATCGGCACGATCATCAGGATCGCCAGCGGCAGGGTCAGGCTCTCGTACAATGCGGCCAGCACCAGGAACACCAGGAGGATCGCGAGCGGGAACACCCAGAGTCCGGAATTGCCGGCGATGAACTCCTGATAGGTCAGGTCGGTCCATTCGAAGGCAAATCCAGGAGGCAGCACTTCCGCCGCGATCTTCTCGGCCGCCGCCTGCGCCTGGCCGGAGGAGAAGCCGGGGGCCGCAGCGGCGTTGATGTCCGATGACAGGAAGCCGTTGTAGCGGATGGCGCGCTCAGGCCCGGCGCTTTGCCGGACGTTGAGCAGCGCCGACAGCGGCACCATCTCACCGGACGAAGAACGGACCTTGAGCTGGCGGATGTCGTCGGCGCGGGCACGGAACGGCGCGTCGGCCTGCACGCGCACCGAATAGGTGCGGCCGAACTTGTTGAAGTCGTTCACGTAGTAGGAGCCGAGGTAGATCTGCAGCGTGTTGAACACCTCGGTGACGGGAACGCCGAGCTGCAGCGCCTTGGTGCGGTCGATGTCGGCGAACAGCTGCGGCACGTTGACCTGGAAGCTCGAGAACGCACCGGCGATCTCCGGTGATTTCTGCAGGGCGCCCATGAAGGCGGTGGTGACGTCGTTCAGCGCCTCGTAGCCGCGGCCGGCTCGATCCTCGATCTGCAGCTTGAAGCCGCCGATCGTGCCCAGGCCATTGACGGGCGGCGGCGGGAACATCGCGATGAACGCATCCTGAATCCCCGCGTATTTCTTGTTGAGCTGCAGGGCGATCGCGCCGCCCGAGAGCGACGGGTCCTTGCGCTCGTCGAACGGCTTCAGCCCGGAGAACACGATGCCGGCATTGGAGGAGTTGGTGAAGCCGGAGATCGACAGGCCCGGGAAGGCGATCGAGCTCTCGACGCCGGGCTGAGTCAGCGCGATGTCGCTCATCTTGCGGATCACCTCCTCGGAGCGATCGAGCGTGGCGCCGTCCGGCAGGCGGGCGAAGCCGACCAGATATTGCTTGTCCTGGCCCGGCACGAAGCCGCCCGGCACCTGCTTGAACAGCAGGCCGGTGGCTCCGATCAGCAAGACATAGAGGATCATCACCGCGGCCTTGCCGGTGATCACCTTGGAGACGCTGCCGCTGTAATTGTCGGAGGCGCGGACAAAGGTGCGGTTGAAGCCGCGGAAGAACCAGCCCAGCGCGCGGTCGAGGAAGCGGGTGAGGCGGTCCTTCGGATCATGATGGCCCTTGAGCAGCAGCGCCGACAGCGCCGGCGACAGGGTCAGCGAGTTGACGGCCGAGATCACGGTCGAGATCGCGATCGTCAGCGCGAACTGCTTGTAGAACTGCCCGGTCAGACCGGAGATGAAGGCGAGCGGCACGAACACGGCGACCAGCACCAATGCGATCGCGATGATCGGACCCGATACCTCGCGCATCGCCTGATAGGTGGCATCGCGCGGCGACAATCCGCTTTCGATGTTGCGCTCGACATTCTCGACCACGACGATGGCGTCGTCGACGACGATGCCGATTGCGAGCACCAGGCCGAACAGGCTGAGCGCGTTGATCGAGAAGCCGAACAGGTGCATCACCGCGAAGGTGCCGACGATCGAGACCGGCACCGCCAGCAGCGGGATGATCGAGGCGCGCCAGGTCTGCAGGAACAGGATCACGACGATCACGACCAGTACGATCGCCTCGAACAGCGTGTGCACGACGGCCTCGATCGAGGAGCGCACGAACTGCGTCGGGTCGTAGACGATGTGATACTCGACGCCCTCCGGCATCGTCTTCGCGATCTCCGCCATGGTGGCGCGGACGTTGTCGGAGATCTGCAGCGCGTTGGAGCCGGGCGCCTGGAAGATCGGGATCGCCACCGCCTGCTTGTTGTCGAGCAGCGAGCGCAGGCCATATTCCGAGGCGCCGAGCTCGATGCGGGCGACGTCGCGCAGCCGCGTGATCTCGCCATGCGCGCCGGTCTTGACGACGATGTCGGCGAACTGGTCCTCGTTCGACAGCCGGCCCTCGGCATTGACCGAGAGCTGCAGGTCGAGGCCCTTGACGCTCGGCGAGGCGCCGACCACGCCGGCAGCGGCCTCGACATTCTGCGCCTGGATCGCCTTGACGATATCGGAGGCGGACAGGCCGTGCTCGGCGGCCTTCTGCGGATCGACCCATACCCGCATCGAATAGTCGCCGGCGCCGAACAGCTGCACGTCGCCGACGCCGTCGATGCGCGCCAGCCGGTCCTTGACGTTGAGCACCGCATAGTTGCGCAGATACGTGGTGTCGTAGCGGCCGTTCGGCGAGATCAGATGCACGACCATGGTCAGGTCCGGCGAGCTCTTCTTGGTGATGACGCCGAGCTGGCGCACGACATTGGGCAGCCGCGGCTCGGCCTGCTGCACCCGGTTTTGCACCAGCTGCGTCGCCTTGTCCGGATCGGTGCCGAGCTTGAAGGTGACCGTGAGCGTCATGGCGCCGTCGGTGGTCGCCTGGCTGCTCATATAGAGCATGTTCTCGACGCCGTTGATCTGCTCCTCGATCGGTGTCGCCACCGTCTCCGCGATCACCTTCGGATTGGCGCCGGGATAGGTCGCGCGCACCACCACCGAGGGCGGCACCACGTCGGGATATTCCGAGATCGGCATCGCAAACAGCGCGATGAGACCGCCGAGAAATATGAGGGTCGACAGCACGCCTGCGAAGATCGGCCGGTCGATGAAGAATTTGGAGAGGTTCATGGGAGGCCCCGTGGTCGGGAGATGTCAGTGGTTGTGGTCTGACGGGTAGGTTCGGCATGCGCGGTGCTCACCCTCCCCTGGAGGGGGAGGGTCGGCTCGCATGAGCGAAGCGACATGCGAGACGGGGTTGCGTGGCAGACCCTCCGCGCATGCGGTGCTCAATCGTGTCCAAGCCGCGTCATGCAAGAGCTGGGATGATGCGAGTGCGTTTCGTCCAACTACCGCTGTCACCCCACCCTGCCGCGCGCTGTGCGCGCGTCGACCCTCCCCCTCCAGGGCAGGGTGGGCATGGCGCGCGCGGTGACCGTGTCGGCCGATCATGATCAGCGCTGCGCCAGTTGCGTCGCGTCGGCGCCATCGCGCGCGCCCATTGCGGCGACCTGCGTCTTCAGCAAGGCCCCCGGCCGTACGCGCTGCAGGCCGTTGACGACCACGCGCTCGCCGGGCTTCAGGCCGGCCGAGATGATGCGCAGGCCGTCGACGCTGCCGCCGAGCGTCACCGGGCGGTACACCGCGCGCTCGTCGTCGCCGACCACCATCACGAACTTCTTGTCCTGGTCGGTGCCGATGGCGCGCTCGTCGAGCAGCACGAGGGATTGCTGCTGCGGCTGGCCCATGCGGACGCGGGCGAACTGACCGGGAATCAGCCGGCCGTCCTCGTTCTTGAATACGGCGCGGACGCGGATGGTGCCGGTTTGGCCCTGGACCTGGTTGTCGATCAGCTGGATGTGACCGGAGGCCGTGATGCCGCCCGACGTCGTCATTTCGACGGGGATGCGATCGAGATTGCCGCGTTTGCCTGAGCCGTCGGAGATCGCGCTCAAGGCGCGCAGGACCAGTTCTTCCGTGGCGTCGAAGCTCGCATAGATCGGGTTGACGGACACCAGCGAGGTCAGCACCGGCGACGCCGAGCCGGCGGCGACGAGATTGCCGACGGTGACCTCGATCCGCCCGACCCGGCCGTCGACCGGCGCGCGGACCTGCGTGTAGTCGAGATTGAGCTTCGCGGTCTGCAGGCTCGCTTCGGCTGCCTTGACGTTGGCGATCGCCTCGCGGTTGCCGTTGTCGCGCTGGTCGTAATCGCGCTTCGTCACGATCGAATTGCCGACCAGTTGCGCGCCGCGTTCCAGCTCATTGGCGGCGAAGGCGGCGCGGGCGCGTGCGGCCTCGAGCTGCGCCTGGGCACGGTCGACCTCGGCGGCGTAGGGCGCGGGATCGATCTTGAACAGGACGTCGCCGGCCTTCACCAGCGACCCTTCGGTGAAATTGGCGGAGAGAATGGCGCCGGCCACGCGCGGCCGGACCTCGACGCGTTCGACCGCTTCAAGCCGCCCGGAGAACTCGTCCCACAGGCTCGCCTTGCGTGGCTCGACCACGGCGACTGTCACGGCGACCGCCTGCTCCGGCGCGGCGGCGCGGGCGGCCTGTGGCGCAGGGCTCATGTTGAAGTAATGCGACCCGGCATAGGAGCCGGCGGCGATCACCACGCCGGCCGCGGCGACGGTGCTCAGCCACCGCTTTAGACGGCCAGGGGAACGAATTTCGGACGAGGGCATTGGTGCGCTCCATATTGTAGTGCTCGCTACAAATGTGGCGCTGGCAACTCGTTCGCAAGAGACTTATGTATCGGATGCTACGAAAATCCTAGATGGAACTTTGGCGACTGCGACAGATCAAAGAAATGGCTAGGAATCGCAAATAGATAAAAATCTGGTGGGGCGGCGACGGGAACAGGAGTTTTGCAAATGGCCATCGGACGTCCGAGGACATTCGATCGTGACACCGCGCTGGACCAGGCGATGGAGGTGTTCTGGCGGCATGGCTATGAGGGCGCGACCATCGCCCAGCTCACCGAGGCCATGGGCATCAACCCGCCCAGCCTCTATGCCGCGTTCGGCAGCAAGGAGGCCCTGCTCAAGGCCGCGCTCGATCGCTACACCGCGCGCCGCGAGGCCTGGATGGAAGAGGTGCTGAGCGCGCCGACCGCCCGCGAGGTCACCGCGCGGATGCTGATGGGCGTGGCCGAGAAGCAGACCGATCCGTCCAATCCGCCCGGCTGCCTGCTCGTGCAGGGCGGCCTCGCCTGCGGCTCCGGCTCGGCGAACGTGCCGTTCGAGCTTGCTGCCCGCCGCGCCCAGACCGAGGAGCAGCTCCGGCACCGCTTCGAACGGGCGAAGGCCGAAGGCGATCTGGCCGAAGCCGCCGATCCCGCCGCGCTCGCCCGCTACGTCTCCGCCGTCATCACCGGCATGAGCGTGATGGCGTCCTCCGGCGCCGACCGTGAGGCCCTGGCGCAGGTGGCCGAAGTGGCGATCAGGTCGGTGGAGGAGCAGTCGGTACGCGCCCCCATCGCCGCGAACTGATTGATCTCATGCGCTGGGCGACGGGCGCTCTGCCGTCGCGCTGTCTTGTGCTCCTGGACGCGATGCGATCCCCTGCGGCCGCATTCATCGTCATTGCGCGAACCAAGAGCCATTCTTCATGCGTGTCTTCTCCGCTGCCCTCGCCACCGAGACCAACACCTTTGCGCCGATGCCGACGGGGCTCGCCACCTTCCATGAGCGCGCGTATTTCCCGGCCGGGCTGCATCCGGACAAGATGCAGATGCATGGCGGGCCGCTGTGGGCGGCGCGGCAGGTCGGGCCATCGAAAGGCTGGACGCTGATCGAGGGCCTCGTGGCTGCCGCGGTCCCGAACGGGCTTGTCACCCGCGCGGCCTTCGAGACGCTGCGCGACCAGATCCTTGCCGATCTCAGGGCGGCGCTGCCGATCGACATGGCGCTGATCGGCCTGCACGGCGCAATGATCGCCGACGGCTATGACGATTGCGAGGGCGAGCTGCTGTCGCGCATCCGCGAGATCGCAGGCCCTGATGTCGTGATCGGCGCCACGCTCGATCCGCATGTCCATATGAGCGAGCTGATGGTCAAGAGCGCGGATCTCCTGATCTGCTGGAAGGAATATCCGCACACCGACATCCTCGAGCGCGCGCAGGACCTGGTGAAGCTCTGCACAGAGCTGGCCGAGAAGCGCCTCAAGCTGCGATCGGCGCTGGTCGATACCGACATGATCGTGACGCTGCACACGACGCGCGAGCCGGTGCGCAGCTTCGTCGACCGCATCACCGCGCTGGAAGGCAAGGACGGCATCGTCTCGGTGTCGATCGTGCACGGCTTCGGCTGGGGCGACACGCCTGCGATGGGCACCAAGGTGCTGGTCTATAGCGATGCCGCCGTCGATCCCGATGGCGCGAGGGCGCAGGCGCTGGCACGGAAGCTCGCCGACGAGCTGATCGGCATGCGCGAGGCCGTCACCGAACGCATGCCGGGCGTCGACGCCGCGCTCGACCAGGCCTTGGCCAAAGACGGCACCATCGTGCTCGGCGATGCCAGCGACAATCCCGGCGGCGGCGCGCCCGGCGATTCCACCTTCATCCTGCGCCGCGTGCTCGAACGAAAGATCGAGAACGTCTGCGTCGGCCCGATGTGGGACCCGATCGCGGTGCGCATCGCCTTCGATGCCGGCATCGGCGCAAAACTGCCACTGCGCATCGGCGGCAAGATCGGACCGCTGTCCGGTGATCCCGTGGATGCGACCTGGGAGATCAAGGCGCTGAAGGAGAACATGGTGATGACGGGGCTCGCCGGCACGCCGGCCAAGCTCGGTGATTGCGCGCTGATCGCGACCGCTGGCGTCGAGGTCGTCATCACGACATTCCGCTGCCAGGCCTTCGGCAGAGACTTTTTGACCCAGCTCGGCTGCGATCCGGCGACGCGCAAGCTCGTCGTGGTGAAGTCCGCGCAGCATTTTCGCGCCGCCTTTGCGCCGATCGCGGCCGACATCATCATGGTCGATGCGCCCGGCGTGGTCGCGCGCGACGTGACGACGTTGCCATACCGAAAGATCAAGCGTCCGAAATGGCCGCTCGATGAGCTGCTGCAACCCACACGCGCATGATGTCCCACAGTGCGACGCTGCCCACCGTGACGTTAAAGTTCGGAACGCGACTGGAACGAACCGCGCCCGAATCAGCTGCGCATCACGGTATGGCGTTTGTTCACGGCTAGATGTCGCGGTATGCCGTTGCGACCTACGATATCCAGACGTTGCGAGGGAAAGCTGCGTCTGGCCCGGTCGCCAAAGGGTTAAGACGGCCTGCCGCAGCGCTCATGGGACGATGTCCCATCGTGCAACGCTGCGGATTGCGACGTTAACGTCCGGAACGCGGCCGGAACGAACCGCGTCCGAATCGGCTGCGACTCACGATGCCCGTTTCGTTCACGGCCAGATGTCGTACGTCGCGGCGAGCGCTCACTACATCCAGCGGACGTACGCGCTGCCACGATGGCTGCGGCCCGCCATTCGTAAACGCAAAGGCCCGACTTGTGCTGGGCCTTTTGTCGGCGAGGCTTGTCGTGCCACGCACAGAAGCGGGCTTCAGAACGCCACCTCAGAACGCCACCTGGGTGCGGAAGCCGGCCGCGTCAAACTTCGAGTCGGTGTTGAGCGCGCTCGTCGCGCGCGCCTGCCGTGCGACCATGAAGCGGATGGCGCCGCTGACATACCAATTGAGGCCGGCGGTGTGGATATTCTGTCGGCCAGCGGCGATGCGCGCTCCATGACGAGGATGTCGTTCGAACTGGTCGCCTCGTCGAGCGTCCATGGCACGTCCATGATGCCGCCCTCGATTGCCAATCCGGCCGCCGAGCGGCAGCGAGCCGGCTACGGCACAGCGACTGACGAGTTCGTCCTGGCGCCCGGCGTTGGAACTTATCTATGTAAATTTCGCCCGGAAGCGCCGCAGCCAATTCGTCCTGAGTCCCAACGGCGCTGGCGAGAACGGACCGGGCGGCGCGCGTGTGATAAGGGCGGTCAGCACCAGCGCGGCGATCGCCAGCCAGAAGCAGAGCCAGAACGCATCGAGATAAGCGAGCACATTGGCCTCGCGCTGAACCTGCGCGGCAAGGGTGCCGACCGCGCGGGCCTTGGCCAGTCCTGTCCCGTGGCTCGCGAAATAGCCGGTCAGCCGCTGCAGCGCGCGGGCGACGTCGACATCACCGCTCTGGATGTTGAGGCCGAGATAGGCCGAATGCACCTGCTCGCGCACCCGTAGCCAGGTTCCCATCAGCGCAACGCCGATCTCGGCGCCGCCGAGCCGCATGATCTGGATGTAGGCCGCAAACGACGTGGCGCGCGCCGGGTCGGAGTTCGACAGCGCGAGAATGATGATCGGCAGCAGGGTGAAGGCCTGGCCGAACGACTGCAACAGCACGATGACGATGAAGTCCTCGCGTGCCCAGGCATGGGTGAGCTGCGTGCCGAGCAGATTGGCGGCGGCAAAGGCGCCGAGGCCAAGCACGACCACGATGCGCGGATCGAGATGGCGCAACATCCAGATCGACAGCGGCACCAGCACGATCAGCGGCAGCGCGCCGTAGACCAGCAGCAGCGAGCCGCTCTGCTCGGGACGGAGCTGCGTGATCGTGGCGAGAAAATTGGGGACCAGCGAGGCGTTCGACAGGCTGGTGAGCGTGTACAAGAGAATCACGGCCAGCGACAGGCCGATATTGCGCGAGAACAGCACGTTGAAATGCGCCCATGGCTGCGGGGAGAGCGCCTCGTTGACGAGAAACAGCACGAACAGCACGGCGCCGCCGCCGAGCAGTGCCACCACGGTGCCGGATTGCAGCCAGTCGAGCCGGTTGCCCTGGTCGAGCCCGGCATAGATCATCGAAACCGCGCTGCCGAGCAGCAGCATGCCGCCCCAATCGGCGTTGCGCAGCAGCGTGCGGTTGACCGGCTCGGCGGGTGTGCCGAGATACACCATCAGCGCCATCAGCGGCGCCAGCACGACACCCTGCCAATACAGCCATTGCCAACCGAGATGCTCGACATAGAAGCCGACCAGCGAGGTCGACGTGTCCAGCGCGAAGCCGACGCGGATCGCATAGATCGAGATGGCCGGCAGCCACCAGCGGATCGGCAGGTTGCGGAAGATGATCATCAGGGTCGCCGGCACGAAGGTGCCGAGCAGCATGCCGTGCAGGATCGCGAGCACGATCAGGGTCGGATAGTCGCGCACGAACGGGATGATCAGGGAGAGCGCGGCATAGACCAGGCTGGGGACGCCGAGCACGCGGCGCAGGCCGAACACGGTCGCGAGCCAGGCCACCGCCGGCGCGATCAGGATCTGCGAGCCGATCGCGGCCGTCGACAGCCAGGCGCCCTCGTCGAAGCCGAGCGAGAACGCGCCGCGCAGATCGGGCAGGCCGACAGAGGTCAGCCGGCTGTCGAAATTGGCGAGGAACGAGCCGAGCAGGACGGCCCCGACCGCGAACAACGGGTGCGCCGCGAGCCCGCCGCGCGACAGCGGCCCGCGGTCCGTCTCGCCTGCATTCTCACTTGGCGCCATCGGTGCGGCCAGCGGTGTGGATATGGGTCACGACCGACATGCCCGGCAGCAGCCGCGCCAGCAGCGGCTGGTTCGGATCGAGGGCGATGCGCACCGGAATGCGCTGCACGACCTTGGTGAAATTGCCGGTCGCGTTGTCGGGCGGCAGCAACGCGAATTGCGAGCCGGAGGCCGGCGCGATGCGTTCGACGCGGCCATGCATCTGCTCGCCCGGGAACGTGTCGACGGTGATGTCGACCGGCTGGCCCGGCGCCACATGCGTGAGCTGCGTCTCCTTGTAGTTCGCGACGATGAAGACCTGCGGCAGCGGAACCACCGCGATCAGGCTGCTGCCGACATTGACGTAGTCGCCGGCCTGCACCTGGCGCTGTCCGACGACGCCGTCGAACGGCGCGGTGATCCTGGTATAGCCGAGCTTGAGGCGGGCGGCGGCGAGCGCGGCCTTGGCGCCGGCGAGGTCGGCGCCGCGCTGCTTCTTGGTGCCCGTCAGCACCTCAAGTTGATGGCGCTGCGCGGCAATCACTGCGCGGCTCGCGCGGACGTCGGCCTGCGCCTTGGCATAGGCGGCGGTGGCCTGCTCTAGCCGCTGCCGGGTGCCGGCCTCGCTCTGCGACAGCGATTGCTGGCGCTCCTCCTCCTGCCGCGCCTGCACCTCGGCGGCGCCGGCCGACACCTGCTGCGCCTCGGCTTGCGCAATCGTCGCATATTGCAGCTCGATCTGATTGCTCAGATTGTCGAGCGCCGCCTGCGCCGCTTCCACGGTGGCTTCGGCCTGCGACACCTGGGCCTCGTAATCGGCCGGATCGATCTGAATCAGCAGGTCGCCGGCCTTGACCCGCTGGAAGTCGCTGACCGCGACCTTAAGCACTTCGCCGGCGACGCGGCTCGACAACTGGGTGAGGTCGGCCCTGACATAGGCGTCGTTGGTGGTCTGGGTCGTGGCATTGCCGGTCCAGGCGTTCCAGCGCAAGGTCGCCAGCGCCACGAAGGCCAGCGCGACGATCACGGCGAGCAGCGGAATGGCCAGACGCGCCCATAGGCCTGCCGTCGGCGCGGCAGAGGACGGTGGTGTCGATGCCGTGCGTGATGCCGCGTCAACATTGCTCGATGTTTCGCTCACGACATGCCTCCCGCGCCGTCCAATGCTCGTCCCGCTAGTGGTAGCCCATTCTGCGCCGCGTGCCACCTTTACGCGCGGCTGGGAGGCATGCGCGGAAAGTTCAAACAGCCCAGCCTGCGCGATTGGAACCCGTGCGCGCGGCGGGCGATTGGACGTTTGATCAAGCCGATCCGGGCTTGCAGATTAACGACACGCGCAACCTGTACTTGGTGCTGGCGAGCGGCTGTTCTACTGTCCGGCATTTCGCGGGGCCGGCAGGTTTTCCGCGCCTCGATTAAGGATACAAAGAGTTATGGGTACGAAGGGCGCGATCCTGATCGCCGGCGGGGCCGGCTATATCGGGGCTCATTGCAGCAAGGCGGTCGCAGACGCAGGCTTTACGCCGATCTGTTACGACAATCTGACGTTGGGGCACCGCAGCTTCGTGCAATGGGGGCCGCTGGTGGTGGGCGACATCGCCGACAGCATCAAGGTCGCCAGCACGATCCGCCAATATGACGTCCAGGCTGTGATGCATTTCGCGGCATCCAGCGCCGTCGGGGAATCGGTCGCCGACCCGCAGAAATATTACCTCAACAACGTCGCCGGCACGCTCGGCCTGCTGCAGGGCATGCGCGAGGCGGGCTGCACCCGCTTGGTGTTTTCCTCGACCGGCGCGGTCTACGGCAATGCCGGGCGCGAGCCGATTCCGGAAAGCGCGGCGGGGCCGACGGTGAATCCCTATGGCCGCTCCAAATACATGATCGAGCAGATTCTGTCGGACTATCGCGCCGCCTATGGCTTCTCGGCGATTGCCCTGCGCTATTTCAATGCCTGCGGCGCCGACGCCTCAGGCGCGATCGGCGAGCTGCGCGACCCCGAGACGCATCTCATTCCGCGCGCGCTGATGGCGATCCTCGGCCATGTGCCCGATTTCGCGATCTTCGGCACCGATTACGAGACGCCGGACGGCACCGCGGTGCGCGACTACATCCATGTCGATGATCTGGCGGCGGCCCATATCGCGGCCATCGGACGCCTGATGGAGGGGCATCGCGGCGGCGCCTATAATCTCGGGACCGGCAGCGGCTATTCGGTGCGTGAGATCGTTGATGCGATCCGCAACGAGACCGGCGAGCAGGTGCCGCTGGTGTATCGCGAGCGCCGTCCCGGCGATCCGCCGGTGCTGGTGGCCGACCCGCGTCGCGCCGAGCAGGAGCTCGGCTTCAAACCCCGCCGATCCGATCTCGGCCATATCATCCGCTCGGCCTGGGCCTGGCACCAGAAGGCGCATCCGCGCATCGCGTGAGCGGTGGCGAGCTGAGCGCCGGCTGGCGCGGCCTTACGCCGCCGCTGGCGGCGTATGCGCGCGCTTGTCCATGAAGCCCATCTCCGCGTGCTCGTCGTCGACAGACCAGCGGCCGATCTCGGCGCCATCGCGGAAGAAATGGATGCTGTGGACCGGCGAGCGGACATCGTCGCCGCGAATCATCCGGAGCAGGTTCTGCGCCACGCGGCAATGGTCGCCGGGGAGCCTGAGGTCGAAGAATGCGTCGCCATAGCCCGGCAGGTTGGTGCCGGCCGAATCGCGAACTTCCATGCGCAACTGTGCCATGTTCGCATTCAACGTCAGCAACTCTTTCCGCCCGGTAAATGCCGAGGCGCCGGCGCGCGGGCGCTACGGCGTGACCATGTCGCGCACAACGGCGCGCGGCGCTGTGGTCTCCTTCCAGGTGGAATTGCTGAGGTCGACGCTAGACATTGGACTGTCCCCGCGACGGTGCCAGGAGCGTGGGATCTTCCGACGATGCCTCCGCGGTGATGGGTTCCGCCGGAGCACCAGCGGCGGCCTGGTGGACGATCGGTAGTTCGAACAGCACGCGCGTGCCGGTCGGCTGGTTCGCGCTGACCTTGAGACAGCCGTGGAGCTGCTGGACCATCCCGTTGATCATCCGGAATCCGAGGCTCGTGCGTGTCTGATCGATATCAAAACCAGCAGGCAGTCCGACACCCTGATCGGCCACGCTGAGCTGCAGGCAACCGCCGACGTCACGGGCGGAGATATCGATCGGCCCGTCCTGGCCAGGGTAGGCGTGTTTCACGGCGTTGCTGACCAGCTCATTGATCAGCAGGCCGAGAGGCACGGCAAGATCGGCGGGAAGCCGGATCGGGTCGGCGTCGCAGCGCAGGACATGCGCTCCTGCCACAAGTTGCAGCCGCTTGCAGAAGTCGGTGAGGAACACGTCGACGTCGATGGAGCCGATCCGGGACGCCCGCGACAGATGGTCATGAACCTGGGCGATGGCCGCCACGCGTGATCCTGCCTCGCCGAGGGCCTGTTTGGCTTCGACCGAGCCGGCCCCGAACGCTTGGACGCGGAGCATGGCAACGACGGAGGCGAGGCTGTTCTTGACGCGATGGCTCATTTCGCGCGTCAGCATGGCCTGATGATCCAGGGCTTCCCGAAGCCGGGCTTCCTCGTGCAGGCGCTCGATGGCGATCCCGACGATGTCGGCTGCTCGGGTGAGAAAGGCGGCGTCAGCCTCATCGAAGCGGCCGGGGTCCGGACTGCCGACCTGGAGCACGCCGAAATAGCCGCCACCTTGTCCACCGCGTTCGATCCGGACGCTGATTGATCTCTTGATGCTGCGATCGACCGGAAGCTGAGGGGTCTCGAAGCGGCCATCGAGGGAGGCGCGATTGCTGATGATGACGTCACCTGTCTCGAAGGCGCGTCCAGCCGATGACCTGCTATCCACGACGAACGCGACCTGTTTGATCGAGCCCGGCCAACCGTGTCCCGCACGCACCAACAGTCTCTGATCGGCCGTCATGAATTCCATCGCCGTTGCGAACGGTGCGTCGAGGCCCCTGGCGCAGAGCGCGATGACGCGCTGAAGAAGGATGTGGATGTCGCGGGTCTGTAACGCGATGCGGGCGAGTTCGGCGAGCACGGATTGCTTCGTGAGCCTGTCGTCGCGGAGTTCGTTGCGACCGCCTGCGCGCTCGAGAAAAACCGGAAAGGCGGAGCTTTGGCTCGAATGTTTCAACACGCGTAGTCTCCCAAAAGGAACGCACCCCGATTCAGAGATCCCTCGTTGCTGGCTGGCGATTACGCTTTGACAGCGTGCGCGCATTCTGTTGGCGGCGTCTTGTGGAGTCTGAGCAAAAGCGGACAAGCCCCGAATTTTGTGGAACCCCGCGCCGAAGCAGGGGAGCGGGTGCTGGTCGTCCGTGCGGACGGATGTGTCGCGGCCGATCATCGAGGCACGATTTTGCGCTGCTCGGTGGTGTGGCCCACCGACAGCGAGCGGCGAGCCATGTGACAGATGGAACCCGTCGAAGGGGGGCATTCCTGTCCAGATCCGTCAACGACCTCAATTTCAGCCGGGAATGCCTGCGCCTGGCGGCGGAATTCACGCAGCTTGCGCGTGATTCGCTCGATCCGGAGTTGCAGACGCATTGCCTGCGTATGGCCGCCTTCTGGACCGACCGGGCGGCCGGAACACCGGGCGACGGCTCCGACGATCCGGCGCAATAATATCGACACGGAGGTGGAAGGCGCGAATCGAGAATAGAATACCGGTTGCGATCGTCGGCTTGTGAGCAATTGTGCTCAGATCTGCCGGACGAGAGCGCTCAAACAGGGGGATCGACGTGCGGTGCCGCCTCGGCGCCGTGGTCTCCGTCCCTTCCTGGCTGTCTGGCAACGTTGGAATGATCAAAGCGCAAACTGACCGCGATCTCCGGAGCAATCAGCTGCTCGATGCCCTGGCGCCGGAGAGCCGTCGCCGTATCGATCCACACCTCGAGCCCGTCGACTTCAAGCTCGGCGCCGTGGTCTGCGAGGCCGGTGGACCGCTCCGGCATGCCTATTTCCCAAGAGGATCGGTGCTGTCGCTGTTGACCGTGCTGGAGAACGGCGATGCCATCGAGACCGCCAATATCGGTCGCGAAGGGGCGTTCGGCCTGTTCGCCGCCATGTACAGTCGGACCTCGTTCAACCGCTGCATCGTGCAGCTCGAGGGCCATACCGTCCGGTGTCCGATCGAGCTCCTGCAGCACGAGTTCGACGACAGCGAGCACGTGCGCAATCTCTTTGTCAGCTATTCGGAGACGCTGCTGTCCCAGGTTCAGCAGACGGTCGCCTGTAACGCCATGCATGCGACAGAAGAGCGCATCTGCCGATGGCTGCTGATGATGCACGACCGGGCCGAAGGAGCGGTGCTTCCTTACACACACGAGTTCCTGTCGCAGATTCTCGGAGCCAATCGCAAGTCCGTGACGCTTGCCGCGCAATCCATGCAGGCGGCCGGACTGATCAGCTATCGTCGCGGCACGATCCAGGTGTTAGACCGGCGCGGTCTCGAGCAGGCGTCGTGCGAATGCTATGCCATCGTCAAGCAACGTTTCGATGCCTTCCTGAAACCACCGGCGTCGGCGGTACGGAATCAGTTGCTATGATGATTGTGGCGCCGGATGAATCATAAGCCCTTCAGCGTACCTTTGCCTTCCACCGACTTCACGCCCGCAATATGCGGTTGGTCGTGCAGAACGACGTTCAGCAGCGAACTGTGGATCACGAGGTGGCCGTTGTAGTCGATGAAGCCCATCTTGCGGAACTTGTTCATGAAATGACTAACGCGCGAGCGCGTGGTACCGATCATGTCGGCCAGCATCTCCTGGCTGACCTTCGCGATGACCCGCTGCGGCTTGCCGTCATTGCCGAAATTGGCCAATAGCAGCAGGGCCCGCGCGAGGCGCTTCTCGCTCGAATTGAACAACTGATCGATGAGATCGGCCTCGACGCGGATCGTGCGGGCGAGAATGTGCGACACGAACACCTCGGAAAACGCCGGCTGCTCCCGCAGGGTCTTCAGCGCGACGGGCTTGGTGATCCGCAGGATTTCGCTGTCCGTGATGGCCGTCGCTGCCGAGAGCCGGTGAGACTGGCCGGCCAGGCACCCCTCGCCGAAGAAGTCGTCCTGTCCGAGCAGCGCAATGACCGCCTCCTTGCCCTGCTCGGAATGGACGACGATCTTGACCGTGCCGGAGACGATGTAGAACAGCACATCCGCTGCGGCGCCTTGCGAAAAGATCGGCTGGTCCTTGCGATACTTCCCGACTGTGCGGCCTGGGCCATCGGTTTTCAGAAATACCGACGGATCGAAAGTGAGTTTTGGCTTGGTCGACGGCTTTGCGGCCGTCGGCGATTTTGCAATGAGTTGTTTCGCCATGCGTTCTCCCGGGTGAAACGCGAGAGCTGGTGACTCCAAGGCCGGACCGCGGCGTCGGAGTGGCGCAGGCGTGAATGTAATTATAGCGCCTTTGTCGACCACTTGATAGCGCGGCGATACTATCCCGGCGCTGGTACACGCGGTAGTTTAGGGTTCCGGTGATCGGGCGGGGGGACCACTTAGTTAATGCACGCTATCCGGAAAAGCCGGTCGGCGACAACGCTTCGCGGCGATAGAGTTCGACCCTGAGCTTGTGACTTAGACGTTTCAAGGGCCGCGGCGGACGTCGGAGATCCGGGACACGGCTCAACCCGATGCTGGCCCTGCTGCGGCGTTGCGCGGTGCGCCGTCGGGCTGGGGACGCCGGCCGTTCAGGAGCCAGCCGATGATCGTGCCGCGCACCAGCAGGTGATAGCTCGCCAGCATCGGCGGCATCGCAACCAGCAGGATCAGCGCGTATTTGGCCGGCCACGGCCAGTCGAACTGCGAGACCGCCAACTGCAGCGCCATCACGATCGGCATATGGATGAGATAGAGCCAATAGGATGCGTCGGCGAGGTAGCGCCGCGTGCGGCTGAAGCCGGCCATGAAGCGCAGCGCCAAGCCGATCGCGGCGAAGCTCGTCGTCCAGATCGCCAGCGCATAGGCGATGGCGCCGGCAAGCCTGATCATGGGGAGACTGACCGGCGCCGCGACGACATGCGTCGCGACCATCGACACGGCGAATGCCAACCCGTAGCTCAGCGCGATCAGGCCAATCGCCATGGCGGTGTTGAGCAGGCAGCGCCGTTCCAGCTGGCGCAGCAGCCCGATCTGCCGGTGCAGCAGCCAGCCCACGGCAAGGGCGCTGCCATAGGCGATCCAGGCCTGACCGTTGGTGATCAGCGATTGGTCCGGCGTACGGATCCCGATCCAGCCGACCCATTTCGGATCGAGGCTGATCGCAAGCCCGATCGGCAGAGCAAGGATTGCGGGCGCAAGCCGGCTTGTCATGATCGCCGCGAACAGCCGATCGATAGCCATGCGAATCCGGCCGGCGCGGTCGATTGTGACCACGCCGGTGCGCAGCAGCAGCGCGGCGGCATAGAGCTCGATCAGCACGTAGAGAAACCACAGATGGGTCAGCGGAAAGCGCGGCAGGACCGGCGGCCAACCGGCCGCGCCGGGCAGCGGTCCGCCATGCGGAAACTGGCTTGCCCAGATCACCGACACGGCCATCGGCGCAAACACGATCGGCCACGCCACCACCAGCGGCAGCGCGATTCTAAGCAGGCGATCCTTGATGAACCCCGGCGTTCCGCGCCGGTGAAAGCTCATGCGGGCGAAGAAGCCGGCCATTAGAAAGAAGGTGGTCATCCGAAACACGTGGATGGCGAAGGTGACGCCGCTCAGGACCAGGCTCTGATGGGTGTCCTCGATGAACCAGAATCGTGTGGGAGACGGCAGGAACGACATCGCGGCATGCAGGACGATGCCGAGCAGGAGGGCAAAGGCTCGGACGGCATCGAGGGCGTGCAGGCGTTCGGAGGGGGCGTTCGCGGTGGTCATTGGGTCCTCGACGCAGGAGAGGCGATGCCTTGCTCTGTGCCTGCGCGGGCTGCGTCCGGCGTGCCGGATCACGAATTCGGTCAGCCGATTTCTTCAATCGGCTTGCCGAATTCTGCGATTCTCGGTCTCCGTGGCCATCGCCACGAGGGCCTGCCGGCGAAATTCGCTCGGCGTCATCGCCGTGGCGGCCTTGAAGGCGCGGTTGAATGGACCGATCGACTGGAAGCCGGCGTCGATCGCGATCGTCAGGATCGGCACGTCGCGCTGGCCTGGATCCGACAATGCCGCCTTGGCGTCGTCGAGCCGGTAGCGATTCAGAAACGCGCTGAAGTTGCGATGGCCGAGCCCCTCATTGATCGCCTGCCGCAACCGATATTCAGGCACGTTGAGCTGGGCGGCCAGCCCGCCGATCGACAGTCCCTCCTGCCGATAGATGCGCTCCACCCGCATGAGATGATCGAGCCGGCGCAGCAGCAGCGGCGCGACCGCCGGCCGCTCGCTCAATCCAGGCTCTGTGTCCTGCGGCGGATCGACCACGCTGGCTGCCACCACTGCTGGCGTCGGCAATGCCGCAACCGCGTTGGCGCCGAACAGGTTCCAACTCGCCAGCATTGCCAGGATGCACAGCGTGAATGCGACGATGAAGCTGCCGAGGCCGCCGCTATTGGCCGCCGCGCCGAGCACGGCGCCGGGCAGCGGCAGCAGGGCGGGGCCGGCGACGAAGGTAATGAAGCCGAGATTCAGGATCACGACTGCCATGCGCAGCAGCCGTCGTCGCGCGACCAGATCGTCGCGCCAGGTCGTCACCGTCTGGAGGATGGCGAGCAGCGCGAACGCGAGCGCGAGGACCGACAGCCCCTTGGCGCAGGCCTTGGTCACAGCCGGCCATATCGGCCAGCTCAGCGAGGCCGTGAAGCCCAGCACGACCACGGCGAGCCAGACCGCGCCATGCCAGGGCCGGAGCGCGAAATCGTCGTCGAAGGCGGCGCGTGCCCATAGCCAGAACACGACCGGCTGCGCCGACAGCAGCGGCAGCGTCCACCAGAATGTGGAGGTCGGAATGAACGGCGCGGTCGCGATCGCAAAGCCGGCGCCGCCGGCCGACATCACCAGGCCGAGCACGGCATGGGGATTGGCCGGGCGGAGCCTGATCAGCACGAGCACCATCATCGTGAACAGGCCGCTGGCCGCACCACGCAGCCCGAGATCCAGCGCCGTGAGACCGATGTCGTGCACGTGATGCGAGCCCCGCCATTGAGCCTCGCCATATTGCATCCTCAGCGTGCTGTCGACAATGCCAGCACGGCTAGTGCAGCGAGAGCAGGCCCAGTGCAGCACGCAATTCGCGCAAGGTTGCCGCCGTGACAGATTGCGCCCGCTCTGTGCCGCGCCGGACGGCGGCAAGGACATGGTCGGGCTCACGCGCGAGCGCCGTCCGGCGTGCGCGGATCGGGGCGATGACGTCCTGCAGCACGTCCTCAAGGCGCTTCTTGACCGCGCTGTCGCCAAGCCCGCCGCGGACGTAGCGGGCCTTGAGATCGGCGACCGCGTCACGATCCGCATCGAATGCGTCGAGATAGGTGAACACCACATTGCCTTCAATGCGGCCAGGGTCGGCGGCCCGGACATGCTGCGGATCGGTGAACATGCGCCGGACAGCATCGCGGATCTGGTCGGCCGTGGCGGAGAGCGGAATGGTGTTGCCCTGCGACTTGCTCATCTTGGCCTTGCCGTCGACGCCCGGCAGGCGTCCGACGGTCGAGATCAGCGCGCGGGCCTCCTTCAGCACACCCTTGCCCGTCTGTCGGTTAATCCGGCGGACGATCTCGTTGGTCTGCTCGATCAGCGGCACCTGATCGTCTCCGACCGGGACGATGGTCGCCTTGAAGGCGGTGATGTCGGCCGCCTGGGCGACGGGATAGCACAGAAAGCCGGCTGGAATGTCACGGCCGAAGCCGCGCGACTGGATTTCGTCCTTGATCGTCGGGTTGCGTTCGAGCCGCGCGACCGAGACGAAGTTCATATAGAGCAGCGTCAAATCGGCCAGGGCCGGCAGATGCGACTGCAGACAGATCGTGGTGAGATCGGAATCGATGCCGACGGCGAGATAGTCGGTCGCGATCTCCACAATGTTCCGGCTCACCTTGGCTGGATCATGTGCGTTGTCCGTGAGCGCCTGGGCATCCGCCAGCAGCAGGAATTGCTGATGTGTGGATTGAAGCGCGACCCGGTTCCGCAGCGAGCCGACGTAATGGCCGAGGTGCAGCGGGCCGGTGGTTCTGTCGCCGGTCAGGATGACTGGGCGTTCCGAGGATGAGGGATGCATCGTGGTTCTCCAGGGAGATGAGAACCGCCGTTCGAACGGGCCTTCGAGAGCTGTTGATGAGGCAGACCAACGTCGCAGGCCGATGAACGGCGGCGACGGTTGCCAAATGACGAGGCCGTGCCGCTCCTAGATGGAGCGCCACCAAGTGTTCGCACGCATGCTGTCGGCCTTGATCATGCGCGCCATATGACCGAACCTGACGCTGAACGCAACAGGTTCACAGCACGCGCTGCGCTCGCTCCCATTTGACGATACCGGCTGCCGCTCACTCCAGATCGATGGCGTGATACTGGCCGGACTTGTCGAGCTGGGTGCCCCAGACCTTGTGCAGAGCCTGATGGTCGGATGGGCCGAAGCTCACTTTCGGACCGAGCCCGAGTTCGTAGTTCTGCATGCTCTCCAGCACGTTCACCAGCGATTCGGTATCGAGGGCGGGGCCGGCGCGCCGCAGCCCTTCGATCAGGATGCTCGCGGTGAGATAGGCCTCGAGCGAGGAATAGTCCGCCGGCTCTCCCGGGAAGTACTTGGCGAGGGCGTTCTTGTATTTCATCGTGACCGTGGCGTAGCCGTCCACCGCCGGCGTGACCTGCGTGCAGATGACACCGTCCGCGTAATGCGGCCCGAGCACCATCAGCTCGCTGGCGAGGCCCGTGCTGCCAACGCCCGAGATCGTGGCATAGATCATGTCGGGATAGAGGTCGCGGGTCTTCTCGATGAACTTCGCCGCCGCGCGGAACGTGGCGACCAGCACGACGGCCTTGATGGCCGGGCGCTGCCGGCGCAATTGCGCAATGGCTTCGTCGACATTGACGGTGTTGCGATTGTAGCTCATCCGAAACACTTCGCCGGGGACGCCGCCGCGCAGTGTGCGCATCGCCTTGGTAACGCCCTCCCAGCCGGCCTCGCCATAGGCGTCCTGCTGGGTGAGAACGCCGATGTCCTGCGGACGCAGGCGCCGGTTCCTGACCAGATAGTGCACGATGGCGTCGGCTTCCTCGGCATAGCCTGCCCGGTAGTTGAAGACGTAGCGGTCGGGCGGGTCGCGCCGCAGCGACGGCGCGCCGCTGAAGGCGCCGAAATAAAGCGTATGACGTTCAAGCGCGTAAGGGACGGAGATCAGCGCGGTCGGGCTGCCGTAATTCTCCACGAAGCCGAACACTTTGTGCTGCTCGAAAAGCTCCTTCATCGCATTCAACGTCCGGTTCGGCTCGTAGGCGTCGTCGGCGGTGACGAGCTTGAGCTGTCGGCCATGCACGCCGCCCTCCTCATTGGCCTGGGCGAAGGCGAGGTCGACCCCCAGCTTGAGCTGATGGCCCATCTCCCTGGCCGGACCGGAGAATGGCGCCGCCATGCCGAAGCGAATCTCGGTGTCGGTCACGCCCTGCACCGATGACTGAGTCGCCGCCTCCCGCGGAGCCGGGACGGCGTTGGCCACCCGTGAATCGAATTTGGGCCGATGGTCCTCCTCGCGCAGCCGCGTGCTCGCATCTGCGGCCGGCGCAGGAGCGACGCTTGCGGTCGTCCCCGTTGCCGGAACATCCGGCGATGGTGCGGCGGCTGGCGGCAATGGGGCCGGCGCCGGCGGGACCGCAGCGGTGACCGAGGAAGCCGCGCGACTGTCGGCGGTGATCACTCCGACCCAATGGGCCGGCAACTTGGTCGCGGCATAACCGGCGGCTGCCGCAAAGGCGAGAATGGCCAGCAGGCTGATCCAGCCGATGGATCGCCGCTCGCGTGGCGGCGAGGGAACCTCCTGCATGCCCAGGCGCGAAATGAACTCCGACGGCCGCGGTCGCTCGTGCTCGCTGCGCCAGTTTTGATCGCGCAAAGGGGGTCGTGCATCGTCGAAGTTTGGCGGAAACGGCGGATCTTCCTGGTCATTGTTCTGCGCGTGCAAATGTCTCACGAATTCCCCCTTGGGTCGTGCGTCCTGCCGTCACTGGAGTTTGTTGTTGGATCGCGGGTTGCGCATCACCGATGCTGCAGGCCCATGAAGCGGCGGCCCTGCGCTGAGTTGCGCATATCCTTCCGCCCTCACATCGCCGATCGCTGCTAGTTGTTGATCGTCGTCAGGATCCCGCACGATCGCTCGTGCGAGCCATAATCATAATCCTCACGAGCCAATGCGGCAGTAGTTTGTCGTCTTCGTCGAGTTTGGCCGAACTCGGATGAAGCCTGTGCCCTGTTGGGACATCAATATGTCGGGGCAGACGGACGTGACGTCGGATTGTGTCAGACCGTCATCTTAAGGGGATGATCGCTGCTCGGCAGAATTGGCCACCAGGCCGGAGACCATCGCCTTCACCATGGTCGCGATCTGCTCGCGGAGCAAAGCGAGCGGCACGGCAATCAGCTTCTGCTCCAGCCCGAGTGCGACCATGCCATGGACGGCCGAGAACAGGCTGCGCGCCATCACGCTGATCTCGTCGAATGATTGCTGCGGAAACAGCGCCGCGAGCGGCTGGTGAATGTGGCGGAACAGATGCATCTGATCCGCGATCGCCCAATCGGGAAGGGTCTTCTCGGCCGCCATGCGATGCTCGAACAGCGCGCGCCATAATTCGAGATTGTGGGCTGCGAAATCACAATAGGCGACTGCGATGCGCACCAAAGCGGCCTCCGGGCCAGGCGAGCCGGCGCTCTCGGCCGCCGACAGCTCGGCGTCGAGACGGGCCAGGGTGCGCGAGCCGACCATCAGCACCAGCTCGTCGACATCGGCGACGAGGTTGTAGACGGCGCCGTTGGCGACGCCGATCTCCTGGGCCAGATCACGCGTCTTCAGGCCGGACAGGCCCTTCGCGGCGATCGCCCGCTCGGCCGCCTCGATCAGGGCTTCGCGCTGCTTGGCGCGTCGTTCCAAGGTTTTAGACATCGTTCACCATTTCTCTGAGCGCCGCTCAAATAGTTCTTGAGCGGTGCTCATGATTGCGCTAGAACAATCTCATGAGCGATGCTCATAGCAGGGAGTTCACAATGTTCAAGACTGTTCTGACGCTGTTTCGGGGCACCGTCGCCGTGGCGGAAGAGGAGCTGCAGGATCGGACCGCGCTGGTGATCCTGGATCAGCAGATGCGTGACGCCGCCGCTGCCGTCGAGCGCAGCAAGCGGGCGCTGGCGCTGGCGATTGCGCAGGACCAGCAGGAGGGCAGGCGCCTCGAAGCGACCTTGACGCGGATTGCCGATCTCGAGGTGCGCGCCACCGCCGCGCTCGATGGCGGTCGCGAGGATCTGGCCCGCGAGGCGGCGCAGGCGATCGCGGGTCTGGAGGCCGAGCGCGATGCAGCCAAGACGGCACGGGCGCTGTTCGCCACCGAGATCACCCGGCTGAAGAAGCATGTGGCGGGCGCCGAGGCGCGCATCGCCGAGCTTGATCGGGGCCGGCGCATCGCGCGTGCCGCAGAGGCCGTGCGCAATCTGCGCCGCGGCGGCATCGAGGCGGCGCGGCCCTATGAATGTACGCTGCCGGAAGCCGAAGCGACCTTGAAGCGGCTGCGCGAGCGGCAGATGGAGGCACAGGCCGCTGACGAGGCGCTGATGGAGCTGGACGCCGCGACGGGGCCGATCACCACGGCCGAAAAGCTTGCCGAACAGGGCTTTGGCCCGCGCATCAAGACCACCGCCGATGACGTGCTGGCGCGGCTGAAGGCCGGCCGCACCGCTCCGGCCAACTGATTACGTCCCAACCAACCGATCCAACCATCTCTCTCATCAATAGGAGCCGATCATGAACCAGAACGCCCAGCCCCATAGCGGTGCCTTCGTCACTTTCTCTTACGTCTCGTTCTCTGCGTCCGCCTTCCTCGTCGCACTCGGCGTGTTCTTCATGCCGATCGATCTCTGGATGAAGGGCTATTTGACGATGGGCATCGTCATGCTGGTGCAGACCTGCGTCACTCTGACCAAGACGCTGCGCGACCGCCACGAGAGCAGCAAGCTCGTCAACCGCATTGAGGACGCCCGCGCCGAGCGCCTGCTGATGGAGGTGTCGAAGGCGGCGTGAGCCGCCGGCCCTCTTCTCCTTAGCGGCCTGCAGCAGGACGCTCGCATCACGCGACACATGGCCTGCTGCAGAGAGACGGCCTTCAATGATTGGTCCTGATGCCCGGGCTCAGTCCCGCCGGCGCGGCCGAGGCCGCTGCGGCGGGAAGGCCCGGGCATCCATGTCGTTCTAGGGGCGCGCGCCCGTTCAAGCGGCATTTACCTTGCCGACGCTCCGTCCCGCGTCATGATCACGAATTAACGGCGGCAGGCTAGTCGTGCAGGGCGCAATGCCGGCGAGCGCATCGTGTCGAGCTGGTGGGATGAAGGAATGAGCATCGTCGCAGCAGCCAGGCGTATCAGACGCAATATCGGCTTCTGGGTGACAGCGCTGGGACAGGAGGCGATGGACCTGTCGCTGCGGACGCATGCGGATCTGCGCACGCGGATCGTCGAGAGCCCGGGCACGACCTTGGACGACGCGGCGCTGGCCGCGCTCGTTGCCGACCTCCGCATTGTGGCCGGCAAGACGCTGCCTGCCGGCGATCTGACCTATGGATTATTCTCCGGTCGGCGCGAGGCGCTCGCCCGGTCGATCGTGACGCTGGTGTCCGATGCGACCAGCGGCCAGCCGATCGCCTTCAATGCGCTGGCGGTGATGCAGGTCGCGCGCGACGGCGACACCCAGGAGGTGATCCATCTCGGGCTGGTCATGGTCGATCCGCAGGCGCGGGGCAAAGGGCTGTCCGGCGTGCTCTACGGCCTCACCACGTTGCTGCTGTTCATCCGTGACGGCCTGCGCCCGAAATGGATCTCGAACGTCACGCAGGTGCCGGCGGTGGCCGGCATGGTCTGCGAGACCTTCTCCGACGTCTATCCCTCGCCGCTGCCGCAGGCGCGGCAGAGCTTCGCGCATCTTCAGCTCGCGCGCGGCATCATGCGGGCGCACCGGGCGGTGTTCGGCGTCGGTGAAGACGCCGGCTTCGACGAGACGCGCTTCGTCATCACCAATGCCTATACTGGCGGTTCGGATGCGTTGAAGAAGACCTTCGACGATGCGCCCAAGCACCGCGACGATCTCTACAACGGCTATTGCGCGCGCGAGCTGGACTACGCCAGGGGCGACGATCTGCTGCAGCTCGGGCGCATCGATCTCGCCGCCGCCCGCCGCTATCTCCTGCGCGAAATTCCCTCCGGCTCGCTGCCGGCCCTGCTGGCGGCGTCGGCCGTGCTGGCGCTGCAGCGGATGATCCTGCCGCTGCTGCATTGGCTCGACGACAAGCGTCCGTTCGGCACGCTGCGTCCGCGCCTCCCGTCGGGCGGGACCGCATCATGATGCCGAGCGTCGTCGCCGATTCCGTCGTCAATCTGTGCGGCGCCATCGGGCTTGCGGTGGCCGCCGTGATGCTGCACCGGCGCGACCCCAGGGGACCGCAGACGGCCCGTCTCGTCGCGCTGCTGGCGCTGGTGGCGTCCCTGTTCCTGTTGCGCGGCATCGCCTGGTGGACGGACAACAGCACGCTCGACCGCATCTCGCTGATTCCGGCGGCGCTGATCCCGCTCGGCGCGCTCATCGTCACGGAAGGCCTGCTGCGCCGGCATGCGCATCGCCGGCTCAAGGTGGCCGCTTTGGTCGGCGGCGGGGTGCTCGCACTGGCCGGGGCGCTTGGCCCGGTCGAGCTCGAAAATGTCCACACCGCCATGCTCTCGGCATTTCAGCTCGCCGGCTTTGCCGTCTGCGCGGTGTTGCTGATCGGACGCGGTCGCGCCGACCTGCTCGCCTGGGAGAACCGCGCCATCGACCGCGTCGCCTTCGGCGCGGTCCTCGTCATTCCCTTCATCATCACCGATTTCCGCGTGCTGGCGCCGGACATGCCGGTGCGGCTCGGCGCGCTCGGCGCGCTGCTCGCGGTCACCGCGATCCTGATCGCCGGTGCGAATGACGAGACGCAGCGCCAAGGCGTGCTGCTCACCGTGCTGCGGATCGTCGGGGCGGCCTTGCTCGGCGCGGCCGCAGCCGCCTTGTCGGCGGATGTCGATGCGGCCCAGCTCATGCGCCATTGCGCGGTGGCGGTGGCGGGCGTGCTTGCGATCGGCCTGATGGGCGACGCGTTGCGCGCGGTGTTGGAAGCCCGGCAGCCGGGCGTGCTCGATTCCATCGGCGCATCGGCCGCCACCACGCGCGACGCACTGATCGTCGAGCTCGCGCGCCAGCCGATCTTCGAGAGCGCGCGACGCTATCGCGAGGCGGACCTCGCGGCCTATGATCCGCTGCTGCTACGCGACTTTCTCGCCGCGCGGCGCGTGCTGCGCCGGGCTGACGCGCCCTGGGGGCTGGCTGCGACCGATCCCGCCGTCGAGCGCATGGTGGCGCTGATGACAGCGCGCCATGCGACGCATGTGATCGTGCTGTCGCATGATCCGGTCGACCTCATCGTGCTGGCGGTGTCCGTGATCTCAGCCGATCCGGCCACGGAGACCGCGCTGGCGCTGGTGCGGCGCCTGCTGGTGCAGGCGCCGGAGGCGTCCTGATCGGCACACCGTCTCAGGACGATTGCTTGACGAAGGCCGCGAATGCATCCGCGTAATCGGCATGCCACCGCGACAGTGGCGGCCGGTTCTCGACGATGTCGCCGGCAGCCCACAGGATGCGCCGCTCATCGAGCGCGCGCGGCACGTCATTGTCCGGGCAAAGCACGTAGAAGTCCCCGGCCGAGACGCGGTCCAGCATGACGTCGACCGTCTGCTCCGGCGTCCACGCGCCGGCGGGCTTCTCGACCCGGCCATTGGCGGTGAGCGGGGTGAACACGAAGCCGGGGATGAACAGATGCGCCGTGACCTTGCAGTTCGGCGTGTTGCGCAATTCGTGCTGCAGCGCCTCGGTGAACGCCTTCACACCGGCCTTGGAGACATTGTAGGCGGGATCGCCCGGCGGCGTGGTGATGCCCTGCTTGGAGCCGGTGTTGATGATCAGCGCGGGCGTCCCTTGCGCGATCATATCAGGTGCGAACACCTGCGAACCGTGGATGATGCCCCAGAGATTGACGCCGAGGATGCGCTGCCAATTGTCCTCCGGGCCGAACATCTTGCTGCCCGGCTGGATGCCGGCATTGTTCATCAGCACGTCGACCGCGCCGAACCGCTGCCGTACCTTGGCTTCGAGATCGACCACGCTGTCGCGCCGGCTGACATCCACCTTGGCGGTCATGATGGCCTCGCCGCGTTTGGCCAGAGGGGCGAGCTTCGCGGCCGCCGCGTGCAGTCGGGCATCGTCGACATCGGCGATGCAGACATTCATGCCGAGAGCGGCGAAGCGCCCCGCGGCGGCAAGGCCGATGCCGGAGGCGCCTCCGGTGACGACGGCGGTGTGGTCGGCAGACAAGGCGGGATGGGGCACAAGCGGTTCTCCGGCAGGACACAGGGATGGTCTAAGACGTTTGGACGCGGCCGCAAGATCATGCGGCCCAGGGCATGACAGGTGTTCGCGGCTGCAACGCGGAGCGCATCGGTCCGGTTGCGTCCGCGCGCGATCGGGGTGGAACGGGCTACGGCGCGGCCTTGCCGCGGGTCTTTCTCGGTCTTGCGATGTCGCTGCGCAGCGCCGCGAGATCCTTCCTGACCGCGGAGGCCGCATCGCGCTCGATGCGGCGGTACCGTTCGACCAGCTGCGCGCCGAACGCGGTCAGCGCCGCGCCGCCGCCATTCTTGCCGCCGGTCTGCCGCGCCACCGCCGGCTGCCGGCACACCCGGTTGATCTCGTCGACGAGGTCCCAGGCGCGCTTGTAGGACATGTCCATGGCGCGGCCGGCCGCCGAGATCGAGCCGTGCTTCTCGATATGCTCCAACAGCGCGATCTTGCCCGGCCCGATGCGGCTGCCGTCATCGAGGTCGATGCGCAGGCTGAGGGAGGGAAGGGCGTTCGGTTTCGGCATGGAGGGTCTGCTCGCACAGAAGTCGGGCGGACATTGCCACCATCGTGTTTTGCGAACAAGATGACCGCAATCGACAATCACAACGACTCCGGGGGAGAAATGCTGCCTGCGCTGTTTTCGCCGCTCACGATCGGTCCCTATCACCTCAAGCATCGCGTCGTGATGGCGCCGCTGACCCGCATGCGCGCCGACAGAGCGACGCTGGCGCCGCGGCAGCTCAACGTCGACTATTACGCGCAACGCGCCACGCCGGGCGGGCTGATCATCGCCGAGGCGTCGCCAGTGCTGCCGACCGGCACGGGCAGCCCGAATGTGCCGGGCATCTACAGCGCGGCGCAGGTTGCGGGGTGGAAACAGATCGTGGACGCGGTCCACGCCAAGGGCGGACTCATTTTCCTGCAGCTCTGGCATGTCGGCCGTGTCTCGCATTCCTCGTTCCAGCCCGGCGGCGCGCTGCCGGTGGCGCCCTCGGCGATCGCAATCGGCGACGATCTCAAGGCGATGACCGCGGACGGCAAGGCCGCCGCCTACGAGACGCCGCGCGCACTCGCGACCGAGGAGATCCCCGGCCTGGTCGCCGCCTATGGCCAGGCGGCACGCAACGCGATGGCGGCGGGCTTCGACGGCGTCGAGGTGCATGGTGCGAACGGCTATCTGATCGAGCAGTTCCTGCAGACCCGCAGCAACCAGCGTACCGATCGCTATGGCGGCTCGATCGAAAACCGTTGCCGCTTCCTGCTCGAGGTGACGGAAGCCGTGATCGATGCCTGCGGTGCCGGCAAGGTCGGTGTGCGGCTGTCGCCCTATGGCATCGCCAACGGCTCCGGCGAGGCCGAGCCGATGCCGCTCTACACTTACGCGATCGAGGCCCTCAACAAGCTCGGCATCGCCTATCTGCACCTGATCGAGCCGCGCTCCTCCGGCGCCGGCCGCGCCGACGTCAACTGGCAGAACGTGCCGTCGGCGATTCAGCTGTTCCGGCCGGTCTGGAAGGGCGTGCTGATCGGCGCCGGCGGCTTCACCGGCGAGCCGGCGGAAGCGGCGATCAAGGCGGGCCATGCCGATGCGATCGCCTTCGGTCGCTATTTCATCTCGAATCCGGATCTGCCGACACGTCTGCAGCACGGCTGGCCGCTGACGCCCTATCACCGCCCGACCTTCTATGGCGGCGAGGAGAAGGGCTACACGGATTATCCAGTGTATGACGCGACGGTAACGGCATAGCTCGCTCGCTGTGCCGTCATTGCGAGGAGCGTAGCGACGAAGCAATCCAGAGTCGCGTGCGCCGCCCTGGATTGCTTCGCTTCGCTCGCCATGACGGGGAGAGAGCTCACGTTAACAATCAAGACCGCGCCCGGAGGAAACCTCATCATGAAGAACCGCACCACCGGACGCTCGGCCTTCCTGGCGCTGCTCAAGGACGAGGGCATCACGCATCTGTTCGGCAATCCCGGCACCACCGAATTGCCGATCATGCACGCGCTCAAGGACCATCCGGATCTGACCTACGTCATGGCGATGCAGGAGAGCCTGGTGGTGGCGATGGCCGACGGCTTCAGCCGCGCCTCGGGACGGCTGGTCGCCTGCAACGTCCATGTCGCGCCCGGCCTCGGCAATGCGATGGGATCGCTCTACAACGCGCAGTTCACCGGCACGCCGATGATCCTCACCGCCGGCCAGCAGGAGCAGGGCCATGGCCTGATGGAGCCGCTGCTCTATGGCCCGCTGGTGCGCATGGCCGAGCCGCTGGTGAAATGGGCGGTCGAGGTGACGAGGCTCGAGGATCTGCCGCGCATCGTCAGGCGCGCCGCCAAGGTCGCGACCACGCCGCCGACCGGGCCGGTGTTCATTTCGCTGCCCGGCGATATCCTCAACGCCGAGGCCGGTATCGACCTCGGCCGCAGCACGCGGGTCGATGCGCGGGTGCGGCCGTCCGCTGATGCTTTGCAGGCGCTGGCACAGCGCATCCTGCGGGCGCAGCGGCCGGTGATCATCACCGGCGACGAGATCGTCAAGAGCGACGCGCTGCAAGCCGCGGCGGATTTTGCGTCCGCGCTGGGCGCGCCGGTGCATCAGCAATCTGCGCCCTATGGCGCGCATTTTCTCTCCGAGCATCCCTGCTATATCGGCTCGCTGTCGCGCATCCAGAAGCAGGTGCGGGATCTCCTGGCGCCGCATGACCTCATGATCGTGCTCGGTGCTGATCCGTTGCGGATGTCCGTGCACAGCGAGATCGAACCGCTGCCCGACGGCCTGGCGATCGTGCAGATCGGCCTCGTCGATTGGGAACTGGGCAAGAATTTTGGCGCGGAGATCGCGATCAAGGCCGATGTCCGCGAGACGCTGCTGCAACTGACGCCGCTGCTACGCGAGCGCGGCGGTGCGGCCCTGCAGGCCACGGCGCAGGCGCGCACCGCTGAGCTGGCATCGAAGAACTGGAGCGCGCGCCGCCGCACGCTCGCGGCGCAGATCGAGACGGCGCGCGAGCGGATGCCGATCGATCCCGACTATCTGGCCTTGCAGGTCGCGCAGGCCATGCCGGAGCACGGCATCCTGGTCGACGAGGGCCTGACCTCGGCACGCTACATGACGGCGCTGTTTCCCTATCGCGACCGCTACAATTATCACGGCCTCGCCTCGGGCGGCATCGGCTGGGGCCTGCCGGCCGCGGTCGGCGTCAGCCTCGCCAATCCCGACCGTCCGGTGGTGTGCTATTCCGGCGACGGCAGTGCGATGTATTCGATCCAGGCGCTGTGGACCGCGGCGCATCACAAGCTGCCGCTCTCGGTGGTCATCGTCAATAATGGCGGCTACCGCATCATCAAGCAGCGGCTGTTGTCGTTCCACGGCGATGACAACTACATCGGCATGGATTTCGCTGACCCGGCGGTGGATTTTGCCGGGCTGGCTCGCTCGCTCGGCTGCGAGGCACTGCGCATCAGCGATCCCAGTGAGCTGCAGCCTGTGCTCACGGACGCATTCCGGCGGCCCGGCGCCAAGCTGATCGAGGTAATGGTGAGCAATGCGGTGAATTGAAGGGAACGCCGTTTCCTCCCCGCCGTCGTCATTCCGGGGCACGCGGGTCTACGACCCGCGTGAGCCCGGAATCCATACTCACAGGCGGATGTCGTGATGCGAACTGGGCATGACCTGCCGTGTTTCCTCGTGACGGTCCGTGGTTATGGATTCCGGGCTCATCCAAGTGCAGAACGGCTTCGCGGTCCCGCCCTTGGATGTCCCGGAATGAGGTCCTCACGAGGAACGGCCCAGGAACAATTTTCGAATATCCGAAGACGCGCTCTGTTTCCGAAATCCCGCCTCGATACGGAGGGGCGCATCGCGATCGTGACGACACGCGGCGCGGGGAGCGATGGCCGCTGACGTGCCGCAGCGTGGGGAGACCCGCGCCGACGAACGGCAGGTGGCGGACGTAAAGGCGTGTGATCCTGGCGCCCCGATGCTGGCGCCAAGTCGGCGGGTGATGATCCCGCTGGCGACGGTGGCTATCAAGCCGGTCCCCAAGAGCGCGCTATACACGTGAACACCGTCGCGCGGGGAATGCCGGAGTCCGGCTGAACCTGTGGTGACTGCCGCCTGCTTTTTTGTCTATAGCTTGCGGGCCATGGGTGAGGCCTTCACCCGGCATTCCCCGCGCCCTCCGTCGTTGCGAGGGCATCGCACCGGCAGGCCTCGGACGCCCAGCGCGCCGCGAGAGTCATCGCATATAGGTCGACACCCGCGCATGATCGATCTCTGCGAGGTTCCGGAATCCGAGACATGGCTGATAACACTGAATTCAAAGCGAGCCTCTTCCGCTCGCGACATGATCCCGATATGACCCCGGCGTTGTTGTGACTGGAAAAACGCCATGACCAGGATTGATGCAATTGCCCGAGCCCGTCAGGTCCTGACGAGCGGTGACTTTCTGGCCGAGCTTGGCCGCCGGGTCGCGTATCGGACCGAAAGCCTCAATCCCGATCGCAAGGCCGAACTCGCGGCCTATCTGACCGACGAGCTGACGCCGTCCTTCACCGCACTCGGTTTCACCTCCGAACTCGTGCCCTCACCGAGCGGCCGCGCGCCGTTCCTGATTGCGACCTATCACGAGAGCGACAGCGCGCCCACCGTGCTGAGCTATGGCCATGGCGACACCGTCGATGGCATGGCCGACGAATGGCGCGACGGGCGCGATCCATGGGCGGTGACGCCCGCGGGCAACCGCCTCTATGGCCGCGGCACCGCCGACAACAAGGGCCAGCACAGTATCAACATGGCGGCGCTGCGCGCGGTGCGCGAGGCCCGCGGCGGCAAGCTCGGCTTCAATGCGAAGTTCATCATCGAGATGGGCGAGGAGATCGGTTCGCCCGATCTCGCCAAGGTGGCCGACCTGCATCGCGACGCCTTGAAGGCCGACGTCTTCATCGGCTCGGACGGCCCGCGGCTGTCGACGTCGCGCCCCACCATCTTTCTCGGTTGCCGCGGCGGCATCCGGCTGCATCTCGACGTCAATCTGCGCGAGGGCGGCAATCACTCCGGCAATTGGGGCGGGGTGCTCGCCAATCCCGCCACCATCCTCGCCAATGCGATCGCGACGCTGGTTGACGGCCATGGCCGCATCAAGCTCGACTCGCTGAAGCCGCCGCGCCTCACCAATGCGATCCGCGCCATCCTCGCCGACGTGAAGGTCGAGCCGACCGCCGACGAGCCGGCGCTGTCGGACAATTGGGGCGAGGAGGGCCTCTCCCCCGCGGAGCGGCTGTACGCCTGGAACACGCTCGAGGTGCTGGCGATCTCCTCGGGCAATATCGACAAGCCGGCGAATGCGATTCCCGGCCGCGCGAGCGCCGTGCTGCAACTGCGCTTCGTGGTCGGCACCAAGGTCGACAGCATCGTCGACGATGTGAAGACCCATCTCGCCGCGCACGGCTTCCCGATGATCGAGGTCAGCAAGGCGCAGGGCTTCATGGCCTCGCGCGCCGACATCGACAGCCCCTGGATCACATGGGCCGCCGATTCGATTCGCATGAGCACCGGCAAGGCGCCCGCGGTGCTGCCGAACTTCGGCGGATCGTTGCCCAACGACGTGTTTGCCGACGTGCTGAAGATGCCGACGATGTGGGTGCCGCACTCTTATCCCGGCTGCTCGCAGCATGCGCCGGACGAGCATATCCTGCTGGATGTGACGGAAGAGGCGCTCGGGCTGATGGCCGGACTGTTCTGGGATCTCGGCGAGTTGCGGAAGCCGTTGTGAGCTGGGATGGGCGCACGAGCGCTCGCTGCAGGTGAGATGTTCTTCGCCAACCGCGAGGTGAACCAGAGACGATCCTGCAGCACCTCGTTCTGCAGACGTCGTACCCAATAGGAGAATGCTTCCTTGGAGCCCATCGCTTACGTCAACGGCGCCTTCGTGCCCCTGTCCGAGGCCAAGGTCTCGATCCTCGATCGCGGCTTCCTGTTTGCCGACGGCATCTATGAGGTGGCGGCGGTGCTCGACGGCAAGCTCGTCGACAGCGCATCGCATCTCGCCCGTCTGGAGCGCTCGGTCGGCGAGATCGGGCTGGCATTGCCCGAGAGCCTCGCGCGCATCGAGGAACTGCAAAAGGAGCTGGTTGCGCGCAACCAGCTCGACCAGGGCATGGTCTATCTGCAGGTCACGCGCGGCGCCGACAAGGGCCGCGACTTCCCGTTTCCGAAGGGCGACGTCAGGCCGACCTTGGTGATGTTCGTGACGGCCAAGACCATCGTCGATGCGCCCTCGGCGAAAGCGGGCATCGCCGTCATCACCGTGCCTGACATCCGCTGGGAGCGGCGCGACATCAAGAGCGTGGCGCTGCTGGCGCAGGTCTTGGCCAAGCAGGCGGCTGCCGCCGCCGGCGCGAGCGAGGCTTGGATGGTCGAGGACGGTCACGTCACCGAGGGCGGCTCGTCCACGGCCTTCATCCTGACCCGGGATGACGTGATCGTGACGCGGCCGAACTCGAACGCCATCCTGCCGGGCTGTACCCGCAAGGCGGTGGTGAAGCTCGCCGAGGAGCGCCAGCTCAAGGTCGAGGAGCGGCTGTTCACGGTCGCGGAAGCGCTCGCGGCCAAGGAGGCCTTCATCACCAGCGCGAGCTCGTTCGTGCAGCCGGTGGTCTCGATCGACGGCAAGCCGGTCGGCGACGGCAAGGTCGGGCCCGTCGCGACGCGGCTGCGCGAGATCTATGTCGATTTTGCCCGGGCGACGGCGGTGTAGTTCGGCGACAGAGCAGGTGCAGCATCGAAACTCGTTTGCATTGTCCGGCGCTTTGCTATCGTGGCCAAGCAACAGAAAATGTCAGGGAGGAGTTTCGATGCGTTATCGCTGGGGCGTGCTTGCGGCCGGACTGGTCATGACGGGCGCCGCGTTGAATGGGATCGGGACGGCGTCGGCCGATGACGGCTGGGTGACGCTGGTCGACGGCGACAAGAAGGTCGAGTTCACCGAGGTCGGCAAGGCCAATTGGGCAGCCAAGGACGGCGCGCTCTCGGCCGACAAGCTCGACGGCAAGGATCCGTCCTATCTGGTCACCAAGACCAGCTACAAGGATTTCCAGATCAAGGCCGAGTTCTGGGTCGACGACGCCGCCAACAGCGGCATCTTCATCCGCTGCGACCAGTCGGACAAGATCGACTCCAACATCTGCTACGAGGTCAACATCTTCGACAAGCGGCCCGATCCGAAATACGGCACCGGCGCGATCGTCGACGTGGCGAAGGTCGATCCGATGCCGAAAGCGGGCGGCAAGTGGAATACCTACGAGATCACTGCCAAGGGCACCCGGCTGACCGTGATCCTCAACGGCGAGAAGACCGCCGATGTCGACGACAGCAAGCATGCGGCGGGGCCGATCGCCCTGCAATACGGCTCGGGCGTCGTGAAGTTCAAGAAGGTGCAGATCAAGCCGCTGTAGCGGCCGTGGCCGCTGTCCCGGCCGAGCATTCCGGGCAGCGGCGCTGGCCGCGGCTCGCCCGGTAGAGGCTCTTGCAGTACCAGCGGCGCGCCATCATCTGCAGCGGATGGCGGGCCAGACGGGCCAGCGTCATCAGTTCGAGCATGGCGGGCATTGCGGACTCCCTTTCCTACTTTCCGATATTTGCGAGATGGGGCGGCACTTCGTTTGCGGAAGTGCTGCCCCAGTCGCATCAGCCATGCAGCTTTTTGGCGGTTTCGGCGATCACGCGGCCCTGATAGCGCGCCCCCGCCAGCTCGTTCTCGCTCGGCAGGCGGCTGCCGTCACCGCCGGTGATGGTGGTCGCGCCATAGGGCGAGCCGCCGGTGACCTCATCGAGCTTCATCTGGCCGGCGAAGCCGTAATTGAGGCCGACGATGGTCATGCCGAAATGCAAGAGATTGGTGATGATCGTGAACAGCGTGGTCTCCTGGCCGCCATGCTGGGTCGCGGTCGAGGTGAACGCGCCGCCGACCTTGCCGTTCAGCGCGCCCCTGGCCCAGAGGCCGCCGGCCTGGTCGAGGAAGTTCGCCATCTGCGAGGCCATGCGGCCGAAGCGCGTGCCGGTGCCGACGATGATCGCGTCGTAGTTGGCGAGCTCCTCGATCTTGGCGATCGGGGCGGCCTGGTCGAGCTTGTAGTGCGATGCCTTGGCGACATCGTCGGGCACCAGCTCCGGCACGCGCTTGACGTCGACGGTGGCGCCGGCCTCGCGGGCGCCTTGGGCGACCGCATTGGCCATCGCTTCGATGTGGCCGTAGGCGGAGTAGTAGAGAACGAGAACTTTGGTCATGGCAGTCTCCGTGGGGATGAGGGTGAGCAGAAATGGTTAGGCGGCGTCGACCAGCACCAGCTCGGAATCCTCGAGCGCGGTGATCTTCAGCGTGGCCTCGTCGCGGATAGCGGCGCCGTCACGGGCGTTGACGCGCACGCCATTGACCTCGACGCTGCCGGCGGCCGGCACGAGATAAAGGTGCCGCGCCTTGTCGGCCGCGTATTCGGCGGTTTCGCCGGCCTTCAGCGTGGTGCCGAGCACGCGCGCCTGGGCGCGGATCGGCAGGGCGTCGGTGTCGTCCGCGAAGCCCGAGGCGAGCGTCACGAGCTTGCCGGAGCGGTCGGACTTCGGAAACGGCTTGGCGCCCCAGGTCGGCTGGCCGCCATCGGTGGCGGGCTCGATCCAGATCTGGAAAATGCGCGTCGTGGTCGGCTCGAGATTGTATTCGGAGTGGCGGATGCCGCTGCCCGCACTCATCACCTGGACGTCGCCGGCTTCGGTGCGGCCCTTGTTGCCGAGGCTGTCCTGATGGGTGATCGCGCCTTCGCGGACATAGGTGATGATCTCCATGTTGCGATGGGGATGCGCCGGGAAGCCGGTGTTCGGCGCGATCTCGTCGTCGTTCCACACCCGCAGCGCGCCGTGGCCCATATTGCTGGGGTCGTAATAGTTCGCGAACGAGAAATGGTGCTTGGCCTTCAGCCAGCCGTGGTCGGCGCCGCCCAGCGCCGCAAAGGGCTTCAGTTCGATCATGGGTTTGCTCCGTTGTCGCACGCCGGCCGCGCGCCGCCGTGCTGTTGGGCCTTGGAATAGGCTGGCAGGCGGGGTATATAAATAGAAACTATTGAAACCTATTGTTTCTAAAAATGAGACCATGCCGATGGCGCGACTTCCCGATTTCGAGGCGATGGCGATCTTCGCCAAGGTCGTCGAACTGCGCTCCTTCGCCGGCGCCGCCCAGGAGCTGAGCCTGTCCAAGGCGTCGGTGTCGAAGGCCGTGAGCCGGCTGGAGGAGCGGCTGGGCACCCGGTTGTTCAACCGCACCTCGCGCCGGCTGGCGCTGACCGATGCCGGGCAGCGCCTGTCGGAGCGGGCCGCGCAGCTGCTCGCCGATGGCGAGGCGGCGGAGACTGAGGCGCTGGCGCAGTCGCTGACGCCGCGCGGGCTGGTGCGTTTCGCGGTGCCGATGACCTTCGGTGTGAAGAAGATCGCACCGCTGCTGCCGGCCTTTCTTGAGCAATATCCGGAGGTGTCGATCGACCTGCATATGAGCGACGCGACCGTCGATCTGATCGGAGAGGGATTCGATCTCGCGCTGCGCATCGCGCGGCTGCCGGACTCGTCACTGGTCGCGCGCCGGCTCTGTCCGATGCCGCGCTATACGGTGGCGGCGCCGTCTTATCTGAAGCGGCACGGACGGCCGACGCATCCGATGCATCTCGCCGAGCACAAATGCTTCGGCTACGCCTATCTCTCCACCGCCGGCGTCTGGCACTACAGCAACGCGGCCGGCGAGCAGGCCAGTGTGCGGCCAGCGGGACAGCTGCGCGTCAACAATGGCGAGGCGGTGCTGCCAGCGGTGATCGCGGGTCTTGGGATCGCCGACCTGCCTGATTTCATCATCGCTGATGCGATCGCCTCGGGCGAGGTCGAGGTGATTCTCAAAGGTTGGAGTCAGCCCGAAGGCGCGATGCATCTGGTGATGCCGCCCGGTGGCCCGAGGCCGGCGCGGGTTGAGGTGCTGACGGAGTTTCTGGTCAAGGAGCTCGCAAGGGGGAAGAAGCGATGATCGCGCCGGCCGACGTCAGCCGATCAGGACTGCACCTCGCAGACGTCGACCCATTCGGCTCCCGTCAGCTCCGCCATGCGGTCCGGCGTAATCTTCACCGCGCTGTGCGTCGAGCCCGCGGCCGGTACGACGATGTCGAAGGCCTTCAGCGAGACGTCGCAATACACCGGCAGCGGGGACTTCAAGCCGAACGGGCAGACGCCGCCGACCTCGTGTCCGGTGATGTCGGCGACCTCGTCGAGGCCGAGCATCTTCGGCTTGCCGCCGAACAGCGCCTTGACCTTCTTGTTGTCCATCCGCGCGTGACCGGCGGCGACGATCAGGATGACGCGGTCGCCGACGCGAAGCGAGAGTGTCTTGGCGATGCGGGCAGGCTCCACGCCATAGGCTTCCGCAGCGAGCGCCACGGTGGCGGAGCTCTGGCTGGAAACGAGGACGTCGATGTCGGGGGCTTTTTCGGCGAAGAAGGCGCGGACGGATTCAAGGCTCATGCTGGCTTGCGATCTCAGGCAGGTCGGACAGCGCAGCAATACGATAATCGGGCGCAAAACCCAACTCGTCCATCTGGGTGCGCAGCGCCTTGAACAGGGTCAGCGGCGCCACCAACTCGGTCTTGATGCAGGCTGCAGCCATGGCCTGCGGCGTGACACGCTCGATCCAGGCGACGCTCAATCCAAAGGCCTTGGCGCCGCACACGTCCCACGGATTGGACGACACGAACAGCACATCGGACGGCGCCAGGCCGAGCGTCTGCTCAATCAGCGCATAGGCCTCTGGGCTCGGCTTGAAGATCTGGCGCGCATCGACGCTGATGACGGCGTCGAGCAGCGTGTCGAAACCGCTGGCCTTGACCAGCGCGCCGAGCATCGCGGGGCTGCCGTTGGAGAGGGTCGCAAGCCGGTGAGGCTTCATCGCTGCAAGCGCGGCCCGTGCGTCGGGATAGGGATCCAGATCGAGGTACTTGGCGATGATGCGGTCCAGCGTGGCTGCATCAGCGGGAAGCCCGAGAATGCGCAGCGTGTAGATCAGCGAGTCGCGGGTGACGACGGCAAAATCCTCGTAGCGCTGCATCAGCGAGCGCAGCCACGTGTATTCGAGCTGCTTGATGCGCCAGATCTGGGTGATGATGTCGCCATGGCCGGGGAAGGCCTGTTCGGTGACGGCCGCCACCGACTGGATGTCGTACAGCGTGCCATAGGCGTCAAAGACCACAGCTTTGAATGGCACGGCGCTCACCTGGTCATAAAGAAACAGGCGCGATGGCTGATGGCCACCGCGCCTGCGGATGATAGCACGATCCTCGCTGAGGAGCGCTGTCAGATGCCAAGCAGTTTGCGCGCGTTGGCCTTCAGGACCTTCGGCCGGATCTCCTCGCGGATGTCGAGCTTGGCGAAGTCGGCCAGCCAGCGATCCGGTGTGATCACCGGCCAGTCCGAGCCGAACAGCATCTTGTCCTGCAGAATCGAGTTGATGTAACGCACCAGGATCGGCGGGAAATATTTCGGCGACCAGCCCGAGAGGTCGATATAGACGTTCGGCTTGTGGGTCGCGACCGACAGCGCCTCCTCCTGCCAGGGAAAGGAGGGGTGCGCGAGAATGATCTTGAGGTCGGGGAAGTCGGCCGCGACGTCGTCCATGTACATCGGGTTGGAATATTTCAGACGCATGCCCATGCCGCCCGGCATGCCCGAGCCGACGCCGGTCTGGCCGGTGTGGAACAGCGCGATCGCGCCGCCATCATTGATGGCCTCGTAGAGCGGATAAGCGAGGCGATCGTTGGCGTAGAAGCCCTGCATCGTCGGGTGGAACTTGAAACCGCGGACGCCATACTCCTCGATCAGCTTGCGCGCCTCGCGCACGCCGAGCTTGCCCTTGTGCGGATCGATGCTGACGAAGGGGATCAGCACATCGAGATGGTCGGAGGCGACTTCGAGCATCTCGTAATTGTTGTAGCGGCGGAAGCCGGTCTCGCGCTCGGCATCGACCGGAAAGATCACCGCGGCGATGTTCTTGGAGCGGTAATAGGCCGCCGTCTCCGGTACGGTCGGCGGATGCTTGTGCGGCGACTTGAAGTAGTCGGCCATCTGGGCCTGGAAATCGTCGTAGCCGTCATCCGCATGCATGCCGCAGGGCTCCTCGGCATGGGTGTGGATGTCGATGGCGACGACGTCGTCGATCTTGGGCAGAGCGAGCTTGGGCATGGGCGTTCCCGGCGGTTGGTTCTTGGCTTTGGAAAATTGATTATACGATATAACAAATTTGGCAATCGCCAAATCGGCATCCGGACTGTCTGCCTCGGTCTGGGCTATGGTAGGCCGTCGCTGTTGAAGCCGGGCTTGCCATCATTGACATCCGGCCGGCCGGTGGTTAGAAACCGGCCAGTCCGGGCGACTTGGTCGCTTGCGGAAATCCATTCCTATTTGCCACTTTCGGCCTGTCAAACACGGCCTTTCAAACGCATCAGGATGTCCCATGAAGGTCCGTAACTCGCTGAAGTCGCTGCGTGGCCGCCATCGCGCCAACCGTCTGGTTCGCCGCAAGGGCCGCGTCTATGTGATCAACAAGGTCCAGCGCCGCTTCAAGGCCCGCCAGGGCTGATTCCGGTCGCCTGCGCCGCCTGCTCACAGGCCTTTGACGCGCGTGCTGCTTTGCAGGACGCGCTGTCTGCGTTTAGACTTGGTGCATGGCAAAACGATCTTCCTGGGCGGCTCTGCTGGCCGCTGTCGTCATCTTGGTGCCGCACCTCGCGCAGGCGCAGGCTGAACCTCGCGCGGGGGTCAAGCCGAAACCGCCCGAGGCTCCTGCCAAGCTGCCGAAGGTCGGGGCCGATAAGACCAAGGGGCTCGATTTCCTGTTCGGCGCGCTCAAGGCGGCCCCGGATGACGTCAGCGCCAAGCACGTCGAAGCGCGGATCTGGGCAATCTGGCTGCAAACCCCGAGCGACACCGTCGCCTTGCTGATGTCACGCTCGAAGGCCGCGATGGATGCGCGGCAGAATGAGGTGGCGCTGAAGCTGCTCGATTCCGTCATCAAGCTCCGGCCCGATTATGTCGAGGCTTGGAACCGGCGCGCCACAATCTATTACCTGCAGAATGACTACGGTCGCTCGCTCGCTGACATCCAGCAGGTGCTGCTGCGGGAGCCGCGGCATTTCGGCGCGCTGGCCGGCCTCGGTATGATCATGCAGGATCTCGGCGAGGAGAAGCGGGCGCTGGATGCCTTCCGCAAGGCGCTCGACGTCAATCCTCACCTGGAGAAGGTGCCTGACCTGGTCAAGACCCTGACCGAAAAGGTCGAAGGCCGCGATATCTAGCCGTTCGATCGACCCGCCCGTTCAATGTGCGATTAACCGTGTCGGAATCGGCAGCCTTGCTGCTGACCCCGCGCGAGCCTAACTGCCGCTTGACCGAGACCGGTCGGCAGGAGAGGGCGCAATGATCCGTACGGTGCTGACGGCAGCGCTGGTGATGGCAGTGGCAACGGCCGCCTGGGCCGAGGACAGGTTCTGGGTGGTCGGCAACCGTGCTACCAACAAGTGCGAAATCGTGACTAGCAACCCAGTCGTCACGATCATGGGTGACATCTGGTTCGCATCCGGGCCATTCAAGTCGCTGGACGACGCCAAGCTGGCGCGATCGACCATTAACGCGTGTCCGAACAAGGACATCACGTCCGAGGATTGATCGGCCCAAGATCCGGCGAAGCCGGGTCGGTCCGTCAGTGGAAAGCGGTGCTGCGGCGCTCCGGCAGGCCGTATTGGACGGCGGCAGCATAAAGCTGCGCGATCTCGGCCTCGAGATGCTCGTTGACCAGCAGCAGGGCCTTCAGCGCACCACGGAGATCGCCATTGCAGCTGGCGACGATCTCGTCGATGGCTGCCTCGCTCGAACGGAAACTCATTGTTACCCCCTCCCAAAACTACAAACTAACGCAGGGCTGGTCATCGTTGCTGTGCGCAGCGGGACCTGACTTGACCGCAAGTAATTCATGGCCATTGGCCGATTGCGAGGAAAAGTCCCGACCATGGTTATAAAAAGGCCGACGACGCCATGATGACGGAATCGGCTTGACCGCACGTGAGATTGTGCCGTCCTTCGCGCAACTCTCTCCAAGCGGCGCCGTATCTAGCGGGTGACACGCAGAAAAAACCTAATGATTTCAATAGCAATCGTGGGTGCGATGGGGGCGCTGGCGCTCGCCACGCGGGCCGGTGTGGCGATCGTCGAAAGGCGTTATCCGCCGCAAGGGCAGGCGATCCCTGTTAACGGTGCAACTATCAATCTTGTGGATATCGGCCCCCGCGACGGCCAAAGGCCGCCGCTTTTGCTGATCCACGGCGCCAGTTCAAACCTGGAGGCGATGCGCAGGCCGCTGGGCGATCTGCTGGCGCAGCGGCATCGGGTGCTGCTGGTCGACCGCCCCGGGCACGGCTGGAGCCCGCGCGAGCGGAGCGAGGATTCCACCCCTGCCGCGCAGGCCCGCATGCTGGACGAGGCGTTGGCCCGGGCGGGGATCGGTCCGGTGATCCTGGTCGTTCACTCCTGGAGCGGGGCGCTCGGCTTGCGCATGGCGCTCGACTTTCCCGAGCGGGTGGCCGGGCTCGTGATGCTGGCCCCGGTCGCCTATCCCTGGCGCGGTGGGGTGGGCCAGTACAATGCGGCGGTGACGACCCCGGTGGTTGGGCCGCTGCTGGCCCACACGATCACCCTGCCGCTCGGCCTTGCGCTGATGGCTTCAGGGGCGCGCGGCGTGTTCGCGCCGCAGCAGATGCCGGACGATTTCGTGGACCGGACGGCAACGCCGCTGCTGTTGCGGCCGCAAGAATTCATCGCCAATGCGCGCGATCTCGTCACCCTGAAGCAGTCGGTGACCGAGCAGGCGGCGCGCTACAGCGAGATCCGGGTGCCCGTGACCATCGTGGCAGGTGACGCCGACACCACCGTCTCCACCGCCATCCATTCCCGTCCGCTTGCCCAGGCGATCTCCCAGACGCGGCTGATCGTACTGCCCGGGCTGGGGCATATGGTCCAGAATGCGGTGCCCGATCTGGTGGCCAGCGAGGTCGAGCGCCTTGTCGCGGCGGTGGCGCCGGCCGAAGCGGCCACGCCGTGACCGGGGGCTGGTCAAGCACGTGGCCCACGAAATGCCCGAGGAACTGGCCCAAGAAAAAGCCCCGGCGGGACGCCGGGGCTCGAATCCTCTTTAACCGGTCGGGAGCAGCCCATTACTGCTTCTGCTTGCCGTCCTTGTCGAAGGACGACACATACGCCCACAGGTTGTTGATCTCGTTCTCGCTCTTGATGCCGGCGAAGGTCATCTTGGTGCCCGGGATCTTGGCCTTCGGGTCCTTGATGTATTCCTTGAACACGGCTTCGTTCCAGGTGATGCCCGAGTTCTTGTTCGCATCTGAATAGTTGTAGTCCGGCACAGTGCCCGATTTGCGGCCGTCGAGGCCGTTGAGTTCCGGGCCCACCTTGTTCTTCGCACCTTCGCCGATCGCATGGCAGGGCAGGCACTTGTTAAAGGCGGTCTTGCCTGCGGCGGCATCCTGCGCCAGCGCGGCAGAGGCCACCGACGACGAGGCAATAACGACGAGCGCAGTCAAAGTCAGTTTCTTCATGGATCAGGCTCTGTGGTTACGAGACAAGGTTTGTACGGAGGTTTGTTGCATGGCCTCCGCCCTCACACAAGTCGCTCGTCCCCTTCCGGTTCAGCATTATCGTCGGCTTGTTTGCGCGGCAGCAAACAGTGAAACCCGGCTTGGCCGCCTACCCAAACCGCCGTGGTTGTGATTGATATGGCGGCACAAATCGTTTTCAGGAGATGCGCGCGATGGCGATCATGATGCCGGAAGCTGATCAGGCGGTGTTGGCACGGCGTGACCAGATCGTTGCTGCACTGCGTGCGATCGTACCGGGAGAGGGCGTCATCGACAGCGCTGCCGAAATGCTCCCTTACGAGTCTGACGGGTTGATGGCCTATCGGCAGCCGCCGATGGTCGTGGTGCTGCCGGAGACCACGGCACAGGTGGCCAAGGTCCTGAAGTACTGCCACGAGCAAGGCATCAAGGTGGTTCCCCGCGGCTCGGGAACGTCACTGTCGGGCGGCGCGCTGCCGCTCGCCGACGGCGTGCTGCTCGGGCTTGGCAAGTTCAAGCGGATCCGCGAGATCGACTTCGACAACCGCGTCGTCGTGACCGAGCCCGGCGTCACCAACCTCGCCATCAGCCAGGCGGTCGCGCATGCCGGCTTCTACTACGCGCCCGATCCGTCCTCGCAGATCGCCTGCTCGATCGGTGGCAATGTCGCGGAGAATTCCGGCGGCGTGCATTGCCTCAAATACGGCATGACCACCAATAACGTGCTCGGTTGCGAGATCGTGCTGATCAATGGCGAGGTGTTGCGGATCGGAGGCAAGTGCGCCGAGAACGCCGGCTACGATCTGATGGGGCTGATCACGGGATCCGAGGGGCTGCTCGGCGTGGTCACCGAGGTGACCGTCCGGATTCTGCAGAAGCCGGAGACGGCGCGGGCGCTGATGGTCGGGTTTTCCGAGGTCGAAGCTGCCGGCGAATGCGTGGCGCGCATCATCGGAGCCGGCATCATCCCCGGCGGCATGGAGATGATGGACAAGCCTGCGATCCACGCCGCCGAGGCCTTCGTTCATGCCGGCTATCCGCTGGACGTGGAGGCGCTCTTGATCATCGAGCTCGATGGCCCCGGCGTGGAGGTCGACGAACTGATCGGCCGCGTCGAGGCGATCGCCAATGGCTGCGGCTCGACGACATGTCGCATCTCGACCTCCGAGGCCGAGCGCAACTTGTTCTGGGCAGGGCGCAAGGCCGCCTTTCCGGCCGTCGGCCGGATCTCGCCGGACTATCTTTGCATGGACGGCACGATCCCGCGCGGCGCATTGCCGAAGGCGCTGGCGCGGATCCGCGAGCTGTCGGAGAAGTACCAGCTCGGCTGCGCCAATGTGTTTCATGCCGGCGATGGCAATCTTCACCCGCTCATTCTTTACGACGCCAATAAGCCTGGCGAAATGGAGCGCGCCGAGGCGTTCGGCGCCGACATCCTGCGCTGTTGCGTCGAGCTCGGCGGCGTTCTGACCGGCGAGCATGGCGTCGGCATCGAGAAGCGCGACCTGATGCCGGACATGTTCACCGAGATCGACCTGAACCAGCAACAGCGCGTGAAATGCGCCTTCGACAGCCAGGGCCTGCTCAATCCCGGCAAGGTCTTCCCCACGCTGCATCGCTGCGCCGAGCTCGGGCGCATGCACGTTCATGGCGGCCGGCTCGCCTTTCCCGACCTGCCCAGGTTCTGATGACGGCTTCTGAACGGATCGATCAGTGAACAATTTGAAAGTCACCAACGCCGCCGAGGTCGAGGACGTCGTGCGCGCGGCGATTGCCAGCGAGCAGCCGCTCGACATCATTGGCCACGGGTCGAAGCGGCAGATCGGCCAGCTCACGACGACGAATGCCGTGCTGGATCTGTCCGCCCTCAACGCGGTGATCTCCTACGAGCCGAACGAGTTGATCATCACGGTCCAGGCCGGTGCGCCGCTGGCCGACCTGCTGTCGCTGATCGATTCGAAGAGCCAGCAATTCGCTTTCGAGCCGATGGACACCGGTCCGCTGCTCGGACTGCCTGGCAGGGGCACGATCGGCGGCATGATCGCGGTCGGGCTTGCCGGACCACGCCGCATCCGGGCTGGCGGGGTCCGCGATCACCTGCTCGGGGCCCACGCGGTCTCCGGCTTTGGCGAGAGCTTCAAGACCGGCGGCAAGGTGGTGAAGAACGTCACCGGTTATGACCTCTGCAAGCTGCTGGCGGGCTCCTGGGGCACGCTCGCGGTCATGACCGAGGTGACGCTGAAGGTGATGCCGCGCCCGGAATCCGAGCGCAGTCTGGTGCTGCGCGGGCTGGATGACCTCAAGGCCAACCGGGCCATGACGGCCGCGCTGGGCTCGCCCTTCGACGTCTCCGGCGCCGCCCATCTGCCGGCCTCCTCGCTCCGGCCCGATGTCGATGGGCTTAGTGACATCGGCTCGCCGCGCGAGGCCGTCACCGTGATCAGGCTGGAGGGCATCACCGCCTCGGTCACGCATCGCGCCGCGTCGCTGGCCAAGCAGCTGTCGCCCTTCGGGCCGGTCGACATCATCGCGGATGACGCCTCCGCCAGGTTCTGGAGCGCCGCCCGGGACGTGCTGCCGTTCGCGGCCAACGGTCCGCTCGGGGCCTGGCCGGTGTGGCGGATCGTCTGCCCGCCCGTATCGGGCGCTGCGATCGGACAGGCGCTGACGCGGCCAACCGGCGGGGAGGTGATCTATGACTGGGGTGGCGGGTTGATCTGGGCGGCGCTTCCGCCGCAGCCCGACGCATCGGCGGGCCTGGTCCGTCAGCAGGTGGAGGCGGCCGGCGGTCACGCCACCTTGCTGCGCGCCTGGGACGAGATGCGCCACGCGGTCGACGTGTTTCATCCGCAGCCGGCCGGCGTTGCTGCCCTGGAAGAGCGGGTGCGGGTGTCCTTCGATCCGAAGTCCATTTTCAACCGCGGCCGGATGCGTCGGAGCGTTGCGTCATGAAAACCGAATTCACTTTGGCCCAGCTTGCCGACCCCGATATCGCGGTCGCCGACAAGATCCTGCGCGCCTGCGTGCATTGCGGCTTCTGCACCGCGACCTGTCCGACCTATGTGCTGCTGGGCGATGAGCTCGACAGTCCCCGCGGCCGCATCTATCTGATCAAGCAGATGCTGGAGAAGGACCAGGCGCCGACCGCCGATGTGGTCAAGCATATCGACCGCTGCCTGTCGTGCCTCTCCTGCATGACGACCTGTCCGTCGGGCGTCCACTACATGCATCTGGTCGATCAGGCGCGTGTGCGAATCGAAAAGACCTATCGGCGATCGCTGACTGACCGGCTGCTGCGCAGCGTGCTCGCTTATGTGCTGCCGCGGCCGCGCGAGTTTCGGCTCGCCATGAGCCTGGCGCGGCTCGGCCGGCCGTTCAAGGCGCTGCTGCCCGCGTCCTCGCAGACCCGAGGGCCGGCGCCGAGCCTGTTGCGGCGGCTCAGGGCGATGCTCGATCTCGCCCCCGCGGCGGCCCTGCCGCCGCCCGGGCCGTCCGGCGGTACCGTATTTCCGGCGCAGGGAGCGCGTCGTGGCCGCGTGGCGCTGCTGCAGGGGTGTGCCCAGCAGGCGCTCGCCCCACGCATCAACCAGGCCGCGATCAACGTGCTGACCCGGCACGGCATCGAGGTCGTGCTGGTGAAGGACGAGCAATGCTGCGGTGCGCTGACCCATCACATGGGCCAGGATGCCGATGCGCTGGCGCGGGCGCGCGGCAATGTCGGCGTGTGGAGCGCCGAGGCGAGCGCACGCGGCCTCGATGCGATCCTGGTCACCACGTCAGGCTGTGGAACGGTGATCAAGGACTACGGCCACATGCTGCGCGAGGACCCGCAATATGCGGCTTCGGCCGCGGCTGTTTCGGCCTTGGCGAAGGACATCAGCGAATATCTCGCAGGCCTCGATCTGCAGACCGGAAAGGCGCCGCACGGCGACATCGTCGTTGCTTATCACTCCGCTTGCTCGCTGCAACATGGGCAGAAAATCACGAGCATTCCGAAAGAATTGCTTTCCAACTCGGGATTCGTGGTGAAAGATATACCGGAGAGTCATTTGTGTTGCGGTTCGGCGGGGACCTACAACATTCTCCAGCCTGACATCGCGATGAAGCTGCGCGATCGCAAGGTCGCCAATATCGCGACCGTCAAGCCGAATGTGATCGCGGCGGGCAATATCGGCTGCATGATGCAGATTGCCAGCGGCACGACTGTCCCCGTCGTCCACACCGTTGAACTTCTCGACTGGGCGACGGGCGGTCCGCGACCAGGATTGAATTGAAGGATGGGCGCGTGCGGACAGCCGGCCCGTCTCGCCGGATGATGTGATCGATCGGCGGCAACTGGAGGGTTTCTGATGGCGAAGGACAAGAAGGCCAAGAAGGACAAAAAAGAAAAGAAGGACAAGAAGAAGCTGATGGCGCAGGCCAAGGCGGCCAAGAAGGCGACGAAGAAGTCTGCCAAGAAGGCTGTGAAGAAGACCGCAAAGAAAGCTGCCAAGAAGGCGGTGAAGGCTCCCGCCAAGAAGGCGAAGAAGGCGGTGAAGGGCGCGGCGAAGAAGGCCGCCAAGAGCGCGGCCAAGGCTCCCGCCAAGAAGGCCAAGAAATCGGCGGCGACCAAATCGGTGTCCAAGGCGCCTGCTGCGCCGAAGAAGGCCGCCAAGAAGCGCGCGCCGAAGAAGGCTCCGCTGGTTGAAACCCCCGAAGTGAACGAGGCCGAAGCGGCGTCCGAGACCAGCTGGGCGATGCCGAGCCCAGCGTCCGAGGAGCATGAGACCGGGGAGGGGACCGCGTCGGAGAGCTGATCTCTTCGGCCCGTTCTGACGACCGACCAGACCACATGACGAGGCCGCAGCGGTGACGCTGCGGCCTCGTTGTTTGTTGCCGATCGCGATCGGCTCCTCGTCACTGCGCTCGTCGAATCGTCGTCCGCAATTCTACGGCCGCGCGAATCCGTGACGGAGCCGCCTGTCTCTCACCCCAATTCAGTTGGGACGACGCTGACAGATGCGCATTCATCCTGTGCTCGGGGCAGGTTCGGGATACCGCGTGACACGAAGATTTGTTGTTCAAATGCAACAGGCGCGGACAACCTGCCGTAGAATTGTCAAATCGCCCAAAAAGGCGGCAGATGCCGCGCTTTTTTGCTTCACCTGCGGCGGGACCCTGGCACAAATTGCGTCCGATAGACGCAGCCGGCCTTGTTTGCGCCCTGGGGGGCCGAATGTCGGGCTGATGTTCGAAATTTGGGTGATGGGGATCTTCATGAAGAAGTTGGCTTTGTTGGCAACGGCGCTGGCAATGATGTCCGGATCGGCTTCGGCCGCTGATATGGCGGTGAAGGCCCTGAAGGCGCCACCCGCCCCGGCGTTCGATCCCTGGGACATCGCCTTCGGCGCAGCGATCATGAACGACTACGTGTTCCGCGGCATCACCCAGTCGAACCACAAGCCGTCGGTGGCCGCCTATTTCGAGCCCCGCTTCAACGTCAACAAGGATCTGCAGTTCTACATCGGCGTTGCCGGCGAGAGCATCTCGTTCCCGAACCGCGCTGCTGCCGAGATCGACGTCTACGGCGGTATCCGCCCGACCTTCGGCGCCTTTGCCTTCGACATCGGCGTCTGGGGCTATCTGTATCCGGGCGGCACCTGCCAATTCGGCGGCACCGGCTTCGACGCCTCTGGTCGCTTCCAGGGCGCAGAGTGCGCCGCGAACGCGCTCGCCAACGGCAACACGATGAAGAAGGACGTCAGCTTCTTCGAAGTGTACGGCAAGATGAACTACACGGTGAACGACAATTGGACGTTCGGCGTCACCGAGTTCTACACCCCGAGCTTCCTGAACTCCGGCGCCTGGGGCAACTACGCTTCGGTGACCGGCAAGTATACCGCCCCGAGCACCGTGTTCGGTTCGAGCGGCGTCGGCATGTACGTCTCCGGCGAGTTCGGCCGTCAGTGGTTCGGTACCACCGACAGCTTCTACGGTACGGCTGCGTTCCCGAACGGCATCAAATATGCCGATTACAACACCTGGAATATCGGCGTCGGCTTCACCTACAAGGTCTTCACGCTGGATCTGCGCTACTCCGACACCGACCTGTCGAAGGGCAATTGCAACGCCTTCACGGGTGACTTCACTGCCGGCGGCACCACCAGCGTCACGCCGATCAATCCGACTGGCCTGGGCTCGAAGTGGTGCGGTGCGACTGGCATTGCCAAGCTCTCGGTCGACCTGACGGCGATGACCAACCTGAAGTAAGCATCGTCAGGCGGAACAATTTTTCAAGCAAGGGCGGCAGAGCAATCTGCCGCCCTTTTGCTTGCCCGGTGGTCCGGCTGTTCCTGGCGATCGGCATCGCGGGCTTGGTCGGTACGGAGCTGGTCCGACTCTTATTCGCTCGATAGAAGCCCTGGAGCGCGCTGGTCGTCTGAGATGCGCAGGCCGTGGCGAACTACCCGACCGCGACGACGCTGATTGGGTGAGGCCGAATAATGATCCAGGGCAGGGCGCACGCGCCATGGGAGAAGGACTGAACGGCCGGGCTGGATGAAACAGGCGCGGACCATGCGCGCCTGTTTGGGGGCAGTCTCGTGATCCGGGGACGGCGTCGGCGCGGCTACTCCGCGCCACCCGTCGGGGCGTCCGCCGCTGCCGCCGGCGTGGTTGGCCGCAGCGTGAACCGGTCGCCCTCCCGAATCAGTTCGACCTTGCGGTCATGGAAGTCGTGCAGGGTGGAGCGGTGGCCGATCGAGACGACCGTGGTCTGCGGCAGGCGCTCGGCGATCACGCGATAGAGTCGCGCTTCGCTCGGCTCGTCCAGCGAGGCTGTGGCTTCGTCCAGGAACAGGTATTGCGGGCCATGCAGCAGGGCGCGGGCCATCCCGAGGCGCTGCTGCTCGCCGAGCGACAGCATGCGATTCCAATGCGCGTCCTCGTCCAGCCGGTCCGCCAGCTGCGGCAACCCGACCGCAGCGACCGCATCCTTGACCTGCTCGACACTGAAACTGTCCGGAGCAGCCGGGTAGACGATCGCGGCCTGCAACGTGCCGATCGGGAAATACGGGCGCTGCGGCAGCATCATGAGCTTGGCATGCGCAGGTACGCTGATGGCGCCGCTGCCGAACGGCCAGACGCCGGCGATGGCGCGGAACAAGGTCGACTTGCCGGCGCCGGATGGCCCGGTCAGCAGCGTGCGCTCGCTGCTCTTGATGCTGAACCCGTCGGCCGCGATCAGCGGCAGGCCGTTCGGGAGCTTCAACAGCAGCTGGGCGAGCTCGATGCTGTCGCCGGCATGGTCCACCACGCCGACTGTCTGCGGCTCGCTGGAGAGCGTGGCAGCGCTCTCGATCGACATCTCGAAGCCATCAAGTCGAGCCACGATCGCGCGCCAGTCCGCCAGGGTGCGATAGGCGCTGACGAAGAACGACAGCGCCTTCTGCACGCTCCCGAAGGCCGACGAGGTCTGCAGCATGCCACCTAGCTGGATCTTGCCGGCAAAATAGGCGGGGGCGGTCAGGATAAAGGGGAAGATCACGGCGGCTTGCGAGTAGCTGGCCGTGAAGGCGGTCAGCCGCTTGGTCCGGCTCATGATGTTGTACCAGTTGTCGATGACGCTGCCGAAGCGATCCATCAGGCGCCCGCGCTCGGCATGCTCGCCCCGCAGCAGCGCGATCTGCTCGGAATTTTCGCGAACGCGCACCAGATTGAAGCGGAAATCGGCTTCGAAGCGCTGCTGTTGGAACGACAGGTTCACCAGGGGCGAGCCGATCCAATGCGTCAGTGCCGTGCCGAAGATGGCGTAGATCAGCGCCGCCCACACCAGATAGCCCGGAATGGCGAATTCCTGGCCGCCGATGGTCAGCGGAGCGGCCTCGGAAAGCCCCCACAGGATCACGACGAACGAGGCCAGTGTGACGATCGAGCTCAGCAGGCCGATCGTGATGCTCAGCGTCTTTTCGACGAACATCTGCACGTCATCGGCGATGCGCTGATCCGGGTTGTCGGCTGCGTCGCCCTTAAGCTGCATGCGGTAATGGTTGGCCCGGTCGAGCCATTGGCTGAGATAGACCCGCGTCATCCATTGGCGCCACCGGATCTGAAGCCATTGATTGAGATAGAGCTGGTAGACGGAGAGTGCGACGCTGACGCTTGCCAGGACGATGAAGACGCCGAGCTCCCAGGTGAAGGTGCTCCAATTGCGGTCCTGAAGCGCATTGTAGAACCGATTATACCACTGGTTCACGAGCACATCGATGGCGACCAGCGAAAGCTCGATGGCGATCACGGCGGCGAGCAGGGAGCGGCCGGCGACCTTGTCCTCGGAGCGGAAGTAGGGAATGGCGATCCGCCACACGATGGCGAGGGTCGAGCGCAGATTGTTCACAGAGAGTCTGCTCCTGAGAAAATGGCTTAACGGACTGGACAAGAACGAGATTTTCGCAGTCTCGGCAGGCTGTCTAGACTAAAGTCGTAACTCCGCCGCTGCCCACTGGCTTGTCGGTCGCGTGCGGCAAACCGTAGCATGCTGCATACAAGAGGCACCGCCGCTGCTGCCAGATTTCGCGAGAATTTGAGCAGAGTGGGGCGTTGTCGGCTTTGTGATCTCGTTTTTGCGGCTTTCTTGCCCGGCGCGACGGGCGAGCAGACCTGGTCCGTCCCGCCGGATCTGGTCCAACAACAAGAATGTGGGGGGAGAAGTCACGATGTGGAATCAAATCTACGACCCGTTGGGGAGCCCCGCGCTGTCGACGCTGGCGGCGGCCGTGCCGGTGGTGACGCTGCTGGTGCTGATCGCCAGCGGCAAGGTGAAGGCGCATATCGCGGCGATCATCGCCGTGATCCTGACCAACCTGATCACGATCTTCGTCTTCACGATGCCGGCCAACATGTCGCTGCGCGCGACGTTCCTCGGCGTCGTGACCGGCTTCTTCCCGATCGGCTGGATCGTGCTGAACGTCATCTTCCTCTACCAGGTCACGGTCTCGACCGGCCGCTTCGAGCTCTTGAAGCGGGCGATCGGCGGCGTCACCGAGGACCGCCGTCTGCAACTCCTGCTAGTCGCCTTCTCGTTCGGCGCGTTCTTTGAGGGCGCGTCGGGCTTCGGCACCCCGGTGGCGATCACCGGCGCCGTGCTGATCGGACTCGGCTTCTCGCCGCTGGCTGCCTCCGGCCTGTCGCTGATCGCCAACACGGCGCCGGTGGCCTATGGCGCGCTGGGCACGCCGATCCAGGGCCTCGCCTCGGTGACCGGTCTCGACCCCTACATTCTCGGCGCCATGGTCGGCCGTCAGCTGCCGGTGTTCTCGCTGATCGTGCCGTTCTGGGTGATCTGGGCGTTCGCGGGCTGGAAGGGCATGAAGGACGTCTGGCCGGCGATCCTCGTCACCGCCATCTCCTTCGCTGTGCCGCAGTTCCTGATTTCGAACTACGTCAATCCGTGGATCGTCGACATCGGCGCTTCGCTGATCTCGATGGGCGCGCTGATCCTGTTCCTGAAGGTCTGGCAGCCGCGCCAGCTCTGGCTGTCGCCGGCGCTGCGTGGCCGTGACGAATCGGCCGCCACGATGGCGGCGCAGAAGCCGCTCGACCGCACGCCGCTGACGCAAGCCGAACTGTGGGGCGCGCTGCTGCCCTGGATCATCGTCTGCGTGATCATGCTGATCTGGGGCAATGGCGCCTTCAAGAGCTGGGCGAATTCGATCTTCACCTGGAGTTATCCGGTCCCGGAGCTCGATAAGCTGATCAACAAGATGCCGCCGGTGGCGGCGAAGCCGACGCCTGAAGGCGCCGTCTTCTCGTTCACCTATCTGACCTTCACCGGCACCGGCATGCTGATCGCTGCGATCATCTCCGGCTTCCTGATGGGGGTCGGGCCGGGCAGACTGATCGCCGAATATGGCCGCACCATCCGGCTCTGCGCGATCTCGCTGATCACGATCTCGGCCATGCTGGCGATCGGCACGCTGACCCGGCTGTCCGGTGTGGACGCGACGCTCGGCCTCGCTTTTGCGGCGACCGGCGTGCTCTACCCGTTCTTCGGCACCCTGCTCGGCTGGTTGGGCGTGGCGCTGACGGGATCGGACACCGCCTCCAACGTGCTGTTCGGCAATCTGCAGAAGATCACCTCGGAGCAACTCGGCCTGTCGCCGGTGCTGATGGCGGCCGCCAACTCGTCCGGCGGCGTCATGGGCAAGATGATCGATGCGCAATCGATCGTGGTCGCCTCGACCGCCACCAATTGGTACGGCCATGAGAGCTCGATCCTGCGCTACGTCTTCCTGCACTCGATCGTGCTGGCCTGCTTGGTCGGCCTGTTCGTGACCTTGCAAGCCTATGTCTATCCGTTCACCGCGATGGTGCTGAAGTAGCGCCGGCACGTTGCTAAAAAGATCCCCGCGTCGCCCAGGCGGCGCGGGGATTGCTATGTTTGGGTCACATTTGTGCGGGAGCCGTGCGCGTCAATGCGAATCGTGACCGCTGGTGGCCGATCGCGTGTCTGGAGTTCGAGGGGGCATGGTGAGATCTGGACTTTTCGCAGCCGGCTCGGCCGCGGTTCTGTTGCTGGCGTCGATTGTGGCCCGTCCTGCCGCGGCGGATGAGGGCTTTCCGTTCGGGATGGAAATGACACTCGACGCGCTGCCCCAGCCGGGCTCGAAGCGGGTGCCGGATCTCGACATCGGCGACAATGGCGAGACGGTGCTGGAGCTCTGGTGCAAGGGCGGGAAAGGTCAGTTCTCGGTTGCGGGCAACAGCATCATCTTCATTGCCGGCAAGATCGAGGATCGCAACTGCCCCGCCGCACGGGCCCAGGCCGATGACGAACTGATCGCGGCCCTCGGCGCGGCGACGAATTGGAAGCGTCAGGGCGACCTGATCACCTTCATCGGGCCGAAGACCCTGCGCTTCAGGTTGAACACCAATTGAGCCGAGACGACCGTTTCCAAAGACCACGTCACATCAATCGGCGTGCAGGCCTCGCTGTCACCCTGCCCCTCCAGGGGAGGGTGAGACCGACATCGCGGCGCCTGCCGTCATGGCTCGCGCGCTACTTCCAGACCGAGTTGTCCGCATCCCAGCGCTTGGCCTTCAGGGCCTTCGCGAGTTCCTCGATGGCGCCGCCATCGTCGCGGGTGTCGCTTTCCTCGTCGCCGGAGGATTCGTCGGACAGGACCAGCTTGCCGCCCGCGGCCTCATCGATGGTGGTCGTGGTCGGGCTGCTGATCCACAGCATCAGCGCGTCCGTGCCACCCGGCTTGTCGGCGGAGACCAGGCCGCTGACCTCGATGACATCGGTGAGCTCGAGCGCGGGCATCAGCTGGCTCGGCCGCTTCAGAGTGAGTTTCAGTTTTCCGGTCACCGGGTTCCAGGCCGCGCTGGTCGGCTTCGCCGCGTAAGTCTTGGCCAGCACGTCCGAGATCGCGGCCGCCAATTTGTCCTTGTTGATCTTGTCGCCGTCACGCCAGTCGGCCGCGGCAAAGCGGATGGCCCGGTCCATCTCGACCATGCCAGCGGTCCAGCCAGCGGTCACGACGCCGTTCATGGCGCGCGCCTTGGCGATCAGGGCTCCGGCCCGCTCCGGATCGACGGTCATGCTGATGGTCTGTTCGCCTGCCCGCAAGGCGTCGCAGGTGACGTTCAGGCTCGACAGCGAGACCTCGACATCCTGGCCCTTCAGGCTTTTCAGGAAATCGACCACGGCGTCGAGCTTGAGGCGGACCGAGACCGCTTCAGGCGAGACGTCGGTGAAATCCTTCGGCTGCGCGCTGATGCCGTCGTCGCTCGACTGGCTCTCCTGGAACTCTTTCTCGCTGATGTCCGAATTGTCGGTCGACGCCACCTCGGTGACGGTCTTGCCGATCGTGATCTGGCCCCGGAACTCGAACGTGTCGCCGTTCGGCTTGCGTGTCAGCTTGACCGAGACTGGCTCCTTGGCGCCGTTGCTCTGGGTGGTGCCGGTCAGCGACTGGCCGTTGACCGCGAGATTGACGACGAAGCGGTCCTTGCGGTCGGAATTCTTCGCGGTGGGATAACAGACGTCGAGGGTTGCCCCGGTGACGGTCTTGCCCTGCCGCGATTCCTTCAGGATGACGTCTGCGTTGCCATCCATCAGGCCGTCGAGCGCCGTGAAGTAGCGTGTCTCGTTGGCCGGGGCCGCCTTGCTCCCGCTCTTGGCCTGGGCCCAACCGAGTTCCGGCGCAGCCGCTGCAATCACGGCAAGCGCAACCAAAATCGCGCGCATCTGAAAATCCTTGTGGGAGCAGAATCGGCGCTAGCTGTAGCGCCGATTTGCGATCGCTGCACCCCCGTCCGGACACTCCGCGAAAAAGAAGGCCGCCCGGAGGCGGCCTTCCTGAACGATCATGCTGGGTCAGGACGGGCTCAGAAGCCCATGCCGCCCATGCCACCCATGCCGCCGCCGGCCGGCATGGCCGGAGCCGCTTCCTTCGGCAGCTCCGCGACCATCGCCTCGGTGGTGACCAGGAGGCCGGCGACCGACGAGGCGTCCTGCAGCGCGGTGCGGACCACCTTGGCCGGGTCGATGATGCCCTTGGCGACCATGTCGACATAGTCCTCGCTCTGGGCGTCGAAGCCGAACGTCTCGGACTTCTCTTCCAGGATCTTGCCGACCACCAGCGAGCCTTCTACGCCGGCGTTCTCGGCGATCTGGCGCACCGGAGCCTCGAGCGCCTTCAGCACGATGTTGATGCCGGCCTGGACGTCCGAGTTCGGGTTGGTGATGCGGCCGACCGCTTTCTTGGCGCGGAGCAGCGCGACGCCGCCGCCGGGAACGATGCCTTCCTGCACAGCCGCACGGGTGGCGTTGAGGGCGTCTTCGACGCGGTCCTTCTTCTCCTTGACCTCGATCTCGGTCGCGCCGCCGACGCGGATCACCGCGACGCCGCCGGCGAGCTTGGCCAGACGCTCCTGCAGCTTCTCACGGTCGTAGTCCGAGGTGGTCTCCTCGATCTGCGCCTTGATCTGGCCGACGCGCGCCTCGATGTCGGCCTTCTTGCCGGCGCCGTTGACGATCGTGGTGTTCTCCTTGTCGATCACGACCTTCTTGGCGCGGCCGAGCATCTTGATGGTGACGTTCTCGAGCTTCATGCCGAGATCGTCCGAGATCAGCTGGCCGCCGGTCAGGATCGCGATGTCCTCGAGCATGGCCTTGCGGCGGTCACCGAAGCCCGGCGCCTTGACGGCTGCGACCTTGAGGCCGCCGCGCAGGCGGTTGACGACCAGGGTGGCCAGCGCCTCGCCCTCGACGTCCTCGGCGATGATCAGCAGCGGACGGCCCGACTGCACCACGGCTTCGAGCACCGGCAGCATCGCCTGCAGGCCCGACAGCTTCTTCTCGTGCAACAGCACGTAGACGTCGTCGAGCTCGGCGGTCATCTTCTCGGCATTGGTGACGAAGTAGGGCGACAGGTAGCCGCGGTCGAACTTCATGCCTTCGACGATGTCGACCTCGGTCTCGAGCGACTTGTTCTCCTCGACCGTGATCACGCCCTCATTGCCGACCTTCTGCATCGCCTGGGCGATCATCTTGCCGATGGCGGCGTCGCCATTGGCGGAGATGGTGCCGACCTGGGCGACCTCGGCGGAGGAGGCGACCGGCTTGGCGCGCTTCTCGATGTCCTTGATGACCGCGGCAACCGCGGTGTCGATGCCGCGCTTCAGGTCCATCGGGTTCATGCCGGCAGCAACCGCCTTGGCGCCCTCGCGGACGATCGCCTGGGCGAGCACGGTCGCGGTGGTGGTGCCGTCGCCGGCCAGGTCGTTGGTCTTGGAGGCGACCTCGCGCAGCATCTGCGCGCCCATATTCTCGAACTTGTCCTCCAGCTCGATCTCCTTGGCGACGGTGACGCCGTCCTTGGTGATGCGCGGAGCGCCGAAGCTCTTCTCAATGACGACGTTGCGGCCCTTGGGGCCGAGCGTCACCTTGACGGCGTTGGCGAGAATGTCGACGCCGCGCAGCATGCGGTCGCGCGCGTCGCCAGCGAATTTGACGTCCTTGGCTGCCATGTAAAATCTCTCCTGGAGTGGACCTCGATGGTCAGCGGCGTGATCGCCCGTCTGTCACCGGATCAAGATTGTGAGCACTGTCGCCCCGGGCGGCTCACGGCCGCCCCGGGCGGTCGGGATCAGGCGACGACGCCCATGATGTCGGACTCCTTCATGATCAGGAGTTCCTCGCCGTCCAGCTTGACCTCGGTGCCGGACCACTTGCCGAACAGCACGCGGTCGCCGACCTTGACGTCGATCGGGATCAGCTTGCCGCTCTCGTCACGGCCGCCGGGGCCGACGGCAACGACTTCGCCCTGCGAGGGCTTTTCCTTGGCGCTGTCGGGAATGATGATGCCGCCCTTGGTCTTCTCTTCGGCGTCGATGCGCTTAACCACGACGCGGTCGTGCAGGGGACGAAACTTCGATTTGGCCATGACGGGTCCCTTTTGGGATGCTTCGATAACGGTTGCTGGCGGAGGAAATCTGAATGCGGCCACATTTGGCGCCAACGTGGTGCCAACTGACTCGCGGCTTTAGCAATCGTGCCCTCCGAGTGCTAAAGACCGTCCGGGGAAATATGGCTTGCCGCCGATCCTGTCAAGCAAAGGCGGACGGTTAAGCGCTTCTTGAGGCTGTTAGGGGATGTTGTCCTAGCCAAGACATGTTAGTGGAGCGGCGTCGTCATCCGACGTCGTTGCTCTTGCGTGCGTTTTGCGCTTGGTTGCCAGACGGGGCGGCCATGATCTTGTTCCTAAGGGGATGCCATGACGAGTCCACGGTGCGTGCGGCCGGTTGCCAATCTCGCGATCGCGTCGGCGCTCACGATGTTTCTGGGAGCGTGCGCAGGTGGCTTCAACCTGTCGCCGTCGACCCCCGCGGCGCCGCCGGAGATGGCGGTGGAGCCCGAGCGGCCCGCGACGATCCGTCCTGACGAGATCGTGGGCAAATGGGGCCTGGCCTCGTATCAGAATCCGAACGATCGGGCGCGCACTGAAAAGATGGCGCTGGCTCAATGCAAGCAGCCCTACACGATCGGTCCCGGCACGGCCGGCGGCGTCGTGATGCACCTGGCCGACCAGGCGACCCCCCAGGAGTTGCGGCTGAAGGGCTCTGCCAGCGGCAAGAATTATATCGGTCCCGAAGGTCCCCCCGGCGGCGAGCAGGACCGCGAGGTCATTTCCTTCGATGGCCGGGTCCTGGTCACCCGGTTCGTCGACAAGGATGCCGGAACGCGTTACGGCAACATGGTCTATGTGCGCTGCGGACCGCGGGCCTGACAATCCGTTCCCATCGTGCCGTTCCCATCGTGACTGATGAACGAAAAACGCCGGCGCGAACGCCGGCGTTTTTTGTGAGGCGCACCTGCCGGAGCCTTCGCTCCAGGCGCGGCCGCAAGCTTAGTTGAACATCGCGTCGATATCGTCCTGCGAGGCGTGGCCGACATCGCCTTCCGCCTTCGGGCCGTTCAGCAGCCTGGCGTCGCCCTCGCGTGTGTCGACGATCGGCGGCACATGCGCCTTGATGGCGTCGACGCCGCCCCAGATGTCCATCATCACCACGATGTGGTGCTCGATGAACTTCATGGTGGTCATGACCTTGTTGATGCGCTGGCCGGTCAGGTCCTGGAAGTTGCAGGCCTCGAAGATGGAGACCACGCGCTCCTGGATCTCTTCGCTCAGGATCTTCTGCTGATCCGCCGAATCCACCTTGCCGAGCGCGCTGGCGGCCTGGTCGATGGCTTCCGCGGCTTCGAGGATCTGCTGGGTCGCCTGTTCGGTGCCGCCGACGACGGCGCCGAGCTCGCCGTTGACCTTGGCCATCTCCTCGCCATTGAAGCTCTTGGCATGGAGGGTCGCGATCTCGCCCTTGGTGCGATTGATCGCATCGTGGATCAGGTCCAGTTCGACCTTCAGCTTCTCGCACTGCTCGATCTGAGCGCGATAGGTCTCGAGCAGCGCGCGCGCTTCGGCGACCTCGCGGGCAGCGGATTCTTCGATGGCGGCGTTGGCCGTGTTGCTCCCACCGCTGCGGATGGCATTGGCCATCTGGGCGCGGATGGCGCGGAGTTCGTCCATGATTTCCTTGTGGTTGGGGCCGATCTCGCCACCCACGAAGTCTGGCTCCGGCATATGGCCGACGATTGCTTCTTCGATACGGAAACGCTTGCGAACCGGCATGAGAGTATCCCTGACCTTCTACTGCGCTCAGTTCTACTCGGATGCTATTTAACATCGCGTTCACGGCAGGAACCCGATCCCGCAACGCTCGCGTGCGCTATGCATCAACGATTAACCATGCGTCTCCGCCCTTCACGCAAAATAAACGCTAGCGATCGAATCCGCCCTCATCTGCGTCGATGGTGAATCCAGGCGGCGCTATCGTTTACCAAAGCGATCGGGTTTTGCTCTTTATTGACGATGCGCGGCCGATCTCGGGGTCTTCCGCGCGACGACAGTCTCCAGACGAAACAGTACAGAGTACGTCGATGTTCAAATCATTCTCCACGGCGCTGCTGGCCGGCGCATGCTTTTTCTATGCGGGTCTGGATCGGGCCGCAGCGCAGGGATTTCAGCAGCCGACGGTGATCTATAGCGGCCCGCCGCAGCAGACGGCGCCGGTGCGCACCGCCTATGTCGAACGCTCGCGCATGGGTGGCGGCTTCATCGAATTCCTGTTCGGCGATCCGCAGGGCGGCCGCGGCGCTCAGCCGATGTACCAGCAGCAGCCGTCCTACTACCAGCCGCAATATCCGACGGCGCCCGGCAGGGCACCGCAGGCAGTGCCGGACGAGGAGGCCTATGAGCAGACCCAGCGGCCGCTCGACCCGAAATACGAGAAACAGATCGTTGACTATGATGGCAAAGAACGGCCGGGCACGATCGTCGTCGATACGCCCAACAAGTTCCTTTATCTGGTGCAGGGGGAGGGCAAGGCGCTGCGCTACGGCATCGGCGTCGGCCGCCCGGGCTTCACCTGGTCGGGTGTGAAGACGATCTCGGCGAAGCGGGAATGGCCGGACTGGACCCCGCCGCCTGAGATGCTGGCGCGGCGGCCCGACCTGCCGCGGCACATGGAAGGCGGCCCGGAAAATCCGCTCGGCGCCCGCGCCATGTATCTCGGCTCGTCGCTCTACCGCATCCATGGCTCCAACGAGCCGTGGACCATCGGAACCAACGTATCGTCCGGCTGTATCAGGATGCGCAACGAGGACGTCATCGATCTCTACGGACGCGTGAATGTCGGGACCCGCGTGATCGTGATCTAGACGAGCGTTTCCTTAGAATCCGACGGCCCGTGCTGGTTTGAGCTCTCGTCGTCTGCAACGCTGTCATGCTCGGCGAAGGCGGAGCATCCCGTATGCCGCGGCAGAAGGGATCGAACTGAAACGTCGCGGCGTACTGGATCGTCCGCCTTCGCCTTCGCGGACGAAGACAGCGGGGGTCCATACGTCCATATCAACGGGACCAAGACTTTGGAAACCGTCGTCCAGAAGCATCGATCGTCTAGTGTGACGGTCACCAAGCAAGAGGCCGCCCTCGGGGGCGGCCTTCGTCGTTCAAGTCCTGGCGCAGGACGATGACGCGTCACGCATAGTCGCTGCCGCCATTGTCATCGTTGCCGTAACCGTCGTCGGCGTCGAAATCGGCGTCGTCGCCATTGCCGCTGTCGTCGTAGTTCGCCTGATCGAACAGGCCGGCCCGACCGCCGCCGTCGCCCGAACGGCCGATGTCGTCGACACCGGCGTCGCGCGCCAGCGAGCCACCCGACTGGTCGCTCCACGGGTTGGCGCCACCGCCACGCTCCTCGATGATGGTCGTGTCACCGAATGCCTGGTGCGAACCGCCACCCATCATCGAGCGGATGCCGCCGAGCAGCAGGGAGCCGCCGACCATGCCGGCCGCCGCCGCCGCCGCGGTCCCGAGGAACGAGCCGCCTCCGCCGCCGAACATGCCGCCCCGCGGCTGGCCGAAACCGCCTTGATCATAGGGGCCGGGCTGACCGGGATAGCCGGGCTGTCCCTGATAGCCCGGAGGCATGGCCTGGCCGTTGTTCCAGACCGGGCGGCTCGGGGCCGGCGGCGGAACGTTGGGAACGGAGCCGCGGCTGCTGGCCGAGCCGAAGATGCTGTCGCGCATCGAATCGAGGAAGCCGCCGGACTGAGGCTGCTGCGCCTGTTGGGCGTGCTGCAACTCCTCGATCCGCGCATTGGCGCGTTTCAGAGCCTCGTCCTGGACCAGGACCGTCTGCACCAGCGCATACACGGCGTTTGGAGCCCGCTGCAGCGCCTGGGAGATCGCGGCGGCCGCGTCCGGGTCACGCGGCGCACTCTCCAACTTGGCAAGCCGGTCGAACAGTTCGTCGATGAGTTGGCGTTCTTGCGGTGTCATGTGGTTCTCCTGTCGCTTGCCGGTTCCAGCGAAGCGCGGCCAAGATTTAGGGGGACTTTGTGGTCCGGCCAGCCGGGCCGTGGATTAAATTTCCGTGGGCGATTTTCCCCATGCGACAAAGCGTCATTGGAATAGCGAGGACTTGGGAGTTGCGAAGGACTCGCGACGCCGGCGCCACTTTGCTGCGAAAGGGAACGCTGTTCCGCGCGGTTTTGTTCGTCGCCGGAATGAAGATCTGGTCAGGCCAGCGTCACCCCGCGTCGCTCGAGCAGGTCCGGAAAGTGCTCGCCGGCGAGATAAGCGTGCTCATGCTCCCGTTGCACCGTCAACGGATCGAGCTCGATCAGGACGTCGTCCACGAAGCCAGGATGGCACATGACGAGCCCGTTCTCGGGCAGGGCGGTCAGGAAGCCGTCCATCAAGGCGCCGAAGTCCGACGCTTTGGTGAAGTCGTAGGCGCCCGCAAAAGCGGGGTTGAAGGTGATGTCGACGCGCTTGGCATGCTTGCGGAATTGCGCGCTCAGCGCGTCCAGCAGCAGGGCCTTCGGCGCCGTCAGTCGCGGCATCAGCGGCCCAGGGCGGCCGCCCTGGCGGACCCAGGCCGATGGCGCGGCGTCCTTGACCGCCGCGAGAAAGCCCTCGCGCACCTGCGGATACAGCTGCGCATGCTGGTGACCATCGACGAAATCGGGGGCGCGGCCGAACAACTCGCTGAAGGCGGCAAGCTGGACCATCACCTCGGCGCGGATCATCTCGGGATCGAGCCGGCGGGTCACCCCGGCGCGTAGCAGCTTTGGAAAGGGCGGAAACATGCCGCCCTCGGCAGGCCGGAAATGCATCGTCAGCGGCCGGAACGGCGCTGTCAGCGTCACGTGCAGGCCGATGGCGCAGCGCGAACTGTCGGCCGCGACCTTGGTCAGCTCCGTCACCTCGTCGCGACCGATCGCTGCGCCGACCATCATCACCGAGGTCGCGTTGAGACGCCCACGTCCGATCAAGTCGCGGATGGCGCGATTGACCCCTGGACTGATGCCGTAATCATCGGCGCACAGCCAGATGCGCCGGTGCGGCGCCCCGCTCATTCGGCGGCAGTCCTTTCGGCGCCGTCGCTCCGCGTGTCGAGCGCGGCGCGCTTCTCGCTGTGCTCGGCGACGAAGTAGATCGGGCGCGCCTTCAGCTCCGAGAGGATCTTGCCGATATACTCGCCCATGATGCCGATCATGATCAGCTGGACGCCGCCGATGGTCATCAGGCCGACCATCAGCGAGGGATAGCCGGGTACGGACTTGCCGGTGGTCAAGGTCTCCCAGAGAATCGACAGACCAAACAGGAAGGCCGCCGAGGCGAGCAGGATTCCCAGCAGGCTGGCGAAGCGCAGCGGCGCCACCGAGAACGAGGTGAGGCCCTCGATCGACAGGCCGAGCAGGCTGGTCACGTTGAATCTCGTGACGCCATGGGCGCGTGCCGCAGGTTCGTAATCGACGCGGATTTGGCGGAAGCCGATCCAGCTCGCCAATCCCTTGAAGAAGCGGTTGCGCTCGGGCAGCTGGCGCAGCGCCGCCACGGCGCGCGGCGACAGCAGGCGGAAGTCGCCGGCGTCCTCCGGGATCTTCTGCCGCGCGCCCCAATTGATCAGCGCATAGAAGCCGTGCACCGCGACCCGCCGTAGGAACGGTTCGTTGTCGCGGTGCGCCTTGGCCGTGTAGACGACGTCATAGCCGTCCTTGATCCAGTGCGTGACGAGCTGCTCGACCAGGGCCGGCGGATGCTGGCCGTCGCCATCCATGAATAGCACGGCGCCGCGGCGGGCATGATCGAGGCCGGCCATCAGCGCCGCCTCCTTGCCGAAATTGCGCGACAGCGACACCACCTGAACGTCGAGCGCGTCGGCCTGCAAGGTGCGCGCGATGGCGAGCGTGTTGTCGCGGCTGCCATCGTCGACATAGACGAGTTCGCAGGCGAGGCCGAAGCGCTGGCGCAGCGTGCGGGCGAGGTTGTTCAGCCGCTCGTGCAGCGCCGTCAGTCCCGCGCCTTCATTGTAGACGGGGATAACGATCGACAGGCCCTGCGACGCGGCATCGGCCGCGGTCGTGGTCAGGTCGGACACGTCAGTTCCCAGCATCGCTCAGAGTCCTCGTTCGCCTACCAACATATGGTAGCAGCCGCCGCCTGTCGCTACGATGAACGGCGATTTATGATCGCAGGAAGGCCTCGAGGCGGGCAAACAGCGGATTCTCGCGGTCGAGCACGTAGTCGAGCGAGGCGACCGATACGGTCTCGGCCCCGTGCGCGCGGAGGAAGCTGCCCAGCGCGTAGATTTGCGCTGGCGGACAATGCAGGGTCAGCATGCCTGACGACGTTGGCCCGCCGAACGGCGCCACGACGCCGAACCGGTTGTGGGCCTCGGTCAGCATTGCTGCGTCGCACCCTTTGAAGCGTGTGCGCACCTCGCGGTACTTGCTGGCACGGGCGCGGGCATGGATGTGGTCGAGAATGATCCGGGCGCTCTCGCGCGGTCCGTCGGACCAGTCGGCATCGCGGGAGGCGACGAGATTGGCCTGGCTGCGCAGGATCACGCCGTCGTCCAGCACCTTCAGCCCGTTGGCGGCCAGCGTCGAGCCGGTGCTGGTGATGTCGACGATCAGCTCGGCCGTGCCGACCGCGGGAGCGCCCTCGGTCGCGCCGGCACTCTCGACGATGCGGTAATCGACGATGCCATGGGCGGCAAAGAAGCTGCGCGTCAGGTTGATGTATTTGGTGGCGACCCGCATGCGGTGATTGTGCCGGGCGCGAAAGCCGGTGGTCACGTCATCGAGATCGGCCATGGTGCGAACGTCGATCCACGCCTGCGGCACGGCGACGACGACATTGGCGCCGCCGAAGCCCAGCGTATCGATCAGCAGCACGCGTTTGTCGGCGTCCGGAATGCTCTCGCGCACAAGATCCTCGCCGGTCACGCCGAGATGCACGCTGCCGCGCGCCAGTTGCGAGGCGATCTCACTCGCGGACAGATAAGCGATCTCGACATTGTCGAGGCCTGAGATCGTGCCGCGATAGTCGCGCGCGCCGCCCGTCTTCGACAGGGTCAGGCCGGCGCGTCCGAAGAACGCTTCCGCATTTTCCTGCAGGCGCCCTTTGGACGGAACGGCGACGACGAGAGGGCCGCTCATGATGCTCTCCCACGCTGGGTCGTGCGGTGACTGCTGCCCTGGGCGAGACCCTCGACCCAGATCGAGAAGCCGACCGCGGGGATCGGTGCCGCCGCGCCGAGCCGGCTCAGCAGCCCGTCATAGCGGCCGCCGGCGACCAGGGGCTCGTCGCCGCCATTCTTGCGGTGCAATTCGAACTCGAAGCCGGTGTAGTAGTCGAGGCCGCGGCCGAACGCCGTGGCGAAGCGCACCTGACCGAGGTCGATGCCGCGCTTGGCCATGAGATCGACGCGCGCCTCCAGCGCGTCGATCGCGCTGGCGATGTCGAGCTTCGCGTCCGCGGCGAGCGCGCGGAGCTGTTTGACGGAGTCTATCGGATTGCCGGCGATCGCCAGGAAGCGCTTGATCGTGTTGAGCGCGTCGCGCGGCAGGGCGCCGCCTTTGAGGGTCGATTGTTCCAGGAAGCGATCGGCGATCTCGGCCACGGTGCGGCCGCCGACGGCGGTGGCGCCGGCGATCGACATCAGGTCGGTGACGAGGGCCAGCGCCGCCTTGCGATCCGAACCGGCGAGCGCGGCGAGGACACCCTCATATTCGTTACGCGTCGCTGCCGATGCGACTGCCAGGCGCTCGAGATCCTGTTCCAGCGTGACTTTGCGGTTGAAGTCCTTGATCAGCCGCCGCCGCCACACCGGATAGAGGTCGAGGGCGTCGATCAAGGCGGTGAACAGCGCGACATCGCCGGTGCGGATCTCGACCTCGGCGAGGCCCGCCGCTGCCGTCGCTTCGATCGCCAGCGCCAGCATTTCCGCGTCCGCGGCGGGCTGATCCTTGCGGCCGAACGACTCGATGCCGGCCTGCAGGAACTCGCCGGGGCGGCCGCTACGGTATCTAAATACGGGGCCGAGATAGCTGAAGCCCGCGGGATGGCCGGCGCGGGCGGAGGCCAGATAGTCCCGCGCCACTGGAATGGTCAGGTCGGGGCGCAGGCAGAGCTCCTCGCCGCTCGCGTCGGTCGTCAGGTAGAGGCTCTTGCGGATGTCTTCCCCGGACAGATCGAGGAACGGTTCGGCTGGCTGCAGAATCGCCGGCTCGGCGCGGTCATAGCCGGCCTGGGCGAACGACTGCAGCAGCGTGTCGGCCCAGGCGGCGGGGCCGGTTGAAGCGGGTCCGGTCATCTCGATCTGGTTCCACTCGGGGTGAGCGCCGCCCGGCGGGCAGCGGCAGCCCCTTAGCATGGCCATTCCGCGGTTTCGACCATGAATGGGCGCGGCGGACGACAATTGGGGACGGGCCTTAACGGCTCTGACTGCGCCAATCGCCCAAAGTGGCCTGGATCAGGGCGAGGGCAGCCACCCCCGCAGTGTCGGCGCGCAGGATGCGCGGCCCGAGCGCGACCCGGAGTACAAGTGGCTGCCGCAGCAGCAATTCCCGCTCCTCGCTGGCAAAGCCGCCTTCGGGACCGATCAGCAGGTCGATGCCGGCGTAATCGCTGCCGCCGCGCAGCGCCTGCAGCGGATCGGCGACGTCAGCCGCCTCGTCGCAGAACACGAGCAGGCGGTCCGGCGGGCGCTGCGCCAAGAAACGCTCGAGCGACACCGGCTCACGCACCTCTGCCAGGCTGAGGATGCCGCATTGCTCGGCCGCCTCGATGACGTTGGCGCGCATGCGCTCGCCGTTGACGCGGGACACCTGGGTGTGCCGTGTGATCACCGGCGCAAGCGACGAGACGCCCATTTCGACCGCCTTCTGGACCATGTAGTCGAGCCGCGCGTGCTTCAGCGGCGCGAAGACATAAGCGAGGTCGGCGAGCCGGTCTTGTGGCCGGGTCCGATGCTCGATCGTCAAGCTGTCGGGCCGCTTGCGGCCGCCGATCAGACCCTGCCATTCGCCGTCGCGGCCGTTGAAGACCAGGACGCGGCCGCCGGCGCCAAGGCGGAGCACATTGCCGAGATAGTTGCTCTGGTCGCGGTCCAATTCGACATGGGCGCCGTGCTGCAGGGGCGCATCGACATACAGGCGCGGCGCGTTGAAGTCGTATTCGGGCATGTTGCTTCGACCGTGAAGAAAAGGCGTCCCTACCAGCGCCGAAGCAGGCGGATGACCCGCGCCCGGCCGCATTGGCGATGGCGCCTTTTGGCCGCGCTGTCGACAGATTTTACCGGTTGGATCGGCAGCGACGTGGTGGCCGTCCGGTGTTCGGACGCGATGTCCCGGCGGCGTCCGGGACGCCTTGGCGAGGAGAACAGCCGGTGATCGACAAGAACTGGACCTGGGCGTTCGCCGCCATCATCGCGCTCACGCTCACCGGGGCCTGTCGCGCCGACGACAAGGCGGTCGCGGGGCAGGCGGGGGCGGCCACCCCGCCGCGGGCCGCCGGCCCCGGCGGGCCGGCCACTGCCGGCTTTCGCCCCCCTGAAAGCTGCTTGAAGGAGTTTACGCCGCTGCGGGACGAGACAGCCCGCCGCGCCAAGCTCATCAAGGCGGCGACCGAGCGTCGCTTTGCGCCTGGCGAGGCCTGCCAGCTGGTCCATGAGTATGAGCTGGCTCAGACGAAGATGATCGATTACGCGGTTGCACATGCCTCGACGTGCGGGATTCCGCCCAAGATCACGGATCAGCTGAAGGCCAATCACGAAAACACCCTGGCCGTGATGCGGAAGGTCTGCACGGCGACGTGATCCGGAGGCGGCTTGTTCCGGCGATGCCGGGATGGGATTGTCGCTGACGACAGGTCGGAGCCGGATTCTGCGTAGAGTTCGCAACTCTGCGGTTCGCTCCGCCCAGGACGAGGAATCTGTGGCCATTCTGAGGCGGAGCTGCGTCCCTGCGCCGCAGAGGTGACAAACTCCGCGGTTGTGCCAAGCGGGCGGGAATCGTAAAAGGCCCCGGATCGGATCGTGCTTTCGTCCGGAAGTTTTGAGGAACTTTGGTCTTGCCGGAGAACCAGCCCTTGATCGCCCGCCATTCGTTGCTGTCGCTTGCCGTGCTGATCGGCCTCTGCTCGGGGCCGGCGCTGGCACAAAGCGCATTCCCGGCCTTGCCGGGTGAATCCCGCCCTGCCGCCAATAACAGCTCGGCCTTTCCACCGATCGGTGGCAGGCCTGCCGCGCCGGCGGCGGCGCCCACCGCCTTTCCGAGTACCGGAGCGCCGGCGTTCGGCAGCGGCGGTGGTGGTTTCCAGCCGCCCGCCATGGCCGCGCCCCAGGGCGGTCCGCCGGACAACTGCATGAAGGAATTCATCCCGTTGCGCGAAGAGGCGGAGCGGCGCGGCAAGCTGATCAAGGCCGCGAGCGACCGCAAGGCCTCTCCGGATGAGGCCTGCAAGCTGATCGGAAATTTCGGCAAGGCCGAAGTGAAGATGATCAAATATGTCGAAGCGCATGCTGCAAGTTGCGGCATTCCGCAGCAGATCGCAGAACAGCTGAAGACGGGTCACAAGGGTACGGAAGCCCTTGAGAAGAAGGTTTGCGCCGTGGCCGCCCAGATGCAGACGCGGGGCAGCCCGGCCGCGCCCAGCCTGAGCGATGTGCTGGGGAGCTCCGCCGCGCTGCCCGAAGCCAACACCGGCAAGAAGGGCGGGTCGGCGTTCGACACCATGACCGGCAACGTTCTCACCCGATGAGCGACACCGCCGTCCGCGTTGCTGACGCGACCGGCAATTGGGTCGACACGCTGGCGCCCGTCTGGAGCCGGCCCTATCTGCGGCTGGCCCGCTATGATCGCCCGATCGGATCCTGGCTGCTGTTGATGCCGTGCTGGTGGTCGGCCGCGCTGGCGGCCGGCATGTCGGGACAGCTCACCATGCTGCCGGCCTGGATCGCGCTGTATTTCGTCGGCGCGTTCGCGATGCGGGGGGCCGGCTGTACCTGGAACGACATCACCGACCGCGATCTCGACGCCAAGGTGGAACGCACGCGCTCGCGGCCGATCCCGGCCGGGCAGGTCGGCGTCAAGCAGGCGCTGGCCTTCCTGGTCGCGCAGGCGCTGATCGGCCTGATAGCATTGCTGCAGTTCAACCGTTTCGCGATCCTGACCGGGATCGCATCGCTGGTCATTGTCGCGATCTATCCGTTCATGAAGCGAATCACCTGGTGGCCGCAGATGGTCCTGGGGCTCGCCTTCTCGTGGGGCGCGCTGATGGGATTTGCGGTCGCTTTCGGCCGCCTCGATGCCACGGCGCTGTTGCTCTACGCCGGCTCGATCGCATGGGTGATCGCCTACGACACGATCTACGCGCATCAGGATGCGGAGGATGATGCGTTGATCGGCATCAAGTCGACGGCGCGGCTGTTCGCCGACCGCACGCATCTGGCGCTCATCCTCTTCTACGGGCTGGCCGTGGTCTTGATCGGCGCCGCGCTCGTCACTGCCCACGCTGGCGTGGCTGCCTGGATCGGGCTTGCCGGTTTCGCGGCCCATCTCGGCTGGCAGGTCCACCGGCTCGACACCGCCGATCCGGCGCTGTGTCTGCGCGTGTTCAAGTCGAATCGCGATGCCGGGCTGCTGCTGTTCGCAGCCCTGCTGGTCGACGCGGTCTTGCGCGTACTGTGATCAGTTGCGCGCGATGATCTCGCGTTCGCCGCGATAGATCGACGCCGGATTGAGCAGGTGGCCGACGCGGCGGCGCATCAGGAAACGCGGACGGCGGTCGCGGATCGCGTTGCGGCGACGGCGGCGCGGCGCGGCTTCTCTGTGCGTGTCCTGAAGCTGCGGCAGCGCGAACGTTTCGCTCCACATCGCCCAGGCTGCAGCGATCTCGCTCGGGTCGTCGTCGACGCAGAGAGGGATGGTGAGCGACGGGTCGCGGTGGACGAGAACCAGCATCATCCGCGAGTCGTCGAGCTCGCGAAGCGCGATGCCGAGGAAGTCGCTGACGCGGAGGTTCACGGCCATGCGCATGCCGCTGACGGCACGGCGCAGCACCACGCGCTCCCGGTGCAGTTCGACCTGCCGGATTCCGCCATCGGCACGGGTATCGTGCGCGCTGAACGAGACGGGCAGGGAAAGAGGGTCGAGCCGCACGGCGCGGCCCGACCCTGCGGAATGGCTTCCGCCTGTTGCTGTTTGACGCCTCACGGCTTGGTCTCCCCGCCGGGATTATGTTCCCGGTCGATGCGTGAGACCTTGCCACGCACCCCGCCCGTTTCAGCTTAAGAAGCCTGGTTAATCAGCGGTGACGCATGATCCTCTTACCGTCATGATTGACAAGCGCTTGCCCCGCATGATTGACGAGACCTTGCCGATTTGCCGACAATCCGACGTGCCGTCCGCCTGCCTGCTTGAAGTCGGCGTGAACAGGCCACATTTCGTTTGGATTGAGTCGTCCTCGTCGCCACCAGACATCGATCGGAATTTGTTCGTGACCTCTTCCCCCTCAGCTCCTGCTTCGTCGACCTCCGTTCATTCCGATCTTCTCGATCAGTCCGCGCTCACGGCGCTCGCCCAGCGGCTGGTCGAGGCTGCACGGAAGGCCGGCGCCGATGCCGCCGATGCGATCGCGGTGCGCGGCGTTTCCCAGGGCGTCGAGGTCCGCGACGGTCGTGTCGAGGAATCCGAACGCTCCGAAGGCGACGATGTCGGGCTGCGCGTCCTGGTCGGCAAGCGCCAGGCTGTGGTGTCGACCAACGACGTCAGCGGCGACGGTGTGGCACGGCTGGCGGAACGGGCCGTCGCCATGGCCCGCGTGGCGCCCGACGACAAATATGTCGGCCTCGCCGATCCCGCGCTGCTGGCCCGCAACATTCCCGAGCTCGACCTTCTCGATCCGCAGATCCCTGTGATCGCCGAGTTGGAGCGGCGTGCCCAGGAGGCGGAAGCTGCGGCGATGGCGGTCAAGGGCGTAACCAAATCGGGCGGAGCGTCGGCTTCGGCCGGCATCGGCGGCATGGTGCTGGTCACGAGCGACGGCTTTCATGGCGCGTATCTGCGCTCAAGCCAGAGCATCTCGACGACCGCGATCTCCGGTGAAGGCACCGGCATGGAGCGCGACTATGACTACACGGCGGCGCCGCACGGCGCCGATCTGCTGGCCCCGGCGGCGGTCGGCCGCAGCGCCGGTGAGCGTGCCGTGGCGCGCGCCAATCCGCGCAAGGTCGCGACCTGCCAGGTGCCGGTCGTGTTCGATCCGCGGGTGTCCGGTTCGCTGGTCGGCCATCTCGTCGGCGCTATCAACGGCGCTTCGATCGCGCGCAAGACCAGCTTCCTGAAGGACAAGCTCGGCGCGCAGCTGTTTGCCAAGGACATCCGCATCATCGACGATCCGCTGCGTCCGCGTGGCCTGCGTTCGCAACCGTTCGACGCCGAGGGCGTCCAGGTGAAGAAGACCGCGCTGGTCGACGATGGCGTCCTGACGACGTGGCTGCTGGATTCGGCGACGGCGCGCGAGCTTGGGCTGGCCACGACCGGGCATGCCCATCGCGGGGTGTCGTCCTCGCCATCGCCGGGTCCGTTCAACCTGCATCTCGAAGCAGGCGTGGTGACGGCCAAGGAGCTCATCTCGGACATCAAGCAGGGCTTCTACGTTACCGACCTGATCGGCTCCGGCGTCAACGGCGTCACCGGCGACTACAGCAGGGGCGCGTCCGGCTTCTGGATCGAGAATGGCGAGATCACCTATGCGGTGAGCGAGGTGACGATCGCCGGTCATCTGTTCGAGATCTTCAAATCGATGACGCCCGCCAGCGACCTGGAGTTCCGCTATGGGGTCAATGCGCCGACGGTGCGCATCGAAGGGTTGACGCTTGGCGGACGCTGAGATCGAGAAACCGGCCGGGACGAACCTTGCGGCGGATGCCGGGCTTCTGAAGCAGGCGGTGCGCGAGGCTGGCGAGCTGGCGCACGCGATGTTCGGCACCGAGCTGCGCAAATGGACCAAGGGGGCATCGTCCCCGGTGTCCGAGGCCGACATGGCCGTCAACGAGCTTCTCGAACGCCGGTTGAGGTCGGCCACGCCCGATTACGGTTGGCTGTCGGAAGAAAGCGCCGACGATTCCGATCGGCTCGACCGGTCGCGGGTCTGGATCGTCGACCCGATCGACGGCACCCGGTCCTTTCTCGCCAGCCGCCAGGATTGGTGCGTGAGCGTCGCTTTGGTCGAGGACCAGTCGCCGATCCTGGCCGCCGTCTATGCCCCTGTCACCAGCGAGTTCTTCTTCGCAGGCCTGGGACAGGGCACCACGCTCAACGACCAGCCCGTTCAGGCCGCCCAGGGGACTGCACTGGACTTTGCGCGCGTGGCGGGCCCCAAACCGCTGGTTGAGAAGCTGGCTCCGCAATTTGCCCGAATTGAACTCCATCCCCGAATCGGATCATTGGCGCTGCGCCTGTGTCGTGTCGCGCACGGTGCGCTCGATGCCGCTTTTGCAGGCGGGCAAAGCCGCGATTGGGATCTTGCGGCGGCTCATCTGATCGTGCAGGAAGCGGGAGGTAAAATGACCGCATTGTCCGGCGAGACGATCCTCTATAATCGTCCGGAAGTGGTGCACGGGGTGCTGGTAGCAGCGGGCCGCGACCGACATGCTGATATCGTCGCGCAATACCGCCGCTTACCGCCAGGCTGAACGGCTCCGGATCGCACGCTCCACTCGCCAGCAAGGCGCCGATTAGGAATGGTACCGATGACAGATAGCGCCTCGCAGCAGCTCCTTCACCTCGTGATCGGCGGCGAACTCATCAATCTCGACAAGAACGAATTCAAGGATCTCGACAAGGTCGATATTGTCGGCGTGTATCCGAACTATGCGGCGGCTCACGCGGCATGGCGAGCCAAGGCGCAGATGACGGTCGACAACGCCCATATGCGTTATTTCATCGTCCACCTGCACCGGCTGCTCGATCCCGGTCAGGACGCGAAGTAAGACGCAAAGCTTTCGACTTGAAACATCTCGTCCGTAATATGCTGCGTAGCGGCTGGTTCCAGCGCGCCGTTGGGTTTCTCGCGGCCGAGTACCTGCGCCTGGTTTGGCTCACCAACCGCTTCACCTATGATCCGGCGGATGTCTACGACATCGTCGAGCCGCAGATGCCGGCGATCTTCGCCTTCTGGCACGGCCAGCATCTCCTGACACCGTTCATCCGGAACAAGCCGAGCTACCGCGCCAAGGTGCTGATCTCCCGCCATCGCGACGGCGAGTTCAACGCCATCGCCGTCGAGCGGCTCGGCATCGGAACCATTCGCGGCTCGGGGGACCACGGGTCCTCCTTCCACCGGAAAGGCGGGGTGGGGGCCTTCAAGGAGATGGTGCGCGCCCTGGAAGACAACTATAACGTAGCATCGACCGCGGATGTGCCGAAGCGTGCGCGGATTGCGGGCCTCGGCATCATCATGCTCGCGCGTGAATCAGGACGTCCGATCATGCCCTTTGCGATGGTCACGAGCCGCTTCATCCGCCTGAAGAACTGGGACAGCACCACCATCAATCTGCCCTTTGGCCGCGGCGCATTGGTGGGGATCAAGGAAATCAGCGTGCCGCGCGATGCCGACGCCGCGGCGATGGAGCAGGCGCGCCTCGACCTCGAAGCCACGCTGAACGAATGCATGCGCCGCGCCTATCAGATCGTTGGCCGCCCGGATGCCTGCCCGCCGCCCGTGACGGGGGCGTCCAGTGGCTAACACGCTCCCGATGGCCCTGCGCGTGTACCGCGGGTTGTCCTCGGCGGCGGCGCCGCTTGCGCCGGCCTTGATCAGGCAGCGGCTCAAGCACGGCAAGGAAGATCCGGAGCGGACCGACGAACGCCGCGGCCTGAGCCACGACACGCGCCCGCTCGGACCGCTGGTCTGGATTCACGGCGCGAGCGTCGGCGAGGTGCTGGCGGCGGCGGCGCTGATCGAGCGGTTGCGCGCGCTCAACATCCGCATCCTGCTCACCTCGGGAACGGTGACCTCGGCCGCGATCGTGGCCAAACGTTTCCCGCCGGATGTGATCCATCAATACGTCCCCTATGACACGCCACGTTTTGTGGAGCGGTTTCTGGATCATTGGCGCCCATCGCTCGGGCTGTTCATCGAATCCGACCTCTGGCCCAATCTGATCCTCGCCGGCGCCTCCCGGCGGGTGCCGATGGTCGTGATCAATGGACGGATGTCGCCGCGCTCGTTCCCGCGCTGGCGCCGCATGTCCGGCACGATCTCCGCGCTGCTCGGCCGTTTCGACCTTTGCCTGGCCCAGTCGCAGGCCGATGCCGAGCGGTTTTCCGCGCTCGGCGCCCGCAATGTGATCACGACGGGCAATCTCAAGCTCGATGTGCCGGCGCCGCCGGCCGATCCGGTCAAGCTCGAACGATTGATGGCGATGACGCGCGGCCGCCCGGTGATCGTCGCCGCCTCCACGCATCCGGGTGAGGAGGAGATGCTCATCGCGACGCACAAGGCGCTGTCCAGCGCCTTGCCGTCCCTTCTCACCGTGATCGTGCCGCGGCACCCTCAACGTGGATCCGCGATCGCCGATCTCGTCGCCGGCGCCGGCCTGCAGACAGGCCTGCGGTCGCGCGATGGTCAGCCGCTGGCCGGAACCGAGATTTATGTCGCCGACACGATCGGCGAACTCGGGCTGTTCTATCGGCTGGCCTCCATCGTGTTCATGGGCGGCTCGCTGGTCGAGCATGGTGGCCAGAACCCGATCGAGGCCGTCAAGCTCGGCGGAGCCATCGTCCACGGACCCCACGTCTTCAATTTCGCCGAAGTCTACGAAGCGCTCGATTCGGCGGCTGGCGCCCGTCTCGCCCAGGATCAGGTGGCTCTGGTCCGGCAGTTCAGACATCTGCTGGCCGATCCCGAGGCGGGCAACAGCCTGGTCGCTGCCGGCTCGCGCGTCGTCAATCAGCTCGGCGGCGCGCTGGAGCGAACGATGGCTGCGCTGGAGCCGTATCTCCTGCAGGTCAGGCTGGAGATGGGGACCGCGCGAGATGCGTGAGCCGGCCTTCTGGCACCGGCCGCACGCCTGGCAATCGCTGCTGCTGTCTCCGCTCTCGGTGCTGTATGGCGCCATCGCCGCACATCGGATGGCGCAGAGTGGCCTCGATGCCGGAGTTCCCGTCATCTGCGTCGGCAATTTTCATGTCGGCGGCGCTGGCAAGACGCCGACGGTGCTGGCGCTGTCGGTTCTGCTCCGCGAGCTCGGCGAGCACCCGGTCGTGCTGAGCCGCGGCTATGGTGGCCGGCTGGCTGGGCCGGTGGCGGTCGATCCCGCCATCCACGCGGCCGCTGACGTCGGCGACGAGCCGCTGATGATGGCCGCCCACGTGCCTGTCGTGGTGTCGCGCCATCGCGCCGAAGGCGTCGGGCTGGCGAAGACGCAAGGCGCCAGCGTGATCCTCATGGATGATGGCTTTCAGAACCCGTCGCTCACCAAGGATCTCGCATTGATCGTGATCGATGGCGCGCGCGGGCTCGGCAATGGCAGGGTGTTTCCAGCCGGACCGCTGCGCGCGCCCTTGCCGCCGCAGCTCGCGCGCACCGACGCGCTGATCGTGGTCGGCAGCGGCGCCGCTGGTGAGGCGGTCGCAGCCCGCGTCACCGCAGCGGGAAAGCCGGTTTTCAGAGCGCATCTGCAGCCGGACCCCGAGGTGGTCGCAGCGCTGGCCGGGCGGCCGCTGCTCGCCTTCGCGGGCATTGGCGATCCCCAGCGCTTCTTTCGGACCCTGCGTGCGAGCGGGCTCGACGTCGTGGGCGAGCGTGCGTTTCCCGATCATCATCCGTTTTCAACCGATGAGATCGCCGCGCTGGCCGACAAAGCCAGGCATCAAGGCGCGACGCTGGTCACAACCCAGAAGGATCTGGCCCGGCTTCGCGGCCATCGCATTTTGGGCCGATCGGACCCGGTGATCACGGCGTTTCCTGTGACGCTGCAATTCAGCGATCCGACGGCCTTGCGCAGCTTGGTCGCGCACCGGCTCGCGTCGGCGCGGCAGCGTCAGCCATTCGCCTTGAGCGCGCCGGGATAATGTCGCTGCAGCACCGCGCTCGGCAGCGCATAGGCCTCCTGCAGATCGACGCTCCAATATTTCAGCTCATCGAGCGGGATCCGCGCATCGGTCACGGCGCATCGCACGTAGCTTCCTGGCGAAATCACGCGGAAGTCGCCATCCAGATACTGCACCTGCGCTTCCCCCTGGCCCGAGGGGCCGAACTTGTTGAGCACGTCCGTGATCTCCATCCATGTACGCCGACGAGCGCACGAAGGTCATACTTCGTTGATTTCTAACACAGATGGAGGCCGCTGTCGCTTCCGCAAACCCACTGATTTGTGATGCTTCGGCCGGAAACTCCGTGCTAGCTAGAATTTTGGATCTCTGCCGCTCGTCGTGCCCGGCTGGTTTGATGCGCTCCCTCATCACCGTCCTCTCCCTGCTCTGTGCGGTGATCACCTCAGCCGCTGCGGAGCCATTGCCTGCGCCCGTGGCCATTGAGATCCCGTCCGCCGGCTACGTGCTGCATGCGCAGCTTTACAGGCCGAGCAGTGCGGGACCATTTCCCGTCGTCATCGCGCTGCACGGCTGTGGCGGGCTTGCCGGCCGCTCCGATCCCGTGCTGCCGCGTTACCGCGATTGGGCCGAGGAACTCGTCAAGGACGGCAAGGCCGTGCTGCTACCGGACAGCTACGGCTCGCGTGGCCTGGGACCGCAATGCCGGGTCAAGGAACGCCGCATCAGCGGCCGCCGCGAACGCGTCGCCGATATCGTCGCCGCGCAGAAATGGCTGACCCAGCAATCCTGGGTGATGCCGGATCGCGTCAGCCTGCTGGGCTGGGCGAGCGGCGCGAGCGCGCTGCTGTGGGCCGTGCGGCCGCAATTGCCGGACCATGTCTCGCCAGACTTCCGCTCGGCGGTCGCCTTCTACCCGGATTGCCGCGCGTCGTCGGGGCTCGGCTGGAGCGCACGGGTTCCCACGCTGATCCTGATCGGCGGCATGGACGACGTCTATTCGCCACCGGCCTGCCGGCAGATGATCGATGGTGCGCGGGGCCGCAGCGCGCTGACGCGGATCGTGGTCTATCCTGGCGCCTATCACGATTTCGACCGCGTCAATCTGCCGGTGCATATGGTGGCCGGCAGTGATGCGGCGGCGCCCGAGCGCGGCCATGTCGGCTCCGATCCCGAAGCCCGCGCCGACGCCCAGAAGCTCGTCTCCGACTGGCTGGCGCGTTGATGCTCCAAGCTGTTTGCTGGGGCACGATCTTTCGAAAAAAAACCGATTCCGGCTCTTCCAGTCGGAGTTACGCTAGAACAGGCTGCCTTGATCGGCCGGATCGGGTGAGCGCTTCGCTGCCGCCGGCTTGGTCTCGCGTGCGGTCTTGGGCGGCGCTGCCACTGGTGCCGCGCGGCCGGCAGCGGCCGTCGCTGCGACCACGCCATCGGCGAACTCGATCGAGAGCGCGGCGTTGGGGCCGATGCTTGCGGCCTGGTGCAGCGGGTGACCGGCATCATCGCGGACCAGGGCGAAGCCGCGCGCCAGCACGCTGCGATAGGACAACGCCGCCAGCAGCTGGCCGGCGTGGTCGACGCGCGCCGACAGCCGCGAGATCGACGTCGCCAGCGCGCGGGCCGCGCGATCCGCGAGCCGCTCGGTGCGGTCGCGCTCGCGTGCGATCGCTTGTCGCTTGGCCTGGGCATAAGCGAGGCGAGACGCCTTGAAGCGGGCGTCGAGCGCTTCGAACCGCTCGCGACGCCGGTGCAGCAGCGCCCGCGCCGACAGTGACAGCCGCTCCGAGGACACGATGAGACGATGATCGGCCTGCGCGATCTGCCCATGCAGCACGCGCAAGGTCAGCTTGGCGCTGGCCGCCGCGAACTGGCGGAAATGCACATTGGTGTTGGTCTTCAGCGCGCGCGGCAGGCTTGCCGCGGCCGAATCCAGCCGCTGCCGCGGAATGGCGAGCAGCTCGGCTGCTCCGGGCAGGGCGCGCGCGGCCGCACGCAGTTCGTTGCGGCGGCCCTCCTGGCTGCGCTGCCAGCAGACGCTGACGCGGCGGGCGAGGCTCGCGACCTCCTGCATCAGCTCGCTGCGCACCGGCACCGCCATTTCCGCAGCGGCCGTGGGCGTCGGCGCCCGCTTGTCCGCGGCGAAATCGATCAGGGTCACGTCGGTCTCGTGCCCGACCGCCGAGATCAGCGGGATCATGCTCTCGGCTGCGGCGCGAACCACGATCTCCTCGTTGAAGGACCAGAGGTCCTCCAGCGAGCCGCCGCCGCGCGCGACGATCAGCACGTCGGGACGTGGAATCGGGCCGTCCTCCGGCAGATCGTTGAAGCCGCGGATCGCGGCCGCGACCTGCTCGGCCGAGCCTTCGCCCTGCACCTTCACCGGCCACACCAGCACGTGGCGGGGAAAGCGGTCTTCCAACCGGTGCAGGATGTCGCGGATGACAGCGCCGGTTGGCGAGGTGATGACACCGATCACCTCGGGCAGCCAAGGCAGCAGCTGCTTGCGGGCGGGATCGAACAGGCCTTCGGCGCCGAGCTTGCGCTTGCGCTCCTCCATCAGCGCCATCAGCGCGCCGATGCCGGCCGGCTCCAGCGCCTCGATGACGATCTGATATTTCGAGGAGTTCGGATAGGTGGTGAGCTTGCCGGTGGCGATGACCTCGAGCCCTTCCTGGGGCTTGAAGCGCATGCGGCCGTGCACGCCCTTCCAGATCACCGCCTCGATCTTGGCGCTCTCGTCCTTGAGCGCGAAATAGCAATGGCCCGAGGAATGCGGTCCGCGGAAGCCGGTGATCTCGCCGCGCACCCGGACATGGCCGAACTGGTCCTCGACCGTCCGCTTCAGCGCGGAGGACAGTTCGGAGACGGTAAATTCGGGCGCGTTGGGCAGGGCTTCTGCGGGCGGCATCGATCGCTGATTCGGATTGGGGGAGCAGCTGCCAAGGTAGGAGCTTTCGGTCCCGATCGCCAATCAAGCCGTTGGCTTTTCGATAACTCTGTATTATAGAGTACTCTATATAAGGCCGGGCAGGGAGAGAGGCCATGCGGAAGAGCATCACGATCGTGGGGCGGCTCATTGGCTGGGGCCTCGGCCTCGCCGGGGCTCTGGCGCTGGTTCTCGGCGGCATGATCGCAACGCCGCTGGTGCATCCGCCCGAGCTGAAGTCGATCTCGGAGACCGTCGGACGTGTTGATCGCAGCACCATGCCGGCCCTGCAGCGCTTCAGCGCCCGCGACGGCACTGAGCTCGCTTATCGCCACTATCCGGCACGGGCGACGCCGGTCGGAAAGATCGCCATCCTGGTCCACGGCTCGTCGGGCTCCAGCGTGGCCGTGCATGCCCTCGCCGACGGGCTCGCCGCCCACGGCATCGACACGTTTGCCCCCGACATTCGCGGCCACGGCGGCTCCGGCACCCGCGGCGACATCGGCTATCTCGGCCAGCTCGAGGACGATCTCGCCGACCTCGTCACGGAGGTCAGGAAATCGGTTCCGGCCCAGCCTATCGTGCTGCTCGGGCATTCCGCAGGTGGCGGTTTCGCGCTGCGCGCCGCGAGCGCGCCGATCCAGGACCTATTCGCGCGCACCATCCTGCTCTCGCCCTATCTCGGCTATGATGCCCCGACCAACCGCGACAATTCCGGCGGCTGGGCCAGCCCCGACATTCCCCGCATTCTCGCGCTCGGGCTGCTGAGCCGGATCGGCGTGTCGTGCTGCGAGGCGCTGCCGGCGCTGGCCTTCGCCGTCAGGCCGAACTCCGAGAAATATGTCGCCTCGACCTACAGCTACCGCCTGCTGCGCAATTTCGCGACGCGCGGCTACAAGCCCGATCTCACCGCGGCGAAGCACCCGGTGACCCTGATCGCGGGCGCCGATGATGAGCTGATGCAGGCCGACAAATATGCCGACGCTGTGCATGCGGTGGCGCCCGCCGTTGACGTCAGGCTGATCCCCGGCGTCAATCACATGGAGATCGTGTCGGCGCCGCAGGCCGTCAGCGCGATCGCCGAGGACGTGGCTACGCGCTAGAGGGGTCACGCGCATGATCGACAGCCTGGAAGCCGCACGCGCGCTTGACGACATCGAGGACATGACCAGGCGCGTGCGCCAATCGCAGATCTACAGGCTGTCCAGCCTGCTGATGGTGCTGTGGGGCGCGCTGGTGTTTGCCGGTAATCTCGTGACCTATCTGACGCCTCACTACGCCGACAAAGCGTGGTTGTCGGTCTACGTGCTGGCGATCGGCGGATCGGTCGTGCTGGGCGCCACGGAGAAAACCCGGCGGGGGATGAGCAGTTTCGATGTCAGGTCGCTGCTCGCCTTCGTGATGTTGTTTGCCTTCGGCTTCTTCGTCGAGACGATCGGCCATTTTGGGCCGCGCGAGATGGGCGCGTTCTGGCCGATCTATTTCATGCTGTTCTACTGTCTTGCCGGATTATGGTTCGGCATCGCTTTCACGGTCTTCGGGCTCTGCGTCACCGTCCTGACCCTGATCGGCTACATCTTCATCGGCGCGGCATTCCCGCTCTGGATGGCGTTCGTCAATGGCGGCGGCCTGATCATCGGCGGTCTCTGGATGCGGCGGAGCTGACGGCGTTGGCGGAGCTCGACGAGATCATCCATCAGCCGCTGCGGCTCCGGATCATGGCGGCCCTGAATGCGCTGCCGGCAGGGACAGGACTGGAATTCGTCCGGCTGAAGAAGCTGACGGGGGCGACCGACGGTAATCTCGGCGCCCATATCGAGACGCTGGCGCGGGCTGGCTACGTCACCGTCGACAAGGCCTTTGTCGGCAAGAAACCGCAGACGACGGTCACGCTGGCCGGCCCGGGCCGGGCCGCCTTCGCCCGCCATGTGGCGGGCCTGCAGGAAATCATTGCCGGTGCCGCGGCGAAACCGCCCGAGCCATGATTTGACTCTGTTGCGAGGGCCGGGCAATTGGGACCTCCGAATTGACCCACCCTGCGACGGCATCGACGATGAACATTCTCCTGATTGGTTCCGGCGGTCGCGAGCATGCGCTCGCCTGGAAGATTGCCGGCTCTCCACTGCTCACCAAACTGTGGTGCGCTCCGGGGAATGCCGGCATTGCCAAGGAGGCGGAATGCGTTTCGCTCGACGTGACCGATCATGCTGGCGTGATCGCGTTCTGCCAGGCCAACAAGGTCGATCTCGTCGTGGTCGGGCCGGAGACGCCGCTCGCGGCCGGAATTGTCGACGATGTCGAGGCCGCCGGCATCAAGATTTTCGGGCCCCGCAAGCTCGCCGCGCAGCTCGAGGGCTCCAAGGGGTTCACCAAGGATCTGTGCGCTGAATACGGCATTCCGACCGGGGCCTATTGCCGGTTCGACAATGCGCCGGAGGCTCTCGCCTATGTCCGCGAGCACGGTGCGCCGATCGTCGTCAAGGCCGATGGCCTGGCGGCCGGCAAGGGCGTGGTGGTGGCCAAGACGCTGGCCGAGGCCGAGGACGCCGTCAGGATGATGTTCGAGGGCGGCTTCGGCGTTGCTGGCACCGAGGTCGTGATCGAGGAGTTTCTCGAGGGCCGCGAGGTGTCGTTCTTCGCGCTGTGCGACGGCCAGACCGCGATTCCGCTGGCATCGGCGCAGGACCACAAGCGGGTGTTCGATCACGATCAGGGGCCCAACACCGGCGGGATGGGGGCCTATTCGCCGACGCCGTTCGTGACGCCGGAGATCCACGATCAGATCATGTCGCGGATCATCCTGCCGACCATCGACGGCATGAATGCGCGCGGCACGCCGTTCAAGGGCATCCTCTATGCGGGTCTGATGCTGACGGCGCAGGGCCCCAAGCTGTTCGAATACAACGTCCGCTTCGGTGATCCGGAATGCCAGGTGCTGATGCTGCGCATGATGTCGGATCTCGTGCCGGCGATGCTGGCCGCTTGCGACGGGCAGCTGAAGAACTTCGATCTGCGCTGGTTTCCAGATGCGGCCGTCACCGTCGTGATGGCCGCGAAGGGCTATCCGGGCGACTACGCCAAGGGCAGCGTGATTGAGGGGCTCGATGCGGCGGCCAAGGTCGAGGGCGTCGAGATCTTCCATGCCGGCACGGTCGCCAAGGACGGCGCCATCCTCGCCAATGGCGGCCGCGTGCTCAACATCTGCGCCAGCGGCAAGACGGTCACCGAAGCCCAGGCGCGCGCCTACCAGGCCGTGGACCTCATCCAATGGCCGGACGGCTTCTGCCGCCGCGACATCGCCTGGCAGGCGCTGGCGCAGGAGAAGGCCGGCGGCTGACGTCGCGCAATCTCAGCGCCGCGCCTTGAAGAACGCCTTCAGCATCTCGGCCGCCTGCTGCTCGCCGACGGCCGAATAGACCTCCGGCGCGTGATGGCAGGTCGGCGCGGCGAAGAAGCGGACACCGGACTCGACGGCGCCGCCCTTGGGGTCGGCCGCCCCGTAATACAGCCGGCGGATGCGGGCGAAGGAGATGGCGCCAGCGCACATCGTGCACGGCTCGAGCGTGACGTAGAGATCGCAATCGACCAGCCGCTCGCTGCCGATCACCTGCGCGGCCTGGCGGAGCGCCAGAATTTCGGCATGGGCGGTCGGATCGCGATCGGTCAAAGTGCGGTTGGCGGCGGTGGCGATGACAGCATTGTCCCGGACCACGACGCAGCCGATCGGCACCTCGCCGGAAATTGCGGCCGATTCGGCCGCTTTCAGCGCCAAATCCATGAAAGAAGGGCTCTTCATGGCTCGTAATATCCGCCCAAGTCTGCTACTGCATCGCCCTTCAGCAAAACCGGACCCCGATTTCCTGCGTGACATGCGCTGCTCAGAGCGCGCGTATCACCCATCGTCCTGCACCTCGAAGCGAGACCTTCATGCCCCGTGACACCGACAAAGACAACGATTCCCGCGGCCGCCGCGGCGGCGCCCCGCGGGGGCGGTCCGAAGGCGGCAAGGGACGCTCGGGCGCCGCACGCGGGCCGGAGAAGAAGTTCGCCAAGCGCGGCTTCGGTGACAAGGACGCTGGCGCCAAGGGCAAGCGCTCGTTCGACGACGGCCGCGCCCCGCGCCGTCGCGACGACGGCGATGCGCCGCGCAAATCCTATGGCGACAAGCCGCGCTTCAACCGCGATGAGCGTCCGCGCGGCGATCGGCCGTTTGCCGCCCGTCCGGCGCGGGCTGCCGATGGCGAGAAGCGCGCCTTCAAGCCGCGCGGCGACCGGCCGAAATTCGACCGTGACGAGCGCAGTGGCGAGAAGCGCCCCTATACGCCGCGCGCCAATCGCGACGAGGCCCGCCCGGCGGGCCGCTCGTCCGAGCGCAAGTTCGGTGAGCGCAAGCCTTACGCCGGGCGAGAGCGTGACGGCGACAAGCGGCCCTATACGCCGCGCGGAGAGGGTGCGCGTGACCGCGGCGATCGTCCGCGTGCAGACCGCAGCTTCGGGGACCGGCCGCCGCGGACCGGTGATCGCCCGGAGCGCAAATTTGGCGGAGAACGCAAGTTCTCGCGCGGCGCTGAAGGGGATCGCGGCGAGCGCAAATTCGGAGCAGGACCGCGTGGGCCGCGCAAGGAGTTCGGGGATCGGCCGCAGCGCGGCGAGACCAAGCCCTGGCAGAAGCGCGGCGCGGATGGCGATCGTCCGGAGCGCAGCCCGCGTGCCCCGCGTGAGGGCGGCCGGAGCTTCGAGCGTCCGCGGTCCGATCGTCCGCGCGAGGATCGTCCGAAGTTTGACAGACCCAAATTCGACAAGCCCAAGTTCGATCGTCCGCGCCGTCCGGAAGGGCGCACCGACTGGCAGGAGCATCCGCGCAGCGAGCGCCGCGGTGGCGATTTCGGCGATCGTCCGCGCCGCGACAATGAGGACGACAGCAGGGTCTTCGCCAAGCGTCCGGCCTTTGGCGGCCGCGGTGCCTATCGCAAGCGCAAGCCGGAGACCGACAAGCGTGTGAAGCGCGTCGTGCCCGACGAGGCGCCGAAGCCCGGCAAGGCTGGCGATCGGATCGCCAAGGTGCTGGCCCGCGCCGGCCTGGCGTCGCGCCGCGATGCCGAGGAAATGGTGACGCAGGGCCGCGTCACCGTGAACGGCCGCGTCATCAACTCGCCGGCGCTCGACGTCACCGAGAACGACGTCATCCAGGTGGACGGCGCCCCGCTGCCGCAGCGCGAGCGCACGCGGCTGTTTCTGTACCACAAGCCGCGCGGCCTGATGACGACGCACAGCGACCCCGAGGGGCGCCCGACCGTGTTCGACAATCTGCCCGAAGGCCTGCCGCGGCTGATCTCGATCGGCCGGCTCGACTTCAACACCGAAGGCCTGTTGCTGCTCACCAATGATGGCGGCCTCGCCCGCGTGCTGGAGCTGCCGGACACCGGCTGGACGCGACGCTATCGCGTCCGCGCCCATGGCGAGATCACCCAGGCGCAGCTCGACCAGCTCGCCGCGGGTGTCGAGGTCGATGGCGTGAAATACGGCCCGATCGAAGCCACGCTCGAGCGCGACCAGGGCGCCAATGTCTGGCTCATCGTCGCGATCCGCGAAGGCAAGAACCGCGAGGTGCGCAACGTGCTGGCGCATCTCGGCCTCGAGGTGAACCGCCTGATCCGCGTCTCCTATGGTCCGTTCCAGCTGCTGGAGCTGCCCGAGGGCGAGGTGCAGGAGGTCAAGACGCGGGTGCTGCGCGAGCAACTCGGCGAGAAGGTGATCGCGCAGTCCGGTGCGGATCTCGGTCCGGCGGGCACAGGCAATCGCGAGCCGCTGCCGGATCCCAAGCCCAAGCCGAAGCGCGAGGTCGTCGCCGACCGCAAGGGCCGCCGCGTGCTGGTCCAGCGCACCGGCAGCGAGGAGGCGCGCGCGCGCCACGAGGCCGAGGCGCGCTTTCCCGGTCCGCCGCGGCGGCCGAAGCGCGGCTATCACGGCAAGCGCGATATCACGCCGCAGGACGAGTAGGGTGGTGCGATGCGTGTCGTCGGTGGACGGCTGAAGGGCCGCAACATCGCCTCGCCCGCCTCGCGCGACATCCGGCCGACCCAGGACCGGCTGCGCGAGGCGCTGTTCAACATCCTCGTGCACGCCTACGACGATCCGATCGACGGCGCGCGCGTGCTCGACCTGTTTGCCGGCACCGGCGCGCTTGGCATCGAGGCGGTCTCGCGCGGCGCCGCGTTCACGCTGTTCGTCGACAACGGCGCCGAGGCGCGGGCGCTGTTGCGCAACAATGTCGAGGCGCTCGGCCTCGGCGGCGTGACCAAGGTCTACCGCCGCGATGCCACCAACCTCGGCCCGGCCTATCCGGTCGAACCATTCTCGCTGGTGTTTCTCGATCCGCCCTATGGCAAGGGTCTGGCCGAGACGGCGCTGGCTTCGCTGCGCGACGGCGGCTGGCTTGTGCCGTCAGCGCTGCTGGTGGTCGAGGAGTCGAAAGCCGCCGCGTTCAAGGCGCCCGAGGGTTTTGAAGAACTCGAGCGCCGCGCTTATGACGACACCGAGTTCGTGTTCCTGCGCCGCCCTTGATCCTTGCTCGGTGTCGCCCCTGCGAACGCAGGGGCCCATAACCACAGAATTACGTTGGGCGCAGGCTGCTCGCCACGCCGATCTTTTCCCTCACGTCAGCTGCGGCACATGGGTCCCGGGTCTGCACCTCCGCGGCGCTTCGCGCCGCTGCGGCTTGCCCGGGACGACAGCTCGTTTGCATCTGTCGTCGTGCCGCTCCTCGTCGATCGCCAGGCCGTCTCCTATCTCCTCCCGAACAGCCTTTCGACATCGGCGAGCTTGAGCTCGACATAGGTCGGACGGCCGTGATTGCACTGGCCGGAGTTCGGCGTCTCTTCCATCTCGCGCAACAGTGCGTTCATCTCCTCCGGCTTGAGGCGGCGGCCGGCGCGAACGGAGCCGTGGCAGGCCATGGTGGCGGCGACATGCATCAGGCGGCGCTCCAGCGGCAGCGCCTCGCCCCATTCCTCCATGTGTTCGGCGAGATCGCGCAGCAGCCCGGCTGCATTGATCTTGCCGAGCAGCGACGGCGTCTCGCGCACCGCCACCGCGCCGGGACCGAAGGATTCGATGGCGAGACCGAACGAGGCCAGCTCATCGGTTCGCGCGAGCAGCGCCTCGACGATGGCCTCATCAAGCTCGACGATATCCGGGATCAACAGGATCTGCCGCTGCACGCCATGCGCGGATAGCGAGGCTTTCAGCCGCTCATAGACGATGCGCTCATGGGCGGCGTGCTGGTCGACGATGACGAGGCCGTCGCGCGTCTGCGCCACGATATAGGTGTCGTGGAGCTGCGTGCGCGCTGCCCCGAGCGGACGGTCGAGCAGGTCGGGCGCGGCCGGCTGCTCGTGCAGGCGCAGATCGGCGCGCGGGCCGCCGACGTCGAATGCGGCCTGGGCCGGCTCGGCAAAGGCCGCAGGCGAGAACGCCGCAGCGGCGGGCATCGCATCCGCGCCGTGATCGCGCGGCACCGGCGCGGCGGGCGCCGATGGCGAGCGCTGCCAATCCCAGTTCATGGGACCCGGGTTGGGGCGCGGCGGCGCGAACGCCGGGCGGAACGCGGCAATGGTCGCGCCGCCGTCATTGGCAGCGGTGCGGCGTCCCTCACGCGCCAGGCCTTCCTTCAGCGCGTGAATGATCAGCGCACGGACCAGACCGGCATTGCGGAAGCGCACCTCGGTCTTGGCCGGATGCACATTGGCGTCGACCTCGCGTGGATCCAGCGTCACGAAAAGCGCCACGACGGGATGACGGTCGCGCGGCAGATAGTCGGCATAGGCCGCGCGCACCGCGCCAAGGATGAGCTTGTCGCGCACGGGACGGCCGTTGACGAACAGATATTGGCCGAGCGCGTTGGCCCGCGTCAGCGCCGGCGCGGCCGCGAAGCCTTCGACCGCGACGCTCTCCCGCGCGCTCTGCACCGCGATGGCATGGCTGCGGAAGTCAGCACCCAGGATGTCGCCGAGCCGCGTCAGCTGGCCGGGCGCCCCCGGCAGGGCCGCGGCCCAGGTCACCGGCGCGCGCTCCTCGCCGGCAATGGTGAAGGCGATGTCAGGCCGCGCCATGGCCAGCCGCCGCACCACTTCGCGGATCGCCTCGGCCTCGGTGCGGTCGGTCTTGAGGAATTTCAGACGCGCTGGCGTGGCGTGGAACAGGTCGGCGACCTCGACGCGCGTGCCTTGATTGAGCGCCGCCGGAACGACCGGTGATTTCTCGCCGCAATCGACCTGCAGCGCCCAGGCATGCGGCTCGCTCTTGTGCCGCGTCGTGATCGACAGCCGCGCCACCGAGCCGATCGAGGGCAGCGCCTCGCCGCGGAACCCGAGGGTGCGGATCTGCAGCAGATCCTCATCGTCGAGCTTCGATGTCGCATGGCGCTCGACCGCGAGCGCCAGATCGGCCGCGGTCATGCCGCCGCCATCGTCGGTGATCGCGATCTTCCGCCGCCCGCCGCCATCGGTGAAGATGTCGATGCGGCTGGCGCCGGCGTCGATCGCGTTCTCGACCAGCTCCTTGACCACGCTCGCGGGGCGTTCGACCACCTCGCCGGCGGCGATGCGGTTGATGATCTGTTCGGGAAGCTGGCGGACGGGCATGAGGCAGACTGTCGGAGGATTCGGATGTGCTGTTGTAGCCACCGCAGCGGCGCGGAGCCACGCTGCCGCTCGCCACAATTGTGACGGTAGAATAGCCTTTTTCACGCAGTGCGGCAGGCGAAAGCCACGTTCTCCAACGGGATTGTGAGGCGGGCGGGGCCAGTATATCGTTTCACGAAAATCACAATCAGCCGGAGGAAGCCCATGTGCCGTCTGTTCGCACACCAGCCTCAGCACGATTATGAGTCGCAGACCCGCTCGTTGCGGATCGGCGGCCATAGCACATCGATCCGGCTCGAAATGGCGTTCTGGGACACGCTCGAGGAGATCGCCGCCAAGGAAGGCATGAGCCTCGCCAAATTCGTGACCACGCTCTACGCCGAGGTGCTCGATCATCACGGCGAGGTGAAGAATTTTGCCTCGCTGTTGCGCTGCTCCTGTCTGATCTACCGCGCCAAGGCGACCGCCGCGCTGCCGGATTTTCGCGCGGCGGCTGCGATCATGGACGCTGCCGAGTAGCCGCTCGGGCAGTCTCTCGTCTTCCTCGGCCCGCTTGCGGGGAGAGGGCAGGGTGAGGGGGACTCTCCACAGACCGCGCTCGTGAAGAGTCCCCCTCACCCGGATGCCATCTTGCGATGGCATCCGACCTCTCCCCGCAAGCGGGGAGAGGTCACGTCGAGCCGTCGTGCCGGATGCTGCGAACTCGCGATCACCCCGGGGGTCAGATCTCCTTCTTCTGCATCGCGCCCGCGATGTAGTCGGCCTGGCGGATCGCCAGCGCCACGATGGTCAGCGTGGGGTTGCACGCCGCGCCCGTGGTGAACTGGCTGCCGTCGGAGACGAACAGGTTCTTGATGTCGTGGGTCTGGCCGAACTTGTTGACGACGCCGTCCTTGGCTTTCTCGCTCATCCGGTTGGTGCCGAGATTATGCGTCGAGGGATAGGGCGTGGTCGGATAGGTCACGGTGGCGCCGACCGCCTCGTAGATCGCCGAGCCCTGCTTGTAGGCGTGGGCGCGCATCGCGACGTCATTCGGATGATCGTCGAAATGCACTGACGCCACCGGCATGCCGAACTTGTCCTTGGCGACCGGGTCGAGCGTGATGCGGTTGGTCTCCTGCGGCATGTCCTCGCCGACCAGCCACATGCCGGCCATGCGCGGATAGGTCTCCATGGCCGCGGTGAAGCTGCGGCCCCAGGCGCCGGGATTGAGGAACGCCGCCATGAACGGCAGGCCGAGCGACAGCGTTTCCATCTCATAGCCGCCGACGAAGCCGCGCTTCGGATTGAACGCTGCCTCGTCGCGGACGATGCCGGCCATCGTGGTGCCGCGATACATGTGCACCGGGTTCTCGAACGTCGCATAGACGCTGCCGGTCATGTGCCGCATGTAGTTGCGGCCGACCTGGCCGGAGGAGTTGGCGAGGCCGTCCGGGAACAGGTTCGAGGCGCTGTTGAGCAGGAGCCGCGGGCTCTCGATCGAGTTGCCGGCGACGGCGACGATGCGGGCCTTCTGCAACTGCATCTTGCCCTGGCTGTCGGCATAGACCACGCCGGTGACCTTGCCGGAGGCATCATGCTCGATCTTGATCGCCATGCTGCCGGAACGCACTTCGAGATTGCCGGTGGCCTCGCCCTTCGGGATCTCGGTGTACAGGGTCGACCATTTCGCTCCGGATTTGCAGCCCTGGAAGCAGAAGCCGATCTGCTGGCAGGCGCCGCGGCCGTCGCGCGGCTGCGAGTTGATCGCCATGTTGCCGGTGTGCACGGTCTTGTAGCCGAGTTTGCGGGCGCCGGCCTCGAGCACCTTGAAGTTGTTGTTGCCGGGCAGGCCGGGAATGTCGTTGGTGCGGGTCACGCCCATCTTGAACTCGGCCTTGGCGTACCACGGCTCCATCTCGGCGAGCGTCACCGGCCAGTCCATCAGGCTCGCGCCGGGCACGCCGCCATAGGTGGTGCGGGCCTTGAACTCGTGCTCCTCGAAGCGCAGCGAGGCGCCGGCCCAGTGCACGGTGGAGCCGCCGACCGCCTTCACGATCCAGGCCGGCAGATTGGCGAAGTCCTTCGCCACCCGCCAGGTGCCGGACGTCGTGCGCATGTCGGTCCAGGCGAGCTGGGTGAAGCTCTCCCATTCATCGTTGATGAAGTCCGGAATCTCGTAGCGATTGCCGGCTTCGAGAATAACGACCTTGATGCCCTTCTGCGCAAGCTCGTTGCCGAGCGTGCCGCCGCCGGCACCCGAGCCGATGATGACGACGACGCTCGAATCGTTCTGATCGAATTTTGCCATTGTGGTTTACTCCGTGTTCTCGTTGTTGTTCGCCGGCGTCAGGCTTTCGGCAGCCAGTCGATGTCGGAGAAGCCACGGTTGATGTAGCCGCCATGCTCGGCGGAGGAGCCCTCGTAGCCGAATTTCGGCCAGAGCTCTTTTTGATTGTAGAGCGAGACCACGAGGTCGCCGCGGATGGTCTTGAAGAAGGTGGTCTGCTCGATGCCCTGCAGCAGCGCGACGCGGTCGGCCTCCCACGGCACCTGCGCATACGGCACCTTGTGGCGGTCCTTCGCATCCTGGTCGAGCCGGGCGATGCCGTCATTGATCATCGCCTTGACGGCGGCATCTTCGGCGGCCTTGCCGTCCCACGGCTTGACCGCGACGATGTAATAGCGGTCGGCGAGGAAGTCGTGCGGATAGATGTCGCGCGCGACCTTCACCAGCGTCTTCAGGGTAGCCGGGGTCAGCGCCTTGGCATCCTCGGCCCAGGCATCGGTGATGCCGAGGCCGGTCGCGGAGGCGACGGCGGCGGCCGGCACGGTCGAGGCCGCGCCCTTGAGAAAGACGCGGCGGTCGTATTTGTTGCGGCGATCGACTTCTCTCATGGCTATTTCCTCCGTGTGTTTGTTACTTATGTTTTTGGTTGGTCTCGCGGCTCAGCCGAAGCGGCCGCCGCGCTGGATCACCTCGATCTTGTAGCCGTCGGGATCGGTGACGAAGAAGAAGCGCGCCAACGTCGCGCCATTGTGCTTGAAGTCGCGCAACGGGCCCGGCGACAGGTTCTCGCGCTCGAAGCGGGCATGTTCGGCATCGAGATCGTCGACGACGACGGCGAGATGACCATAGCCGTCGCCCAGCGTATACGGCTCCTTGCGGTCGTAATTGACGGTCAGCTCGACCTCGAACGGCGACGACGGATGGCGCAGATAGATCAGTGCGAAGCCGTCGAAGCGCAGATTGTCGGCGATCTCCAGGCCGAAGGCGCGCTTGTAGAAGTCGAGTGCCTTGGCTTCGTCGAGCACGCGGATCATCGAATGAACCGGTTTTGCCATCTCAATTGTCCTTCAGATAGGTGATGATCGCGGCGCGCACGTCGGGCTTGGCTTGGCGGTAGGCCATCACGGCGCCGGGGATCAGCTCTTGCGGGTTGGTCAGCCAAGCATCGAGCCTGGCCTCATCCCAGGTGAAATCGGCCTTGGCGAAGCCGGCCGAATAGCGGAAGCCTTCGACCGAACCTGCGCGTCGGCCGACGACTTTCGTCAGCGGCGGTCCCTGCCGCATCGGCTCGGCGCTGCTCAGCGTATGGCAGACACCGCATTGCTGCTTGAACAAGGTCGCGCCATCGACAGGCTTTGGGGCAGGCAGGGCCATCTGCGCAAACGCAATCGTGGTGCTCAGCACCGCGCCAATGAATGACCCACACAGAAGAAGCGCGTATTGCGCCGCACGCCGTCCCGACATCGATCCTCGCTCATCATTTTTCTTGAGCCTAGGTCGCAGCTGGCGCGGCGTGGTAGTAGCGGGCTGTTTCAGCGAGAACAAAGCGTGCGCAGCAGTCGTGCGCGACGCAGCATATGTCAGTGTTGCGGACTAATCGTCGAAACGGCGCGCGCCGCGTCCCGCCTTGACGTCGCTGCGGAGCTTTTTGCCTTCGAGCCGGCGCTGCTTGGAGCCGAAAGTCGGCTTGGTCGGGCGCCGCACCTTCGGCCGCACCATCGCTTCGCGCAGCAGCGTCACGAGACGTTCGATGGCGTCGGCCTTGTTGCGCTCCTGGGTGCGGAAGCGTTCGGCCTGGATCACGATGACGCCGTTCTTGGTCATGCGCTGGCCCGCGAGGCGCGCCAGCCGTGCCGCCGCATCCTCCGGCAGCGTGATCCTGCTGGTGTCGAAGCGCAACTGGGCCGAGGTCGACAGCTTGTTGACGTTCTGTCCGCCGGGGCCGGAGGCGCGGACGAACGAGATCTCGATGTCGTTTTCGTCGATGGCGAGGTCGCGGGAAATCCGCAGCATGGGGCACCAGGGGAATCGAGGTTTTCGCGCGCACCATAGCGGCTTTAGGGGAGGCGTGCGCGGCTCGTCATGGGGACGTGGTTGGCCTGGGACAGCTGCCAAAGCCTCCGCTGTCATCCCGGCCAACGCCGGGATCCATAACCCCAGGACAAGCTTTGTGGCAGGTTGATCGTTGATCCCTTCCGCATCAGGTCGACTGCGGAGTTTGGACCCCCGATCGGCGCCGCGCCGCGCGGGCGCGCGTCATCGCTTGTCCGGGATGACGGTGGTGGGGAGGGCGGATTCACGCTTCAAACAGCCGAGGGAACGCAAGGGACAGGCGCGGCGTCAAAGGACATGGCTCCGCGGTCTCGCGGCATCTCATGCCCGAGCTCCGCGTTAAACTCGTCCCTCGCGAGGAGTGCAGAGGGCGCGGGGAATGCCGGGTGCTGGCCGCACCCATGGCCCGCCTGCGAAAAAAATGCAGGCGGCAGGTACCACAGGTTCAGCCGAGACATCCCGGCATTCCCCGCGCGATGGGCTTCACGCTTATACGCAGTCTCCCTGGTGCGCCGGGCTTTCTGGCCACCATTGCGCGACGCTTGCGCATCGGCGCGTGATACCAGCATCGGGGTATCGGGACGCTGCGACTTCACGTCCGCGACAGATCGTTCGTCCGCGCCCTCGAGAAGAGGACGCTGCGACCTCTCGCGGCCACCGCCTCCCCGCCTCGCGTGTCGTGACGATCGCGCGCAACGCCCCTCCGCAGTGAGGCGGGATGCGGACATACAATCATAGATTCCGATAATGCGCAAGAAATTTTGCTTTTTCAGAATTTGATGCCGGCTGGGACTGTCGTCGGCCGGCCGATATGGTATCGTGGCCGGCATGAGTGAGATGGCTCACCGCTTCCTCCGAGGAGCCGATCCTGCTGGCTCACCCCTGCTCCTGCTGCACGGGACCGGCGGCACGGAACATGACCTGCTGGCTTTGGCTCGAGACCTCGGTCCTGCGATGTCGAGCCTGGCGGTACGCGGCACGGTCGAGATCGAAGGAGGCTTTGCGTTTTTCTGCCGTCATTCAAACCGAACCATCGATGAAGCTGACATCACGGAGCGGCTGGAGGCTCTGGCCGGCTTTCTGAATTCATGTCGCGACCATCACGGATTTGCAGCTCCGGTCGCCGTTGGTTTTTCGAATGGTGCGATCATGGCCGCTGCGCTGCTTCTGATGCGGCCCGGATTGCTGAGAGGGGCCATTCTGTTTCGGCCGCTGTCCCCACTATCGAGAGAACTGCCGACGACGATGCAGGCGACGCCTGTGCTGATCATAGACGGCGCGAACGACAGCCGGCGTTCTCGTGGCGATGGTCTGAGGCTGGCGCAGACGCTGATACGCGCCGGCGCTGATGTGACACATCATGTCCTCGACACCGGCCATGCGATCACATCGGAGGACGTCGCGATCGCACGCGCGTGGCTGACGAGGACAGTTCCCGAAGCAATCAGCGAGCGCGCTTCTTGAGTGGCGATTTATGCCCGTGTCTTTCCATCCGTCATGACCGGGCTTGTCCCGGCCATCCACGTCGATCAGCGACCCGTAAAGACGAGGATGCTCGGGCCTTCGCCGCGCCGATGCGGCTTCGGCCCGGCCGCCCGCCTCAGTTCGTCTTGGTCACAGGCGCGGTGGCAGGGGCCTGGGCCGGCTCGGCGGCGGCCTGCGGGGTGCGGCCGACGACGGCGGTCAGCAGGCCCTGGCTCCAGAGCTGCTTGGCCGCCTTCTTGGCGTCGTCGAGCGTCACGGCGTTGACGATCTCGCTGCGCTTCTCGATGTAGTCGATCGGCATCTTGTCGAGCTGATATTGCAGCATCGCCTGCGCCAGCTTGGAGGAGGTGTCGAGCGCCAGCATCTGCGAGCCGTTGATGTAGGACTTGGCCTCGTCGAGCTCCTGCTGGGTCGGGCCGTCCTCGGCGATGCGGCGGATCTCCTGTTCGACGGCGGCGATGGTCTCGCCGGCGCGGTCGAAGCGCGTGGCGGTGTTGCCGATGAACAGCGCGGAGTGATCCATCCATAGCAGCGCGTCATAGACGGAGTAGGCGAGACCGCGCTTCTCGCGCACTTCCTTGTAGAGCCGCGACGACAGTCCGCCGCCGCCGAGAACGTGGTTCACCACATAGGCGGCCATGAAGTTCGGGTCGTGCCGGCGGATGCCGGGGCCGCCGAAGGTGATGACGGTCTGCGGCACGTCGAGCGACACGAGCACGCGCTCCGGCGGCTTGGTGGCGACGATGTCGGGCACCGGCGTCAACTGAGCCTTGTCGGGCAGCGCGCCAAAGGTCTGGTCGAGCAGCTTGCCGAGCGTGGCCGGATCGACGTCGCCGACGACCGCGACCTTCAGCGTGTCCTTGGCGAGCACGCGCCGGGTGTAGTCCTTGAGATCGTCGACGGTGATGGTCGGCACGCTCTCCAGCGTGCCGTTGGAGGGGCGGCCATAGGGGTGGTTCGGGAAGGCGAGCTCGAGGAATTTGCGGCCCGCCAGCGCGCTCGGATTGGTCGTCTCGCGGCGCAGGCCGGAGAGCACCTGCGAGCGGATGCGCTCGACGTCGGTGCTGTCGAAATGCGGCGAGGTCAGCGCCGCGCGCAACAGCTCGAACGCCTCGTCCTTGTTGTCGCGCAGCATCCGCAGCGAGCCACGGAAATTGTCGCGCGCGACCTGGAACGAGAGCTCGATGGCGCGGCGGTCGAGCCGCTCGTGGAAGGTCTTGGAATCGAGCTCGCCGGAGCCCTCGTCGAGCAGGTCGGCGACGAGATTGCCGACGCCGGGCTTGCCGGCAGGGTCCTGCGCGGCGCCGCCCTGGAACGCATATTCCATGGCGATCAAGGGCACGGTCGCGTCCTGCACGAACCAGGCTTCGATGCCGCCGGGCGACACCAGGCGCTGGATCTTGGTCGCGGCCTCTGCGGCCGGAGCGATCGTGAGCGCTGCGGCCGCGACGGTGAGGACGCAGGCGAAACGGCGGGCGAAGGTCATTGTGCTGATCACGACCGCTTCTCCTCGCGCTTGGCCGCATTGTCCTTGACCAGATAGCCGGTGACGGATCGCGTCTTCTGCAGCCAGGTCTGCGCCGCGGCGCGCACCTGCTCGGCGGTGACGGCGCGGATGCGGTCCGGCCAGCTTCTGATGTCCTCGATGCTGAGGCCGGTGGTGAGGCCGCCGCCATACCAGCGCGCCATCGTGGCCTGGTTGTCCTGGGCGTAGATCGCCTCCGCGATCAGCTGGGTCTTGACGCGTTCGAGGTCGGAGGCCGGAACCGGGTTCTGCGCGATCTCGGCGATGACGCTGTCGACCACCGCCTCGACCTGGGCGAAATCGACGCCGGGCCGCGGTGCAACCGCGATCGAGAACTGGGTCGGATCGAGCGACGTGCCCTGATAGGACGCGCTGGCATTGATCGCGAGCGGCTTGTCGACGACCAGTGCGCGGTAGAGATAGGAATTGCTGCCGCTGCCCATCAGCTGCGCCAGCACGTCGAGCGCGGCCGACTGGCCGGGGGCGGCTGTCGTGGCCGACGGCACCAGATAGAAGCGGCGCATCGAGGGCTGCTCGACATGCGGATCCGCCAAGGTGACGGTGCGTGGCGCGACCGGCTCCGGCTCCTGCGGCCGCAACCTGCGTGCGGGAATGTCTGCCTGCGACGGGATCTTGGCGAAGGTCTGCTCGACCAGCGGCCGCACTTCCTTGGCGTCGGTGTCGCCCGCGATCACCAGGATCGCGTTGTTGGGCGCGTAGAAGCGGCGATAGAACGCCAGCGCATCCTCGCGGCTGAGCTTCTCGATCTCCGGCTTCCAGCCGATCACCGGCCGGCCATAGGGATGGTTGACGTAGAGTGCCGCCATGATCTGCTCGTTGAGGCGGGCTTCCGGCGAGTTGGCGACGCGCATGTTGTATTCCTCGAGCACGACGTCGCGCTCGGGCAGCACGTTCTCATCCTTCAGCACCAGGCCGGTCATGCGATCGGCCTCGAACTCCATCATCTTCGGCAGCTGATCGCGCGGCACGCGCTGGAAGTAGCCGGTGTAGTCGACCGAGGTGAAGGCGTTCTCATTGCCGCCGATCTTCAGCACGGTCTTGGAGAACTCGCCGGCCGGATGCTTCTCGGTGCCCTTGAACATGAGGTGCTCGAGGAAGTGCGCCAGTCCCGATTTGCCGGGCGTCTCGTCGGCGGAGCCGACCTTGTACCAGATCATCTGCGTGACCACCGGGGTGCGGTGATCCTGGATCACGACGACCTGCAGGCCGTTCGGAAGGGTGAAACTGGCGGGGGGCTCGGAGGCAAACGTCGTTTGCGCCGCAGCGCCGGCCGTGAACGCGAGCAGAGAGACGAGCGCGGCAGCGACGGGGATGAACCGGTGCGAGGACATCATGATCCTTCTGAAGGCCCGAGAGGGGCGATCGGGTTTGAGCGCAGCATGCTACACCGCGCGGGACGGAGCCCGGCGTCACAAAGCGGCGATGCATGGTGCTGCCGCAAGACATTAAATTTCGCTAACGCCGGCACTGCCGGCGGTTCCGGAGACCTTGGGGCGGCGGACGGAATTACCGTTCCTTGCCGGTCATGATGTCCATCTGCTTGGCACCCAGCGGCTCCTGCGGACCGGTGCCGTAGGCATAGCTCGGCGATGGCGTCTGGTAGCCGGGCGGCGGCTGGGTCAGGCTTTCGCGCTGCGGCTCGCTGGTGAACGGCTTCGCCTCGCTGTCATTGCCCTTGAACATGCCGAACAGGCCGCCCTTGAAGCCGAGCTGCGACGGGCTCAGCATCGGATTGTTGGTGACGCCCGGCTGGACCGGCTCGGTCTGCTTGGCGGACGCGGTGCGTCCGGCGCGCATCTCGGCGGGCGTCAGCGGACGCGCCGACGCGACGGGATCCTTGTTTTCCTTCTTGCGCGCAGCCGCGGCGGCACGACGGCGCTGCTCATCCGGGTCCTTCGGCCAGTTCGGCGCCGTGGCCTGTGCCGCGGCCGCCGCCGGGGGCGGCAGATCGAGCTTGGGCGGAACCACCAGCGGCGAACGCTCGCGGTAGTCGATCGTCGGCGTCTCCATGTTGGTGCCGCCGATCCCGCGCATCAGATTGTCGATGATCTTCTCTTCGAAGGTCTTGTCGTCTTCGTCGTCGTCCTGGGCGCGCGCGGTGCCGGCGGCCATCATGAGGCCGATTCCGAGCGCCACGGCGGACAGCCGCAGAGCGCGAATGGCCGTGCTGGTCACGATCCGGCCGCTGACTTCGGTCTTGCGCATGGCTTTCCCTGTCCTCGCTTGTCCAGTGCTCGTGATCAGACGAACCAACCGTGACCCCGACACTCGCGGACCCTCCGCAAGCGGGTCGTCCGGTCATCCGCCGATCCCGAAAACGTGAAGAACCTCAGGCTCTTGAGCCCAGATCGGCAGGACCGGTATCGACCCCGATCAGGGCGCTTTTGCGGCGGGGCCGCCGAAGAAGGAGTCATACAGCAGGCCCGCCACCCCGGCAACGATCGCCACGTCGGCCAGATTGAAGATGTACCAGTTGTACACGGTGCCGCCGATCTCGACATGGAACAGCGCAAAATCCACCACCGCACCATAGGCGAGCCGGTCGATGCCATTGCCGATGGCGCCGCCGATGATCATGCCGAGCGCCGCCGTGGCGAGCTTGGTTTCCGACCGCGCCATCCAGATCGCCAGCGCCACCACAGCGACGGCCTTCACCGCCATCAGCCCATATTGCGCGAGCGCGCTCTCGTTCTGCAGCCAACCGAAGGAGATGCCGATGTTCCAGGCGAGATAGAGGTCGAAGAACGGTGTGACCTTCACGGTGCCGCGGTTCGGCAGGTCGAACACATAGAGCAGCCACAGCTTGGAGGCCTGGTCGATGACCAGCGTGGCGAGGCCGGCGAGCAGGCCGAGGCGGAGGCGGGGGGTCATTGGACGAAAAGTGCTCCGCAGACGACGGTGCGCTCCCTCGCCCCGTTGTTACGGGGAGAGGGTTGGGGGGAGGGGCGGACGCACGGGGAGTGTCCGGGGTGAGACCTGTACCCCCTCACCCGGATTGCATCTGGCGATCCAATCCGACCTCTCCCCGCAGGCGGGGAGAAGTTAGAGCGGAGCGCGTCGCGCCATCCGTCCAAGCCAGGGAAGGGTCTGTGATTCACTAGACACTCACCCCGAGCGCCTTCCATTCGCGCAGCGCCTGCGCGTCACGCGGCGAGACGTCGGGATACTCTGCGTCCTCGCCGACGCTTTCCAGGATCTTCCAGGAGCGGGCGCATTTGCGGCCGACGGCCTTCTCGACAATGACGGCAACGCCCGGCACCGCATCGAGCCGGAACGCCTCCGCCGGTGCTTCGCCCTCGCGCACCTCATAGTTCGAGGTGATGCAGATCTCGGCCAGATCCGTGTCGAACAAGGTGCCGAGCAGCGCGCGATCGGCGACATAGATGATCGGCGAGGCTTCCAGCGAGGAGCCGATGGTCTTGGCCGCGCGGGCGAGCTCCAGCGCGCCGGTGACGACGCGCCTGATGTTGCGGATGGTCTCCCATTTCGCGGCCAGCGCCTCGTCGCGATAGCCATCCATCGTTTCTGGGAACAGCGTCAGATGCACCGACGGTGCGGCGTCAGGCCGGTACATCCGCCACGCTTCGTCGGTGGTGAAGGACAACACCGGCGCCAACCATTTCAGGATCGCGTCGCAGATCAGGTCGATCGCGGTGAGCGCGGCCTTGCGCGCCACCGAGGACGGCGGGTCGCAATACAGCGTGTCCTTGCGGATGTCGAAATAGAACGCCGACAGCTCGGTGTTCATGAACGCCGCGAGCGAGGCGATCACGGTCTTGTAGTCGAACGCGGCATAGGCGCGGCGGATGACCTCGGCCTGCTCGGACAATTGATGCAGCATCAGCCGTTCCAGCTCCGGCATGTCGGCGAACGCCACCGCCTCGCTGCGCTTGTAGTGATGCAGCGTGCCGAGCATCCAGCGGATCGAGTTGCGCAGCTTGCGATAGGTCTCGATGGTGTTCTTCAGGATCTCCGGGCCGATGCGCTGGTCGTCGGCATAGTCGGTCGCGCAGACCCACAGGCGCAGGATGTCGGCGCCGGAATCCTTGATGACCTTCTGCGGCTCGACGGTGTTGCCGAGCGACTTCGACATCTTCCGGCCGTTCTCGTCGAGCGTGAAGCCGTGCGTCAGCACCACATCGTACGGCGCCCGGCCGCGGGTGCCGCAGCTCTCGAGCAGCGAGGAGTGGAACCAGCCGCGATGCTGGTCCGAGCCTTCAAGATACATCACCGTATCCTGGCCGCCATCGACCTTGCGCTTGATGCCGGCGAGGCCGGGGAAATGCACGGGGTCTTCGAGCACGAAGGCGTGGGTCGAACCGGAATCGAACCAGACGTCGCAGATGTCGTCGACCTTCTTCCAGTCCTCATTGGCCCGCGAGCCGAGGAAGCGCTCGCGCGCGCCGTCGGCATACCAGGCATCGGCGCCTTCCTTCTCGAAGGCGTCCGCGATGCGGGTGTTCACCGTCTCGTCCTGCAGGATCTCGGCGGAGCCGTCGCCCTTTTCGCGCACGAACACCGCGATCGGCACGCCCCAGGCGCGCTGGCGCGAGATCACCCAGTCCGGCCGGTTGGCGATCATGCCGTTGATGCGGTTCTGGCCGGCCGCCGGCACCCATTGCGTGACCGAGATCGCGCGCAGCGCGCGGGCACGCAGGGTGTCGCCGGACTTCGCCTGACCGTCATCAGCGATGTCCTTGTCCATCGCGATGAACCATTGCGGCGTGTTGCGGAAGATCACCGGCTTCTTGGAGCGCCAGGAGTGCGGGTATTGATGCTTGAGCCGGCCGCGCGCCAGCAGCATGCCCGCCTCGGTCAACGCCTTGATGACGGCCTCGTTGGCGTCGCCCTTCTCGCCCTTGTCGTTGATGACGCGTTTTCCGGTGAAGCCCGGGGCGTGATCGGTCAGCGCGCCGTTCTCGTCGACAGTGTAGGGGATGGTGGTCGCGATGCCTCGGCCTTCCAGCTCGCGGCCATGCGCCATCCAGACGTCAAAGTCCTCGCGGCCGTGGCCGGGCGCAGTGTGGACGAAGCCGGTGCCGGTGTCGTCGGTGACGTGGTCGCCGGGCAGGAGTGGCACGACGAAATTGTAGCCGCCGGCGAGACCCCTGAACGGATGCGCGCATTCGACGGCATCCAGCGTGTCGCCGGGGATGTCGCGCAGTCTGTTGTAGCTCGTGACGCGCGCCTGCTTGAACACGCCCTCCGCGAGCGCGTCGGCGAGGATCAGCTTGTCGCCGGTCCTGGCCCAATTGTCCGCAGGCGCGTCGGTGACCTCGTAAAGGCCATAGGCGATCTTGGGCGAGAACGAGATGGCGCGGTTGCCGGGCAGGGTCCAGGGCGTCGTGGTCCAGATCACCACCGAAGCGCCTGCGAGCGCGCCATGGGCCGGCGAGGTCACCGGAAACTTCACCCACACCGTGTCGGACTGATAATCCTCGTATTCGACCTCGGCCTCGGCCAGCGCCGTCTTCTCGACCACGCTCCACATCACAGGCTTGGAGCCGCGATACAGCGTGCCGTTGGCGGCGAACTTCATCAGCTCGCGCGCGATCTGCGCCTCGGCCGGATAGGTCATGGTGGCGTAGGGATGGTCCCAGTCGCCAATGACGCCGAGACGCTTGAACTCCTCGCGCTGCACGTTGAGCCAATGCTCGGCATAGGCGCGGCATTCCTTGCGGAATGCGACCATGGCGGCGGAGTCGCGGAAGTCGGGCTTGGTCTTGCCCTTCTTGCGGTAGTTCTCCTCCTCGATCTTCCATTCGATCGGCAGGCCGTGACAGTCCCAGCCCGGCACATAGTTGGAATCGTGGCCGAGCATCTGCTGGCTCTTGGTCACGACGTCCTTGAGGATCTTGTTGAGTGCGTGCCCGATATGGATGTTGCCATTGGCGTAGGGCGGGCCGTCATGCAGCACGAATTTCGGCCGCCCCTGGGCGGTCTCGCGCAGCTTGCCGTAGAGGTCGATGTCACTCCAGTATTTCAGGATCTCCGGCTCGCGCTGCGGCAGGCCGGCGCGCATCGGGAATTCCGTCTGCGGCAGATAGAGGGTTTTCGAGTAATCGGCGGCGTCGGACTTTTGCGGCTTCTCGGACATCGTGATCTGGCTTGATGAGCTCAAAGAGGGGGCGCGGAGGCGCGAGCTGGGATCGCGGGCGGCGGAACGAGCAGAGACATCCCGGTCTTGCGCCGAGCTCGAAAAGCTCAGGCGGAAGCCGGGCCGCTAATGCCGATGATGCGCCGTATCAACATGGGGCTTTCTCATAGCAGCCGGACGGCGAAATCGCAAAGTGATCGTGCGCCGCCGGGCAGCCGGGCCTATTCGATCTCGCCGAGCCGGGGGAAGAGGCCTGCATTCGCCTGAAGCAGGGCGCGGGCCTTGGCACTGTCGTCGTCCATCTGCCGGATCAGGGCCTCGATCGAGCTGAATTTCGCCTCCTCGCGGATGAAGCCGATGAAAGCGATATCCAGGACCTCGCCATAGAGGCTGTCCTTGAAGTCGAACAGGAAGGTCTCGAGCAGCGGCGCGCCATTGTCGAAGGTCGGCCGGCGGCCGAAATTGGCGACGCCGTCGATCTGCACCCGGTTCGCACCGCGGCCGCGGCCAACCCGGACGGCATAGATGCCGTGGCGCAGGCCGCAATCGCGGTCGAGCCGCATATTGGCGGTGGGGTAGCCGAGATCGCGGCCGCGCTTCTCGCCATGGATGACCTCCGAGGTCACGAACCAGGGGCCGCCGAGCATCGCGGTGGCCTCGGCGACCTGGCCCTCGGCCAGCGCCTCGCGGATCGCGGTCGAAGAGACCGGCCGCTCGTCGATGTCGACATGGGGCTGCACGTCCACCTCGATGCCCAGTTTGGGGGCCTCGCTGGCGAGCAGAGTGGGCGAGCCGACGCGACCCTTGCCGAAATGAAAGTCGTAGCCGACCGCGATCCCGGCGACGCCGAGGCGGCCGATCAGTTCATGGTGAATGAAATCCTGCGCCGAGGTCTGGGCACGGCCCTTGTCGAAGGTCATGACGACGGCGCCCTGCAGCCCGGTTCCGGCCAACAGCCGCAGCTTGGCGCGTTCGTCGGTGAGTCGGAATTGCGGTGTGTTGGGGCTGAAGAAGCGCCGTGGATGCGGCTCGAAGGTCAGGGCGAGCGCCGGACGGCCGTGACTCTTGCCCATTTCGACCGCCGCCTCGATCACGGCCCGGTGGCCGAGATGGACGCCGTCGAAATTTCCCATCGCCACCACCGCGCCTTTGACGATGTCGGCCGGCGGGGTGGTGTCGCGGATGATCGTGAAAGCAGCCATGTGACGGAAATATCTCGTGGATTCGCGAAGCCGCCGATCGGCGGAGGTCGACCTGGACCGTGGGCGGCCGGCCTGCCGAAGTCAAGCCGAAGGGGGCCCCGGGCGCATGCAGCGCAGCAAAGCCGACATGCGAACGGGGTGCAGTTAACGCGCTGTTTAACGGCTGGTGCTACTCCTGAACCCGGATGGCGGAGGTCGTTCGAGACCTGAGCCGAAAAGATCGTTTTGGTAACAGTCTGCGCGTTGTGTTCGCGTTGGGGGAGTCAAGATGGCGGTTGATTTGACGATGCCGGTGCTCGTCGTCGACGATTACAGCACCATGATCCGTATCATCAGGAATCTTCTGAAACAGATTGGGTTCGAGGACATCGACGACGCCAGCGACGGCTCGATGGCGCTCAACAAGATGCGCGCCAAGAAGTATGGCCTCGTGATCTCGGACTGGAACATGGAGCCGATGACCGGCTACGACCTGCTCCGCGAGGTCCGCGCCGATCCCAACCTGGCGACCACCCCGTTCATCATGATCACGGCGGAATCCAAGACCGAGAACGTGATCGCGGCCAAGAAGGCCGGCGTGAACAATTACATCGTCAAGCCGTTCAACGCGGCGACCCTGAAGACCAAGATCGACGCCGTGTTCCCGGACATGGCCACGGCCTGAGCGCCGGTCGAATCCTGCGATCCCAGCATGAAAAACGCCCGGCCTGACAGCCGGGCGTTTTTCATTGTCACCACTTCAATTCCCGCATCAGGGCGCGCGGCGGATGGCCGAACAGCTCCTTGACCGAGGCCGGATCGAGCTGATCGACGCCGGCGAACTCCTCGGAATGAATGCCGCGGGTCACGAACAGGCAGTCGATGCCGAAAGCATGCGCGCCGGCGAGGTCGGTGCGGACGGAATCGCCGATCGCGAGCACCTCCTCGCGCGCGACCGGCCGGCCGGCATGCTGCTCGGCGAGCCGCATGGCGCGTTCGTAGATCGGCCGGTGCGGCTTGCCGTAGAAGATCACCTCGCCGCCGAGTTCGCGGTAGAGTTCGGCGATGGCGCCGGCGCAGTAGATCAGGCGGTCGCCGCGTTCGACCACGATGTCCGGATTGGCGCAGATCAGCGGCAGCTTGCGCTCCAGCGCGCGAAGCAGCATCGGCCGGTAATCCTCGGCGGTCTCGGTCTCGTCGTCGTAGAGGCCGGTGCAGATGATGTAGTCGGCCTCGTCCTGCGGCGACAGGGTCACCTCGAGGCCGCGATGGATCGAGTTGTCGCGCTCGGGGCCGAGCCAGAACACCTTGCCGCCGGGATGGTCCGCCACGTAATGGCGGGTCAGGTCGCCGGAGGAGACGATGGCGCTGTAGACCTCGTCGGCCACGCCGAGCTTGCGCAGCTGCCGCTGCACGGAATCGGCCGGCCGCGGCGCATTGGTGATCAGGATCACCGTACCGCCCTCGCGCCTGAAGCAATGCAACGCCTCGCAGGCCTCGGGAAAGGATTCCAGCCCGTTATGGACCACGCCCCAGATGTCGCTCAGCACGACCTGCTTGCGGCCGACCAGGTCGCGCAGCCGCTCTTCGAAGTGCAGCGACGTCATGGCAGCAGGCGCGGCTCAGGCCGGTCCGGCGATGCGACGCGCCAGTGCAGCATTGCCGACGCTTCGCGGTGAGGCGCTGGTGGTTGACGCGTCGGAGGAATGAGGGCCGGCGGCATTGGGATCCTGAATCTTGATGTCCTGCCCGCCTCCAGGGGAGGCCGCAGCGGCCACGCCGGTAGCAGATGAACCCTCGGGCCGCAATGGCCGCGGCGGGGCGAACAGGAAGCCCTGGCCGAACCGGACGTCGTAGTCGAGCAGGTCGATGACGCTGCGCTCGCCCTCGATCCGCTCGGCGATCAGGTCGATGCCGAAGCGGCCCAGCAGGTCGGAGAGGTCGGTCGGGTGGATGTCGGACACCGAGCCCTGCTTGGGATCGAGCAGCAGCGCCGCCGGCACCTTGATGAAGCGGATGCCGCGGTCGGCGAGCTCGCGCGGCTCGAACCGCAATTCGGTGACGTGGTCCATCGAGAAACGATAGCCGCGCTGGGCGAGCGCCGCGAGATGCTCGGTCTCGGTCGGGCCGAGGTTGCGCAACGTCGCCTGCTTGAATTCGAGCACGAAGGACGGCGCCAGCGCGCGGTTGGCTTCCAGGAAATCCAGGCACTGTGAGAAGTTGGCGGGGCTGCTCAGGGTGGCCGACGAGACGTTGCAGAAGATCCCGACCTCCTTGTTGCGCACCATCAGCCGGCGCAGCACCTGCACGCAGCGGAGCATCACCATGTGGTCGATGCGCCCCACCAGGCCGGCCGCCTCCGCGATGCCGATGAAGTCGTCGGCGGCAAGCACCTGGTCGCGCTCGTCGCGCAGCCGTGTCACCGCTTCGTAGAATCGCACCTTGCGTTGTGGCAGCGTCACCAGCGGCTGCAGATAAATGTCGAGACGGTTGTCGTCGAGCGCAGCCTTTACGGCGGCGAGCATCTGCGGCTGGCTGCGCGGGGCGGCGGGGGCTGCGGCAGCGGCCGGGGGCGCGTTGGTCGCGACAGGCGAGGGGCTCGGCTGCGACGGGACCGGCTTCGCAGGCGTCAGGCCGGCGGGAGGGGTGACGCGCATGCTGGGCTCGGCCGGCTTCACCTCGGGCGCGGTCGCGGGGGCGATTTTGGGCTCCACGACTGGAGTCGAAGCCGGTGCGGCCGCAGCAGGACGCACGGGTTCCGCCGAAGCAGACGGTGTCGGTGCCGATGCTGCTGGCTGGGCCTGAGAGGGGATCGCGGCGATCAGATCCTCGTGCTGTGCGACCGTGACGGCGAGCTGCTTCATCAGGCCGCCGAGCTCGTTGATCTCGCTGATCACGCCCTGCAGGCGGTCGGTGCTGACCGAATTCGACGACACCACGCGCCCTTCGACCGCGGACAGGCGGCGACCGAACTCGGCGACTTGGCGCGCGAGATCGGCGGTGCCACGCGACAGATCAGCAATCTGGCTGCCGACGTCGGAGCGGTCGCGCAGCCGCATCGACACGGCGTTGTAGAGGATGAGGAAGGTCAGCGCGGCGAGTGCGACGATCGCAGATTCCGAGCCACTCATACCGGCCACCGAATACAGGATCAGGCCGAGCGAAGCCGCGACCAGAACCATGCAGATGGCGATGAAAATCGTGGAAATCCGGATCATGCTGCGCGACGCTCCCAACCGAATACAACCCTAGCACTTCTGTTGATTCGCGAGGATAGCTGGCAGGATTCAAATACCGGGAGAGACAGATGATTTCCCCAGGGCGTGTCATTTACGCAAAATCACGCCGCAAGGTGAAGTGTCATCGTAGTGACGCGTCCCGTAGAACAACGGAGTACGGGCCAGCGTCGCTGGACATGGTGAACATTCATGAGAGGCGGAAGTCGATCGGCCGCGTTCCACGCGACGAAATCGGCGATTTTGTTTCTGGATCATTTCTGACGCGCTGACGCGGACCGATCGGCGCCTCCGCGAAGGTGTCCGCATGCTGGTGCACATGTCACCCTCGTCAAGTTGATCAGCTCAGATGATCCAGTCATGGTTCGACCCTCATCGAACCAAGCGTTCCCCTCAGCGTCACGCGTTGCGGTGCTGACGCCTTCGCAGGGCGGCCACGCCGAGCAGCAGCGCTGCAACGGCGACTCCGACTGGCAGGTTGACGCGGCCGAGTGCGCCACCAAGACCGCCGCCGTGGTTCGAAGACGTCGCCGAGGGTGCGAGCGGGATAGTGTCGGGGTCGATCTCGTCGGCGTCGGGCTGGCGCGACGTCGGCGAGGCGATCGCCACGCGCAGCCGGCTGCCGAGGGACGGATAATGCGGGGCCGGGCTGCGCAACTTGACGGCTGCGATCACGGCAAAGATCACCGCCAGCGCGACCAGGATGCCGCCGACCACCGCGAATGCGGTGAACAGGCCGTAGGTCATTTCCACCCAACGGAACAGCGCCGTCAGGCCGACGATGCAGGCCGCGATCAGGAAGAGGCCTGCGGTCGCGAACAGCCCGGCAGCCACGACGTAGGAAGTCACCGTGCCCGTGGCCTGCCGCGCGCGGTCGCGCATATAGGATTGCGTGGCGCGTTTGACGCGGTTCAGCCGCTGCTCCAGCCCCAGCTGCAAGAGTTCGCCTGGCGGTGCGAGCATGCGCGTCCTCCGAAGGTTCGTTTGCCGCGCGCGAAACGCCGGCTCGCGACATGAACGTGGAGGGGGTGCGAAGGTTCCCGGCGAGCGCGGCCCCGGGGCTGCGCCGCCGGTCGTGGCACCAAAACAAATCCCCTCCTCGCTGGCGCGGGGAGGGGATGATCGAGCTGACCAGGAGGGCTGAGGCTTACGCCACGGCCTTGATGACCTTGCCGACCTTGTCGACGATCTCGCCGATCTGGTCCTCGCTGATGATCAGCGGCGGAGTCAGCGCCAGGGTATCGCCGGCGATGCGCAGCATCAGGTCGGTGTTGTGGAAGGCTTGCTCCATCGCCGAGTAGCCGCGCTTGCCGGCCGCGTCGGGCAGCGGCGCGAGGTCGATGCCGGCGGTCAGACCGACGGTGCGGATGTCGAGCACGTTGGGCAGGCCCTTCAGCGACATCACGGCGTCGGCCCATTTCGGCTCGATCGCCTTGGCATGCTCGAACAGCTTGTGGTCGCGGTAGATGTCGAGCGTGGCGAGGCCGGCGGCACAGGCGATCGGATGTGCCGAGTAGGTGTAGCCGTGAGTGAACTCCACCATGTGCTCCGGGCCGCTCATGAAGGCATCGTGGATGGTGTCGCGCACCACCACGCCGCCCATCGGCGCGGCGCCGTTGGTGACGCCCTTGGCGAAGGTGAGCAGGTCCGGCGTCACGCCGTAGCGCTCGGCGGCAAACGCGTGGCCAAGGCGGCCGAAGCCGGTGATGACCTCGTCGAAGATCAGCAGGATGCCGTGCTTCTGGGTGATCTCGCGCAGGCGCTTGAGATAGCCCTTCGGTGCCGGGATCACGCCGGTCGAGCCGGCCATCGGCTCGACGATGACCGCGGCGATGGTGTTGGCACCGTGCAGCGCGACCAGGTTTTCCAGCTCTTCGGCGAAATGCGCGCCGTACTCCGGCTCACCCTTGGTGAAGGCCTGCTTCTCGCGATCATAGGTGGCGGGGATGTGATCGACGCCCGTCAGCAGCGTGCCGAACATCTTGCGGTTGTTGACGATGCCGCCGACCGAGGTGCCGCCGAAACCGACGCCATGATAGCCGCGGACACGGCCGATCAGGCGGGTTCGGCTGCCCTGGCCGTTGATCTGGTGATAGGCGAGCGCCATCTTCAGCGCGGTATCGGCGGCCTCCGAGCCGGAGTTGCAGAAGAACACGTGATCGAGGCCGGCGGGCGCGAGGTCGGCGATGCGGTTCGCCAGCTCGAATGCCTGGGGAATGCCGAACTGGAATGGCGGCGCGTAATCGAGGGCGGCGGCCTGCTTGCCGATCGCCTCGGCGATCTCGGTGCGGCCGTGTCCGGCGTTGCAGCACCACATGCCGGCGGCGGCGTCGATGATCTTGCGGCCATCGATCGTGATGTAGTGCATGTCCTTGGCACCGGCGAGCAGGCGCGGATTCTTCTTGAACGCGCGATTCGCGGTGAACGGCATCCAATGCGCGGCAAGATCGTTCGGAACGGTGACGGCGGGGCGGGGGCTCTTGTCCAGCATGGGGACCTCTCGGGACGTTCAAGGCAGGTTGTGCGACGGCGCCAGCATGATCCGGAAAGGTGGCGAACCGGTGCCAAGACAGCTTGCCGAAACGGATCGTGCTTGATGGGCCCGAATGCGCGCCGACGTGGTCAGCCGACTGTCCGAGCCAGCGGCAAGCTATCAGCTTCGCGCACCGACGGAAATGTCAAAGGTCCAGCGTTCCTGCTGCTCTGGTGAGCGGATTCTGCACGGCAACGGCAGAAAGTGCTGTTTGGTGGAAGTTGCCGCGTCATTTTGCGCCAATGGATCGGACGGCGCGGGGATCGCGCCTGCGCCTGGCGGACGCTGCCTCAGACCAGATCCTGGGCGGTGATCCAGAACACCTCGCCCTCGGACTCCTCGGTATCGAGCCACAGCAGCGGCAGGTCCGGATACGACGCCTCGATCTGCGGCCGGTCGCGGCCGACCTCGCACAGCAGCCCGCCTTCCGCGGTGAGATGGTCGCGTGCCTGGCCGAGAATGCGGTGGATGATGTCGAGGCCGTCGGCACCGCCATCGAAGGCGAGCGTGGGCTCGGCGCGGCATTCCTGCGGCAGCCCGGCCATGCCCTCGGCATCGACATAGGGCGGATTGCTGATGATCAAATCATAGCGACGCTGGCTGAGCGGCGCGAACAGATCGCCGCGGTGCAGCGAGATGCGCTCGCCGAGGTCGTAGTCGGCGACGTTCTTCGCGGCGACCGCGAGCGCATCCTTGGAGATGTCGACGGCGTCGATCATCGCGTTGGGGAAGTGGCGGCTGGCCAGGATGGCGAGACAGCCGGAGCCGGTGCAGAGATCCAGCACGCTGTCGACGGCCAGCGGATCGTCGATCAGCGAGGTGCCGTCGGCCTCGGCGCCACCGAAATGCGTCTCCAGGAGTTCGCCGATGAAGGAGCGCGGCACGATGACGCGCTCGTCGACATAGAACGGCAGACCGCGCATGTAGACCTTGTTGACCAGATAGGCCGCCGGCTTGCGCGTGGTGATCCGGGTCGTGATCAGGTCGAGGATCTGCTTGCCCTCGGCGGCGGTCACCCGGGCGGTGACGAAGCTCTCGAACTGATCGGGGCGCAGATGCAGCGCTTCACCGATCAGGAAGGCGGCCTCCGACACCGGATCGGTGGTGCCATGCGCAAACACCAGGTCGGCGTCCTGGAACCGGCTCACCGCATAGCGCAGATAGTCGAGCAGGGTCACAAGCTCGCCAGCATTCACCTTCGGCAGCTTGGGTGCCGGCGCCTTGCGCGGCGCAGTCGTCTTGACCTTCTTCGCCATCACGATGTCCAGCGCGCCGCGGCGGCGTCGTCGTGGCTCTTGGCCTCGACCCAGCTGCCGCCATCAGCGGTCTCCTCGCGCTTCCAGAACGGCGCGTTGGTCTTGAGATAATCCATCAGGAACTCCGCGGCCTCGAACGCCGCCCGGCGGTGGCTCGACGCGGTGACCACCAGCACGATGTTCTCACCGGGCGTGATGCGGCCGAAGCGGTGGATCACGGTCAGGCCCTGCAGCGGCCAGCGTGCCATCGCCTCCTCGGCATGGCGCATGATCTCGGCTTCTGCCATGCCCGGATAGTGTTCGAGCACCAGCGCGCTGATCGGCGTGTCATGGTCGTTGCCGCGGCACAGGCCGGAGAAGCTGACGACTGCGCCGATATCGGTGCGGCCATGGCTGAGCGCCGCGATCTCGGCCGCGGTGTCGAAATCCTCTGGCTGCACGCGGACGGTGACGATCGCGGTCATGGTGCGGGTCTTCTGCTGGCGTGCTCAGCCGCCGGTCATCGGCGGGAAGAAAGCGATCTCGCGGGCGCCCGAGATCGGGGCATCCGGCTGCACATGCGACTGGTCGATGGCGGCGCGGATCACCTTCGGCTTCTCGAAGGCATAGGCATAGCCTTCGCCCTGCGCGGTCAGCCAGGCGATCAGCTCGCCCACCGTGCGCACGCTCGCAGGCGGCTCGATCGTCTCCTCGGCCTTGCCGATGCGCTCGCGCACCCAGGCGAAATACTTCACCTTCATCGCGAATCTTCCTCGATGAGGTGGTGGATGCCGGAGCGGAAATAATCATAGCCGGTATAGATCGTGAAGATCGCCGAGGTCCACAGCAGCACGATCCCGATCATGGTCACCACCGGCACGATCTGGTCACCGGCCTCGCCGGCGAGCAGGAAGCCGATCGCGATCAGCTGCATCGTGGTCTTCCATTTCGCGACCTTGGTCACGGGAACGCTGACGCGCAGCGCGGCGAGATATTCGCGCAGGCCCGACACCAGGATCTCGCGGCACAGGATCACGATGGCCGCCCACAAGGTCCAGCCATGGATGCTGTTGTCGGCGGCCAGCATCAACAGGCAGGACGCGACCAGGAGCTTGTCCGCGATCGGATCGAGCATGCGGCCGAAGGCCGATTGCTGGTTCCAGATGCGGGCATAATAGCCGTCGAGATAATCGGTTACGCCGGCCGCGATGAACACGGCGACGGCGACCCAGCGCAGCCACAGCGGATAGTCCATGATGGACTGCGCGTAGATGCAGCCGACCACGACCGGTATCGCGGCGATCCGCGTATAGGTCAGGATGTTCGGCAGGGACGTCGACGTCTTGCTGGGCACGCGTGTGGTCGCAATGTTCATCCGGTGTACCAATACTGATGCCGTGCGAACGTCAACCTTCGAGCCGAACTGCACCGGCAGGATGACGCAGATATGACGCGAATCGCAACGAAGTCTTGCCGAGATAGGAACTCTCCCGCGCAGGGCAACGCGAGCCGCAATGCTTCATTAAGCAACCGGACGCGGTCGCGCCAGTCTCCAGATCGGCGCGGCCGGCGTCCGCCGCCCGACCTTATTGCGCTGCAATGACAATGGCGCGAAGCGCGGGCCAAGCCAAGTCAGCCGGTCATCTCAGCCGTCCCTGTCAGATGGCCTCGGCGCCATGCACCGCGCACCAATGCGCCTGGCGTTCCGCGAACACGCGGTCGCGGACATAGTCCAGCGTCTCCTCGTCCAGGGTCTCGATCACGTCGAGGCTGAACGCCTCCGCGCCATGGGCGGTCCAGGCCGCTTGCAGGCCGCCGCGGCGATGGCCGCCCTGGCGCAGGGTGAACCAGAGGCGGTTCTGGATCTTGTCGAGGTCCGGCGCGCAGCCGATCCAGCGCTCGCTGGTGGCGGCGCAGGTCACCGCGAAGATGCCGGCGGGAGACTTGCGTTCCTTATAGGCGGCGACGGCCGCCTTGCGCTGGTCGGGGGTCATGGTGGGGCTCCTGGATTTTCATCCGGGTGTATATCCGATATTTTTGTCCGGGTAAATTGTTTTCGTCAGACTGGAGCCGGTGCCTCGGTGGGGCGCCACCCTCGCCGTCTTTCCGGGGCCGCACCTCAGCTCGCATTGCTGTGAAAATACTCGAAAATCTTCCGCGCGCTTTCGGCGCTCACGCCCGGTACCTTGCCGAGATCGGCGATCGAGGCGCGTTCGATCTCTTTCAAGGTGCCGAAATGGTGCAGCAGCGCGCGCTTGCGCGACGGGCCGATGCCGGGGATCTCCTGCAGGCCGGCCTCGCGGATGTCCTTCTTGCGCAGCTTGCGGTGTGAGCCGATGACGAAGCGATGCGCCTCGTCGCGCAGGCGCTGGATGAAATACAGCACGGGATCGCGCGGCTCGAGCTTGATCGCCTCGCGCTCGGGGATGAACAGCGTCTCGCGGCCGGCGTCACGGTCGGGGCCCTTGGCGACCGACATCAGCGCCACGTTGGTGACGCCGAGTTCGGTGAAGATCTCGCGGACGGCATTGAGCTGGCCGCGGCCGCCGTCGATGATCACGAGGTCCGGCCATTGTGGCACGTCGTCCTCTTTCGCGGCGCGCGCGACGTCCTTTTCGGACGGCGCGACCAGCCGCTTGAAGCGGCGCTGCAGCACCTCTTTCATCATCGCATAATCGTCGCCGGGCGTGAGCCCTTCCGACTTGATGTTGAACTTGCGGTACTGGTTCTTCATGAAGCCGTCGGGGCCGGCGACGATCATCGCGCCGACCGCGTTGGTGCCCTGGATGTGGCTGTTGTCGTAGACCTCGATCCGCTTCGGGATCTGCGGCAGGCCGAGCGTCGTCGTCATCGCTTCCAGCAGGCGGCTCTGCGTCGCGGTGTCGGCGAGCTTGCGGCCCAAGGCTTCGCGCGCATTGGTCAGCGCATGCGTGACGAGGTCCTTCTTCTCGCCACGCTTCGGCGTGGAGACTTCGACCTTGTGGCCGGCCTTGACGCACAGCGCCTCAGCCAGCAGTTCGGCTTCCTCGATCTCGTGCGACAGCAGGACCAGGCGCGGCGGCGGCTTGTCGTCGTAGAACTGCGACAGGAAGGCGGACAGCACCTCCTCGGGCGTGAAGGTCTTCTCGGCACGCGGGAAGTAGGCGCGGTTGCCCCAGTTCTGGCCGGTGCGGAAGAAGAACACTTCGACGCAGAAGAAGCCGCCTTCCTGGTGGACTGCGAATACGTCGGCCTCCTCGACCGTCCGTGGATTGATGCCCTGTTGCGAGGAGATCGCCGACAGCGCCGCGAGACGGTCGCGATAGACGGCGGCTGTCTCGAACTCGAGCTCGCTCGAGGCCTTCTCCATCTCGGCCGCGAGCAGGGCCTTCACCGCCTGGCTGCGGCCGGACAGGAAGTCGGTCGCCTCGCGCACCAGCTCGGTATAGCCGGGAAAGTCGATCTCCTGGGTGCAGGGACCGGCGCAGCGGCGGATCTGGTGCAGCAGGCAGGGGCGGGTACGGCTCTCGAAGAACGAATCGGTGCAGGAGCGGATCAGGAACGCGCGCTGCAGCGCCGTGATGGTGCGGTTGACCGCGCCGGCTGAAGCAAACGGGCCGAAATAGCGTCCGGGCCGCGACTGCGCGCCGCGGTGCTTGAGGATCTGCGGCGCCCAATGGTCGCCGGTGATGAGAATGTAGGGGAACGACTTGTCGTCGCGCAGCTGCACGTTGAAGCGCGGCTTGAGCTGCTTGATGAGGTTCGCCTCGAGCAGCAGCGCCTCGGTTTCCGTGGTGGTCGAGACGATCTCGACAGCCACGGTGGCCGCGATCATGCGCAGGATGCGCGCCGGCAGCGGCGCATTGGCGCGGGCATAGGATGACAGGCGCTTTTTGACGTTCTTGGCCTTGCCGACATAGAGCACGTCATGGGCCGCATTCAGCATGCGGTAGACGCCGGGCGAGGTCGGCGCCAGCCGCACCGCGTTCTCGATGGCGGCATGGCCGGTCGCGAGCGGACCTTCGCCGACCGGCTCCAGGGTCTCTTCCGTCAACTCCGGCAGGCGCGATTCATCGTCCTCGTCGGCCGCGGAGGCCGCGGGATCGAGATCGGGCGTATCGGTCGGCTCGGGCGGCAGGTCGGCCGCGGCGCCACGCCTGGGGTCGGGCGCCGGCGCCTTGGATGGATCAGAGCTTTGGGTGGTCATGTCAGCAAATTAAGCGCTCGCGGCCGCGCCCGCCAGCGTGCGGTGGCGCCATGCACAGCGGCCGCGGTAACGCTTCGTTAAGCACGTTAATCGGCGGGTAACCCGGCTTAACAACGGCTTAACCTAAAACTCTCGATAAATGCTCACGAAAAAAGACGGAGTTCCGTAACCATGCCGGCCCGCGCGCGATCGTCGCGCGGCGCATGCTTCGGGTGGTGACGGCGAGTTGCGTGGAGTGAGCGATGAACAGGTTCATGGTGGGTGCTGCCGTCGCAGCGGCGCTGGGATCGGTGTCGGCGCAGGCGGCCGATTTCAATTACGGGCGCCAGGCGCCCTATACGGTGAACCAGCCGCTCAATGCCTATAGCTGGGCCGGCCCCTATCTCGGCGGCACGCTGGGCTATGAATGGGGATCGGTCGGCAACAACCCGACCAAGCCATCCGGCCTCGTCGGTGGCCTGACCGCAGGCTATAATTGGCAGAACGGCCCCTGGGTGTTCGGCGCCGAGGGTGACATCAACCTGACCGGGGCCAACGACACCTTCGCACCGTGGAAGTTCTCGAACCCCTGGTTCGGCACCGTGCGTGGCCGCGCGGGCTACGCCTTCAACAACATCCTGTTCTATGGCACCGGCGGTCTCGCTTTCGGCGGCTTGCGCGGCGAGACCTTCGGCCTCTCCGAATCCCACACCTCGCTGGGCTGGACGCTCGGCGCAGGCGCCGAGTTCGGCCTGGCGCAGAACTGGACGGCCAAGATCGAATATCTCTACATCGATCTCGACAGCAGCAATTTCGTGATCACGGGGGCGAAGAACGACTATCGCTTTGGAGTGGTGCGCGCAGGCATCAACTTCCATTTCTGATAGGAAAAAATTAGGAAGAAGAAACGCCGAACAACAACCTCCCGGCCGCGCGAGCGGCCGGGATTTTTTTGGTCGCGCGGGCGCGATCCGGAAAAGCGGCAACCGCTTCTCCGCAAGGAGCAGGCTCGAACAAAGCGATCAGTTCATGATGCCGCTCCGGATGCGCCGCATGATCTGTTCGGGACAGGCGCGCAGCATCATCGGCAACGGCGTGAAAGCCGTGCACGCGACCCGGCCGGGAGCCAGCACTTTCAGACAAACGGATGGTTTGACGTCGAGCCGCCCGCGATCTGCGACCGCTTTTCAAGCGCGGTCGCGATGGCGCGGGCGTCGCTCTAGGACGACAGCACCAAGTTCACCGCTTTGGGGCCCTTGCCCTTCTTGTCCGGCTCGACCTCGAAGCTGATACGCTGTCCTTCGCTCAGATCCTTCAAGCCGGCGCGCTCCACTGCCGTGATATGCACGAACACGTCGCGCCCACCATCGTCCGGCTTGATGAAGCCGTAGCCGCGTTCACCATTGAAGAATTTGACTGTCCCAGTCATGGCCATCGGGAAACTCCTCCCCCGCATTGCTTCCTCCACTGCGCGTCTGCGCAGCGTCCGACCGGACATCACTTTGATCGGAAAGCGTTGGCCACCTTAACGTCCAGCGCTCATCACGCCGGAACGTCGGATCTTGTTAGGCCTTGATCACCCCGCCGCAACCATTCGCGGAAGCGGAACGTAAAGCCAGTCTTACAATCGGACACTGTAATACGGTTCCGCGCCGATTGACTACGGCTTTTCGACCAGTGCCCGCTTCAAGCTTTGGGGAATTCCAGCCGAAACCGTGCGGCGCCACCTTGGCCCAGCGGGCGTTGCAGCTCCTGCAGGATCAGCTTGAGCTCATCATGCAATGTCCAAGGCGGGTTGACCACCAGCAGGCCGGTCGAGGTCAGCGCCTCGCCCTCGATCTGCGGCGCCACGCTGAACTCGATCCGCAGCACCTTGCCCGGTGGCTTCGCCGCGGCTGCGAGATGGGCGACGCGCTCCGCGAGTTGCTCGGTGGCGCGGCGGCTCTTGGCCGGGTACCAGAGCACATAGATACCGGTTGTCCATTTGGCGAACGCGGTCGCGAAGCGGTCTGCGAGACGCTCGAACTCATCCTTGGCTTCGAAGGCGGGGTCGATCAGCACGAGGCCGCGACGCTCATTCGGCGGTACGAAAGCCGGCAAGGCGACCCAACCGTCGAGATCGACGACGCGGGCCTGCGTGTCGCGGCGCAGCGCATCGATCAATTGCTTGCGCGGGACCGGCGCCAGCTCGCACAGGGTCATCCGGTCTTGCGGCCGCAGCAGCGCGCGGGCGATCAGTGGCGAGCCGGGATAGGCGACGAGCTCGCCGGGCGGATTGAAGGATCTGACGATGTCGAGATAGGGCGCGACCAGCGCATAGGCCTGCTCGGACAGCCGCGCCTGCAACAGTCGCGCGATGCCGGTGAGGAATTCGCCACTGCGCGTGGCCTCGTCGCCGGTGAGATCATACAGGCCGGCGCCGGCATGGGTGTCGATGACACGAAACGCGGCCGGCTTCTCCTGGAGGTAGACCAGGATGCGCGTCAGCACGATGTGCTTGATGACATCGGCGAAGCCGCCGGCGTGAAAGGCATGTCGGTAATTCATGCCGCAGCAGTTACGCCGTTCCGGATGAAAAGGGTACCCCGGCGATGCGCCGGCCGCGGACAACGAACAGCCCGCGGCCGGGAATGCAGGCTGGCCGACCCCCGGCCCTCGCCCAGCGGACTGCTAGCCGCCGCGGACCGGCGGCATGTTGACCTCGTCGCGCCGGCAGGCCTGGCGATCGACTTCGTCGCAGTTGCGGAATTCCAGATCCTTCGACAGGCAGATCCGCACCTCGCTCAACCGGGTGCGGTTGCAGGTAATGGCGATGGCCGAACTGGTGAGCTTGGGATTGGCCTTGATGAAGGCCTCCTCGACCGCGGTGGGGGTGACCGTCTTGGCCTGCGACAAATCGAGGAATTCCTCCGGGATCTTGATCGCGGCGCGTGCCTTGCGGATGGTTTCGAAATAGGTCTTCGCGGACAGGCCGGCGCAGGTGCCGTGCTTGTCCCACTCGTTGTAGATCAGCCCCGGCGCTGGCATCAGATCGAGCATCGAGGTCATGATGTTGCGCGGCAGGCGCGGCGCCGGCTGCTCGCAATATTCGGGATAGCCATTTTCATATTGCGGCCAAAGCCCATGCACGACGAACGAATAGGGCCGTCCGCTGCATTGCTGGGAGCGGCTGCCGCGGCCGCCGCGCTCTTCGACCTCGGCGCAGAACGAGGGCGACCAGGAGAGCGACAGCACGTAGAAATCGAACGCGCCCGGCGCGTTCTGGCGCCGGTCCTGGGCGCCGGCGGGCCAGGCCCCGAGGGCGCAGAGCAAAGCGATACAGGCGGCCGTTCTGAACAGCAGGGCGGCAGGTCGGCGCAGGCATTCGAACATGGCTAACTCCCCGGAGAATTCCAGGAACTTAGCAGTCGGCGGGAACATTTCAAGAACAAAAAAGATGACGCTGCGCGCGGCCGGCTCTGTCACATGCGCGAAACCTGCCGATCAACAAGCAGCAGGTGGCGAGTGGATCAGGGCTTGGCGGCGCGGCAGGCCGGATTGAAGGCCCAGTTGCGGTCAAGGCCGACGACGCAGAACTCGACGCCCTGGTCGTAGCCGGCGAAGCCGCCATCCTCGATGATCGAGTAGTTGACGGTCCGCACCTTGCCGTCGCTAACCATCACGCTGCCGGTGCAGAACCGGCGCGGAATGTTATCGGACTGCCAGGGGCGGAACGCGATCTCACGGACATTGGCGACGCCGGTGATCGTCAGCGTCGAATTCCAGAAGGTGCTTTCCTTCTCCTGGAACCGCGACACGATCGTCGGAACGGCTGCCTCGCAGGGCGCGACTCGGCCTTCATATTTCGGGCCGGACAGCCAGAAGTTCATCTCCAGCGGATTGGCGGCCTTGGCGGGAGCGGACGCGGCAATCGTTGCCAGCAGCGCGCCACAAACCGCGCCGAACGTCTTGAAAGCTGTGCTGAAGTCGCGCATGGGCCGTCCGCAAAGGCTGGATCTGAGGGAGAGACCGTGCCGCGACCGCCCCAGCAGGTCAAGTGCAACGCGGCAACACTCCACGATTAGTCCTGTTAACCGCAGGCCGGTGTTCTTTTCTTGGCCGGACATGACCTTTAGGATGACAGGCCAGCGCAAGGAGAATGCAATGCGGATGCTGAAGGGCGGGATCGCGAAGGCCCGATTCGGAACGATGGCCGGCCTGATGGCCGCCATGGCGGTGCTGGCGGTCGCGCCCGCCCACGCCTATTGGGTGCCGCCGATCAAGGGCAACGACACCGGCGGCATCATCGCCTATCCGGTGGCGCAGACCGCCGATGCCCGCCAGATCGCGGCTGATCACTGCGCCTCCTACGGCAAGGTCGCGAAATTCCTCGCGGTCGATGCGCGTTATGGCGGCTATGTGTCCTTTGCCTGCCGCTGGGTGCCTTACGGTTCGGCGCAGCGGCCCTTGCGGACGCTGTACTGAACCGAATCGTGGCCTGACTAAACTAACGCCATGATTCGGCGTCATCGGTCCGCCGATCGACAGCAAAGCCGGAACACAATCATGACACGTCAGCGCCTCGTCCTCGGAGCTCTTTGTTGCGGCCTTCTGGGTTGCGGCCTTCTGGGCGGAACGGCGGGCGTCGCTTTTGCCCTCGACCTGCCGGTGCGCAAGCCGGGCCTGTGGGAGCTCAAGATGCTCAGCGCCGGCGGCCAGACGCCGGAGGCGACGATGCAGCATTGCACCGACGAGACCACCGACAAGGAGATGAACAACTTCGCTTCGCCGATGGCGCAGCAAGTCTGCTCCAAGCAGGACATCCAGAAGACCGCCACCGGCTACGCCACCGATTCGGTGTGCAATTTCGGCGGCATCAATACGACGTCGCATGCCGACATCACCGGCGACTTCAACTCCGCCTACACGGTGAAGACGATGTCGCGCGTCACCGGCGGCGCCGCCGGCACCGGTGTCAAGGATACCGCGATGACGATCGAGGCCAAGTGGCTCGGAGCCTGCAAGCCCGGCCAGAAGCCCGGCGACATCGTCATGCCCGGCGGCATGAAGATGAACATCAAGGACATGGGCAAGCTCAAGAACCTGATCCCGGGTGTGAAGCAGTAGCGCGCAAGATCGATCGCCGCACCTGTCGGCGAGCCGAGTGAACTACGAACGGGTTGCTGCGACGGCAGCGCGCTCCGCTGCTCAGACCGGGATCCGCACGCTGGCGCGCAATCCGCCCATCGGGCTGTCGCCGAGCGTGATGTCGCCGCCATGCGAGCGCGCAATGTCGCGGGCGATGGCCAGGCCGAGGCCGGTGCCGCCTTCGTCCTGGTTGCGCGCGTCGTCCAGGCGTAGGAACGGCTTGAACACCTCCTCGCGCATCTCGGCCGGAATGCCCGGACCGTCATCATCGACCGTGATGGTGAGATAACGGTGGTCGCGATGGCCGGTGATGGCGATCGCATCGGCATGGCGTGCCGCGTTGGACACGAGGTTGCCGAGGCAGCGCTTCAGCGCCTGCGGCTTCACTGTGACAACCGGCAGGCCATGGAACGACACCGTAGCGGAATGGCCGTTGCGCTCGGCGTCGCCGCGCAGCTCCTCCAGCGCGTTGGAGATATCGGTGGGCTGCGCGATCTCGCCATTGTCGCCGCGCGCAAACGCCAGATAATCCTCCAGCATATGCGACATTTCGTCGACATCCTTGCGCATGGCGTCGATCTCGGGGCTGTCGCCGAGCAGCGCCAGTTCGAGCTTGAAGCGCGTCAGGATGGTGCGTAGATCGTGGCTGACGCCGGCCAGCATGGCGGTGCGCTGCTCCATCGCGCGCTCGATGCGCGACTTCATCTCCAGGAACGCATGCGCAGCGCGCCGCACCTCGCGCGCCCCGCGCGGCCGGAAGTTGTGGACCTCGCGGCCCTTGCCGAAACTCTCGGCGGCATCGGCCAGCCGCAGGATCGGCTTGATCTGGTTGCGCAGGAACAGCACCGAGACGATCAGCAGGATCGACGAGGTGCCGACCATCCAGAACAGGAAGATGTCGGTGTTCGAGGCATAGGCGGCGCCGCGCTGCGCGAACACCCGCATCACGGCATCGTCGAGCGCAATCCGGATCTCGACGAGGTTGGAGCGGCCGACAGTGTCGATCCAGAACGGGCGGCTGATCTGACGGCCGATCTGGCTGGACAGCGACTGGTCCAGCAGGTTGAAGAACGGCTTGGGGCCGGGCGGTGGCATGTCGCCGGCCGGCAGGAAGTCGACCACCAGATTGAGCCGCTGCTGCGCGATTCGCCGCAGCGTGGTGCGGTCCTTGTCCTGCGGATAGCCCTTGTAGATCTCGATCAGCGCCGCGACGTCCTGCACCACGGCGGCCGACAGTCGCCGCGTCACCGTGTTCCAGTGCCGCTCCATGAACACGCCGGCCACGACGGTCTGCAGGATCACCATCGGCACGATCATGATCAGCAGCGCGCGGGCATAGAGCCCTGTCGGCATCCAGCCCTTGAAAGCGTTGCCGACGATGCTGTTGACCCGCGACACCCGGCGCGAGGCGGTGCGGATGAGGGTGAGGCCGGTGTCGAGCGTGGTCATGTCAGAGAGAGCATTGTTGTTGCACGACCGCCCTCGGCAGGGTCGGTGCACCCTCTCCCCTTGTGGGAGAGGGTGGTTTCGAACGAAGTTCAAAACCGGGTGAGGGGTATGCTTCCGCGATCTCGTCTGCGGAGACAGACCCCTCACCCGGCTCGCATGTCGCTCCGCTCATGCGATCCCCCCTCTCCCACAAGGGGAGAGGCTGCACCGACCGTGCGGCGAGGGCGTCGTAAGCCTCAGGGTTCGAGAGAAGCGGACGAGCATGACCGCCACCGGAGAAACAGACGCGCGTGATGTCGGAGCAGTTTTTCATACTCAGCCCGAAACCATCAGCCGGTAGCCGATGCCGCGCACGGCCTGCAGGAACAGCGGGTTGGCGGGATCGATCTCGAGCTTGCGGCGCAGGCGGTTGATCTGGACGTCGACGGCGCGCTCGTTGACGGTGCCGTTGCCGGTCAGCGCGCCGCGCGGCACGGTTTCGCCGCGGGCATTGGCGAGGATGCGCAGCATCTCGCGCTCGCGGTCGGTGAGATGGACGATCTCCTCGCCCTGTTTCAATTCGCCGCGCGCCAGATGATAGACGAACGGGCCGAACGCGATCTGCTCGATGACCTCCTCGGCCGGCGGCGGCGCCGCGCGCTTGAGGATGTTGCCGATGCGCAGCGCCAGTTCGCGTGGTTCAAACGGCTTGGCCACGTAGTCATCCGCGCCGAGCTGCAGGCCCTCGATGCGGCTGTCCGGCTCGGCGCGCGCGGTGAGCATCACGATAGGCACCGAGGATTGGGTGCGGATGAAGCGGGCGAGGTCGAAGCCGCTTTCGCCGGGCATCATCACGTCGAGGATCAGGAGATCGAAATGCAGACCGGTCAGCTTGGCGCGCGCGTCGCTCGCGCTTGCCGCGGTGGTGACGCGATAGCCTTCGCCGCGCAGGAAGCGCGACAAGAGATCGCGGATGCGGCGGTCGTCGTCGACGAGCAACAGATGCGGTGCGTCGTCGGCCGGCGTCTGCGGCGGATGGGAGGTGATGGCGGCGATCGGCACGGTCACTCCTTGGCAGCGGCGACGGGCGTCCTGAAAATGGCTTCCAGCACCTTGTCCGGATCGTCGCGATCGATCATCGCGCGCAGGAACTGCCGGACCTTGTCGGCGCCGGCCGGTCCGATCTGCTCCAGCGCATGATCGATGCGCCGCGTCTGCAGCCCGGCCAGCTTGGCCACCAGCGCCTCGCCCTTGGGCGTGGCAAAAAGAAGGCGCTGCCGGCGATCATTGTTGCCGGTCTTCTGCACGATGTAGCCCTCGTCGAGCAGTTGCTTGAGCACGCGTCCGAGCGACTGCTTGGTGATGCGCAGCACGTCCAGCAGATCGGCGACCTTCAGGCCGGGATAGCGGGTGACGAAATGCATCACGCGGTGATGCGCGCGGCCGAAGCCGAACGCCTCCAGCTCCTGATCCGCATCGCCGACGAAGTCGCGATAGGCGAAGAACAGGAGCTCGATGATGTCCCAGCGCAGCGGCTCTCCGTCTGCACCGGCCTGAGGCTCGGCTGCCCGCAGCTCGGGACTCAATACCGGAGACGAGAAATTTATGTCAGCCATATTGACGTTTCTGCGGTTCAATGTTACAAAACAATCGCCCGCCACGAAATTTTTGATCGTGCATGGATGGCGACGGTTTCAGGACGTGACTGAACGGGTTAGGCAACCCGGACGGGTGTCCGGGGCCACTGATTGAACAACCGTGTGATGTCGAGCGGCATTTCGGCAAACCATACTGGACTTCCGCCGGGCGCAAAAGCATGTCCTGTGACGGCATGCTTGCCTGGCGACCGGCTCAAGGACCGGCCGCGGCTGGTCCGACATTCAAAGAGCCGACTGAACCGGACGGGCAGGTCGGCCACAGAACTCGCGCATGGCGATCAAGCGGGGGAAGCAAGGACATGACTTTGACATTCGACATCAAGCCGACGACCAACCCCACCTCCGACCAGGAGCGCGCCGCCAAGCTCGCCAATCCGGGCTTCGGCCGCGTGTTCACCGATCACATGGCCGTGGTCCAATTCAGCCAGGACAAGGGCTGGCACAGCGCGCGCGTCGAATCCCGCGCCAACTTCCCACTCGATCCGGCGGCTGCCGTCCTGCACTACGCGCAGGAGATCTTCGAAGGGCTGAAGGCCTATAAGCGTGACGATGGCGGCGTGAACCTGTTTCGGCCCGACGCCAATGCGCAGCGCTTCTGGAACTCGGCCGAGCGCATGGCGATGGCGCAGCTGCCGCAGAACGTCTTCATCGAGGCGGTCGAGCAGCTCGTGCGGATCGACCGCGCCTGGATCCCCGGCGGCGAGGGCAGCCTGTATCTGCGTCCCTTCATGATCGCCAACGAAGTGTTCCTCGGCGTGAAGCCGTCGGCGGAGTACATCTTCGCGGTGATCGCCTCGCCGGTCGGCTCCTATTTCAAGGGCGGCCCGGCGCCGGTTTCGATCTGGGTCTCGGAGAACTACACCCGCGCCGCCGTCGGCGGCACCGGCGGCGTCAAATGCGGCGGCAATTATGCCGCCAGCCTCAAGGCGCAGGCCGAGGCGATCGCGCATGGCTGCGACCAGGTCGTGTTCCTGGACGCGATCGAGCGCCGCTATGTCGAGGAACTCGGCGGCATGAACGTGTTCTTCGTGTTCGACGACGGCTCGCTGTCGACGCCGCCTTTGGGCACCATCCTGCCGGGCATCACCCGCGACTCCATCATCAAGCTGGCGCGCGACGCCGGCCGCGAGGTGCGCGAGGAGGCCTATGCAATCGACCAGTGGCGCGCGGACGCCAAGAGCGGCAAGCTCAAGGAGGCGTTCGCCTGCGGCACCGCCGCGGTCATCTCGCCGATCGGCAAGGTGCGCTCGGCGAGCGGCGATGTCCTGATCAATGGCGGCGAGGCCGGCCCGGTCGCCATGGGCCTGCGCAAGCAGCTCGTCGATATCCAGTACGGCCGTAGCGCGGATCCGCACAACTGGATCCGGGATGTGAAGTAGGGGGCTGTTGCTCCGACAAAGGTCGACTCCCCTCCCCCTTGCGGGGAGGGGTCGGGGGCGGGGGTCCCAGGAAAGACTGCCCGTGTGGCCCCCCGCCCCGACCCTCCCCCGCAAGGGGGGAGGGGGCACGCTGCCCGTGCGGCGAACATCCCGGCTCACATGGAGATGTTCGAGCCAGTGCTACGCGTCAGCGCTCGACCAGAGCCGCGGGTTGCCGCACCCCGTCCCGGCTGCTACCAACCAAGCAACGAATTCCATCCCATCGGGTGGGCAAAGGGCCGCGCAGCGGACCCTGCCCACCGCTGCGATGTCATCCAGCCATTGGTGGGCCCGCTGCGTCTGGCTCACCCTACGTGTCGAGTCCCATGTCCGACAAACCGAAGAAACAACAGAAGCTGAAGGCGCGGCTGCCGCGCGGGCTCGAGGATCGCGGCCCCGCGGCGATCGCCGCCACGCGCGAGATGGTCGAGAAGATCCGCGCCGTCTATGAACGCTACGGCTTCGAGCCGGTGGAGACGCCGGCGTTCGAATATACCGATGCGCTCGGCAAGTTCCTGCCCGACCAGGACCGCCCCAACGAGGGCGTGTTCTCGTTCCAGGACGATGACGAGCAATGGATCTCGCTGCGCTACGACCTCACCGCGCCGCTGGCGCGCTATGTCGGCGAGCGCTACGGCACCGACGGCCTGGTGCTGCCCTATCGCAGCTACCGCTCCGGCTACGTGTTCCGCAACGAGAAGCCGGGCCCCGGCCGCTTCCGCCAGTTCATGCAGTTCGACGCCGACACGGTCGGCTCCGCATCGCCGGCCGCGGACGCCGAGATGTGCATGATGGCGGCGGATACGATGGAGGCGCTCGGCCTTAAGGGGCACTTCATTGTAAAGGTAAGTAATCGCAAGGTGCTGGATGGCGTACGGGAGTCACTAAACGTCACAGACGATGTTCAGTGGCTTACGGTAATGCGAGCGATCGATAAGTTGGATCGACTTGGTTGGGAAGGAGTTGAGCAGCTCCTCGGAGTTGGCCGCAAGGACGAGAGCGGAGACTTTGCAAAAGGTGCTGGCCTATCCAACGACGCGATTAACATGATCAAGGTCTTCCTTGAAGGTGGCCTGCCTGTAGATGTCTCGCTTGCGGAGAACCCGCACCGGCCAATGCACGATATGAAGACGAACCATCCAGGTACGTTCGTAGACAACCTTTATGGTCTAAGTCAGTGGCATGGATTAATTGGACAGACCAAGAGCGGAGCAGAAGGCCTTAAGGACCTTACGGAAATTGTTAGCTTCTGCGAAGCAGCTGGTTACGGTTCAAATAGGATTACGGTCGATGTGTCAGTAGTTCGTGGCCTCGAGTACTATACGGGACCTGTTTTCGAAGTCGAACTTCTCCTCGAAACCAAAGACGAAAAAGGCCGCCCCGTGCGCTTCGGCTCGGTCGGCGGCGGCGGGCGCTATGACGGCCTGGTCTCGCGCTTCCGCGGCGAGCCGGTGCCGGCGACCGGCTTCTCCATCGGCGTGTCGCGGCTGCAGGCGGCGCTGACCTTGCTCGGTAAGCTCGACACGCGCCCGGCCTTCGGGCCGGTGGTCGTCACCGTGTTCGATCGCGACCGCGTCGCGGACTATCAGAAGATGGTTGCGACCTTGCGCAATCACGGCATCCGCGCCGAGCTCTATCTCGGCAACCCGAAGAACATGGGCAACCAGCTCAAATATGCCGACCGCCGCAACGCGCCCTGCGTGATCATCCAAGGCTCGGATGAAAAGGCGCGCGGCGAGGTGCAGATCAAGGATCTGATCGAGGGCGCCAAGGCGGCGGCTGCGATCGCCTCCAATCAGGAATGGCGCGAGAGCCGCCCGGCGCAGGTCTCAGCCAAGGAGGACGAACTCGTCGCCGCTGTCCGCGAGGTGCTCGCCCGCCACGACGTGAGCTGGGGGTAACACGACGCGTCATGCGCGGGCTTGACGCGCGCATCCCTCACGTCAAACGATGCTGTCGATTTTGACACGTCATTGCGGGCGAAGCGAAACCATCCAGGGCCAAGCCACACGACCTTTCGGAGAAACCCTGGATCGCTTCGTCGCTTCGCTCCTCGCGATGACGAATTCCACCCCTAAGCTGGTCGCGAGAACGACGAAAATTGGTAGGAGAAACGAATGCCCGAGATCACCGTGAACATGGCTGCCGGCCGCACCGACGAGCAGAAGGCCAACATGATGCGCGACATCACCCAAGCGCTGGTGACGCATCTCGGCGTCGATCCGGAGGCCGTGGTGATCCAGATCAACGAGGCGCCGCTGACGCACAAGATGAAGGGCGGCAAGACCTTCGTCGAGCGCGCGGCTGAGCAGAAGAAGTAGTTGGCCGTCATCCCGGCGAGGCCATAACATCTGTCTCGACAAAATTCGCTGTCGTCCCTGCGAACGCAGGGACCCATACCCCCAGTGAATGGTTTGAGGCGCGCTGGTCATCGGCCTTTCGCCCGTCACGACCGCCGCGGCGTAGGGGGCCCGGATCGGCGCCGAGCCGCGCTGTCGCGCGTCACGGCTTGTCCGGGACGACAACGGAGTTCGGAGCGATCATGGACGCACGTGAGATCATCAAGCCGGGCATGCGCGCCGAGCGGTTGCTCGTGGTGCCGCCGGAGCGCACGGTCGGGCACTTTGTTCCGCATATGCCGATGGTCTATGCGACGCCGATGATGATCCTGGAAATGGAGATGACCTCGGGCGACGCCATCAATCCGGTGCTGCCGCCGGGCTGGGTCACGGTCGGCACCGAGGTCAATGTCCGCCACCTCGCAGCGTCACCGGTCGGCGCCACCATCCGCACGGTCGCCGAGGTGATCGAGGTCGAGCGCCGCGTCATCCGCTTCAGCGTCGAGGCCTATCACGGCGAGACCAAGATCGGCGACGGCCGTCACGGCCGCGGGCTGATCAATGTCGAGCAGTTCAAGAAGCGGTTCGCCGTGCCGTAGTGCGCTTGGTGCGGCAGATGCCGCGATCTTGCGTCAAACAAGCTCGTCATGCGCGGGCTTGACCCGCGCATCCATCTTCTCACCAGAAACATTTTTGCTAAGAAGATGGATTGCCGGGCCAAGCCCGGCAATGACGGCGGAGGGCGCGGGGACTACGTCGCCAGTTCCTTCGACCGCGCCGTCGCGGCGGCCACTGCGCGCTCCAGCAGCGGCTGGAATCCATCCGGCCCCATCAGCACCGACAGCGCGGCCGCGGTGGTGCCGCCGGGCGAAGTGACGTTCTGGCGCAGCGTCGCGGACGACAGCTCCGAGCGATGCAGCAGCTCGCCGGCGCCGGACACCGTGTCGCGCGCGAGCCTGGTGGCGAGCGCCTCGGGCAGGCCGGCGGCGATGCCGGCGCGGGCGAGTTCCTCGGCGAGCAGGAACACGTAGGCCGGACCCGAGCCGGAGACGGCCGTCACCGCATCCATCAGCGCCTCGTCATCGACCCATTCGACCGCGCCGGTGGCGCGCAGCAGCGCATCGGTCAGCGCGCGCTGGGCGGCGCTGACATCGCTGGCGGGAACAGCGACGGTGATGCCGCGACCGATCGCGGCGGGCGTGTTCGGCATGGCGCGGACCACGGCGCCGCCCACGACGTTCTGCAGGCTGGCGATGGTCGTGCCCGCCATGATCGACAGCACCAGCGTGGTGTCGGCGACCCATGGCTTCAGCGCCGGCCCGGCCTCGCGGAACATCTGCGGCTTGACGGCCACGATCACAACCTCGGCCGGGCTGGGCGCAGCCGGATTGAGGCGAATGCCCCTGGCCGCGAGCGCGGTGATCTCCGCCGACGGCATCGGCTCGATCACCACCACGCGCGCCGGATCGAGGCCGCCGGCCAGCCAGCCGGTCAGCATCGCCCCGCCCATCTTGCCGGCGCCGGCGAGGACGATGGGGCCTGTGGTGTGTTGCAGTTCGGAAACGGACGTCATCGAGCCACTACCCGTCATGGCCGGGCTTGACCCGGCCATCCACCAATATCGAGAAGCGGCTTTTAGAGCATGATCCGGAAAAGTGGAAACCGGTTTTCTGAAAAGATCATGCTCAAACAAAGCGGAAAGATCATGATGTGAGATGGATGCGCGGGCAAGCCCGCGCTGGGCGAGAGGGCCGCCTTACGCCTCGCCTTCGGTGTCGAACAGCGCTGCTGCCATGGCGTCCTGCGTCGACTTGCCAGCCCAGACGACGAACTGGAACGCCGGGAAATAGCGCTCGCAGGCGTGGATGGCGCCGGCCAGCATGCTCTCGCATTGCGGCCCGGAGGCGGTGATGCCGCCCGGCAGCACCAGTGCCTGACGGTGCATCACCATGCCGGTGTGGGTCCAGATGTCGAAATGCCCGAGCCACAGTTGCTCGTTGATCGCGGCGATCAGCCGCTGCACCTCGGCACGGCGCGCTTCGGGAATCTTCATGTCGAAGGCGCAGGCCAGATGCAGCGCCTCGATCTCGGCCATCCAGGTGAAGGAGAGCTGATAGTCGGTCCACTGCCCCTTGGAGGCGATCGTGATCTCGTCCTCGCCGGAGCGCTCGAACATCCAATTGTTGTCGGACGCGATGTTCTCCACCACGCTCAAAGGATGATCTCCGGAATCGATAGTGCTCTCGAGCAGGGACATGCCGTCTCGACCTCTGTCTTCTTGATCTCGTTGGTACATACGCGGCGACCCGGCCCGCGCCCTGTCGGCGCCTCGAACCCGGCTTGCAGCCCCGGAGGATGCCCGGGCGTGCGCGGACAAAGTGATGTGATTTGCGGAATCCGCGCAACGGGGGGGTGAGTCCGTCCACAGCCAAACACCGCTTCGTCCACAACTCCTGTCCAGCCTGTGGAATCATGGCCGAATGAGAACAAAACGGAATCGGATTCGACGCAGCGTCTGATCAGGGGCCTGATTTGCGGGGGAACGGCCGCTTCTGGCCGCATGGCCGTCCCTCATGGAGCGCGGGCGTGAGCCCTTGTCGACGCCGCGGAGCCCCTGCATAGTTCCTGTGGGCCGTCCATCCGGGCGGCTCATGTTCTCAGGGCGGGGTGAAATTCCCCACCGGCGGTAAGCGCTCTCGGCCGAGCGCGCGAGCCCGCGAGCGCCTTCTGCAAAAGGCGTAATCCGGAGAATCCCGTTCCCCGGATCGCGCCAAGAGCAGAAGGGTCAGCAGATTCGGTGCGATTCCGAAGCCGACGGTCACAGTCCGGATGAAAGAGAACGGGTCCCGGCTCTCCGCGCAATTCCGCGCGGGGCGTCGTCGTTCCGTGTGCCCTGATTCTGGTCTCTGACGAGGACAACCATGAATCAGATCCTACAAGACGCGCCTACCGATACCCTTCCCGCCGACACCTCACCCACTGCGACGATCAGCGCAGACAGCGCGCCGGCTGAGCCGAGCCCGCCCGACGACGCGCCGCCGGCGCCATCGCATCCGCGCTTCACCAAGCCGCAACGCGTCGCCTTCGTGCAGTCGGCCTGGCATCGCGACGTCGTCGCCGAATGCCGCCATGCCTTTCTCGACGAGATCGCGGCGCGCCACATCGCGCGCGACCGCGTCGATATCTTCGAGGTGCCCGGCTCGTTCGAGATCCCGCTGCATGCGCAGCTTCTGGCCAAGACGCGGCGCTACACCGCGATCGTCGCGGCCGGGCTCGTCGTCGATGGCGGCATCTACCGCCACGAATTCGTCGCCGACACCGTGATCAAGGCGCTGATGGATGTGCAACTGCGCACCGAGGTGCCGGTGTTTTCAGCGGTGCTGACGCCACAGCAATTCCACGAAACGCAGGCGCATTTCGATTTCTTCCGCAAGCATTTCGCCACCAAGGGCATCGAGGTGGCGACGGCCTGCGCGGAGACCCTGCTGAGCCTGGAGCGGCTGCGCAGCCAGGTGGCGGCCGGGATCATCTGAGGCGGCGACGTCGTGTGGCTGGTCGCGGCCAGCCACATGCGCGCCGCTTTCAACACCCCCAGCGACAACGCGTCCCCTTCCGCTCGTCGCCTCATGTTGTCATTCCCCTTGCGGCGCCTGTAAAATCTCCCCGGGAGGAGGCCTGCCCGTGGCGACGGGCGGCCGACAAGGATGATCGAAGGATACGATCCTTATCTCGTCGCGCTCTCGGTCGTGATCGCGAGCCTGGGTGGCTATACCGGCTTTGGTCTCGCTGCGCGCATCCGCAGCGGGCCGGGAGCCAATCCGCGCGTGCTGTTGTCCGGCGCCGCGGGCATTCTGGCCGTGGGCATCTGGACCATGCATTTCGTGGGCATGATGGCGGCCCCGTTGCCGGCCGATGCGGTCTATCTGGTGCTACCGACCATCATCTCCTTCCTGATCTGCGCGCTGGTGGTCGGCATCTCGCTGTTCTTCGTCAGCATCGGCGATCCCGCAGCCAGGCGCGTCGTTCCGTCAGCGCTGCTGCTCGGCGCCGGCATCGCCAGCATGCATTATGTCGGGATGCACGGTCTCGCCGGGCCGTTCGGACTGACGCACGATCCGGCGCTCGTGGCGCTGTCGGTCGGCATCGCGATCATCGCCGCCTATGGCGGCCTGCGCATCTTCCTGGCGCGGCAGGACGGGCTGCGGCTCGCCATCAGTGCGGTCGCGTTCGGAGTCGCGGTCTCCGGCATGCACTATACGGCGATGCTGGGCATGCATGTCGTGCCGGAAGGCGCGGGACATCATCACGCCGCGGGGCTTGCTGCATCGCCGCAAGCGCTGGCGATCGTCGTCGCGGTGCTCTGCTTCGTCCTCGCTGCCGGCTTCCTGCTGTCCCTGGTGCCCGACCCGCGCCGCCAGTCGGGGGTGGCCGCGGTGCTGCCTGAGGCGGCGCCTCGTCTCGCGCCGGAACCGGCCGCTTCGCCGCCGCCCGCGCAGCCGGCGGCGCCGGCGTCTCCCGATCCCGTCGAGAATCCCCCGTCCGCCCGCCGCATCGCCGCGCCGCTCGGCGGCATCGGCCAGCCGCCGCGCGTCGCCGCAGCACGGCTGCCGCTGGAAGGCGCCAATGGAACCCATTTCATCGATGCCGGTGATGTCCGCAGCGTGCGCGCTGACGCGCACTATACGAGGGTGCATGACGGCACCCGCGAGCGGATGTGCCCGTGGTCAATCTCCGAGGCCGAGGCGCAGCTCGATCCCGGCCGCTTCCTCCGCGTCCATCGCAGTCACATCATCGCCATCGAGCACGTGATCTTTGTGGGCAAGGAAGGCGAGGGGGCGATCATCGAGCTCGATGGTCCGTCCAAGCCGCGCGTGCCGGTGAGCCGCGCCAAGGTCGCCGAGGTCAAGGCGCGGCTCGGGCTGCGGCGGCCGGCCTGAGCCTGAGACTTAGTTCGCAGCTGCGGCAGCGCGCCGCTCGTCGTCGCAACGCACACATGTCGATCATGTCAGGCGCGCACCGCGCGTCGCCGCGGGCGTGGCGTCGCGCGCCGACTCGCACCGCGTCTCCGCCGAATTGGGTCGCCCTCGCTGACGCAGTTCGTGCGCAGCGACCCGCAATTCGTGCGATTTCACCGCCTTCCGTGCCGGCTTCGTTGCGCAACCGGTCAACCCGGTCGACTCTCTGCAACAATAGCGCGACGCGCCTGTCTTCGTCCTTCGCTCTCGCAGCAAGAACAAGCGCCGGCCGTTTCAGCGCAAGGCCAAGCCGACAAGGCAAGCCAGCACAGGAGGAAACGCCATGATTCCAGGCCCGTTCGACTATCACAGGCCGGCGAGTGTCGGCGACGCAGTCAAGCTGCTCGCCGATCTCGGCGACGAGGCCCGCCCGCTCGCCGGCGGTCACAGCCTGCTGCCGATGATGAAGCTGCGGCTGGCGACCCCGGCGCATCTGATCGACCTGCACGGTATCGCCGGCCTGAAGGGGATCTGCCGCGACGGCGACCGGATCGTGATCGGCGCGATGACCACGCAGGCCGAACTGCTGGCGTCGGCCGAGATCGGAGAGAGCCTGCCGATCCTGCACGAGACGGCGCTCCTGATCGCCGATCCGCAGGTGCGCTACCGCGGCACGCTCGGCGGCAATGTTGCCAATGGCGATCCCGGCAACGACATGCCGGCGCTGATGCTGGCACTGGATGCGAGCTATCGCCTCGAAGGTCCGAACGGCGCCCGCGAGGTCGCGGCGCGTGAGTTCTACCAGGGCGCCTATTTCACGGCGCTCGAGCCCGGCGAGATCCTGACCGGCATCAGCATCCCCGTTCCTCCTGCCGGTCACGGCTACGCCTATGAGAAGCTGAAGCGCAAGGTCGGCGATTACGCGACCGCGGCGGCCGGCGTGGTGCTGACCATGGCCGGCGGCCAGGTGGCGAGCTGCGTCATCACGCTGACCAATTTGCACGAGACGCCGCTGCTGGCCACCGACGCGGCGAACGCCGTGATCGGCACCACGCTCGATGACGCTGCGCTGAAGGCGGCCGCAAGCGCAGCGCGCGCGATCATGCAACCGGCCTCCGATGCGCGCGGACCTGCCGAGTACCGCATCCATGTCGGCGGCATCATGGTGATGCGCGCGCTGCAGCGCGCGGCAAGCCGGGCGAGCTGAAGCTCGCTTCGCCAGGCGGCGAACACTCTCGTCCCCCTCCCCCTTGTGGGGGAGGGCGGGGAGGGGGGAGCCCAAGGCGACACTGCCGCCGTGGACCCCCACCCCCGACCCCTCCCCGCAAGGAGGAGGGGAGCGCACTGACAACGCGGCTCGAGTCGAGCCCAAGCCATGCGATCTTCCAGGGAGCAACCAATGCCCAAAACCCACATCACAATGAAGGTGAACGGCAGCGAGGTCGAAGGCCTCGCCGAGCCGCGCACGTTGCTGGTGCATTTCCTGCGCGAGCAGGCGCAGCTCACCGGTACTCATATCGGCTGCGAGACCAGCCATTGCGGCGCCTGCACGATCGACATCGACGGCATGAGCGTGAAGAGCTGCACCATGCTCGCGGTGCAGGCCAATGGCGCCGAGATCACCACGATCGAGGGCATGGCCAATGCCGACGGCACCCTGTCGCCGCTGCAGGAAGGCTTCCGCATGATGCACGGCCTGCAATGTGGCTTCTGCACCCCCGGCATGATCATCCGCGCGCATCGGCTGCTGAAGGAAAATCCGTCGCCGACGGAAGCCGAGATCCGCGCCGGCATCTCCGGCAACATCTGCCGCTGCACCGGCTACCAGAACATCGTCAAGGCGATCCAATACGCCGCCGCCAAGATCAACGGCGTTGAATTCCAGGAGGCCGCGGAATGAACGACATGACTCCCACGCGGGAACAACGCGAAGCCGCGCTCGAAGGCATGGGCTGCCGGCGCAAGCGCGTCGAGGACATCCGCTTCACGCAAGGCAAGGGCAACTACGTCGACGATGTGAAATTGCCGGGCATGCTGCATGGCGATTTCGTGCGCTCGCCGCATGCGCATGCGCGGGTGAAGGCGATCCACACCGAGGAGGCGCTGAAGGTGCCTGGCGTGCTCGCGGTCATCACCGCCGAGACGTTGAAGACCGTCAACCTCGCCTGGATGCCGACGCTCGCCGGCGACGTGCAGATGGTGCTGGCCGACGGCAAGGTGCTGTTCCAGAACCAGGAGGTCGCCTTCGTCGTCGCGACCGACCGCTATGCCGCCGATGACGGCGTCTCCAAGGTGGTCGTCGAGTACGAGCCGCTGCCGGTGCTGGTCGATCCGTTCAAGGCGATGGACCCGGATGCGCCGGTGCTGCGCGAGGATCTTGCTGGCAAGACCGTCGGCGCACACGGGCCGCGCAAGCACCACAACCACATCTTCGAATGGAGCGTCGGCGACAAGGAGCTGACCGACGCCGCGTTCAAGAAGGCCGAGGTCACCATCAAGGAGATGATCTCCTATCACCGCACCCATCCGTCGCCGCTGGAAACCTGCCAGTGCGTCTGCGCGTTCGACAAGATCAAGGGTGAGCTGACGATCTGGGGCACCTTCCAGGCGCCGCATGTGATCCGCACCGTGGTGTCGCTGATCGCCAAGATCCCCGAGCAGAAGATCCACGTCATCGCGCCGGACATCGGCGGCGGCTTCGGCAACAAGGTCGGCGCCTATCCCGGCTATATCTGCGCGGCGGTGGCCTCGATTGTCACCGGCAAGCCGGTGAAATGGGTCGAGGACCGCATCGAGAACCTGACCGCGACGGCGTTCGCGCGCGACTATCACATGACCACCGAGATCGCGGCGACCAAGGACGGCAAGGTCACCGGCCTGCGCGTCCACGTGCTCGCTGACCATGGCGGCTTCGACGCCTGCGCCGATCCGTCGAAATGGCCGGCCGGCTTCTTCAACATCGTCACCGGCTCCTACGACTTCCCGGTCGCGCATCTCAGCGTCGACGGCGTCTACACCAACAAGGCGCCGGGCGGCGTCGCCTATCGCTGCTCGTTCCGCGTCACCGAGGCGGCTTATTGCATCGAGCGGGCGATGGATATTCTCGCGCAGAAGCTCGGCATGGACCCGGCGGAGCTGCGCCTGAAGAACTTCGTCAAGCCGGAGCAATTCCCCTATCACTCGGCGCTGGGCTGGGAATATGATTCCGGCGACTACCACACCGCCATGCGCAAGATGATGGAAGCGGTGGACTACGCAGGCCTGCGCAAGGAGCAGGCCGAGAAGCGCGCGGCGTTCAAACGCGGCGAGACCCGTGAGATCATGGGGATCGGCGTGTCGTTCTTCACCGAGATCGTCGGCGCCGGTCCGTCCAAGAACTGCGACATCCTGGGGATTGCGATGTTCGATTCCTGCGAAATCCGGCTGCACCCGACCGGGGCCGGCATCGCGCGGATGGGCACCAAGAGCCAGGGCCAGGGCCACGAGACCACCTGGGCGCAGATCATCGCCAGCGAGATCGGCATTCCCGCCGACAACATCATGGTGGAGGAGGGCAACACCGACACCGCGCCCTACGGCCTCGGCACCTACGGCTCGCGCTCGACCCCGGTCGCCGGTGCCGCCATCGCGATGGCGGCGCGCAAGATCAAGGCCAAGGCGCAGATGATCGCGGCCTACAAGCTCGAGGTCCACGAAGACGATCTCGAATGGGACATTGACGGCTTCCGCGTCAAGGGCCTGCCGGAGAAGGTCATGTCGATGAAGGACATTTGCTGGGCGGCCTACAACTCGGTGCCGCCGGGCATGGAGCCGGGGCTGGAGGCGGTCAGCTATTACGACCCGCCCAACATGACCTATCCGTTCGGCGCCTATCTCTGCGTCATGGACATCGACGTCGATACCGGCGTGTACAAGGTCCGGCGCTTCTATGCGCTGGATGATTGCGGCACCCGCATCAATCCGATGATCATCGAGGGCCAGATCCATGGCGGTCTCACCGAAGCCTTCGCGATCGCGATGGGCCAGGAGATCCGCTACGATTCCGAGGGCAATGTCGTCACCGGCTCGTTCATGGACTTCTTCATGCCGACCGCCGTGGAGACGCCGCACTGGGAGACTGACTTCACGGTGACGCCCTCGCCGCATCATCCGATCGGCGCCAAGGGCGTCGGCGAAAGCCCCAATGTCGGCGGCGTGCCGGCGTTCTCCAACGCCGTCAACGACGCGTTCGCGTTCCTCGGCGCCACCCACATCCAGATGCCCCACGACTACTGGCGCAACTGGCAGGCGGCGAAGAATCTGGGCGTGGTGGCGTAGGCTGTAGCCAAGATCACCGCCGTCATTGCGAGGAGCGAAGCGACGAAGCAATCCAGAGTCCCGCCGACCACCCTGGATTGCTTCGCTTCGCTCGCAATGACGGAGAGAGAACCGACGCGGTCACCGCATCAATGGTGCACTCCCCTCACCCTTGCGGGAGGGGTCGGGGGTAGGGTCCCCGGCGGCAGACTCGCTTGGGGCTCCTTGAGCCCTTCCCCACAAGGGGCAGGGAACGTACTGCTTGTGCGGTGAGATCGAGAAACGAACTGGTATGAAAGCCCGCGACGACATCGCCAAATCTCTCGCCGCCTGCGGCTACATCGCCGATGGCGAGCTGGCAACGGCGGTTGCGCTGATGCAGCTTCTGAAGCGGCCGTTGCTGCTCGAAGGCGAGGCTGGTGTCGGCAAGACCGAGGTCGCCAAGGCGCTGGCGTCGGTTCATGCGACCGAGCTGATCCGGCTGCAATGCTATGAAGGCCTCGATCAAAGTTCGGCGCTCTACGAATGGAACTATCAGCGCCAGTTGCTGGCGATCGAGGCGCATCGCGGCCATGCCGAGGCGATCGAGGACCAGATCTTCTCGGAGAAATATCTGCTGGAGCGGCCGCTGCTCGCGGCCATCAGGCGCGCCAGGCCGCCGGTGCTGCTGATCGACGAGATCGACCGCGCCGACGACGAGTTCGAGGCCTTCCTGCTGGAGCTGCTGTCCGACTTCCAGGTCTCCATCCCCGAGCTCGGCACCGTCAAGGCGACCAGCATTCCGCACGTCGTGCTGACCTCCAATGGCACCCGCGAGCTGTCGGACGCGTTGCGCCGGCGTTGTCTTTATCATTATGTCGACTATCCGGATGTCGATCGCGAGGCGCGCATCATCCTGGCGCGGATCGGCGGCGCCTCGGCTTCGCTCGCACTGCAGATCGCGCGGCTGGTCGAAGGCTTGCGCAAGGAGGAACTGCGCAAGGTGCCTGGCGTCGCCGAGACGCTCGACTGGGCGGCGGCGCTGGTCGGGCTCGACGTGCGCGATCTCAAGGATCAGCCCGAGCTCGTGCACGACACGCTGATGTGTCTGCTCAAGACGCATGAGGACCGCGCCCGCATCACGCGCGAGATCACGGCGCGGCTGGTGGGGAAGGTCGCATGAGCTGTTGTGGCGCCACGCCTGACCATGAAGACCTCGACGCGGTGGCGCGGCTCCTCGTGGGCCGCCTGGGCGCGTTTGTGAAAACGTTGCGCGACAACGGCTTCGCAGTCGGACTGCAGGAAGGGCAGGACGCCGCGGCGGTGATGGCCGCGGGTTATGCCGGCAAACCTGGCCTGTTGCGCTCGGCGTTCAAACATCTGTTCGCGGCGCGCAAGAGCGAATGGGATCGTTTCGACGGTCTGTTCGATGCGTTCTGGCTCGGCAAGCGCGTGCGCTCGCGCTCGCTGGTGTCGGGCGCCGCGCCGGCCGCGAACAGTCCATCGTTGAAGAGCCTGCAGGACGCCAATGCGGGCCAATCCGGCCCGCAGGGCGCGACGGATCAGATCCCCTCCGACGACCCGCCGCGCGATGCCGGCGGCGAAGGCCGCAGCGAGGGCGCTTCGCGGGTTGAGACGCTGGCCGACACCGATTTCCGCAGGCTCGCCGATCCCCAACAGGTCGCGCTGGCGCATGAGGCGGCCGCGCGGCTTGCCAGGGTGATGCGGACACGGCTGACGCGGCGTGATCAGGTCAGGCGCAAGGGCCAGCGGCTCGACCTGCGCCGGACGATTCACCGGAGCATCAGCCATGGCGGCGTGCCGATTGCGCTGGTGCACCGGCGCCGCAAGTCCAAGCCGCTGCGGCTGGTGGTGCTGCTCGACGCCTCCGGCTCGATGAGCGCCTACACGGCGGTGTTCCTGCGCTTCATCCATGGCGTGCTCGACACGTTTCGCGAGGCCGAGGCGTTCCTGTTTCACACCAGGCTCGCCTACGTGTCCGATGCGATGAAGGAGAGGGACGCGGCGCGCGCGCTCGACCGGTTGTCGATGATGGCGCAGGGGGCGGGCGGCGGCACCAGGATCGGCGAGAGCCTGCAGACCTTCAATCGCTGGCACGCCGCGCGCGTGCTCCATTCGCGCAGCTGCGTGATGATCGTGTCCGACGGCTACGACACCGGCGATCCGGCCCTGCTCGGCCGCGAGATGGCGCAACTGCGCCGCCGCTGCCGCCGCATCGTCTGGCTCAACCCGATGCTCGGCTGGGACGGCTACGCGCCGGAGGCGCGCGGCATCAAGGCCGCGCTGCCTCATGTCGATCTCTACGCCCCGGCGCACACGCTGCGTTCGCTCGCGGCGCTGGAGCCCTATCTGGCGAGGTTGTGAGGCCATGTCGTCGCGAGGAACAGACTCATGATGGGCGCCACCGAACTGCTCGATCTGGCCGCGCAGCTCAAGGCCAGGGAAGAAAGCTTCGTGCTCGCCACCGTCGTGCGCACGGTGTCGGTGACCGCTGCGAAAGCCGGAGCCAAGGCGATCATCCGGTCCGATGGCACGATCGTGGCGGGGTGGATCGGCGGCGGTTGCGCCCGCGGCGCGGTGCTGAAGGCGGCGCGCGAGGCGCTGGCCGACGGCATCCCGCGCATGATCTCGGTGCAACCGGACAATCTGCTGGCCGAGCTCGGCGTCAGGCCCGGCGAGACCCGCGAGGGCGTGCGCTTCGCCGCCAACATGTGTCCAAGCCAGGGGACGATGGACGTCTTCGTCGAGCCGGTGCTGCCGCATCCGTCGCTGGTCATCTTCGGCGCGAGCCCGGTCGCGCTGTCGCTCGCCGCGCAGGCGCGGCCCCTGGGCTATCATGTCACCCTGGCGGCGCCGGCCGCCGACCTCGTCGCGACACCGGAGGTCGATGTGTGCGTCGATGGCTTTGCGCTGGAGCAGCTGGCCGGCGGCGCCCGCTTCATCGTGGTCTCGACGCAAGGCAAGGGCGATGAAGTCGCCCTGCGTGCCGCGCTCAGCTGCGATGCGACCTATCTCGCTTTCGTCGGCAGCCGCCGCAAGATGGACAGCCTGCGCGACAAGCTGATCAAAGACGGCATCGACGCTGCGCTGCTCGACAGGGTGAAAGCGCCGGCGGGGCTCGATCTCGGCGCCATCACGCCGGAGGAGATCGCGATGTCGATCCTCGCCGAGATCACGCTGACGCGCCGGCGCGGTCAGCGCGGCTGAACGAAGCTCACGGCGTCAGCGGCAGATCGAACGTCACCTTGACACCATCGGTGGCGAAGTCGCGCGTCACCTCGCCCTTCAGTGCCGCGCCGAGAATACGTTCGAACAGCAGCGAGCCGAAGCCGTTGCGCGCAGGCGGCGCGACCGGCGGCCCGCCGCTTTCCTGCCAGGATAATTTGAGGCGGCCATCGTCGACCGTCCAGCTCAGCGCCACGTGTCCCCCGTCATTCGACAACGCGCCATATTTCACCGCATTGGTGATCAGCTCGTGCAGGCCCATCGACAGATAGAGCGCAATCCCCGGCGCAAGCTGCACGGCGGGCCCCTCGACTGCGACGCGGTCGCATTGCAGCGGCGCAAGCTCGGCCTGGACCAGCTCGTCGAGGCCCAGCGCCTCGCGACCGCGATCCAGCGCCAGCGCGTGGCTGCGGGTGAGCGCGGCGATGCGGCCGCGCAGCACCTCGCCGAACTCGGTCAGCGCGGTGTCGGCGCGGATGCTGAGCGCGATGACGCTGTCGACCAGCGCGAGCGTGTTCTTGACCCGGTGATTGAGCTCGTGCACCAGCACGCGCTGATGCTGCTCGATGGTGCGTCTGCGCGCATTCTCGGTGCGCAGCGCGATCTCGTCCATCACGATCTCGCTGAGCTCGGTGAGCTGCGCGATATCCTCCTCGTTCCATGGACGCGGCACGTGGTCGATGGCGCAGAGCGCGCCGATCACCTCGCCGCTCGGCAGCTTCAGCGGCACGCCGAGATAAGCGATCACGCCGAGGCTCGGCACTGCGAGATTGTCCTTCACCAGCGGATGCTCGCTCGCGTCGACCACCACGAGCGGCTGAGCCGTGGTCACGACATGCTGACAGAACGAGTGGCTGAGCGGCGTTTCGCGCAGCGACGCCCACGGCTCGCACAGGCCGACGGAGCTCTTGAAGAACTGCCGGTCGCGGTCGACCAGCGCGATGATCGATGCGGGCGCAGCCAGCAGCCGTGTCGCAAGCCGCGTCACGCGATCGAAACCGGGCTCGGGCGGCGAGTCGAGCAGCTCGGTCTGCAACAGGGCAGCCAATCGGTCTGGCGCGGAGGCGTCGCGATCGGACGTCATGCAACTTTCGTCGGTCTGGCGTTCAGCCGGTGATGGATCTGCACGACGAACCGAACGGGGCGCCAATCCGAGCCGGTCGATCGCGCGGGCACAGTGGTATTCGGCTGGAACGAAGCCGGCACAGAAACTCTTTGAAACCTTTGAAGATGATCTCTCCACGCGTCAAGCACGGGAACGAATCCCGGTTCCATTTAGGTAACCATGGAGCGGAACATGGCTTGACGAAGGCGAACGGCGTGCGCGCCGCAAATTGTCCGCGATCCGTTCTCCATCGAGCGGAATATGCGCGGTCGCGGCCGCAATGATGGCCAATCGTTCGTCAACCGCCCTTGACTGCCCCCGCCGTCAGCCCGGCCACGATCTGACGCTGCGCGAAGACCGTCAGCAGCAGCACCGGCAATGTCACGATCAGGGCCGCTGCGGCGAGCGGGCCCCAGGAGAGTTGGTCGAACGAGATCATGTTGTAGACCGCGACCGGCAAGGTGCGTGTCTCGCGTCCGGCCAGGACGATGCCGAACACGAAATTATTCCAGGAGAAGATCACCGCGAGAATGAAAGCGACGGCCAGACCCGGCTTGGCCACCGGCAATGCGACGTGGCGGAAGACCTGCCAGCGCGTGGCGCCGTCGATCCGCGCGGCCTCCTCGAGCTCGATCGGCGTGGTCTCGAAATAGCCGATCATGATCCAGATCACGATCGGCACGGTGACGACGAGATGGATGATGATCTGTGGCCACAAGGTACCGAGCAGGCCGAGCCATTGGAACAGCAGAAACAGCGGGATCAGGTAGGACAGGCCGGGCGTGATGCGCGCGATCAGGATCACGATCGCTGATTTATGTGCCGCCATGCGGGCGATGCCGTAGCCGGCGGGCACGCCGACCAGCATCGCCAGCGCCGTGGCGCCGCCGGTCACCAGCAGGCTGTTCTTGAAATAGGTGAAGAAGCGGTTGGACGACAGCACATCAGTGTAGTTCTTCCAGGCGAAATGCTCCGGCCAGAACACCGGCGGATAGGCCGCGTTGTCGACCTCGAACTTCACCGACAGCGAGATCATCCAGAGGAAGAACAGGATCGCCGGCGAGACGATGAGGAACACGCCCAGCGCCAGCCCGAGCCGGCCGAGGATGGTGTGCGCGCTCATGTGTCGGTCCCCAGCGCATTCCACTGCGCGCGCCGGCGCAGCACCAGCAGCAATGCGGTCAGCGCCACGATCAGCGCGAAGAACACCACCGCGATCGCCGAAGCATAGCCGAGGTCGTAATAGACGAAGGCGACGCTGTAGAGATAGAGGTTGATGGTCTCCGACGCCGAGCCCGGACCGCCTTGCGTGATCGCAAAGATGATGTCGAAGCTCTTGATCGCGTCGATGGCACGGATCATCGCGGCGATGAACAAGAACGGCATGATCAGCGGCAAGGTGATGTAGCGGAACATCTGCCAGGTCGAGGCGCCGTCGATCTGCGCGCTCTCATAGGGCTCGGTCGGCAAAGAGGCGATGCCGCCGAGCACGATCAGCATGACCAGCGGCGTCCATTGCCAGGTTTCGACCAGCACCAGCGACGGGATCACCGTGCCCGGATGAAACACCCAGAGCTGCGGCGGCAGGCCGACGAGCGACAACAGATAGTTCAATATGCCGAGCTGCGGGTGGAACATCATGGTCCACACCAGGGCGATCGCGACCGGCGTCGCCATCATCGGCATGATGAACAGCGCGCGCAGCAGGCCACGTCCCGGAAAGCGCGCGTGGAAGACCACGGCAGCCAAGGTGCCGAGCACCAGCGGCAGCAGCACCGACAGCGCCGTGTAGGACAGCGTGTGCCCGACCGACTCGACGAAGCGCGGATCGGCCGGCAAGCGCAGATAGTTCGATAGCCCGACGAAGGCCGTGGGCGAACCGACCTTCCATTCCTGGAAGCTCATCCAGATCGTGAACAGCCAGGGAAAGATGATCACCGCGAGCACGGTGACAAGCGCCGGCACCACGAACGGCCAGTAGGACGGCGGCCGCAATGCGCGTTCCGGCGCGGCGGCCTCGCTCGCCGCGCCGGAGACCTGCTCGACGATCGTGCTCACGCTTTCTCGCTGCGCTCCAGGATCGGGCGAAACTGTTCGTGGGCCTTCTTCAATTCGGTCGCGGGATCGGCGCCCGACAGCGTGGCGGTCAGCGCCGCACCGACGAGGTCGCGGAATTCGGCCACCGGAATGATGACGGGCAGGCCGAGCTTGGAGATCTTGCCGGAGTCGATCGCCGATTGCAGCCATTCCTTGGGCATCTTCACGCCGCTTTGGATCTCGGCATCGCCCAGCACCGAGTTGCGGAACGGCACGCCGCCGCCGGCCTGCACCAGCCGCGCGCCCTGCGCCTTGGAGACCATCCATTGGCACAACAGCCAGGCGGCTTCCTTGTTCTTGCACGCCGCGGGAATGCCGACGCCGTCGCCATAGGTCGCCGAATACTGCCCCTTTGGTCCGGCCGGCACCACGGTGTAGCCGACCTTGCCGACGACGCGCGAGGCGTTGGGATCTTCCAGCGGCGGTGCCCAGCCGACGCCGTCGATCCACATCGCCGAGCGCCCTTGCGTGAACGAGGCCATCGACTCCATCCAGTTGAAGCCGGCGACGCCCGGAGGCGCGCAAGTGGTCAGCAGCTTCTGATACAGCTTGGTGGCCTCGATCGCCTCGGGCCCGTCGGTCAGGATGTTGCCCTTGGCGTCGAGGAACTCGCCGCCATAATTGAGGAAGAAGTTGGTCCACAAGGTCATGTTGGCGTTGCGCAGGCCGCGGCCGACGAAGCCGAAGGTGCCGTCCTTGGGATCGGTGAGCTTCTGCGCCGCCACCACCATCTCGTCGAGCGTCTTCGGCACCTCGACGCCCTTCTTCGCCAGCAGCTCCTTGTTATAGTAGAGGATGAAGTAGTCCACCGACCAAGGCAGCGAGAACATGCGGCCCTTGTCGTTGCTGGCGTAAGTCAGGCCGGCGGCTGAGAAATCGCCCGGCACGAGGTCCGGGGCCGTGAGGTTCGGATCCTTCATGAAGTCGGTGACGTCGGTGAGCCAGCCGGCCTTCTCGAACTGCCGCTTTTGCACGTGATAGCTGAGATGCACGACGTCGAAGCTTGGCTTGCCGGACGACAGTTCGATCACCACTTTCTGGCGCTGCTGCTGCTCGGGGATCTGCTCGGATTCCACCTCGATGCCGGTCAGGGCGGTGAATTCCTTGATGTTCTTCTGCAGATTGTCGCCGCGCGGCCCCTTGGCCAGGATCACCTCGAGCTTGGTGCCGGCATATTTCTTCCACTGCGGTTCTGACCAGGCAGGTTGGCCGGTGAGCGCCCATGCGCCCGCTGCTGCCGTGCCCGCAAGCATGTTGCGGCGCGTGATCGCGGTCATCGTGTCCTCCCCAAATGATTCTTGAGATCATTCTTGTTTGGTCGGGAAGTGTAGCGCGATCCAGCGGCGCTGCAACAGGGCGTTGCGCGATGTGCGCAGATGTCACGAGCGAGCGTGATGCGATGCAGCGAGATCGCAGGCGCTTCGACTCAGGTCTGAGCGTCGGCTGTGAAGTCGGCCCGCTCCAACAGCCAGGAGGTGGCAAAGCCGGCGACCAGCCCCCAGAATGCGGCGCCGATATTCAGCAGCGGCACATCGGCTACCGTAACCAGGAAGGCGATCAGCGCACCGAGCGAGAACCGCGTCTTGAATGCGGTCACGAACGCCGTCTGCAGCACCCGCAGCATGGCCAGTCCGGCCAATGTGGTGATCAAGGATTTTGGCGCGATCAACAGCAGCGTCGTGAAGGTCGGCGCCAGCAAGCCGAAGCCGAGCGCCAGCACGCCGACCAGCATCGCGGCGGTATAATGACGCTTGCGCTCGCCGCCGGCGACGACGATCGCGTTGGTCGGGCCAGTGAGGCAGGTCGAGACGCCGCCGACGATCGCGGCCAGCGCCGAGCCGATGCCGCAGGCCACCGTGACGAGGTTGACCGGCGGCTTGTGGCCGGCGGCGCTCAGCACGGCAAAGCCCTGGCCGTTCTGCACCACCAGCACGGTGACTGCGAGCGGCACCACGAGCTCGATCATGGCCGCGAGCGACCAGGACGGCGTGGGGATCACCGGCGTGATCAGCGCGATCTGCAGCGAGGTGCTCTGATCATATTTGCCGAACATGAAGGCCGCGAGCGTGCCGATCACCAGCGCGCCGATGATCGGCGGACAGCGCCGCCCGAGCGCGGGCAGGGCTGTCAGCACCAGCCAGATGATGACCATCGGCCCGGCGATGGCGAAGTCGGCGAGCACGGCGCGGACCAGATCGAGACCGAAGCGCAGGAACACCCCGGCCACCATGCCCATCACGATCGGCATCGGCACCAGCTGCATCGCGCGCTTCACCCAGCCGGAGAGCCCCAGGATCAGCATCAACAGCGCCGTGCCGTAGAACGCGCCGACGACTTGCGCAAAGCTCAGATGCGTCAGCGACTGGCCGACCAGCACGGTGCCGGGAATGGTCCAGAACAGCACCAACGGCTCGCGATAGCGCCACGACAGCAGGATCGTGAGCAGACCGTTGATGAAGAACACGCCGAAGATCCACGACGCGATCTCGGCCTGCGACAGCCCGCCATTGGCGCCGACCGACAGGATGATGGCGACCGGCCCGGTGATCGCGAACAGCCAGCCGATGAAGCCGTGCGAGGCGTAGAGCGGGCCGAAATCGCTGATGATCTGGCCAAGGCCGGGCGGCGGGCCCGCGGGGCGTTCGATGGCATTGAACATGAGGGGCGGGGCTCGGGCCGTGTTCTTGTTGTTGTCCAGGGCGTCTCGTGGGATGTTGTGAACCAACCGCATGAGCTGTGCAAGGCGGCCGATGATCGCCGCGCAGCTGGCGTTCCGCGCGGTGACGACGGTTTCGATTGACGGAGTTGGACTCGTCGAGGCTATCATCGACCGTGAGTTGGTTCATGAGAAAACGTCTCCGCGCCATCTTTGGAGACTTTGTGCCCGCAGAGACCTTGCAGGCGCTCGAGCGGGGCGACGTGTCCATTCCTCCTCTCCAGCGCACGAGAGTGTGTCATGTGCTGCTTCAGGTTCGCGACGATACGAATGAGACGATCGCGAACGATCGCTCCGACGCCATCGAACTGATGCTGCGCGAGGGCGCCATCGTCGAGAGCGTCCTGTCCTCATTCGTGTCGGCTGTCTTCACGTTGGAGTCGGAGACACCTTTGGATCGGATCGGGGCGACGCTCGATCGGCTCGGCTCGAACGTCCGCGCGGTGTATCGCGTGGGCGACTATCTGCGCGGGGTGATCGCGTCACCCAGTCGCTTCGACTACGGCACCGTCGTTCCCAACATGAGTGCGGCGATGGAGAGATTGCTGCGTTTGGAGTTTGGTTCTGTCGAGCGGCTCGACGGTGATATGTGATCGGTGTCGTTCGAGCCCGTCAGGAAAACTCGAACCGTTCAGATCGGAGGCAGATGCACGCGCGACCTCAGGCGGCCTCGTCAGTCATCAGCCTCTTGGCGGCCACCGCAACGATTGTCGTCGAGGATAATGGCCGCGTCGCCTACGCCTATTGGCTGGACGCCGAGGGAGCGATCCGCGGTGACGTCTGGCTCTACAACCGTTGTCTAGCGTGCCGGTCGCTTGAGGAAGGGCAAGATCATGAGTGAAGGATTCCTGTGCGAGTTTGCCCCACCAGACGGCATCGGCAGCGGAATGCGATGGGCGTAGCGGATCGCAGCGCGGCTGATGTCGCGCCGACGAACGGTTCGTTGCGCACGGTCAAGTCGCGCGGTCCTGGCACCCCGATGCTGGTGTCACGCTTGCGCCGGCGCTGACGCGCCGCGCAGGCAACGGTGGCCAGAAAGCCCGGCGCACCGGGGAGAACGCGAAGCAGCCGTTAAAGCCACCGCGCAGGGAGGGCCGGGTCGTCCGGCTGGACCTGTGGTACCTGCCGCCTGCATTTTTTTGAGCAGGCGGGCCACGGGCCTCAGTCGAGGCCCGGCCTTCCCTGCGCCCTCTAAGTCAAGGGCGATGCTGACTCAGAGCTCGGACGCAAACGCGCTGCGAGATCGCAGAAGCTCATCTGCAAGATGCTGTCGGGGATTGTCGCGATGAAAGAGGCACGGCGTTATCACGAACGGCGAGATGTCCGCGTGTGGCACGATGCCCACCCTCCCCTGGAGGGCAGGGGCGCTAGCGAAGCGGATCGTGAAGCGGGGTGGGGTGATCTCTCCGCAAGCACCGGCATCCGTGGCATCACCCCACCCCGCTCGCCCGCGAGCGACCTTCCCCCTCCAGGGGAGGGTGGCCCAGATCGAGGCGATCGCGCGTTAGGAACGAGGTCGGATGAGGCCGGGGGTAATGCTGTTAGTTCAGCAACTCAGTCGAACAGGCTCGACACCGATTCTTCTGCCGCGGTGCGGCCGATGGCCTCGGCGATCAGCGGGGCGATCGGCAAAGCGCGGATGTTCGGGGCGTTGCGCACGGCTTCGGTCGGCATGATGGAATCGGTGATCACGAGCTCCTTCAGGCGCGACGAGGTGATGCGGGTCGCGGCCCCGCCGGAGAGAACGCCATGGGTGATGTAGGCGTAGACATCCTTGGCGCCGTGCTTGAGCAGCGCATCGGCGGCATTCACCAGCGTGCCGCCGGAATCGACGATGTCGTCGATCAGGATGCAGGTGCGGCCCGAGACGTCGCCGATCACGTTCATGACCTCGGATTCGCCGGGCCGTTCGCGGCGTTTGTCGACGATCGCAAGCGGCGTATTGATGCGCTTGGCGAGGCCACGGGCGCGCGCGACGCCGCCGACGTCGGGCGAGACGACCATCACGCTGGAAAGATCGAACCGGTCCTTGATGTCGCGCACCATCAGCGGCGCGGCATAGAGATTGTCGGTCGGGATGTCGAAGAAGCCCTGGATCTGGCCGGCATGCAGGTCGAGCGTCATGACGCGATCGACGCCGGCATGGGTGATGAGGTTGGCGACCAGCTTGGCCGAGATCGGCGTGCGCGAGCCGGATTTGCGATCCTGCCGCGCGTACCCGAAATATGGAACCACCGCGGTGATGCGGCGCGCGGAGGCGCGGCGCAGCGCGTCGGTGATGATCAGGAGCTCCATCAGCAGGTCGTTCGCGGGATACGAGGTCGACTGCAGGATGAAGACGTCGGAGCCGCGCACGTTCTCCTGGATCTCGACGAAGATCTCCATGTCGGCGAAGCGCCGGACCACGGCCTTTGTCAGCGGCAGGCCGAGCTCGGCGGCGATTCCGGCGGCGAGAGCCGGGTTGGAGTTGCCGGCGACGAGTTTGATGGAGCCGTTCTTGGCCGACATCGCGAATTCTCCTCGCGGCTCGCTGGAGACCTTGTTCAGCATATCGGGATATCCGTGGAACCGGCACTGTGTGACGGGCGAGGTGATATCAAGGACACTGCGCGCATGGCAACCCGCCGCAGCTGTTTTCCCGGTCAAAAAGCGGCGCAAATTGCGCCGCTAGCCTAATGGTCGGTGTAGCCCAGGGCGGCGACACTGGTGCCGGCGGTGGAGGGAGGCTCGGTCGTGGCCACCGCAGGGCCGCGGGTGACGGGGGCGGGCTGTGTCGGCGCGGTCTCGGCGGGCGCCGTGCCGTTGAGCATATTGGAGAGCCCGCTGAATCCGGCCTGGGCAATCTTCCGCAACACCATGTCGTCGACGGCGTTCCAGGGGTCTCGGCCGCCGCGTCCGACCGGCTCCTCTCCGGACAGGCGGAGCGCGCGCTGCTGGTTGCGATCATAGACGTCGAACACCCAGGCGATGACGCTCTTGCCGCTGACGACCTGGGCCGAAAGATAGGTGCGGACCCGATAGGCGGCAGGCGCCTCGCGCGACACGATGGCGAGGCTGCGTAGCTTGGACTCGCTGTCGAGCACGTTGACCATGCGGTCGAAGATTTGTGGCGGCGGCCCGTCGATCTGCTCGAAGGCGATGGTCGCGCCGTCGGAGGAGGGCGCCATCGCATAGGCGTTGGCGGGGCCGCTGGTGCCGCTGGTCGCGCAGCCGGCGAGCGTTGCGGCAGACATGATCAAAGCGGCAAGGACGCATGCGTGCTGCGTGGCGCGGCTGATCAGTCGCAATGGTGTCGACGCTCCCCTCATGGATGGGAGCGATATCGTTAAAATCGATTAACGTCTAGGTCGCCACTGCCACAGACCGGGACAGAGTGCAGCCTGTTGTTTAGAAAGGGTTAACCAACCCCCATGCGGCCACAATCACGCCCTGCTTCAGCCCTCGATCATGATCGCGTGGACATGCCGGCCGTAGTCCGGCTCCTTGCGATGCACGGAGCGGCGGTAACTGAAGAAGCGTTCATCCGCATAGGTGTCGAGCCCGAGATCGTCGATCAGCAGCACGCCGGCGCTCTCGAGCCGCATCCGGATGAAGCCGCCGAGATCGAACATCGCGTGACCCTTACGCTGCGAGGGCAGGAAGAAGCGGGCGTGCTCGGCGTCGTCGTCGATGAAACGCGCGACGAATTCGGCGCCGACTTCGTAGCTTTGCTGGCGGATCAGAGGACCGATCGCGGCGATGATCCGGCCGCGCTCGGCGCCGAGTTCCTCCATCGCCTGCAGCGTGGCCTCGAGCACACCGGTCAGCGCGCCCTTCCAGCCGGCATGAGCGGCGCCGACGACGCGCTTCTCCGGGTCGGCGAACAGGATCGGCCCGCAATCGGCCGTGGTCACGCCGATCGCGAGATTGGGCGTCGCGGTCACGAGCGCGTCGGCCTTCGGCCGGACAGGGCCGTCCCAGGGGACGGTCGCGATGACGACGTCGGGCGAATGGACCTGGTGCAGGCTGAGAAGCTGGTCCGGCGCGACGCCGAGCCGCTCCGCCATCCGGCGGCGATTTTCCCGCACGCTGTCGGGACTGTCATTCGATCCGAGCCCGCCATTCAGGCCGGCATAGATGCCGTCGGAGACACCGCCCTCGCGGGTGAAGAAGGCGTGTCGCACGCCGGGAATCGCGGACATCACATCCGATGACACCAGCATCATGCCCCTCCTGGTTTTCCGCCCGTATGTTCGTCGCTGATTCCAGCCAGAACGGGAATGCTGGCATCGGACAGGCCGAGCACCTTGAACAGCGAGCCCATGCCGCCGCGGCCGCCCTCGATCAGGCGTTTCAATCCGCTTGCGATGTCCCGGGAAATGTCGGGCGAGGCCTTTTGCATCAAGGTCAATGCGCGCGTCTCGATGCCGAGCCGGCGCAGGAACTCGCTTTGCGTGATCGGCCCATGGACGCGGGCGCCGACGGCGTCCGCCGCGCGCGCCAGCGCCTCGAAATCGACATGCGCGGTGATGTCGGCGAGCCCCGGGGTTTTCAGGGGATCGGCAAAGCTGTGCCGTGCGATGGCCTGGAACGTGTCGCCGACATCGCTGCGGACATGACCATAATCGATGATTACGGCGGCGCCGCGCTGTTCGCGGATGCGCTTGGCGATTGCCATGATCTCGTTGTTCGGGCGCCATTCGAAGATCGCCCCCAGCGGCGCCGCCCGCACCAGCGGCGGCAGCAGCAGCTCGAATCCCGGCGTGGGCTCGGCCGCCGTGCCATAGGCGAAGTTCTCCTCCGCATCGAGCTCGACGACGCGCTCATGCCACCCGGTCTCGCGCTTCAGCATCTGGTGGATCGGCAGCACGTCGAAATATTCGTTGGCGAAGATGACGCTCGGGCCCTCCGGCACGTCGTCGAAGCTCTCATGCCAGGTGATGTTGCGCAGGCCGGTCAGGGTCGCCTTCTGCTTCTCGCGCAGCACCGGGTTGATCTCGACCATGTGCACGGAGATCGTCTGGTACAGCGGCGGCAGGACGCGCAGCGCCCGCAGCGCGTCAGACATCATGGTGCCGCGGCCGGGGCCCAGCTCGATCAGGCGGAACTGCTGGGGCGAGCCGGAAGCTTTCCAGACCGAGGCCGCCCACAAGCCAAGCAACTCGCCGAACATCTGGCTCACTTCGGGGGCGGTGGTGAAGTCGCCCTCGCGCCCGAGTGGATCGCGCGAAATGTAATAGCCGTGTTCCGGATGCATCAGGCACAGCTCCATATAGCGCCAGACCGGCATCGGCCCGGACGCTTTGATCACCCGCTTGATCTCGGAGTGGAGCGGCGACAGTTCGATCACGGATTGGCCTGCAGCGAGGGAGTGGCTTGATGCGGCTCAGGCTTGCGCAGCGCCCGCACCACCAGGATCGCACCGACGATGAGCATCGGCACCGACAGCAGCATGCCCATGGTGAGTCCGCGCCAGAGGAAACCGAGTTGCGGGTCCGGCTCGCGGAACAGCTCGCTGACGATGCGCGCGACCCCGTAGAGGCCGATGAAGCTGCCGAGGATCAGGCCTGGACGCTTCAGTGCGCCGAACCGGATCATCACGGCGAGCACGATGAACAGCACGATGCCCTCGAGTCCTGCTTCATAGAGCTGGCTCGGATGCCGCGGCAGGTGGGCGCGGTCGGTCGGGAAGATCATGGCCCAGGGCAGGCTCGGATCGGCCGCGCGCCCCCACAATTCGCCGTTGATGAAATTGGCAATGCGGCCGAGCAGCAGGCCGATCGGCGCGACCGCGGTGGTCAGGTCACCGAGCGACAGGATCGGCAGGCCATTGCGACGGCTGAACCAGATCACCGCGATCACGCAGCCCACGAAGCCGCCATGGAAGGACATGCCCCCCTTCCAGAGCTCGAAGATCTCCAGCGGGTGATCGATGAAGAACGGCAGATTGTAGAACAGCACATAACCTGTGCGGCCGCCGAGGATGATGCCGAGCGTGACCCACAGAATGAAGTCGTCCAACTGCGGCAGCGAGACCGGGGCGGGGCCGCCCCACAGCCGGTCTTTCCCGAGCAGCGAGCGGGCATAGAGCCAGCCAATGACGATGCCGCAGATATAAGCGAGCGCATACCAGCGGATGGCGAACGGGCCGATCGCAATCGCGATCGGATCGAACACGGGAAAGTCGATGAGGAGAGGCGTCATTCACTGGCTTTCGTGGGCACGGCGTCCCGCTTCAGGTGCATGCGGGCTTCGAACGGCCCCGCGTGACCATGCGCGGCGCGATGCGGTCGCTGGGCCGCTCATACAGCGCGGCCGGCCAGCACAACAAGTACGATGACAAGGAAACCGCGGCGTGACAAGACGGGCCCATCTTGAAGGCGGCCGGACGGATCGCCATTCTGTCTTCCATCATCGTGCTCGTCGCGGGACGCGGAGTTTTTAGCATGACCCAGACCAACAACCGGTTTTTCGATGAACTCGGCCGCCTGATGAACGATGCCGCCGGGGCCGCCCAGGGCATGAAGCGGGAAGTCGATTCCGTCATCCGCAATCAGGCGGAAAAGATCCTGAACGACCTGGACATCGTGAAGCGCGAGGAGTTCGAGGCCGTCAAGGACATGGCGCGGCTCGCCCGCGAGGAGAATGAGGCCTTGAAGGCGCGGATCGCCGCGCTGGAGGCCAAATTGGGCGGCGCCGCTGGCGGCCAGCCGGGCGGCGGCAGCGCGGATGGCTGACGCTGCGGCCGGGTCATCCCAGGCCGGGCCGGGAGGAAGGGGCAGGCGGCCCCTTCATTTCCTTGTCATTTCGGCGGTTTGCCGCTAGAACGCCGCCACGTCCGCGGCCCCCGCACCCCTGGAGGCTTGCCGAAGGACGTCCAGCAACGGGCCGCATTGCGGCCTTTAACTTTTTAAAACAAGGACTTAACACGATGGCGACCGTCAGAGAACTGAAGGCGACCGCCCGTCCGTCAGTCGGCAAGGGGGCCGCACGGGCAGAGCGTCGCGCCGGGAGAGTGCCCGGAGTGATTTATGGAGACAACCAGCCCCCGCTGCCGATCTCGGTCGAGGACCGCGAGCTGCGCCAGCGCATCCTGGCGGGCCGGTTTCTGACCACGATCTTCGACATCAGCCTCGACGGCAAGAAGCACCGGGTGATCCCGCGCGACTTCCATCTCGATCCGGTCAAGGACTTCCCGATCCACGTCGACTTCATGCGGCTCGGCCAGGGCGCGACCATCCGCGTCAGCGTGCCGCTGCATGTGGTGGGTTCGGAAGGCGCGCCGGGCGTGAAGCGCGGCGGCACCGTCAACATCGTGACCCACACGCTCGACCTCGAATGCCTGGCGGAGAATATTCCGCAGTTCATCGAGGCCGATGTCAGCGCGCTTGAGATCAACCATTCGCTGCACATCTCCGACGTCAAGCTGCCGACCGGCGTGAAGACGTTGTCGCGCGAGGACGCGACCCTCGTCACCATCGTGCCGCCGTCGGGCTATGGCGAGGAGCAGAAGGCCGCTGGTGCGGCGGCTGCTCCGGCCGCGGCTGCGCCTGCTGCCGCTGGCAAGGCTCCCGCCGCTGCCGCCAAGGCCCCGGCTGCCGCGGCCAAGGCACCCGAGAAGAAGAAGTAAGCCTGTGTGCTTCCGGCTGGCGCGGGCGATGCTCGCGCTGGCCGGGACACCGGCATGTCCGGATGCCGCGCCATGCTGATGTTTGTTGGTCTCGGCAATCCCGGCGCGAAATATGCGCGCAACCGGCACAATATCGGTTTCATGGCCGTGGATGAGATTTCGCGGCGTCACGGCTTTTCGCCCTGGCGCCGCAGGTTTCAGGGCGAGACCTCGGAAGGCATGCTCGATTCCGAGCGCGTCATCCTTCTGAAGCCCACGACCTATATGAACGAATCCGGCCGCGCTGTGCAGGAAGCGGCCGGTTTCTTCAAGCTCGGCGTCGGCGACGTCACCGTGTTTCAGGACGAGTTGGAATTGCCGCCCGGCAAGCTGCGCGTGAAGGTCGGCGGCGGCATCGCCGGACATAACGGGCTGCGCTCGATCTCGGCGCATCTCGGCAATGACTACCGCCGCGTTCGGCTTGGTATCGGTCATCCCGGCGTCAAGGAGCTGGTGCATGGCCACGTGCTGTCGGACTTCGCCAAGTCCGAGATGCCGTGGGTCGAGGCGCTTTGCCAGGCGGTGGCCGACAATGCGGGTTTGTTGACGGGCAAGCGCGACTCCACCTTCGCCAACAAGGTGCATTTGGCGCTGCAGGCCAAGGGTTTTCTGGACAAGGGCGACGCCGGCGCCGCGTGAGCGCCCAGGCTGTGGCCCTGAGAGGATGCGGGACGGATCATGGGATTCAAATGCGGAATTGTCGGGTTGCCCAATGTCGGCAAGTCGACTCTGTTCAACGCACTGACGGAAACGGCCGCGGCGCAGGCCGCGAACTATCCGTTCTGCACCATCGAGCCGAATGTCGGTGAAGTTGCCGTGCCCGATCCGCGGCTCGAGAAGCTCGCGGCGATCGCCAAATCGGGCCAGATCATTCCGACGCGGCTGACCTTCGTCGACATTGCGGGCCTGGTGCGTGGTGCGTCCAAGGGCGAGGGCCTCGGCAACCAGTTCCTGGCCAACATCCGCGAAGTGGACGCGATCGCGCATGTTGTGCGCTGCTTCGAGGATTCCGACATCACCCATGTCGAGGGCAAGATCGCGCCGCTCGCAGACATCGAGACCATCGAGACAGAGCTGATGCTGTCCGATCTCGACAGCCTCGAGAAGCGCGTCGACAACCTCGCCAAGAAGGCGAAGGGCGGCGACAAGGACGCCAAGGAACAGCATGATCTCGTCACCCGCGCCCTGGTGCTGTTGCGTGACGGCAAGCCGGCGCGGCTGCTGGAGCGCAAGCCCGAGGAGGAGCGCGCCTTCGGCATGCTCGGACTGCTGACATCGAAGCCGGTGCTCTATGTCTGCAATGTCGAGGAAGGCTCGGCCAAGGACGGCAACAGCTTCTCGCAGGCGGTGTTCGCGCGGGCCAAGGAGGAGGGCGCGGTCGCCGTCGTCATCTCCGCCAAGATCGAATCCGAGATTGCAACGCTGTCGCGCGAGGAACGTGCCGACTTCCTCGAGACGCTGGGTCTTGAAGAGGCCGGGCTCGACCGGCTGATCCGCGCCGGCTATCAGCTGCTCGATCTGATCACTTATTTTACCGTCGGTCCGAAGGAGGCGCGTGCCTGGACCATTCACCGCGGCACCAAGGCGCCGGCGGCGGCCGGCGTCATTCACACCGATTTCGAGAAGGGCTTTATCCGCGCCGAGACGATCGCCTATGCCGACTACGTCGCGCTCGGCGGCGAGGCAGGGGCGCGCGAAGGTGGCAAGCTCCGTCTCGAGGGCAAGGAGTATGTCGTCGCCGACGGCGACGTGATGCACTTCCGCTTCAACAACTAGCGCCTTTTGGGGCGGCTACATCCGCCCCTGCTCGCGGATCGCGCCGAGGTGCTCGTTGATGCGGAAGACGATCAGGACGAACTCGGCAATGATGCGCGAGAACACCATGCCGACGATGATCCCGGCCAGCGACGACAACAGCATCAGGAAGCCGCCGAACGGGCTGATGGCCATCTCCGACAACCCCGCGAAAATACCGCGGATTCCGGAGAGGATGATGAGCGCGATCACCAGCCAATAGAAGGTCTTGATGATCGTGGGCGTGATGAAGCGGTCCCACTGGAACAAATCGCGAAATTCCAACATCCTGATCCCCCAGCAAATTCCGAATCGCAGGCAAGTCCGTCTTTAAGTCGTGCTCGACTCTTCCGCCAGATGACGATCAGGCGCGGTCGACATCGTTCTCGGGATGGAGGGCCTCGTGGCGCTCTTGTGCGACCGCACCGGGCGTCAGCCATGCGAGCGGCCCGGTTGTGATTGCTGCAAAGTGCGGCCACAATCGGGCTTCTCCCAGCCAATCTTGTCCCCATGACCCTCACCTTCGAAGATTTTCCGCAAGGACATTTCGGCAGTTTCGGTCCGCGGTTTGTCTCCCGCGACGAGATCATCGCCTTCGCGTCGGAGTTCGATCCGCAACCGATGCACCTCGACGAGCAGGCCGCCCTGCAGTCGATGCTCAAGGGCCTCTCGGGCTCGGGCTGGCATCTCTGCTCTTTGATGATGCGGATGATGTTCGACGGCTTCATTGGCCGGACCGCCTCGCTCGGCTCACCGGGAGTCAACGAGGTGCGCTGGCTGTCGCCGTTGCGGCCGGGCGATGAACTGATGCTCGATGTGGAGGTCGTAGAAGCACGGGTCTCGCAAAGCCGGCCGTCGACCGGCATCGTCACGTTCAAATGCAGCGTGAGCAACAAGTCTGGCGAGACGCTCTGCGAGATGGTGTCGCCGATCATCGTCGAGCGGCGTGATGGCAGTGGGAGGGCCAGCTGATGCGCTTCTTCGAGGACCTCCAGCTTGGACAGCGGCGCGAACTCGGAACCTACACGTTCACCGCGGAAGACATCAAACGTTTCGCTCGGCAATTCGATCCGCAACGTTTTCATCTCGACGAGGACGAGGGCCGTAATTCGCTGTTCGGCGGATTGGCCGCATCCGGTTGGCATGTCGGATCGGTCTGCATGAAACTGATTGTTGCCGACAATCAGCGGCTCGCAGATCTTGCACGCACGCGCGGCGAGCCGATCGTTCTCGGCGGCCCGTCGCCTGGCTTCAAGGATCTGCGCTGGTACAAGCCGGTGCTCGCCGGTGATACGATCACCTACTCCAGCGAAATCGCTTCGTTGCGTGCATCCGCCTCGCGTCCCCAGTGGGGGATTCTGCAAGTGCGCAACATCGGCATCAATCAACGCGATGAGTTGGTGTTCTCCGTGCTCGCGTCGGCCTTTGTGCCGCGGCGGAACAATGGTTGAGGCGAAAAGGTCACGCTTGGTGGGATTTGTCGGCCCGGAACGAAGTTCGCGCTAACGCATTCTGAACCCGGACTCTATAAGACAGCCATCCAGGGATCAGGATTTGGGGTGAGTAAGCATGGCAGATCGGAGCGGTCTGAAACTCCTTGGCTTTATCTTTGCCAGCGTGACGCTCGCGGTGATGCTTGCGACCGGGATGGTCGTGAAGGGCTATGCCGACGGTTCGTATTCGTTGGAGACGTCAGCCTCGATCGAGGAGTGATCGTTAAGACTTCGTTAAGGTCGCGCGCGCGGCGCATCGACCAAACGGCCCGGCGGTTGACGCGGACGACCCCGACCGCCACGGGATTGACCCGATCCGATGACGCGGATCGCCTCGGTCTCAGCAACCACCGCCCTTGGTGCGGTGGACGAGGTTGAACCTTCCTCGGCCTGTTGCCTTTATCAAGATCAGCCCTGACGACGCGCCCGGCGGACGATGGGGCGCGTCATTGCCGGCGACATCCCTTCGCTACAACGAAAACCGCCGCGCGAGGCCACGCGCGACGGTTCTCGATGAACTCTCAGGAAGGGCTCAGCTGTTGCGCAGGCCGTCGGCCGCGCGCTTCCACTGCGTCACATTCTCGGCGATGGCGCGGGTGGATTTCATCGCGGCCTGACTGAGCTGGGCGTAGCTCGCGATCTCGCGCTGAACGCGCTGGCCTTCAGCATGCAGCAGTTCGCGCAGGCTCTCGAGCTCCCCGATCAGGTTCTCGATCTCCGACAGCGAGGTCCCCGCGACGCGCTGGATCAGCGACGTGACGCTGTTGACCGCCGCATCCGCATCGATCGCAGGCTCAGCTGTGGCTGCTGCTGCGGTGGCATTCGGACGGCGCAGGTAAGCGATGTCGTTACGGACGAAATCACGAATGCCGGCCTCGACTTCGGACACTGCCGCCAGATCCGGATCCAGCTCGGTTTCAGTTCCCTCGATCTTGTCCGGACGGATAACATTCATCGGCTCATTCCTCATTTCGCGTTCAAGCGAGCGCGGTGTCCCCGCACGACGAAAACCTAAAACCTATCAGTGCGGCCAAATTGGGCCACATCGCGGCGAAGCTGCGGCAGCGGTTCGATCATTCGTGGCAAGTCGCCACAATTGTCAAGCTCACCAGCTCCGTTTGAAGCCGGCGGAGATACTTTTGCTGGTGCCGCCTTGCGCCGTCTCGCCGATCGAGCCCGATACGCTGAGGCCATCGGACAGCTTCTGCTCGGCGCCGATCTTGCGCAGCCATTTGTCGTCACTGGACGACAGCGTCTGCCCGGCGGTGACACTCGTACCAGTATCCTGGATGGATAGTTTCGCGGATTGTTCGGTATCGAAGCTGCGACTGGAGCGCGGCGCTGCGCCCGGAATCGGCACCATGCCCTGTTGCGTGACATTGTAGCCGTTCTGCAGAGTCAGATTGTAGTGATCAATCGGCACCGCCTTGGTGATGGTGGTGCCGATCCGGCTCTGGTCCGAGCTGGGATCGACGCGCGCCTCGATTGCTGTCTTGTCCCAGATGGAGCCGGCGCCCGGTGCGGTGACGGCGGCCCAGGCCGAGCCGCCGGATTGCGGAGCGTTGCCGCCGTTCTCGGCTTTCTCGGCCAGCAGTTCGGACATCGTTGTCGGTTGTCGCGCGACGGTCATGTCAGCGCCGACGCGCGCATCCCAGAACGGTGAGACCGATTGCTTGACTGACACGCCTGTTGCAGCGCCCTTGTTCTGGTTGGCCCAGTCAAGCGCGGCGGCCTTTTCTGCGGCGGCTTTTCGTTTCGCGGCTGCGGCTTCAGGCCGGTCGAGAAAGGTCGTCTCGTCGATCGCGAGTTGAGTCCAGTCGAGCTTGCTGACGTCGATATCCTGCATCGGATCGACGGCCGCTGCTTGATTGTCCGGTCCATCCTCGTCGCCGTCCTGAGGCGCGGGGGCGATTTGCTGCCACGGCGTGATTTGCAACTGTGGCGTTGCCTGCATCAATGTCTGCGCCTGGGCGGCGGCCGCAGTGAGCCCAAAGCTGGCTGTGATAACCGCCAGCGCGCGACCACACGATATCATGAGAGCAACCCCCGCCGCCCGAACCTGTCCGTCGGAATATGGTTGAATCTTGGCGCAAAATTATGACCGCACCAATCACGATGTGTTTGGTTGTATATCAAATTTATACAACTCTGCGACGGAAGGTCAGGCGAAGCTGCCGATCCGCGGCAGGTCGATCGGATGGCCCAAGGTCTGCTCGACCAGATCGAAGGTGTCGATCAGGATCCGCAGCCGCGCCAGCTTGCCGGCGCGAAACTGCAGGAATTGCGCGAGACGTGTTGTGATCGGCTTGTCCGAATGCTGTGTGGTCATCGCGCAGCGGACCATGGTGGCGGCGGTGCTGTCACCCAGCATCAGGGTCTCACGCTCCAGCTTCCGGATGCGCACATGGTCGGCGATCTGGCGGATGGCATCGAGCACGGCCTCTTTGCCGAGCCGCGCGCCGAGGAAGGGAAACATGTCGATCGGGCCGTAGATGGCCCAGTCGATGTCGTCGTCGATGAGTTCGGCGAGCGGGTCGAAATGGCGTTCGTTGATCGCGCGATGCAATGCGTGCGACAGACGCCAGAGGCTGTGCTCCGTCATCCTGATGGTGATCCTGATCTGGCTTGCAAGGCGGCGCACCAGTCTGCAGGCGACATCGTCGATGGAGTCGCGCCGGGCACCGAATCTCATTCCGCTGCACCAGATACGCGAAACAGCGACACACGCAAGGCTTGTTTTCGCATCGCACAAATGCGTGTCCGTGTTGCGATGGCAAGGCTTCCGGCATTCACGCCTCGTTAACGCCCTCGTGACCCATGCGCTGACGCGCAATGGTTGCCTCATGCTCGCGTAAGGCGGCCATGCCGAACAGGGTTGCCCCGCCGAGGCCGCCGATCAGTGCGCCGAGCGGCATGAAGGTGAAGACCACCAGCATGCCGGCGTAGCCTTCGAATTCGCTGCTATTGAACAGCTGGATCCACCCCAGTCCGAGGCCGATGCCCACCGTGGCGCCGCCCACGACGCCCATGATCAGTCCCGCTATCGCGAGGAACGCGATTCTCATCTCAGCCATGCCCCATCAACCGCCCGCTGATGGGTTCGGGGCGCAGAGGCGAGGTTCAATGAGCGGAACCTGGTGCCAGTGACGTTTGCGTGATCGGCGGTGATCCGCGTCGCGCTGGCCTCAGGGGCGGGCGGTGCCTGCGATCAGCAGCCGGCCGAGATCGCATTCGAGCACCTGCTGCACCAGGTCGAATGTATCCATGATCTCGCGGATACGGCTGATGCGGCCGTCGCGCAGGGTGTAGAAGGCGGCGAGGTCGTATTGCACGATGCGGTCATTGTCGCGTTTGCGGAGGAAGATGCGCAGGTCGGCGGCAACCTGGTCGCCTTCGCAGATCATGGTCTTGATCTCGTGCCTGACATCGGCATAGCGGCTGCGCGTCATCTCCCACATCTGCCGCACCTCGGCCTTGCCGACGCGGCGGCCGAGATGGGGAAAGATGTCGATCGGCGCCGAGGCGAAATGCTCGATGTCCTCGCTGCAATGGGCCAGGACCGCGTCGAAATCGCCGGCGGCATGGGCCTCGAGCAGCTTGCGCACGCGCTGCTTGTTGATGTGCTCGATCATCCTGTCTCCATGACGGGAAAGCCCACGCTTGCACCGGACTTTCTGAAGAGGGGGGCGCGCGACCGTCAATCGGCTCTCGTCACGTCCGGCCGCGAAAAGCGCCGGCACGGTGAACAGAAGCTTGGCGACCCGCAGCAGGCGCGGTCCGTTCTCTCAAGGCGTAGGTCACCCGCGCGGCCAAAAGGTTCGCGCCCGCCGCGGCGTCATGGTCCCCCGCGGAACCGGGTTGCGCCCCCGTCGTTAGACCGCAAACATCTGCGGAGCTCGATCATGAAGACCATGCTTGCCATGTCCGTCGCGGCGCTGGCGCTGCTTTCCACCCAGGCTGCCGAGGCCAAGGGCTGCATCAAGGGCGCCATCGTCGGCGGCGTCGCCGGCCATTATGCCGGTCACCACGGCATGCTCGGTGCCGCCGCCGGCTGCCTCTATGGCCGGCATCGCGCCAAGGAGCAGGATCGTCAGCAACAGCAGACCCAGGTGAACGGCCAGGGGCGGATGTAGCTCGCGCCAGCCCGGGCGTGCGTTCATCCGGCGCCTCCCTTGAGCGTGAGTGACAATCGTCACGTTCGACGCAGCCCGTGTGGCTTATTCGATTGCGATCCGGTCCTCGCCCCGAGGACCTCCGCAACTGGATGTTCGTCATGCTTGCCGCTTCGTCTCCCAGCTCGTCTGCGCCGAAGGCGCCCACCCTCAATCTGTTGGAAGGAATGGCGCTGACTGCGTTGTTGCAGGCCATCCCGACCTATGCCGGTGCCGCGCTGATCCTCAAGGTCGCGCACAGCAGCGCCTTGCGACCGGGCATCATCGGCTTCGTGACGATCGCGACGGTCATCCACGTGCTGCTGACCGCGCTGCTGGGACCGCGCCATCCGCGCCTGTTCAAACAGGCCTATGCTGCGGAGTTTTTCGATGCCTCGCTCGGCCTCGCCGACAAGGTGCTGCGCTGGCGCACGCAGCCGAAGGTCTCGCTGCAGCTGTTGACGTCGACCGTGATGCTCTCGCTGCTGTCGATCGCCGCGCTCACGATGGGGTGAGTGGCCGCCCGCCGCTCTCGATCCTCCTCAACGTGTCAAACAGCCCGCTCTACGCAGCTTGCTCGCGAGCTGAGCGCAAAGCGTATCGCTACCTCCGCTGTATTCCCCCGCGAAAGCGAGGAATCGAATGCGCTGCGGCCATCGATGTCGCACAGCCGTTTCAGCGTACCGGATCGCCTCGTCAAGCCGGACGATGACAGCTCAGTTGTTGCGATCGGCCCGCCCCGCACGCCGTCATTGCGAGGAGCGCAGCGACGAAGCAATCCAGAGTCCAGCTCGCGACTCTCGATCGCTTCCGCCTTCGCTCTGCGAGCCGCCGCGGACAGGTCGCTTTGCTCGCAACGACGGCTGCGGCTTCTTTCATGACGATCACCAGCTTTCCTCCGTCGTTAAACGTCCATCCGCAGCGCACGTCCGCGATCTCGCGGCGCGTTTTGCGTCCGAGCTTTGATTTCGTCTTCGCCCTCCAGACAGAAGGGGGCAGGGAAGGCCGGGCGCTGGCCGCGCCCGTGGCCCGCCTGCAGAAAAGAAAGCAGGCGGCAGTCACCACAGGTCTGGCCGAAAACGTCCGGCCCTCCCTGCGCGATGGCTTTACGACTTATACGCGATCTCCCTGGGGACCGGCTGTCTTGCCCCCATCACCCGCCGGCAGCGCTCACCGCAAACCTGCAGGCTTGACCTCAGCACCGGGAGGCCAGGACCACGCGACTTCACCGTGCGAGCCGGATCGTTCGTCGGCGCAACCATCAGTCACGCTGCGACCCGACACGCCCACCGCATTCCGCTGCCGACGTCCGTGACGACCGCGATACGTCCCCTCCGACGCAACGGAACGGGATGGACCATAATGCTGATTTGGCGAAGCCGCCAAAGGATTTATTTTTATCCGAAGGGCTGGACGGCGTTTGCAACGGGCGGGCCGATTTGCCCGACGGGCGGGTCAAGCCCTCAGCCCCTCTCGGGGGGACAAAGGCACGCGGCCTTCGTTGGCGCTGCACAGATAGGCGGAGGGCCCGCGTGTCTCTGACAGGACAGGTGCTGATGATGCGGTGCAGAGGCCCTACTGGCCTGTTGCGCGGCGCCTGATCAGGTCGCCGAGATCGACGGCCGCCCTGTCGTTTCGGGGTGATTCCTGCTATTCGGTCCTTGAATGAGTCGGTGGTAGTTTATCAAATTTTGTAATTCGTTTTGCATTGAAGTTCGTCTGTCTGTTTCGCCTCAACGGCGTCGTTCTGGTCACGGGCCCGGCAGCTGTTTCGAGTGGGTCATTGGGCTGCTTGTCCTCGCAGCGTCACTTCATCACCACCCAATCTGAAAGGGACAGTTCGTTGAAGACAATTCCATTGATCGTTTTGCTCTCGACACTGACGGCAACGGCGCTGCACGCCGAGGCACGCAATGACACACCGCAGGCCTTGGCCTGCATGAAGAAATACGGCTTCACTCCGGAGCAGTGGCGCGCCTATGCCGTACCGGCCGAAAAGGCCGAGCCATATCGATTGTGCCGGGACAGCGGCGGTCGCACAGACGCAGGCAAGGTCAAGGCCGCCTGTCTGGCGCAGGCGGGCGTCACCGCTCAGCAATGGAAGAACATGCAGGCCAGCGAGGCTCAGGGGGCGGCCTACAAGAGCTGTATGGCAGGCCACGGCATTGAAGTGACCGTGCGCCGCCGCAATGGAACGACGTTCTGATCAGCTGCTTGCTGTTCCGAGTGAGCCCTCAAGCTGCGTCTACCGCTTCTTCCACCCGCCGCGCTTTCCCGGAGCACCGCCGGTCGAGCGCGGGGCGGGGCCGAATTCGGGGCCGGACTCGCGGGAGTTGGTCGGCTGGATGATCTTGCTGCTGCCGCCGAAGGGCTTTGGCGGCAGCTTGGCATTGGGACGGTAGGGCAGGGATTCCGGGCCGTGCATCTCGTCGAGATGGGGCTTGTGGACTTTGGAGGCGCTGCGTGAGCCGCCGCTGAGGATATCGTCGAGCGATGGCGCGAGCGGGTCGCGGTTGCCGGACTTGCCACGGCCGCCGCGACTCGTGGGCCCCCCTCCCTGACCCTCCCCCACGAGGGGGGAGGGAACGGAGGGACCGCCGGTGCGGGACGAGGAGCTCCGGGCAGAGCCCCGTCCCTTCATCGCTGTGGTCGGCAAATTGGCGGCGTCGCCGTATTTCCTGGTGCCGGCATAGGCGCCGGCCTTGCCCTGCACGGTGCGCTGCTTGGCGGTGGGATCGTCGACGACGGCGAGCTCGGTGGCGCGCAGGCGCTTGACCTCGTCGCGCAGGCGGGCCGCCTCTTCGAAGTTGAGATCCGCGGCGGCTTCGCGCATGCGGGTTTCGAGATCGGCCAGCACGGTCTCGAAATTGTGCCCGATCGAGATCACGTCGTCGGTGGTGGTGCCTCCGCCGGTCTCGACCAGCACGTGGTCGCGCTCATAGACCGAGTTGAGGATGTCGCCGATCGACTTCTTGACGCTCTCCGGCGTGATGCCGTGGGCCGTGTTGTACTCGACCTGCTTCTCGCGGCGACGGTTGGTCTCGGCGATGGCGCGCTCCATCGAGCCGGTCATCTGGTCGGCGTAGAGGATCACCTTGCCGTCGACGTTGCGGGCGGCGCGGCCGATGGTCTGGATCAGCGAGGTCTCGCTGCGCAGAAAACCTTCCTTGTCGGCGTCGAGGATGGCGACCAGCGCGCATTCGGGAATGTCGAGGCCCTCGCGCAGCAGGTTGATGCCGACCAGCGCATCGAACGCGCCGAGCCGGAGGTCCCGGATGATCTCGATGCGCTCGATCGTGTCGATGTCGCTGTGCATGTAGCGGACGCGGATGCCCTGCTCGTGCAGATATTCGGTGAGGTCCTCGGCCATGCGCTTGGTCAGCACCGTGATCAGCGAGCGATAGCCCTTCTGCGCGGTGGCGCGGACCTCGCCGAGCAGATCGTCGACCTGGGTGCGGGCGGGACGGATGTCGACCGGCGGGTCGATCAGTCCGGTCGGACGGATGACCTGCTCGACGAACACGCCACCGGCCTCGTTCAGCTCCCAGCCGCCGGGCGTCGCGGAGACGGCCACCGTCTGCGGCCGCATCATGTCCCATTCCTCGAACCGCAACGGGCGGTTGTCCATGCAGGAGGGCAGGCGGAAGCCGTATTCAGCCAAGGTCGCCTTGCGGCGGAAGTCGCCGCGGAACATGCCGCCGATCTGCGGGATGGTGACGTGGCTCTCGTCGGCGAACACCAGCGCATTGTCGGGCACGTATTCGAACAGGGTCGGCGGCGGCTCGCCGGGGCGGCGGCCGGTCAGATAGCGCGAATAGTTCTCGATGCCGGCGCAACTTCCGGTCGCTTCCATCATCTCGATGTCGAAGGTGGTGCGCTGCTCCAGCCGCTGCGCCTCCAGCAGGCGGCCCTGGGCGTGCAACTGGTCGAGCCGGATCTTGAGCTCGTGCTTGATCGACTTGATCGCCTGCACCAGGGTCGGCCGCGGCGTGACATAGTGCGAATTGGCGTAGACCTTGATGAATTCGAGCTCGTCCTGCTTGTGGCCGGTGAGCGGATCGAACTCCTCGATATTCTCGACGGTGTCGCCGAACAGGTTCACCCGCCAAGCGCGGTCCTCGTAGTGCGCCGGGAAGATGTCGACGACGTCGCCGCGCACCCGAAAGGTGCCGCGAGTGAAATCGTGCTGGGTGCGCTTGTATTGCAGAGCGACCAGATCGGCGATCAGCTGGCGCTGGTCGATGCGCTCGCCCTTCTTCAGCGCAAAGGTCATCGCGGTGTAGGTCTCGACCGAGCCGATACCGTAGATGCAGGACACCGAGGCGACGATGATGACGTCGTCCCGCTCCAGCAGCGCACGCGTCGCGGCGTGGCGCATCCGGTCGATCTGCTCGTTGATCGAGGAGTCCTTCTCGATATAGGTGTCGGTGCGCGGGACGTAGGCCTCGGGCTGGTAATAGTCGTAATACGAGACGAAGTACTCGACCGCATTGTCCGGGAAGAAGCTCTTGAACTCGCCATAGAGCTGCGCAGCGAGCGTCTTGTTGGGGGCGAGAATGATCGCCGGGCGCTGTGTCGCCTCGATCACCTTGGCCATGGTGTAGGTCTTGCCCGAGCCGGTGACGCCGAGCAGCACTTGGGTGCGGTCGTTGCGATTGATGCCCTCGACCAGTTCCGCGATCGCCTGCGGCTGATCGCCCTTGGGCTCGTAGGCCGATTTGATCTCGAAGCGGACGCCGCCTTCCGACTTGTCCGGGCGTGGCGGCCGATGGGGCGTCCACAGTTTCAGCGAGCCGTCGTCCCTGCGGAACTCGGGGCGGCCCTCGCGGATCAGGGCCTCCAGCGCCTCGGCCGTGGCCTTGACCCCCAGCGCCTCCATCTTGTTGCGCGGCGGTCGCGCCAGCGCCTCCTCGTCATCCTCGGCGGTCGGCAGCCCGAGCTGCCGCGCCAGCTCGGGATCGAGCGTCGGGATGGTGGCGGCCGTGCCGTATGTCGCCTGCGGAGCTTCAGCGAGGCCGGTCAGCGCCTGGCTTTCATCCGTGGTGCTCGACCCGTCATCTCCCGGCGTCGCGGCGGCGCCGTCCGCAGCCGCGAGCGGACGAGCTCCAGCCGGCGGGGGATTGGGCCGCAGCGGCATCGGATGGTCGGCTGCATCGCGGCCGGCGATATCGGCCCCCTTGCCTTTGGTCGACGCGCGGGCACGATGCGCGGCCGCCTCGCCGCCGCTGCGACGGTCCCACGAATTGTCGGGCGGCGGCTTCAATCCCGTTGAGGAACCGATGCCGCTCTCGCCCCGATTGATGGCGGGGTTGAGCAGTTCGGCGAGCGCCGGCGCGATCGGCTGCACGTCCGGGCGGTGCGCTTTGGATTTCGGAGTTCGGCCAGGCTTCTTGGGAGTGTCGGAGGTCTTCGCCATGCGCCGAATATGGGACCGGAGGCGCCGACATGAAAGAGCGATTGCACGACAGCCAGCACCTTGCTGACAGCATGGTGGCAGCAGCACGGCTTGTGGACAAGTCGCCGGCGCAGGGCGCCCGGCGGTGCCGGATCATCCCCGGACGGAGTGGCGGCGCCGCAGGGCGCCGCCACGACGACGCTAATGACGGGTCGGAGGCTCGACGATGTCGAGATGGACGCCCTGGCAGGCGACGCATTGCAGCGCCCAATACTCGGAACCGCCGCGGCCATTGATGACGCTCAGAATGCTCAGTTCCCCATCGCAATCAGGGCATCGCGTTCGAACGGAGTAGGTCAGGTGTTTGAGGGCAGGCTCAGCCATGAATTGCAGTCCGCATTACCAATACGCTTGGCATTTCGAATGATGGGTATGAATGCTCGGATCGACGTGGCTTCGGTAAGCTCCTACTGTCGGAGATTGCTCCGTACCGCGCTATCCGTCTTTTCACGGGGTTTGGTCGATATCTTGGATCGGCTGCAAATCCGCCGCACTATGACCACCGCGTGCGGAACCGGTCGATATGACTCTTGGCGTCGGCCACGGCCCTATCTGCATCCGACCATGCAAAGCCGACCTCGACCGAGGGAAACGAAACACCATTAATCACCACAGGAGACATATCGACGCGGCGGATTCGTGCGTGCCACAAGCCGCGCCCTGCTTCGAAGGATTCTATGGCAAAATCTTCGTACAAGTTCGTCATTGTCCAGCCCTGGATATGATGAACGGCGATGACAGCATTAATACGTCGAACTACATGTGAACGGGTTCACACCGCTGCATCTTTTTTGCTGGCCTCCTTGCGCTGAGAATTCCGTGTCGCGGACAGTGCCGCCGCCTGCATGATCCAGCGCCGGAAGGCGGTGAAGTCGCGCTGGCCAGCTTGAAAGCTGCGATAGACGAGATACCAACGCTCGCCTTTTGGCACCGTCAGAGCAAAGGGTGCGACCAAACGTCCGGCGGCGAGATCGTCATCGATGTAGGGGCGGATGCCCATCGCGACGCCAAGCCCGTCGATAGCCGCTTGCAGCGCATGGCCGTAATACTGAAACTCCGTACCTCGTGCTGTGATGCGCGAGACTCCGGCAGCCTTCAACCAAAGTGACCAGTCCTCGGCGGCATGGGACACCCGCAGCAGGCTTGGTCCTTTGAGGTCACTCGGTCGCTTCAGGGTTGCAGCCAGCCGCGGCGTGCATACCGGCACGAGGTCGGCGGCAAACAGCGGTTCGGCGACGAGCCCCGGCCAGGCGCCATCGCCCAGTCGGATGCCGCAGCTCCAATCGTCGCCAAACGGCACGGCCGCGCCGCCGGTGGTGATGCGCACCTCGATGTCGGGCTCCTCCTCGCTGAAATCGGCGAGCCGCGGGATCAGCCATTTCATCGCGAAGGTCGGTCCGACGCCCAGCGTCAGCACGCGCATCGACGACGGCGCCATGATCTGCGCGGTCAGGCTGGACAACGCGTCGAAGATCGGGGTGAGCCCGCTCTGATAGGCGCGGCCGGCCGCGGTGAGCGCCAGCCGGTTGGCCTTGCGCTCGAACAGGACGACGCCGAGGCGCTGCTCCAGCAGGTTGACCATGCGGCTGATCGCGGCGGCCGAGACGTTGAGCTCGGTGCCCGCCGCGGCGAAGCTGCCGGTGCGGGCTGCCGCCTCGAATGCCTTGATGCCGTTCAGAAACAGAAGCCGCCGCATGCCAGCCCTCAGGAAAACTGATGGAGGGCAAGATAACTCGGTTTGTGCCGCGGCCGCCAGTGCGACATCCTCGCTTGCAGAGGAGATCAGCCATGTCGCCCGTCCTGATTGCAGCGCTCGGATTACTGATGGTGGCAACGGCCTTTCTGTCGGGTCTGTTCGGCATGGCCGGCGGGCTGATCCTGATCGGTGTTCTGCTCGCGATCCTGCCGCTGCCGGCGGCCATGGTCCTGCATGCGATCACCCAGATGGCGTCCAATGGCTGGCGCGCGGTGCTGTGGCGCCGCCATATCCGCTGGCGGCCGGTCGCGGTGTATCTGATCGGCTGCGCGCTGGCGCTCGGCCTCTGGGCGCTGGTGCGCTACGTGCCGGACAAGCCGGTGGCGCTGCTGCTGCTCGGCGTCACGCCATTCATGGCGCGGCTGTTGCCGGCCGGACTCAGGCCCGATCCGGACAGTGTCTGGCAGGGTGCGATCTATGGCACGATCTGCATGGGGCTGATGCTGATGACCGGCGTGTCCGGTCCGCTGCTCGATACCTTCTTTCTCGGCGCGCGCTTCGACCGCAGGTCGATCGTTGCGACGAAGGCCACGTGCCAGGTCGCAAGCCACCTGACCAAGCTGATCTATTTCGGCGGCATCATCGATCAGGCCGCCAGTCTCGACCCCATGCTCGCGATGATCGCGGTGATGGCCTCGATGCTCGGCACGACACTGGCGCGGCGGCTGTTGGAGTCGATGAGCGAGCAGCAGTTCAGGACCTGGGCGAACCGCATCATCACGGTCGTGGCGAGCTACTACATTCTTTATGCCGGCTGGCTGATGCTGATCGCCCAGCGGTCCATTGCAGCCGAATGAGGACAGCATGAGCACGAATGTGGATCCCCTGGTGCTGGACTTCGTCGAATGGGTCGCGCGCGCGCCGCGCCGCCATGCCGAGGTGATCGAGACCTGGCGCACAAGCTGTCCCCGGCTGACGATCTGGGAGGATGCGGCCGACGCCGGCTATGTGACCCGCACGGCCATCGGCGGCGCAGGGCTGGTCGTCGCGGTCACCGCGGCGGGCGCGCAGCTGTTGCGCGACAATGGCCGCTGCATCGGCTAGAAAACGCCGTGACACGGGGAGAGGCCGGGACATGGTACCGAAGACATGGCACTGAAGCTGTTCGAACTTGTCGGCACCGATGCTGGCCGCCCATTCAGTCCGTTCTGCTGGCGCTCGCGGCTGGCCCTGGCCCATAAGGGCTTGAGCGCGGAGTCGATCCCCTGGCGCTTCACCGAGAAGAGCGCGCTGGCGCCGTACGGATCGGAGAAGGTGCCCGTGATGCTCGACCGCGATCGCGCGGTGGCCGATTCCTGGATCATCGCGACCTATCTGGAGGACACCTATCCGGACCGGCCGTCGCTGTTCGGTGGCGCCGGCGGCCGCGCGATGGCGCGGTTCCTCAACGCGTGGGGCGACATCGCCATCGTCGGCGGCATTTTCCCGCTCATCATTGCCGATATTCCGAACAACCTGGCCACCGTCGACGCCGCTTATTTCCGTCAGTCGCGCGAGGCGCGGTTCGGCAAGCGTCTCGAAGAGATCATGGCGCCGCGCGACCAGGCGGTCGTGGGGTTCCGCAAGTCGCTGGAGCCGCTGCGCCAGACGCTGAAGACGCAGCCCTTCCTCGGCGGCGACGCGCCCAATTATGCCGATTACATCGTGTTCGGCGGCTTCCAATGGGCGCGAGTGGTAAGCCCGTTCCGGCTGCTGGAGGAGACCGACAGCGTCTACGCCTGGCGCGAGCGGCTGCTCGACGCGTTCGACGGATTGGCCCGCAACTCGCCGGGCTATCCGGTCTAGAGCGACGCGCGCGGCCTTCGTTCGCGCCACGCCGCCAATCCATGCTCCAGTTCGCGACCGCCGACGAGGCGCCCGAACTGCTCGCCTTCGACCTGAAGCCCCTCGCCGATGGCCATGTTGAGCCCGCGGGTCGCGGCGGTGATGACGCTCGTGACGGCCTCGGGGCCATGGCGGATGATGCGCTGGGCCAGTTCGCGCGCGGCCGGCAACATCTGGTCGTGTGGCACGACCGCGTTGACGAGGCCGATCTCCGCTGCGCGCTGCGCCGGGATCGCGTCGCCGGTCAGCAGCAGTTCGAGGCCGCGCTTGCGGCCCACCAGCCGCGGCAGCCGCTGCGTGCCGCCAAAGGTCGGAGGCATGCCGAGGCGGATTTCCGACTTGGCAAAGCTGGCGCGCGTGCTCGCGACCGCCAGATGCACGGCCTCCGTGATCTCGCAGCCGCCGCCGAAGGCGAGCCCGTTGACCGCGGCAATGATCGGCTTCGGGAAGGCCTCCAATCGCGATGTCATGGCCTGGCCGCGGCGGACGAAGTCGCGCAAGGCGACGCTGCGGCCATCGCCGACGCTCGCGGCGAATTCGTGGATGTCGGCGCCGGCCGAGAACGCCCGGTCGCCGGCGCCGGTGAGGATGATCGCCCTGACGCCGGCGTCGGTCTCGATGCGGTCGAGCATGGCCATCAGCGCGTCGATCAATCGGTAGCTGAGCGCGTTGAGGCGCTCCGGACGATTGAGGGTGAGCAGGGCGATGCGGTCGGTGATGTCGAGCAGAACGGTGTCGGTCATGGCGGCTCCTCGCGCGCTGGCAGCGAACGCCGGGAGACTAGGCGCCGTGACGCTCAACGTATATTCACTGGTCAGTATACTTAAGGTGCCGTCATGACCCGTTCCTCCGAGGCGACCCGGACGCGCATCCTCGCCGCCGCGAGCCGGCTGTTCTATGCCGAAGGCATCCGCGCCGTCAGCGTCGATGCGGTGGCGGAGAAGGCAGCGATCACCAAGAAGACTCTGTACTATCATTTCCGCAGCAAGGACGATCTGGTCGCGGCCTATCTGGCGGCGCGCGACCAGCCCAATCTGGAGCTGTTCAAGCGCTGGTTCGAGGAGACCCCGGGAGCGCTGCCCGACAAGCTGGCCGGTCTCTTCCGGCAGCTTGCGCGCGCCGCGCGGCATCCCAAATGGCGCGGCTGCGGCTTCCTGCGCACGACGGCGGAGCTGGCCAATCTGCCCGGTCATCCCGCGATCCGAATCGGCGCCGCGCACAAGAAGAAGTTCGAGGCCTGGCTGCAGGCAGTGTTCGAAGCCGAAGGGATCAGCGGCGCCGCCGAGCTCGCGCGGCAGATGCTGCTGCTGCTCGACGGATCGTTCGCGGTCGTGCTGCTGCACCGGGACGCCAGCTACATGGAGAGTGCCGGCGAGGCGGCGCGGTCGCTGGTTGCCGCGGCCCTGCCGCAGCGTTCGCGATCGGGGCCGACGCGCAAGCGGGCCGCTGCGCGCCGAAGCAGCTAGATAATAGTCATGTCGGCGATGCCAGCTGCAGGCGCTCTCCGAGCAGTTCGCGGACGGCGTCGAGATGCGGCAGCACCGCCACGCATGTCGCGCGCGAGCGATCGGTCGGTGGCACGATGTCCGGCACCATCAGCGTGATCGCGCCCGCAGCATGCGCCGCAGCGACGCCGGGATTGGAATCCTCGATCGCCACGCAGGCTGGCGCGCGCGTGCCGAGGCGTTGCGCGGCGAGCAGATACAGATCCGGATGCGGCTTGGCGCGACTGACATCGTCCCGGGTCAATACCGCATCGAACCGATGATCGATGCCGGCCAGGCGAAGATGCTCGGCGGCCGTGTTGCGCGACGACGAGGTCACGACCGCCTTGGGCAGGCCGGCGGCGTCGATCGCATCGAGCAGATCGATGACGCCGCGCTTCAGCGGCATGCCGGCCTGCAGGATCTCGGCGGTCTTGGCGGCAAACAGGCGGTTGACTTCGACGAGCGGAAAGTTGTCGCCGAAATGGTCGCGCAAGGTGCGCTCGTTGTCAGGCCCGGGAATTCCGATCATCGCGTGACAGAGCTCGACAACGCCGTCGTGATAGCCGAGCGCATTCAGCGCTGCGATCGATGCCTCGAGGTAGACCTGCTCGGTGTCGAGCAGTGTTCCGTCCATGTCGAGCAAAACGGCTTCGACGTGCCAGCGCGTCATGAGCGCGGCTCCGCTTCGCCCGCCAACCTGGCCAGGCAGCGCGCGCACAGGCAGTCCTTGAACCGGCTCTGTCCGCCGGCCGGCAGCGGCAGGCGCACGGTTTCCTCGAAGCACCAGCATGCGCCGCCGGGATCGCAGGTGAATTCCGCGCCACACGACTCGCAGCTCAATTGCCGCGCGGTAACCTTTGCTAAACGATTTGTCATGTTCGGAACCACGTCCCGGCAGTCCTTTTCATGTCCGGTTCATCTGCTCCGGCAAGTATAGTCCGTGACAATCTGCCGCGCTATCGCAGTCTGGATGCGGCATGAGCACGCTCCCCGCGATGATCTGCGCAAGGGGGCTCGCTGATGAGGATTTGCCATGGCGCGTGATCCACAAGGCGCTCTGATCGCGCTGAACCGCTTCGGCTTCGGCGCGCGCGGCGGCGCCTCCGGCGATCTGATGAATGCGGCGTCTGATCCGCGCGGCTTCGTCAAGGCCGAGCTGGCCCGTCCGAATGGCGCGCTCCTGGAACTGCCCGGCCTGCAGGCGACGCCTGTCCTCGCCGAGGCCGTGTTTGCCTATCAGGATGAGGTCAAGCGGGCGCGCGAAGCCGCCGCCAAGTCAGATGCGTCGCCGGAGCAGCCGGGCCAGGCGCGCAACCCGCCGGCCACTGGCGCCGATCTGCCGATGGCGTCGCCGTCGCCCGCCGCCCCGCAGGCGGCAAGCCTGTCGCCTCAGGCTGGCGAGGCCGCGCCGGCGATGCAGGCGGTCCAAGCCAAGCCGCAGCCGCAGCAGCCGCCCAACGTTGTCCAGAAGACCTTCCGCACCGAGGCGCTGGCGCGGCTGCAGCGCGCGGTGCTGGCCGATTGCGGCGTGACGGAACGCCTGGTGGCGTTCTGGTCGAACCATTTCTGCATCTCGGCCGGCAAGGGCGAGCTGGCGCGGATGTGGGCGGGGGCGTTCGAGCGCGAGGCGATTCGGCCGCATGTGCTCGGGCGCTTCGCCGACATGCTCAAGGCGGTCGAGCAGCATCCGGCGATGCTGTTCTTCCTCGACAACCAGGAATCGCTCGGACCGGACTCGCGCGCCGGGCAGAACCGCAAGCGTGGTCTGAACGAAAATCTCGCGCGCGAGATCATGGAGCTGCATACGCTCGGCGTCGGCGGCGGCTACACCCAGGAAGACGTGACATCGCTGGCGCGCATCATCACCGGCTGGAGCTTTGCCGGGCGCAACAGCCGCAACGCAGCCCCCGGCAGTTTCGTCTTCAACGCCAATGCGCATCAGCCGGGGCCGCAGACCCTGCTCGGCAAGGTCTATCCGGATGACGGCGTGGCCCAGGGCGAGGCGGCGCTCGCCGACATCGCGCGTCATCCCTCGACCGCGAAGTTCATCGCCACCAAGCTCGCGCGCCACTTCGTGGCCGACGATCCGCCGCCTGCGCTGGTGGCGCGCCTCGAAGCGGTGTTCAAGACCCACGACGGCGATCTCAGGGCGGTGACATCGGCGTTGATCGATGCCGACGAAGCCTGGTCGGCACCGCTGACCAAGATCCGCTCGCCTTACGAGTTCCTGATCGCAGGCGGCCGGCTGCTGTCGCGCGTGCCTGAAGATCCCGGCTTCTATCTCAACGCTCTGAATACGCTCGGCCAGCCCTTGTGGGCGCCGGCGGGGCCGAACGGATTTGCCGACACCAATGCGATGTGGGCGGCGCCCGAAGGCATGAAGCTGCGGCTCGACCTCTCGGCGCAGCTCGCGTCGCGTCTCGGCAACAATCTCGATCCGCGCGACATGCTGGAGCTCGTCGCGGGCGACGCCGCCTCCGCCGATACAAGGCGCACGATCGAGCGCGCCGAACAGCGCCAGCAGGCGCTGGCGCTGCTGCTGATGTCGCCGGAATTCCAGAGGAGATGACAATGGAGCAGATCAGGACGACGCTGTTGAGCTCGCGGCGCCACGTGCTGCTGGCCGGCGCCTCCTTTGCGGCCTGGGCCTATCTGCCGAAATTCGCCCGCGCCGCCGATCAGCGCGATCCGCGGCTGATCGTGGTGATCCTGCGCGGCGCGCTCGACGGGCTCGCTACCGTCGCGCCGATCGGCGATCCCGATTATGCCGGGCTGCATGGCGCGATCGCGCTGACCGCCGACGGGCCGCATCCGGCGCTGCCGCTGGATGCGTTCTTCGCGCTGCATCCGTCGATGCCGGAATTTGGGCGCATGTATCGCGACCAGCAGGCCGCGGTGATCCATGCGGTCGCGACGCCCTATCGCGAGCGCTCGCATTTCGATGGCCAGGATGTGCTCGAAAGCGGCTTCGCAGGGCCCGGCCGGGTGCAGTCCGGCTGGCTCAACCGCGCCCTGGAGGCATTGCCGCGTGGCGTGCGGGTGTCGAGCGCGCTCGCGGTCGGGCCGACCGCGCCGCTGGTGCTGCGCGGTGCCGCGCCGACCGTCGGCTGGGCGCCGGTGACGTTGCCGCAAGCCGACGACGACACCGCGATGCGGCTGGTCGAGCTCTATACGCATCGTGATCCCGCGCTGGCGGCGGCGCTGTCGCAAGGGCTGAAGCTGGAGAAGGTCGCGTTCGGCGACGACATGAAGCCGAAGCCGGGCGGCAACCAGATCGCGGCGATGCGCCAGGTGGCGCGCGGCGCGGCGAAGCTGATGGCCGCGGATGATGGTCCGCGCATCGCGGCGCTGGCGTTCGACGGTTGGGACACCCATGCCAATGAAGGCGGCGCGGTCGGCCGGCTGGCGCAATTGCTGTCGGGCCTCGATGGCGCGCTCGCCGAATTCGAGAGCGGGCTGGGCGCGCGCTGGCGCGATACGGTGGTCGTCGTCGCCACCGAATTCGGGCGCACCGCGAAGATCAACGGCACCCAGGGCACCGATCACGGCACCGGCACCATCGCGCTGCTGGCCGGCGGCGCAGTCAAGGGCGGCCGGGTGATCGCCGAGTGGCCGACACTCAAGACCGCGAGCCTCTATCAGGGCCGCGACCTCGCGCCGACGACGGATCTGCGCGCGGTTTTCAAGGGCGTGCTCGCCGATCATCTCGGCCTCGGCGAGCGCGCGCTCGGCGAGAGCGTGTTTCCGGACAGTGCTGCCGTGAAGCCGATCAAGGGGCTGGTGGCGTAAAGCGGGACGCCCCATCCGAGCCTCTCGCAATGGCCGACGATCGCCGCAGGCGCATCGCGCGGCGAAGTCTGCTATTCCTGAACGCAGCGGCACATCATCCAGGAGATCAGCATGTTCATCGCCATGAATCGTTTTCGCGTCGCCAAGGGCTCGGAGTCTGCCTTCGAGCAGGTCTGGCTGTCGCGCGACAGCCATCTCGACAAGGTGCCCGGCTTTGTCGAGTTTCATCTGCTGAAGGGACCGGAGGCCGAGGACCACACGCTCTATGCCTCGCACACGATCTGGGCGTCGAAAGCTGCCTTCGAGGATTGGACCAAGTCGGAAGCCTTCCGTGCTGCCCATAAAGGGGCCGGGGACAACAAGCCGCTTTATCTCGGACCGCCGCAGTTCGAAGGCTTCGAGGTGCGCCAGACGGTCGGCGGAAAGAAGTAGGACGTCGCTCGGGATCGCATTCGGCTGAGGCAATCCCTTCACGCAAAAAAATGCGGCCCCGGTCAGAGACGGCGACTGACGGGGACCGCTGAACGCGTGATCGGTGACGGGGGGTGATCAGGCGCCCCTTGAAGGGTAGGCCCGTGACGTGACCATTGCATGACAGCGGGTCTACAACGTCTTGCGATAGACGATGAAGCCCGAGCGCTCGGCGACCTTGTTGTAGAGCGCCTGGGCTGTGGTGTTGGTCTCGTGCGTCTGCCAATACGCCCGCGGAGAGCCGGCCCGCCGCGCCTCTGTGTAGACCGCTTCGATCAGCGCGCGACCGACACCCTTGCCGCGTGCGGCTTCGCTCGTGAACAGGTCGTTGAGATAGCAGATCGGTGCGATCGTCGTGGTGGTGCGGTGAAACAGGTAATGAACGAGACCGATCAGCTTGCCGTCCTGCTCGGCCACCAGCGCATGCACCGGCTCATCAGCATCGAAGAAGCGCGCCCATGTTGTCGCGGTCACCTCGGGCGGCAACGCGGTCGGTCCCGAACGGCCATAGAAGCTGTTATAGCCGTCCCACAAAGGCAGCCAGCGATCATAGTCCTCGTGCGCGATGGCACGTATCATGGGAGAGGAATGCATCAATGAGCCGCCATCGGTTGCTATGCCAAAGGCTCTCTCGATACGTCCTGCATCGCTTGTGATCAATCCATGATCAATCAGTAAGTCCGTTCTCTGTTGGAAACTGCGTCAGTTGCGCTTGAACCGTTCCGCCGCCTTCACTGAGCGGAGAGAGCGAAAGCTCGCCCTTCCGCTCGATCAGGATCAGCAGTGACGCCGCCAGCAGGATCGCGAGTGCCAGGGTCACGGCAACGATTACGACCGTTGATTTCATCGCCATTTGGAGCGCGAGACAATCATCGCCTGTTGTCGCGAAAACTGCGAAGGGTTTTCAAAAAAGTCTGCGGCTAAGTCGACATCAGGGCGCGGATGGAGAGCGTCGCGATGGTGACGATGCTTATGCCCAGCGATAGCGTGCCAGCTGCGATGCAGGCGGCGACGATGCTGGTCAGCCGCGGCGACAGAGTCAGCGTTGCATTGCCGTGAAAGCCGCCGGCGCGAAACGAGCCGTCGGGACGTTCAAGCAGGGACAGCGAGGAATGACCTCGGATCCCTGACAGACTCGGAACGGAAGCACGATGCCACCCATACATGACCTCGAATCCCTCACCCCTACATGCGCGAGCGAATCACTCGCGGAGGTAAATTCTGCAGTAATGACAGGCAGGAATGCGGCGGTGGCGGGCCAAAAGCGGCAAAACAATGGCGCTGGCGGTATTTGTTCCCACCATTCCGTGTGTTTTCTCCGCTATTCTACGGGCGGTCGGTAGTCTTACGGATCTCGCGCGATCGGTGTCCGCTCAATCGTAATCGGCGGCGATGCCGGCGGAGTCGATCATCGCCGGTTGCCAATCCATGGCGACGAAGCCCGGCGCCTGCTCGACCCGCCGCAGCCAGCTGCGGATTCTTGGAAAGGTCGACAGATCGAAGTCGCAGCGGTCGGCCACATGCGTGTAGCCGTAGAGAGCGATGTCGGCGACGGTCAGCTGCCTGGCTGCGAAGTAGTCGTTGGTCTTGAGATGATTCTCCATCACCTGCAGCGCTGCATAGCCGCGCTCCATCCAGTCCTCCAGTGCATGTGTCTGCAGGTCGCGCCCGCCCTTCACCAGCAGCAGCCAGAAATAGGCAGCCCCGATGTTGGGCTCCAGCGCGTGCTGCTCGAAGAACATCCATTGCAGCGCCTCGGCGCGCTCGATGCGCGATTCCGGCACCAGCGGCGTGCCGCCGGCGACGTACCACAGGATCGCATTGGACTCGGCGATGTAACGATCCTCTCCGACCTCGAGCAGGGGCACCTGGCCACTGGGATTCTTGGCGAGGAATTCAGGTGTGCGGCTCTCCCCGCGCAGAATGTCGATCTCGATCGCCTGATAGGGCGCGTTCAGCAACGCCAGCGCAAGGCGAACCTTGTAGCTATTGCCTGAGCGCTGCATGGAATAGAGCTTGTACATCCGGCCAATATCGAGTTCGAGGAATCGTTCAGTCGCAGAATCATGCATTCGGACGCCAGATCGTCCCGCAATGCGGCCAGACAATGATGCCGAAGGGCCGAGGCCGCAAGAGCCGGCGGATGGAAAAAGTCGAAAAGCGCTACTGCAGTGCACGCGCAGACAACAACTTTCCAACAGCGTCAAACAATCGAGATCACGCTTGTGCGATGCGCGCGTGTCCGCTGATCTCGGAGGCGCGATCACCCTGCGCGCGGAGCAGAGTGAGGGCGAACAGCGCGATCAGCACCATGAGGCCGAGCGGCACCGTGGTCAGCCCGGCGACGCTACGCGACAGCAGCGGCACGATCCAGGCTGCGCCGAGCGCGCTGATCTCATAGTCGCGAAAGCCGCATGCGAGGCCGTGACGAACGAAGAAGATGATCGCGACCGCCGTGACCACGAGGTCGTAGTCGAGCACATAGGGGGTTGCCAGCAGGCTTGCGCTTGCCAGCGCCGAAGCCTTGAGATCGAAGGCCGCTTCGCTCCGCCACAGCCAGGCGAGGCCGGTCGCGAGCGACAGGGCCATGATGGTCTGCACCGTGTAGGCGGTCTTGACATCGGCGCCCCAATGGCGCGCGGCTGAGAACGCCGACTGGATCTTTTCCCAGCCCGTGCCGCCTTGTTCGAGCACCACGTTCTGTGTGAACGTCATGGACTGAAAGAAGGCGTGCCAGACATCGCCGCCGAGCGCAGCAAAGCTGATCACAACCAGGGCGGAGACGGTGATGCCGGCTGCCGTGATCGTCGACCAGCGTCCGCCTGCGACGAGAGCCACAGGGATGAGCATGCCGAATTGCGGCTTGTAGGCGAGAAGCCCGATCAGAATTCCGGCCACCCACGGCCTGCGTTCGATCAGCAGCAGCGCACCACCGAGCAGTGCCGCCGTGAAGAAGGCGTTCTGCCCATGGCCGATGTTTACGAACACCGCCGGGAACGCGGCTGAAACCAGCAGCGTCTCGGGGCGCGGCAGGATCGCGCGCATGACGGCAAGGTAGGCAAGCAGGCTCGACACCACCCACAGCGCGAGCCCGCCGGCATAGGGCAGCATGGCGGTGATGGCGGCGACGGCGAAGAAGAACGGCGGATAGTGCCAGCCGAAGAACGGCACGTCCCGGCCATGGAAGACGGCCTTTTCCGTCGCGTGCTGCAGCGGCGGATCGTAGGCGTCAGCCGCCTTGCCCTGAAGGGTCAGCACGCCTGCCGCATAGACGTTGGAGAAGTCCGTGCCGATCGGCTTGCCGTGACGGTCGATCAGTCCGTCGGACAGCGCGATCCAGCCGGCGATCGTGGCCATGGTGAAGGCCAGCAGGATCCAGCTGTAGGACTTGATCCGCGCGGCCGTCAGCCAGTCGCCGGATCGCAGGGCGCACCCGATATCGGTCATCTCGGCCTGAAGAAATGGACAATCGTTCAGGCAGCCTAGCGGGGCGGCTTTAACGTTCTCTAAAGTCTTGGGAGCCATGTGCCCAAGCTTCTTGCGATGCCGCGCTGCGGGCCTTAAAAGCAGGCGTTTCCCTGACATGACCGGTCGTGGCCCGAATGGGGTGATCCACGACGCCTGCATAGGAGCTGATGATGTCCTTTCTCGCCGCTGCGCTCGACCGTGTTAAGCCGTCCGCGACCATCGCGGTCACGGATAAAGCGCGTGTCCTCAAAGCGGCGGGGCGCAATGTCATCGGCCTCGGCGCCGGCGAGCCGGATTTCGACACGCCTGACAACATCAAGGACGCCGCCATCAAGGCGATCCAGGCTGGCAAGACCAAGTACACCGCGGTCGACGGCATCCCTGAGCTGAAGGAAGCCATCATCGGCAAGTTCCAGCGCGAGAACGGGCTCACCTACAAGCCGAACCAGGTGATCGTCGGCGTCGGCGGCAAGCAGGTGCTTTATAATGCACTGATGGCGACCATCAATCCGGGCGACCAGGTGATCATCCCGGCGCCGTATTGGGTCAGCTATCCGGAGATGGTGGCGCTCGCCGGCGGCGAGCCCGTGCCGGTGGTCTGCACGGCCGCCCATGGCTTCAAGCTGCAGCCGGAGGCGCTGGAGAAGGCGATCACGCCGAAGACCAAATGGCTGATCCTGTGCTCGCCGTCGAACCCGACCGGCGCCGCCTATACCAAGGCCGAACTGAAGGCGCTCACCGAGGTGCTGGTCAAGCATCCGCATGTCTGGATCATGACCGACGACATGTATGAGCACCTCGTCTATGACGACTTCGTCTTCACGACTCCGGCGCAGGTCGAGCCGTCGCTGTTCGACCGTACGCTGACCGTGAACGGCGTCTCCAAGGCCTATTGCATGACCGGCTGGCGCATCGGCTATGCCGGCGGCCCGGCCAACCTCATTAAGGCCATGGCGACGATCCAGTCGCAGTCGACCTCGAATCCGTGCTCGATCGCGCAATGGGCGGCCGTGGAGGCCTTGAACGGTCCGCAGGATTTCATCCCGGCGAACAACAAGGTGTTCAAGGAGCGCCGCGATCTGGCGGTGTCGATGTTGAACCAGGCGAGCGGCATCGAATGCCCGCGGCCCGAAGGCGCGTTCTATGTCTATCCGTCCTGCGCCGGCACGATCGGCAAGACCGCGCCGTCCGGCAAGGTCATCGACAATGACGAGACATTCGTCACCGAGTTGCTGGAAACCGAGGGCGTGGCCGTGGTGCACGGCTCGGCCTTCGGCCTCGGCCCGGCGTTCCGCATCTCCTACGCCACCAAGACGTCGGATCTCGAGGAGGCCTGCAAGCGCATCCAGAGGTTCTGCGGCAATCTGAGGTAATCCGGCAACAGCCGCTCTCGATTCTCCTGCAGCCAAGTTCCGCACCAAAAGGCGCCATGTTTTCAACATGGCGCCTTTCTCTTGTCGGGCGGCAAGTGTGCTGGCTTGGGGTTGGAGTGGGATGCGGCTGCTCGTGCTGTCGATCGTGTTGCTCGGGGTGCTCGCCCCGCTCGCGCAGGCCCATGCAGCCCGGCCCATGCGGGCCGGCGTGCTCGAATGCGAGGGGCGCAGGACCTCGGGCAAGCTCGTGATGTCCCAGGCTCGACTGCGCTGCGTGTTTCGCAGCGAGGGCCGCCAGCCGGAGCGCTATGTCGCCAAGGTCCGCCGCTATGGTCTTGATCTCGGGCTGACCGACGAGACCAGGATGGCGTGGGCGGTCAACGCACCCGTCAACGATTTCGGTCGCAGTGAGCTGCGCGGCCGCTATGGCGGCCTGACCGCCAACGCTGCCGCTCTGGTCGGCTTTGGCGGCAGCTTGCTGTTTCGTGATTCTGGCCGCACGACCGCATTGCAGCCGATCAGTCTCCAGGGGCAGACCGGCATCAATCTGGCGGCGGGCGTTACCGAAGTCGAGCTCATGCCGCTGCTGCCGATGCATCCGAGCCCGAGCCGTTCATCGTCCTACTTCTCGCGCTTCTATCGCTGAGCGTCGACCCGTCTGCAGCGAACCCGTCGCAACAGCGTTCGCGACAACGGCCGCGGCGCCTGAGCCTCAGTGGCAAATCTGGTGCGGCGGTACGGCTTGTGCCATAGATGTGACAGCTCGTGATCATGGTTCGGTCGACGGGTCTGCATCACACCTTCATCTCAGCCGGAGTTTCTTCATGCGCTCGACCCTCCTCGCCGGGCTCACTGCTGCGGTTCTCTGCATGGCCGGCGCCGCCCAGGCGCAAGATCGCGTACGCGTCGGCGTGCTCGAATGCCGCGGTGGCGCCAGCATCGGCTTCATCGTCGGTTCGGTCACCCATCTCGGCTGCGTGCTGCGCGCCGACGGGCTGCCGGAGGATCGCTACGTCGCGACCATCCGCAAGGTGGGCGTCGATCTCGGCATCACCCAGGAATCGCTGCTGGCCTGGGTGGTCTATGCGCCGGTGGCGCGGCTCGGGGCGGGCGATCTCTCGGGGGACTATGCAGGCGCGCAGGGATCGGCCTCGGTCGGCGTCGGGCTCGGCGGCAACGTGCTGATCGGCGGCTCGGCCAATTCGATCGCGCTGCAGCCGCTGAGCGTCCAGGGACAAGTGGGGCTGGCGGTATCAGCCGGTCTGGAAAGTCTCGAATTGCGCCCGGGACGTTGATCCTGCCTTTGCCGTGACCACCGCTCTTCCCGCTATCGTGCGGGAAGAACGGTGCGTTCTCCGCAGTGCAGCAACGTTTTTCGCGGGTCTCCTGCTTGCCAAAGCGGCAGACCAGGCAGAGCATTCGGCTTTGCCGACCCAATCAAGGGCCGAGCTCCACAATGAGGAGGCGGCGAATGGGACAAGACCTGAGAAGTCCCCGAGGTCCACGGTGCATTGCGCTGGTGGGCCCTTTCCAAAGCGGTAAAACCACCCTGTTGGAGGCGATCCTGGCACGGACGGGCGCGACTCCGCGCGCCGGCAGCGTCGATGCCGGCACATCCGTCGGCGATGCCAGCGCGGAGGCGCGTCATCACAAGATGAGCGTCGCAATGACGGCGGCGACGACCACCTTCATGGGCGACAGCTACACATTCCTCGACTGTCCCGGCTCGATCGAATTCGCGCACGACATGCGCGCGGCGCTGCCAGCGGTCGATGCCGCGATCGTGGTCTGCGAGGCGGATGAGAAGAAGCTGCCGCAATTGCAGATCATCCTGCGCGAGCTCGAGGAGCTGCGGATTCCGCGCTTCCTGTTTCTCAACAAGATCGACCGCGCCAATGCGCGCATCAGAGAGACGCTCGCAACCCTGCAGCCGGCGTCGCGCGTGCCGCTGGTGCTGCGCCAGATCCCGATCTGGAACGGCGAACTGATCGAGGGCTTCGTCGATCTCGCGCTGGAACGCGCCTTCATCTATCGCGAGCACAAGGCGTCCGAGGTGATTGCGCTCGAGGGCGGCAATCTCGACCGCGAGAAGGAGGCGCGGTTCTCGATGCTGGAGAAGCTCGCCGATCACGACGATTCGCTGATGGAGCAGCTGCTGGAGGACATCCCGCCGCCGCGCGATGCGGTGTTCGATGATCTCGCGCGCGAATTGCGCGATGGCCTGATCTGCCCGGTGCTGCTCGGCTCGGCCTTGCGCGAAAACGGGGTGCTCCGGCTGATGAAGGCGCTGCGCCACGAGGCGCCCGGCATCGCGGAGACTGCAAAGCGGTTCGGCGTGACGGAGACCAAGGAGGCGCTCGGCTACGTCTTCAAGACGCTGCATCTGCAGCACGGCGGCAAGCTGTCCCTGACGCGGGTGCTGTCCGGCCATCTCGACGACGGCGCCACGCTGCATGCCGCTTCCGGCGAGGCCGCGCGCATCTCCGGCATCCTCGCCGCGACCGGTGCCTATGACAGCAAGCGCGCCGCTGCGGAGGCCGGCGATACGGTCGCGCTCGGCAAGCTCGACGTGGTCAAGACTGGCGACACGATCGCGACCGGCAAGACGGCGCCGCAGGCATTGGTCAAGATCGATCCATGGCCGCCGGTGCTGGCGCTCTCGATCGCCGCCCTCGACCGCAAGGACGACGTCAAGCTCGGCCAGGCCCTGCAGCGGCTGCACGAGGAGGATCCGTCGCTGACCATGGTGCAGAACCCGCGCACCCATGACACGGTGCTGTGGGGGCAGGGCGAGATGCATCTCCGCGTCGCGCTGGAGCGGCTGCGCGACCGTTTCGGCGTCCATGTCAAATCGCAGGCGCCTGCGATCGGCTATCAGGAGACCATCCGCAAGCCGATCACCCAGCGCGGCCGGCACAAGAAGCAGTCCGGCGGCCATGGCCAGTTCGGCGACGTCGTGCTCGATATCAAGCCACTGCCGCGCGGCGAAGGTTTCCAGTTCACCGAGAAGGTGGTCGGCGGCGCGGTGCCGCGCAACTACATCCCGGCGGTGGAAGAGGGCGTGGTCGACGCCTTGGCACGGGGGCCGCTGGGCTTTCCCGTGATCGATGTTGCGGTCACGCTCACCGACGGCTCCTATCACAGCGTCGACTCGTCCGATCTTGCGTTCCGGACCGCTGCAAGGGTCGGTGTCAGCGAAGGACTGCCGCAGTGCCAGCCGGTGCTGTTGGAGCCGATCCACACCGTCGAGATCGTCTGTCCGACCGAGGCGACCGCCAGGATCAACGCGATTCTGTCGGCACGGCGCGGCCAGATCCTGTCGTTCGACACCCGCGACGGCTGGCCGGGCTGGGACTGCGTCCGCGCCATGATGCCGGAGGCGGAGATCGGCGAATTGATCGTCGAACTACGCTCGGCCACCGCCGGCGCAGGCAGCTTCACCCGACAGTTCGACCACATGGCCGAGGTGACGGGCCGCGCCGCCGACCACATCATTGCTTCGCACCGCGACGCGGCGTAGCGGCATCGCCGCAACCAAGCCTGAAGCTGGCCGAGCCTTTGCGGCTCGGCCACGGCTTGTGATGGGCAGGGCTCCGATCGGCATCGGGGCGGGCCGGAGCCGGCCGCAATGCGGCAAAATGTGCACTTCTGCACCTTCAGCGGCCGCGAGTTGGTGCTATGATGCAGGGCAGCGGAGCTGATATTCCGCCGCCATCCGCTGATGCAGGTCAGCAGCTCATCCCATGCGTGTGCGGCGGGTTCCCGGCCGGGAGGGCCCCGCGTTATCCCGCGCGGTTGTCCGTCCCCGCTCAAGTGTCCCGTGACCAAAAAGCTCCCGCACGCTCCATTCTATCTGCGCGCCGCCGACGCCACTGAAAAGCTCCGCCGGCGTGCTCTGCTCGGTTACGCGATCGCCATCGGTGCGACATTCATTGCCTTCGTGCTGCGGCTCGCTCTCGTCGATACGCTTCCGGACGGGTTTCCCTATCTGACCTTCTTCCCGGCCGTCATTCTGACGGCGTTCTTCTGCGGCTTCGGGCCGGGCGTGCTCTGCGCCGTGCTGTCCGGCCTGCTCGCCTGGTCCGTCTTCATTCCGGGCTCCGGCTATCAGACTGCGCTCGCGCTCGGCTTCTACGCGATCATCGTCGCGGTCGACATCACGCTGATCCACATCATGCATGAGGCGGCCCAGCGGCTGCGGCAGGAGCGGGCGGTTTCCGAAAGCCTTTACGACAACCAGAGTGTGCTGTTCCAGGAGTTGCAGCACCGGGTCGCCAACAACATCCAGTTCATCGCCGGGCTGCTGATGATGCAGAAGCGGCAGGCGATCGCCGATCCCAGCCGCGCGATCGGGATCCTCGACGAGGCGCAGGCGCGGCTGCAGACCATCTCCCGGATCCACCGCATGCTGCACGATCCCGGCCGGATGGACGTGGACATCGGCCCCTATCTGCAGGAGATCTGCAACGATGTCCTGGACTCGAGCGGTGCGCGCGAGGTGACCTGCGTGGTCGATTTCGTGCCGGCGAAACTCGATCTGACACGCCTGACGGCGTTGTCGCTGCTGGTTGTGGAGTTGGTCACCAATGCGTTGAAACACGCCTTTGGCCCGGGACAAGCGGGGACCATCCGGGTCAACATGCGGCCGCTCGATGCCACGCATTACGCCTTGACGATCTCGGACGACGGCCAGGGCATGTCGGCGGATGCCGATCCCGGCGCGGGCGATAGCCTCGGCTGGCGGATCTGTCAGGGCTTGGCGGCCCAGCTCAACGGCAGGTTGACCTACAGCAGCGATGGCGGGACGACGGTCCGGCTCGAATTCCCCCGATGGGGTCCGACCTGAGCCGGCGTGACGGCACAGCAGCCGCGGGCGATCCCCGGCGCGGCGCTTGCTTTTGGATCGATGTGATGTATTTTACATCATTGTCTTTGTCTCATGCATCAATTATGGTGTGTGCTACGTGAGGCCATCGTGATCACGTCGTTCCAGATGCGAGCAGCCCGGGCGCTGCTCGGGATAGATCAGAAAACCTTGGCCGAGCTGGCCGGCGTGTCGCTGCCGACGATCCAGCGGATGGAAGCCTCCACAGGCAACGTCCGCGGCGTGGTGGACTCGCTGACCAAGGTCGTCGATGCGCTCAATCGTGCGGGCGTGGATCTGATCGGCGAGCATGCCCGCAGCGAGGATGGCGGGCGTGGTGTTCGCCTGAAGGACCCGGGATCGCCCCGCCGCTTGGGCCGTCAAACTGACATTGCGCGCGATAGCGCGGGTTGAGGCCTGTCGCGCGGCACGGGGGTCTGAAGCTCCGTGTGAGACGCATCGTCGGTGGTCGTCCGCCCCGATGGCGCGACGGGAGCGTGATGGGCATGAGCATCGCAAGCGAGCATAATGCGCGGGGATCGGTCGGACGTCATCAGCCGACCTTCGCGGAGCTGTATTCACCGAAACTTTTGACGGTCCTGCGCGAAGGCTATGGCCTGGCCGATCTGCGCGCCGATGCGCTGGCGGGCTTGACGGTCGCGATCGTCGCTTTGCCGCTGTCGATGGCCATCGCCATCGCCTCCGGTGTTTCGCCCGGCCGTGGCCTCTACACGGCCGTCGTCGGCGGCTTCCTGATCTCGCTGCTCGGCGGCAGCCGCTTCCAGATCGGCGGCCCGGCCGGCGCCTTCATCGTGCTGGTCGCCGCGACCGTCGACCGCCAGGGCCTCGACGGCCTGCTGGTCGCCACCATGATGTCCGGGGTGATGCTGGTGATCGCCGGCTATTTGCGGCTCGGCACCTACATCAAGTTCATTCCCTATCCGGTCACGGTCGGCTTCACCGCGGGCATCGCGGTCATCATCTTCGCCAGCCAGCTGAAGGATCTGTTCGGCATCACGCTGCCCGGCAAGGAGCCGGGCGAGCTGATCCCCAAGCTGGTCGCGCTCGCGCATGGCGCGCCGACCGCGAACATCCCGGCGGTTGCGCTCGCCGTGATGTCCATCGTCATCATCGTCTGGCTGAAGCAGCTGCGGCCGACCTGGCCCGGCATCCTCATCGCGGTCGTCATTGCCGCCATCATCACCTTTGCGCTGCAGCTGCCCGTGGAGACCATCGGCACGCGCTTCGGCGGCATTCCGCGCGAGCTGCCGGCGCCGGCGCTGCCGGCATTTTCGCTGGCCAAGGTCCAGGCGGTGTTTCCCGATGCGATCGCCTTCACGCTGCTCGGGGCGATCGAGTCGCTGCTGTCGGCCGTCGTCGCCGACGGCATGACCGGCCGGCGCCATCGCTCCAATTGCGAGCTGGTGGCGCAGGGCTTCGCCAATATCGGATCGGCGCTGTTCGGCGGCATCTGCGTCACCGGCACCATCGCGCGCACCGCGACCAATGTCCGCGCCGGCGCGCGTGGGCCCGTGTCGGGCATGCTGCATTCGCTGTTCCTGCTGGTGTTCATGCTGATCGCCGCCCCCTTGGCGAGCTACATCCCGCTGTCGGCGCTCGCCGCCGTGCTGGTCGTGGTGGCCTGGAACATGGCCGAGAAGCACGAATTCCTGACCCTGATCCGCTCGTCCTGGGGCGATGCCACGGTGCTGCTCGCCACCTTCGGGCTGACGATCTTTCGCGACCTCACCGAAGGCATCCTGGTCGGCTTCGCGCTCGGCGCCGTGCTGTTCATCAACCGCATGGCGCAGATGACCGGGGTCGAGGACGGCACGCCGCTGGTCGCGCAGGACCGCGCCGATTTCGAGGATGGCGCGCGTGTGCCGTATGATGCCAAGCTCAGCGCCGACAAGGATGTGCTGGTCTATCGCATCACCGGCGCGTTCTTCTTCGGCGCGGCCTCGACGGTCGGCACCGTGCTCGATTCCATCGCCGACCGGCGCAAGGCCTTCGTGGTCGATTTCGCCGCGGTGCCATTCCTGGATTCGACGGCGGCCAATGCCATGAGCCGCGTCGCCGCCAAAGCCAAGCGCCAGGGCATCCGGCTGTTCATCACCGGGGCCTCGCCGACGGTGCGCCGGGCCTTGCTGACCCACGGCGTGCGGCCGCCGCTGGTGCGCTACCGCGAGACCATCGAGCGCGCCGTGGCCGACATCAAGGGCCGGGAGACGGCGGGCGAGGAGATCGCCGACGGGCTGGCGGCGAGCTGACCGTCGCGGTCTCGGGCAATTGTCACCCGCGGGACTTGGCCGGCGGGCTGGGCCGGCGAGCATTGACTCCGGCCGGAGCTTGTCCGATGTCAGCGCCATGACCCTCGCTGCCAAACCCCGCGCCGCGTGCCTGATCGGGTGGCCTGCCGCGCATTCGCGCTCGCCGCTGATCCATCATCATTGGCTGCACAAGCTCGGCATCGCCGGCGGCTACACGATCGAGGCCGTGCCGCCGGAAGAGCTGGCTGACTTCGTGACGCATCTCCACGGCCGCGGCTTTGTCGGCGCCAATGTCACGATTCCGCACAAGGAGCGGGTGCTGGAGCTGACCAAGCCGGACTCCCGTGCCCGCGCGGTCGGCGCGGCCAACACGCTGTGGTACGAGCACGGGATCTTGCGTGCGACCAACACCGATGTCGAAGGCTTCGTCGGCAATCTCGATGTCGCGGCGCCTGGCTGGGACCGCACCGATGTGGCGCTGGTGCTCGGCTCGGGCGGCTCCGCCCGGGCCGTCGTGTTCGGCCTGCTCGAGCGCGGCATCGGCCGTGTTCACGTCATCAATCGCACCGCCGCGCGCGCGCAGGCGCTGGCCGATCAGTTCGGCCCCCGCGTCGTCGCCGGCGGCTGGGAGCAGGTCAGCGCGCTGCTGCCGCAGGCCGGGCTGCTCGTCAACACGACCTCGCTCGGGATGCATGGCCAGCCGCCGCTGGCGATCGAGATCGGTCGGTTGCCGGAGCAGGCCGTCGTGGTCGACATCGTCTATGTGCCGTTGGAGACGCAGTTGCTCGTGGCTGCCCGCGCGCGCGGACTGCGCACGGCGGACGGCCTCGGCATGCTGCTGCATCAGGCCGTGCGCGGCTTTGAATTGTGGTTCGGCGAGCGTCCCCAGGTGACGCCTGAGCTGCGCGCACTCGTCGAGGCCGATCTCCGCAACAGATAGCGGTCTCCCGGCTGTCGAGATCGGCCCGCGATGCAATATCGCCGCAATGCCACGGTCGATTTGGTCGATCCGGCGAGCTAGAACGACGTCCGGATTTTGAGGACGGATGATGCGGCGATTGGCGATCGGTATTTTGGTCTTGGTGCTGCTCGGCGTGGCGCCCTGCAGGGCCGCGAGCCGGATCGCTCTGGTGGTCGGCAATTCGGACTATCAAAGTGTCGGCAAGCTTGCCAATCCGGCCAATGATGCGCGCCTCGTCGCCGAGACCTTTCAACGCCTGGGCTTCACCCTGGTCGGCGGAGCTGCACAGCTCGATCTCGACAAGTCGCGTTTCGACCAGGTGATCCAGACCTTCAGCAAGCAACTGCTCGGTGCTGAGGTCGCCGTGTTCTACTACGCGGGCCACGGCATCCAGGTGCGCGGCACCAACTACCTCGTGCCGATCAGCGCCAATCCGGCGCGCGAAGCCGATGTCGATTTCATGATGGTCGATGTCGGCCTCGTGCTGCGCCAGATGGAAGCGGCCGGCACCAAGCTGAACATCGTCATCCTCGATGCTTGCCGTAACAATCCGTTCGGGGGACGCGGCCTGCGATCGAGCGATGGCGGCTTGGCGCAGATCCGCGCACCTGAAGGCACGATCCTGTCCTACGCGACGCAGCCCGGCAATGTGGCGCTCGATGGCGATGATGGACACAGCCCGTACACGCGCGCGCTGGTCGATGCGGTGCAGCGGCCAGGGCTGGACGTGCTGCAGGCCTTCAACCAGGTCGGCCTTTCCGTGAAGAAGGCCACGGCCAGCGCGCAGCAGCCCTGGGTCGCTTCGTCCCCGATCGATGGCTCCTTCTACTTCGCGGGGCCTGCGGACGGGCAGTTGGCTGCTGCACCGGTCGCTGCAGCCGTCTCACCGCCACCAGCACAGGCGCCGGCCATGGCCAGCGCGCCGCGATCGGCCGAGTTCGTATTCCCGGACTCCGACCAGCGCTTGCTGTCCGCCGCCGACCTGCAGGGACGTACGAAGGACGAGCTTCGCATTGCCCGCAATGAAATCTTCGCGCGCCGCGGACGCTATTTCTCCTCGCCCGAGCTGACGGCCTATTTCGGCAGGTTCTCCTGGTACGTGCCGCGCACCTGGGATCCGGTCTTGAGCCCGGTCGAGGCCGCCAATGTCGATTTGCTCGATCGCGCCGAAAATGGCGGGACCAGCGGATTCATCTTTCCCGACTCCGACCGCCGCCTGTTGACCGCGGCCGAACTGGCGCGGCTGTCCAAGGCCGAGTTGCGGCTGGCCAAGAACGAAATCTTTGCCCGGCGCGGGCGCTTCTTCGATGCGCCGGACCTCAAGGCCTATTTCGGTCGCTTCGCCTGGTATGTGCCGTCGACCTGGAATCCGACCCTGACTGGGGTCGAGGAGGCCAACGTCAAGCTGATTGATCAGATGAGCAGGCGGCCGTGACCCGTCCCTCGGCTCTGCGCCTCCTGGCGATCGGCGTCTGCCTGCAGTGGCTGTCCGCGTCGGCCGTGCGCTGCGAAACGATCGGCAGCATGCTGGACCGGCTGGTGCAGGCCTATCCGCAAGCGCTGGCCGGACATGACGACGAGGTCGTCATCTGGCGCGACGGCACGCGCATGCCGGTCGGCCAACTCGATCCGGAGCGCCCCTTCGCCGACAAGCTCCGCAACGCGACCATCCTCGATCAGCTCAGCCTGTCCTATCCGCTTGGCGCGCCATCGCCGCCCGCCGTCAACGCCGATCCCGGGCGCTTCAGGAACGAGGCCTTCTTCAAGAAGATGTATGGCGACTGCAACGCAGGCGGCGTAGCCGGGCATCTCGTCTCGATCACCTGGCTGCCGAAGAGTTTTGGCAAGACAGTCAAGGTGACGCGCATCAATGGCATTGCCGAGCGGCTGACGGAGATATCCAGGGAGATCGACGATCTCGACCCCAAGATCAAGCGCGCCGCCTTTCCGATCGCGGGCGTTCTGTCCTGCCGTCCGGTGGCCGATACGGGCCGGATGAGCATGCACGGCTATGCGGCGGCGATCGATCTGAACCTGGACTATTCCGACTATTGGCTGTGGAACGCCAGATCGTCCGTGTCCATTCCCTACAAGAATCGTTTTCCGCAGCAGATAGTCGAGATCTTCGAGCGGCACGGATTCATCTGGGGCGGCCGGTGGTATCACTACGACACGATGCATTTCGAGTATCGGCCGGAGCTGCTGCCGGCGCAGCCGCGCTGAGCGTCTGCCCGCGTTGAGGGGCGTCCGCGAAGGCTCGGTCGGTGGGGCAGTCATTCTCACAATGACTTGAGAATGGAATAAGCGCCGCCGACAAGCGTCTCATTCCACGTATTCTCGAGCGGGATCGCGTGCGGCCCCGCATGAGAGGCCTAGCCAGACAGCCCCTGGAGTCCCCTGCATGTCCTTCCGTTTCGCCCTGATACGCCCCGCTGTTGCATTTGCCATGGTCGCAACGACCTCCATGCTTGCCATCGCGCAGCAGGCCCCCGTGCCGACGCGCGTCCGCGGCGCCGTCGAAAGCGTGGACGCGGAAACGATGACGGTCAAAGCGCGCAGCGGCGAGATCTTCAAGCTGCGCATGGCGGGCGATCTGCGCGTGTCCGGCGTCGTCAAGGCCGACCTCGCCGACATCAAGCCCGGCTCGTTCATCGGCGCCACCACTGTGCCCGGGCCGGACGGCGCGCCGAAGGCGGTCGAGATTCACATCTTCCCGGAGGAGATGCGCGGCACCGGCGAAGGCTCGCGGTCGTGGGACCTGAAGCCGAATTCGAGCATGACCAACGCCACAGTGTCCGAAAGCTCGGTGTCGACCGACGGCCATACGCTGCTGGTCAAATACAAAGGCGGCGAGAAGCGCATCGATATCGCGCCCGAGACCCCGATCGTTACCTTCGTGCCCGGCGACAAGTCCGAGCTGAAGGCCGGTGCCAAGGTGATGGCCACGATCAAGCAACTGCCCGACGGCTCCTTCGAGACCAGCCGCGTCAGCGTCGGCCGCGACGGCATCACACCGCCGATGTGATCCAGCTCATCTTTGCCGACGCCGCATCCTGACGAATGTCCGAGCGGACGAGCGACGCTGTCATGCTCCGCGAAGGCGGAGCATCCAGTATTCGCGGCAGACGATATCGAGCTGAACCGTCACGGCGTACTGGATCGTCCTTCGCGGACGATGACAGCGGGGGTCTCAATGTCCCTATCAACAGGACACAGACTTTGGAATCGGCCGTCTAGCAGGCTGTTGAAAAAGGCGCTGGCCACAAGCTTCTGATCGTGATTCTCTTGGATGCGGATGCTTCGTGGGGAAGACGATGCGGGGAAGTGACGAACGATCTGGGGCGCTGTTCAGCTATGTGGACCTGGAGGCTCGGGTTCGGCCCGACCATCCGCTGCGCACGATCCGGCGGCTCGCCAATGCGGCGCTGGCTGACCTTTCAAGGGACTTCGAAGCGCTCTACACCGCGTTCGGCCGGCCGTCGATCGCGCCGGAGAAACTGCTGCGGGCGATGCTGCTGCAGGCGTTTTACGGCATTCGCT